>FWWM01000501.1_pt1 | contig 129196 bp, 113 predicted proteins | sample 2228351 | NCBI WGS metagenome assembly FWWM01 (sample SAMEA103939774, study PRJEB20133) | metagenome
CCTACCACTCGCGCACTCCTTGCCAGGCGATAATACTATGCCACTGCTACCTCAACGGGAAGAATTCTGTATGGTGGCCCCGGAATTCCACATATAGCAATTCCAATCGGGCGTATTCTACGAGCTCTGCATACCATTGATAATGATTGAGGCCTCCCCCCTCAGCCTCCCACAGGGGGAGGCTGACCTTGGGAAAAAATTCACCCCCTCAAGAGGAGGAGCCCTCATGCGCTTCTACCCCACCCACCACCAAGTGTATTGTGGGATCGCCTTGCATGCCCCAAGCATGTCCATCTGGATCGTGAGCCACGACGGGGAACTACTCCTACACCGTCCTCTGAAAGCCGCTCCGGAACCCTTCCTCAAGGCCATCTCTCATTATCGGGATGGTCTGGTGGTGGCTGGTGAGGGTCTCTTCACCTGGTATTGGCTCGCTGACCTCTGGGCTCACGAAGGCATGCCCTTCGGCCTCGGTCCGGCCCTCTCTATGAAAGCCATCCACGGGGGGAAAGCCAAAAACGACAAGATCGATTCCCCCACGATGGCCGCCCTGCTCCCACCGGCCTCTGGCTATCCGGCCCAGATGCGTGCCGCCCGGGACCTCGTGCGGCGCCGCACGCACCTGATGCGCAACCAGGCTGACCTCTTGGCCCATGTGCACAAGACGAACTCGCAATACACCAGGCCTGAGATCGGCAAAAAAATCGCGTATAAAGCCAATCGTGCCACCGTTGCCGAGCGCTGTGCTGATCCCGCCGGGCCAAAGAACATCGCGGTCGACCTGGCCCTGATCACTTAGTCTGATCAGCTGCGGAGTGCCTTGGAGCTCTTTATCACCCAGACGGCCAAGCCACCCGATACCACTCCCCTATATCTACTCCAACCGGTACCCGGCATTGGCAAAATCCTCCACCTCGGGCTGCTCTCCGAAATCCATGACATCCGCCCTTTTCCCCGCGGCCAGGACTGCGTCTCCTATTGTCGCCTGGTCAAGTGTGCGAAAGCATCCGCAGGCACACGGGTGGGCACCGCCGGCAACACCATCGGGACCGCCCATCTCACGGGGGCCTTTTCTGAAGCTGCTGCTCTCTTCCTGCGCCACACGCTGGCGGGACAAAAATATCTCGCCAGCGTGGAGAAAAACCAGGAGCAAGGCAACGCGCTGACCATCCTGGCTCATAAACTAGCACGGGCAGTTTCTTACCTGCTCAAGCGCAAAACGGCCTTTGATATGCACCTGTTCCGTCATACCGCAGGAAGCAGAGTGGGCGCGCCTGGGGGCTCACTGGACACCCAAGGGCATGAGCCTGAAGCGAGCGGGCTGTGAGGTCTTTTTCCCTGCGTCTGTGAACGCCAAGGCACGCCTAGGCCCTCTCCCTTCACGGGAGCAGTTTGTCTCTTGACAAGAGAAGGCCTCATACGGGTTAGGCCATCAGCTCCTGGAGTCTCATCGTCTTGTTGACGGTGGTGGAAGGGCCGGCCTTAAGTCTTCCTTAAGTTTGAGCATCTTGTTTTCTATCTCAAAAACATTGTCAACTGGTAAAGATGAGACGCTGGATTCTACGGACTTTTTCGCATCAGCTAGGAATTTTTCAATCTCCCCCTTCAACCTCTCATTTTCCTGTCGCAGATTCTCCGCAACCTCCCGCCACATTTGTGCCACCCATCTATGGTGCTCGGCATCCTGGGGAGCAGACGCTCGCTCAGCTCTTAGTTCCTCCTCCTTCGCCCTATGCCGGGCCGACTCCTCTTCTCGAGTTTTACTTCTCGTTAGAAGATCGATTATTTGTTCGTAAAGCCAGTCTAATAAAGGAGGGATCAAACGTTTGATAAGTGCTAGTATCTCCGGCCACACCTGTTTGACAAACCACTTCACGATGCTCTGCCAAAGCAACATATCTCCCTCCTCAACTCTTCATGCTGTCGATCCCCTTTCTAAGCGCCTAACGACCTAATGCAGACCACGCAGGAAATGATCCCCTCTTGCAGGTTGCAACCAACTGAGCCTGCTGGGGACCATCGAAGTCGTTCACATAAATGCCGATCGCCCTTACCAAATCCAAATAGAGCTGTTCGGGGCTCAGAACAACAGTGACAAGGTTCCCATCCCTATTCTTGGTCAAGTGGACTGACAGATCCAATGCCACTTCCTATCCAACCAGCACACCATCATCGCGGTCGATACCTTTGGCATGGAGGTGTGCATCAGGCCGTGGCGGTACATGACGAAGATTAGTGCAGACAGGTTCATGTACTCAGGACGGCTTTGTCGTTGCCCGACGTATTCCTCAAGAAAATCGATCGCGTTGTCTGTGCTATCGCTTCCCCTAAAGAGCGCTCCGAGGAAAGAAACCGGTGCGAAGATCATCCGGACCAGGCCCCAGAAGCCTGTCCCGGCTCCAGTTTCTGCGGTAGCCCTCTTGAAGGCATCGATGGCTATGGGGATCTCGCGCACAAGCTGGTTTCTGAGGTGCTCGGTCAGATACTGCTTGATGCCGTCGACTGTGAGCTGTCTCTCCCAATCCGCCTCTGACGGGAAGAATCGGAAATCGTTGACCAGCTCTTTGTACCCATATACTTGAGCCATGAAGCCCTCCTGTTGTGGGGACCATTAGGACATGAGTTGACATCGAGCGGCCTAACTTATGAGTAGACAGAAGGAAAAACTAACACAAAAGCGAAAAATATATTCTATTGTATTAGATATACTACCGTTCTATCCACTCGCATTTGACATAATAAATGATTTTCTCTACTCTAAAAAAGAGTGCAGAAAAAGTCAAATAGTTCCTAATAACGCTCGATATACGGAAAATTAAAGGAGTTCCATCCGCTTGCTATCCCCGGATTTCCTTGAGAAGACACGGGAAAGAAAAGATGGCGGAAGGGAGGGGAATATCTGGCCCTGCCTGGGCCCGTCTCTGGCCCGTGCGGATAGCGCCTCCTCCCTCGGAACAGGAAGAGTTGCAATCAGGCCAGCCTGACCAGCGAAGAAAAAAAGAGGTCTATCTGGATGTACCAAATTGGGACGGCTGGAGCTCCGTTTCCCCGGTCTCGTGGCGAGAATGAGAACCGCCCTGCGTACGTTGCATTATGCCTACCGAACGGGACAGTCCTATGTGGAGTGGATGTGCCGATTCCTGAATTTCCATGGCTTAAAAACGCCGGAGGAACTCGGGACAACGGAAGTAAAAGTCTATCTGGAGTATTTAGCGACTGCACGTGCAGCCGCGTATGGTACCCAGCGACAGGCATTAAATACTCTATTTTTCTGTATTCCAAAGTCCTGGAAAAGCCTCTGGGGACTATCGGTGCCTCTGAGAAGCCGAAACGCCCGCAACGTTTTCCCGTGGTCTTAACCAGGGAAGAGGTAGATCACGTCTTGCGGGAGATGACCGGCATATATGCCTTGATGGCTGGTCTCCTCTACGGGAGCGGATTGCGACTCATGGAATGTGTGCGGTTACGGGTCAAAGATATCGATTTTGCGCAACGGCAGATCATGGTGCGTGACGGTAAAGGGGCTAAGGACCGGGTCACCGTGCTACCAGAGAAGTCTCGGGAAACGTTAGCGACCCATCTGGAACAGGTGAAGAAACAGCATATTACTGATTCTCATCGGAGTAACCGGAGATGTTTTCCTCCGGGAGAGGCATTCCTTTATCTAATCGCCAGATTTTCTCCTGGCGATTCCGCTCGCGAAAATGGCCGCCATCTATCGGCGTACATGCTCGCAGAGTGTCTCCACTTGACTAGCCCAACCGGAGATCAGGCCAGGAGGTAATCGGATCGGTGGACTTGACCAGATGCATACCCGCATCAGCAAAGCGTTGATGCGCTTCCTCTGCCTGGGGCGTGAAGTCTACCACAATCTCGCCCTGCTCGTTTCGCACCACTACCGAAGACATACAGTCAGTCATGATATACACTTTCTTAACCAGCTTCGGATCATGCGTCATCACCTCGGTGAGCAGGTCATCGATGGTATTTTTGACACAATGGCTATCCGCCTGCCCAGCAATCACCACTGCATCGGCCATCAGCAGGGTCATAAAAAACCGGGTGTTCTTCTCTCCCACCGCAGTCCCTTCGTGTTGCCCAAGCACCTCGGGTCGTAAGACGGAGTAATGTTCGGTAAGAGGTTTATCTCCTTTGATTTCGACCCAGGATTGTACGCCCCGAACAAAAGAGTGAAAGAGGCGTGCCTCATGAATGATCCCTACAAGAGGGTGTCCATCACTCCCCAGAATACAATGCGGTGGCCAGAGGTAGAGATCGTACTTTCCCCCTTTCTTTAATTCCCTGACATAAAACTTTACCCAGTGTTCTAGCCAGGCATAGTCTCCATTACACAGCCACCAGGCTATCTCTGGATTTGGCCGTACCTTGCCGCTCTCCGTCTCCTCGATGGTAATCACTGTATGGGGAGTCAGCGGATTTCCCTCCTGATCAACCCAGAAAGGTGCAAAAAAGATCTGGAAGGCATAGTGGGTGTCCATGGTCGTTGTGATATTTTTGATCACCCCGAGATTCCGGTAGATGAATTCGGCCAGACGCTGGTTATCTTCCATCGCCCCTCGACCACTTCGTCCGGCCACATAGAGTGTCCCTTCCGGAAAACAGAAGTCTTTCTGGACATCAATAAGCAAGAGATGTAAGTTGAAATCAGTAGCACTGGCCGGCTTGATGTCATGTTCTCGCCGCCACTGGATCGCTTGCGTGAAGAGGGCCTGTTGATCTGGTCGATACGACCACTTGCTCGCATTTGCCGGATCATAATGTGGTGGAACTGGTAGTGGAATCATCTGATGCATACTCCCTCCTTTCTACCGTTCTCTCTATTTATCCCCGAGGAAAGAAAGCTTTCGTTTCCGGTCAACTGGATATAGAAATAGTGATGGACTCTTGGTCCCTCTCCTCCCTCGCTCGCCCAGTTCATTTTCGTCAGGACCACATCCTCTCCATTTTCCAGCCCTCTGAGGAGCGAAAGGACTTTGGGTGCATGCCCTTCGGGCCACGAGGGCTGGGGAAGCATATCGTCGATAATATAAAATCCCCGGCTTGAGGAGATAGAGTGCTGCTTCTATATCATTATACTTCCCTAGCCAGGTATCGGCAAAAATATATGCAAATTTTTCCCCTGATAGGTTTCCAAAAAGACAGAACCATCCACGGTATAAAAGGTGACCGGGGAATCATATCCGAGATTAGGATGATTAGAGAGCAAGACTCGCTATAAGTTCATATTTTGTTTAGAGGACACGACCTCCTTTGGTTCTGGCCTCTAAGATCAGTAGGAGGGGAAATCCCTCATATTTCCGGGCCGTGGGTATCGTGGCACTTAAGCTCGCATCACCACAGAATTCATGCTGGCGAAGATCGGTAAAGCCAGCCGCCTGAAGACTCTGTAAGTAGTCTTCCACTGTATGTCGGTATGCCCCTAACCGTATCTCGACCTCTCCTTGTTGAAAATTGGCCTCGATTCCAGCAGCAGCCATCTCCGGGTGATATACAGAGAATACTAATCGACCACCCGAACAGAGTACCCGTCGCATCTCCTGAAAGACTCCTCGTAGGTCTGACAGGTGTTCGCCCACAAGAGAGCACAAAACAGTATCGAATCGAGCACCTCTTATTGGCAGGGGTTGTTGCAAATCGGCCAGGAGAAGGGGAACGGCGGGAAATCGGCGACGAGCTACTCTTAGCATTCCTAACGAAAAATCGATTCCAATCACTCGACTTCCCGCTCCAAGCAGCAGAGGAAAATGTCTTCCCGTACCACAGGCCGCATCAAGAATGCTTTCACCGGCTGCTGGTGTGAGGAATCGGGGCAGATACCGGTTATCCATACTCACAACCGGATTGAGGGTCTGATCATACGTCTCAGCCCACCGGTCATATCCTTCTTGTGGAGTCAGATGCTCGATTTTCTTCATGATCCTGTAGCCAACCATATTATTAATCTACCGCTCTACTGTTAACGGCTCCTCGATTTGTAGTATATGGTTCTCCCTGGGGTATCCAGACTATTTTTAACAAATTCGGACTTCCCTTGCAATTGATAAGGCAGGTCATGTATACTCCTCTCCAGGGACTTGCTTCTCTTCCTCTTGTGATCACTTCGGTGAGGATCGTCATCTATGGCCTCTGCCTTTTCACATGTCCTGGTTGCGGTTACTTTAGGAAAAACCTATACCGAAGAAAAAATGCCTTTACGCTTTTGGTTCCTCTCCGCTTTCTGTTCCATCCTGCCAGACGCAGATGTCATTGGTTTCTTCTTTGGTATCAGCTATGGCAGTATATTGGGACATCGGGGATTGTCTCATTCTCTGTTCTTTGCCCTGATCCTGAGTGGTATCATTGTATGGCTGGCTTTCCTGGAGATTCCATATTTTTCAAAGTCCTGGTGGAGTCTGGTGGGCTATTTTTTCTGCGTTACCGCATCACATGGGTTTTTGGATGCCCTTACCGATGGAGGCCTGGGCATCGCTTTTTTTGCTCCATTTGATCACACCCGCTACTTTCTCCCCTGGAGACCGGTCAGGGTATCACCCATCGGTATCTCTGCTTTTTTTAGTCCGTGGGGTGTGAGAGTAATACTCAGTGAAATCCAGTGGATTTGGATCCCTTCATTCGCATGCTTTCTACTCGTCAAAATCGGTCGAAAAATCCTCCACTCGGCCAGGGACATAATAGAGTAAATATACTTTCCGGATCAGAATGTCTCAAAGAGAAGGAACTCAAAGGACTTCTGAGCATCATGAAAAACCCAGTCCTTTGTCAAGCTTATGGTTTGCGTCCCTTTTTCTCATCATCAAAACACCCGGGGTCTTCACTACGCTCAGACACCCGGGGCATAGCGGAGGGGCATCCATTCGACTCCGCGGAAAGGATACTTGACCGGGATTCTAGAGCTACTTACAAAGAAGGCTAGGGTTACCCTCAGCGATCAAACGAAGAGGGTAACCCTCGGCTATGGGAAATCAGGGAAAGCAAATCAGGCTACTCCTTAGGTGATATGGGCTCCTTGCGTTTCCACATAGACAGCATAGAGCGATTGACTACCGGTCATAAAGAGTCGATTGCGTTTCTGGCCACCGAAACACACATTCGAACAGATCTCAGGCAACCGGATCAATCCAATACGATCACCATTCGGCGCAAAGATGTGCACACCATCATACCCATCCCCAACCCATCCGGCACTCGCCCAAATATTTCCATCGATGTCTGCACGAATACCATCGGCAAAGCCCGCTTTTCCCCCCATTTCCATCGAAGCAAATTCTCGTCCGTTTGCCAGCTTGGTTCCATCCACAATATCCCAAACCTTGATATTTTTTGGAGCATCTGGATAATGCGATGCTCCAGTATCGGCTACATAGAGCTTTTTATAATCTGGAGAAAAGCAGAGACCATTCGGTTTAAAGATTTCATCGGTCACAATATCCATCTTCCCGGTTTTGGCATCAATCCGGTATACCGCTTCCTTGATATACAGTTCGCCTTTGTGCCCTTCGTAATTCATCAGGCTTCCATACCCAGGATCGGTAAACCAGATTCCCCCATCATTTGGATGCACCACCGCATCATTAGGGGCATTCAACGGCTTTCCCTGCCAGTTGTCCGCCAGAACAGTAATGGTACCGTCATATTCATAGCGTACCACGCGGCGGTTGCCATGTTCACACGAGATCTGTCTTCCTTGCCAATCAAACGTATTACCATTACTATTACCTGAGGGGTTTCGAAAGACACTGACATGGCCATCTTCCTCTAACCAGCGCAACTGGACATTGTTTGGAATATCGCTCCAGAGGAGATAGCGACCCACTCCGTTCCAGGCCGGGCCTTCTGCCCAGAGTGTTCCTGTATAGAGACGCAAGATAGGAGTGTTCCCAAGCTTGTATTTGGCAAACCGTTTGTCCAGTACCACAATGTCTGGATCTGGGTAGCGGATAGGATTCTGCCCACTCCAGTCCCGGGTTATGGCTGAAGCAACCGGTGCAAGTGCCGCCGTAGCGGCAATAGCAGAAGCCGTAGTTAAAAATCTACGTCTATCCATACTCATCGGCTCTTCCCTCCTCTCTCTTACGAACCGTATGGAGAAAACATGGCTTAACCCTGGCAAAAATCGATCACCGGCCAGGGTTACCATTTCTCGGGATTTTATACTAGCCGTAGTATAGGATTCCTGGCGTTTGATTGTCAACAGAGAAAATACCTGGTACGAGCACAAAGTTTGAGCAGGGAAGTCTCCTCATATCGGCAGGGTCTTTCCTCCATTGCGCTATACACATGAAATTCTTCGCCCCTCTTAGAATGCCATGCTCAGGTTTACTCACTCTGAGGTGGGATAACTAGTGAAATCGTTCTCCACTTAACAATTGGAGGTCGAAGGCAGGGGTTTCCTGGCAGATTAGCTGGGCAACCAATTTTCCGGTAATGGGACCAAGAGAGATTCCGATCATAGCATGCCCCGTAGCGACGACGAGATTTTCATAAGCGGAGAACCGGCCTAGAATAGGAAGACCATCTGGGGTACAGGGTCGGAGTCCACGCCAGATTTCAATGAGTTCAAGATGGTCCATCCCGGAGAAATACTTTCGAGCAGCACGATAAATGGCCTCTACTCGCCTTTGATTAATCGAGAAGTCGAGACCGGCTAATTCTAAAGTTCCAGCAAAGCGTAATGTATCCCCCATCGGTGTAACCCCGACTTTCGCTTCGCCCAGCAGGAAAGGAATGGTTGGACAGAGAGCGGGACGCTTGACGGTCACGCTGTACCCTTTAGCGGGCTGAATTGGAAGGCTCATTTGGAGAGATTTGGCTAAAGCTGGAGACCAGGATCCGGCAGCCAGCACTACCTGTTGAGGCTGAAAATCTCCCCGGGTAGTTTGAACCGTGGAAATACGCCGTCCAACCCGTTCCCATCCCAGTACTTCGGTTACCGTACAAATATTCACTCCCATTTTTTCCAGAATATGGGCCAGCCCACGGACAAAATCTGCCGGGATAATCTGCGCATCTGCCGGAAAATAAACCCCTCCTACCGTATTCGAGCTGACACTGGGCTCCCGTTCTTGCACCTCTTTGCCCTTTAACACCGTAGATTCGATCCCCACCTCCTGGAGGAGGTAGGCTTCTTCAATCCCCTCTTGATATCCCTTTTCAGTACAGAAGAGCATCATGACCCCATTTTGCTGGTAGCCAAATTCGAACCCTTCGAGGGTGGCCAACTCTTCATAGAGCTTGAGACTGGCCCGACCGAGATCACGAAGCAAGGGCATGGCTTTACGCATCGTATGCTCATTACAGGCTGCCCGAAACTTCCAGAGCCAGGAGAGGAGCTCAAAGCTCAGACGGGGTTTAATATAGAAAGGGCTTTCGGCATCAAACATCCACTGCAATCCTTTCCACCAGACTCCTGGGGCAGCTAAGGGAATGCTATGACTGGGGACTATAAGGCCGGCGTTCCCATACGAACAACCGGAGCAGATCTCCCCCTTTTCCACCAGAGTCACCTCTTTCCCTTGCTGGGCAAGGTAATAAGCAGCACAGACTCCAATGACTCCCCCCCCAATCACGAGCACCTCTGTTTGCCGGTTCATATTCCTCTCCCCCACTCCTTTTTCCGCTTAAATCCGGGAATGATATCTCTTCTATTCTCGCTGGAGAATAATCTTCAGCTTTTGTCCTGGTTGTAACGACGCGGTTTCCTCTAAACGATTGGCAAAGGCAATCTCCCAGGTTCGCCGTTCATCACCCAATACCTTTTGGGCGATTTCTTGAAGGGTTTCCTTCTCTTTCACCGTATAAATCTTAAGATATTTGCCATCTCGTCGCTCACCGTAGACCAGTCCATCGATTTGCGAAAGATACTCCGCCGCCCGTACCTCCACTGGTCCCCCTTTAGTCACCAGAATATTGGCCAGGGTATCTGCCCGGACAATACGCTCCTGCGTTTCGGGGTGAGTCGATTGGAATCCATGATAGGCTACCCCTTCCAGACGATTCTTCAGATTGAGAAAACGCATGAACTGGGTAAAAGCGCGTGGATCGTACCCTGCCTTGTGCAGTGCAAAGAGGCCAAATTCATCCGCCTCGAACTCGTATTCTCGGCTGTAGCCCAGCATGATCTGGCTGAACAGAGACGAAGCAGCCACACCGACCTTTCCCCCTTCTCCAGCCGCTGCCCCAGCTACGGCAGCTCCCAGAGTCAGAATATTATATCCTATGGCACTCGTCTGTTGTTTTGCCGCATGATGCAATGCCGCATGTCCTATTTCGTGCCCGAGAATACCAGCCAGCTCTGCTTCATTGGCCAGAGCGGTCAATAGCCCCCGCATAACGTATATATACCCTCCCGGCAAAGCGAAGGCATTAATAGTAGGATCATCCAGTACCAGGAATTGATAGGAAAAACTCCCCCGGCCTGCTGCACGTACCATGCGTTGACCCACTCGGTTAACATACTGTTGCAACTCGGCATTCTCATAAGGGGTAAAAGCTTTGAGGACTTGTTCATGTCCTGCTTTCCCCCATTCCCGTTCGCTCGATTCGCTAAAGATGTTTACAGCACCTTCTGACTTCCCGCTCAGCCAGCCCCCCACTCCCAACAGCAGTAACCCTATCCCTAGGAGAAGGGCTAATTGGATTACTCTTCCCTTTTGCATCGCGCTCTCCTTATATTCTCTCGATAGCTCTATATCCTGAGAGCTGTATATATATGGGCTCATATCCTCCCCAGGGAAAATATGCTCAAGAAGGGACTCAAATACATTATCCCCTTCTCCTCATATGGTATAGTGTTCCCTTGCATAAATCAACACCAGGTACTGGGAAGGTAGCGGGATAGATCTTTCCCATCAGTAGGAGTAGGGCATCATGCCTACAGGGACTTCAATGAGGGCAGGAGCATTCCAATGCACTGCTTCACGAAGCTGCGCTTCCAATTCTGCAGGTCCGGATACCCTTACTCCTCGTACGCCATATGCTTCGGCTACCTTCAGAAAATCCGGGTTGTACAATTCTGCTCCGATAGTACGCCCTTTGAACTGCGTAATCTGATCTCGTAAGACATTACCATATGCATTGTCATTGAAGACTACCACAACCACATTGATCTTATACTTTACCGCTGTAGCCATTTCTTGAGCGTTAAACAGAAACCCCCCATCTCCGGAGATGGCGACAACGGCCCTATCGGGTTGAGCGACCTTTGCTCCCAAGGCGGTGGGATAGGCAAACCCCAGATTTCCATAGTAGGAAGAGGTCAGATAGGTTCGCGGATGGTAGACTGGATAGTAGACATTACCATAATAACCCATTTGGGTCATACCGGCAATCAAGATACCATCATCAGGTATCGCTGTACGGAGGGCTTGCAGATAGGACCGTTGTGGCTCTACCTGAGCCAAAGGATCCAGGATCCGCCGGGCTTTTACTCCCTCTAATTCAGCCTGACGGCTTGGATGGGCAGGAATGAGCCGGGTAATCTCGGTATAGAGTTTCTCCAGCGTGAGACGTGCATCTCCGTGAATGCCAAAAGTGCGCGCATAGTTCCGCCCTATTTCTTCTTCATCCACATCAATGTGCACGACGTACTGCCCCTGGAGAAGGTGAGGGGTAGCCAATCTGGTCCCTACCGCAAGAATAACATCGCTCTGGGCAAGTACCTCATTGAGCGCATCTTTTCCACGGTATTTTGGAGTTCCCAGGGCGAGGGAGTGTCGCTCAGAGATAGCCCCTTTTCCCTCTTCGGTGGTGATAACGGGCGCCTGAAGATATTCTGCGATCTGTTGTAAGGCCTTCGAAGCTCCCGCAGAAGTCACCCCTCCCCCAGCCCAGATGAGGGGACAGGTGGCAGCAGCGAGGATCTTTGCCCCCTGCTCAAGACGATCTGGGGAGGGCATGAGGGGGGTATAATCTTCTGGATCAAGCAGGGTTATCTCTGCAGTCTCGGCTAAAGTCTCGGGAGGGATTTCAATTTCTACTGGACGCGGGCGACCGGTTTTTAAATGAAAAAAAGCTTCATGGACTGCTGCCGGAATCTGGGCAGGATCAAGAATACGTTTTGTCCATTTGGTAATCGGACGGACAATATCCAGTTGGTCATCCACTTCGTGGAGCACCCCCCGTTTCATCCCAATAAGATCCCGCTGGATTTGTCCGGCAACTACCAGAATGGGTGTAGAGGTCGCATATGCTGTGCCGATCCCTGCAGAAGCATTTTGCAGGCCCGGACCGGGCACTACAAAAGCTGTCCCGATATGGCCACTCGCCCGGGCGTATCCTGCAGCCATATACGACGTGGCCTGTTCGTGGCGTGTAGTAATAAATTGTATCTCCGGCTCCTCATAAAGAGGATCGATTCCATGATATAACTGCACCCCCGGGAGTCCAAAGATGACCCGTACCCCTTCCCGATATAACGATTTGATCAGTGCCTGTCCACCAGTCATTTTCGACATAATGATTTTTCCTCTCCCTCTAAGTACACGCTCATTTTCCTAATTCATTTTTTCGTAGAACTCATAACGAGTATTGCCTCCTTGTCATCCTGAACAAAGCGAAGGGTCTCTTATGGAAGAGTGCAAGAAATTTTGGCATAGTTAGTTATCATTTTAGACATTGGTAATGTAGTGCTCAAATGAGGAGAGGTCAAGAATGATTTTCTATCCTGTTTTCCCTGCAGGAAGAATATCCACATTACTATTGCAACTCGGGGCATCCCATGTTAGACTTCCTTGCATAACAGAGGACTGGAACAGAGCGTATAAGCAGATCGAGGTTATAAGTGCCTATTGGAAAGGGAAACGGGTTACAGGAAGGAGAAAGGGCTATGAAAAATATTCCTAGGTCTTTCCATCTCATCGTATGCATTATTTGCATTCTTTTCCTCCTGAGTTGTGCAGGGACTCGAACGCGGGAAAGTACTGGCGAGTACGTTGATGATGCGGCCATCACAACCAAAGTAAAGAGTGCCCTTTTGGCTGATCAGGGCTTAAGTGGATTAAGTATCTCGGTGGAAACTTTTAAAGGGAGAGTCCAGTTAAGTGGATTTGTCAACAGTGCTGAACAAATGGAGAGAGCAGTAAAGGTTGCGCAGGGGGTCAGCGGGGTGCGGGCAGTGGAGAATAAACTTTCCATAAAGTAGGAATGCTTTCCAGATCCAGCCAATGTTTATAAACGATATCTTATAAAAGCTAAACAAAAATGACCTTTTCTCCACTCTGAAATTTCACCTGACCACTGGCAAATAGATCTACGACCGCTGCCGCCACAAGGGCATCGTCTTCAGTCTCTTCATTCAGGGCAGCAATAAGATCCAGTAGAGTCAACGAGTCAGTGGTAACTCGAGAGGTTTCCTCTTTTTCAGTAAATTCTAGCACTGGCATCTCTATTCTCCTCGTGTAGGGATTATTCAAATACTGGCTACTATAATCGAGTTTGGGTCTTCTTATTACAGTGAAGTTGCATTTTTTATGCCAGAAAAGGGGAAAATAAATTAGAAGATCTGGAGAGGGTAAGAAGAAAAAGCATGTTGAAAACAAAAGGCTTATACCTCTCTGTCTCTTCTAGGACCATCGGGGAAGCAAGAGAAGGGCTGTGGACCCTTGGCAGTCTGCCTCCTTTTTGTGCAGAGGCTCTTTTCGCAGAAATTTCCCTGATGAGTCCCCATTAAGAGGAAGAGGAAGCTTGTCAAAAATGGGAGGGGAGTTGTCAAAATTTTGACAGGTGGATCATATACAGGAAGGGATACCAGTTGGGCCGGGTTATTTTACTATTTGTCGATGGTGTAGGAATTGGCAAAGAAGAAGAGAGCATCAATCCTTGTGTTCAGGCAGAGAATACCCTGTTTAAATACTTTTTAGGAGACCAGGAACAGTATAATGCTGTTTCGGTGCCTTATGGAGGCGTGGTACGCAGCGTAGATGCCTCTCTAGGAGTAAAAGGCTTACCGCAGAGTGGAACCGGTCATACGACCATTCTGACTGGACTGAATGCTGCCCAGATCGAGGGAAGGCATGTGCCGGCTTTTCCGACGAAACGTCTCCGTGAGCGTATTGCAGAATACTCTTTACTCAGACAGATTGGGTGGCTAAACAAACGTGCCCTTTTTCTCAATGCGTATTGTCCGGCCTTTTTTACTCAATACAAGGCCGGTACACTTCGCTGGTTAACTGCAAGCACCCTGGCCAATGAAGCGGCTGGGCTTCCTTTTCATACACTCGAGGATATTCAGACAGAACGAGCTTTATACCACGATTTTACGAATCAAAAGCTTCAGGAGATGGGTTACGCTCTTCCCCGATTTTCTCCAGAAAAAGCCGGTAAGATTCTCGCTCGGCGTGCTCTTGATTGCGATTTTCTCTTTTTTGAGTATTTCCAAACCGATTTTGCGGGTCATGCGCAGGATCTGGAATGGGGCAAGGCAGAGATTGAAAAACTGGATCAGTTTATTCACAGTATCCTTGCTGTAACCGATCTCCGATCCACGACAATTTTTTTGATCAGCGATCATGGGAATCTTGAAGATATGAGTGTACGGACTCATACCCGTAATCCAGCCCTCGCTGTAGTCTGGGGCGCCTATAACACCCTTCTTGCCGATAAATTGCAAACCTTAACCGATGTAACCCCGGTTATCCTGCAGGGATTAACCCTCTAAATAGAAAGATATTCTTTATGCGTGATCAGGACATCCATACAGTAGTGGCTTTACTTACCAAGGAAGTAAAGCAGTGGAACGTACCGGTAGTAGGCCAAATGGCCACCGGTAAGAATGCCCCATTTCGGGTTCTCATTTCCTGCCTCTTGAGTCTTCGGACCAAAGATGAAACCACCAGACAGGCGTCCGAAAGACTCTTTCGGCTGGCCGAAACGCCGGAAGAGATGAGCAAACTCGATGAAAAACTGATTGCGGAGACCATTTATCCGGTGGGATTTTACCGCACCAAAGCCTCTCAAATCCGCCAGATCTGTCATCTCTTAATCGAACGTCATGGATCACGTGTGCCAGACGATATTGATACCCTGCTCACCTTCCCCGGCGTAGGGCGCAAAACGGCCAATCTGGTGGTGACACTTGGGTATGGTAAGCCGGGGATCTGTGTGGATACCCATGTTCATCGCATTACGAATCGCTGGGGGTATATCAAAACTTCTAGCCCAGAAAAAACCGAGTTTGCCCTGCGCGCTAAACTTCCTCTGCAGTACTGGATTCTGTTGAATGATTTGCTGGTGACCTTTGGACAAAACTGGTGTAAACCCATCTCCCCTTTCTGCACGCGCTGTGTCATCGCCTCTTATTGTGACCGGGTGGGCGTGACCAGATATCGCTAAGGATCTGCCCTCTTCTCTTTTTTACAGAGAGAGCTTTTGTCCAATCCCTTGGGCTATGGCCACCGCATAAATCTTCGCCGCCGTAGCTACGTCTTCGAGAGCAATACCATTCGATTTGAAGAGAGTGATCTCATCTGGATGCTCTCGACCTGGAATTTTCCCGGCCACGACATCTTTGAGTTCGTGTACCGCTTCCCAGTAGATTCTCCCCTTTTCAATGGGCACCACCAGATCAGCCGATTCGATCTTTGCTTGTTCGAGCGAGTCTACCACGATGCGACTACTGCGTTGGACAGTGACCTCATCAATTTCCTGACGGATAATGGCATTAGCTCCGGCAGCGTTGACATGCGTCCCCTTCTCCAACCACTCCCCCTGGAAAACTGGTTCTCGAGCATTGGTAATGGTGGCAATAATGTCTACCCCTTTGACCGCTTCTTCGGGGGTCTGAACAGGGATTACTTCCCTCTGGAGCTGTCGTTGCATCTCATCAGCAAATCGCTGTCGATGGTCCGGGTTCCGGCTATAGACTTTAATCTGCTGGATAGGCCGGACGGCACAGATGGCCAGTACCTGCGTGCTGGCCTGCCAACCGGTACCAAAAATGCCAAGCGTACTCGCTTCAGCGCGGGCCATATACTTAGTGGCTAAGCCGCTAGCGGCTCCGGTACGCATTTTTCCGAGCCAATCAGCCTCGAGAATAGCTTGTAATTCTCCAGTTTCTGTGCTATAAAGAAAAAAATGAAAGCGTGTTCCTCCGCGAAATGAAGTATACGCCTTAAATCCCATGGCCTGCATCGAGGGGACTCCAGCAGACATCAGATGGAGGATGCCCTGTGGGACACGAATACGTGATCGGGGTCGATTGGTGGCTTTTCCCAATCCCTGTTGTTGAAAAGCCTCTTCCAATGTCTGCAGTGTCATCTCCATGGTCAAAATTTTTTGCACTTCTTTCTCTCGTAAAAATAAGACCATTGTCTATGTTCCTCCGCTACTTTCTCCCTTTGGGTGATAAAAAGTTCCTCTCCTCGTAATGAGCCCATCTGGTTTTTAGGAAACTCCTCTGGAACGAATGACAGAATAAACTCTTTCCAGCAGTAGTTTCCAGTGCATATTTCCAGGACCCCTTTGGTATTGCCCACATTGATAAGAGAAGAGAGAGATACTGGGAGTCGAATGGACCTCCGCTGCGCTCTGAGAGCACAGGCCTCTGGCCTGCAGCGGGCGAGACTCCCACGCTCCCAGGGCAGGGGATGCGCTTTCCCAAAGAGGTCTCCTGAAAATGCACCAGGGCACAAAAAAATACCGATTCTCTCGTACACGATTCAGCATTATAGCATGCCTTAGCCGGGAGGACAAACCGAAAACCTAGAGGAGAAAGGATAAAAGAGGACTCTTGACAATGAGGAAGATTTTCTATTATAGTGACAGAAAGTGGTGGGAGAATGGTAAAGTGTTTTACATCCTTTCGCCGAGTGTAGTATAGGATGGCGAGCGAAAGGCTTTTTGTGAGGATGGATAAGAATAATGACTGCCAATGACAACTCTATAACAGCAGCGCAGACCCGATTTGCGCACTCGAAAGCTCAAGATTTGGAAGCATTTCTCCAGAAGCATCAAGGGGAAAGACACATTATCTGTTTGCAGGACTTTCCAGATCCTGATGCAATCTCGGCAGCGGTGCTTCATCGTCTGATCAGCCTCCGCTTTGGTATTGAGAGTGATATCGTTTATGATGGGAAAATTAGCCATCAACAAAATATTGCCCTCGTCCGGTTGCTCGATCTTGAGCTCATCCGCTATTCCGAACAGCTCGATCTGACCCAATATGATGGGAGTGTGTTCATTGATAACCAGGGGACTACGACTTCCCTGACCAAACGGCTGGAAGCGGTGGGAGTCCCTCCTCTGATTGTGGTGGATCACCACGAGCGGCAGGATCGTCTCAAACCAGAGTTCTCTGATATTCGCAAAACAGGCTCTACAGCCACTATTTATGTCGATTATGTACGGCAGGGGTTATTCGAATTTGAAAAATCAAATGCCACGCATGTCAATTGTGCTACTGCGCTGATGCTCGGCATCTTTAGTGACACTCGCTATCTGATTCGTGGAAAAGAGGAAGATTTTCTGGCCGCAGCTTTTCTTTCCAACTATGCGGATTATGGCCGCCTGGAAGAAATTCTCTATCAGTCGCGTTCCAAACGGGTAATGGACATCATTCAGCGTGCGTTGGAAAACCGGATTGTGAAGGATAATTATAGTATTTCTGGCATCGGCTATCTCCGACTGGAAGATCGTGATGCCATCCCCCAGGCTGCTGATTTTCTCTTGACCGAGGAAAATGTGCATACCGCTATCGTCTATGGGATTGTGATCGAGCAGACGCGCGAAGTATTGAGTGGATCATTCCGCACGTCCAAAATTACACTTGACCCTGATGAATTTATCAAAGAGACCTTCGGGAAAGATACGGTAGGAAATTTTTATGGTGGTGGAAAACAAGAGGCTGGAGGATTTGAAATCCCGATAGGCTTTTTAGCTGGAGGGATGCGGGATGAAGTGTATCTCAAGCGGAAATGGGAAGTGTATGACCAGCAGGTCAAGCAGAAGATCTTTCGCAAAATTGGAGCGGCTCTCGATCAGGAAGGAGAATAGAGCGGAGACTGCGGCATATGCAACCGGGGAACATCCGGCTGCGTATGCCGCACACCAGAGGCTTAGTTTGACAGAAGGTCTTCAATATCTTTGCGGCGTTGTGGATGACGAAGTTTACGCAATGCACTCCCCTCGATTTGGCGAATACGCTCTCGACTTACTGAGAACATCTCGCCAATCTCTTTCAGGGTATAGTTCCGAGGTTCACCAATCCCAAAACGCAGACGCAGCACTTTGGACTCTTTCTCGCTTAGTGTACCGAGCATGCGATCGGTTTGGGTTTCCAGATCTTTCATGAGCAATTCTTCAAAAGGAGAAGAGGCATTTTCGTTTTCAATAAAATCGCTCATGGTGCTTTCACCTTCACCGACAGGCATGTCGAGATGGATCGTCTTTTTGCCTACCTGTAGCGCTTCACGAATCTTGGCGGCCGGCAGATCGAGTGCTTCGCCAATTTCTTGAGGCGTCGGCTTCCGTCCTAGCTGTTGATACAGAACGCGCGAAGCTTTCTGAATCTTCGAGATCATTTCCGTCATGTGGATCGGAATACGAATCGTACGCCCCTGGTCAGCCACGGCCCGGCTAATCGCCTGCCAGATCCACCATACGGCATAGGTACTGAACTTATAGCCACGTTTGTAGTCAAACTTGTCCACGGCGCGGATCAGCCCCAGATTTCCCTCTTGAATGAGGTCCAGAAAGGGTAACCCACTCCCTATATATTTTTTGGACATGTTGACCACGAGCTTGAGGTTGGCGGTGATCATCTCCTCTTTAGCCGCTTTGACTTTTTGTTCCCCCTGCTCTATAGCCTGGAGACATGCTCGCAGTTCTGCAGCAATCAGGGGATATTCTTCCTCCAGATTTTTGGTGAGATAATGTTGATGCTTCTTCTTTAGCCGATTGAGAACGCTTTTTTTCAATTCGACTTCCTGGAGCAGTGCAGCCATTTTCTCCCGCTGCATATGCAGCTCTTTCTGGAGTTCCTCCATTTTCTTCTGGGGTAGAGGCGAGTGTACCAACTTCTTTCGCAGCGTACGGGCACGCTCGGCCAGGATAGCGAGTCGTTCAAACAATGCAAAAATTTGCTTGGAATTACGCTCTTCTCCCTGTTTTCTCTCCTGGACAATAGAGCGAAGTTCTCGTTTCCCCTGTCGCACTTTTTCAATGGCATTAAGCACTTCTTCTACGGTTAAGGGAGAACGCAAGAGGGCCTGTTCTATTTCCCGCTCTCCAGCTTCCACCCGTTTAAAAATAGCTATTTCTTCCTCTTGGGTGAGGAGAGGAACTTTGCCAATCTGGTAGAGATAGACTTTGACCGGATTTTCCCCTGGTTCGCTTGAGCTAACCTTTTCGACTAATTCCGGAATCTCTACATCTTCCTCCGAGTCTGTCTCCCCAATCTTCTCAGTCATCATCTCCGAGATGTCTTCGTCAAGAGCAGAATCGGAGAGGTCCTCTGATACGTGAGCTTCTTCGGCCTCCACCGTCTCTTCATCTTCCTCCGGGAGAAAGTCCTCTTCATCCCTGACTAAGGGGTCTCGATACTTCTTGATCTTCATGCTTGGTCACTTATCTCCTCAATGCTAGATGTAGACAATAGGCAAAAGGGGGACCCTTTTGGATCTGTTGGACTTCCTGGTATACAGCCGATAAAAAAAGCCCTTCCGTAGCTGAAAGGGCTTTGCACTCTACTATACTCTGTTCTAGAGTCACTCACTTTTCTCCTCTCACTTCTTGGCTTTCATAAAAGGGAAAAGTGCAAAGTGCTATCGGCATAAAAAAAGCTCAATAATTTTAGCGAATAATAATATGTTTGTCAATAGTTATCTCTCTTTTAGTAAAAAATTTTTTCTCTCCCAACCGAAAAATTACAATTTGTAAACTCTTCTGGCGTTTTCATGAAAAATCTGGCTCCCTATCCGATACGCCTCTCCCTCCTCAACCAAACCAGCTCTGCACATTGTGGACAGGAATTGGGTCACAATTTCACGCCCAAACTTCGCACCAAGCCAGTGAAATTCGGGGAAAGAGTGCCCATCCGAAGCATAGAGCACTTTGGTGGAAGGGGCGAGCTCTAGGAGTTCCTGTAACAAAGTGATTCCTCCCTGATGAATCAACGGAACGCTCAGTGAGATATCCACATACAGATTGGGATAGGTGTTGACCAGATAGCCAGTTTCCCGAATATAGGGATAGCCCGCGTGCAAAAGAATAATCGGAAATTCATAGAACTTTCGTTCCTGAAAGAGGGTTTTCAACAGAAGCGGATTGGCTTGTAGCAGGTCAATATCTCGATCGCCAAATCCGGTGTGAAACTGGACCGGAAGGGCGAGTTCCCGGTTGATTTCCAGTATGTACAACAGCAGAGCGTCCAGTACTGCTTTCTCCGCAATCCGCACCGCATGCCCCTCACTCCTTTGCCAGAGTCGTCGAAAGTCAGATTCCACTTCGGACGGTTCTGGAGGGACTACCGCGAGACCAGATCGATAGGCGATAATACTCTTGAGGGCTTTTCCGCCGGTGGAGGCAAAAGCACGCACGGTTTCACTCAGACGATCTACCAGCTCTGAGAAAGAAGAGCATTGCGGAAGTAATTCACCGGCGACCTGTTCTAAACGAAGGATACGACCTATCTTACAGGGCAGGAGAGCTTCCAGTTCATCTGGGGTATAGGTTCCAGGAGGAAAACCGGTATCGAAGAGTACGGTTTCAATCCCTGCATCTGCAAAGAGACGATGCAGTAGCTCTTTTTCTGTATAGCGACTTCTCGCCTCAAGGACTCCGGCTGGAGTGGGGTCGCAGGAAAAGAATGTGGCCAGATAGCGCATGGCTTTTCGGTAATACAAAGTATGGGGTATGTGTTGATGTAAAATCTCTGGAAAATCACTTTCCGTAAAGATTTTCATGAAGTGCTCTATTCCAAGCGAAGAATCTAGTCGATAAAAGGCATGACAATGATGATCTATAATGGGCAGATCCTGGAGATCAATAGTCACAGTAGCTTCTCTGCCTCCTCTTTGGCTCGAGTTTTTCAGTTTGTCCTTCTCTTATGCCTTGCTCCCTTGCCATCTCTTCCCCGCATTTGTTTGGTAGAAGATCTACGAAACCTCTCTGGAGAAGGAGCACACTAAGGAAGTCTCCCTAGAGAACTCTCTGGGATAGTCCGGCTCTTCTGCTTTTCTCTGCATTTCTCTTATTAATACCGGTAGAAATGCTGCTGAATTTCAAAGACTTCTCCTTTGTCTTTGAAATCTTCCCAATCAGACCGTTTGACCGCGATATACTCTTTGGCCAGTACTTCTCCTAGAGCAGTACACAGCACCTCGTCTTGTTCCAGATAGTTTACCGCCTCTTCCAGATTTGCTGGAAAACGGCGTATCCCTCGTTTAGTCCGTTCGGCATCAGTAAGGTGTCCCGGATCTTGTAAGAGAGGGTCTCCGGGATGCATATTCTTGGCAATGCCATCCAGTCCGGCCGCGATGAGTCCCCCCAGTCCGATGTAAGGATTTTGACTGGCGTCAGATGATTTTAACTCAAGATGGACAGAGGAATGCTCTTTTCCCCATAGCCCGGAAACAATCCGTACTGCTGCTTCACGGTTGTCTGGGCCGTAACAGGTAAAAGCAGAGCTCCAGAAGTGTGGTTGCAGGCGGCGATAAGAGTTCACACTAGGGGTCGTTAGCGCCAATAACCCTTCCAGGTGGGTTAAAATCCCGGCAATAAAGGAATAGGCTAAAGAACTGAGCTGGTAGGGGTCGTGTGGGTCATAGAAGAGATTCTTCTCTCCCTCCGTGTCCCAGGCGCTGAAGTGAATATGACACCCATTCCCAGCCTGATCCAGAAAGGGTTTTGGAGCAAACGAGGCCACCAGACCATGTTGCTTGGCGACCCCACGAGCGGTATCCCGAAAGAGAAGTTGATTATCAGCAGCTCGTAAGGGATCCGCATGAGCAATGGACATTTCTTGTTGACCATGACCGAGCTCTGCATAGTACTGCTCGACTTGAATGTGCTGCTTGTTTAACGCCTCGATAAGATCGTTAATATAGTCTGCTGCTTCATCCATCCCAATAGTACTGAAACAGAGACTGGTATCCAGAGGTCGATACCCGTCTGGAGTTTCCATGGCCAGTGAAAACTCGTTTTCAAAGGCCACCCGAAAAGTCATCCCCGCTTCTGTGCGGGCTTTCTGGATCATGCGTTTGAGAAAAGAGCGTGGACAGGCCTCCCAAGGCTCTTGATTGAGCTTGATCATATCGGTCAACATCGTCGCACACCGGGGAATATAAGGAAGGAGGACAAAGGTGTCTGGGTCGGGTACTAAACGAATCTCACCCACCGGACCAAAAGAGCCTTGAGGGGCTATATGCTCCATGGTGGTAAAGGATTGCATAGCCACGGTCAGGCCAATCCCTCCGTCGAGTCGAGAACCCAGGGAATGCAGATGGGTGGCTTTCCCCCGGATTACTCCTACATTGTCACAGTAAAGGAAACGGATAAGCTGAATATCATTGTCTTTGGCTTGTTTGAGGACATCTTCTTTGTTCATATGCTTTGCACCTTATTTGTCCGGCAACGAGAATCGACTCTTGCAGTTATTCTGAACAACTGAACATGAGGAAAGATCTACTCTATAGCCTCTTATCAAAATCCTGTTAAATCTCTGGTCTAAGATGGTTCTGATTATACACCAATATCTCGGTTTGAGCTAGTAGATAATTTAGCCAATGGGGGTGTGTAGGGTTGTCGCTTTCCATGATGAATACCAGTAAGAATTCTCTTTTCGTGTGTTGCCCACTTTTCAGTCATTGGGCGATTACGGTGAAGAATCTTTTCCTACTCCTTAAAAAGTCCGCTAATACGTTCAATTTCTCCCGCGGAAATATAGACAGGATTTCCAGCCAGAATCCCGGTCATATTGGAGTGACCCCCGTTGTTTAGACACAAAGTACCCCTGAGGTTAGTAGCCTGAGGGTTTCTGTTATTCTTCTTCCCCACCAAGAATTCATATTCATTTGGTGGACAATATCCCAATGCTGAGTGTAACCTCTTCTCATTATCCACTTCTTCTATAAAATACGGGATACGTCTCTTTACGTCCTCACAGGTCTTATAATCCCATAAATACCCCTCCGCACTTTTTAAGGTTTTTATAAAGCTCTCTGCCTGGGCGTTATCTATCCCCTAAATTCTGGCACCTTCCTCCCTTCTGCTCCTTATGGCTTCCCTTTTCCCTCATCAGTATACTGCCATATTGTAACTTCGTGTCCAGTTATTGGGGGGCAGCCCAAAGTCAGCAAGAGCAATAACTCGAGCTCGTGTTTTGTTGTTAGCAGATGACCAAATGTCTGACGAAAAAATTGCTGAGACAGTAGGAATAGGTCTTGCGACAGTGTAAAGAATACGTAAAGGTTATCATCAAGAGGGGCTTGCAAAGCTCTCCAAGGAAAAACCGCGAAGCGGAGCCCCGTCCAAAGTAGACGGGAGGTTAGAAGCACAATGAACCCTGCTCGCATGTTCGGATCCTCCGGAAGGACAGGCACGCTAGACACATCGCCTCTTGGCCGATACGCTCGTGCGTTTAGAATTCGTAGATACTCTCTCTCCTGTCACTGTGGACAAATTGCGAAAAAAAATGCACTGAAACCCTGGTTAGTCAAGCGATGGTGCATCGGAAAAATCACCGGCGACTACCTCTGGCGTATGGAAGATATTCTGACCCTGTATGAAGAGCCGTATGACCTGCTGCGTCCTGTCGTGTGCTTTGATGAGCGGCCCTGCCTACTGCTTGGCGATATCCTGGCGCCACTCCCGATGAAGCCAATGAGAACGAGCCCAAGACCGATGAACACATCGCTTTGCTTTTGGGGATTTCGAGGGCGACCGTCACTCGGGTGCGCCAACGGCTTGTCGAGGAGGAGGGCCTTGAATCGGCCTTGGAAGAGAAACCTCGACCTGGCCAGCCGCCTAAGCTATTGGGTAAGGGAGAAGCCCACGTGATCGCTCTAGCGAATTCCACTCCGCCCGAAGGTCGTGCACGTTGGACTTTCCGTCTGATAGCTGACAAAATGGTGGAATGGGAGTTAGTGGACAGGATTTCCCACACGGCGGTCGCCAGGGGGTTAAAAAAAACCGCCTCAAGCCCTGGCAGAAAAAAACGTGGTGTATTGGAAAAATAAGCAGTGCATTCCTTTGGCGTATGGAAGCTATTCTTCATTTGGATGAGCAACCTTATGAGCCGCAGCGGCCTGTGCTCTGCTTTGATGAGCGCCCCTGCCAACTCCTAGAGGATATCCTTATGCCGATTCCTATGCAGCCAGGTAAGCCAAAGCGACAAGACTACCACTACCAACGCACCGGAGTGTGCTACGTATTGATTGCCTTTGAACCCCTAAAGGGTCGACGTTTCGTTCGGGTCTACAAGCAGCGTACCCGAAAAGAGTATAGCCAGTTTATGACAGAACTGGTGGAGCTTTTCTACCAACAAGCGGATACAATCCTGCGGGTTCAGGATAATCTGCACACCCACTGTCCGGGTTCGTTTTATGAAATGTTCAAACCCGAGGAAGCCTTTGCTTTAGCTCAGCGCTTCGAGAGGCATTATACGCCTCAAAAGGCCAGGTGGTTGAACCTGGTAGAAATTGAGCTTTCGGTGCTTACTAAGCAGTGTGTAGACCGTCATATTGGAGATATCCAAACTCTACAACGTGCGGTGGAGGTCTGGGCTCAACAGCGCAATGCTCAACAGGCAACCGTTGCGTGGCGATTTACAAAGAACAAAGCTCGTGAAAAATTTCAAAGGTGCTATGCTATTAATCAAAACTAACTTTACACTAGTACCTTGTCAAACGTATTGTTGTGAGTTCCTTTTTCTCAGCAAAACAACCGGGGTCTTCGCTCTGCTCAGACACCCCGGAGCGTAGCGGGGGGGTTGTCCATTCGACAGGGTTGAGTGCTGGAAGAGACTCAGAGATCCTGAGTGTCCATGTGTAGCACGGTCCTGGGGTGGCCCATGGCTATTCACTATTTTAACCTTGACACAGTGCTCACAAGTGTATCGAACATCCCGGAAAAGGAAAGGGGGTGAAAAAAGCTTATCCGCAAAAGCTCATACCAGAAAAAGCCGGTTAAGGACAGGATAACTCTACAGGTCTATAAATCTTGTTTTCTCGTAAATGTTTAGCGACTGTTGGTGTGCTTGCACGGCGTCCCGGAATATGCTATAAATCTACCAGCAAGCTTCTAAGAAGGTTTTGTGGTACGTAACAACCAAGGGACGCTAAACAAATACGCGGGCCAAAGCCCAGGCGGCTGCCTCGCAGGTCGAACGCATCCTGACCGTTGAGGCGTAGCAGATACTGCGCAATGCTCTTGACAAGAGCGATTAAATCGACAATGTTAAATTAACCGTAGAGTTCGCAGAGAACGCGGAGAGGAACAGCGTTTTTTTGCCATTCATCCCAGAGAAATATTCTCTGCGACCTCCGCGTTCTGTGCGGTAAAATGCAAATGTAACATTTAACCTGACCAGCCTTATGCACAAAGGAGGGTGTATGAGGAACTCCACAGATCGGCAGAAGCAACGTTTTCCTCTCACCCGGCGACAATTTCTCCAGGCCGCCCCTGCTCTCACCGGCCTGACTCTGGCCAGCTTCGCTTCCCTGCAGGCGCCCACTGCGCTCTGGGCTGCGGAAACCCCGACATCGGGTGGAACCCTGCGGCATATCGGACCGCAGCAACCGATGTTCGACATTCATGCCACGGTCAGCTATGCCACCCAACTGGTCAACAGCCTGGTACTTGGGAAACTGGTCCGTTTTGCCATGGGTCCCGGAGTCGATCCGTCCGACTTCACCCTGGAACCAGATCTGGCCGAGCGCTGGGAGACGTCACCCGATGGCCTCACCTATACCTTCTACCTCCGTCGCGGTGTCCACTAGGAGGAGCGACCACCGGTCAACGGTCGCGAGCTGGTGGCAGACGACGTGAAGTACTCGTTCGAGCGAGCCCTGGCCATGTCCGGCTATGCGCGCTTGCTGGGAAAGGTCGAGAAGATCGAGACCCCGACAGGTACACGGTCAGGATCCACCACACCGAACCCTTTGTCCCCTTCCGCCATAACTTGGCCGAGGTGTGGACAAGCATCGTGGCCCACGAGGTGGAGGAGAAGTACGGTGACTTCAAGAGTGCTGATGCGGTGCGGGGTATCGGTCCCTTCATGCTGCAGAAGTACGAACCGGGAGTCAAGAGCACCTTTGTGAAGAATCCCAATTACTGGCGTAAGGGGCTCCCCTATCTGGATAACATCGAGTGGATCTATCTCAAGGATAAAGGGACCATCCTCTCTCTTTTCCGGGTCGGTAAAGTCGATATCCCGTACTACGATGCCCGTATCGGGCGGGCCGATGTCCCCAGTTTCCGTCAGACCAATCCCAACTACCACATCGTCTTCTGGCCCTGGCTTGCCGTGCGCACCCTCGCCTTCCGCCTGGATAAAAAAGGAGCACCTTGGACCGACGTGCGGGTACGACGCGCCATGTCCATGGCCATCGATCGCAAACGCTGGGTAGAGACGCTCCTGGAAGGAGAAGGGTGGACTGATCCCGGTCCGGTGCCGGCTCCCATGAAGGAGTGGAAGCTCCCCACCGACCAGCTCGGTCCGGGAAAGAAATATCTCGAATATAACCCGCAGGAGGCAGAACGACTCCTGGCCGAAGCTGGGTACCCGAACGGGTTTAAGGCGACGGTCACCAATTTCCCCGGGTACGGTCCCGAGTACGTCGAAGACCTGCAGCTTCTGGCGCGTTTCCTGAAAGATATCGGGATCGAGCTGGAGATCGTCAACGAGGAGTATGGCAATTACATCTCTGGCTCCTTCCTCGGCAAATACGAAGATATGACCTGGGGACCTTCCAGCGTCTTCACCGAAGTCGATTCCTATCTCTACTTCTTCTTCAAATCCGGTGAGAAAGCCAACCGGAGCCATGTGAACGATCCCAAGCTGGATGAACTCGTCTTGGCCCAACGGCGCACGCTAGACAAGGCCAAACGCAAGGAGATCATCGACGAAATCCAGCGGTACGCGGCCGAGCAGGTCTACTATATCTATACCCCCTATCCCAAGAACATCGCGGCCTGGCCCCCCTGGGTCAAGGGCTACTGGCCCAAGAACTCCTTTGACCGGGGCACCCAGTTGCAACGGGTTTGGATCGATCAATCGGCACGATAGGTGATGCAATGCACCGGTACCTGGCCAAGCGACTGTTCCTGCTCATTCCCACCCTCTTTCTGGTGACCGTGTTTGTCTTCTCCATGGTGCGCCTCATTCCTGGGGATATAGTGCAGATGATGCTGGAGCAGTACCAGTACGCCAAGGATGTCGCCGAGCTGCGACACAAGCTGGGACTGGATCAGCCGATCTACCTCCAGTACGTGACCTGGATCGGTAAGCTATTGCAGGGGGACTTTGGAGTCTCCCTCTGGACCAAGCGCACGGCGGTGGAAGAGCTGGCTACCCGTTTTCCGGTGACCCTGGAACTCTCCTTTCTCTCTATCCTTTTCTCTCTCTTGATTTCCCTGCCCATCGGGGTGATGGCCGCTGTGCGCCAGGACACCTTTCTCGACTACCTCTGCCGCTCCCTGACCATCATGGCTCTCTCCATTCCCGGTTTTTGGCTGGCCACCCTCATGCTGGTCTTCCCCTCTTACTGGTTTCATTGGGCTCCTGCTATCGGCGACTTTACCCCTTTTCATGCCGATCCCCTGGGACATCTAGCCCAGTTCATCCTTCCCGGGATCGCCCTCGGCCTCTCCCAGTCCGGGGTGATCATGCGAATGACCCGCTCCATGATGCTCGAGGTACTGCGCCAGGACTTCATCCGTACCGCCTGGGCCAAAGGACTCCCCGCCCAGCTCGTCATCTGCAAGCATACCCTCAAAAACGCCATGATCCCTATCATCGATGTGGTCGGGATCCAGATGCCCTTCTACTTTGGCGGATCGATCATCATGGAACACATCTTTGGTCTGCCCGGTATGGGGAGCTTTGCCTTTGAGGTGATTTCGCGACGCGACTACCCGATGATCCAGGCGGTTACTCTCTTTGTGGCCTTGCTGATCGTGCTCACCAATCTGATCATCGATGTGAGCTATGGGTACCTCGATCCCCGTATCCGACACCAATAGGAGGAGATGATGCAACGAACCGGAGACACACTGGCAGAGGAGAGACGCCGATACACCTGGCTGGTCTTCGGCAAAAAGTTGATGCGGGAAAAACCTTTGGGGATGGTAGGAGGGCTGCTCATCTTCTTGATGGTCTTTCTGGCCGTTTTTGCCGATTTCATCGTGCCGTACGGGTACGATGAGACCGATCTCTTTGTCCGCCTCCAACCTCCAACACCGCAGCACTGGTTCGGTACCGACAACCTGGGGAGAGATACGCTGACCCGGGTGATCTACGGGGCACGAGTCTCCATCTATGTGGGTCTTGCTGCGGTCGGGCTCGGCATCCTCGGTGCCATCATCGTAGGCATACTGAGCGGGTACTTCGGGGGATGGATCGATGCCGGGGTGCAGCGATTCGTGGATGCCTTCATGTGCTTTCCCTGGATCCTGATCGCCCTGACCATCATGGCCATTCTCGGTCCGGGCATGCTGAACGTCATCATCACCCTCGGCTTCCTCCTGGGGGTGCGGGCTTCCCGGGTGGTACGGGGTTCGGTCCTTATCGTCAAGGAGAATGAGTACGTGCAGGCGGCGCGTGCCCTGGGCGCCTCCCATCTCCGTATCATCTTCCGCTATATCCTCCCCAACATCACGGCTCCCATTATCGTCTTGGCTACGGTCAACCTCGGCTATGTCATCTTGGTCGAGGCGGCCTTGAGCTTCCTCGGCTTCGGGGTCCCCCCGCCGCGTCCCTCCTGGGGAGGGATGCTCAGCGGAGAAGGGCTCTGGCACATGTACCGTTCTCCCTGGCTGGCCATCTGGCCCGGCCTGGCCCTGAGTCTCACCGTATTCGGGTTCAACATGTTTGGCGATGCACTACGCGATCTTCTCGATCCTCGACTCAAGCTCTAGGAGGAGTAAGCGATGCGCAGTCCTCGCTGCCATGCTGTATGGGTCTCGATATCGGTACACTCGGGATCAGAGGGCTTTTGGTAAGCGGGTGGTTAGTTGGGCTTCCACCACTTATCTGCTACTCACCCTCCGCCCTATCCAGCTCTACAGCGCAGTGGTGTCTGGCAGGAATGAGATCGGGAATGCTCAAACAAACAGGCGCGAGATCGCCGTCTCTGTCTCCTGGTTCGTATCCTCGTCGTACAGGACCTTGACCAGAAAGAGTCCCTGTGGGAGGCAGTACAACCGGCCAGGCGGCGATCCCGTCCGGCAAGGATGCGGGGGATTCTTTGGCTGCTCTTTTGCCGAGTCCGACTTCGATCAGGGTACCAACCAGGTTACGGACCATGTGCTTGAGAAAGTCGTTGGCCTGGAAGAAGATGGTGAGGAGGGGAGGAGAGGAGGAGAACCAGATGCGGGAGATGGTCGGCTGCTCCTGCTGGATCTGCCAGCCGTGGTAGGCGGTCCCGCCATACTCCAGGATCATCTTGATGTTACACATGGTCGGTAGGAAAAGCTCCTCCTGCCTAGGTTATTGTCCATTCAGCTGAGGGTGTGGCGGATTGTCCCAGTTGGATGTAACCGAGGCCGACCTCGCTGATCGTGCGTAACCTGGCCGCGATCTAAGGCAGCGGGGTAAAGAACGCCAGCGCTTCGTCGATGGTTATGGCGAGCACATCGGCAATCGTCTTCCCCTTGTATTTGATCTCCAGGGTTTCCCGGTTGAACCGCTTCCCCTTGCGCACCTCACAGCGTACATAGATCTCGGGGAGAAAGTGCATCTCGATCTTGATGATGCCGTTCCCCTCACAGGCTTCGCAACGCCCCCCTTTCACGTTAAAGCTGAATCGCCCCGGTTTGTAGCTATGCAGCCGGGCTTCTGAAGTCTGGGCAAACAGGGCCCGGATATCGGTAAACACGCCGGTATAGGTGGTTGGATTGGAGCGAGGTGTTCTCCTGATGAGGGACTGGTCGATGTCGATCACCTTATCAATGTGTTCGATGCCCAGGATCTCCTGGCGTTGTCCCGGTCGTTCGGCTGACCGGCGCAGCTTATGGACCAGGGCCTTATAGAGGATATCGATAATCAGGTGCTCTTGCCCGACCCGGAAACGCTGGTGACACAGGTGAAGACCTCAGCGGAATCTGGACCGTGATGTTTTTTAAATTGTTCCCCCATACGCCCCTGCACCGGGTCCCAGGTCGAGCACAAAGTCGGCGGAGAGGATGGTATGGTGGTCGTATTCGACCACGATGACGGTGTTTCCCAGCTCTTTCAGTCGGTGCAGGGTGGTGATGAGACGCCGGTTATCCCGTTGATGCAGGCCGATACTCAGCTCATCGAGGATATAGAGGACCCCGAATAGGCTAGAGCCGATCTGGGTGGCCAGGCGGATGCGCTGTCCCTCACCACCGGAGAGGGTGGCTCCGCCAGCAGCGGCGCCATCTGCTCACGCTCCTGTATAGGGATGAGGTGGAGGCCACGAACGACTGTGCGGAGCGGACCTTCCGCCCCACGGTGATCGTCCGGAAGACAGACGGGTGGAACAAAACCCCACGGGGTGCTCGCACCCACGCAGTCATGATGAGCTTACTCCAGACCTCCAAGCAGCAGAGGCCACAGGCGATAAATTCCCTCGCCTCGGTCCTGACGGCACCGACCGAACCTCCAAAGCTCCTGCCTGCTCAAGTGTTCGATACTTCTTGACAGGACAAAAGGTTTCGTGGTACGTAACAACCAAGGGATGCTAAACAAATACGTTTTCTCTTCTGAGAGAAGAAGAGGTCTATTGAGAAGGAGAGGTAAGCAAGGATGAAAAACTATTTAACAGACGGTGAGTATTTTTATAAAAACGCAAGACTATCTGTCATGCTGGGCGAAGCCTCTCCAAAGCCCTCTTCCGAAAGCCTCTGCGCTATTTCGCCCAGGATGACAGAATTACCGGACGCGGAGGTATTGAGATAGTGAAGGGGAGAATCCAGAAGGGTTTGCTCTTCATGACGATCTTCTCGATGTGCTACAGGATTGTTTGCTGGTAGGGTTAGGTTCTGGAGAAAAAGTCTATCCAAGAAGAAATAGAGGAGGAGGGATGAGTACAGGAGAAGCAAAGTCGGGGAACAAGCAGGATGTACCCGGTTCCTGTTGGGAAGTCTTCCAGGTGTTTACACGGTTAGGTTTAACTTCCTTTGGTGGCCCAATAGCGCATCTGGGATATTTTCATAACGAAGTGGTCCACAGGCATAAATGGGTTGATGAGCAGACCTATGCGGATTTGGTTGCCCTGTGTCAATTTTTGCCTGGTCCAGCGAGCAGTCAGGTAGGGATTGGTTTAGGAATCGCCCGGGCCGGTCTTGTCGGCGGCGTGGCAGCCTGGTTAGGCTTTACCCTCCCTTCGGCCATTGTTCTAGTCCTCTTTGCTTTCGGTTTTCATCTGGTAGGGAATGGAGCGGATGCAGGCTGGCTGCACGGTCTCAAAATCGCCGCGGTGGCGGTGGTGACTCAGGCCCTTTGGGGCATGGCCACAACTCTCTGTCCGGATCGCACCCGGGCTACGGTAGCGATCTTAGCTGCTATTGCTACGCTCGCCTGGCCGACCGGGTTAGGGCAGGTGTTGATCATTGCTGTGGCTGGTCTTATCGGATGGCAATTTTTTTCAGCAGAAAACCCGACGCGCACTACACTGCTACAGGTTTCGATCAGTCGCCGTCTGGCGGTAGCGAGCTGGGGAACATTTTTGGCCCTGCTCCTGACCCTGCCCCTCTTACGCCAATTTTCTACCAGTCACTCCTTAGCTTTATTCGAGAGTTTTTTCCGGGTGGGTTCTCTCGTCTTTGGCGGCGGCCATGTGGTGTTACCCCTCATCCATGCGGAAGTTGTCCCTCCTGGATGGGTGACCAATGAACAATTTGTAGTCGGGTATGGAGCAGCACAAGCCATACCCGGTCCCCTCTTTACTTTTTCAGCTTATCTCGGTGCAGTCTCGAATGTGCAGCCCAATGGATGGACAGGGGGAGCACTGGCTTTAATCGCCGTGTTTCTTCCCTCTTTTCTTCTGGTCATTGGCATGCTCCCTTTTTGGAATCGACTCCGCTTACGTGCCGATTTCCAGGGAGCTTTACGTGGCATCAATGCTGCTGTAGTCGGTTTGCTTCTCGCAGCTCTCTATCACCCGGTTTGGACCAGCGCAATTCAATCCCCACAGGACTTTATGCTTGGACTTGCCGCTTTTGGCCTCCTGGCTCTGTGGAAATGGCCTTCCTGGAGTGTCGTAGGTTTCTGTGCTCTCGGTGGTGGTCTGCTGGCTATACTCTAAAGAAAAGAAAAGAGAAGAGAAAGAGCAAGGAGGCTCTCTATTTGAGGGTTACGGGTAACTTCATACTTAATAAGGGGATGAATAATGCATAGAGAAGATTTTCCTCCCGGTTTTGCAGATGCACTCAACTTTACGCTTCTGGAAGCTTTGCATGGCCGACGCTCTCGCCGATTTGCCAGGGGAAGCTCGATTCCCTCTGGTCCGTTTGTTTCTACCTCCCGCCAGGAACCACTCCCATTGACCGAACTGGAACAGATGCTGGTCTTGATGGCAACCGCAAGAAACACGGGCTGGCATTATCTCCTCCCCCATCATCCTCGTTTTGCCTCCCAGTTACCCAACTACTCCCTGGCGGCTAGCGGACCAACCTTTCCCTCCACTGCCGGTTTCCACACCACAGAACTCTTTTTTTACCGATGATCAGGGAGTCCACTTCATGGCTACCCGTGATGCTCCGGTTTGGCACACACAGACCACCGAGGAAGCCTCCGATTTCTCTGCACTTTTAGCAGCACATCGCTTACGTGTCCGCAAATTAGCGGATAGCCGTCTCTATCTTCCGACTATTGAACCTTATATGGAGGGTTTGAATACCTGGTGTGTCAACTGTCCTGGAAGCCTGTTCATTATCCCTGTCGCTGATGTTGCCCAGCATTTTCTGGCTTCCCTCTGTTTTCGAGTGCAGAATGGCTCTGCGATCTACGATGATGTACACCAGGAGCGTATCCCTGGTTTGGAACGGTTTCGACATCTGATAGATACCGAGCATCCTGTTCGTTTAACCCTTGCCGAGCAAGGGACGCTTCACGAGTGTGTTACAGAACTTTCCATCGCCTGCTATGCCGGGATGCTTATGCTCCAGGCTATCGAATTAGGCGGCGGGATGTTTACCGGAGTGAACCGGAGTTTCACCTATCTCCAGGCCCATCATCTGGCTCTGGAATTTTATGATCGGTACTTTGTGGATGGAGCCTACTTACAAACGCATGCTCAGCATATAGCCCAGTGGCATCCAGATATCCAGTAGAAAGAAGTGTGTCCCCTCTGCTATTCTGCGAGAAGATGCCGAATAATCCACCGGTATTTTCTACGTACAGTATCCATTTTTTCGATCCCATTCTCTCTTCGCCTGTGGTCGATTCTTTGGATCACCATAGCCACCACCACCGGCCGAAAGACAGAGAATGCGGTCACCTGGTTTGACGATCACTCCGGTTTCCTTTGAGCGGAGCACCCGTTCCTGACCATCAACGATGATACTGTAGCGGTGCGGTTTTCCTGGATGACCGCCAAACAGACCAAACGGAGGGACAATGACCCCATCTCCTGCCGTGTTCAGTTTGGCTGTTTCCCCTTCATAGACCATTTCAAACATAGCCCCCAATCCCCCACGCCATTCTCCATCCCCTCCCGAATCGGGACGTAATTCGTTGTATTTGATAAAGAAAGGAAACCGTTCTTCGGTAACTTCAACACTGGGACTCCGAATAGCCCCAGCAACGTTTATCTCCCCGACACAGGGCCAGCCGTCAAACCCGTACGACGCTCCACCACCTCCCCGGGCAAAGAAGAAGTGCCAGATAAAGCGCCGGTCGGTGCGGGGATCTTTTCCGGTGATTGCAAAACGCAGACGGCGTGAAAACCCAGCATTGACCGACCGCGGAGCTATCGGGGCCATGGCTTTAAATATCGCTTCGATGATCTCCTCTCCACAATGATTGGTACTCATACAGACCGGGGCCGGGGGATTGGGATTGACAATCAAACCCCTGGGAGCAATTACTGTAATCGGTCGCATCGACCCCTCGTTTTTCGGGACATCGGCCTGGGCCATATACATAATCGCCACATGCGCGAGTGAACGGGTATTGGCATAGGCGCTATTGATAAAGCCGGTTACCTGTGGACTCGATTCGCTGAGATCGATGGTCATGGTATCTCCACGAATAGTGACGGTGGCCCGTATAGGAACCATTTTCGCGTCAAATCCATCATCATCGAGGAAGGTCTCCCCTTTATACACCCCATCTGGCCAACTGGCGATCAACTGGCGCACTTGCCTCTCTGTTGCCTGCAAGATCTCCGCAACACAGCGCATGAGGCGCTCACGGCCATAGCGGTGTAACAGTGCCTGCAGACGTTGAGCGGCAATCATCACTGACCCGATCTGAGCGTTCAGATCCCCCAAAAAATTTTCCGAGTGACGCACATTTACGGCAAGCATCTGCAGAAGGTCACGTCTCGGTACCCCTTTGTCGTATAACTTAAGAGGAGGGATTCGAATGCCTTCATGATAAATTTCACTTGCGGCCGGGTTATATCCTCCATGGGTAGCGCCTCCCACATCGCTGTGATGCGCTCGATTGACCGCATAAAAACAGATTTTTCCCTCGAAAAATATCGGATAAATGGCCGTGATGTCCGGAAGATGACTCCCGCCAAAGTAAGGATCGTTAATGATATACAGGTCCCCTTCGGCGATTTCCGGCCCAAAGTAATCTCGAATGGTCGCAACGGCTGGTGGTAATGCACTGATATGTACCGGGATATGTTCTCCTTGAGCGACGAGCTGACAATCCGCATCGAGAATCGCCGTAGAGAAATCCCGACTGGCGTTCAGGATCTGAGACATGGTGGTGCGAATCATCACTTCACCCATTTCCTGGGCAATAGACTCCAGGCGGTGCTGGACTACAGCCAGGGTGATCGGATCTGGTTGTTCTACACGCACACTCTCTTGCTCCTTTGGAACAGCTTCAAGCGATACCTGCAGCGCTATCCCTCCATAGCGATCCACCTGCACCCTGTCTTCTGCTTCGACCAGAATAGTGGTGAACTCAGACTCAAGCAGGGCAGGGCCATCGATAGTGACTCCGGGATAAAGAGCCTCGGTGGTGTAAACCGGGATTTCTTTCCATGCACCCAGAAACACGAGGCGTTTTCCTCGTAGAGCTTGCTCGAGTGTTCCACTACCGGTCTTTTCCGGAAGAGTTATCTTGGGGAGACGACCGCTAACCGAAACGCGTAAGGTGACCAGACGGATCTCCTGATCAAGCTGATGATAAGAGAAGAGTTCTTGATAGCGTCGATGAAAATTTGCCGCCCACTGAGCCAGTAAAGAAGAGCGATCCTGGGAGAGATCTGGTAATGGGACATTCACTTCATAGATTTGGTCGAGATACCGCATATCGGCAGAACAGACCACTTCGATGGCCTCTTCCAGGACCCCTTGTTCGCGAAGTTTTTGCCTTCCCTCTGCTTCCAGCGCATGAATAATCCTTTGCACAGCCTGGAGATCAATCTGGTCCAGACTGGCGGTGTAAGACCGAGAGAAATCGTACTGGAGATCGGTGGATAGCATTCCATAGGCCGAAAGAACCGGAGCAGCGGTAGGAATATAGACTTTACAGATCTGGAGTTGGCGGGCGACGCGACTCACATGGAGTCCTGCTGCTCCTCCAAAGGCCAGGATGGCAAATTCTCGCGGATCAACTCCTCGTTTGACTGAAAGCAAGCGAATCCCTTCGGCCATGGTGGTGGAGACGACACGATGGATACCGTGTGCTGCTTCGACCACAGATAAACCCAGGGGTTTGGCCAGGTGTTCCTCAATCGCTTTCTCGGCAAGGGCTTTGTCCAATTTCGCTTTTCCACCCAGAAAATTTTCTGGATCGAGGTACCCGAGCACCAGATTGGCATCGGTAACCGTAGGATACTGTCCCCCCTTGCCATAACAGGCCGGACCTGGATCTGCTCCAGCGCTCTCTGGTCCCACATGGAGAATCCCTCCTGCATCTATACGCCCGATACTCCCACCTCCGGCCCCCAGCGTATGCATATCGATCATGGGCACGGCGATCTTCCATCCCGCTTCAAACTTTTCGGTGGTGAGATGGGGAGTGCCATCTTCGATAAGCGAGATATCGGTACTGGTTCCTCCCATATCAAACCCGATGATTTTCGATTCCCCAAGAAGATGGCCGTAAAAGGCCGCTCCACTGACTCCTCCGGCCGGACCGGAAAGAATCGCCTGAACCGCCAGCCGAATCGAATCATCGATGGGCGCTACGCCTCCATTGGATTGCATGATCAAAATATCATGAAGGGGTTTGAATGCAGCCAGCCGATCTTTCAAATGGAGGAGATACTCTCCAAGAGCCGGACCAACATAGGAATTGACCACGGTGGTACTGAGTCGATCAAACTCTTTGATTTGGGGGAGCACCTGATGAGAGAGGGAGGTATACATACCGGGGAACCGGTCCCGAATCTTTTCCGCTACCCGCTGTTCATGCGCAGGATTAAGATAGGAGAACAGAAGGCAGACGGCGAGTGCTTCGATTCCCTCCTGCTGGAAATACTCCAGGGCAGCATCTACTGCTGCTTCATCCAGGGGCGTTTCCACTGCCCCATTCCAGCGTATCCGTTCGGGAATACCCAACCGGAGATAGCGGGGGACCAGCGGTTCTACCGGGGCCATTCGTAGATTATAGCGATCTTCTTTCAATCCCTCTCTGATCTCCAGCAGGTCCCGAAAGCCCTGGGTCGTTAACAGCCCTACCCTGGCTCCTTTTCGCTCTACCAGTGTATTAGTCGCCACAGTCGTGCCGTGAATGATCAGGTCTGTCTGCTTTAGCAGAGACTCTACAGACAACTGATAAGCCCTGGCAATATCCTCTAGTCCATTTAAAACGCCTTCTGACGGATCATGAGGAGTGGAAGGGGTCTTGAAATACCGCGGTCCCTCACCAGCCTTTGCCACCACAAAATCCGTAAATGTTCCACCGACATCAATACCAATCTTATACATGGAGTTCTCCTATCTCAGTCATCGATTCTCGATTCTTTACCTTCGGATCAGACAGCAGGCTTGACCCCTTTGTCCCGTGTATACCGGAGCAATCCGCCTGCTTTCAATAACACCTGCTGGCGATCGGTCAGGCTCGTGGTGACCCGGAATCGAAAATTCCGGGTTGTATTGTGTACGGTCAAGACTCTCCGCTCGATCCCTTCCTGCAGATGTTCTATTACGAGCATATCTCCCTGTTGAATACGATCATAATCTGCCGGGTCTTCAAAAACAAGAGGGAGGAGGCCAAAATTCACCAGATTGGCATGATGGATCCGGGCGAAGGATTTGGCGATAACCCCTTGTACTCCCAGATGCATAGGGGCCAGGGCGGCATGTTCACGAGACGATCCTTGCCCGTAATTTTCTCCTCCGACAATAAACCCAGCCCCTTTTTGTTGAGCCCGTTTACTAAATTCTGGATCCAGACGATAAAATACGAATTCGCTGATTTTAGGAATATTGGAGCGATAGGCGAGGATATCCGCCGAGGCGGGCATAATGTGATCGGTGCTGATATCGTCTCCCACCTTGATCAACACCTCTCCACGAACTGTATGACCTAGCGGAGGCCGTGCCGGTGTGGGAACAATATTCGATCCGCGTTTTACCGTCAACTTTTGGGCCTCTTCTTCCGAAGCAGGAGGAATTAAGTTAGGATTCTCTTGACTGATCGCAGAGGGCAAGACCGTGCCCGGAGCCGGGATATCCAGGTCTCGTGGATCGGTGATTACTCCACATAAAGCAGTAGCAGCGGCGGTCTCCGGACTGGCCAGATAGACCTGATCATCGCTCAACCCACTGCGACCCTGAAAATTTCGATTAATGGCACGGAGACTTTTCGTACCAGGAGCCGGAACATGGCCCGTACCGATGCAGGCCCCACAGGTAGGCTCTGCTACATTGACCCCGGCTGCGATCATCTCGGTGAGCCAACCTTCTCTGGCCAGTAATTCCAGGGCTGATCGACTGCTCGGATGCACAAAGAAATTCACCTCCGGATGCACCCGTTTGCCCTGCACCACCTTGGCTACGGCGTATAAATCGGTATAAGAGCCATTCGTACAGCTCCCGACCATGACCTGCTCCACTTTGGTCCCCTGTACCTCCCGGACTGGTACCACTTTATCCGGGAGACTGGGGAGAGCAATGAGCGGTTCGAGAGAGGAGAGATCGAGCTCGATACGTCCATCGTACGAAGCATCCTCATCTGGCAGGAGCTCTCGCCAATCTTTTTCGCGGCCTAACCGCCAGAAAAAGTCTCTGGTAACCTCATCACTGGGAAAAATGCTGGTCGTGGCCCCTAGTTCGGTGCCCATGTTGGTGATGGTGACTCGTTCTTGCGCATTTAGCGTTTTGATACCTGGCCCGGTGAACTCGTAGATGTTTCCTTTCCCCCCACGCACCGTGATCCGACGCAATAACTCCAAAATGACATCCTTAGCCGTGACCCATGGTTGCAACTGACCAGTGAGGTAGACATTGATCACATTTGGCACCGTCAGAAAATATGGACCACCCCCCATCGCACCGCCACATCAAGTCCTCCAGCCCCGATCGCCAGCATACCCACTCCTCCACAGTGGGGCGTGTGGCTATCTGCCCCTAAAGCGGTTTTGCCGGGAATTGCGAAGTACTCGAGGTGGATTTGATGCCCGATACCGGAACCAGGTTTGGCAAACCAGACTCCATATTTTCGGCTGGCGTTCTGGAGATAGAGATGATCCTCCATATTCTCCGGTTTCACCTGAATGACATTATGATCTGCATAGCATACTGCCACTTCACAGCGTACCCGGGAGAGTTCCATCGCCTCAAAATGCAAAAACGCCTGGGTACCGGTGAGATCTTGAATCAACACCTGATCGATCGAGATGCCAATTTCTGTTCCTCGTTTTAATTCTCCAGAAACCAGGTGTTCTCGCAAAATCTTATAGGTCAAATTCTCACTCATAGGGATTCCTCCTCCAAAACCTATCGGTAAGTGTATAGTAGACAATCGTATACCAATTTACCTTGAGTATAACATATTTTTGCCCTTCTGAGCCTATTCTTCGCTTTGGGCTAAACTCCGCAAAGCGTCTCAAAAGGGAGATGCTTTGCCTTCGGCTCAGTTAGGATCACTAGAGCAGGAGACATTTCTCCTTCCAGTGATTTTTTGTTGCACTCCACTATCCAAGAGAATTATAGTAGGAGAAACATGGGGGAGAACTTTAGGAGTACATAAATTATCTTCGGGAGAAGCCTGAGCTCCCAGCACAATATACTTTTCTGAGCAGGTTTCCTGAGGATGTACTCAGGCGATCTCCGATCAGACTATTTAAAATTAATTTAAACCACTGTAAAGGGATAGGAGGTGTGACATGTCTCTCCGGACAGTTATTGTAGCAATTACTTTGCTTGTAGCTGGAGTCTACACTGCTTCCAGTGCGGGTGGGGTCACTTTGCGGTTCTCGGACTGGCATCTCACTGAACCTCATTGGGAGCAGTCGCTTAAGGAGGCTCTGGCCATCTTTCAAGCAAAATATCCTGATATCAATATCGAGCTAGACTATATATCGTATGGAGAGAAAGAGACGAAATATATTACCGAGATTGAGGCTGGATTGGGGCCAGATGTATTTCATTTGCACGCCTACTCGTTGCGATCCTTCATTGAAAAAGGGTATCTCTACGATATCACCTCTTTCATTCAGAAGGAAAAAGAAAGCTGGTATGGGACCGGGTTCCTCGATCCCTGGTATCCGCAGACCCTGGAGCTCATGCAGAAAGAAGGCCGCTATTACGCTTTGCCTGGGGACTTTATGGCCATGGTTTTGATTTACAATAAACACCTTTTTCAAGAAGCCGGTCTCGACCCCAATAGCCCCCCTCGCACCTGGGACCAGTTTTTTGAATATGCTAAAAAGTTGACTCGAGACCGGAATGGAGATGGTCGGATTGACACCTGGGGTTTTGGAACGATTGGAGCAGTCAGTCCAGGATTTGAGTTGCGTTTTACTCCCATTCTCTTTAGCTATGGCGGCGACTACTTAACCTCAGACCATAAGTGTTCCGCTCTCAACAGTCTTGCGGCTAAAGAAGCCTTCAAGTTCTTTATAGAGCTGTTCACCGTTCACAAAGTTATTCCTCCTGGTGTTACAGCTCAAAATCCGGGAACCGTACGACAACAGATGGCCAACGAACAGGTTGCCATGCTCCTAGGTTCTGGCTGGACCGCTCCGATCGTGCACTCGAACAATCCGGATCTCAACGCTTTTATGGTTCTGGAAGCCACCCCAGTGCCGGTAAAGGCAGGTTTAAACCCCTCTTTTCGTACTACCGCTTGGCTGAGTGCTTGGATGATCAATAGCAAGACCAAGCATGCAGAGGAAGCCTGGAAGCTTCTCCAATTCATTACGAGCAAACCCATGGAAGAGAAGTGGTTTCGAGATGCGCGGGTTCTCTCTGCCCGGCGCGATGTGTCTGGTGGACTTGAAAAACAGGGGATCTCTGGATACAACGAACTCTTCTACGATAAATTCGCGCGGGTGATTGCTGGAGAGCTTGCGCATGCCAAGTTTGTTCCTCAGCTCAAAGAATGGCCCCAGATTATCGATACGGTTAATGCGGCTGCTCAGGAAGGCTTTACCGGTGCCAAGTCTCCTGAAAAAGCTCTCGAGGATGCTTACAACAAAATCAACGACCTCTTAAGTGTCTACCGGACAGCGGGAGAGTCGTGTCCAGCTTTTTAAATTAGGCAAGCCTTGGCATGCCTTGTCCGGTTTTTTGATGCTTCTCTAAGCTCTGAGAATCCGTTTCAAAAAACAAACCAGATAAAGACTTGCAGAGAATAATTGAGAGGGAGGCCAATAGGTGGCCTTCCCTTTACTTTGGGCTATCCAAAAATGGGAATGAAAACCGCACCCATCAGTTTATTCGGTTTTACAACCCCATCTCGTCAGACAATCCAGGGATACGGATTCATCTTGCCCTGTCTGGTGATATTGATACTGGTACTTGGTTTCCCGGTAACTGTAGCCGTATTGAATAGCTTTACCCCGCTCTGGTCTGAGACTAAAACCTTTACCATAGCAAACTACATCAAGCTCGCCAATGATCCTCTCTTCTGGAATGCTCTGACTATCACCCTTCTCTTTGTGGGGGGCACGGTAATTCTCCATCTCCTTCTTGGGTTGGCTGTTGCTGTAGCGCTGAATGTAGATATCAAAGCGCGGTGGCTCTTCCGTTTGATTGCCATTCTTCCCTGGACAGTGCCAGATGTGATCTCCGGTTTAGTTTGGCGGTTTATGTACAACCCTACCTCAGGCATTATCAATGATTTGCTCTTCAGGCTCGGGCTTACTACTACCTATATTGAATGGTTAGCTGACCCTCAATTAGCCTTACCGAGTGTAATTTTCGCCGATGTCTGGCGTGGGTATCCCTTTGTCATGCTCATCTTACTAGCTGGCTTACAAGCGATCCCTACCGAGTTGTATGAGGCGGCAAGGATAGACGGGGCATCAACGCTGCAAGAATTTCGTTATATCACCATCCCAAACCTGAAGCGTATGATCCTCATTGCGGTAGCTTTAGACACTATTTGGCAATTCAGGCGGTTTGGTCTTATTTACAATATGACGCTGGGAGGGCCTGGTCATGCTACGGAGATCCTTTCTCTCTATATCTACAGACATTTCTTTAAATATTTCAACTTTGAATATGCTTCGGCCATGGCTGTGGTGATGGCTATCCTGATGTTAGTCATTAGCCTTCCTTACATCCGTACGATTGTCCGGAGAGCCTGATGAGAGGAAAACGACGAAACGGCCTGATCATGGCCTACCTCTTTTTGGGGGTAATCTGTATCTATAATCTCCTGCCTTTTATCTGGATGGTGGTCACTTCCCTGAAATCTGAGAAAGAAGCTTACGCGATTCCTCCTACGTTCTGGCCACATGCTCTTACCCTGGAGGCGGGTTACAGGAAGGTCCTGGTATGGACAAACTTTCCTCGTTACTTCTTAAATAGCACAGTTATCTCTTTGGGCACGGCTTTTTTCTCCACCTGTATTGGGTCATTAGCCGGCTATGGATTTTCTCGCTTCAATTTTCGTGGCCGCACAGTACTGATGGGAGGAATTTTAGCCAGTCAGATGCTTCCCGGCGTACTTTTAGTAGGCCCTTACTTCAAAATGTTAGCGCAGATTGGTTTCTATAATACTTATCCCGGTTTAATCCTGGCCTTCACCACCATCACCTTACCATTCAGCACCTGGATGCTCAAGGGTTTTACCGATACGGTCCCCGAGGAACTGGATCAGGCCGCTCTGGTTGATGGGTGTACCCGATTCGGTGCTTACTGGCGAGTAATCTTACCGGTGATTGCACCTGGGATGGTGGCAACCATGATCTTTGCATTCTTACTGGCCTGGGGAGACCTGTTATGGGTGTTGATTCTCACCAGCGGTGAGGCTATGACGACAGTCACTCTGGGCCTCAGTCGATTAGTCACCCAATTTCGGATCATTTGGCCCCAACTTATGGCTGGTTCTGTGATCGGTGTCTTACCCCCCCTTATTCTCTATCTGGTGTTACAAAACTATCTGGTTAAGGGGTTAACTGGTGGAGCAGTGAAAGAATAAAGAACAAGGCCAGTATGCGGGACACTCTTTACCATTGACAGGAGTAATCCTCTTTGTTATGGTTCAGCCAAATACAACATCTTACCTTGACAACAGGGAGGAGAATATGCCCAAACTACAGATTGAAGGACATGGAACATTCGACGTGCCGCAAGGGAAGCGTCTGGTCAACGCTATAGAAGATTGTGGAGTGGATATTGGCCATCGTTGTGGAGGAAACGCCCGCTGTACCACCTGTCGGGTTGAGTTTCTCTCAGGAGAACCCTCGACGATGACCAGAGCCGAGTATGAAAAACTGAAAGATGGGGGACTCTTAGGACAAATACGACTTTCCTGTCAAATTGTTGCCGAGCAGGATATGGCGCTGCGGCCCCTTATATTCGTCTCCGAAAAAGGGTGGGATAATCCAGGACCTCGCCCACAAGATACGGTCACTCCAGAAGCAGCCTGGTATCCCATTGAGCAACTTAAGAGTTGATTGTAAATACTATTAACTTCCTCTCTCCTGGTGCTTATCATTCCCCACATTTTTTCATCTGGGGATTTACAGGGAGAAAGGGACTCTAAATTTCCTCCCCCCTGGGGGGCGTCGAATGGACAACCCTCCGCTGCGCTCCCGGAGCAACGCGTAGGGAAGTCATCTCATCATCCGGGAGTCGAATGGACAACCCTCCGCTATGCTCCGGGGAAGGGGGAATTGCAAATTTGTGGATAATGATAAGCCCCTGGGGAGGAAGGACAAAGGTAGGGGGAACTGGACACACCTTTGTGGGGAAAGGCTAGTGTCTTGTCAAGGTGAAAATGGTGAGTTGTTCCCTCTTTTCACCCTCACCCTGGCCCTCTCCCCTCAAGGGAGAGGGGAGAAAACGGCACGCACAAAAACAAGTTTGACAAAACACTAGCCTAGACGGAGGAGGATGAACGTGCACAGAGAAGGAGTATTTGTATGAAATGTATAGATCCGGCGATGTTAACTGGTCAGGTGGCCTGGGTTACCGCCTCTGCACGAGGGATCGGGAGAGCCATTGCTGAAAGGTTGGCCCGTTGTGGAGCCTCCATTGTAATTCACAGTCGCTCTGATCAAACCGCGGCAGAGTTTGGGGAGGCCCCTTCGTGCGTAAAAATGGCGGGTACAGAGGGTTTGATGATCGCTATATTGATCTCCGTGTGGATGATCATGAAACCCCAATTCGAGAATTGCAACGGTTATTGAACCTGTGGCGGCAGGTGTGATGAAGGGCTGAGTTTTTGCATTCTTCTGTATCTGGCCAGGTTTACACCAATGCTCACCATACAAAGCGCCTTAATTTTCATGTCGAGCCGCAACAGCACGGCCAGAGCAGGAGACTTGACCGCCTTGACTATGGTCGCTTGCGGCGACTTTGGAGTCCAGTTATGGTTTTCTTCCTCCAAGAAAGCCATGAACCAACAGTAGATGATGTGTTATTGGAAATTGCTCAAAGAAGACGCTTACAGGAACAGGCGCGACCATGAGAGAAAAAATACCGTTGCTAGATTGCGTCTCAAACGAGACTGAACAGGTGAAGGTCTAGCCAACCACGCTGATCCTGAGTCATGTGTCGGAGTCGGTAACGGATACGACGAAGCGTTGATTGGGGAACAGGCAGGCAGGGTATGGAGCCCCGAAAGTGGGCAGGTGTGATGCCCACGTGCTCCGAACATGCGGAAGGCTATACCGTGGATGCCGTGCGGACGAGACGGCTGCGAACCTGGCGGGGTCGGAGACTCCGGGCATGCACGGTAGAGAGGCGAGACGCTTTGTCGAGTTCTTTCGCTCATGCTCAGGACAAGCCTCAGCATGACAAAATCGCGTTGTAACAGTAAGCAGCGGTATGTATATGGACTTGGACTGAGCGTCTTGAAGGGCCATAACCTTAAGGGGAATGTTCTTCTTGCTCGACGGAGAGCGGACGGAGCAAATACTCCAACACCTCAGCCTGCATCCGCTCGATCTCCAAACGATAGCCGCTAGTCACTGCTTCAAACTCCTCGGGTCGAGCAGTGTGGCGTATTTGTGCAAGCCAGCGCTGAAAATGTGCCATTCGTTCTTGAGTCACTTGGAGTTCTTGATCGTTTGTAATCATGGTACTATCTCCACAATTCCACGTTGAGAACCCTCCCGTGTCATCTGCCAGAAAGCGAGGAAGTCTTCAATACTTTACATACCTATTTTGCCCTTGACTTTATGGTAAGAAACAGGCAAAGTAAACAACAAGATAGGCAGGATGCAAAGAGAATTTTTACATTAGACTTAAGAGAGAAAGTATGCTGATGAAACCCAAAATGCTCACCTGTCCAGGTTCTCTTCTTTATAAAACCATCTTTATCAGTCTACTGTTCGTCTTGGTTAGCGGTGGATCTTTCGTGTATGCTGCCACACCTCAACATGGCCTCGCCATGGGCGCCCCACTAAAATACCCTCCCGGTTTTGCGCATTTTACCTATGCGAATCCCTATGCCCCGAAAGGAGGAGTGTTAACCCTTTCCAGCATAGGAACGTTTGATAAACTTAATCCCTTTAGCTTGAAAGGGATACCACCGCTGTTGCTCGGTGGTTTAGTATTTGAGTCCTTAACTGAATCCTCTCTGGATGAACCATTTGCCCAGTATGGCTTGCTGGCCGAGGCGATGGCCGTGGCCGATGATAGATTGTCCATCACCTACTATCTGAATCCCCAAGCCCGCTTTTCCGATGGCCATCCCGTGACAGCGGAAGATGTCGTCTTTTCTTTCGGGATATTACGTTCCGAGTCTGCGGCTCCATTTTACCGGTATTACTATCAGGATATCACCTCCGTTGAAGCTCTGGATCCTCATACAGTACGGCTGGGGTTTGCTCGGGTAAACCCCGAGCTCCCCCTGATTGCTGGTCAAGTCTCCATTCTCCCCAAACATTTCTATGCCGGGAAGGATTTTGATCGGGACTTTATCCGGGCGGCCTTGGGATCAGGACCATATGTAGTCAAAGATTTTGAGTTTGGTAAATATATCCGCTATGAACGAAACAAGGATTATTGGGGCAAGGATTTGAATGTCAATGCAGGCAAATACAATTTTGATGAAATTGTGGTGAAATATTATCGGGACGAAACGGTTCGACTGGAGGGACTGAAAGCAGGCGAGTTCGATTTCGTCTGGATTAATAACAGCAAACAATGGGCACTCGATGTCGCTGGCGATCGCTGGGAGAAAGGGTATTTGGTCAAAGAGACTTTAAAACACAGTAACAATGCTGGGATGCAAGGGTTTGCCTTTAATCTGCGTCGCCCGATCTTCCAGAATCGAGAGGTCCGTCATGCCTTAGCTCTGGCTCTCGATTTTGAATGGAGCAATAATGCGCTCTTTTATGGACAGTATACGGCGAGTAAAAGCTTTTTTGATAATTCGGAGCTGGCAGCTAAGGGGCTTCCTTCGGCCGAAGAACTGGCCCTACTGGAGCCTCTGCGCGAGCATGTACCACCTGCGGTATTTACCGAACCGATGGGGGAACCGATCGGCCATCAATATAAAACCATCCGCGAACGCCTCCGGGCTGCCCAAAGATTATTGCACATGGCAGGCTGGAGGATCAAAGATGGCGTACTGACCGAAACAGCGACCGGTCAACAGATGCGCTTTACGATTACTCTCGTTTCTCCAGCCTGGCAGCGGATTGTCGAACCCTATATCGTCAATCTCCAAAAGCTAGGGGTACAGGTCTCTATGAAAGTAGTAGACGAGTCGATCTATGAACAGATAGTCCGCACGCGGGACTTTGATATGATCGTAGAATCGTTTGGACAAAGCCAATCGCCAGGAAATGAACAACGGGATTACTGGCATAGTGCCTCGGCAGAGGTAGAGGGGAGTCGCAATACCATTGGCATCAAAAACCCGGCAGTCGATGCTCTCGTAGAAGCCATTATCACCGCGCCTTCACGGCAGGACCTGATCATCGCAACCCGGGCCCTGGACCGAGTCCTGTGGCATGAGCATTATGTGGTACCACACTGGTATATCGATTCCCATCGTATCACTTACTGGAACAAGTTTTCTTATCCGGAAACATTACCGCTGTATTATAACCCGATCTCCCATTTAATGTTCTGGTGGATCGATCCGGTCAAAGAGCAGGCGCTGAAAACCGCCATGGCCCAAAATCGTCCTCTATCCTTCTAGCGCTGAGAGGAGAGCATGTGGCCTTACATCATTAAACGGGTCTTGTTGATGATTCCCACCCTGTTTGGCATCGTGTTGATCACCTTTCTGGTGCTTCAACTGGTGCCTGGAGGACCGGTAGAACGGATGATGGCCCAATTACGGGCCCATCAACGAGGTGGGGAGGCCGGTGCTCCAAGCCTGGAAGGGGGTGGTGTCTTCCAGCCACGCCGAACGGAATTAGAAAAGGAGCAGGTGGAATATTTAAAAAAGCTCTATGGATTTGACGAACCGGTCCCTGTGCAATTCTATCGCTGGTTAGTCCGTCTGGTCACCTTCAATTTTGGCGAATCCTACTATCATCATAAAAAAGTAGTAGATCTGGTCATAGAAAAGCTTCCGGTCTCTGTGTCCTTGGGGGTTTGGAGCTTCTTTCTGGTTTATCTGACCTGTATTCCGCTTGGTATCCGAAAAGCGATATGGGACGGCTCCCGCTTTGATTCTCTGACCAGTATGATCATTCTGATCGGTTACAGTATCCCGGGTTTTGTGCTCGGCATCTTTTTGATCGTCTTGTTTGGACAGGGTTCGTCATTCTGGCCTCTCTTTCCTTTGCGAGGGTTGACTTCGGACGGATTTGATCAGTTTACCCTGGGGCAAAAGATCATAGACTATCTATGGCATCTGATATTGCCTCTCATCTGCTATGTTATTGGAAGCTTTTCGGTCCTGACGCTCCTTACCAAGAACTCCTTCCTGGATCAGATCAATCTGAATTACGTCCAGACCGCCCGTGCAAAAGGGTTATCCGAGAAGAAAGTCCTGTTCAAGCATGTCTTTCGTAATGCGATGATTCCTCTTATCCTTGGGTTCCCCGGGAGCTTTCTAGGGATGTTTTTTACCGGTAGCCTGCTTATCGAAACCCTCTTTTCACTCGATGGACTGGGCTTACTTTCCTACGAATCGATCCTGGGGCGGGATTATCCGGTAGTGATGGCAAATCTCTATTTCTTTTCTCTGCTCGCCTTGATCAGTAACCTGCTCTCTGATCTCTCTCTCATTTTAGTTGATCCCCGGATTAGCTTTGAAAGTGCACCGAGGTAAGCTGGCCATGGGATTTCGGTTTAGCGACGATACACGCAAAAAATGGCGGGCCTTCCGACAGAACCGGCGGGGTTTTTATAGCCTGATCATCCTGACCACTTTGATTCTTCTGAGTCTCTTTGCTGAACTCTACGCTAATAGTAAACCCTTGCTGATTTCTTATGAGGGAAAATGGTATTTTCCCCTCTGGTATACCTATCCAGAAACGACTTTTGGGGGCGATTTTACCAGTGAGGCAGATTATCAGGATCCCTTCTTGCGGGAACAGATCACCTCTAATGGGAATTGGGCTATTTATCCTCCGATTCAGTGGGATTATAAATCAATCGACTTTGGCATAGAGACTCCTCATCCCAGTCCTCCTTCGGCCTCGCACTGGTTAGGCACCGATGATCGGGGACGGGATGTACTGGCTCGTCTCATCTATGGATTTCGGATTTCTATCTTCTTTGGTCTCGTGCTCGCTCTTATTGGCACAGCGTTAGGAATTTTAATTGGAGCTGTCCAGGGTTTTTTGGGGGGATGGGTCGATCTGCTGGGACAGCGCGGTATAGAGCTTTGGAGTTCTATGCCCGAACTCTATCTGCTTATCATTCTCTCCGCCATATTTGAACCAAGCATTCCACTGCTCATCGTTCTGCTGAGTATGTTCGGCTGGATGGGATTGAGTGTGTACGTGCGTGCGGAGTTTTTACGAGCCCGCAAATTTGACTATGTGGAAGCAGCCCGTGCCATGGGCTTGGGAAACTGGACTATTAGCTTCCGGCATATTCTCCCGAATACCTTGACCCCGGTCATTACCTTCTTCCCTTTCCGGGTGTCTGGAGCGATCATCGGTCTCACCAGCCTGGATTTTCTCAACCTGGGGGTTCCCAGTCCGACCCCGAGTCTGGGAGAACTCTTGCGGCAATCCAAAGGAAACCTGGAAGCGTGGTGGATGTCTCTTTCCACCTTTTTGGTGCTGGTGTCGATGATTGTGCTGGTCAACTTTATTGGAGAAGCTTTACTCCAGGCTTTTGATCCCCGTCGCCGGGAAACGGGAGTGCCCAATACCCGTCATGTGTAAATCCCTCCTGTCATATTGAACGGCGTTCTTAATGCTATCTTCTTGCAAAAACAGAAGATCTGGAATAGACTGGTAGAGATGAATTGAACCGGCTAGTCGAAGTGGTAAAGAACGTTGTCAATACACTCAGTTTGATCTTTCCAGAAAGGATAACCTATGTTAAACTTCATTTTGCATGGATACAATTTGAATCAAGCCAAGCGTCTCATGGGGGATATTCCAGATGATCGTATCTGTGAACAACCCCGCGGTGTGATCAATCACCCGGCGTGGCAGTTGGGACATCTGGCCTATACAAGCGAACGAGCAGGTGTCATACTCGGTCTCTCCACTACTCTTCCGCAAGATTGGGAGGCTCTCTTTGCCCCCGGATCCAAACCTACGAGTGATGCCGCTGCCTATCCTTCAAAGGCTACTCTGTTGCAGGCGCTGGAAGAACAACATGGCCGTGTAGCCGAAGCTATCGGCAAAACGGATTTATCCGTCCTCCAGCAGCCGACACCACGCGAGAGTACGCGCAAAATCTTTCCGACTGTTGGAGATTTAGTGATATTTCTCCTGACCGGACACGAAGCATGGCATCTTGGGCAACTCATGGCCTGGCGCAGAGCGGCGGGATTAGGAGCAGCAAACTAAAATAATATAATTCGCGTAATAATCACCAAGCTTGGCAGATGAAGATTTGGGAAGAGAGGTATTCGTTTGACTACTCTACTTTGAACAGAAGATGCTAGCACTACAACGAGACTTTGTCATTCTGAGGAGTGAAGCGACGAAGAATCTCTTTATTTAGAAGACTGAAGTGTCCACATAAGATTCTTCGTTCCTGGTAGTAGCTCAGAATGAGAGAGGAAGTAAAATCTCGTTGTAATACTAATGCTCTGGTAACTTCAATTTGACTGGTCAGAACTTACTTACCAGAGCACTAGTGTTTTGTCAAACTTGTTTTTGTGTGTGCCTTTTTCTCCCCTCTCCCTTGAGGGGAGAGGGCCAGGGTGAGGGTGAAAAGAGGGAACAACTCACCATTTTCACCTTGACAAGACACTAGAAGCTTAAGAAAAGTGAATAGTCTTACAGAGGAATCTCTATGTTAGACATTCCATTGCAAGCCGGTGATATCGTTGCAGGTCTAGAGCCTGATGAGCATGTGGAGATCAGGCGTGTTGCCCCATTTGGCAGCAGGATGCTGGTCGAGGGGATTGGAGTTACGTCCCGTCGCGAAATCCGGCGACCACTCAGTTCAGAGGATCTGGCACAACTGACAAAGGTACGGGGTGCAGATTACACCTTCGATGGAGATGCTGAGGCATTCCTTTTGGGTGTCGAAGCCCATCGTATCCGTATTGCCTATCAGTTTGATCCTCTCTTTGCGGTGAACTCCAGCGCGGTGGATGAACTCCCCCATCAAGTAGATGCAGTCTATCGCTATCTTTTGTCCCTGCCCCGTATCCGTTTCCTGCTCGCGGATGATACGGGTGCCGGAAAGACCATTATGACTGGTCTCCTCATCAAAGAACTCTTGTTTCGTGGGGTGATCAACAAGGTCCTCATCATCACGCCTGGTGGACTCACGCGCCAATGGCAGGATGAACTGCAAGACAAATTCGGCTTGCCTTTCCGCCGGATCAACCGGGCCTCGTTCGAAGCAGAACCGGGGCAGTTTGCCCGCACTGACGATGGGTTCTTCATCACCTCCATCGATTTTATTGCGCGACATGAGGGGTGTCTCAACGCCGCCAAAGAGACCCAATGGGATCTGATCGTTGTCGATGAGGCGCATAAACTCTCTGCCTATGAATACGGACTCAAGGTCGAACGGAGCGACCGGTATCAGGCTGTGGAAGCCCTGGCCTTTCGTACGGATCATCTTCTATTCCTCACGGCCACACCCCATCGGGGACGGAAAGATACCTTCCGACGATTGTTGATGTTGTTGGATCAAGACCTGTTCCAGAAAGATGAATTGGTCACCCAACGTATCCACGAAGCGATCGCTGACTACGCCGCACACCCAGAGGCGTTTGAGGGCGAAGCAGCAATTAGCAAAGCTCGCAACCGGTTCTTCCTCCGCCGCCTGAAGGAAGAGATGGTGGATTGGGAGAACCAACCGCTGTTCAAGCCTCGCTACACTAGAACCGTGGGATACGAATTAACCTCTGCCGAACTCGAACTCTATGAGGCGGTTACTACCTATGTGCGTTCCCGACGCAAGGAAGCAAAAGCGAAAAAAAACCGCAATGTGGAACTGACTTTGATGGTCATGCAACGGCGTCTAGCCAGTAGTATCTACGCCATCACCCGCACCTTACAAAATCGTCTAGCTGCTCTCAACGAGGTATTACGGATTCTGCGTGATCCTGTACATTCTGCTGCCGAAAAAAGGCGTCTGCTCCGGGGGAATATCGAGGATGTTCCTGACAACATTGCCGAATATGAAGAGCTCGATGAAACGCAACGGGAGGAAATGGACAGGCGTATTTTCCGTCAGGTACTGAGTGATGACCCAACTGCCGTAGAAGAAGAACGGAACGAAGTAGCTCGCTTACTCAGCATCGCAGAATCTTTACGCAACCATAGTGAAGCCAAATTTACCGAATTGTTAGCGGTCCTCGATTCCTCAGATGTCATCCGCCGAGATGAGGAGAAGTTAGTCATCTTTACGGAACACAAAGACACGCTGGATAACCTAGCTGATCGCCTGACGAAAAGAGGGTATTCTGTAGTGACTATTCATGGGGGAATGGATGTGGATGCCCGGAAACAGGCGCAACGGGACTTTCGCACCCGTGCCAAAATTCTGATTGCGACTGATGCTGCCGGTGAGGGAATTAATCTCCAATTCTGCCGGTATCTCATCAACTGGGATATCCCCTGGAACCCGAATCGGCTGGAACAACGGATGGGCAGGATTCACCGCTACGGTCAGCGGGAGGATGTCTGGGTGTACAACCTCGTCGCGATGAATACTCGTGAGGGAGCGGTGCTACAGCGAGTGCTCAGTAAGCTGGATGTGATGCGCGAGCAAATGGGGACGGACCGGGTCTATGATGTCATTGACGAACTGCTCGAAGAGGTTCCACTCGTGCAACTCCTGGAACAGTCGATTGACACCGAAAGTGGCACCGAAGCGGCTGCACACACCGAACAACATTTAAATAAAGGCTTGGAGCAGCGAGCAGAGGCTCTTATTGCCCTGTAACAGAAGCCATCCCTGGCCTCCCGTCTTAATTTACAGGAAGCTCGGAAACTTCGCGATACCTCGGATGAGCATCGGTTACAACCCCGGTTCATCCAGCGGTTTTTCCTTACCGCCTATCGAGCTGCAGGCAGCACGGTGATCGAAGACAAACGTTTTCCAGTTTTTCACGTGGGGCGTACACCCAGCGCTCTTCTGGATGTGGCCCGGCAGATACGGCTTCCGGTAGCGGACAAATATGATACGCCCTTTGTCTTTGATAAGGAGTTAGTGAGTGTAGCCAGCACCGTCCGTGTGCCCGAACACACCAGACTGCTCGGTCCAGGACACCCACTCTTTGATACTGTGATTGAGTGGGCTATTCGACGGGCTCGAGAGGCGTTTACCAAAGGGGTCATGCTTATCGATCCAAATATTGCTCGACCACAACGGATATGGCTGGTACGATCCAGTATTGAGGATGGACGACGCGAAGAGAAGAAACGCCTGGCTCATCAGCAATTGAACGTTATCGTTGCCGACCATTTAGGCCTTCGAGCCACCTCACCTGCAAACCTGCTGAATTATACTCCTCCAGAGACCACTGTTGAGCATCCTGCTATTTCTGACCATGCCATGGAAGAGGTACAGGAGTGGGTATATGAGCAGGTAACCGAAAAGCAGCTCACGCAGGTACAGGAGCATCGACAAGCGGAATGTGATCTCCGACGGCAGTATCTCGAAACAACCTTTACGGATCTGATCCTGGAATTACAGGAGAAACTGAATGACTTACAGCAAGCACAACTTTTCGGTACCGATAATCTCGAAGAACGCCAAAAGTTAGAACGACGCATCCAGCAACTCAAGGAACGGAAAACAAAACGCCTGGCTGAACTGGACCTGATGCTCCGCCTCAGTGCGAATTTGCCGGATATCCTCACCTCAGCATTGGTCGTTCCCGCCCCTGTAGCAGTTATCGACCAGGAGACGAAAGCCCCCAAGAAAGGGATACCAATGCGTCGGGACGATGAGGTAGAGCGGATCGCTATGGACATCGTCATGGCCTATGAACGGGACCGGGGATGGACACCGTATGATGTCTCTCACGATGGCGAGCACTATGATATCCGTTCTGAATCACCAACCGGAGAAAAACGCTTCATCGAAGTGAAGGGCCGTGCTCACTCTGGTCCGATTATGCTGACAGGACCAGAACTGGACAAGCTGACTCAGCTTGGCCCTCGTGCCTGGCTGTATATTGTGACCTACTGTAAGGGAAAGCAACCTCGGTTGCATATCATGCAGAATCCTATTTCAAAGCTTAACCCAGAGGTACTTTACCGACAAGTACAATATCTCGTAAAGGAGGAAGATTGGAGGGGACAAGTAGAAGAGATCCCTCTCGATCAGCATGAGACTATTCCGTAAGTATGGAGGAATAAGGAGAAGGCATCATGATTGTTGTTCGCCGACTCATCGAGGTTGCATTACCCATTCGCGAAATCTCCGTAGAAAGTGTGCGGGATAAATCACTCCGGCATGGTCATATCTCTACACTGCATCTGTGGTGGGCACGACGTCCCCTGGCAGCCTGCCGAGCGGTGGTATTTGCCTCGCTGGTACCTGACCCTGATGATCCACACTGCCCTTCTGCGTTTCGCAATGCGGTTGTTCGATTGCTCCGAGACCACGTGCCTAGCCTCTTAAAAGGCTATAAAAGGTCAGCCTGGATCAACGATCCTGATCCATATCGGCCATACGATGGCCTTCCGGATACGCCTCGTAATCGCTTGCTCACCTTTATTGCTAAATGGTCACCAGAATGGCTCGCGTTTGAGAAGGGAGAAAATGGAGAACAGCCTCCACCTGACCGGCGGTTAGATGACCGGTGCTTAGTAAAATGGGAAACCAGCGATCCTGCAAACGAACAAGGACGTGCTGTATTACACATAGCACGTGAGTTGGTCTATCTGGCCAACAATGGCACAGCACCCACCGTGCTCGATCCGTTTGCTGGGGGTGGAGCGATCCCACTGGAAGCGACTCGACTGGGCTGTCAAGCCATTGCCAACGATTATAATCCTGTTGCCTATCTCATTCTACGAGCTACCTGCGAATTTCCTCAACGTTATGGGAAACCAGGATGGAGGGTAGTCGGAGCACAAGAAACTAGAGCACCGGGAGTCGAAGTGCAGGTGGTCGGAGCACAGTCAATCAGAGCGCCGGAAAGCGGAGCGCAAGGAGTCGGAGCGCCGGAAAGCGGAGCGCAGGCTTCCAGCCTGCGTCCTACCAGCCCGCATCCTTCCGGTCTACATGCTCTCGAACCTGCAACGACCCAAGCCCTTTTCGATCATCAGGACACAAAGAAAACAAGAAGAAACCTGCCTCATTGGGAACTAGAGGGAAGGATTTATTGGATCACCTTTGCCACACGAGAACGGTTTACATTACCTCCAGAACAGCGACAAACGGTGCTAAATGCTTTTCATTACTGGAATGGCTCTCGTTTCCGGTTGCATATCGTCTGCGTGATGCCGGATCATGTGCATGCGCTGATCGAACCTTTACACAACCATGAACTCTCGAAAATCTTGCATTCTATCAAGAGTTTTACCGCGAATAAGATCAATGAGTCGCTCGGCCGTCAAGGAAACCTGTGGCAACCGGAATCGTTTGACCGGATTATCCGGGATGGCCAGGATTATCTGGAGAAATGGGAATACATCAGGATAAACCCGGTTAAGGATGGGCTCGTGCAAGAGCCAGAACAATATAACTGGCTTTTTGCCGATGAGAGAGTAAGAAGGAGCAGCCTGGAAGGCTGCTCTCCAACCTGGGTCTCGAATGTCCTCACTCATGATGTCGAATACTGGACAAAGAGGATTCTAGAACGTGCACGAGAACGAATCGGCTCTCTCTATCCAACAGGGAAGGATGGCAAGCCAGTGATTGGCTACCTCTGGGCACGCACCGCCCCCTGCTCGAATCCCTCCTGCCGAGCCGAAATTCCTCTACTGCGTAGTCTGCTCATTTGTAACAAATCAAATAAGCGTGTAGCGCTGACAATGGATGTCCAGGGCAAGGAAGTGACTTTTGGTATCGCTAAAGATAGAGACATACCTAGAACAGAGGGTACTGTTATTGGTACTAGTGCACGTTGTCTCATCTGTAATCAATCTACCCTTATCTATGACGTTAAGAAAGCTAGTTTTGAAGGTAAATTAGGCGAGCGTATAGTAGCCGTTATTATTGACACTCCACAGGGCAAAAATTATCGTCCTATTGAGCCGTCTGACTTAGAGGCATTTACAAAAGCAATCGTACTATCAGAAACAGTAGAACGCCCAAGTGAGCCAATGCCGGATAGCCCAGATACAGTTGCAGGACGTGGCTGGAATTTCAAAACCTGGGGTTCCCTGTTCAATCCTCGTCAACTGCTTGCGATGCAGACCTTTGTCGCTTGCCTGCGCGATACACTGGCAGATCTGGAACAGCACGAATCTGACATCGAGTATCGGAAGGCAGTGGCGACCTATTTGGGACTATGGGTGAGTCGCAATGCTATGCGCATGACCACAATGGGCAGATGGGATACCGGTGGAGAAAAGTTTCAGACACCATTTGACGCTCAGGCTATACCCATGAAGTGGGACTATCCAGAAGCCAATCCATTCTCGAATGTTACTGGAGGGTTCAGCAATCAACTGGAATGGATTTTACACTTTTTAGCTCATGAATCTCAACCCTTAAACCTATCGACGAAGTATAGTCATGTCTTGTGTAGTGACGGAGCCCGACTATCGCTTGCAGATGATACAGTAGACATCGTTGTGACTGATCCACCCTACTTTGACGCGATTGCTTATGCCGATCTGTCAGATTCTTTTACGTCTGGCTCAAGCGTAGCCTAGGTGATATCTTCCCCGAAGCCTTTGCTACGCCCCTGACACCTAAGAGCGAAGAAGCGACTGCGCTCAAACATCGACATGGTGGGAACGCGGAAAAAGCGAAGCGACATTTCTCATCCAAATTAGCCGCTTGCCTTGCCAAAGCAAAACGTGTATGCAAACCTACAGGTGTGTTATCAGTCATGTTTGCCCATCAATCTACGGAAGCGTGGACAGTGCTTATTCATGCTATTTTTGAGGCAGGATTAAGTATTACAGCTACATATCCGATTGATACCGAACTCAAAAATCGCACCATTGCGCTTAGTACTTCTGCCCTTGCCTCCTCTATCACTGTTATCTGCCGTCCTCGTCAAGTTGGTTCCGCAGCATCATTTCGTGACGTTCGGAGGGAAATTGAACAAATAGTCCGCAAGAGTGTGCATCGTTTCTGGGACTATGGCTTTCGTAGAGCCGATCTCATTGTAGCATGCTATGGCCCTGCGGTTGGTGTCTTTGGGCGTTATGAGCGAGTAGAACGCGCTGACGGCACGCCTGTTGAGGTGCCAGAACTGTTAGTATTAGCCAAAGAAGCGGCACTCAAAGCGATTGCAGGGGAATTTACCGGTGACCCGCTCTCACGGCTCTATTTTGTCTGGGCGAATCTCTACGGTATCAGTGAGTAAGCCTGGGATGACGCTCGATTGGTGGTGCAAATTGGTGGGGATAGTGAAGATGCCATGGAGGTGGCACGGCGACGGGGATTATTTGTGGTGGAGGGCGCAACCTGTCGTCTTGCATTGCTGTGTGACCGTATTGATCGACGGCATCTCGGTGAGGATGTCTCTGCTCCCTTGATCGATCAGTTGCATCGTGCTATGCAGTTCTGGAAGGAAGAACGTCGTGGCGAGTTAGTCACCTATCTGCGAAAGTATGAACTGTCTGATCAGGCAGTGTTCTGGAAACTGGCTCAAGCCCTCTTTGAGGTGCTGCCTCGGAGCGAAGAGGACTGGAAATTGATCAGTGCGCTCTTAGGTGAGCGGGAAACTTTACAGATAGAGGCGAGACGAACAGCACCACCTGCACAGGGAAAGTTGTTCGAATAAAATTGCTAGAGGGGGTGTGCTATGCAATTCTCTCCGTTAAAACCCTGGTTTGCTATTGCAGTCCCTCACGAGGACATCCGGGAGGGGCGGTTAAGTGAAGCAGTCTTTGCCGCCAATCTCTGGGCCGTCAGGCAAGGTCTGGCACCAGAAGTCTATCTCGATGCCGAAGCTTTCTTCTCGAAAACCTATCTGACTACCGGATTGACCAATATCCTGAAGAAAGTTTCTCATGCCCTTGCCGGGAATGCAGAGGCTGGTGATCGTATCCTGAGCCTCCAAACCTCCTTTGGTGGTGGTAAAACCCATGCGCTGGTTGCTCTCTGGCATCTCGCCCAACAACCTACTCTCTTTCGCAGGCTGTTTCCCGCATTTCCAGAACAGATTCCTGCAGACCAGATGAACGTTGCCGTCTTTACCAATCAGACCTGTGATGTCATTCAGGGACGGCAGACTCCTGAAGGAATACGTACACGAACCCTCTGGGGTGAACTCGCGCTACAGTTGGGTGGAAGAGCACTCTATAAACAGATCGAAGCAAATGATCAGGCGCGTACAGTCCCACAGGGGCTCTTTGTAGCACTACTCCGCCAAGTGACCCCATGCCTGATTCTGCTGGATGAGCTCGCCGATTACTGTGTGGGGGCCTCGGCGGTTGAAGTAGGAAACACCACTCTTGCTGACCAAACGATTTCCTTTGTACAACAACTGACTGAAGCAGTTCAACAAGTCCAGGGAGTGGCTGTAGTCGCCACTTTACCGGCGAGTCATCTTGAAGTGGCCAGTTCGGAAAAAGGACAAGAAATTCTGAACAGACTGGAGCGACGCTTTGGCCGGATGAGTGCGGATATCAAACCGGTTGCCGATGAGGAAATTTATGAAGTGGTGAGGAGACGGCTGTTTGAATCCATCGGAGACCCGAGCGAGCATGAGCAAGTGGCCAGCGCTTACTTGAAGCTCTATCAACAACATAAGAATGAAGTGCCTACTGAAGTCTCTCGCGGAACCTATAAAGAACGTCTTCTCGCCGCCTATCCCTTTCATCCTACGCTCATTGATGCGTTCTATTTGCGATGGGGCAGCCATAGTGATTTTCAGCGTACGCGAGGAGTGTTGCGACTCCTGGCCAGCATTGTGGGAGATCTCTGGCAGCGGCGTCATACGGAAACACAATCCCAACCGCTGATCCAACCCTGTCATATTCGCTGGTCGATTGATGCCCTGCATGCTGCGCTCACCCGGCTCTGGGGCGCAGCCTATGAAGCAGTAATTGCTGCCGATGTGATTAGAGAGAAGGCAAATGCGGTCTTGCTGGATACCGAGCGGGGGGGAGACTATGTGACTGAAAAAATCGCTCAGGGGCTGGCCGCCGCTATTCTGCTTGGTTCGTTCGGTGGACAAGGCGAACGCGCTGGATACAGTACGAAAGATCTGAGACTCTGTGTTGGCCGTCCGGAGCTGAATTGGGGGTATACTGACGGTGCACTCCTGGCTTTAGATGAAGACCGGGCTTTTTACCTTCACTCCGCCAGTGCCGGAAACCTGGGCAAACGCTACTGGTTTGGCACAAAGCCTACGCTGACGAAGCTTATTGTCCAGTATCGCGCCCAGTTTGCTTCCCGGAGTTTCGAGAAGGAGATACTGGAGACCGTGCAAGAACAGGTAAGAGGGCTACGTACCGAACCAGCCACCTGGCGTGTGCTGGTGAATCCAGCAGCCGACCTTCCTGAACAGCGCTCACTGACTTTGCTCGTGATGCCACCCGACTGTACGTATACCGAGAACGGAGATGAACCATCCCTCATCGCCTCACCTGCTGAACAACGATTGCTTGAGGTGAGTCAGAAATGTGGCAGCCGAGATCGGCACTATCGAAACACCTTACTCTTTTTGTTACCATCAGCACGCGGTTTGACCAAACTACGGAGCGCCATGCGGGAAGTCTCGGTACTCGAAGCAGTAAAGCGTGATTATGGAGTACAATTAGACAGTGAACAACTCCAGGACCTCGACAATCGGCTGAGCAAGGCTCAGAAAGCGGTTACGGAGTCCTTAAGCAGCGCCTATACCCATATTGCTCGCATTGACGGACAACAAGTCACAGTGACCACCTTGAGCGATGCTAAGCCCACCTTTGATACACACCTCCAGGCAGTCTGGCAGCATATCGTCGAGGAAGAGGAGTGGATACTGCGCAAGCTGGGCATGGTGACACTCCAACAAACCGGGCTGGTGCCTATCGAAGGGGGTATCCGCCTCAAAGATGCTATCGAAGCGTTTCTCCGCTACACCGACAAGCCGATGATTGCCTCTCATGACGCAGTGATCCAAGGATTACGGCAAGCATGCAAAGAAAAACTGCTCGGTATTGGACGCGGTATCAGCTTAAATAACCTGCAAAAGAAGTGGTGTGGTGAAGAGGGAGCCCTCGACCCGAATGAGGAGGGATTATGGATTATTCCACCTTTTGAGTCAGAGCCGGAAGTGAAGGAAGATGGTCCAAGTGCTGGTACAGGTTCTAGCGTCGGAGATACTCCATCTCCCACCTCTGTCGGAGCAGAACAAATCACTTCTGAACAACCAGTCACTCAGAAAACAACTTCTGGGAAACAAGTACGTCGGGTGAGTATCAAGGGAGAGGTGGCATTAGAAAGCTGGTCAGACATCTTCCGCTGCTTCATCAATCCTGCAGCTCGCAAGACTCCGAAGCGATTACGTCTTGGGATTGACTTTGCGATAGAGACACGGGATGATCAGCCTTTCGATGAAAATGACCCTACATTTAAGGCGATGAAAGAGGCCGCGAGGCAGTTAGGGTTGGAGCTGAAGGAAGAATCCTGACTCGTCTTCAATGAAATCCTTCCCAGATGACGAATGGACTTCCCTCCGCTTTGCCTTGGGAACTTAGTCTGAACAGAGTGAGAAGTTTAGGAAGACGAGAAAGAAAAGCTTGCTATGGATTCAGATATAAAATTTTCTTGACAAGGGAATATCCCCTGTTATAGATTTAAGGGCTTAAAAGCTCAGGGGGAGAGTGTCTTCAGGAATCAACCAATCAATGCGATTCTGGTAATGGCGAGGAGTAGTAACCAGCTTGCTAGCTCGATGAGCGTAGCACCAAACTAAAGGGAGGGACTTATATGGAGAGGTTGGAAATTAGCAGAAGTCAGTTTCTGAAAGGTGGGGTTTCGTCGCTTGCAGCCACTATAGCCGCTACTGCTCTTTCAGCCCTCAACAAAAAAGCGCACGCCCAGGAGAAGAAAATCAAGTGGCGGATGCAGACGTACGCGGGAACTACCCTAGGACAACATGTAATCAAGCCCTCCATTGATGCCTTCAACATCGCGGCTAATGGTGAGATGGAGATTGAGCTTTACTATGCTGATCAGATCGTGCCGCAGGGTGAGCTTATCAGAGCGCTTCAGCGAGGAATTTTAGATGCAGTGCAGACGGATGAAGACTCGGCGCAGTCTCCGGTGGATATTTCTATATTTGGCGCCTACTTCCCCTTTGCCTCAGAGTACTCCCTAGACGTGGCCACGTTGTGGCACTGGTATGGTTTGGACAAGATCTGGCAGGAGGCCTATGCGGAAGTGCCAAATGTCACCTGGTTGAGCACAGGATCCTGGGATCCGTGTAACTTTGCTACCACTAAACCCATCAGATCTCTCCAGGATCTCAAGGGACTTCGCGTTTACATGTTCCCGACCGGAGGCCGGTTTATGCAACAGTTCGGTGTAGTACCAGTTTCGCTCCCCTATGAGGATGTCCAGATGGCTATACAAACAGGAGAACTGGACGGCGTGAGCTGGTCCGGTATCACTGAGGTCTATACCGTTGGTTGGGCCGACGTCACCAAGTATTACTTGACCAACCCTATCTCCGGTGCTTGGGCAGGGTCGTACTTAGTCAACACCAAGAGCTGGGAGGCCCTGCCAGATCATCTCAAGATGCTGTTTAAACTTTGCATCGATTACTCCCACTACTATCGCCTCCACTGGTACTGGTGGGGTGAAGCCCATTACCGGGTCAAAGGTGGCAAACTCGAGCTTACCTCCATCCCGGAGGCGGAGTGGAACACTGTCCGGAAAGAGGCGCTCAAGTTCTGGGATGAGGTCGCCAAAAAGAGCCCGAGGACAGCTCGGGTCGTTGAGATCCTCAAAGAGTATCAAGAGATAATGACCAAGGCCGGCCCGCCCTATCGCTCTATCTGAACCGACCCGGTGGTCTGTCTCCACGATGGATTGGAGAAAGAGAAACTTTTGGCCTGTCGTCAGGTTGAGGATCCACTTGTCTCCAGTCCTCACTGGGGCCTCATGTTCCCCGATGAAGGCCTCTATGGAAGTGCAGATTTGGTACGGAGGTGGTAGCACAGGTGAAGAAAATGCCAAAGGTAGTCATAGTCTATATACGGCTTGTGGATAGGCTCAGCCAGATAGCTGGTGTATGTGCAATGATTCTGACCTTTGTTCTTTGTGGGCTCCTGGTGGAATCATCCTTTGCTCGGATAGCGTTCGGCGTTTCTCACATATGGAGTGTGGAGATGGCACAGTTTGTCATGTCTGCGTATTATTTGCTTGGTGGGGCGCTTTCGGAACAAGATAATTATCATGTTAGGATGGATCTATTTTACGGCCGGTTGTCACCGAAGGCCAGGATTATTGTGGACTGTATCACTGCCCCTATTATTATTTTCTATTTGGTGTTCCTGCTTGTGGGTGGTATCGAGAGTAGCCAATGGGCGATCTCCAACAAACAGGTGAACTACTCTCCTTGGGCGCCACCGATGGCTCCAATCAAGATCATCATGACCATTGGAATTGGCTTAATGCTGGCACAAATTATAGCTCTCTTCTTCAAGGATCTGGCTAAGGCCCTAGGGAGGTCCATCGAATGAGCCATAGTACCATCGCCTTGTTGATGTTTACCTCCATGATGGCGTTGCTTGCCACGGGCCAACGGATGTATGGCATTATCGGATTTGTCGGTATAGCCTCCTCCTTAACCTTGTGGGGGCCAGCCACCTCCTCATTGCCTTTCGATGCGGCCATAATGACACTCAACTGGTATCCGCTTCTGACCCTGCCCATGTTCGTCTTTATGGGTTATATGTTTGCCGAGACTGGTATTGCCAACGATCTGTATCGGATGTTTCATGTCTGGTCTGGTCCGGTCAGAGGTGGACTCGCCATTGGCACAATCGGGATGATGGTTGTCATAGCTGCTATTAATGGTCTGAGCGTGGCCGGCTTAGCCATTGGTGCGACAATCGCCCTACCGGAGATGCTACGCCGCGGGTACGACAAGGTAATGGTGACTGGTGTGATTCAGGCCGGAAGCTCACTGGGGATTATGATTCCACCCAGCGTCGTGCTGGTGCTCTACGGGATGATCGCCCGTGTGCCCGTGGGGAAACTCTGGTTTGCGGGAATCCTGCCGGGTTTGCTATTGGGAGCCCTGTTTGCAATCTATGTCTCGATCCGCTGCTGGATTCAGCCTCAAATCGGACCTGCTCTACCGCTGGAAGAGCGCCTGCAAATAACGTGGAAAGAAAAGATCAGACTGCTGCGTGCCGGGATAATTCCATTGGTTATATTTATCTTGATGACCGGGCTTTTTCTGAAGGGGATCACGAGCCTGGTCGAATCTTCAGGTATCGGCATGTTGGCCACAACGTTAATCGCCCTGATCAAGCGTAAGCTTACGTGGAAAATTCTCTGGGAGGCTACTCGTAAGACGCTCGGCGTCAGTTGCGTGTTTATGTGGATCATTCAGGCGGCGCTATTATTTTCTGCAGTTTTTGACGGACTTGGCGCTGGACGCGCCCTGGAAGATTTCTTCATCAAGAAGTGGCACCTCCCTCCGTGGGCAATCGTGGCGATGATGCAAGCCTCATTCCTGTTCATGGGGACCTTTCTCGATGATACCGCCATGCTCGTTATTGTAGCACCGCTTTACGTGCCGCTGATCACTAAACTGGGCTTTGACCCTGTTTGGTACGGGGTTCTTTATACCATTACCTGCCAGATCGCTTACATGACGCCACCTTTTGGTTACAATCTCTTCCTGATGCGAGCCATGGCACCACCAGAGATCACCCTGGCCGATATTTACCGCTCCATTGTACCTTTTGTATTGGTCATGGTCGTGGGGCTGGTGATTGTCATGATGTTCCCGCAAGTGGCAACGTTTCTTCCGGAGTTGTACTTCAACCGCTGAGGGCATGCGAGGGCAGCCGATACGACCAGGCCATCCACTTCCACACGGCCTATCTACTTGCTGAATACTCTCTTTCCAGGAACACTCGACTATACCCGCACCCGCTCGCTTGATAATACTAACTTTTCCCCCTCACCCTGGCCTTCTCCCCTCAAGGGTTCAGGGGCGGACACCTTCTCCTTCTCCCCTGGTGGGAGAAGGCTGGGAGGAGGGGGAAAAGAGTGCTTTTTACCCCCCCACCTTGATCCTCCCCCACCAAGGGGGAGGAAAATGACAGTTTCCCTCCGTGCTGGAGGGAGAAGAGCATGCTTCACTGCGCTATCCTGTCCGCTCCTGAAACCCTCAAGGGAGAGGAGAGAAAAAGGAACGCACAAAAACAAGTTTGACAAGGCACTAGCCAGAACTTACCTAACAGAGCACCAGGCATGAATGAACGCCGGAGACGACCTGAAGATGACTCCTAGTATACCGAGAGAGCACATCATCCGTCGAGGAGAAAAGGATCGATTGGCTTCTAGCCAAGAACATGATATGATGAGGACGGTATTGAGCTCTTGAACGATGTTATCTGTCACGCATTTTATGACTTAGGAAAGGTATACCATTATGCCACACTCAACCTTAAAGATCGAAGGTGCCCGCTTTATCTTGACTATAGATCCTCAGAGACGGATTATCCAGGATGGGTCGATTGTGATAGAAGACCAGCGGATTACACAGGTGGGCAAAGCCTCCGAGTTGGCCCATATCCAGGCAGATCGGGTCATCGATGCCCGGGAGATGGTGGTGACTCCAGGCTTTATCAACAACCACATGCATATCAGTTATGCGCATGCTACCCGGGGAATATTCCCGGATAGCCTTGATCCGATGGTCTATCTTTCGCACGTCTTTACGCTCCAATCGGCTATGACGGCAGAAGAGGAGTATTATACGACCCTCCTTGGCCTTACCGAACTACTCAAATACGGCACAACCTGTCTGCTCGACCCAGGCAGCACCAAGTATCTCGATGCCTGTATGCAGGCGTACGAAGAATCAGGATGCCGCATTGTGGTGGGAGAACAGGTGACCGATAAACAAAATCCATTGAACCTCCCTGTCTATAGCACAGAAGAGGCTATACGACGGATGGAAAAGACGATCCAGAAATACGATCATCGCCTGAATGACCGCGTACGGGCCTGGGCTATGCCGTTTGATGCCGAATATGTTTCTGATGAATTACTCCTGGAGGCTAAAAAGCTAGCTGATACATACCATACCGGTATGACTATTCATCAATCCAATCGCCCCAAAACGGTTCAACTGTATCAGGAACGCTATGGCAAGCGTCCTGTGGAGTATCTGGAGGATCTTGGAATACTCGGCCCCAATATGCTGCTTGCACACGTGATCGGACTCAATGACCAAGAAGTAGAGATTATTGCCCGTACCGAGACCAAAACAGTGATGTGTCCAACTGCCGCTCTCAAAACCGGCTCTGGGATGACTGCGGTGGCTTTGCTGCCAGAAATGGTGCAACGAGGGATATGTGTCAGCCTGGGCACTGATGCTGGCAACAATTCGAATCTGATCGAAACTATGCGCTCGATGTATCTGGTGGCAGTGGTCTATAAGGATGCACGTCGCACTACTGATGTCGTACCGGCAGAGATGGCGCTGGAATTGGCCACACTGCACGGCGCCAGAGCTTTAGGATTGGAGAAAGAAATTGGCTCTATCGAAGTAGGGAAGAAAGCGGATCTCGTATTGTTTGACACCAAACGCCCGGAATGGCGGACGTTGTTTAATCCAGTGAACAATTTAGTCTATAACGCCGATGGACGGAGTGTGCATACGGTGATCGTCGATGGAAAAGTAGTCGTGGAAGGGTATAAAGTCCTCTTTGTGGACGAATGGGAACTGATCCAGAAACTGCAACACATCGGCGAAAATATGCTGGCAAGGACGGGAATATCTTTTCCCACACGATGGCCGATGGTGTGACTGGCTGGAAAGGGAAAAGGAATAGGTGAGGCTGGATTTTCATTGAGAACTGGTATCATAAAATCTCTCAGACATCGGTTTATGAGTTTGGCAGGAAAAAGGAGGGAGCGCTGTTGGAATGTGATAGTGTAGTAAGAAGACAGGCTATGGAACCGGAGTTACTGGTAGATTACCAATGTCATACCGGTGAAAATCCGCTTTGGCATCCCATGGAAAAGCGGATTTACTGGCTTGATATCCCAAAGGGGCTGATTTTTCGTTTTGATCCGGTCACCAGAGAGCATGAGCAGTTTGCGGTTGGGGATATGGTGGGTGGATTTACTATTCAAGAAGATGGGGCACTTTTACTCTTCATGGCTCGGGGAAGAGTAGCTGTCTGGCGCGAAGGAAAAATTCACACACACATCATCGAAGAATTGGCTGAAGAGCGGGACACTCGTTTCAATGATGTCATTGCTGATCCGGCGGGGCGGGTTTTTTGTGGAACTATGCCCACTCCAGAACGATCGGCCAGACTCTATCGTCTTGAGGTGGATGGGAGTATACACTTGGTATTAGACGGTATTGGCGTTTCCAATGGCATGGGCTTTACTCTGGATCGCAAGGGGATGTACTACACAGATTCCCCGGCACGAAAAATTTACCTCTTTGATTATGATAGAGTTACCGGAGCAATCTCCCATCAGCGAGTATTTGTGGAAACACCAGAAGGCGAAGGGGTTCCCGATGGACTGACCGTCGATGCCGAGGGATATGTCTGGTCAGCTCGCTGGAACGGTTCGCATCTCTTTCGCTACACTCCAGATGGGCGAGAAGAACGTCGTATCCGGTTTCCAGCCAAAAAGGTTTCCAGCGTCACTTTTGGGGGAGAAGGTCTGACCGACATCTATGTTACCACCGCCGGTGGCCATAACAAAGCGGAGGAAGGGGAAGGGGCTGGCGCGTTGTTCCGGTTAAAACCTGGGATGCGAGGCATGCCAGAGTTTTTTTCACGTATTCGCTTTTAGTACACCAGATACAGACCGTTACACAAAATAACTAAAGCCTACAATCCGCTCGGTAATCATAACCACTAGGGCAGTAAAAGCGATCAGGATCACCGAAATAGCGGCAATGGTGGGATCACTGGTAAATTCGATGTAGTTGTAGATTTGGACAGGTAAGGTAGTGAGTCCCGGACCAGTAAGAAAGAGGGTCATCACCAGTTCATCAAAGGAAATGACAAACGCAAAAATAGCTCCCGCAATCAAACCGGGACGAATAATGGGAAGGGTAATAGTCAGAAAGGCTTTGACCGGACGGGCACCCAGACTCAGGGCTGCTTGTTCGAGGGTTAGATCAAATCCTATCAGAGTGGCCGAAACGGTACGAATCACATAAGGAAGGGTCACCACTACATGAGCAGCCAACAGTCCCCACCAGTTTCCAATCAAATAGGTGCGACTCAAAAAAACCAGCATGGCAATACCCAATACCACGCGATGACCATCGGCGCCAGAAAGAATGTTCGTATTCCCTCTCGCCCACGAAATCGATACCGTACCAGAGCCAAGGAGGCCATGGTGCCAAAGAGGGTGGAAAAAATCATGGTAGAAAACCCTAGCCAGAGACTTAACCGCAAGGCGGAAGTCATCTCATACAAAGAAAAGAAGTTCTTGTACCACTGAAGCGAAAAGCCGGTGGGAGGAAACACGATGTAGGTTTGATCGCTAAAAGAAACCGGTATAACGATGAGAATAGGGGCTAACAGATACAAATAGACCAGACCAACAACCACAAACAGGAGATGAGGCAGAAAACGCGAGATCATATTGACATCCTTTGAGATTATCCTAACCTTGTGTTTGGATTCCACCACTTTCCAGCAGTTGAGTCTGAAGATAAGTGAGAAGAAGCACAATGACTAAGATGATCATAGAGGTAGCCGCCCCAAAAGGCCAGTTAAAAAGCTGGAGTGCTTGATCATACACAAACACCGAGACGACTTGTGTCTTGGCTCCTCCGACCAATCGTGGTGTGGCAAAGGCTCCGATAGTCAGCACAAAAACCAGAATCGATCCTGCTGCCACTCCAGGCATAGAGAGAGGAAGAGTGACATTCCAGAAGGTGCGTACAGGGCTGGCTCCCAGACTCATCGATGCTTGCTCCAGCGCTGGATCAATCTCCTGTATGACGGGCATGATAGTCAGAATCATAAATGGCAAAAAGACTTCCCCTAACGCAATCACTACTCCGGGAGTGGTAGACATAAGTTGTAAGGGTTCATCGATCACTCTGAGCCAGAGGAGAAGTTTATTAATCAAACCACTACTCGCCAGAAGAATCATCTATCCATACGAACGCACCACCACACTGGTCATTAAGGGGATAAGGACGGCTGTTATTCCCAAACTCCGTAAGAGCCGGGAGCGTGTCCGGGCTAGTCCGTAGGCAACCGGGTATCCTGCAATCAGCGTAATCAGCGTCACTCCCAACCCAAGCTTGATGGTAGTCCAGAGAATACCAAGGTGAAAAGGATCTCCTAGAAATCGCCAATAGTTGTCCAGCACAAAATCTGGTTTCATGATTCCGCCGGGCTGGGCTTCATAAAAGCTATACATCACCAGAATAGCTACTGGAGCGACAAAGAAGGCGAGTAGCGATAAGAGGGTTGGTGAGAGCAGACCGAGTATCCCAAAGAAAACGCGGTTTGTAAGTTGCTGGTTTTGCATCAATGTCGAGCTGCGGGAGATGATTATGCATTAAACTCCTTATTCTTTTTATTGCCTCAGAGAGTTAGTCTCGCTGATAGTCACCTTAACACAGCGAGGTTCCTCTAAAAACCGATACCTCTGATCCACCAGCGAGAAATGCGGAAACCGGAGGAGTCTCCAAGAACTCCACGAATTGGCTTCCATAGAGTTCGGCCACAGCGCAATTGAGCTGAGTAGCCACCGCTTTGCGAATCTGCCAGCGCGGATGCTCCACGCGGTATTCCGTGGTACACTCTCCGCGCCGTCGAACGTAACCCCAATAGTGTTCCGTTATAAACTCCACATCGCTTCCCTCTGCAATAGCTTCAACGATGCTATGCGCAGATAGTTCCATGAAATTTTCTCTTCCACGAAACCGCCAGAAGTATGATACTGTCTTCGGGCCTGCCGCACAGCCCTCCTCCTCTATGATACGATGCCACATTGGTGCAGCAACGTAGTTCTCTCCATAAAGAGCTCTCGCCGTTAATGCAATAGCGACCCGCGGTACAATCTCCTTCACAAAGACCACCCCGCGACGCCACTCCTCGTTCACCTTTCGTCGCACATAGAAGCGTAAATTTACCTCCTCGAAGTTGCGATGACCAGGAATAGTGATGCCGAAAATCCGTGTATTGAGGAAGAGAAATCCGACGATGCTTACGAAAGTTTGACCCTGCCAGTCATCTAACTCCGTACCAGCAGGTACAAGCGGTCGTAGCACCCTGGGATCGATCTCGAAGTTCAGCATCGCCAGGTGACGCCATTCCGCAGTCAAGAACGGTGAAGTAGTCAAGCTCATAGGTGTTGGATGTTTATAAAACAAGGTATACTCGCTTACGTTTGCACCACCTGAATTATATCGAACTTATAGCGTTATAGCGAGTAGATTCCTGAATGTCATCCTGAACCCTTCGCTCTGCTTAGGGTAAACTCCCGGATGACTATATGACTTCCCTTCGCTCTGCTCAGCATGACATTTGCAGACTTACTTGCTATGAGTTCATCAAGAGCTTATAAGGGAAGAACAGCGCCATCTACAGGACGGTAACGTCGGAATAAATCTCTACTCCAAGGCGCTCAGCCACTTCTCTGGCCCGTGCGTCTATGGAGGGGGTAATGATCAGCTTACGATCTACCTGCCGTTCAGTCTGCTGAGTATAAAAAGCCACCTTACGCTCAAAGGAGTATACATCTGATTTACTGAGGGCAGATTTAATTTCAATCACCAGCAGTTTTCCATCTTTGATCACGACATCGAGTTCGATCTGATCCGGATGCCCAAAAACTTCTCCGGCTCTATCATACTCGAGAAAGCGCTCGGTAGTATACCCGACCTCTTGCAAAATCGCCCGTATACCCTGGCGGAAAGCCTCTTCTGTTTGCAGCCCCCATCGAGCCCCGAGTCCCCCTATCTGAGCGCTGAGCATCTTATGCGAGAGGGCCAGCTCCTCAACAGCTCTACCCAGCTTCTCGACTTGCTCTTCAGTCCGCCGCTGCGCTTCGGCCAGTTCTTCCACCCGCTCTTCAGTCCGCCGCTGCGCTTCGGCCAGCTCTTCCACCCGCTCTTCAGTCCGCCGCTGCGCTTCGGCCAGCTCTTCTACCCGCTCTTCAGTCCGCCGCTGCGCTTCGGCCAGCTCTTCTACCCGGATTTCAGTTCGCCGCTGTGCTTCAGCTAACTCTCGTACAATCCCTTTGAGGTCATCAAAATCTGCTTTACTGACCCCAAATTCCTCCTTCAGGGCATCCACTAACCGTGCGATTGGCAGCCGAAGCTCTTGCGGGAAAGATTCAAAAATTTCTGTATACCTTATAGCCATATGCTCCTCTGGTGTTACTAAAGAATTCCTTTGGACAAATTTACTCTTTTTGGGGAGAAAAAGCAAGCACGTTCCTCTCCCTTCCCACTCCTCTTGTATAAACCTCCACTCTTTTTCTTTTTCAGGAAGGGGAAGATATTTTTTCCTGGCCTCTTCGATGACTTCTCCCGCTAATACCCCTTGAGCAATAATAGCTTGTGTAAGAACGAGGTGGTTTACCCAGCAGGTACAGGGACTGACAACAAAGTTTTTCTAAAGATTGCTTAAGATAATGATCCCAGTGAGAGATCTCCGGATGATGTCTTTTGCGATATTCTCCTAGAGAAGGCGAGCAAGCCTACAGCCAGAGTTATTCATCTTCGATCTTCACTCAGAATCTCATTCCAGCACCCTACTCTCCGTTAAAACCTCTGCACACAATGGCTCTAATACTCCAAGGTCATGGGCAAAATCCAGTACCGTATAGCGGCCACGGATATCTTTTGCATGCAGAAAAGCCGTGCGTAATTCTGTCTCACTGATCCCCAGCTTACGTATGGTAGTGGGAGCACCGGCGGCGAGTAAAATCTCCCGGATACGGGAGGAGGGCACCAGAATCGGAGTAAGCTCTCGCCAGATCGCTCCCCACTCCTCTTGTATAAACCTCCACTCTTTTTCTTTTTCAGGAAGGGGAAGATATTTTTTCCTGGCCTCTTCGATGACTTCTCCTGCCAGAGGACCATGTATCTTTTGCAGATCCTGAGCAAAGGTTTCCCAATCCTGATAGTGTTGACGCAGGTTTTTCAGATCGATACTCTGCGGATCTATCTGCTGAAGCTTTTCATAGAGTTTAGCCGTGACCAGGGTTGCCACTCCGACCTGTGAGCCATGGAAATGTTCTTCGCGTCCATGAAGATGGGCGGTCATGTCCCAATAGTGAGAAATGAGATGCTCTCCGCCAGAAGCTGGACTAGACGAACCGGCCACGACCATAGAAAAACCAGAGAGAATCAGTGCTTCGGCTAACTTCCCCACTGCCTCCAGTGTGCCTTGACCAATGGCGGTGGCGTTAACACGACAGGACTGTTCAGCTTCTTCTACAATACGCAAAGGAAGGTCGCAGTAGTAGCCTCCTTTGATCAATTGGGTAAGTTTCCAGTCTGCATTGGAGACCGGCTTGGAGATCATGTCCCCCAGACCCGCCTGTCGCATAGCCGGAGGAGAGTTTGCTACGATCTGAAGATCCGCCACAACCGCAACCGGTGTTTGCGCAGGAATGGTCCGTTTCACCCCTCGACTCAAGATGGCTGCGATTGCGGAAGTAAATCCATTCATGGAAGGAGCGGTAGGACAGACCAGATAAGGTTTTCCAGCCTGATAGCTGGCGAGTTTGGCTACATCATTGACTGTGCCTGCGCCTACCGCCACCAGAAAATCGGTCTCTGGCCTAATGTTAGCCTGGGCATGAGCTACATTGGCGTCGTCGGCAACCACTTTGCCATCCTCTCGTTTGAGTAAGAAGAGGACTTGAACGGCATAGCCAGCTTTTTCCAGAGAATGTTGGACTCGTTCCCCGGCCAAGGAATACGTGACTTCATCCACAACCAGGAGGACGTGTTGTCCAGGCAGATACCGTTCACAGCATTCGACAACCTGTGCTAATGCTCCCTCGGCAATTATAACGGCTTGCGTAGGGATGAAGTGTTTTACCCCGCAGGTGCAGGAAAGGGTTTTCCCCAAGAGATGCTGGATAGAAAATCGTTCCGAGTGTGCCATCATTCCTTACCTCTCCTCCTGCAGGGCGAATCCCCGCACAAAACTCCCCTGCAAGAGCAGGAGGACAATAAGCGGGGGGAGCATGGCAATGATAGTTCCGGCCATGATCACGTTCCACTCCGCGGCCTGGGCCTCTTGCAGGAGCAGCATTTTGATGCCGATCTGAACGACCTGCATCTCAGCGGAATTGGTGACCACCAGCGGCCAAAGGTACTGATTCCACATATAGATAAACTCGATCATGAAGAGGGCGGCGATGTTGGTGCGGGCAAGAGGGATGAGTATCTTTAGAAGAAAGCTTATCGGGCCAGCCCCATCAATCCGGGCCGCATCAGAGAGAGAGAGAGGCACCGTCAGGAAGAGCTGCCGGAATAGGAGAGTGCCAGTGGCACTGGCAAAGAAGGGGATCGTCAGCGCATAATACGTATTGACCCAAGCAAAGTCCCGCATCAGTTCAAAGGTGGGCACGATTCTGATGGGGAGGGGAAGCATGTGGGTGATCAGGATGACGACGAAGAAAAATCCCTTCCCCGGAAAGTCTCCGAAGTAGGTGAAGGCAAACGCCGCCAGCAGAGAAAGAATGATTTTCCCTAGGGAGACGGTGATCGAGATCAGGGTACTATTTAAGAGGAGACGCCCCATGTTCACTTGTCGCCAGGCCCGGGCATAGTTTTCCCAGAAATTATTCCCCAGGGAGAACTTTGGGGGATAGGTAAAAACGTCCTGGTAGGTATGCGTACTGACGATGAGGGCAAAAATGACCGGAAAGGCGATGATCACGATCGCGATGAGGAGAATGAGATGCATCATGAGGTGGAACGATAGGCGCTTTTTCATCTTGCTGCTCTCTTCATTGATAGAAGACCCACCTTCTGGCAAATCGGAACTGCACTAAAGTCAACAGGGCGACAAAGATGAAGAGGACGATCGATTGCGCCGAGGCATAACCGGTTCGCAGGCTGGCAAACCCATCGTAATAGAGCTTGTACACGAGCACCTCTGTGGCCCGACCGGGCCCTCCCGCCGTCATCACATCGATCAGCCCGAAGACTTCGAAAAATCCGTAGAGGGCGTTCATAACCACGAGAAAAAAGGTCATCGGAGAAAGCAGAGGTAAAGTAATCTTCCAAAAGCGGTGCCAGACTCCGGCTCCATCGATCTGCGCTGCCTCCAGCAATTCGTTGGGAATGGTTTGCAGCCCGGCTAAAAAGAAGATGATGTTGTATCCCAGCATCTTCCACGTCGCAGCACCGGTCACCATCATGAGCGCCAGGGTTCCATCGGTTCTCCAGTCGGGGGTATATCCGGAAAGAGAGGAGATGAAGTAGGAGAGAGCACCGGTGGATGGATCGAAGACCAACGACCAGATGGTGCCAGCCACAGCCGGAGAGAGGGCATAGGGCCAAATCAGCGCGGTACGGTAAAAGCCGATCCCTCTGATCTTTTGATTGGCAGAAACGGCTAACCCCAGAGCAATCGGGAGTCCAAAAATGACCAAGGAGAGGGTAAAGATGAGGGTGGCCCAAAGGCTATGCAGATAAGCAGCAGACGAGAAGAGTCTCACGAAGTTGTCGAATTGCACGTAAATCCGTCGGGTTCCAAAAGGGGTCTCTCGGAAGAAGCTCAAGTAGAGGGATTGGAAAGAAGGGTAGAGCAGAAAGATGCACACGATGATGAGGGAGGGAGCCAACAACAAATACGGGAGTACCTTATTCGGAAATCTACGCTCCATAATGGCATTTTACGCCGGGGGATTCGCGAAGCGAAATCCCCTGACAGTTTCTACCTCCCCGTTACTGGTAAAGTTCGTTGTAATCTTTCAGGAGTCGATTGGCTTCCCTGGCAGCTTCATCCAGCGTGGCTTGTGGGGAAAGGGTGCCTTGCACAGCCTTCTCTAACGCGGTGCGAAAAGCTTTCCGGATCGCCACGAATGGACCTAAGCGGACGCCTTGAGACGCTGGGGTTTTGACACCGGTCAAAATCTGGAGAAAAGCGGTCAGGTGATTGGGGTTCTCAGCGAACCAACCCTCATCTAAGAGAAGCTTGACGGCGCTATTGGTCGCCGGGAAGTAACCGGTATCTTTATGCCACTGGGCGGTGACTTCCGGACGGATCATCCATTTCAAGAATTCCTTAATGGCCTCGTACTCCTGCGGCGAGTGGCCTTTCATCACCCAGATCGTGGCCCCACCGATCACCGAGTTCCCTCGCTCGTATCCCTCGAACCTGGGTAGAAAGCTGGTCCCCACCTCGAACTTGGCCGCTCTGGTAATGGAACCCACCGAGGAGGTGGACTGAAAGAGCATGGCCACCTGCTCCGCCAGGAACGCATCATTGGCTTTATACTCTTCACCGCCATAGACAAAGATATTTTTCCGTGCCAGAGCGACCCATCTCCCGACAACTTTGACCCCAAACGGACCGTTGATGAGGACCTCGGTTGCCCTCCTTGCTCTGCCGTTTTGCTGGTTAGCGTAAAATTGATTGTGCAGAGTATGCATCTGTTCGAACTGCCAATCAGGCCACCCAAAGGAGAGGGCATTGGGCACCACACCCCTGTTGACGAGTTGTGTACCGACCTTTTCCATCTCATCCCAGGTGCTGGGAGGCTTATTCGGATCTAAACCCGCTTTCCGGAACAGATCCTTGTTATAGTAGAGGATAGAGGTAGAGGAATTGAAAGGCATGGAGTAAAGTTTTTCGTCAACAGCATAGTAATCATGAATGGGACCGATCACATCCCCCCAATCGACTTCTCCCGGTTTGAAGAGTTCAAATACAGGGACAATGGCACCGCTGTCCAGCATGGTCTGCGTTCCCACCTCATAAATCTGGACGAGATGGGGGGGAGTCCCTGCCTTGACCGCAGCGATGGCTTTGGCCAGGACTTCTTCATAGCGGCCGGTGAATTGCGGTTCGACCTTGATGCCTGGATGGGCCTGGTTAAATCCATCAATGATCTTATTGACCGCTACCATCCGCCGCGCACTCATGGCATGCCAGAAGGAAATCTTGATCGGCTCCTGTGCGAAAAGGGACAGAGGGCTCCACAAGAAGGCTGCCGCCATCAATCCGATGAACATTGCACTGAGATAAGATCTTCTCATCATTGTTTATCCCTCCTTTCGAGAACTAGAAGCGCTCAGCTATCAGCCATCAGCTTTCAGCAAAACTGCTGGCCGCTGACGAATGACAAGCTAACTTCCCTACGCTGTGCTCTGGGATGACAAGAGGACTTCCCTGCGCTCCGCTTCGGGAGCGAAAGCGTAGGGAGAACAAAGCGACATCCGGGCTGAATGCTCACCTAAATAATGAATAGGGGTCACTCACTTTGCACTGAGTAACGAGGGAACGTACAGCAGGATGAACTCGTTGTCATCATTTACGCCAATCTTCCGTCCACTAGAAAAGGCGAGATTGTTGTCATTGGCCACGATGATGTGTTTGTCATCCACCACCGCCACATTTTCGATGGTCACAAATGGGAACATGAACATTTGTTTACCATCGTTATCTAAATCAGCGGGGTCTTGGATATCCATCAAGTCGATATAGCCTACCTTCTTGACAAATCCTTCCGCATCGGTCTGAGAAAAATCGATCCTATAAACCCGTTTGAATTGAGCAGGCTTGTTAAAACAGTCTGGTGTCACCACATCCTTGCAAGCCAACGCAGGGTCTCCCTCTCCCCAGTCCCGTTCAATAACCAGGCCCGTATTCGCGTCAATCATGGTGAAGTCACCAATATTATTGGCATTATCTTCAAGGAGGTATTTCCAAAATCTCCCGGTATACGCACCTTTTTCAATATCGAACTCGAGAATACGGAGGTAGTATTTGCCGTCCTTGTTCTCCCATGCGCCCGTTGTGGTATCCCAGACCGGTCCTTCGAGTAGAGGATAAAGGAATTGCCCATCAATAGATTGGGCCATTCCCTCAAAACCGCGAGAGCGACGGATAGTAAACTCGACCTTGCCAGGTACACTCGGAATGGCCATCTGGAAGTGATCAGGAGATTTGAGAATCACCCCCCCATCACCAGGCGTTTCCCAGAAGCCAATGACCTTGCCCTTGGCATCGGTCTTGATGAGGTAGGGTTCAAATTCATCGCCGAAGTAAAAAGATTCGCCCACCTTTTGGATAGACTCGATGTCCAGGTCCATACCCGTGAGATAACGCTTTTCCGTGTACTCGTTGACCAGATGGAAGGGGATAACGAAATCGGGATCATGGAGAAAGATGGTTTCCAGGACCAAGACTTTGCCTGTCTTCCAGTACGGTTTGATGTGGAAAGCAGTGAGATGGACGTCTGGCGAATTGTCCTTTGCCCCAAAGCCATTGTCTTGCAGGGACCAGAATGTCCCATCACCCATAGTATTAATCCCGGAGAACCCTTGCAGAGGCTGTTTGGGAATAGGAAGATCAAAGCTTACAATCCGCGGCGCTTTCTTGTCGCTCATGAACGAGGTTCCTTCAATGGAGGCATAGGAGCGATGTCTCCTGCGGTCAGAAGCGGCGAAGAATCCTGAACCGCGCACAAAGGGAGTATCTTCTGGGGGTTCATACGTCGAGTCATAGGGGATTTTTGCGAAACCGACAAGCCTCGCTTCGAACTTGACAGGTTCTGCACATGGAGTAGTAACAAGGGAAAATGCCACTAAGATAGCCACAACTGCACTTAATACGAGGCTTCTTGCACACCTAACTTCCCTCCTTCCTCCATTTAGCAAGTGGTTCAAGACCTGAATGTAAGGTTGAAGATTCGAGGAAAAACCTTCCTAGCTAATATAGATTATTTATTCGAGAAAGTCAAGCCAATGGGGAAGGCACCTGAAATTCCAACATAAGGAATGCACTTGATTGCAGGTGGGTCTTTCTGTAGAAAAAAGGGAATGCAAGAAGAAGGAGGACCTATCATGCAAACGAGAGAAGAAATCACGACGAATCTCGTCGAACGGCTGGATTGGCGTGTCGCCCAGCGGGAGGAGAGCCGGGTAGCAAGACGTTTGTGGAAAAAGCAGCCTGTGGATGCCATCTCTAGCTTGGCGGAAGGAGCGCTCCTCGATGAGTTCTCCCACTTCTTGGACAAAGTGGGAATCCTCTCACGATGGCACGCGTTGCAGATCACAGGCAGGACACCACCGCTGCGTATCAAGTCACACGGTCACTGTGGAGGGACGGATGATGGAGAATGGGCAACGCGGGCAGATGTTGGTGCGGCAGAGATAGCTATCCTCCCAGATACACCCGTCGTACGTGATCGTTGTGAATCAAGTTCTCTGAGGCATCTTCTAAAGCCACCCGGCCATTCTCCAGGACATAACCTTTTGAGGAGAGCTTAAGCGCCATCCGCGAGTTTTGTTCCACCAGAATGATACTCACCTTATCTTCTCTATTGATCAGGCGGATAGCCTTGGCAATTTCTCGGACCACCATCGGTGCCAGTCCCAACGAAGGCTCATCGAGCAAGAGGAGTTTGGGGCGAGCCATCAGAGCCCGACCGATCGCGACCATCTGTTGTTCCCCTCCGCTGAGACTGTTTCCCTGCTGAGATAAGCGTTCCTTTAATCGGGGAAAGAGGGCGAACACTCGGTCTAGATCGCGGGCAATACCCTGGCTATCCTGCCGGCGATAAGCTCCCATCAACAGGTTATCCTTTACATTCATGTAAGGATAGATGCGTCGGCCTTCCGGAACCATGGCAATCCCCATCGCCACGATCTTCTGAGTTGGCAGGTGATCGAGCCGTTGCCCCTCAAACCAGATTTCGCCGGCCTTGATCGGGGCTAATCCAGTGATAGCCCGTAATGTCGTCGTTTTCCCGGCCCCATTGGCCCCAATCAAAGTAACGATTTCTCCTTGCTCCAGGCTCAAGGAAACTCCTTGGAGCGCCAAGACACGATCGTAGAGGACTTTGATGTTCTTTACGGCAAAATGCATCTTATTAAAACCCCGCCTCCGTATCCTCTCTGCCGAGATAGGCCTCGATCACTGCATCGTTCTGCTGAATCTCTTCTGGTTTCCCTTCCGCAATCTTGTTCCCAAAGTTGAGGACCACAATCCGATCGCTGAGCTTCATAACCGCTCGCATGTCATGTTCGACCAGGATAATGGTGACGCCCCGCTCACGAATTCCCCGCACCATCTCTACTGCGGTATCGGTCTCCTCAGGATTCATGCCGGTAAACGGTTCATCGAGAAGAAGCAGTTTGGGATTCGCCGCAAGGGCTACCGCAACCTCCAGGGCCCGCAGATGCCCATGGGGAAGATTGCGGGCTTCTTCGTCCTTAAAGACAATCAATCCGAGGTATTCGAGGATTTCTAGCGCACTCTGGTGAAACCACGCTTCGTCTTCTCGCGTCTGTCGACTATGAAAAAAGATTCCCCAGCTAGTGGCCCGACATTGGAGGTGGTGAGCAAGGACAACGTTCTGCAGCGCGGTCATCTCTTTAAAGATCGTAGTTTCCTGAAAGGTACGGACAATCCCTTTGCGGGCGACCACATGGGTTGGCAAGTCGGTAATGTCTTCCTGCTGAAAGAGGACGCGCCCTCGGGTTGGTTTAAGAAAGGCGGTGATGATTTTGAAGAGGGTACTCTTTCCGGCCCCATTGGGACCGATCACTGATAAGATTTCTCCCTCTGCAACTCCAAAGGTGACCGCATTGAGGGCAGACAATCCTCCAAACTTCTTGGTAAGATCTCTGAGTTCAAGCAAAATTCCCATTTTGCTGCTCCCTACTCCCTGAGTTTATCCCCCACTTTTTTGCACCATATCGCGTGCAGCGCTCTCGGGCTCTGCTCCCCTGCTGTGGTGTGGGAGGGTTTTCTTCGCCACTGGACGCGCAGACTCAGAATCCCGTTGGGGAGCCAAAGCATAAAGGAGATCATGAGGAGGGCATAAATCAGGGCCTGATACTTTTGAATGCTGTGCAGTAGTTCAAAACTCCCAGTTAAGAGGAACGCTCCGACAATCGGACCAAATAGGTAATCGAGTCCTCCCAGAAAACAGTACAGCATAAAGTAGATCGAATCGGTCACACCGAAGCTAGAGGGATAAATGTTCTGATGGAAGACGGCAAAAAAGGAGCCACCGATTCCTCCAATAAAACAACAGATAGCATAAGCCATTACCCGATACTTCGCCACATGGATCCCGATACTCGCGGCCAGCTCTTCGTTCTGACGCAATGACCGAAATATCCAACCTAATCGACTCGTATGGAGACGCCAGATACAGAGAAGGGTCGTCAGCAACAAGAAGGCGGCCAGATAGTAAAACGGTAAAGGATTTGAGCGGTTAAAAGCGGGAATAATCGGGATACCAGCGATTGACACAGCCCCTGGGATCGGAATATTCACGATTCCAGTCGCTCCCTGGGTGAAGTCCCCGCCGTTTAAAAAAGCTAAGCGAGTTGCTTCGGTCAAGCTCAGGGTAATCATGGCAAAATAGACTCCTCTGAGTCGTAAGATCGGCCAGCCGATCAGCGTACCAATCAGAGCGGCAACAAGACCGGAGAGGGGAAGACAGAGCCAGAAAGGGACGTCATATTTTACCGATAAGATGGCCGTCGTATATCCGCCGATCAAGGCAAAGGCTCCTTGGCTGATGTTGATCCGACCAATGGCAAAGGTTAGCCATACCCCTAAGCTGATTACGCTGAGAATGGAAGCCGTTGTCACTACTCCTAAGATATAATTTGAATCGCGATAGAGGAGAGGGAACCCAAGCAGATAGATCCCGCCAAGTATCAGGAGAATCGTGGTCTGAAGAGGGTTACGTCTGGTCATAGTCTATCCCCATGGTTTACCCATGATCCCCTGCGGTCGAACGATTAAGAAGAGAATCAGTGCCACAAAGATGATGAGATAAGTGATCGAACCAGGGAACGTTTCATAGCCGATAGCTTCGCAGAAGCCGAGCACAAATCCCCCTAGAATAGCACCGGAAACAACTCCTGCCCCTCCGATCATCACCATGATAAAGGTTTTGATAGAGATCGCAGTGCCCGATCCAGAGTTGATGGCAAATACCGTCACTAATAGACCACCAGCAATCCCGGCTAGAGCAGCTCCAATGGCAAACCCCAGCATCGAGATACGGTGCACATCGACCCCTTGCAGCAAAGTCACTTCCTTGTCTTGGGCCAGGGCACGCAGGGCTCGTCCCGGTTTAGTATACTGGACAAACAACAGCAGGAAAACGATTAAGACTAAGGCCACAAAAAAGACCAGAGCTCTGCCAGCCGGGAGATAGGCATCAAAGATCCGATACACCCCGCTTATCACCGAAGGGACGCCGCGTTGTTTTTCTCCAAAGGTGAACAAGGCAAAGTTTTCAAGCAATAACGCGGTCCCCATAGCCAGGAGCATCGAATTTTCTTCGCGACGGGCCAGGCGGAGCACTCGTCGAAAGAAACAGGCTTCAAAGAGCACGCCCACTACGGCGAGAGCAAGCGCAGTGGCTAAGAGCGCTAGGAAGTAGTTCCAATGATATACCCCATACAGGTAATAAACGATAAACCCTCCAAGCATATACATTTGGCCGTGGGCAAAATTGACTACATTCATGATACTGAAGATAAGGGTAAGCCCCAGAGCGATCAGCGCATAGATCATTCCCAGAACCATCCCATTGACAATCATCTGGGTCACAGTGGTCCTCTCCTTTCCTTTCAGCCCTTTGACTTTCCAGGTTTTTCTCGACCTAAGATTTCCACTTGCTGGATCTTGCTTCCCACCTCTCTAGTCCAGCTCGGCACAAATATGCCTCTGCTCTTCACCACGGGAGACACGGAGAACACGGAGGGGAGGGAAATTTTGGTTTACATTCTCCGTGTCCTCTGTGTCTCCCGGAGCGGAGCGGAGGGTTGTCCATTCGACTCCCGGAGCGGAGCGGAGGGTTGTCCATTCGACTCCCGGACGACGATATGACTTCCCTTCGCTCTGCTTCGGGAACGAAGAGCAGGGAAGTCCGCTCGTTGTCCGTGGTGGATGGGTCAGAGCAACAAATTGCAAAGGAACTTTCGCTGTCGTGCCCCATGCCTAGTTTTCAACACTCCCGATAAACAGCGTCTCAAACTTCCCGTTGCGGACTTCGTTGACGACAATCGGGACACCAATCTGGCGCGGTTGACCGAAATAGGATCGCCCGACGTAGCGCAGGATTTTTTCTTCTTTCAGAAACGGATTGCGGACCGCGACGCGAGGGAGCACCTGTTTAAAAACCTCCACATCATTCAGAGCTCCTTTACCCGCCTCCTGAAGCGTATACACAATCATCTGCAAGGCATAGACCTTGGTGCCAGCTTCATCGTTCCACTCCCCGGCGATTTTCACATAGCGCTCGATGAAGTTTTCCATATACTCGCTACGGATCTCCGGTGTACTGGCCCCTCCCACAGAGATGAAGCCTTCTGCATAGTCACCGGCCACTTCGGTCAAGATTTTAATATCTTGCGCCGTTTCCGTACTCAACAATCCTCTGTATCCGAGTTCGCGGGCGGCCTTAATAAGGAGTGGAGCATCTGCAGGAGCCACTCCAGACAGGACGATCAGATCGGGATTTCCTTTGACCACCTTTGACATTACCGGGAAGAAGTCGGTAGTGCCCGGTTCATACGTATCCTCCCACGAGATCACTTTTAACTCGAGTTGTTTTGCCGCTTTTACCCCTTCATCTCGCTGATTGAGAGGATCAGAGTCATTTCTGGCGATAAAGCTTACCGATTGGATCCCTTTCTTTTCCTTAAGATATTTGTAGATCAGTGGACCAGCCTGATAAGAGGCGATCATACCCAGGATCGAATTGCTACGGGGAGGACTGTAGAGTGCCTTAGAAAAGGCATAGGGGATGTTGATTACCCCGGCTGCTTCGATTACTGGCACCACACTAGCTGCAGTGGTATCGACATTGGGACCGATCACATATTTGATCCCCTCTTGATAGGCCAATCGCTCCATACCGGAGACGGCGTTCTTGGGATCCATTTTGGTATCGATGCTGACCACCTCAATCTTATATCGCTCTCCGTCAATGAATACCCCTCCCTCTTCGTTAAACATTTGGGCTTGAGCCTCGGCACAATACTTATTTACCAACCCCCAGGCCGCAGCGGGTCCACTCATGACCCCTAACACTCCGATCTTGAGGACCCGCTCTGCAGCAAAAGCACTGGTGTAGACCGCCATGACCATAAAGACAGTAAGGATCAGCCACCAGACCCCTAATCGCATTAGACTCCGGTCTCTCCTCATAGTAATCCCTCCTCTTATATCCGAATTATATCCGAAGTTTTTCTCCACGCTACCTCTTACTGTAATCGATGTGCTCCGATGTATCACATCCCTGGGGCTTTGTCAAGCGGAGAATCCCCTTTGTATCTGTCTCAAGTTTAGGAAGATCGATCCTCGATATCCCGAGATCTCAAAAACCTCCCCCTGTGAGAAGGGATCCCACGGGTGGCGAATGGAGGTCGCTCACCGTGGGATGAACGGTGGAGGCTCCCGGATCAGGACACCGTCCCTCCGCCTCTGCCACGGATCCGAGATCGGACGAGGAGCGAAGTATGGCTCCAGGTGAGGATCCCTGCTTTGACCGGTCCCCATGCATCCTGTCCCTGGGAATAGGAGCTCCGTCACATAGTTCATGTTTGAACTTCAGAGCACTTGTGCTGCCTGGACTCTGGGAAGCACATGCTGATCGACGTCCTGGTCGGTTTGTGGTACAGACACATCACGAAAAAGAAACCAGTGCTCAATATGTTCCACAGTGGTATCTGGCTGGAGGCGGACAAGTGGCCCGGCGGTTTCCACTTCGATCATGGTGGCATCGGTGAATGTTTCGACACAGCAGCCTAAATGCGGATAGGGAGCACCTGGGCTATAGGCGAATTTCTTGATGAAGAGGTGTCCGTTCCGGGCGCAGGCTACCCACCCATCTGGTACCAGCAAACCGACTTTCTGGGGGGTGACTCTGGCTGGATCCTGTTGCAGCATCACGTATTTCGCTCCCCAGGTCCATCGGGGATCGGACATATCCGTATAAGCCCAGAGTGCAATCGTGCTCGTCGGCAGGAGATTCTCCTCATGGGAACCTCGTGGTGGTAAGGGAATGATCACCTTTCCACCCTGTGCCATGACTGTAGGCGCCCAAGGCGCGAGTTCTACAGCCCACATATTCCTGTTCCGTAGGCGGTGAGTAACCTGTACATGCGCAGTGTTTGGATCGAGGTGGATGTCCATCTCTTTTTGGATACCGGTAGTGGTCTCCGTGGGTTGTATAAGGCGAATAAAGTCCGCATGCTCTTCCTGAGTGACAGGGGCATTGTCTGGAAAGTAGGTGCGTGGCATGGCTTCAGGAGCATGCCAGAGGCGATGCCCGCCGTACATACGCCAGGTATTCCCGCCGGTTTTCCCTAGCATCTCTTCATACTCTTTAAACTCGTTTTCTGCATGGATAAATCCGAAGCGAATGATCCGCGGTCCCACATCGGTGGTTACAATGAGATCAACCAGCGCATTAGACAAGCGGTAACAGTTTGGCCAGCCTTTATAGGCTATCTTTTCCACCGTCATACTCCCTTTCTAAAAATCGGGGTGGAGGACTGATTGAAAAAGCTCTTTAACCGGTCCTGGCAAGGTTTTCTGTCCGGGAAATGTCCTGGGGGAGTTGCAAGCCTGTAAACAGGCGATGAGCCTCTTCGAGATTCCGCTGGAAGAGCTCTCCATGTCCTTGAGCATGAGCGAGTTCTGCCGGTGCCAAAAGGGTCTTGCCTGCTTCAAACCGGGCCTCGCTGGATGTAAAAATCTGGAGGGCTTCCGAAAGATGCTGGTGTGCTTCTCCAAATGCTCCTCGAACCTGGGCCAGACGACCGAGAAGGCGTTGGGCAAATCCGACGCCGTAAGGATGCTGAGCTTCTCTGCTGATTTCTAATCCTTGCAAGGCCAGATGCTCGGCTCTGTCAAATTGTTCTTCTATGAAAAAAGCCTCTCCCAGGATGCTCAGAAAACGCCCCTGCCCTGACCGATAAGCAAACTGCTGGAATAATTGGTTCGCTTGCTCCAGAAAGGGAATAGCACGAGCAGACTCTCCCTGTTCAAGATAGATGGCACCCAAGAAAGCGAAGGTAGCCGCTTGAGTAAACGGATCCGGGACGTGGTCGAGGTGACGTTGACACAGTGTAACCCCTCTGTCTCGTTCCCCTTTCAGAGTATAGATCCAGCCGGCGATAGCATCAGCGAAACAGGGCAGACGTAGATCCTCCATTGCTTCACCAATGGTGCGGGCTTGTGTCAAGGCCTCCAATGCCATGGTAAAATCTCCGAGGACACTGGCATTGGTTCCTATCATCCAATAAGCCAGACCCAGCCAGTGGGATTGATCGGTGTCCTGGAGATAGGCGACATAGTCCACCCCCTGGCGGAATCGGCCAGTGGAGTAACAGGCGAATGCCAGCAGATAGTAGGACATCCCCATCGTAGCAACATCACCACATTGCTGGGCTGCTGCAAGAGCGCGCTGGGCGTGTGGCACTACTTGTCCCTGCTCTCCCAGATATGTGGCGGTCATGCCCAGCCGGAAGTAATAAGGCCCGGTAAGAGTTGGCTCCTGGAGACGATCGACCAGCTCTTGCTGGGGTAAGAGCAGATCCATAATTTTCCGAAAGCGGCCGAGGATGGAGAAAGAGAATGCCTGACGGATGAGCAGATCCAGAAAGCGTCGCTCCTGTTCCGGATATGGTAACTTGGCTACATGCACCAGGGCTTCCTGCAGAGCAGCTACTGCCTCGGCATGGGCATAGCTCCGGCTTGCTTTTGCGGCAAGCTGGGTCAGATAGGTGACCGCTTTGTCCGCCTCCGGGCTTTTGGTATAGTGGTAGGCAAGCTGATCAAGCACTTCATCGAGACGGTCAGCATACAGGAGCTCTAATGCCTGGCCGGCTGCAGTATGAAGGGCTTGCTGGGCGGTGAGTCCCATACTCGCATAGGCGACTTCCTGAGTCAACACATGCTTAAAAAGATAGACCAGTTCGTCAGATCCAGCCTGCTCATAGAGAAATTCGAGTCGCCTCAATTCTCCCAACAGTTCCTGGAGATCATCTGGGGATTTCCAGAGCATGCGCAGGAGCCTGAGGGATACTCTACGCCCCAGCCCTGAAGCTATTTGCAGGAGTCGTCTGTGCCGTACCGAAAGCCGCTCAATCCGCGTCATAATGCCCCCCTTGATCGTGTCAGGCACTGCCAGGATAGTTTGCACATCCTCATGTGCTATCACCGTATAAGTCAATTCTTCCAGGAAGAACGGATTTCCTTCCGCTTTGGCAAAGACTTGCTGGAACAGAATGTCCGGGATCTGTTCCTGATGACAGAGAAAGTGCACCAGACGCAGACTCTCGTGATGGGGGAGGGGTTGGAGGGCAAGTTGGGTAACAAAGGAGTGCCCGATCCAGGGAGGCCAGTACCCCGGACGATAGGTGGAGAGGAACAGTACCGGAGTACTGATAAGGCCATCCACAAGCGATAATAGGAAATCCGCGGAGGTTTTGTCTATCCAATGCAGATTCTCGACTACGAGGATCAGGGGATAATGTTGACTGTTTTTCCATATCAGGTGGCGTAAGGCCTCAAACATGCGTCTCTTCCGAGCCTCTAAGCTGAGCATGGTTCACTGCTCTGTTCCGGCTGGTATTCCCAGAAGCTACTGGAGAGGTAGCAGCCACTCCGCAATCGGCATCTGTCTTTCCTGGCAATACTGGCGTAGCTTAGCGGTGCTTAACTCGGGTGTGTCAGTACCGGTTATCCCACAGAGCTGTCGGACCAGGCTACGTAGCGGAAGATAGGGGATCGCGTGGCCATAAGAAAGACAATGTCCTTCAGAATAGATGACCAGCTTTTGAGTCATCTGAGAGCGAAACTCAAAGAGGAGGCGAGATTTACCAATACCTGGCTCCCCAACAATACCCACCACCTGTCCTTGTCCGGCTTCTACCCGCGACAGGCAATCATGCAACAGAGCGAGTTCGCGTTCCCGGTTCACAAACGGGGTAAAACCTCGTTCATGTCTCACCCTGTGCTGGGAGGGGAGAATCAAAGATGTTGCTGAATCCTGGACAGACCGAACAAGGGGAGACACCTGCGCTAGAGAATCCTGACGGTGTTCGGCAAACAGGTCAGGAGAGGGTGAGGTAACGGGAGCTATCCGATCCGATGATGTATCTGGTCCCTCCTCTTCCACCTCGATAATAAAGCGATAGCCCCGCCCATGCACTGTCTGGATGATCCGTTGTGCCCGGCCACTGTCTCCCAGCACCTTGCGTGCTTCCATGATCAGGTGAGTCAACGTACCCTCACTCACGAACTGAGTAGGCCAGAGATGCTCGAAGAGTTCTTGCCGGGTGACCACACGGTCACGATGCTTGATAAGATAGACAAGAGGATCAAACACCTGTGGTTCAAGCTTGAGCGGTATACCAGCTTGGCGGAGTTCGTAGAGACGTATATCGAGCGCGTAGCTGCCAAAGCGGTAAATCATCATACGTCTCCTTGGTCTTATCAAAAGAGTTATCTCTTGCTTTTCATCGATAACAACACCCATCATAGCCAACACCTCAGCAGGCTGTCAAGTCAGAAAACCCGGACGAAATAGAAAATTCCCAGGAAATCCTCATAAAATTCCCATGAAATCCCCATGTTTTACCTGGTAGAAGGTGCTAGACTGGGTCCGATCTAGCGGTAATGTGAGAAACGAGAGCTTGTCAAACAGGTTTTTGCGAGTACCCTCGTGGTCCTTCACCTTCTGGGCTTATCCTTACCCACAAATTTGCAATTCCCCCTTCCCTCCGTGGTTTCAGGGGTGGACATCTTCCTTCCCCCTCAAGGGGGAAGGTTGGGATGGGGGAGGAAATTGATGGGTTCTCTTCGTGCGACAGGAAAGAGTGGAAATTCCATCGAGGCTCTCTGGCCGCCCCTTCCCTCCGTGGTGGGGGAAGGGTGGGATGGGGGGATGAAAAGATGTGGGGAAGGATAAGCCCTCTGGGTGAGGGTTCAGGGGCGGACCGGCTAGCTCGATGCAGGCACACCTGGTGTTCTCGAGAGAGACGGAGTGCCGGTGCTCAACCCCGGCTGATTTCCCAGTCTGCTGCAAGGGTGAAGTCTGCTGTCGGGCTGACGAGTTTTGTCAGGATGGGAAGTCTGTCTTTTTGGAGAGATCTGTGAGCGCTGTCCCCCCGGGAGCACCCCTTGCCAAACAGGGTGCTGTCCGGAGGGAACTATCTGCTGTGAAGGCGGCCTTTGCTGTAATGCAGATAATTCCTGCTGTACCGGAGGAGATCTCGCCGGGGTCTGTTGTCCTCCAGGTCAGAGTGTATGCTGTGCCGCTGCCTTTATTTCCACCTATTGTTGTCCAGATGATGGCACATGCTGCAAAGGCCGTTGTTGTGAATCTGGTGATATCTGCTGTATCGGGAGCACCGATACCCTCTCCACCTGCTGTCCACCGGAGTGGAGTCAGTGTTGTGTTGGTAGTGGCCAGGCCGAGGGATTTGTCTGGTGCTGTGTGGATGACTGGCTCTGTTGTCCCGGAGGTCGCAATGCCTGCTGTCCTCCCGGCCATCAATGTTGTCCAGACGGAACCTGTTGTCCAGGCGATGGGATATGCTGCCCGGAAGGCGTCTGTTGTCCTGCTGATATAGGGTGCTGTCCAGGGGGATGTTGCGAGGAGTAAGTCCTGGCGTTTGCAGGAGAGCCGTTCGCGCTCCCGAAGCGCAGCGGAGGGTTGTCCACTCGACTCCCAGGATATTTCTACTCCTTACATCACCTTAGACAATACCAAATAGTGCTCTTGGATATGCCCTATTTGTTTTCATCCTGTTGTAAAGAGTAGAGCTCGCATTGCCACAGAAGAGGATGCACTATGGAGTGACTCAGAACTGTTAGACCACAGAATACATGAAACGGCTTTAGCTCTAGAAGAACAGGATTTGTGCACATAATATTTGACTGCTAAGCTTCTTCACTCGTATAATACCTGTAGAGTTGAACTTAGAGCAAGTACTGACTCCTGGTCATCCTGAGGTTTACGCACTCTAAGTGCATTATAAGCTTTACTTGCGACAAGTTCATTATACTTTATGCTATTCTTAAGCTCCTCATGAGGCTATACGGGTGCATTCCTATGAAGCTCATTTGCCTCCTTGCTGTCCTCTTCCTGCTTGCGATGGTTCCATGGATGGTGTTCGGACAAGAGGGGAAACAGGTTCCACTCTCCGCATCGCAACCAGGGAACTGGTTTACCAAAGGGGGGATCTTTATGTATCCAATTGCCCTTTGCTCCCTCCTCGGTTTGTCTATTACCCTGGAACGACTCTTTGCCCTCCAGCGCCGCAAAATCATTCCCGCACGATTTCTTCAGGAACTGCGACAAGCGTGGGGGCGTGGTGATCTCCAGACCATTCAAGCACTCTGCCGGGAGTATGAGACGCCGCTGACCAGGATTCTGGAAGCAGGCTTTCGCCGGATTGACCTTGGAATAACAGAAGCGGAACGCGCTATCGAAGCAACCGGTCAACATGAAGTCGCCCTCCTCACCACAAATCTGCGCATGCTGGGGGCCATTGCGAGTCTGTCACCGCTGTTAGGATTACTCGGGACAGTGACCGGTATGATTAAGGCCTTTGATGTGATTGCGCAGAGTGGTACCGGTAATCCGGGTGTAGTCGCCAGTGGAATTGCCGAGGCCCTGATCACCACGGCTGCTGGATTAATCGTGGGTATTCCAGCTCTGGCCACGTATCATTTCTTACGGGGACGAGTAGATCGCCTGGTATACGAAATGGAAGAGATCGCTCTCGAATTGCTGGCTAACTTACTATCCCCAAAGCCTTTCTCAGAAGAGGAGGAAACACCTGATGAGGTTTCATAGGGGGGAGGAAGAGGATTATCGACCAGAACTAACCCCATTGGTGGATGTCATCTTTCAATTGATAATCTTCTTTATGGTTTCGACCGTCTTTGTCGATTTTACCAAACAGATTCCTCTTGAGCTTCCCGTATCTCAAACCGGAGAAACCCTGGAGCAGGCCAAGCACTCTACCATTGAAATTACTCTCGATGAGCAGATTTTACTGGATGGGAAGGTGCTCACAAGGGATGAGCTAAAAGATCAGCTCCGGGCAGGAGGGAAACGGGCAGTGGTCATTCGGGCGGATAAACGGCTTCCCTATGGCCAGGTGGTCCGGATTATAGAGATTTGTCGGAGTGTGGGTATCACCGATATCGGAGTGGCAGTGCAATAGAGAAACAGCTTTGTCCATCTGCTCACGGACTACTCTCTTTGCAAATGGAATCCATTAGTTCCTCAGAAACCTTCTTTGGTTTCCCGGGCTTTGGTGAGAAGGATAAAGTGGGCTCCGGCAACCTTTCCCTTGGCTTTATGCTCCTGAAGCATGGCGGCTAAGTGCTCTACATAAGCATCAGCCGGTTCTACCATCTGTTGGGCAATCTCTCCGAGAGGGGTCTGACTGGCAATCACGGTCAGCAATTCCTGCCCAAAGGGAGGGGAAACCGGAAAGACATACCCGCTGCCCGGAGCGCCGATGATAAGCGGTTTGCCCCCTTCGAGAAAATTGCTGTCTTTAGGGTTGGGCAGAAGGTGCACTACGGTTCCATCTGCCTGGTAGTAGTCTACCTGTAGATACACATTTGTCTCTGCAAGGACATGCACCTGGAGCATTTCACCTTCTCGATAAGTTGCCTCCACTCCCTTATCTGGCCAGGCTCTGAGTTGAAAGTCCCCTTCCCCAGAAAAGAACTGCTTCATCAGGGCCACTACCTTCTGGATAGGATGAAGGCTCTTCCCTGCCGGAGGGGCAAAATCTACTTTTTGGAGTAACTGCCCTGCCGGTATCCTGGAATCGGCGGAGTTCAGCTCCTGCCCTGTTTTGTTATCCACTAACCGTAATCGCAGGGTAATTTCCTCTGGAGCTTCCCATATTTCCCCCTGTAATAAGAGATGAGGTACTTTCGAAACATCTTCCAGGGAGAGCACTTCTACCTCATCCAGATTTTTCGCTTTAGCTTTGAGCAAAGCGCTGAAGAACTTTGTCCCCTCACTCTCTACTCCCAGATCTCTATAGGTGAGGTTTTTGGCCAGCAAACGTGGTTTAGGATCTGCAGGACTCACCTTTGCCGATGATACCAGGCGATGGATTATATCCGTAAGCATCCTATCTAGGGCTGCCGTCTCCTGAAAACTCGGCAGAGTCTGGAGCGAGGCAAACTGAGGCGAGGGATAGAGGCTCTTGGAAGGTTCGACCATCCGGGGAGGTGCCTCTACCAGAACAACCTGTGAGGCGACCGGTCCCTCCCTGGCTATGGTTTCCTTCCTGCTACCCACCCTGGTTTTCTGGAGAATAAACTGATCCTCTCGGAAAAGATTTTCTGGCAAGCTGATGGGCGGCTGCCGGGGAAAAGAGCTGGGCCGTACGGAAGATATGGACCCTTTAGTCTCTGTAAGGCGAGCTATATGCGGAGGCATTATCTGTTGAGGCTTATCCAAGCGAGAAGCTATACCTGGCAGCTTCTTCTCAAAGCGTATTACCTCCTTTTCACTTCTCCCCTCTCGCTCCAACGGTCGTATCTGAGGCTGGAAAACCGGGGTGTGAAAGGATGGAGGTATTTGCCTGCTCTCTAGCAATACTGACTTTGGTCCAAGACTCTTTTGTGGCTTAATCTCTTCCTGGACACTGCTTACTCTTCTCTCCTCAAAGGTATAGAGCTTTTCCGGCACAAGGAGTTCCTTTTGGCTCATCTGGGGTAGTATGGATGGGTCACGTCTGGCTAAAAGAAGAGGCTGCTTCTCTTGCGAGGGAGCAATAGGCATAGCAGCAGGAGCCTGCTCTGCCTCTCTTCTTTCAGGACTCTTTCTGGGCGCTCTAGAGGGGATCGTTGGTTCTACCGAAAAAGGGTTAAGTGTTATTTGGAATACCTCTCTGTTTTCTACTTTGGGCCGAAAGTCCGGACGCCGGGAGAGTTGAGGTAGAGATGGTGTCTCTGACCCCGAAGCGATATGCATAGGCGCAGGAGCCATTCGCTGGCCACTATCCGTCTCCACTCTTCTTGCTGCTGGGGAAGGGGAGGGGGGTTCTACGGAAAAGAGGGGTTCGGCAATGGGCTCGGGCATGGTGACCGGAGTGATTTTTGGAGACAGCGCCTCTCTCTGGCCTAGCAGTCCCGAGCTCTTTTCCTCTACCAAAACCGGTTTAGAAGCAACCATGGGGTTCCTTTCGACCCGCGAAGAGGGGACTCCTGGAGAAGTAGTCTGCAGAAACTCTTCCTGTACCGGAGGTTTCTCTTTCACTTCTAGCGGTTGTATTTTTACCGGCTCTTCTTCCTTTTTTTTCGAAGAGGAGAACAAAAAGAGAGCCAGCGCAAGGTGTAGAATCACTGCGAGCACAATAAATTTGCCCAGCTTAGGCAGTTTGCGGAGTGGATTAAGTTCGAGATCACTGGGCGAGCTTGGGGGTTTTCTGGAGTTTTTCATAGTGCTTATAGGCCTCTATAGCCTTATCATGTTGGTTTGTTTTATTATACACAATGCCGAGGTTATGATAGGCTTCGGCAAAATCGGGTTTGAGCCTGATTGCCTCCTGAAAAGCCGTAACCGCTTTGTCATAGAGCCCTTGTTTGTAGTATACCACTCCAAGGTTATTCTGTACCTCCCAGTTATCCGGTTTTAGGCGCAAAGAAGTCTCATACGCCTGGAGGGCCTGCTCATATTGTTGCTGCTTTTCATATATCCGGCCTGACCGGTTATGGGCTTCCCAGTACTCTGGCCTGAGCCGGATAGCGGTTTGATAGGCAGAAAGTGCCTGGTCATCGAGCCCTTTTGCTTCATAAGTCAAGCCCAGATTGTAATGAGCATAAGGATAATCTGCGTTAAGCGCGAGGGCGGCTTTGTACTCAGCAATGGCTTGATCATACAACTGCTGTCGATCATAAATGATTCCCAGGTTATTGTGTGCTTCGACATGATCCGGTCTTAGTTGGAGAGTTGCTTTATACTGGGCAGTCGCTTGATCATAAAAACCACGAAGATCATACAACATCCCGAGACTAAAGTGTATCTGGGCCTCATCTGGCTTGATCGCTACAGCTTTCTCCAGGGTTGAAATGGCCTGTTCATACCGCCCTAAAGCCTGATAGATTGTCCCGAGGTTATAATAGGCCCTGGCAAAATCTGGTTGCAGTTCAATTGCTTTTTGATAGTGAGAGATCGCCTGGTCAGAAAGCCCCTGTGTGTCGTAAATGACACCGAGGTTGTAATAGGTCTCTGCCGAAGAGGGATCGAGGGCGAGAGCCTTCTGATAGGCAGCAATAGCCTGCTCATAGAGATTCTGGCTCTGATAGAGGGTTCCAAGATTGTACTGGAACAGAGGATTGCTCTCTGCCTGGGACATGATAGCCTGAAATTGGGCCAGAGCCTGGGTATACGCGCCTGTTTCTTTGAGCACAATACCATAGTTGATGCGTGCTTCTACTAAGCCCGGTTGTATGGCGAGCGCTTTCTGGTATGCCTGGGCTGCCTTGTCGTATAGTCCTTGCTGGTAATAGATAAGGCCCAGTCTGGTGTACGCTGAGGCGTGCTGTGGATCAAGCTGTACAGTTTGCTGAAAGGCAGGTATAGCCTGGTCGAAATTTCCCTGTTGTTGATAGAGAACCCCGAGCTGATAATGATCCTCTGCCGAGTGTGGATTCAGAGTAATTGCCTTCTGATATGCCTCTATCGCTTTTGAGAATAATCCTTTCGCTGTATAAGCGATTCCGAGGGCACTGTAGGCACGCGGGAAGTTATTGTTCTGTACAAGTGCTTGTTGATACGCAGTAATGGCCTCATCCAGCTTTCCGGCGTTTGCATAGGCTACACCGAGATTATAGTAAGCCTCTGCGGTATTTAGCCCCAGGTCAATCGCTTTTCGATAATGCCCGATGGCTTGCTCGTAAATCCGTTTCTCGCTATAGAGAAATCCGAGGAGACTGTGGGCTTCCTTCAAGTCTGCAGAGCGCTCAACAGCCTTCTGTAAGGCAGTAATGGCTTCATCTGTTTGGCCTGTTTGGATATAAGCTAATCCCAGATTAAAGTGATCTTCAGCCACACCCGGATCGAGTGCAATAGCCTGCTTGAACGCCTCTATCGCCTCATCGTACCGCTGGAGGAAATACAGAGCTACTCCGAAGAAGCTGTATAACCTCTCGATCTGGGGATTCTGCTGCAAAGCCTTCTCAAACTCTTTTACCGCCGCTTCATATTGTCCCAGTTGAAAATAACTCATCCCGAGTCTCATGAAGAGATCGGCTTCTTCAGAGGCTTCGATGACCCTGAAGCCACTCACCAGAAGGAGGACCAAGCATATTTGGCATAATAGAAGTATCTTTTTCATAAATCCCTGTTCTCCTCCTTACAGTGCGCTCCCATTGTTTTTCACCTAAGTAAGTATGACTAAGCATTTTTCACAAAAGTCAGGAGTAGGGTGGGCTGTGCCCCCCCAACACAGCAATGGTTCTTCTTCGGTGGGCTGAGCCCACCCTACATGCTATACACCAAAATGCAAGAAATTTAGTCATACTTACTTAAGTGGATTGTTTGAATTCCCTTTTATATTCTGCTCCTTATAGGGACAAATTGCAAGAGGGAATATGAATATCCTGGGAGTCAAATGGACAACCTTCCGCTGGGCTTCGGGATGACAAATGGACTTCCCTCCACTGCGCTACAGGAGCGCTGGTCTCTGGCCCCCTGGGGGCGAGACGTCCGCATTCCCAGCTTATACGCCTTACCAAAGAGAGCTCCTGAGAATGCCCTCAGGTATCCACAAGAGACATCATGGGGAGGCACAAGAGAAAGGAGACCTGTTCCTAGCCCTTCACCGCTCCGAGGGTTAATCCCCGCACCACATGTCGTTGAAGAATCAGAGTGAGTATAACAGTAGGAATCATGACCAGAGTGGCCGCTGCGCTCATCTCATTGTAGAGAGGGCCAATATCTGTGCTAAAGCCAGCAATCACCACGGGAAGAGTCTTGGAGCGCACGCCGGAGAGGATGAGGGCAAAGAGGAATTCGTTCCAGGCCAACAGGAATGCAAAGATGCTGGTCACCACCAGTCCAGGGGCAACCAAGGGTAAGGTGACGATGAGAAAAGAGCGGAGTGGAGAGCATCCGTCAACTAGGGCTGCCTCCTCAATATCTCGTGGTACCTGGTCAAAGAAACCGATCATCAACCAGATGGTGAGGGGAAGGGCAAAGGAGATGTAGGCCAATACAAGCCCCAGGTGAGTATCCAGCATCCCGAGATAGAGCATAAGCATGAAATACGGCACCACCAGGGCAATACGCGGAATCATGCGGGTAACCAGGACGAGAAACTTGACTACTTCTGCGCCGCGAAAGGAAAAGCGAGCAAATCCGTAGGCAGCAAGGCTTCCCAGGATAACTCCTCCCAGGGTGGTACCGGCAGCAATAATCAAGCTATTGAGAAAATACTGAACAAAAGGAATATTAAAGAGCACTCGTTTGTAACTGTCAAAGACAGGGGTAAAGAGCCATTGCGGTGGTCGGGCGTAGAGGAGAAGCTCTGTTTTTAGAGAAGCCGAGAGCATCCAGATCAACGGGAGAAGTGTCCAGGCTAGAAGCAGGATGGTCACTCCCCAGGTCCACAGGCTTTGGAAGAATCGTTTGTACATTGTCAAGACCTCTGTCCAAGCAGCCGTATCAATACAAAACACATCAGCGCTACCATGACCAGGGTCAGTGTAGAGAGGGTACTGGCCATACCCATATGTCCCAGACCAAAGATGCGGTAATTCAGGAGTTGCAGCGTTTCCGTGGCGGTACCTGGTCCACCAGCGGTCACCACATAGATGATGTCAAACTCTCGGAAGGCATCCATAGCTCGAATAAGTACGGCTACCAGGATGATGTACTGGAGCAGGGGGAGTGTGATATGCCGGAAGCTCTGCCATGCACTGGCCCCATCCACTGCAGCCGCCTCAAAAAGCTCTCCAGGGATACTGATGACGCCAGCATGCAATACCAGAAACATAAAGGGAATGGTTCGCCAGGCATCGAGGAGTACCAGCGCTGTCATGGCCAGCAAAGGGTCGCCTAACCAGGAAGGGCTGCCAATTCCTATCTGTCGAAGGTAATAATTGACGATCCCCAGATCTGGATGGATCATCAGCCGCCACATGGTAGCCGAGACCACCGGTGTGACAAAGAGGGGAAGCAGAATCACTGGACGAACCAGATCTAACACTCGGGAATGCTGGGCGAAGAACAGAGCCAACCCAAGTCCGGCCATAAACTCCAGCAGCACGGCACTGATCATAAACACCGTGGATACCCAAATACTTCGGCGCAAGGCTGGATCGGTGAGAAGGGTCAGATAGTTCTGCCAACCGACAAAGCGGAGACCTTCTGGATCACCGATCCACCAGGAGTGCAGACTCATCCCCATTGCATAGAGTAAGGGAAAGATATCAATAAGAAAGAGAAAGGCCAGACCCGGGAGCAGCCAGGTCAGTCCGTTCCGAGGGAAGGATTTCATGGCTCCCTCGCCAGTTATTTGCCCATAATCCGATTGATATTGGTTTCCAGTTCTTGGAGTCCAGCCTCAATGGATATCTCACCAGTCGTAATCTTTGCTCCAGCAATACGCAACTGTTCCTGAATGTCAGGCCACTGGGGTACCCGTGGTCGTTCTTTGGTCACACGGAGATTTTCCAGTAGAGCACTGGCATAAGGAAGAGCCTCCTTTACTCTAGGATCGGTTAGAACCGAAACTCTCGGGCTATGAATCGCAGAGGTGGTTGCCGGATACAGGGCAGCAGACAAACTAAACTCCCGACTCGATAACCACTCGACAAACTTCCAGGCCGCCTCCTGTTTCCGGGTCGTTTTGGCGATGCCTATCGTCCAGACACCACGCATCGGTGTGGTTCGGGTATGCTTGGGCATGACCGTGTATCCGAGTTTTCCAGCCACCTGGGAACGCTCCTTATCCTCCATGGGACGCGCTCCCGAAGCCCATTGTACTGCCATCGCTGCCTTCCCCAGTTGCATGGTCTTGTTTACATCCGCAAAGCTATAGCTCCGTACTGCCGAAGGGGCATATTTGAGCAGCTCCAGGTAAAACTCTAAGGCCTCGCGTGCCGCCGGAGTATTGACAGCTGCTTTGCCATTTTCATCCAGGATTTCCACGCCCCAGGACCACAGGAACAGCGTTGCGTAAGCAAAAGTTTGCAGATCACCACCTGCAGTCATCACAAATCCTGCCAGTTCCTTTGTGGGATCGTGAAGAGCTTTTGCTGACTCCAGAACCTCAGCCCAGGTAGTTGGAGGTTGTAAGCCTTTCTCCTGAAAGAGATCTTTGCGGTAAATAAAGATCTGAACATTGGGATCAACCGGTAACGCATACTGCTTACCCCGATATTGCCCGGCAGCCAGGGTAGTAGGGACAATATCCTGGACATCTTCCAGCTTGGTCATCAAGTCATCGAGGGGGAGCAGAAAGGAGGAGAGCGCCGGGATCCAGGGCTCATCGATAAACAAGACATCGTATTGTTGCGTTCCCGCACTTAAAGAAAGAAGCTGTTTCTTATAAAGATCCCCGTACGGAGAAGCATCAATATTGACCTTGATCCCGGTCTTTTGTTCAAACGCTCCGATATTCGCCCGCATCACGTCTTCTTTGAAACCAGCAAGCATAGCCAGGGTAATCGTCTCTTGCGCTACGGCTGGTAAGATACCAGATCCTCCCACGCAGAGCAGCATCAGTACGCCAGAAAGGATTCGTATTCCCCATCTCCTCATGGTCTTCCCTCCTCTCACTTTCTTGTTTTGTATCCATTTACCAGGCGAAAGTGCAGCCGGTAAGCCGCATACGATTCGTCCTGGCCTTTAGTATGACAACCCGATTCCCCACAGTCCATCCGGTTGGGGTACCGGATAAGCTCTGTTCATCAGGAAATTCAGGGAGTGGAGTCCCATTCGCTTCGGCGGCTGTAGCGTTTATACAGCCATGGAGCCGTACCAGGAAGGTAAACGCGGCCGTACTTGCTTCGAACACCACTTCATTTCCTTGTCGTCGGGCCTGCAAGTGGATCACCCCCTCCTCCGTTTGCACGGTGAAAGTGGCTTCATGCAGGAGGTACACCTCCACAGTCAGTGGATCCTCCTTCCGTTCCCCCACAAAAGACATCTCCGGTGCCAGGGGAAGGAGACTATTCTCCCGGACAAAGATCGGGATGATCTCCAGGGGAACGGTACGGCGCAGCACCACCGGTCCTTGGTGCTGCTCATCAGTCCAGAAATCGGTCCATTGCCCCTTGGGGAGATAGACGGTTACCCGTCCTTCTGGATTGAAGACTGGAGCAATGAGAAGTTCATCGCCTAAGAGATACTGAAGATCAAGCCCATAAGTTGCCGGATCGTCTGGATAATGCAGTACCAGTGGTCGCATCACTGGAAGACCTGTCTCAGCGGCTACATGCGCGTAGGAATAGAGATAAGGTAGGAGCCGGTATCGGAGTCGGGCATAACGACGAAAGATTTCTACTGCTTGTTCGCCAAATTCCCATGGATCGCGGAGTGTCGTTCCATGATACCGGCTGTGAGTGGAGAGCAGACCGAATTGCGCCCAGCGGATGTACAGGTCTGGGGTAGGGGTACCCCAGAACCCTCCGATATCATGGCTCCAGAAAGCCAACCCGGACATACCCGCACTTAATCCACCCCGTAAAGTAGCCGCCATGTCCTCGTAAGTAGCATGCGGGTCACCGGACCAGTGAGTCGGGAATTGTTGTACCCCTGGACAACCCGCGCGTGCCCAGATAATCCCCTGACCATACCGTTCCCGCACCAGATCAAAGACGAGTTGTTGATAGAGCAAGCCATAGAGATTTCGCATCTCTGCGCCGGTACGGCCATTATGAAAACGCGCATCCGGGGGGATAGCCTCCCCAAAGTCTGTTTTGAAGGTATCGATGCCCATATCCAGCAACGGACGGTGTTTTCCACGGAACCAGGCCTGTGCTTCGGGATTCGAAAAGTCTATGATGGCACACAAGCTTGCCGTGGCTCCCCCCCAGAGTTGGGCAGTGTAGACCGAACCATCCGATTGAGTCAGAAAATATCCTCGCTCCACTCCTTCTTGAAAGAGGCTACTGTGGATAGAGACATACGAATTTTCCCAGAGGCAGATCCTAAAGTGCTGAGCATGCAACGTCTGCACCAGATCTTCCGGATCAGGAAAGGCTTTGCGGTCCCACATCAGCTCACTCCAACTGGTCTGAGTTTGCCAGTAAGAATCGAGATGAAGGACATCGGCAGGGATGCCTTCTGCGCGTAATCGTTGAGCCCTCGCGCGTACAGAAGCATCATCCGCTGGCTGAAAAGCCGTAGAGGCCCAAAGGCCAAAAGACCATTTGGGAGGAAGCGACGGACGGCCGGTGAGTCGAGTGTAAGCCTCCAGGATTTCCGGCATGGTCCCAGCGATGAAGAAATACTCGAATGCATCCCCGGGCACTTCGATGGTGTACGTACGATTGGATCGTGAGCCAAGCCAGAAGGTAACGCGCAAGGGAGAGTTGACGAAGAGACCATACCCTCGAGGGGTCATCACAAAAGGCATATTCTTGTATGCCCATTCTGTGCGGGCTCCACAAGCGTTGCTCTGCCACATGGATATGGTTTGGCCGAGCTTATCCAGACGGGTAAACTTCTCACCCAGCCCATAAAAATGTTCATCCGGATCCAGCCAGAGGGTTTCAAACCCTCGAATAACCCGGCGAGCGGGAGCGTTTCTGTCTGGTGGAATGTGATCACCTTCTACCTCAAAACCGGTGGCTGGGCCCAGTACAGTCCCCGCAATATCGGTATCATCATGGACCTCTTGGGTAAGAAGCCGGCCATCACTGGTCTGAAAGCAAAGTTGCCAGGGATCAAACCTCACCTCTGTGCGGAGCGCTTCTGTGGAGAGCACTATCCCCCTGGGCGAGGTATCAATCGCAAAGGGACACTCTGGAATCGGTTCCCCAGTGACATAGGAGAGGCTATTGGTATTCCGAAGTATAGAACCCGCAATAAAACGACAGCGGACGATGTTCGGTCCCCATACTGTAAGTTGAACAGTTGCCGCACCTACCTGGCCAGCAATGCAGGAAAAGATCAACTCTCGCCCCTCTACCTGATGGGTGAGAACACGGTTAATAGCAAAGAGCTGGGCTTTCATAATCTTCCTCCAGTCGGCAACCCCTGCAAGGAACTGTCATACTAGTGCATTCTCCGGAGACATCCTTGATAAAGCACCTATCCTGGGAGCGCTGGTCTCTGGCCCGCTGGGGGCGAGACGTCCGCGCTCCCAGGATATTCATATTCTCCAAGCAAATTGTGCAATGCCAAAGATCTCTCTTAGATAAGCATTAGAAATGATCAAGAGTGGTGCGATTATATAACAGGGGATTCTGATTGTCAAAGACTAAAGCGCGGTCAGGAATTGCTGGAAAATTTTTGCTCCCCTGGTAAGCAGTCCAGCATTATGGTCGCTATCCAGAGTAAGGACCGGTTTTCCCCAATCCAGAATAGTAGACACAAATTCTTCCGTCTTACTTCCTGGAGCAGCGTAGGGGATAAACACCGCATCAGCCAGGGTAGCGACAAAATAGTTTCGGAGGCGAGCCAGTTCAGCAGTAGCGCGACGATACTTTTCGTCAAAAGGTGAGAGCAATAGCAGGCGATTGCCAGTCATCTGCGTCTTCCATGCAGCAGGAAGACGCATCCCTTGCAGGCTCCGGGCAGGACAGATAATGATCGGTTGTGTCCCACGCAAGAGCAGAGTCAGACACTCCTTTTCTATAGGAGAATGAAAACCACTAATCATGGCTATTCTGGCATCGTGCAGGGTGCGTACAAGATCATAGGTTTGCAAGATCAGATGTCCTGGGCATTTGATCGAACAGAAGAAGGCGAGTTTGTGGTGTTGCAGGAGGTCAAGGTTTCCCAGAGCGGTGAGGGTTGTCGGGGCGTAGGCAGCCAGATGGCTCCAGACATGCTTTAGGAGAGGATGGGAGGGATAGCGAGAAAAAGGGATAGAAAGAAGCTTCTCAGGCATAGTGTACCCAAGTTACCTTCAGTGCCATTCTGAGCCCTTCGCTTCGCTCAAGGATAAACTCCGCGAAGAATCTCACCTCTGTCGTAAGACCCTTCGCTGTCGCCCAGGGTGACAGAATCAAATCCAACATAGTTAAGGCCGTTAGCCAGGACGTTTCTCTAGCTCTGTAGCAGAACTGATAGTAATATGATATCCATACTCTAGCAGGATATCCGTTGATATTTCACTCGCCACTTCTCGAATGGCAATCTCTCGGTCCTCATCTGTCGGCATAAGAATATTTACCCAAATATGGTTTGGGTTTTCAGCACTTTCGGTAATATTGACGAGCTCCAATTCTGGAAATTGATGCTTTAACTTTTCAAAAAGCATCTGACTTAATTCTCTTTGCTTCAGGTTCATCATACTATCTCCTGTTCCACTCTTTCCACAAGCTCTTTTGCTTTTCTGAACTGTCTAAAGGCCACTTTCTGTGATACAGCCTTCAACTTATAATCTGCATCATCTCTTACTGACTGGAGATCTACTAGATAGGATCGTAAATGGCTCGGGTAAATTTTCCGTCTTTGCGTTAACTCGACTACAAAGTTAGATTGGACAGCTTCGTGACTTATCTGATCCATTGTTATACCTACATCTGCTAATGCTGCTATAGCGGCGTGAAACGCGGCATAATAGGCTCGATTTGCGGAGGCATTATACAGATGATTTTCAAATAATACTTCTGCTGCTTTGAGATTCTCTCTGGCTTTGGCGAGAAATTCGCTTTTCATTTATATCAAAACGGTAATCAAATGTAGTACTTGAATGGAAGCGGTGGGATTTTATCTAGGGGACCATTATTTAGGGGACCAGCAGTAAGTATCTCTCCCACAGCATCCGCGAATTTAAGTGTAACGGGTTGTCCATCTGCAAAAACACAGGCATTGTAGTTTAACTTTGTTAAAGCCATGATATCGTTAAGAACCGTCTCAATTTGAACCTCTCCACGACAGACGTCAATCAGTAATGGTTTAGGAACCTCTCTTCCAGGATAATTTTGTAGTCTTGGTGTGAAGCCTTTTGTCCACAGATAGGCGGTTCTTTCATCACAAATGTAAGCGAGGCCTCTCAGGACAGGATACCTCCCTTTCCTATAGAGTTTGAGATCTCTCTCATCCCGAATACGTACCCCTACCAACTTCGTTGAAGAATCAACAGCTTCCTGAAATCCTTTCCATTCCTCGTTGTTGAATCTTACTTTACCATGCAGGAATAATTCCTTGGGAGGTTCTCCTTTCTTTTCCTTATAGGATTTAACAGCGAGTGTAACTAGCTCCTTTGCAGCATCTCGACTCAAATGAAAGTCTCCCCTGCCTGGAGAATACCACGGACCGACAGCCCCCTTGAACACTACACCATCTCCTGAATCAAGGAACATTTGTGCTGCACAACAAGACGATCTTGGATCAGGATGCTTTTCATCTTGCTTGAAAACAAGACCAATGTAACAAACGCCATTACGAATTTTACCAATTTTCCATGGACGACCACCCGCTTTGTAAAACACAGCAGTGGAAATATGCCACGCAATGGCTGATTGGGAAACATCTAAATTGCGCTTCGGTTTATTAAAGCGATTCAGGAATTCATTGTGCGCAATCGTACTTTCCCGAATGATCTGTGTCGGAACATCATACTTAAGAAGCCTAGCTTTAAGCTGGTTGTGGAAGTTTACCTCGTAATGATAGGGTATTGCTGCTATATTATCCTCTGGGAAAATGGATGGTTGAGATTGTAATGTCTGTGCATATTTGATTGACATCTTGGAATCTGCTTGTATCTGCAAGCTTGATTCAACTTGTGATTTTGGCCTACAATACTTATACACTTCTTCCGGGACGATAACGAACCAAATATCAACTCTAGATTCTTCTTGCCTGATCGTTTCTATGATTTTACTTGCATACACTTCTACAGTTTTATACACACGTTGATGTTTATCATCAAGAAATATATACCTGTTCAACTCTTCCTCAGAGATTGGTATTTCAAGCCTCGGCTGAGGGTCCCAAGGGATGCGAAAGATCACTTCAAAACCGGGGAACGGTGGACGTGCCCTATCCGGGGGATCATTGAAGATCGGGCCTTGAATCCGTTCAACCCAATTCTTAAAGCGCCGAATACCATCTTTTGTTCCAATAACACCAGATCTAATGCCATACGGTTTTCCCTCATCAAGAGGTCCAAAGAGAGTCAATCCATCACGAGGATCTTCCATTTCTTGGCTATAATAGAATAACAGTGTTGGTTCGGGAAATTTTTTCAAGTACTTCATCTAGTCCTCATCTCTCTCTTCGATTTCCTCTACTTCTTCGCTCTCTTCATTCTGATCATCTATTCTAAGGCTTTCATTTGTTCCGGGTTCGATGTAGGAGACTGGGCTAGTAAACATCAAGGGATAGGTTAATACTTGAATAGTAACATCGCTCCCTAATGCTATTTCAATTTGCCCTTCCTCATTGGAAAGCCAGGTCATAACAGCAAGTATCCTATCACGCCAATCAGAGTTCCACCAATTCCGACATTGACTTCTACGAGCTTTATGCAATCTCTTTTTATTATCCCAAATTGTCCGACCATCATCAGAAAAAAGTACATGGGGTTTAATAATATAAGCCTCAGAATACAAACGAGGTTTAGCGTGAATACCGAAATGCCAGAATCGCTTTTTAACCTTGCTGTACCCGACCATGTTTCGATAAGTCCTTGTACCATCTATACCTTTAAATGATATCCGATCTTTGGTAGCAAATCCTCTCTGAAAATAAAAACAGCGAGCATGATTTGCTAATTCATAAGCCAGTAGGTTGCGTCCTTCGATCATTTTCTGCCAAGCTACCCTGAGTAAGTGAGAGACAAAGTCCCGCGCTTGTTTCCGGTCAGCAAAATTGGGATCTATATTTCCTGCCAAAAAGTCTTGAATAGAGAAGGAATGCGCGTTGTCCAACGAGATGAAGTCCCCAAGCTTCCCTACAAAATCTTCTGATTGAGCAAAAGAAACTAAATACTGATTGTGTTGGAATGCAGGATACGGTGGATCATCTTGGACTTCTAGCTTACCAGCTTCTAATTTCTGGAGAGTGTGGAAGTATATGTTTTGGGGCAAAGCGCGAATTGGAAACCAATCAGAGAGATTTTCTTCTGGTTGATTCAAAAGCCCTTCATCGGCACTAAACTGTGTCCTCCACCAAGAAGCCACAGCACTTGGTGTGAATTTAACACTCTTCGGAATGTTATCCTGTTCAAGCTTATTCAGTAGGGCCTTTAGACCCTTAGCCCAACTCTGATTAAAAGGTATGGCATTGATTCTAGCCAGTTGGATATTAATTTGCCTGTAGGGAAGATCATCAATAAGCAGTGGAATAATGAAATCGTGTAGATTATGGTCCCGCATGATATTTTGAGCGACTTGTAGTTCTTGAAGTGGCCCGAGTTTAGTATTAGAGGTCTTTGATAATACAAAGAGAAACTTGATAGTTTTTTCTCGGATAGCCTGCTCGATATCTCTCCAAAAATCTTCACCCCCTAAAAGTTTTGTGAGGTCACACCAAACTGGGTAACCTTCTCTGGCGAGCTGTAAAGCTAACCAAAGTGTGAATTCATTGTCTTCAGGGTTCGCATGACTAAGGAATAACATATTACGCATTGCTGTCTATCCCAGCTAACTTCCCAATAATGACATATGCGATAAGCGATTTCAGTATAACATGTTTGGCGCCAAAGAGAAAGCATAATGTCCGAGATAGTATCTTGGTTGTCGTCAGTAATTAGGCTGGAAAGTTAGTGAGAAATTCTGTTGTCGTCTAATATCAATACTTATTTCTCGACTTTTGCAGCATCAAAATAAGGGCAAATGTGAGTATTTACTATAGGGAGAAGGCAAACGTCTCCCTTGGCCTGACTTGGAACTGCCAAGCCAAGCATCTCCCTGGCTTTGAGAAGCGGATACCGGTCCTCTTCATAGGAGAGGGCCGCCACTACCGGTTCCATCACCTCGCTGAGGGTCTGGCCCTGAGACAGGGTGGTGGCAACAAAACTGACGGGGGCCCAGAGAGCCTGCACAGGCGTGTTGCGACGCCATATCCCTGCTGCTGAGCCATCCAGAACGCTCTGGACCGGCCGTTGACGTGTATGAAGAAGCGCCTGATCGTGTGGGGCTGCGCGCAGTAAGCTATCGGTGACGGCGACCACGGCAATATGTCGGTATATCGCCTGAAAATCCCGGCCCGGATACTGATCGAGCCCATCCGCTTTGCCTTCTTCGTGAGAGACTTCTACGGGTCAGCGGTGGCGTCGGATACGTGTGATGCCCATGGCGTGCCAGTGCCGCTGGTTGGAGAGCAAGAACATGGCGGTATCTGACCAGTCGGCCTGGCGATGGGTGATGACCACCCGCTGCTTCCCCCAGTGATGGATACGGTGGGTGTTGCAATAACTGTAGGAGGTCTCCTTTTCTCCTTTGTATGGGATGGTTATGTTCTGAAAGAGGGGTTGCCCACCAGTGTGTATGGCGTGGTCATGGTCTGCACGAAGCTGGTGATCAAACATCTCTCAGGGTTGTTCCCCCGTGGCCAAGAGCACCCGATCATCGCCAGCCAGCGTGCCGACAGAGGCGGCGTGTAAGCTGTGATCCAGAAAACGGCAGCACGCCGGTTGGGTATACCAATGGTCAAAGGTTAGGGGGAGCTGGAGAGAGGGATACGCGGTAAAAAATCGGGGCAGCAACTGTTGTCCGATCAGGAGCTTGCTGTGATAGAGCTGTTGGATGGTGGGTTTGTGCTGGTGACGCCACAAGTTTACCAAGTCATTCCGCCACTTGGGCGGGGCCTCCTCTTTGCGGAGATACTTGCTCCGGCGAATGGGAATTCCAGCTCTGCGGAGACCCGCTTCGAGCCCCGCCACGTCGGCCGGTTCCCAGCACTGGAAGTACACGGGATAGTCGGTCTGATCATCGCTATCATGGAGATTGACCAGATGGTGGGCCCACACAGAGCACCCGGGGGTGGAATCATAGAGTTGAGCAATCTTTTCAAAATGCTGCTCATAGTGGGTCAAGAGGGGATCATCTATACTCAATACGCCCCGGGGCTTCATGGCAGTCCCAGGGAAACGGGAAAGGAGGTGTAAGCGAGCTCTATTGAGGTCTTCCACCGAAAAGGGACTCTCCGTCAACCATCGATTGAGGCTACTGTGATTGCGCACAGCGATGACAAAGAGCCGATTGAGTCCAGTGACCGTCTTGTTTTCGGAGACGATCAACCCACTGACATAGCGCTGAAACTGTTCCAACGCTTCCGCAGAAAATACGGAGGCAAAACAGGGAGCATAGTGACGCCCTATCTCTGGAATCTCTACTCATGGCATCATGAGCGTACCTCCAAGTGTCTAAGAAAAAAACCTGCTCTGGAGGTATTCTACCGTGTTACTTGGTGGTGGGCAACGATCTTCTTCATCAATGTATACATTATGTATCTGTTCAAAAACCTCTAAAAAAGAGGTGATATTGCTGCAAAAGTCGAGTTATTTCTTCTTTATTATCTTCCCTGAGCTTCATATAATTATCTCTCACTCCCGTATAGCCTATGATGAACCACTTTCACTTAGTAGCGCATATTCTATGGAGCGGGGATTTCCTATTCGTTTGGAAGCATTTAATATTTCTAGGCCTACGATATTCCCATTTTTGTCATAATCGAGAATCACGCCAGGCTTGTCTTCGTCGCTTTCTTCAATAGGCGTATCGCTAAAAAGGATACGAAGTACATCTACTTCGGGATCATAAGTAACCTTCATGATTGCCTCCAGTATTTCTGAATTTTGCTTGTCCGATAAACCGTTATGACAACTGCAGGGTCAACCTCGTCTGCCACGATAGCACGTAACAAGAAAATTTTCCCTCGCCAAAATCAACTTGTGATTGGTAAGCCTTCGTCATATCTTTTTCCAGGATGACCTGTTGAGGATTATGTAAAACGGACTCCAGGAGAGCAAGAGGGATTCCACGCCGTTTCATTTCGTCTTGGGCATGTCTGGAAAGTCTGACTCTCTTTTTTCTCATCACTGAGAGGGAGCCTACTCGTTCATGAGTAATAATCTGCTGGGAGAACGTCTGAGTTGTCTTTACTATTGGTTATGAAGTAAGAGAAGCGCCATTATGCAATTACTTTAGTAACATCATTTCTGTCTTTGTGTACTCTCTATTGTCCGAGCATGAGCGATTTCTTTGAGACCAATCGGGCGTACTTGAGAGGCGAGTAGTGTAACAACAGCAACGGTTTCACCATGCAAAGTCACAAATTCCACTTCATATCCTTCACCACCACGATGCACAAGTACTACTGTGCCGATATCACCCTGCTTTAGTCCATGTTCTGGGAGATCAGTGGCTAGGACAATGCTGTCCAGTTCTTGAATCATAGGATGCTCCCTAACTATCTCTTCCGAGCACCTGCTTCGCGTCGAGTATCGCAATGCCCACCAGTTTTTCACTTGGGTCGATGTTCAACGCCCTCTCTTCATGCAATCGCACGGTGCGACATCATAATTGTCTTCGAGCAAACAGATGTAAAGAGCATCAGCTTCAGAATCATAGCTAATTTTCAAGTGATGCCCCGCTTTATAGTCATAATTGCCATTGTCAATTTCCAATGGCAATTAGATGGCAATTATGAGTCATTAGGTATAGAGTAACGAGTCCCTTTCTTCTTACCATGCTTCTGTAGCTGTTCTTGACGTAGCAAACGGCGTAATAAATTAGTGGCGACGATCGCTTCACATCTTAAAGCTTCAAGACATCCTAAAGTCAAATGAAGGTAGTCGAAATCCTGTAATAGGCTTACGATGGCTTCGTTACACGGGGCTTGTTCACCTCAACTCTCCAGCAACCCCATCTCAAAGAGAAATCTGGACGGTTCCTTTGACCGCCCTCTGTATCTCTCTGCATAACTCAGGGTGAGTGTCTTGCTCGTTCGAGTGATTGCCACAAAACAGTTGCGCCGTTCTTCTTCCATTTCCGGGCTATCGTCTCCTTTTTGTTTACTCTGAAAGGAAGGTAACTCTCCCTCAACGAGTCCAATAAGGTAAACGTGCTCAAATTCCTTACCTTTGGCGCCATGGATTGTCATAAGAGTGACCGTGTTTGGCTTAGGCCTGGGTTCTTTCGAGTGCATCTGGATCTCTTGTAAGAATGCTTCCAGGCTCAGTTCGCTACCCAAGGATTGTATGATTTCTCGCATCAGTTCTCTCCAGACCGATCGCTCCTCATCATAACGAGCAAATATTTCTACTGTCGAATTAGTAGCATCTTGCTGTTGGAATTGCAATAGTTTGTCAAACCAGTCGAGTGCATACCTACTGAAAGTCTGAACGTCTCTGCTTTCTAGCAAGTAGTGTGATGTCTGATCAAGAATTTCTTTCACGAAGGAATTCGAAGCTCTGTGACGCACTATTCTTATCCAGTGCTGCAAATAGCCCAGATTCGATCCTTGCGCTTGAACGATGACCTCTTCCGGATCGACTTGCACTTGCGTAAGTTGCGCAAAAGTACCGCATACCGCTTCCAGGCTCTGGCGGTCTTGCCTATCATTCGCAAGGCGTAGAACGCAGTGAAGCCACACGAAAGGAGTGCTTTCAAATTGGTCTTTTCGCTGAGAGATGACAGCAGGCAACCCCTCATGACATAATGCCTGTTTGGCAGCATCGAGTAATTTACGGCTTCTGGCGAATACCATAACAGAGCCAAGGTGTTCTGCATGACGTTTTTTAATATCCTTAGCTCCTTCAGTCACCTCAGTTTCGAAATCAGGAAAACCAGGAAGGAGACGCATGACGTCTTGACCTGGACCAGGATGAAATGCCTCCAGTGGTTTCTTGTCGGTTGTCCGCAGGAAATTGTATTGGATAAGCTTATTTGCCAACGCGACAATTTCTGGTGGGCATCTATAATGCATCGGTAATTGCATAACCGTTGGAGAATAATCCTTCCGAAATTCCTCCAGGCGTTTATAACTCGCTCCGTTCCATTGATAGATGATCTGATCATCATCAGCTACCACGAACAGATTCCGGTATTGATCGCCAGTCAGCGCACGAATAAGACGATATTGGGCATGATTCGTATCCTGAAATTCATCTATGCAGATGTAGGAATAGACCGTCCGATAGCGTTTAGCAAAAGCCGGAAACTGCGTGAATAATTGATATACTTTGCAGATGAGCGAGTGAAAATCTAAGGCATTCCGTTTCGTTAGTTCTGCTTCGTAAGCTGGATACACAACAGCCATGCGTTCGCCAAACTCTCTATCTGGAAACCTCTCGCGGCAGTGTTCCGGCAACACGAGCAGTGATTTCAACCGTTGTATAACTGGAAGCGTCTTTTTATCGAGATCTCTTACGACATCAGAAATCTGCTTTGCTTCTTCGACTGCCTCGTCTAATACGGCCTGTAAACCACTCTCTTGCGCATAGAGAGAGAAATTTGGGTGGATGCCTAAGTGCGTTCCATGCTGGCGCAAGACATCTGCACAAAATGAATGGAAAGTCCCTAAGAAGAGACGTCGTTCTTGCCCAGGCACAAAGCGAGCGACACGGCTTCTCATCTCATCTGCGGCCTTATTGGTAAATGTTAAACCGAGCACGCGGAAATTCTGGGCATGGCTAGAATCTAAAATTCGAGCTATTCGACAGGTAAGAACCCTTGTCTTACCCGATCCTGGACCGGCCAATACCAACAGAGACCCCTCACCCCATTCCGCTGCTTCTCTCTGAATAGGACTTAACTCGTTCCAAGCGGTGGTAAACTCTTGCGTGCTCATCCTAGGTCGCCTTTGCAAGTCGGCTTGAGAAGGACATCGATGTAAGCTTGGAAAAGAAAAAGAACGGCCAAACTCTGCATGCCTTGTCCATGACAAGAAAGTGGGAAGTCAACTTCACTGCCACTACCTCTAATAACCACCTCTGATTTCGACATCAATTCCCAAGGGTTGAGTGGCAAAGCCTGTATGGAAGTCTTTTGGGCAGATCCCAAGGCCATAATTTTTTGGATTTTTTCTAAAGAGACTCTTACCTGTTCCAGTCTTGGATCTGCTGTCAGCAAAGCATTATTGAGCTTTGATAGCTCCTCACTGAGTGCTTCCCTTTGTTCCTCGCTAATTTTGAGGTCATGGAGTATTCGCCCCCAAAACTGAGACCGCAGAGAAAACTCTTCCTCAGAATCACGGAGAGCGGATAAGTAAAAGAGACGAATAGAAGAGAAAAATGTTGGCAAGTTAATAGAATTTGTTCTTCCTGCTAATGGCTGTCCATCTAAGGCAAGAAATTCCCCTTTAGTAACGATTTCTTTGGCAAGGGTATCATATTGGCTCGCTAGCCGTAATCCTATGCAATCTATATCTTTTAGAGGATCCGTTTGGATGATCTCAGTAAGAGCCTGCATGAGAGATACAGACCACTCATCAGGCTCATCTTCTCGAAACCACAGTTCTATAACAATGCCTTCACTGGTCTGTGGCGAGTCTCCAGGTGTGGACATATGGTAATCATACTCGGTAAAAGGATTTCCACGACCAGCCTGGCTCCGTGGTAAGGCAATCCTTAATGCATCAAGCAGAGCGGTCTTGCCAGAGTTATTTTCACCCACTAAAACAGTGGTATCTCCGATAGGAATGGTTACATCTACCAAACAACGGAAATTTTTGATTTTGACTTCTCGAAGTTTCATTTATTCTTTGTTTTCCTGATTCTCACGTCCCATGCGATACTTCGATACGTGATATCATAGTTGATAATAAAACCTAACTCCTCGTCTATGAATCCGGAGTATTAGGCCAGTTACGACAAATTTATGTCGATAATGAAAAACCTCTTATGTCTTAAGTTGTTTACCTTTGGTCACAGTACGCCAAGCAGTTAGAATCGTCTTCCTATCATCTCCACTCCAACTTCTGCTCACTTTGTTTTCCTGGTAATCAAGGATGGGTCTCTGAAGAAATGTTGGTAGTTGTCTCACTTTCAGAATAACAGGAGCAAGTGATTCGAAATCACTTAACATAAGTTCGTGGACGACATCACTGCCATTGCAAAGAAGCTCAATGGTCTGAAGGACCTTCCTATGTCTTCTTGATTGAAGATTGTCGAAGAAAAAGGTGCGGACTTCAGAGGATAGCTTCCAGAATTGCGAGGCTGCTTGTCTAAAACTCGCAATCCTTGGATTCAATTTTTTAAGCTCAGACTCTTCTTGATTGAAGACCCAATCACACCATCCCTCAGCGAGCGCTTTTTCCGTTCGATATCTTTTTGCACTGCTTCCTAAAGTAGTAAGCTCATCCCTTTCTTTTTCCATAAAACCGAGTAGGTAAAGTTCACTACGCCCCTTATTGGTGATTTTAGGATAACGTTTGAGAACAACCAACAGTCTCTTGAGATTACGAATGTTGTTTCCTGCATGATCAATGCTGAGAATACCGATAGGTAGCCTGATGGTTGAAAACAAATCCTCTAATATGTCTACATCTCCAGGAGAAGGATCGGGTACAGAAAGAGGCTGTGGCAGGTTCTTTCTTCTGATCCGTTGAATTTCGACTCTCTTTACTGCTGTCTGATTCCATATTAGGGTAAGTTTCTCTAAGAGAATGTTATCAAGAGGGGGAGTATACTGATCATCCTCAAATAATTGTTCAAACCAATTCTTTAACTTTTTGAGAAGACGAGCATTAGAAAGAACAACTCCTGCTTCAACTCCTATTTTGAGTCCTGATTCACTCATATTAGCGCTTCCAATTATGGCACTACTTGGTTGTCCCGTGGCGTCATATACCAGATATACTTTGGGATGATAGATCCTGTTACCCACATAGCTTCGTACCTGAATACCACGCTCAAGAGCTTTTCGTAGAGCTTCAGGATGTGTAATAGCAAACTGATCTGTGATTAATAATCGTATTTTCTTAGGATCCATTTTGTCGATCAGTTGTTCAATCAACACCCATCCGCTGATTTGAACGTAGCTCACGGCGATGTCGAGTGCCGAAGCCTTTAGGAGTAGTTCCTTCAACATACTTAAGAAGGATATTCCACGATCAGGATCGTTTATGATAAATTGGCTAATCATCAGCAATATCTCCCCGATATTTGATATCATAATTGATGACGAAATCCAATTCCTCTTGTGTGAATCCGTAATATTTAGCCAGCACCTGATCGATCTCATTAATAATAGACTTAGATTTACCGACCTGGAAGTTCACCTCCTTGCGTTGGCTTCCGTCAGCTCTATTTCGAATATTTGTTTTGGCATTCTTGTTCAAATCTGCTAAAAAAGATTCGGCTAACTGTCTAAGAGCATTTTCTTCGGACAGGGAATCTGGCGTAGGTAAAGCGTCTACAGCCCTCTTTGTTACATGATAGCAGTCCGAAATTGCAATCCAAAACCAATAGTAAAGGGATGAGGACAGTAAGCAGATAGCGACATCTCCCATACCCTTCCTCAAAGCCAGTTCTTTGTATTCGTTCGATAGCTTTTCACGGATGCACTTCCGAAAGTATCTTCCTCCGCTATGGTAGTAGACAATATCGGCATCAGACTTTGTTACACGGTATCGTGATAGAGGCGCATGCAATTTGACCTTTCTCATCAAAACGGATTCTTCAATAGAAGCGATTTTTGGTATGGAACTTAAACTGTCATGCAACGATGTTTCAGTGTAACTAAGATTATCAAAAAGGAAAGGACGATAATCTTCCTGCCACCTATTGTATCCCGTCGACCACATGTCTCTGCTCGTTCTTGATGCCTGTTTTTCTCCAAGCATGATTGTCAAGTTCATATCAACACCGATAAACAACTTACCAGGGCGCACAGCGAAATTACTTAAATATAACGATGAAAAAACTTGAGACATGAGCCGCATTAAGGGAACCATACGCGGGGTCGAAATAGAGCTTATTGGGATGATAACACTGCAATATCCAGTATCTAGTAGATGCACAAAACGCTCCACGCAAACCGAATAGAGGTTTCCTGTTGTTACTAAGCTTAGTCCTTTGATCGAATATTGCTCATTTACATCTGAGATTTCTACATACGGCGGATTACCAATAATTACATCAAACCCACCACTCTTCATAATCCCATAGAATTCAATGAACCAGTGGAATGGTTTGTGAGAGGCAAGCCATTGCTCATAAACAGCTTTTTTGTTGGGATCTATACCATATTCACCTGCCAGATGACGGTTGAGTTCATCTTCCAGCGCTTTGAGTCGTTTACGCAACTCTTGCTTGTCCTCTGCAGTTACTTCACCACCTAGCTCTGTCTGCTGCTGGCGGAACAGTTGAAAGAGGCGGTCAACATCCTCTGCCTTTTCCTCAATGCGGGCCATGGCATTGTCAAAATCGAGTTTGCTGGTAACGGCACGCTGGACATCTTTGTAAGTAGCGTAGCCGACCAGGGTGTTCCCGGCTCGAATATTGAAGTCAATATCAGGCAATGGCTCGATGTCCTGTATCCGCTCCACCTGGGCTACTAACTTGAGGAAGAGGCGCAGTTTGCAGATTTCTATCGCCTCCTCCATAATATCCACACCGTAGAGGTTATTTACGATGATGGATTTGAGGATAAAGTAGCGATGGTTGGGATGCTGGGCCACTTGCTTTAGCACCTTACGGAAGTCGCTGAACTTTTCTGGACGGTGTTTTGCTCCGGAACGTTCTAGCTCAACCACAAACGCTTCCATCCGCTCAAGACAGGCTTCGTAGAGAGATTCCAGGATATTCAGAGCGGCAAACAGAAAGGCTCCTGAACCGCAAGTTGGATCAAGCACAGTAACCTGTTCAATAGCATGCCAGAAGGCACGCAGCAGTTCGGGTCCTTCACAGTTTTCTATGACATCCTGGGCAAACTGGCGAATGTTGAGATTATAGGTGATGAGGGCGTTGATGGATTGCACTTCACCAGTAGTGAGTTTGGCTTTGATTTCTTCATAGCGCTTCCGCCGGGCTACCACTTCCCGCCAGATTTCGGTGGGCAAAGCATACTCTGGAGGGGCAGGCCTGTTCCATTCGGTGCGTTTGGAGACGTCGTCTAAGCCCGCTGCAATTTCGGGTGGCAGGGGCAAAGGTTTTTCCAAAGGCTGGGGTGGTTTCTCGTGTATATTGACGGTTATGCCGTGTTTTACCGCATCGTAAATATAGCGGTCCGGATCAGCTTGGAGCAGTCTCCAGACGGATTGCTCTCCCTCAAAGGCGATTTTGCATTTCTGCTTTGCGACATCAAACAGAAAGGGGATAACCGTATTCTTGCTAATGTATTCGGTGATGTCCTCTTTGGTGTAATAGGCGCCCATCTGCTTCTGGTTGATGTATTTCTCAAAGATATACCCGAGCACGTCGGGATTGATTTCATTATCGGCGCGGAGGGGGCGCTCGTCTAAGTGCCAGTGATACTGGTCGAAGAAGGCAAAGAGTTTTTCAAAGGCGGCATCCGCGATACGGATGTTCTGACCGTGTAGTTCTTCGATCTGATGACGCAGGAATAGCCCACCGTTGAGATAGGGCACTTTGCCCAGCAGTTGGTTGGCGGCATTGGAACGCTCACTCTCCCTCTTGGCAAAGCCTTCAAAGAATAACGGGCAGAGGAAGTGAGTATAGAAGCGGTCTTTACCGCGTTGCTGGCTTTGGGTTAACTTGGTGCGTAAATAATGAGGGTCGCTATCCAAAAAGCCTTTCTTCTGGATAAAATAGATGAACATGAGGCGATTGAGCATCACCGAGGCATACCACCGCTGCATTTCGGTATCGGGAATCCCTTTGAGGAAGGCAAGAAAGGCTGCATGTTCGGTTTTGAAGCGATCATAGAAGCGTTTGGTCACCCGATCCACATCAAAAGCCGCCCGAGCTCGACTGGTTACCTCCACAATGGTAAGGTTTTCTTCCTCTTCTAACCTGAACACGAGAGCTTGGAGTTTTTGAATAAGGGCATCCCCGGGCTGGTTTCGATGATAGACATGTTCACGACAGGCGGTCGGTTTGCCTGCTTCTCGCTTCACCCACTGCCAGATTTGGGTGGTTTTGTCTTTGTCCGTGTAGATGATGAGGTGCTCGTGAACCAGTTTGGTAACTTGCCGGTCTATCTTACGGCGCACAGGATAGTTGGGAAGAGATCCCGCACACACAAAGACAACCATTCCGCGTTTTTCTGCTACTGCGGTGAGGGTGAGGGTCTGTCCGTCTACATTGATGTCAAGACGCGAGGTATAGCGATCCCAACCGAGCTCTTCGATAAAGAGAGTATGGAAGTCGAAGGTTTGCAGATATTGACGAATATGGTTGGCATCAAGAAGCACAGATTATCTCTCCTTCTTTTTCCGATTAGAACGGTGGAGGTGCGATTTACGTGCAACGGCTTGGTCAGGTGGAAGCATGACCACCTGACCATTTTTCCAGATGACGAGCGGATCTCCTGAACGTCGATGCTCTTCGATAACGTTAGCAATAGCTTGTTTGAGTGCCATCTCTGCCTTGACCATCAATGGCAGTTCAGAGCTGCTTTTCTGTTGTTTACTCATAATAGATTCATCTCCTCAGATAGACGAGTAAATATATCCCTTTCAATGATATGCAGTTCTCCACTTTCTTCAAAAGCGATGATTCGAGGTATATCTGTCGCTCCTTATATCAACTAACCCCATGGAGCAAATAATCCTCGGTTCCTGTACCTGTTCCTCTTCGTGGATCAGACAGAGCCGGTCTTCGTCACGCAGGGCAATAACCAGTTGGGCAAGCGTTTCATCGGAGATACCGCTTCGTAATTGGCGGTTGAGGGTATCGGTTGCCGCCTGGCGCAGCGGGTAGCGATAGATCTCCTCAATGGCTTTGAGCAAATCTTGGGACTCGAAGAGTGTCCCCTTGATCTGCTCGGCGTATCGCTTGAGGCGTTCATAGGTGCGGAAACGTGCTCCAGATGGTCTCCCCAGTTGCCCACCAACCGATTTCTCCTCTTCGACGATCAACTCGACTCCTTTCTGTACCAGTTCGTGATGCTTCTCCTGCCTGGGCAAGGCCGGTGTATTGGGTGAGCACTCCGCGGCTTTCAGGATGGCGAACTGGGATTCGGTTACACTCTTCCCCTCTTGATCCATCCAGGCCAGGGCGTCATTGCCCTCCGCCGTGCGGAGATAGACCAGCACCCCTTCCGGTTCTTTGCTACCAGGCTGGTGCGCCCGTGTGGAATAGACCACTGGGGGTAATTCTGGGATGATTTTTTGTAGACTAGGGTCAGCAGTGATGGCGTTCTTCCAGATCTGGTAAGCATAGGAAGCCAGATCCACTTCGGTATCCGCATCTCCATCAAGAATCCCGGCTTTTTCGTGGTAAAGATCGAGGACCGCTTGATCATTACGATCATCTTCAAAGAACGCTTCGTCTGTACCTACGACTTCGGCGTTTTCCTGTAAACGCTGCCGTACCCGTCGGCGAAGCTGGATGATACGTTCTACACCATCGGCTGGTAAAAAGGAATAACAGAGAATGTACTCCGCCTTCTGCCCAATCCGGTCTACCCGACCGGTGCGCTGGATCAGCCGGATGATGGCCCAGGGCAGGTCGTAATTCACCACAATGCAACAGTCCTGTAAATTCTGCCCTTCACTCAAGACATCGGTGGCTACCAAAACACAGAGTTCCTCTTCCAGTTTGATCTGGTCGCGCTTGTTGTTACTAACTGGACTGAAACGCCACGCTAAGGCAGTGGGATCGGGGGCATCCCCTGTGACACCAGCCAATTTAGAGATTCCCCGTGCCTGGAGCTGGGTTTCCAGATAGCGCACTGTATCCGCAAATTGGGTGAAGACCAGGATCTTTTCCTGCGGATGCTTTTCGGTTATGAGCGCAAAGAGAGCCTCTAGTTTGGCATCCTTGCGAGCATCCCACTCCCCGCACTGGGCCAGGATCTTTTGCAGGGCACTGGCATCAGATTGCAGGTCTTTGGCGAGGGTTTGATAAATAGAGCAGGACGCAGCCATTTGAAACGGCTTTTGTAGAGCGTGGTGTACTCTGCGTAAATCTCCGCAGCGCGGCGTTTGAAGTCATTTTCGTTGCGTAGGGGCGGTTCGCGAACTGCCCCTACATTCGTATCGTTATCATCATCAAACAGTTCCGTAGGTACGTTGACTGCATCCGCATCCTCGTCATATAGGCGCGCATCAAGTAAACTCGCGTCCTGGGTGCCAATGGGTAAGGGCTGCCCTTGCTCAATAGCATGCAGGAAAATATAGTTGCGTAAAATATGACGTTCGATGGATTGCAAGAAGGCTTGTCCACCACTTTCCAGGCGCTTAAAGAGGTTGGTACGACAGAAACCCATGAGCCGTTTTCCAGCACGGGAAAGGTCTTGCAATACTTTGGCTTCCACTGGAGTGGGTGGTGTATGCGGTGCTGCAGAGATATAGTTTCCCAGACCATAGCGAGGCAATGTAAGAGCATTAATAGCCTCTACCACCTCCACTGCATACAGTCGGGCATACGGGTCATCCGGATTGGTCTCCTCCATCTGGAAGGTGACAGTCCTGGGTACACGGGTAGGGAAGTAGGAGCGTGTTCCATCCTCGAAGGTCAAAAACTTGCGTCCGGTAGTGGGGTCAGTTTCGGCGTAATGCTCCTGAATAAAACTACGGGTGCGCCGTACCAGATACAGACGCATCAGCTCTCGCCAGTCGTCCGCGTATGCGCTCCGCTCAAACGCTGCCAGCGAGCGCACCGCACACTGGTAGCGGCGGATAAACTCGGTTTCCCCCAACTCACGCAGTAACTGCTCTGGTCGGAGACCAAGCTCCTTTTCCTCTGGAACAAAAAGACGCAGTTGGTTCGAGAGATCGAGATAGGTTTTATTATAAGGAGTCGCCGAGAGCAAAATACACTTACTCTCGTTTGCTTGGATATATTCCTGAATCGCCCGATAGCGTTTCCCCTCGCGATTCCGCAGGTTATGGCTTTCATCAATCACAACAATCCGGTAGCGGCGTAGCCTGGGTAATTCCTGGGTAACCTGACTGAGGGAGAGGACCCTGGCCCGCAGGCGATACTGCTCGCGATAGTCTTCCCACATCTTGACCAGATTTTTCGGACAGATGATCAGAGTCTCCAGACCATAATCATCCTCAAAGATACGCGCCAGAGCACTGGCCATGAGTGTTTTCCCCAGACCAACCACGTCGCCGATCAAGACCCCGCCACGTTTGTTGAGATGGTGAGCGGCAATTTTAACAGCCGCGGTTTGAAACTCGAATAACTTCTGCCCAAAATCCCGCGGAATACGAAATTCAGAGAGCCCAGCGCGAGCCTCCTGAGAGAGATGATAGGCCATCTTAATGTAGATATGGTATGGGGGAATCAACCCTTGGCGGGCCCAACTTTCCTCAAGGATCTGGACTAACTCGTCGGAAATATCAATACACCAGCGGTCCGTCCAGCGATTTTCAAACCACTGGGCGAGTTGCTGGCAGGTATCCTGGTCGAGTGTGTCTATATTGAGCTCTCCTTGGTGGGACAGACCAGCAAAGGTGAGATTACTGCTGCCGAGATATCCAGTGATTGGATTGAGAGGATTAGATCGGAAGAGCAAGTAGAGTTTAGCATGCAAGAGATGGCGAAGGAATAGTTTGATTATAACCTTCTTCGCTTTGAGTTGAGCGGCTAAACGGCGCAAACTCGCTTCATCTTCGTTTGTGGGGGCACCGAGAGTCAATTGCGTCCGGAAATCTTCGGCTAATTTCTTTTTAAGACGGAGGGCAGTCTGATTGTCCATCCCCTCATCCCGCTGCACCAGGCTCAACGCTGCCCGGAGTTCTTCTTGTGGTAATCGCTGCATGCCAATGAGGAGACGGCAACAGCGCCCTTCGCCTCCAGACCAGTGTTCAATATAAGAACCGATATATTTCCACCCCCGCAGGTTAAAATATATCCCACACAGAAATCTGCACGCTCAGCACATTTCAGGGCTTCTTGCAGTGCTGGCAATAGAGCGAGATCAATATTGTCAAAGATGTGGGGCATTTCGTTTATCCCCCTTTCGTACTCTTTAGTAATGAACTTGTGGTGATTGTCGCTTAAAAAGCCTCACTCTCTTCTCATCTTGAATAACGTGAAGAATTCAGAATGACAAATATATCCTATACTTCCCTGCGGAACTGTCGCAAGTATAGCATGATTTGGCGGTAAAGGAAACGTAGAGGTAGTTTGGTCCCTCCCTGATGCCCTGGTGGGGACGCTAAAGCATGGAAACATCTGGAGCCGATCTGGAAAACCATTGCGGCCAAGATGGATAACTACCAACAGGATCGTGGACAGTAAAAGCATCTCGCGAAAAAGGTTATACACTACCCATAGAAGCCAGTACGTCCAACAAGACAGCTTTGCCTTTCGTGGTTTTTCTGTCTCATGGCTGCACCTTGTGGGAGGAGACATCTTCTGCCTCTTCGTAGAGCCAGTCTGGACAGACATCGGCTCCGGTCTCATCCCAGACTAAGGTACCAAATTCTGGATCTACACGAAACCGTTTGAAACGCTCTATCTCTTTCAATGGTTCAAACACCTCTCCATTCACCCACTGCCAGATCTCCGAGTTCCCACGGCCCAATAGCCTGCCGAATCAAGCGAAGGGTTGGAAAGCCAACCGCTGCAGTCATCCGGCGGATCTGCCGATTCCGTCCCTCGGTAATGCTGATCTTGAGCCAGCTCGTGGGGATATGCCTGCGCTCGCGAATTGGAGGATGGCGGGGCCAGACTGCTGGAGGATCGATCAATTGCACGTCAGCCGGCCGAGTCCAACCATCGCGCAACCGAACTCCCTGTGCTAACTGGTGCAGCGCCGATTGGTTTGGAATTCCTTCTACCTGCACCCAGTAAGTTTTCGGGAGCTTATGCTGTGGGTCGGTTATGAGATGCTGAAGCCTTCTGGCATTGGTCAGTATCAGCAGCCCTTCGCTATCATAGTCCAGACGACCAGCCGGATAGACACCGGGTACCGAAATATAATCGGCTAAAGTTGCCCGCCCACCCTGGTCTGTAAATTGGCAGAGCACGTGATAAGGCTTGTTAAAGAGTATCAGACGCTCTCTGTTCACTGGTTCACCGTCCTCTACTGCTCCAACTGGTCTCCTAGAATTTCAATTAGTACTTACTTCCCTTGATCTAGTAGTCTTGCAAGTTCTACCGGTAGCACCGGTCTCCCTTTTTCATTCACAGCCGTTCCTATAATCTTTGCCTTCAGAATGACTTTGTGATCTGGATAGCGATAAATATCTTGCCAGAAGGCAAATCGCAAACGAGACTCTCGCTTCAGATTCACGCCAATCCAAAATCGGTCGCCACTCTGCAAAGAAGATTTATAGTCCAGTTCGGCTCTGACCACTACTAAATAGATTTTTTGCCTGGTAAAATGGGCAAAGTCAATACCCAGTGAGCGTAAAAATTCGTGACGGGTATGTTCCAGGTAATTCAGGTATACGGCATTATTCACAATTCCCTGCATATCACATTCATAATCACGTACCTGAAAATCCAGAGTAAAGCTGTAATCGGACATCTCGTACCCCTACAGATTCTCTAAATCTATTCTCTACATCGCCACTACCGGCACCTTCGCCTGTAGCGGTGGTGGATATTGCACCGGTGATTCCCATTGATCGGTTCGAATATCGATAATCACCGGTCCTTCCGGATTTTGCTCTTCCCTCAAGACTGACACCAGCTCATCTTCGGTGACCACAACGTGTCCCCGCGCTCCAAAACCACGCGCTACTGTCGCAAAATCGATATGAGAAAAATCTGTAGAAATAAACCCTTCCCATCCCCGTCGCTGCTCGCCATGCTTGACCCACGCCAGGGTATCATTGTTCAACAGGATAGCTAGTATGGGCAATCTCAACCGTACCATAACCTCCATTTCCTGGAGTGAGTAAGCAAAACCGCCATCGCCAGCGAAAAGCAGGATACGCTGTCTCCCACCGGTAGCTATGGCCAGACCTACCGCGGCTGGCGTACCCCATCCCAGACCGGCTAATCCACGTGGGGCAAAGAATCGACGACCTGCCTTTCCAAGTCGTAAATAGGTAGCTGCCCAACCCGAAGCAAGACTCGCATCACAGACCGCCATATCGTCATCGGAAAAGTATTGATTAATGATACTCATAACCCGTTGCGGTTTTAACGGCTCACCAGGTTGTGGCTGGTCCGCAGTTGCGCGACGATACCATTCCTGAACTCGTCGGGCAAAACTGGCCCGATCCCATTGACTCTCCTTTCGCACATCGCACAAAGCGGTGAGCAAAGCCTCCAGAACGAGCCGAGCATCACCGATCAGGGGAAGACTCTGGGGAAAGTTGCGTCTGATCTCTTCCGGGTCGATATCAATATGAATGGTGGGAGTGTCCGGTTGAGGAATGGTCCAGTTTCGGGTAGCAATCTGCCCGGCTTTCGTGCCGATAAAAAGGAGAAGATCAGCCTCTTCCAGAATTTCATTGGCCAGGGGACTCGCCATCAAACCAGCGACTCCGATGGCCAATGGATGGGTATCGGGGAGGATACCTTTTCCGGTAATACTCGTAGCCACCGGTGCTCCTAGGTATTCTGCTAGCTGTTGCACCTGAGAAAAGGCTCCCGCAATCAAGGCACCACCTCCGACCAGGAGAGCAGGCTTTCTGGCCCGACGGATCCACTGTACTGCTTCGCTAATAGCGTGAGGATCGGCAGACACAGGATACCAGGGATACCGCGCAGAACGCCAGCCAGCCGGATATTTGAGAGAGGGGGAGGGGGCCATAAAGACATCTTCCGGGATAGCGAGTACCACCGGACCAGGGCGTCCGGTATTGGCAATGCGAAAAGCCGTATCAACCATGTCTTCCAGAGCTTCTGGATCGTTGACTGTGGCCTGCCATTTGCTAATGGTCTGAAAGACTTCTATTTGGCGCATCCCTTGTGAGGCATTGCCACGCACTCGTCGATATTCCCAGGCTCTGGGAATATCGGAAATCAACGCCAGGATCGGTATTGAAGAGGCATAGGCTTCCGCAACGGGGGCGATAAGATTGGCAGCCCCCGCCCCTACAGTAGCATCACACACTCCTGTACGTCCAGTAAGACGGGCCCAGGCATCTGCAGCGTACCCCGCACTTCGCTCATCCCGCATCAGGATATGCTGAATAGACCCGCCGGAACGCATGATCCCATGATACAGAGCAAAGGTTTGTCCTCCCGGTACCCCAAAAACATGTTCTACTCCATATTCAATAAGCAAACTGGTCAATCGATCCCCAACATGCACCGCTGTTCTCCTTCTCTTCTTCCGAATTCCTCATTACAACCCGTCCCAATTACGTATCCAATATCATGTTTGGCTAGAGCAGTAGCCTGTAGGATAGGTTGAGCCCACCGAGAAGCACTACTGCTGTGTTGGTGGGCAGAGCCCACCCTACATACGATAGACAAAAATGCAAGAAATTTAGTCATACTTACTTAGAGCACGAATTTGCCTGATTTAGGGTAGATTTGTCAAGTAAAAGGGTGTATAACATATACACATTCGGTGAAGTTTGGACCCGGTCTCTTCCTTCGATCGAAATGGTGTGTCGTCAATACCATAACCGAGCTTAAAAACGAAAGGAGCAATCATGAGTAGAGCGGTTAGTAGCGTTATGAGTAGTTCAGCACTCTTTTCTCGCGATCTGTTCAAAGACTACCTGGTGATCGAACGAGGGGAAGGGGTGTATATTTATGATCAGAATGGTAAGAGGTATTTAGATGCGTCAGGAGGATCGAATGCTTCTGTTCCCATCGGACATGGAGTACAGGAAGTTATTGATGCGATGGTGGCTCAGGCCAAACGGATCTCTTTTGTTCCTATGCACTATTTCCTTAGTGAACCGGTGCAGCGGTTTGCAGAGGCAGTAATCACCATTACTCCTCCCGGCCTCAATAAGGTCTGGTTTCTCTCTGGCGGATCAGAAGCGACTGAAAATGCCATAAAACTGGCCAGACAGTATCATGTGGAACGTGGAGAAGGGTCTCGATATAAGGTCATCTCACGCTGGCAGAGTTTTCATGGGAATACACTTGGTGCACTTGCCGTTTCTGGACATACCTATCGACGCAGCAAATATATCCCGATGCTCAAAGACTTTCCCCATATCCCTCCAGTCAACTGCTATCGCTGCTGGTTCGGCAAACAATACCCACAGTGTGCTCTGGAATGTGCCCATTTTCTCGAGGCCACCATTCGGCAAGAGGGACCGGAAACGGTAGCTGCTTTTATTGCTGAGCCGATCGTGGGAGCTACGACAGGGGCTACGGTTCCGCCAGATGAATATTTCCCTATCATCCGGGATATCTGTAATCGTTATGGAGTGCTCCTGATTGCCGATGAAGTGCAAACCGGCTTTGGACGCACGGGAAAGTATTTTTGCCTCGATCACTGGAAGGTTATCCCTGATATTCTGACCGCTGCCAAAGGGATGAGTGGGGGATATACTCCTCTCGGTGCAGTAATCGCGTCGGATAAGGTCATTGAACCCTTTATAAAAAATCATACGAATTTTATTGGTGGTCATACCTACTCAGGCAACCCACTCTCGGCAGCAGTAGGGATGGCCGTGTTAAAAGTGATCAAGGAGCAGAAGCTGGTAGAGAATTCGGCGGTTCAGGGACAGTATCTTCTCGAAAGCTTGCGGGATCGTTTAGCCAGTTACCGGAGCGTGGGAGAGGTGCGGGGAAAAGGATTGATGGTCGGGGTAGAGTTTGTAAAAAATCGCACCACTAAAGAGCCTTATCCGGCTCAGGCCAAGTTCGCCGCTCGGGTAACCGATGAAGCAGCTCAGCGAGGTGCGGTCATCTATCCCGGTACCGGGACAGCGGATGGCATTCTAGGTGATCATATCCTCCTCACACCTCCCTATATCATTACTCGGGCACAGATTGACGATTTGGTGACCATTGTAGCCGACTCGATTGCTGCAGCGGAGGCGGTCTATCCCCCTGAAGCATGAGAGGATAGCTATATATAGACGCATTTCTTATTGCATCTCTCAGGAACTCAGCATATACTGGGGAGGAGTGGGTACCGAAGCTCGACAATACTGGAGTATAAACTCATGACAAAGCATACCCAATTCCTGTGAGCCTACTGGGGAAAACCAAACAAGGAGAACTGTATGGTGGAGAGAAAACGGAGTGTATGCCCGCTAAATTGCCCGGACCGATGCGGAATCATCGCTACAGTAGAGCGTGGCCGGATAATCAAACTGCAAGGAGACCCAGAACATCCCTTTACCGCAGGTTTCTTGTGTAATAAAGTGCTTCATTTCACTGAACGCCTCTATTCACCCCTCCGCATTCTCCATCCGATGCGCCGCATCGGGGCAAAGGGTGAGGGGAAATTCGTTCCGATCAGTTGGGAGGAGGCACTCGATGAGATCGTAGCCCGTTTCCAGCAGATTGTGCAAGAATATGGTGGAGAAGCTATTTTGCCTTATTCATACACTGGTACTCTGGGTTATGTCCATGCACAGGGCATGGGACATCGCTTTTTTCATCGACTCGGTGCTACGCAGCTTGATCGCACCATTTGTAGTGCTGGTGCCAATGCGGGTTGGGAGGTGACGCTGGGGAAAGATCCTATGGGTCCAGATCCCATGGATCTCGAATATGCAGATCTGATCATTTTGTGGGGGATTAATGCGGTAAGTACCTCTCCACATCTGATGCCTTTTGTCAATCAGGCCCGGAAGAAAGGAGCACGGCTCATCGTAGTCGATCCTTATCGTAATCGGACAGCCAAACAGGCCGATGAACATCTGATGCTCCGGCCAGGTACCGATGCGGCGCTTGCACTGGGTATGATGCAGGTTATCATTAACGAAAACCGGATTGATAAGGAGTTTATCGCGCAGTATACGGTGGGGTTTGACCAGCTCAAGGAGCGGGTACAGGTGTATCCTCCGGAACAGGTAGCGTCAATCACCGGCTTACCGGTAGAACAGATTCGGAACCTGGCGCGTGCTTATGCCATGGCCCAGACTTCGTATATCCGTCTGGGGACTGGTCTTTCCCGGCACCAGAATGGCGGCATGGCTATCCGGGCCATCACCTGTCTCCCCGGCTTGACCGGTGCCTGGAAACGACGGGGTGGAGGGATCATGCGGGTGACTCATGGTGCTTATCGGCTCAATACTGCGAAGTTTGATCGCAAAGATCTTGCTCCTCCCAATACCCGTCGTATCAATATGCTGCATCTGCCAGATGCGCTCTTGACTCTGGATAATCCCCCTGTAAAAGCCTTGTTTGTTTTTCATAGCAATCCAGTAGCAATCAATCCAAACCAGCAAAAGCTCATCCAGGGACTCCGGAGATCAGATCTCTTTACGGTGGTGCATGAACAGGTCTTTACCGATACGACTGATTATGCCGACCTGGTGCTCCCCGCTACGACTTTCCTGGAACATACAGACTTCTATCGTGGCTATGGACACCACTTTATGCAGATGGCTTACCCCGTAGTTGCTCCGCTGGGTGAAAGCAAACCAGATCATGAACTCTTCTCGCTGCTGGCACAGAGAATGGGCTTTACGGAGTCCTGTTTTGCCGAATCGCCAGAAGAGATGATAAAAACCCTCTTTGAAACTGATGATCCCTATTTAGAGGGTATTACGTATGAGATGATAGCCAGTGGCAAACCGATTCGACTCAAACTTCCGGATCCCTATCTGCCCTATCAAAACGGTTTTCCCACTCCCTCAGGGAAGATCGAATTTTACAGTGAGACTCTGGCCCAGCAGGGGATGGACCCACTTCCGCACTATACCCCCTTGCAAGAAGGCCCAGAGAATCTGATGCTGACTGCCCGATACCCACTCCAGCTCATCGTGCCTCCGGCTCATCACTTTCTTAACTCCAACTTTGGAGAGGTTAAAATGATGCAGCGCCGGGAAGGTGCACCCCAACTGCTCATGCATCCTCAGGATGCGGCAGCACGTGGGCTACAGGATGGGGATATGGTACGGATTTATAATGACCGTGGCGAAACTTTGCGTACTCTGCGTATTAGTGAAGACACTCGGGAAGGGGTAGTGGTAGCTGAGGGAATCTGGTGGGCAAAGCATAATCCTGGTGGACGGGGGATCAATCAACTGACCGCCGATCGTACGGCAGATCTCGGCGGGGGATCGGTATTCCACAGTAACCTGGTGGAGGTGGAACGGTATTTACTTACAGAACTCCGGGTATCGAGTGCTTAGAGCATACAAATTCCTGCAGGTTGTTCACTTTTTTAACCTCAAACTCATAGTGAGTTTTGTTCTCTTGTCATCCCGCAGCGCAGTGTAGGGTTGTCCGTTTGACTCCTTAAGCCCTTCACTTCGTTCCAGGATAAACTCCGCGAAGGGCTCAGGGTGACCAGACCATATTACTCGGTTTTTCGAGTAGGGGTGAAGCGAACGGGATTAGAGAGAACGAAGCAATTTTTGATGGCAAGGTGGATGAAAATGGTTGTCCAACACTACAGTAGGCTCTTTTTCATATTATTCCTCGTGACAACTATGCGCTCGCTGGCCATTCCTGTACACGCGAAGATGGCCCTGCAGGATTCGGGAAGAGGTCAGGCTCTTTCATCGTTGTCTGAAATCGAATCTGGAACCATTATTCGCGCCAAAATTGGTATCCAGGTCAGTTCTGGTAATCGCCTGACCCTCGCCAAAACTAGAGAAAAGCTCAATATCAATGACCTGCTGCGTATTTATATTATTCCAGAAGTCGATTCTTATATTTACGTTATCCACACCGATTATCGCACTGTGACTTTATTGAATACGTTACAGAAAACCACGCGGGGTTCTGTCCTCATCCTGCCTGCTCCCCAAGGCTTTTATCGGATTGATGGTTCGAGTCCGCTGGAGACATTTACTATTCTCTGCAGTCCAACTGAATTGCCCGAAGTTTTAGAGCTCTTCCAGGAAAAAAATCTGGTGTATGAGCAATGGGCTCCTCTCGAAAAGAGGTTTATCGACCAGAGTAAAATCGAGCTGACCCAGCCCTCTGACAAGCCATTTGGAATTGCGGGTAATGTGCGTGGTACCCCTGCTTATGATCCCTTTCTCGATACCCTGCCCATCTTTTCCGGTATCTCTTTAGTGGCCAAGCGGTATGAATTTACCATTCAAAAATAAGCGACTGGTACATCTGGTTATCATCCTTATAGGAGGTACCTTCACGGGTCTTTTTCTTTTCTGGAGCCTGTGGGGCACAGTCTGGACCCAGGCAGACTTTCAGGTCTTGGATATCTTTTACAGACACGCTGTGCGTCATGGTTACAGGGCGCCCTTATCCTCACAGATTGTTTATCTGGTGATCACAGACGCTTCGTACGATTTTTGGGGAAAAAATATCCTGGATCGTACCGATCTCGCAGCAGTCAACCAGGCCTTAGCCCTTCTGAATGTCGAAGCCGTGGCCTATGACATTATTTTTGCCCGTCCCAGTCATTCTACAGCCGATCGGCAATTTGCCGAATCCATCACCCAGCTTGGTGCAGTGTATCTCCCTATAGGTTTAGAATACAGCCAGAAACCACGGAATTTTCATTGGGAAGAAGGGGTAGCTTATGAACGCCTGCGTACAGAGTATTTGCACAAACCAATGCAGGAAGAGGGGGCTCCTCATCCTCTCTACGCAACACGCGCGCTGATGCAAGCAGATCTGTTCGCCAAAGTAGCTACTGGCGCTGGTCATATTAGTGCCTTGAGCGATCCAGATGGTATCTATCGTCATGTCCCTCTGCTCCTCAAAATCGATTCGCTGTACTTACCTACCCTCTCTCTAGCTATGTTTCTCGATTATGTTGGTGTCTCTTTTGAGGACATCAGGGTAGATTGGGGACATGCGGTGGTTATACCGGCAACTAAACAGAGTTTTTTAGAGCAGGATGTAGTCATTCCTATCGATGAGCAGGGTAGAGTCTTTATCCCTTATCCACACACCTGGAGTCAGAGTTTTCCAGCTATGGAAGCGCATCGGTTCCTTCAGTATATGGAGCGGGAAGATCTCCGAGGGAATCTCGGAGAGTTTTTTGAAGGGAAATTTGTCTTTATAGGAGATATTGCCATTGGTATTTCTGATTTAGGGCAAACCCCGCTTGAAGACGATGTCCCTTTACTGGTAATACATGCCTCTCTCTTCAATGGTTTATTGACCAATACCTTTTACCATAAATGGTCTTTCTGGCAGGTGATCGGATTTCTCGGGTTTCTTGCCGGGCTTGTAGGGCTTGCTGCTCTCCCCAAATCCCCCTGGGTCCTCTATTTGGCAGGGGGAAGTATTGTTCTGGGCATCATTGGGTTTACCTGGTTCCAATTTCTGCACTTTGCTCTGTTTCCTGTTGTCACCGTTGGAGGGAGTTTTGGGATCCTCTTTTTGAGTCTTATCACCGGGCTGCAAGTAGCCATGTATAAAGACCGGGCATTTATTCGGAATGCTTTCGCCAAATATGTCCCGGAAACAGTGGTCAATGAATTAATAAGACGCCCAGAATTACTCAAACTGGGGGGAGAGGAACGAGTCTTGACCGTCCTGTTTGCTGATTTGGCTGGTTTTACCTCTCTCGCTGAATATATGGCTCCTGCCGAGTTGGTCAGTTTGCTCAATACCTATCTCACCGAGATGACCACGCTGGTACTGGCTGAGGGGGGGATCATCGACAAATATGAAGGCGATGCGATTATGGCAGAGTTTGGAGCCCCTTTGCCGCTTCCTGATCACGCCGATCGAGCGGTCCGAGCCAGCCTCAAAATGCAACGCCGCCTTGGTGAATTACGAGAGAAATGGAAAACGCAGGGTTTACCCGAACTGCAATGCCGGATAGGTATTAACACCGGGCCGATGGTCATTGGGAATATGGGCTCGCATCAGGTCTTTGATTATACGGTGATTGGCGATGCCGTCAATCTGGCCGCCCGCCTGGAAAGTGCCAACAAACGCTACAATACGTCGATAATGCTCTCGGAATTTACCTATACTTTGCTCACCCCTGGTTGCTTTCGCACCCGGGTTTTAGATGTAGTCAAGGTCAAAGGGCGTACTCGAGCGGTCAAAGTTTTTGAGGTCTACGGCGAAGCTGCTGATCCCATAGATGCTGCTGATTTATACTACTATCAGAGCTATCAAGAAGGGTTTGAGGCCTATTTAGCCAAAAACTTTGCCACAGCCCGGGAAAAGTTCTCTCTGGCCGTATCGCTGCGCCCTTTTGATCCCGCTGCACGGGAAATGATCGCTCGTATCGACGCCCTCAAGCCCGATGAATTACCCGCAGATTGGGATGGGTCGGTAATTTTGACAGTAAAATAATTATTCTACTTACTCTATCGTGATGACATTCTCCACCGTGATGGTGAAGGCCTCACTGTCCGAGAGGGGGGGACTCCCGTCATCGGTGACTGTAATGGTGACGACAAACTCTCCCGCCTCCTCGAAGCTGGGCTCGAGGGTAAGGGTTGCGGTCCCATCCCCATTGTCGGTCAGGGTGGCAAACTCAGGTAGGCCTTCTGCTGTGAAGGTCAGCGTATCCCCATCCACATCGCTGGCAGTAATATCTACCACCAAGACACTCCCCTCATTCACCGTTTGATCCCCAATAGGATCCAAGACCGGCGGCTGATTGACATCGTTCACCGTAATGGTGACCTCTTCCGCATCACTTTCCGGTGGCTCCCCATCATCGGTTACCGTAAAGAGCACCGTCACCACTCCCGCATCGACAAATCCGGGGGTCCAGGTGAACGTCGCCGTGCCATCCCCATTATCCACCAACTCCGCCCCCTCCGGTAAGCCCTCCGCACTGAAAAAGAGATTGTCCCCATCCGGATCACTGGCAATCAGATTGATGACTAACTCCGCTCCCTCCTCCACCGCTTGCCCTCCAATAGGATTCAAAACTGGGGGCCGATTCACATTCCCCACCGTAATGGTGACCTCTTCCGCATCACTTTCCGGTGGCTCCCCATCATCGGTTACCGTAAAGAGCACCGTCACCAC
>FWWM01000514.1_pt1 | contig 128259 bp, 104 predicted proteins | sample 2228351 | NCBI WGS metagenome assembly FWWM01 (sample SAMEA103939774, study PRJEB20133) | metagenome
AGACCTCATTCAAGTTTGAATGGGCTACCGCCTAAAATGGTTATTTAAACTTTAATGTCTACTTTTGGAATGTACTAAAACGGGGATGACTTCACTATTACCGGCTATTTCATAAAGTTTAAAACACTCAAAGATATAATTTTTGCACCTTTGAAACTTTGATACAATAAAGGTCTTCGGCTGAATAATGTCAACTCATTTTATTCAAAACATTAGTACCTTGCGTGTAAATAAATGCCAATTCAAAATTAACCCAAATGGTAAATCTTAAAAATATACAAACCGAAGTAGATGCAGCATTTTTGTACGATCTACTTGCCAAACACGAGGATGACCCGAATGTAGCAGATATTTTTAAGCAAATGAGCGAGATTGAAAGTGGACATGCCCTCGCATTTTTGCGTAACAACGGATTGGATGCTTCGCAAACACCCGGCCCATCAGGCAGGGCAAAAACACTGGCATTTATTGGCAAAATATTGGGTTACGATTATGTGTTGGGGGTTTTGTTAGATACCGAAAAAAATCTTTCTTCATCGGTTAAACATGCGCGCCAAAAATTCAACTCCACCTCTTCTCTTTCTGATACGGCACATGTTACCATTTTAAAAAATATTTTAAGCAATACGCAAACTGTTTCGGCATCAAACCTGGCCCGTTTCGAAAAACGCCACCGCTCGGTTGGAGGTAATGCGTTGCGCGCTGCTGTGCTTGGTGGAAACGATGGTTTGGTTTCAAACTTTAGTTTAGTAATGGGTGTTGCAGGTGCCACCAGCGGACAAAGTGAGGTGTTACTTACTGGTATTGCAGGTTTGTTGGCCGGGGCTTTATCTATGGCATTAGGCGAGTGGATTTCGGTTAAAAGCTCTCAAGAGTTATCGGAAAACCAGATGCAACTAGAAATGGATGAATTGGAAAACAACCCCGAAGGCGAAGAAAAAGAATTGGCGCTTATTTACCAATCGAAAGGTATATCTGCTGAGCAAGCTAAAGAAATGGCAAAAAGCATAATGTCTGACAAAGACAAGGCACATGAAATATTGGTAAAAGAAGAATTAGGTATCAATGCCGAAGATTTAAAAGGATCTGCTATGGAAGCAGCTGTTACATCTTTTGCACTTTTTGCTTTAGGGGCTATTATTCCGGTTATTCCGTTTTTTATGTTTAGTGGTTATACAGCTATTGCATTTAGTGCGGTGTTAAGTGCAGGCGGCCTATTTCTAATTGGAGCAGCCATTACTTTATTTACCGGAAAAAGTATTTGGTTCTCCGGGTTTAGGCAAGTATTGTTTGGGTTAATGGCCGCAGCCATCACCTTTGGTATCGGTAAAATTATTGGTGTTTCGTTAGCAGGTTAATTTGCCACAGCCATTCGGTTGTATTTATTGCGGTATTCAACCGGTGTTAGGCCTGTTATCTTTTTAAAGGTACTTCTAAATGCTTTGGTGTCGGTGTAACCTACATCAAACATTACCTCGTTTATATTTTTAAAGCTGGTTTCAAAACTACGTTTAGCAGCCTCAATCTTCACCCTTTGTATATACTCCATTACAGTATTGTTGGTGGCTTGCTTAAACCTGCGTTCAAAACTTCTACGGCCAATAGCAACTTTATCAGCCAACTCATCAACAGATATTTTGGCCTCAATATGTTGCTCAATATATTCCTGAGCTTTACCAACTGTTTCGTCACGATGATTTTTTTGTCCGCTAAACATAGTAAAAACAGATTGGTTGTTACGGTTAATATCTATGGCAAAATACTTAGATATTAAGATAGCGGTTTCTCTATCGGTGTATTTTTCAATTAAATGCAGTAAAAGATTCCAGTATGAGTTTGCACCACCGCTGGTGTAAATGCGTTGCTCATCAGTTACAATGCTTCCGCTTTGTACATTTACCTCCGGAAACAATTGGTTAAATTGCTCATAAAATCCCCAATGGGTTGAGCATTTATTACCATTTAATAGTCCTGTAGATGCCAATAAAAACGCACCCACACAAAGAGAGGCAACTTCCGTTCCGTTTTGGTAATGTTCAGTAATAAAAGGTAACAATTCCTTATTCGCTTCAATGGCTTTATTCATATCGCCAAACAGGGCAGGTACAAATATCAAGTCGGTATGTATTACTTCATCTAAAAGTTTATCCGGAAACACAGAAAAGTTGCCGTTGTTCAGTTTTACTTCGTGCTTGGCTCCTACCAATTCAATATTAAAAATCGGTTGTTTTCCTGAATCAACCATAAACTGATTAACTGCGTTAAAACAATATTGTGGGTCGGCTACGGCTTGAATAACGGCATGTTCCGGAACCAGTATAGATATTGTTTTCATGTTGTACGTGTATAATTAAGTTGTCGTTTTTTACCCTAAAAATGTCGTTACTAACCACTTATCATTTTTATGGGTTAATTAATTTTGTTGAACCAAACTTAAACAAGAAATTCGTTTACAGCCAAAATTTAAACGTAAAAATTAGGTCATTGAAAATTTAACGCCTGATTAATTGCAATTAACGTAACTTGAATATCAAACTTTAATATAAAACAAACCATGAATACCGGGAATAAGCCACGCATTACAGTAGTAGCTACAGTAAATGCACCAATTGAAACAGTATGGGATTGCTGGACCAACCCAAAACACATTACCAAATGGAATAATGCATCAGACGATTGGCATACCCCACATGCTGAAAATGACTTACGCGTTGGTGGTAAGTTTTTATCGCGTATGGAGTCAAGAGATGGCAGTATGGGTTTTGATTTTGTAGGTACCTATGAAGAAGTAATTGAATATAAAATGATTGCTTATACAATGGAAGACGGACGTAAGGTAGAAATTAGCTTTGTAAGTGAAGATGGCAAAACCACCAAAGTTACGGAGACCTTCGATCCTGAAAATGAAAATACATTGGAGTTACAACAAACCGGATGGCAAGCCATTTTGGATAATTTTAAAAAGTATGCCGAACAGCAAAAATAAATCACTAACAACCCTCGAGTATCAAATACACATTAATGCTGCACCGGAGCACGTATATAAGGTTATGCTTAACGAGGAAACTTATAAAGCATGGACAAAACATTTCAATCCAACTTCTACCTATAAAGGAACTTGGGAAAAGAACAGCAAAATACTTTTTTTAGGGGTTGATGAGCATGGTAATGTGGGTGGTATGGTAAGCCGTATAAAAGAGAATTTACCTAATAAATTTATTTCTATTGAACACATAGGGATATTAAGCGGAGAAGAAGAAATACTGAGCGGCCCTGATGTAGAGTCTTGGGCCGGAGGTTTAGAAAACTACTTGTTTACTGAATCAAACCAAGGTACTTTATTAAGCATTGCAGTAGATAGCAACCTTGAGTATAAAGAGTATTTTGATACTACTTGGCCCGTAGCATTACAAACATTAAAATCTATATGCGAAAACAACACCAATTAAATACTTAAACTTATGAAAATTTTAAAAATTGCACTTATCGTTCTGTTATGCATTATTGCATTACCATTGATTGTAGCATTGTTTATCCCAAAATCCTACACGGTTAGTGTAACACAAACAATCAATAAACCACAAAATATGGTATTTGACTATGTTAAGTTACTTGATAACCAGAAGAATTACAGCATCTGGGTAATGGAGGACCCTAATCTAAATCCTGAAATTACAGGAACAGATGGTACCGTTGGTGCTACACAGAAATGGAATAGTAAAATGGAAAATGTAGGTGAAGGCGAACAACAAATAACCGAATTAACCAATGAGCGCATAGACGTTGATTTACGTTTTGTGCGCCCGTTTAAAGGTGAAGCTAAAGCTGCTACCATCGTAAAGGCTATTGATGAGCAAACTTGTAGTGTAACCAGTGAGTTTTATAGTAACGATAGTTACCCTATGAATTTACCATCGTACTTATTTGGACGCAAAATGCTTAAAGAAGCACAGGAAAAAAATTTAAATAACCTGAAGCAAATTTTAGAAAAAAGTAACTAAAAGTTGGATGCTGGAAGTGAGAGGTTAAAGAACACTTGGCTATGAACAAATAACCAACCAACTAATAACTAGTCAACCAATTAACAAATTAACCAAAAAAACATGGCACGCGTTAGCACATATTTAAATTTTAAAAATAATACAGAAGCTGCATTTAACTTCTACAAGCAAGTATTTGAAACAGAATTTGATGGTGATATCAATCGTTTTTCGGATATACCACCACAAGAAGGAATGCCTCCTTTACCTGAATCTGATAAAAACCTGGTGATGCATGTTGCACTTCCAATTACGTGCGGACACATACTGATGGGAACAGACGCACCGGAGTCGATGGGATTTAAAGTAAACCAAGGGAACAATGTTTACATTAACCTGGAACCCGATACACGAGAAGAAACCTCGCGTTTATTTAATGCATTATCAGATGGTGGTGTGGTTGAAATGGAATTACAAGACACGTTTTGGGGTGCTTATTATGGCAGTTGCCGCGATAAATTTGGCGTACAATGGATGTTTAACTGCACACAAAAATAAGTAGCATGGTACATCCTATATATCCGTGTTTTTGGTTTGATAACCAAGGCCAACAAGCAGCTGAGTTTTATTGTAGCATTTTTAACAATGCCAATATCACTGCATCAAACCCAATTGTAACCGAGTTTACACTAAATGGTTTTAAGATAATGGCCTTGAATGGCGGGGCAAAGTATAGTATCAACCCGGCTATTTCGTTGTTTGTAAATTGCAACAACATGGTTGATGTAAACCAAATTTGGGACAAATTGATTGTAGGTGGCAAAGCCATGATTGAAATTGGCGAGTATGATTGGAGCAAACGTTATGGTTGGTTACAAGATAAGTTTGGCGTTACATGGCAAATATCGTACAGCGAAAATCCGGAGCATCAACAACACATTACCACTGCCCTGCTGTTTACCTCAAATGTATTTGGACAAGCCAAAGCGGCCATAGATTTTTACTGCAGTATTTTTAAGGCTGCCGGTATTACCCAGCATATTCCTTACACCAATGCAAATGAGTTGGATGGCAAAACACTATATGCCGAGTTTAACTTGCACAACACTCCATTTATTGCCATGGATGGCCCGGGCGAACATCATTATACTTTTGGCGAGGGCGTTTCGTTGGTGGTTAATTGCGACACACAGGAAGAAATTGATCATTATTGGCATTCCTTATCTGCTGTGCCACAAGCCGAACAATGCGGGTGGCTAAAAGATAAATTTGGCATTTCGTGGCAAATTGTACCAAGTATTTTGGGTAAATTAATGAGCGACCCAACAAGAGCCCAACGTGTTACAGAAGCCTTTCTAAAAATGAAAAAGTTTGATATTGAAACTTTGTTGAGGGCTTGAACGCACGTTAGATTTTAATGCAAAGGAAAGTTTTATATATACCCGATAGAAAAATCTCTATCGGGTATATTTGTTTTACAATTGGAAACATTACACAACTTAACAACAGTTTACCAAAATACCTTGTAATGGCATTGCTTTAAATTGCTTCAGATTTGAGGCTGCTATTTTATTCACCCAACAAAACATTAACCATGGCGCTGGCTTTTAAAAGACACTCTTCATATTCTTGTTCACCTTGCGAATCGTATGTAATGGCACTGCCTACTTCAAAACTTAAATAATTTGTTTGTGCATTAAATTGTAAACTACGTATCACTACATTTAAATCAAAGTTACCATTGGGTGCAAAATAACCCACCGCACCCGAGTATAAACCACGCTGCGTTTGTTCGTATTGTTCAATTAACTGCATAGCCATAATTTTAGGAGCACCGGTCATACTTCCCATCGGAAAAGCGTTTTTAATTACATCAACACGCGTTACCTCTTGTTTAGGTGTGGCACTAACGGTTGATATCATCTGGTGTACTTGTTTAAAGGTATAAATACCAAACAACTCATCAACTAACACCGTACCTGTTTTTGCCGAACGCGCCAAGTCGTTACGCACCAAATCAACTATCATTAAATTTTCTGCACGTTCCTTTTCACTATTTAGTAAATGTTGTCTTTGTGCTTCATCCTCGGCCTCATTTAGCCCCCTTGGTGTGGTTCCTTTTATAGGTTGGGAGTATATTTTATCACCTATTTTGGTCATAAAACGCTCCGGACTGGCACACAACAAATACTTTTTATCCCATTTAAAAAATGCTCCAAACGGTACAGGTGATTTGCATTTTAGCTTATTGTATACTTCATATGGATTAATACAAGCGTTATCATGATAAAACTCTGTGCAATAGTTTAACTCATACACATCACCCTCTAGAATATGTTGCCTAATCTTTTCTACATCAATCAAATATTGTTCTTTGTTTAACTTGGCTTTTACATTAAGGGGTTTATGTGGTAGGTCTTTCAACTCAAGCTGTTGGTGCAATAACTGTTGAGCAACATCATTGCCAACAACACAATAACCTTGTGCATCAATAACCATCAATTGCTCGGGTACAAATGCTGTTAATTGATTAAAACCAATATAATTGGGGTGGTTTGATTCTAGTTTTTCGAGTTGATTTTTTAAATCATAACTTAATTGGGTAAATATGTACTTACTTTTATGTTTGTTGACAAAGGTTTCTAACGCATCAAAACTATTTTGAGAAACAGCTATATAATCGCTTACACCAAAAGCAGCTGCAAATTCTATTTGGTGCAAACCAAAAGCATTTACACAAAAATTGTTATCCAGCAACATCACTGCATTATGGTGCTGCGCTGCAATTAAGGCTTGTTGCTTGATGTGTGAAATTTGCTGTTTGGTGTAGTTTACCATAAAGTTCAAATATAGCGGTGGTTTTATTTCTTCATTATCATTTGTTTGGCCCTGATGATGTTTTGATAAAAAACACTAATTGGTTTATACGTAAAATTACATTGATTGCTAATGGTGGATTTTTCGGCACACTTACACCCTATTATGCGTCCGTTTTCTTTAAACATACTGCACTGCAAACATGCCGCACTTGCACAAGTTACATAACCATCGTTTTGTTTAGCAAAGTATGTTCGGGTAGAAATGTCGTAACTTAACACAAAAGCAATAAGCTTGCTGTAGTTTTTGTAAGTTCCTTCGGCAATTAAATAATGATGTGCACCAACCGATTCTATACGTAATTTATTAATAACTGTTCCATCATTCAAAGTACGATTGATGGCTTTTATTAAAACAATGGTATCTGCTGTAATGTTGTAGCCGCTATTGGTGGCCTTGCCAATTTCAAATTGTTGGCCAAATGTTGTAGTAGAAACGCTAAGCATCAAGCCCACTATTAGGTAAAAAATGTAACGCATATTTACCAAACTATCTGATAATCTTTTTCTACATTGGCACTATCGTTGGTATCGTTTGAACCCGATTTTTTGCGAAACCAATACCTTTGACTGCAAGCTCCGATAATGAAGGTAGTTGCTAGTAGGCAAATAAAAATTAACTTAATTTTAGGCTTACAATTCATTAACAACAAAAGTATGTGTATTGTACATTTTTTTTTCTGTTTTTGAAATAAATATTAACTCATTTTGCATTTCAAAGGAATAATTCGATGTTTAAAAATAATTTTCTGCCAATGGGCAAAAATTGACAATTGTTCTTTTTGTTAAAACTATATTAGTTTTTAATTGTAACCTAGGTATTATATGATAACACCCCAAACAGCAGATAAGCTCAACAAATCCTATACAGCCATACAAGCATGGTTTAACGATTATGAAATAGTAGATATAAACGACAATAAGTTAATTGATGATGAGTATGGTGCATTAAACTATTTACGTTCACATCCTAATAATACCTACCCTTTTGTGTTGCACAATGCAAAGCTACAAACCATTTTTACGGTTACAGAATTATCCTTTGTTACAGACATGATGGATGGAAATACCGAAGAAAAAAACTTACACTGTTTAATTATAAAACGTTTAAATAATGATTACGGTTATATTAGGGTTAATCCTGCAACTTTAGGGGAGTCAATTGAAAACATCATACAGTATGGAGATTTAAACTTTGCACATTACCCTAAATTTGAAGAGTTATATACAGTTAAAGTTGATACGCCTGTTAAAGCTACGCGCTTTTTTACCCAAGAACGAATTACCTTGTTTGAGCATGTTGGTGATGTTAGATTATTGATTAATAAAAACACCTTATTATCCCGTATTGCAAACAGCGATGCGCACGGAGATTGGATACACCTGCTAAATATGGCATCACATATTGAATAAAAATTCATAGACAATACAAATTCATTATAAGACATAAATTACACCCATGATACAAACTAAAGGTTACGCAGCATTTGATGCTACAACAGATTTAAGTTCGTTTGATTTTTCCAGAAGAGATGTAGGATCGCATGATGTATTGATTGAGATACTTTATTGTGGCGTTTGTCACAGTGATTTACATGCGGCACGTAACGAGTGGAGAAGCACAGTATACCCTATTGTACCTGGACATGAGATTGTTGGGGAAATTACTGCCATTGGAAACAGTGTTACTAAATTTAAAGTAGGTGATTTAGCCGGTGTAGGGTGCTTTGTTGATTCATGTCGTACTTGTAACAACTGCCGTCAAGGTTTAGAGCAGTATTGTGATACAGGAGCCATAAGCACTTATAATAGCTTACGCTTAGATGGTAAAACTCAAACCTTTGGCGGATATAGTAATAACATTGTTGTTGATGAAAAATACACTTTACAAATATCCAACAGATTAGATTTACCCAGAGTAGCCCCATTGTTATGTGCGGGTGTTACTACATACTCCCCTTTGCGCCATTGGAAAGTAGGTAAAGGCCATAGAGTGGCGGTTTTAGGATTAGGCGGACTTGGGCATATGGCTGTTAAGTTCGCAGTTTCTTTTGGTGCAGAGGTAACTATGTTAAGTTCAAGTGCAGGTAAGAAAAACGATGCAGAAAAATTAGGCGCGCATCATTTTGCGTTAACAAGTGATGTAGAAACCATGAAAAATTTAAATATGCAGTTCGATTTTATCATCAATACAGTATCGGCTCCTCACGATTACAACACCTACTTACAATTACTAAAATCAGATGGAGTAATGGTTTTGTTGGGTGCGCCTCCAACCCCGTCACAAATAAATGCATTTAGTTTATTAGGTAAACGTAGAACGCTGGCGGGTTCTTTAATTGGCGGTATTAAAGAAACCCAAGAAATGCTTGACTATTGTGCGGAGCAGAATATTATGAGCGATATTGAATTGATACCGATGAATGAAATTAATATGGCTTATGAGCGCATGCTTAAATCAGACGTTAAATACCGATTTGTTATAGATATGTCTACCTTGTAAAAGAAATCACTAAAAATCTTTATTTTTTTAGCTATTTTTTAGATTTTATTAAGATATATTTGTTTGTTATTTCCCCCTAACCCGTATCAAGCCGCTCTTTTTGGGAGCGGCTTTTTTAATAATTTACCACATCTCGGTATTGGGCAAATAGTCCTTCTTTACTGTTAATTTTTAACTTATGGTATATGTTGGTGATATGTTTTCTTACAGTATCGATAGATATGTTTAGTTCTGCAGCTATTAGTTTATAACTCATACCCGCTACTAAACATTTTGTAACCTCCAACTCGCGCTGTGTTAATTCATTTATTTTGGATTTACAAACCTGAAAATACTGCACCAATTGACGTGCTACCATTGGCGTTACCGGAGAACCACCAACATAAATTTCACGGAGCGCTTCTTCTACTTTGGCAGGTTCGTCATCCGCACTAATGTAACCTGCTGCGCCTGCTGTAACTATTTTTAACACATAACTACTATCGTGTAAATCAGACATCACCAAAATATAACAATTAGGCCAATTACTTTTAATGCGCACTATTCCACTAATGTTATCATCATTTGGTGTGTTAATATTTAGAATAATGATGTATTTATTGAGGCAGTTTTCAAAAGCTAATAAAGCATTTAAATCCTGAAAAGAGATTACGGTGCCATATTTTCGGGATGATGTTTTCATCCTTTTTAAAAGCAGGTGCATCCTGAGGTCATTACATTCAACGATTGCTACATTTAAACTTTGAGTTTCCATATTAAGTTGATTGGTGACCATGTTCATTCAGCTTTAAATATGAATAAGAAGATAAATGTGATTATCCGAACACTCCGTCTTCTGGGAGTGTTGTTTAGGCTTTAGATAGAACAACATTGGGGTGATTTGTGCTTCCATAATTGGCTTTTACTCTACAATTATTTCAATTTTTATCAATTGCAAAGTATTTTTAAAGGTACATATTCATGTAATACAAGTCAATAGTAGAGGGTATAAAACTATTTTTTTGGTGGTAATTAATAGATAAAGGCATGATTTCAAGATGCTGTATTAATTAATATGTTTATTACAACTATTTGTAACCAATTTCTTTCTTGTACAAGGTTTTAATATCCTTATCCTCTTTTTCGCGCTACTCAGACCTTGTATAACATGTACATGTACTTTCTGTTAGTGCTATCTGTGAAAGTAATAGTCAATCTTTGGGTTGAATTGTGTCAATACCCATGGCAATAAAAAACAATTCAAATAAACCCAACTCATTTAAATATGAAAACACAATTACCCTTTATTAAGTCATCTACCAAATATTTTGGTAAATTGACTCAGCAGAAGCATTTGCTTACCATGTTGTTAGGATTCATCCTAACAAGCTCAAACTTGTTCGCCACCCATTTCAGGTATGGAGTTGCCACGGCAACAAGGTTGTCTGAAACATCAACAACAGTTACCTATCGATTAAATGTTAGCGAAGCATGGAGATTAAACTCTGCATCATCAACTGCTTTTTTCTCTATTTCAGGAGGAAACACAGGTAGCCTGAATGTACCAATGACTATAGTAACAGATCCATCAGGACAATGGTCGAACAGCACAGGCTCTGCTACCATTACACTTAATAAATCGGCAACACCAACGGTATTAAGAAACTCTAGTTGCTGTAAAATTAGCACGATAATGAACAATCGAGACAGAAATTGGGATGAGTACATCATTTTACGCACCGACCAACCGGGCAGCAGTCCTGTATCTACATTACCGGCAATTATTAATATGCCTATCAATGCTCCGGCTGCTACATACACCATTCCTGCAACCGATCCTGATGCCGGATCAACTTTAACGTTTGGCTCACCATCTTTTACAGGAAACTTATCCGGACAAACTCAACCTCCGGGGTTTTCAATCAACTCAACCACCGGACAAATTACCTTAAATACAGTAGGTAAATTAATTGGTCAACAATACAATGCATTGGTTACTGTTACCGATAACCACGGTAATCAAATTATGTTAGATTTTCTAATCAACATGGTTGGAGCTTCAAACCCTCCTGTATTTGACTACACGGCTACCCCTGTAAATGGTACCGTGTATAATGTAATGGCAGGCCAAAATCTATCATTTCCTATAAAAGCAACAGATGGTGATGCCGGTAGCACGGTGTCTATGTCGGTTGCAGGTTTGCCAAGCTATATTACAACAGGCAATTTTAGTAATGCAGCCTTACCTGCAACGGGTAATCCATCAGCCACAAACTTCAGTTGGACACCAAGCGGTGCACAAATAGGAACAACAAATGTATTAAACTTTATTGCTACCGATAACGTGGGGGTGCAAACAACTACATCAGTAACCATAAGGGTTGTAGCAGAACCTGCACCGGTATTTATTGCTCCAACGGCTCCACAAAATTCTGTTCGCCAAATAGAAACTGGACAATTGTTTTCAGACACCATAGTAGCACAAAGTTCACTAGGTTCTAATGTATCGGTTGCGTTTGCTACCGGTATTCCAACGGCTGCAACATTAAGTCCGGCTGTTCCTACTGCAGGCTCAAACCCGGGTCAAACTATTTTAAATTGGACACCCACTCCAGCTGATTTTGGAGTAAAATCATTTGGCTACCAAGCTACCATAAGTGCCTTCCCTACTATTTTTACTACCCGTAATTTTACGGTTATTGTAAATACCACACCTGCATTTACATCAAGCCCGGTTAACAGCGTTGTTGCCGGCCAAACATACAGCTATAATGTTACTGTTAGTGATGCCAACATTCCTTATGGTGATACTGTTGATATTGTGGGCTCCGGATTACCCGCATGGTTAACATTGGTTAGCACGGGCAACGGAATAGCAACTTTATCAGGCACACCTACTTTAGCGAATGTTGGTGTTTACCAAATTGAACTAGAGGCCAAAGACATTTATCATCATGGGCCAAACTCACATGTTCACCAACACTTTAATTTAGCAGTTTTAGCCCCAGCAAGCATAACAGCCGGAGGTAATACAACTTTTTGTCAGGGTTCGTTTGTAACCTTAACTGCTAATAGTGGCGATGGTTTAACCTACCAATGGAAAAAAGACGGTAACAATATTATAGGAGCTAACAGCATAAGCTACAATGTAACTTCATCAGGCAGCTACACAGCGGAAGTTACAGGTGGTGGTGTTTCTGCAACATCCAATGCAATTAGCGTTTCTGTTAACCCAAGTGTGGTAATTACTAATTGTCCGCAAACCCAATACGAGCAAATTTATACTGACTCTAACAGTTGCACCACTACGTTTAACTACAATCCAACCATAAGCGGTGCTACAGATGTAACTTACACGTTTAGCGGTGCTACAACAGCAAGTGGTAACGGAACCGGAAGTGGTTCATCATTTAACATTGGACAAACTACGGTTACCATAACGGCTTTGGGTATTTGCGGAACAGCAACTTGCAGTTTTGTTGTAACGGTTATCGATAATAAAAAACCAATTGCTTTAACCAAAAACGTAACTGTATACTTAAACGCTAACGGCACAGCAAGCGTTAACGCCAATGATATTAATAATGGTTCTTCTGATAATTGTGGCCCGATTACAGTTTCACTTTCACAAACAGGAACTATTTGCGGAACAGGAACAGAAAACCAGAATGTAATTTTAAATGCTCCTGCCGGAGCCAAAATTACTGCAATTAACTTTGCAAGCTACGGTAATCCAACCGGTACATGCAGCAACTTTACACAAGGTTGGTGCCATGCAGCCAATAGCAAATCAATAGTTGAGGGTTACGCATTACAAAACAATTCAGCAGTTATACCTGCATCAAATGGTGTTTTTGGCGATCCTTGCTTTGGTACGGTTAAACGTTTGTTTGTGCAAGCCACATGGACCGGCACATCTGCAACAAACACATTTAACTGTAGCAATGTTGGCAACAACACCGTTACTTTGGTAGTAACAGATGCCAACGGAAATGTATCAACCCAAACAGCTACGGTTACAGTAATCGACAACATTGCACCAACAGCAGGAGCACAAAATGTAACCATTCAGTTAGATGCAAACGGAGCTGCTTCAACTACAGCAACGGCAGTTAACAATGGTTCATCAGACAATTGCGGAATTGCTTCAGTAAGCTTAAGCAAAACATCATTCAATTGTTCAAACGTTGGAAACAATAACGTAACATTAACAGTAACGGATGTAAACGGAAATGTTTCAACAGCAAATGCAGTAGTAACTGTTCAAGACAACATTGCACCAACAGCAGTAGCACAAAACGTAACCATCCAGTTAGATGCAAACGGAGCTGCTTCAACCACAGCAACAGCAGTTAACAACGGTTCATCAGATAATTGTGGCATTGCTTCTTTAGTGTTAAGCAAAACTTCATTTGATTGTACTAACGTAGGAAACAACAATGTAACATTAACAGTAACGGATATAAACGGAAATGTTTCAACTGCCAATGCAGTAGTAACAGTACAAGACAACATTGCACCAACTGCTATTGCTAAAAATGTAACTGTAACTTTGGCTAATGGTGGTGCTTCGGTAACTGCAGCAATGGTAAACAATGGTAGTTACGATAATTGCGGCATAGCAAGTTTATCGGTATCGCCAAGTACATTTAACTGTGGTAACATTGGTAACAACACCGTAACTTTAACGGTAACTGATGTTAATGGAAATGTATCAACTACTACTTCAACAGTAAATGTTGTAGGTGTGGTTCCATCATGCAGCCTTACTTCAGCACCGCGTAATAACGGAACAGTTATAGGAAGCACCAATACTTTAGCTGCGGTTAACCAAATGTTTTTAGGTTATGGCGCACAAAGCATGAATATTACTTGTACAGCAACAGGTGGTGGTCCGTTTACTTACAGTTGGTCGGGTTCGGGTTTAAGTAACTATAATATTGCTAACCCTGTATTTACACCAACAACAGGTGGTAACTACACATTAACTTGTACCATTACCAACTCATACGGATGCCAAAGCACTTGCAGTATTACCATTTGTGTAATTGATGTAAGAAGTAACGGAGGAAGTCCGAACAACCCTAAGGTATTGTTGTGCCACTACCCTCCTGGAAACAGCAACAACCCACAAACATTGTCAATTTCTGTTAATGCTGTTCCAGCACATTTAGGTCAGCATGGTGGCGATAAATTAGGCAGCTGCAATGCGGTATGTGGATTTGCTAAAACCAATATAGATGGTGACATGTATACACAAGAAACCATGGATGGCGAGATTAACTTAATTGTTTATCCAAATCCAAGTAACAGTGCGTTTAACTTTAAGTTAGAAACAGAGAGCACTGAGCCGGTAACCATTACATTGTACGACATGTCGGGTAGAATGGTAATGAACTTAACCAACCAAAATCCAACAGAAGTAATCACTATTGCACAAGAAATGGCTGCAGGTGTTTACATGGCAAACGTAACCCAAGGTGAGTTTGTTAAAACTGTGAAGATTACTAAAGTAAACTAATAGGGTTTAATACTTAACAACTGCGGCCGCTCCCGAATTTCGGGAGCGGCCGCTTTTATTTTTATGTCTTCAAACATCTTACTTACGCATTATTTTATCCAAACTTTTTCCTTTGGCTAACTCGTCAATAATCTTATCCAAGTAACGAACCTTTTGCATCATAGGGTCTTCAATATCTTCAACCCTATAGCCACATATTACGCCTGTTATTTTACTTGCATCGGGATTAAAGTTTGGTGCATCATTAAAAAAGGTTTCTATGTCTGTTTGGTTGGTTAAAACTTCGTTCAAAGTGTTTTCATCATAACCTGTTAACCAAAAAATTAAATCGTTTACCTCTTGCCTTGTTCTTCCTTTTTTCTCGGCTTTGGTAATGTAGTGTGGGTATACACTGGCAAATTTCATTTTATAAACGCGACTGTTGTCCATAAGTGTTTTATTTTGGGTTGATGTATAAGAAAATCCAAACACAATTTTCGTAAGATTTGATGAAATAACAAGTTGTTGCAATTACAACAAGCACCTTAAAGGTTAGATGTATTTAGCATAACAGCCATTGACGTTTTTAATACCTAAGGTATTGCTTTGGTAGCATTAAAATCAGAATGAATCTTGTTCAAATTTTAACAAGACTTTTCATCAACTTTCTCGTTATATTTTACAACATGTTGAAGTTGTTCGCACGAATCTATTTATTCATTAAATTATGCATGTCTAAAAAAACTTAATATTATTATTAGATACCCCGAGTGGCTTGCTTGGTGCTAAAAATATAAATTGGATGAGATTACTTAAAACGTTTGTTTCTTTTCTATTTCAGGTAAAGCTTCATCTATTCGTTTGGCAAGTTCGGGTAATTTAATGGTGGGAACAGCCGGAAACAAATGGTGCTCCAAATGTTAAAACATGCTGAAGGTGATTTTGTTTTTCCAACCGCTTCTTTGTGTGCGGGCCAATTCGGGATGGTCATGTGTATCGTGGTGAACGGTCCAAACGGCAAAAAATGCCATTAAAAATTCTCCAATTAGCATGATGATGATGTGGTAAATTAAAAAGTCGATTTTAAAATAAAACACAATGGCTGCAAATGTTGCAATAGAAACCAACTCTAATATTACATTACGTTTATAGCTTTTATTGCCCAATTGTAAGGTTACTTTATGAATCAAAAACATATGAATAGGCCCATATAAAATGGCCCCGTACCAGGTCATGCCGGCCGATTTACCTTCATAGTCTTCATCTGTTAAACAATATTTATGGTGCCTGATGTGGTTAAACTTTACCGCATGTATAGATACCATCATCAATACACTATTGATGTATAACGACAACCACGTTAAAAATTTATTGGTGCCAAGCGAATTATGAAAACCATTATGCACCTGCCTTAAACCCGTTAAAAAGAAAAAGGCCGAAAAAGGCAATGCCAACACATAATACCCAAAATAAGCCAAGATAATAGAAATAACAAACCATGGAATGGTTAAGTTATTTTCAATAAGCATTTCCTTAAAAGACAAATTTTTTAAATCTTTCCATGCTACGCTTTTAAGTATTTCTTGGTGTGTCATGTGGGTGAGTGGAGTTTTGTAAATTCGATTTGATAGTTTATTTTTCTTTTAAATACCAATGCTTGAATTGTCTCAAGATATTCAAATCTGTTTGAGTCTTTTCCATATCAGGAAATTTAACGCCTTCTTTTTCAATTTCGTTGCCAAATTCGTCATTTACTTTTTCAAAAATATATTCCATGTCAAATAACCCAATAAAGAAATTGAATTGATCTTTTGTGAAATTTGAATAATAAGGTGCTGGATGATTGCTACTAGTCATTACTGGTGTAAAAGCTCTTAATAGGTCAACAACTTTTTGTGGTGTAGCATCTAATACCCTTTTAACATAGGTTTCAAATTCTACAGGATTTATTTCTTTCCAAACTGTAAGTAAGTATTGACTATTGTCTGGGAACTTTTCAAATATTGGTGTTTCACCAGATTCAAGTAATGCTCTATCAATTAGGCATTTTGCTAAGTGCTGGTATTGTTCTACTGAAAAGATTTTTTCTTCATCCGTTTTTCCAGTTCTCAACCAATTATTTATTTCATACGCAAAACCAAAGGGATTAGCCCTTTTCATTAAGATTTCAGCAAGTTGTAAACGGTCTTCAGAATTATCATGTTTTTTTAGTAACTGATAAATAAAAATTGCGGCTTGTGATTTAGGACTTTGGAATCCGAAGCTAAAAACATCATGATTTTCTTTAAACATATCCCCTGATAGTGCAATACTTAAAGCCAGTTTTTGAGATGTTTCCCACTTAAAGTCTTCTTCTCTGGTGCGCAATTTGTGCAAAAAATTATCAATAGAACTTGATTCCACAAGATATTTGTAGTTTTCAATAATCTGCTCCTCATTTGCTGCATCTATCGATGTTAAAAAGGATTCAAATGAAACATCTGACATTTCACCCTTAAGAACAGTATAAGAAAAGTACCTCTTAAAATATTGAGGCGATACTATTCTTTTGTTTTTATACCATTCTTCATGACCATTATGTTGAAATCTATTTCTAAAGGCTTCGTCTAACCTTGGGAAAAGTTCTGACAACAATGATTTAACTGATTCTCTTTCCCTTTTGGATAAGCCTTTTCCAAGTTCATCCATAAACTCTGTGATTTCTTTTTTCTTCTTCTCAACATCTTCATGTCCTCCGTAGTATGAATCAGAGCTATATGAGGATAAAAAATAATGCGGATTTTCTTTTACAAATTCATAATGTGAAGGATAGAATATTTTTAATGCTTCAATCAACATTAAATCAACAAGATTTACTTCACCATTCAATAACGGAAATGAAAATGAAAGAGTATTAACATAGCGAACAGCTAATCTAGGAGTTTTTAACCTGATTAATAAGTTCTCTACAAACTCTGAGACAAAACGTTGAACGTCACTTTTATCTAACTCAATTTGATTTTCATTAATTGCTTTGTCAACCAATTGAAAACAATATTCCTTGAGAGAATCAGGTTGGGCAACAGGTATTTTTAGTGGAACTTGAATGATTTTTTCTAAAAAATTAAATCCTGCCTGTTTGTCTCCTTCTCCAAATCGCTCTCCGATTGCAGAAGCAACCATTTCTTGGTCGAATGAAAGAATATAAATTGTATTTGAAAAATCTGCGGTTAATTTAACAAGTCTAAATATAGCATGTATCTCTTGCTTATCAAGTCTGTCAATATCATCAATAAACACAACAAGCTTTTTCTTACTATCTACGAGTAACATTTCAAATCTTTTTTTCAAAGTTTCAATGTCAACATTTGAAAGAGCTTTGCCAATTGATTCAGCCGCCTCTCCAGCTCCAAATATTGACACTATTTTTCCGTATTTTTCAATTAATTCACCGATCGTTTCTTTATCAGATTTCAAAGGCTCTTTACTATCCTGCCATTTCTTTTTATAGTTAGAAATCCTTTTGGAAATAAAATTAGTTTTCTCAATCTCTTTTTCAGGAAATGATTCTTTTACTTTGGATGCTAAAGTATTGAAGAATGAAACTAAAAGTGTAGCTTCTTCTGTAAATCTCCATGGATTAAAGCGAACTGGAATTATAGTATCATCGGTTTTCAACTCCTCTTCAATAAAATTAATTACTGATGTTTTACCTTCTCCCCATGCACCATAAATTCCAATCACAACTGAATCATTACTTTCTGAATTTATTATTCTTTGTGCAATTCTTCTAGAAAAGTCATAACGTTGAAATCGATCTTCTTCTTTTTGGATTACTGGTTTATCTGACGAAATATTTTGTTGCATATAGGTCTCTTTAAATGGCTACAAGTAGTTTATGAAGAAAGGTTTCCTTGCTTCTCCCCCCCCCCAAAAAAAAATGGGTGTATACACGAAGTTATGTTGCGATTCATTATTGAATTTTAACACAACTAAATAAACAAAATTATACTGGATTACCAACCACATTTTAACTGAACTTAAATATCATTTAATATGCACTAGCTGTATTTTATGATTTTAGCTTAGTTCCGTTTAACGCTAAAAATATCGGTGGGGTTAGTGGTATTGGTTTTGTTGGAGATTACAAACGTGTTACTTTTTTTGAGTTTATTAACTGATAGGGTACCACCGATTGTATTTTGATATGTTTGTGAAGAGTCGGCATATTCTGTAACAGTAATACAAACCAGAGGTTCTGTAAAAAATCTACCAACTCTTTTTTCATACCTTAATTCAAATTTTGCTGAGGTACCAAGTGGTGGAACAGCAATTTTTGTTTCATCAACCGCACACGTAAATTTAACACTTTTGATGTTGTATGTTGTTTCGTTAATTAAAGTACAGTCGTATGTGGTTTCTTTGTTGCATGAAGTGAGCATGAATATAAGGCAGGCTGTTACAAATGTTGTAATCTTAAATTTCATGAGTATTTATTTATAGGACAAGTTTTTTAAATCTTTCCATGCTACGCTTTTAAGTATTTCTTGGTGTGTCATGAGGTTAATTTTTTTTATATCGTTTTCGGGCTTTGCGTTCGGGCGGGTTTCAGAGCACAATACTGTCAACCTGCATTGAACTTGAATAGAAGCACAAGGCTTCAAGTTTGCATGTCAGCCCGCCTGACGCGAAACCCTTGTTTTTGGCTGTTTTTTTATTGAGACTCTTCATCTGTCCAAAAAAATCCTAACAGGTTAATTTTTTCAATTGCCATTTTTACATCTGTATCCAAATATTTAGAAGTAATTGATGTCAAGTAGTCTTCGCCCGTTTTTGTGCAAGATATTTTCTTTAGTAAAAATATATGCGAAGGAAATATTACTTTTTCTTCAATCAGATTGTATAGTTCTTTGTTCCCATTGGTATTGACTTCATAGTAAAATTTATCTTCGTCTTTTGGGAACGAAATATACTCGTTGTTTATGGCTTTTCGCTTAATGTAAAATATCCCGTCATCCTTTAGTAAATGACTAAAATCTCTTTCAGAATAACTATAGTTGTCATAAATCCATTTACGTTGATTGGATAACCAAATTTTGAAGTTCTCATATTCAACGGGAACTTTACCTGTTGAATTTAACCATTTGACGATTTCTGAAGATTTACCGAAAACAGATAATCTTACTTCAAAATCTTTCATTTCCCAACCAATCGTGAGAGCAATTGTCTTATTTAAATTGCTGTTTTGAATTTGGAAAATTGTTTTAAAAGCAGTTAGTGTATCTTCTATTAGTTTGTCTGTTTTATTTGAGCCGTGAATTATAATAGGATAATTAGTCGCAAAGTCATATGGTTTTACAAAGTTTATATTGTTTGGATATTCAATTTGTCCGCCATTTCGTTTCAAATATTTCTCAATCTCTATGATGTCATATTCAATGACATTTATCACATCTCCATTTTGAAACTTAATGATGTCTGGGTTAATTACTCTCCTTTCAAACTGTTCGTAAGTCTGATTTTTTCCGTGATAAGAAACAAATAACCTAATACCATCATCAGAATTAATTTTATTTGGTGTGTAATTTGTTTGAGAATTTTTAGGTTGAGTTTCGTTTCTCACATTATCATATTCTTCTTTGACACCGAAATATTCAAATAACAAAGGATTGCCTTTATAATATAAAATGCAAAGTTTTTTCCAATCTGAAAGTTCTAATTTTCCGTCAATTCTAAATAGTTTTGTGTATGTCGTATTCTTCCCCGCTTTATTAATATTTACTTCCCATCTTTGTAAAATTTGTTCATCTGAGTAAAGACGAATTGCACCGTCAAAATGGATAAATTCAGTTTTATTGTTGTCGTAAATTGAATGGATGTATCTGCAACCATAAGAGTCTTTATCTATACCAAACGATGGTTGTTCTCGGATTTCTTCTATTTCCAAAGTTTTTTCGTTTTCATCGGTTTTCCACCAAAACTCTGTTCCTAATACGCTACTAAAAAATTTCTGTTCAGCATTACTTTCGTATCTTGTTACTTCGTTTGGAATACTTGAAATGTCATTGTTGAATTTTGGACCCCACCAATAGTCAAATTCCAAAACACCGCTATAAGTTTCAGAAAGACCAATTAGATTCTTGTCAATAGCAATTCTCAATGTGATGTCTTTATTAGAATTTAATCTAATAAACTCATCTATGAAATATGTGTTATAGTTATTTAATAAGGATAAATTTCTGTTGAAATATTGGTGACAGAAAATACAAAATTTCCCTTGTTTAGATTTGAATATTCCAGAACCTACATAATCAAATTCATTTAATAAGTCATTTAAATAAATAAGGTCATTTTTATCTTTTTTCTCAAATAATGATGGGAATACAGTTTCAACTATGCTTGGTAAGTGGTAAGCTACACAGCCCTTTTCAATGAACTTTCCTTCTATTTTGTAATTTTCGCTGAGCAATTCTATAAACTTGTCTTTATAGTCTTTGGTACTTTCGTAATGAGTCCGTTGCCAAAAGGCTTGAATTTTTGGATATATTAAATTGCTATCATCATCAGTTTCGCAGACAAAGAAATTTCCAACTGTCTTACTAATTTTAGGTTCTATCAATATTCCATAAGGAAAAATCCAACCCAACGGTCTATGAATATCGTGGTCAATAAGCGATGGCAAACCTTCTATTGCATTTTTAGCAATGATGTCTTCCAATGCTTCAAATGCAATCACATATCCATCTCTATTTAATGCGTCAGAACTTAATATTCCTAAATATCTCTGCATTCTATGTTGTTCTATTGTTGTTCGTGGCGTTTAAACTAGCCACTATCCACGAAACTCAAACCTCATTTTATTTCGCCTTATTATGATATAGACCCAATAAGGCAAAACATATCAGAAGAATAAGTTTCGCTTTATTTTTATAAACGTGTTGTTAAATGGATAATTACAGGTGAATGGTGTGGCTGTGGTTTCATAAGCATGGTTTTTTTGTTACTGCTAAATAAGCAAATAAATTGTTAATGCGTGTGCTTTATTTTAGTTTTTTAATGGCTTTGTTTTCCATTTGTTAGGTTAAAGCCTGCACGAGTGCGAGTACTCGGGTTATATCGAGAGTAGGAGTTAAGAAGAATAAAGTAGCTTTAACATTCCCTTCTCAAAACGTTCCGATTTGAAATCGGGACACTCGAAGTGCCTGAGAGTTTCATTTAAACGTTAAACTCGGCTTAGGGATTGGAGCAAGCTGCCATGCAGCGCGTAAAGCCCGATACAGACTGTAGCGCAGCGAAACGTCTGTAAAGCCCCCAACTTTTAATCCTGATTTGTGCTGAGTTAATTGGGGTAAAAAAACTATTTTCGCCCAAAATTCTTTTAAAGAGTAATTATGGCAAACAGACGAGAATTACGTGCAGCAACAGGTAATACATTAAGCTGCAAAGGCTGGGTACAAGAGGCGGCCTTGCGCATGTTACACAATAATTTAGATCCCGAGGTGGCTGAAAGGCCTGAGGATTTGGTAGTGTATGGCGGTATTGGTAAAGCAGCCCGCAACTGGGAAAGCTTTGATTTAATAGTGAAAGCTTTACAGGATTTAGAGGAAGACGAAACATTATTGATACAAAGTGGTAAGCCTGTGGGTATTTTACCTACACATAAAGATGCTCCACGTGTTATTATATCTAACAGTATGTTGGTGCCTAAGTGGGCCAATTGGGAAACTTTCCACGAGTTGGATAAAAAGGGTTTGATGATGTACGGACAAATGACTGCGGGTAGCTGGATTTATATTGGTTCGCAGGGTATTGTGCAGGGTACTTACGAAACGTTTGCCGAAGCTGCTCGTCAGCATTTTGGTGGTACGCTTAAAGGTACTTTATCTGTTACTGCCGGTTTGGGTGGAATGGGTGGCGCACAACCTTTGGCGGTTACCATGTGTGATGGTGTTTGTTTGGCTGCCGAAATGGTAGAATGGCGCATTAAAAAACGTATTGAAACGCGCTACTTAGATGTGATGAGCCGCGATATTGACCAAGCGATTGACATGGCCTTAAAAGCGAAAGCAGAAGGCAAACGTTTATCGATTGGTGTATTGTGTAATGTAATTGATTTATTGGAGCGTTTAATTGAGCGTAACATTACACCTGATTTGTTAACGGATCAAACATCGGCACACGACCCATTAAATGGTTATTACCCCGAAGGAATAGCGGAAGAGGTGGCGGATAGAATGCGTAAAACAGAACCTGAGAAGTATGTAGAAAAATCGTTGGATACCATGGCACACCATGTGAGGTTGATGATTGAATTACAAAGCCGTGGTGCTATTACTTTTGATTACGGTAACAACCTACGCGGACAAGCAAAAGACCAACGCCATGTAGAAAATGCATTTGCGTTTCCGGGTTTTGTACCTGCATATATCCGTCCGTTGTTTTGCGAAGGTAAAGGTCCTTTCCGTTGGGTAGCTTTAAGTGGCGACCCGAATGATATTTATGTAACCGACCAAGTGATGAAGGAATTGTTTCCTGAAAACACCTCGTTACACCGCTGGTTAGACATGGCCCGTGAGCGTATTGCTTTCCAAGGTTTACCTGCACGTATTTGTTGGATAGGCCAAGGTGATAGAGAAAAAGCGGCTCTGGCATTTAACGAATTGGTACGCACAGGTAAAGTAAAAGGTCCGATTGTAATTGGTCGCGACCATTTAGATACCGGTTCGGTAGCCAGTCCTAACCGCGAAACAGAAGCCATGAAAGATGGTAGTGATGCAGTGGCCGATTGGCCAATATTAAACTCGTTGATTAACACTGCGGGTGGTGCAAGTTGGGTATCTATACACCACGGTGGTGGAGTAGGCATGGGTTACAGCATACATGCAGGTATGGTAATTGTTGCTGATGGTACTGAAGATGCGGCACGCAGGTTAAAACGTGTGTTGCATAACGACCCGGCAATGGGCGTGATTAGACATGCAGATGCTGGTTATGACATTGCCATTGATACTGCGCGTAAACACAGATTAGATATTAAAGAGCGTTTGAAAGATAAGCCTGAAAAACCGGCATTTTAAAAAACCAGGTGGTTAAATAAAACAAAAAATCCCGTTCGTAACTGAACGGGATTTTTTGTTACTGACATACTTTAATGTTGCACCACAATACGTTGTTGGTACTGTTTATTTTCTTTGGTGTTATTGGCTAGTAAAACATATAATCCATTAGGTAAGTTTGATACAACCAGTTGGTTTTGGTTGTTAGCTTCTAAAACTATTTTGCCTGAAATATCCATCAATTGCACCTCGGTAATTTCAAGTGTTTCATCCAAATTAATTACATCATTTGCAGGGTTAGGGTATACATTTATTTTTGATAGTAATGTGTTTTCTGTTAGTCCTGTTGCCAAATAACTGATGCTTACTTTGTGCAATGCGTTAATTACAGTAGCCACCAGGCCATTGTTGTTTAAACTATCTTGGTTGGTTAATGCAGCTATAGCAACACCCGATGTTGTATCAAACAAATTTTCGTTGATGTAACCAAAAAAAGTTCCTCCATGTGTGTAAATGGTTCTACCATTTAATAACCTACTGTACCTAAAAATACCTAAACCATAACCATGTTGTCCGCCAATAGATACAGTGTTGGTCATTTCTTTCCACGATTGTTCGTTAAACAATTGTTTGGTACATAGTTTATGCCAAAACCACACATTGTCTTCGGCCGTTGTAATTAATGAACCTGCTGTGGTGGCTAATGAAAATAGTGAGTTTAAATAAGGCGATTGGGTCATGTCTTCTAGCACATCTCCACTTAATACCACACTCCACGGTCGGGCAACAGGTATGCTGCCGCTCTCGCCATAGTTAAATGTATTGTTCAGTTGGTGAGGTGTAAAAATCCATTCTCTCATAGCTGTCCATGCCGATTTTTGTAACACCTCTTCAATAATAATTCCGGCAATAATATAATTGGTATTGGAGTAATCCCACGCGCCACCGGGTGCTGCATTAGGCTGTTTAGCAATACGCAATATTTCTTGTTTGGTCCATAGTTTTTCGGGTTTACTCAGTAGGCTATCGTTAATCGCATCCGACTGCATATAGTCGTGCAAACCACTGGTGTGGTTTAAACATTGCCTAATGGTAATTCGTCCGCTGATATTTGGGTAGCCTTGAATCCATTTTCCAATGGTATCATCCAAACTAAGCAAACCTTTTTCTTGCATAATAAGCAAAAGCGCAGCAATATGTGTTTTGGTATTACTGCCCATGCCCAATAACATGTTGGTGGTTATGGGTGTGTTTTGATGCGAATAACCATTTGCACCTTTCCATACACCTACACCCGGAATTAATACAGCTGCCGATGTGCCTTTAATTTTGTATTTGTTGCATACGCTATCTAAGGTGTTTTGTAAACGTGCACTAAGTGCAGGGCTAATTTGTGCATGTACTTTGTTTTGTAAGCCTAAAAGCATTAAACAAACAAGCAAAAATGTGGTACAAGTTTTTTTCATAATTGTAGTGTTTAGGGTTTCAAAACAAATACAGTGAAAGGAGTTTTTTTTTAAAACTCGACCAACAAGTTTTAAAATTAGACGTAAGTGTTATGGATTGATTCGTCTAAAAATAATCGCATTTCGTCTACAATAGATGTGCATACAAAAAAATTATGCGCTATTTTGTTGCATGAATACGATTAGGTTAACCAAATTTCAAAACATACTAAACGCGTTAAGTTCAAGGGTTGCACTTAATATCTATTTCTGGGTATTGATGCTGGTGGTTAAAATGCCTGATGCGGATGACCAAACGGCTTACCCAAAGTTGTTTTATTACGGCATGATGGTATTGTACCTGAGTTTTTTCGCGGTGTTGGCTTATGTAAACAACTTGGTTTTAATGCCTAAGTTTTTCTTTAAAGGCAAACGTTTGTTATATGTATTGTTGGCCATTGTTATGGTGTTTGTGGTATCGTATGCGTATACTTTTTTTATGAAGTACATGTCTGTGGTATTTCCTGGTTTTGATACCATGCAAACCAGTATTGTAATGTCGCCCGTAAGCAATGATATGTCGTTTGATGGAATGATGAATGATATTGATACCTATTTTAATTTAATGATTATATGGGTGTTGGTGTTTTCGTTGTTGGGTTATTATCATCACAATTCGGCCAAGGTTAAAGCCATGCAACAACTAATCAGTAGCCATCAAGAAGCAGAACTTAACTTTTTAAAAAATCAGCTTAACCCGCATTTTTTGTTTAACACATTAAATAATTTATATGCACTTACTTTAAAAAAATCGGATGAAGCTCCGGAGGCTATATTAAAACTATCATCAGTGTTACGTTATGTGTTGTATGAGGCCGACACTAAATTGGTTTCGTTTGATCAAGAAAAAGAAATTATTCAGGCATATATAGATATTGAAATGTTGCGGATTCAAGATTCTCCTCAAATACAGTTTTCTATCACATCCGATCAATCTTATTTGGTACCGCCTTTAATTTGGTTACCTATTTTAGAGAATGTTTTTAAGCATACACGTGTGGTACGTGATATGGAAATTAATTTCCAACTTAGTCTTCAAAACAATAAACTGAGAATGTTTGCTAAAAATAATTTTGCACCCGCAAGTAAAATTGCCAACAATGAAAAGGGTGGGATAGGGCTAGATAACTTAAAGAAACGATTGGCATTATTGTATCCAAATCAATTTCATATCAACCAATTGGTAGAAGATAATTACTTTAGCATAGAAGTTACCATTGATAAACTGAGTTAAACCACATGCTTAAGGTAGTAATAATTGATGATGAACCATTGGCCGTTGAGGTACTGCAAAACCATTTGCAAAAAATACCCGATGTGCATGTGGTAGGTGCTTGTAAAAATGCCATCGAAGCATTTGCTTTTGTTACTAAAAATGAGGTTGACCTCATGCTGTTGGACATTAACATGCCCGAAATTACAGGTATTGAATTTTTAAGTTCTTTAAAGGAACCTCCAATGGTAATATTTACAACGGCATATTCGGAGTATGCATTTAAAAGTTACGAATTGGATGCAGTTGATTATTTACTAAAACCTATTTCGTTTGAACGATTGAATAAAGCCATTACCAAAGCATTAAGCAACAAACAACTCAAAACCCAACAGGCTAGTGAAACAGCCAATACGTTATTGTTTGTGCGCTCGGAAGGCAAATGGATTAAGATTGATGTAAATGGAATTTGGTTTGTGGAGGGCTTAAAAGATTATGTACGTGTATGGACCGATGAAGGAAGAATTACCGTACACAGTACCATGAAAAATTTTGAGGAACAGTTACAACCCTTTAAACATTTTGTAAGGGTTCATAAGTCTTACATTATAAATATTAAACTCATCAGTGAAACAGATGGTAATACCATTCGTATTCACAACCAAACCATTTCTGTTGGTGGTACTTACAAGGAAGAATTAATCCGGGTTATTAACACGTATCGGTTATAACGGGTTTAATTAAACCACACTCATCATACCCAATAAACCACCGGTGTGTATGGTTAATATTTTACTGTTGTTAGGGTAATATTGTTGTGCAATAAGTTTGCTTACCGCCAACATCATTTTTCCGGTATAAACTTGGTCTAATAAAATGCCGGTGTGTTGTGCAAAATGTTTAATAAAATCAAGCAACTCAGTATTTGTTTTGGCATAACCACCACAACTAAAGTCATGGTGTACTTTAATATCAAACCCGGCTAATGTTGCAATTTCTTGGTCCATTGCTTCAGCACCTTTTAATACACAAATACCTTCTGCAATTATGTTTTTATGTTGCGCTCCTTGTGCTAATCCTGCCAATGTGGTTCCTGTTCCAACAGCACAAACGGTATGTGTAAATCCATCGGCATCATTTAAAATATGGGTACATCCTTTGGCTGCCAATTCACCCTTGCCACCCTCGTCAATAAAATAAGTGTGTGGGTGTTGTTGCGCAAATTGTTGGTACAATTCGGGTTTATTTTTATATGCCTCGCGCGATACAAAAATTAATTGCATGCCATATAACTTGCATAGGTTTAACATGTGGTTGTTTACTTCTTCGCCACGAACAAAAGCAGTGGTTTTAAATTGATACATGGCACCTGCACAAGCCAATGCCACTAAATGATTGCTGTATGCACCACCAAAACTTACCAAATGTGTGCAGCCTTTTTGTTGTGCATCACCCAACACATAAAACAACTTGCGCCATTTGTTACCTGATACAAATGGATGTAACATATCATCACGTTTCATGTATACGGTTACACCATGGGCATTAAACTCAGGTAAGTTAATGTGTTGTATGGGTGGGTTGAATGGAAGCTCCATCATCATCATCGTATGCGTAGTTTTTGTCCAACAGAAATGCTGTTGTCAAGCATGTTGTTTAACTTCCTGATGTCTTCAACCAACACATTGTATTTGCGCGCAATGCTGTATAAAGTTTCTTTCTCTAATACTTCGTGGTATATAGGTTCAGTTGAGTTTAAATCGGGTTCTTTGTATTCTACTTTTTCACCGTTTAAAGGAACAATCACCAATTCATCACCTACACGTAAAGTGTCACTGCCTAATTCGTTTAATGCCCTTAATTCAATAACACTGGTGTTATATTTACGTGCAATACTATATAACGTTTCGCCTTGTTTTACCAAGTGATAACCAGGTACCACAGCTTCTTCGTTTTCATTGATGGCAGGTTGATTAGGGTTAATGATTAATTTTGCACCTTCGCTGATATCTTCGGTATGCAGGTGATTAATTTCCATGATTCCCTCTACACGCACATTGTATCTTTTGGCAATGCTAAACAATGTCTCTCCTTTCTGAACAGTATGAAAAAATGCCATATCGTTTTTGTTATCGGTAATATTAATGGCAAACTCGTCTTCAGGCAAAACAGGTCTACTGGTAGAAACATTTTTCTTCGGATCATCATAAATCAAATTATTGTAAGTACTATCAACATTCGCAACATTACTCACCCTTAAGTTAGGTGTTTTGTGGTTCAATCCGCGTAAGGCAAGTTGTTCGCCTACTTCAGGTTCCTGACCTTCTTTCATGTTGTTTCGCTTATATAACTTGCTTAATTTAATGCCAAATCGTTGAGAAATAATGCGCATGTTATCGCCACGAGCCACGGTGTAATGTTCAACGCTTCCTTTATAGTTTTTAGGTTTAATGTAAATGGTATCACCTGCTTTAATAATGGCATCTTTAGGTAAATCGTTATACTTGTAAATTTGCCAAACGCGCATGCCGTTTTCTAATGCAATGCTTGCATAACTATCATTGGCTTTTGCTACCAATGCGGGTATTCCGTTGATAACAAGTTGTGTATGTGCAGCAGCAAATACATTCTGGTCTTCTTTAATTTTTATGTTTTCTTTTTCGCTAGGCTTTACCTGATCAAAACGTTGTAGGTTATGACGTTCAATTAAACTGATTAGTAATTTTGGATAGTTTGGATTTGTGGCATAACCGGCACGTTTCAAACCTTCGGCCCAACCTTTGTAATCGGTTGGTTCTAAATCAAACAAAAAGGCATAACGTTGGCCTTTCATTAAAAAATCAGAATGATCGCGGTAACTATCTTCTGCAGTTGGATATTTCCTGAAACACTCCTGCGCTTCGTCATCATCTTCTTTTATAGATTCACCGGTCCAATCCTTTTTACATTTAATACCAAAGTGATTATTAGCCACCAAAGCTAGTCGGCTATTTCCGTTTCCACTTTCCAATAAACCTTGAGCAAGGGTAATACTTGCCGGAATACGGCTTCGGTGCATTTCTGCAATGGCAATAGCACTGTACTTATCCAAATATTGTTCAACCGTTAACTTAAACGGAAATTCTTTAGTTGGAACGGGTTGTGCTTGCAAATTTTTTACATCCGCAAAGCCCAATAAAATCAAACCAATACAAACAATGTAATACCTCATGCAACAAATTTAACCTTACACATGCCGCAATGGTTATTTATGTTGGGTTGATTACCCACAGGTGTATGTTGTTTTGGGCAAAACCTTTGCGAAGCAAGCTCCTTCCGACCCTTCGGAAACCTCTGAGGTAAAACAAAACCTAACATCTAAACCTGCACTAGTAATCTAAACGATTCAGTTTTGATAATTTTAAAAACCGTTGTTATTCATTCCTCGGAATAAGCCATTGCTTACTTGTTCGATAAGATTTTCTTAAAATAAAGGTGCTTTCATAATAAATCTTAAATTTGTCGGTTAGTTAAAAGTTAGCATTACACGCGCATTTATGATAAAAAAGGCATCGCTTAACTGGATAAGCATATTACTACTGTTTGGTTTAAACAATTTACTTTGGGCACAAAATTCGCCAACATCACTAAGTAAAACCCCTGAGTGGACGGTTAGTGTAGATAAAAAGGATGTTAAAGTAGGGGATGAAATCACCGCCACATTTACCAGTACAATAGAAAAAGATTGGTACATGTACAGCAACGATTTTGATCCAAATTTAGGCCCAATTGCTGCTGAGTTCACTTGGGAAAAACATGCTTCATACCAACTTGTTGGCAAACCCACTCCGGTAGGTGCGCACAAACATTACGAAGAGGTTTGGAAAGGTGATGTTTCTATTTTTAAAAAGAAGGCTGTATTTAAACAAAAAATTAAAATATTAGGTGATAAGCCTGTTATTAAAGGTTCTATTTATTTCCAAGAGTGTAATGAAATTAGTGGCATATGTATGCCGCCATTTGATGTAGCATTTGATGTAAAAGTAAGCGTGCAAGCATCAGCAGAAAGTGCTGTAACGCCATCAACTCAAACTACAGAAAATATTGATACCACAAGTAATCCCATAACTCCGGTTGAAACATCATCAATAACAATTGATTCAACTACCCATGCCAATAACGCAGTTAATACAACTGCAACCCCACCACCTGCAACAACAGGTGTATTTAGTTTTTTATTGATAGCTTTTTTGGGCGGATTAATTGCAGTAGCCACGCCTTGTGTATTCCCCATGTTGCCTATGACGGTAAGTTTCTTCACCAAAAAGAGTGAAACACGTGCACAAGGTATTTCTCGTGCATTTACTTTTGGTTTATCAATTGTAGGTATTTACGCATCGTTGGGTTTAATATTCGCCTTTTTTGGTTTAGGTCCTGATTTCGGTAATTGGTTAAGCACACATTGGTTACCCAATATTTTATTCTTCATTATTTTCATGGTGTTTGCTGCATCATTCTTAGGCTTGTTCGAAATTACTTTACCTCATAGCATGGTAAATAAAATAGATAGCAAAAGCAGCATGAGCAGTTTGGGCGGTATTTTCTTCATGGCTTTCACCTTGGTATTGGTGTCATTCAGTTGTACCGGACCAATTGTAGGGAGCTTATTAATTGAAGCCGTTGGCGGTAAATTTTTAAAACCGTTGTTAGGTATGGCTTCATTTGGTGCAGGCTTGGCTTTGCCATTTACTTTGTTTGCTATTTTTCCTAGTTTCCTGCAAAACTTACCTAAATCGGGTGGTTGGTTAAATTCGGTAAAAGTAGTGTTGGGTTTTGTTGAAGTGGCTTTTGCATTTAAGTTCTTAAGTATTGCCGATGTGGTATACCATTGGGGTATTCTAGACCGTGAAGTTTATTTGGCAATATGGATAGTGCTAGCATTTTTATTGGGTATGTACTTATTGGGAAAACTTAAGTTTAGCCACGATAGCGATTTGCCTTATGTAAGTGTTCCGCGTTTTGGTTTAGCTTTGATTTCTTTCTCGTTTGGTGTGTATATGATTCCGGGTTTATTTGGTGCGCCATTAAAAGGATTATCCGGTTTATTACCGCCAATGCAAACGCAAGATTTTGTGTTGGGAGCAGGTGTTTCAAACACACCTCACTCGTCAAACAGTACCGATGGAACTAAAATTAAGCATGCCGACTTTTTACATTTACCTCATGGCTTAATAGGTTACTTTGATTACAAACAAGCCTTAGAAGAATCTAAAAAACAGAACAAACCCATATTTGTGGATTTTACCGGCCATGCTTGTGTAAACTGCCGCAAAATGGAAGAGTATGTTTGGGCAAAACCAGAAGTATTGAAGCGCTTACAAAACGATTTTATTATTGTAAGTTTGTATGCTGACGAAAGAAAAGTGTTGCCAGAAAATGAGTGGTACACGTCAAAACGTGATGGTAAAGTAAAGAAAACCATTGGCGAGCAAAACCACGATTTACAAATTACCAAATACAACTTTAGTGCTCAACCACAATATGTAATTATTGATGGTGACGAAAAACAACTATCAGGTCCAAGTTTTTTTGATACAGACGAACAAAAGTTTGTTGACTTTTTAGATAAAGGTAAAAACGCATTCGGAAAATAATGAAGCCTATTGTGATGCAAAACTTGAAACAACATTTTACCGAAGCACAAGACATACTTGCACAATTTATTGCCAACGAAAAAAACTTTGAGACAATAGCGCAAGCGGGTGCTTTAATGGTTGATGCTTTAAAAAACGAAAAGAAAATATTAAGCTGTGGCAACGGTGGTAGTTTGTGTGATGCCATGCATTTTGCCGAAGAGTTAACCGGCAGGTACCGTGACGACCGTAAACCTTATGCAGCTATCGCCATAAGTGATGTTTCGCATATGGCTTGTGTAGGTAATGATTACGGATATGATTTTGTATTTAGCAGATACTTAGAAGCAGTTGGAAACAGCGGTGATGTGTTGTTGGCCATATCAACCAGCGGCAACAGCAAAAATGTGCTTAATGCCATTGAAGTGGCCAAACGTAAAGGCATAAAAGTAGTGGGCTTAACCGGTAAAGATGGTGGCCAAATGAGCAGTTTATGTGATGTAGAAATTCGTGCGCCACACAGCCAATATGCAGATAGGGCTCAAGAAATACATATTAAATGTATACATGCTTTGATTGATTATATTGAACGTAATACATAATCATAGGAAATCATAGCAGCACCTTTCATCAACAAAAAAGCCATTACACCTAAACAGGTAAACGGCTTCTTGTTTGTTTATACAGATAAGGGTTTGTGAGGGGCTTAATGATTCGTTGAACAAACATAGCTTAACAAGTATTAACTATCCTTTGCATTTCATGAAACCGAGGTTTGGCTTTATGAAATGCAATGGTGAAATAGTAAGCATAAAAAAATCCCGCAGTTTACTGCGGGATTTTTTATTTAAAAGTAGTGGTTTGATTATTCAATAACCACACGTTTGGTAGCTACACTACCATCTTTTAAAGTAATGTTTACAAAGTATAAACCTGCGTTTAATGTATTTACATTAAATGCAAAGTTGTTGCTTGTTGCATTTCCGTTTAATAAAATACGACCGGTGATATCCATAACATTGTAAGCATTAACAGTACCGGCAGCACTATTAAAATCAATATTTAAGGTAGTTGTGGCAGGGTTAGGATAAACAGAAAGGTGTTTGCTTACGTTAGCAATTTCTTTAACGCTGGTCAGCTGTCCACGAGTTAATCTAACATCGAATGTATCAGACGACCACATACTGTTTCCGTTTAAAGTAGCTTGAACAGTCCATTTTAGATCAACGCTATCACCAATGTTTACGCTTAAAGAAGCTAATAAAGCATCAATTGTACGATAATCAACAATTAAGTTCGGTTTAGAGCTTGGTAATGAAGCTAAAGGTGCACCAAAATCTGGCGATGTAGCTGATGTAATGCTCCAGGTATAACTCATGTTACCAAAACCAGTGGTGTTGGCAATTTCCCATGTTAAACCTACCATGGTATTGCTATCGCCTTTTACTACCAATGAAGTGTTGTTTGCCGGAGCAATTAAGCCAAACGAAGGTTTAAGTTGATCGTTTGATGTAGCAACTAAGTCGAACTGAACAGCAATACGTCTTGTAGAAAAATCAATCAAAGTATCAATATATTTTTTAGCTTTTGTAATGCTCATATCAGGGTTAACCAACATGGAAAGTGAATCAGCTGCTCTACCATCAGCAGGAATAGTTTGCGTATAAAAGTTTGTTGAAAATTTAGCCTGTACTGAGGCTCTATCCCACCACTCCCATGGTGCACCATCTTGAGGGAAGTTTGTACGAACAGGATATAAGTGCTCAACTCCATTTGTACGTGTTCTTAGCGCATTAGAAATAGGATCAACCAAATATTTGGTGTTTAATTTATTATTCACACCCAATTGATTTGCTTTAGGAATAACAGCTCCTGCGCCTGAGGCACTAGGAATAACTGTTGTCATGTTTGTTGGTACAATTACGTTACCGGTATTAAACGGAGCGAAAGGATCACGATCAGATTGCATACCAACAATTGGCAAACTATTAGCATCTAACCAGCTTAAATCGCCCATTGAACCTCCATAATGAAAAACCATCTGAGCATTTGATGATACACCAGCATCACCACTTACGTTAAAGAATGGATTTCCGCCAACACCTCTCCAATCACCTAGTGTGTCTATGCTTACCATTGGCGTAAAATCGTTGCGTTGAAACTTAGCAATGCTATTAATTTCTGATGCTTTATCAACTGTTGCTAATGCAAGGGCAATGTATCCGCCTGTTCCTTGACCACCAACAATAATTTTTGAGGTATCAATACCATAAGTAGTTGCATTGGTGTTTAAAAATCGTATCGCATTTCTTACGTCTTGCATACCGCGATAAGTAGCATTTAGTAATTGTTCGGTTGATGCAGGTGGTTGTGCCAATGCATTCCAACCTAAACGGTAATTAACAGCAACTGCATTAAAACCACGTTTGGCCAAACGGGTACACATTTCAACTACAGCGCTGTCGTCTTTACTACCGGTTGCCTGGCGGTTTGTTAATACCGGTAAGTAACTTCCGGTGTGTGCTATAATGATGGTAGGCCTGCTACTTACCGAGCTACCTACTGGAGTGTATACATCACAGCTCAAATTTGCCCCAATAATTGGCTGTTGCCCCGGGACTTGTCCGTAAAGAATGTTTACACTTCTGTTACTATCATACACAATGTTTGCCTGTTTAGAAACATCAAACATTTCATCTAGATACATGGTTTGTGCAAACACAGGCGCAGTGCCTAATGTCATCAAACTGATACCTAACAATTTTTGTAGTGATTTTTTCATAATTGTTTGTTTAGAGTTTTGCTAATTTATGATTTATTTGATTAAATGGACTTTAATATTAACTAATTGTTACCACTTAGTTCAAAAAGTGCAGAAAAGTATGCTAGTCTTCCTACTTGAGGTCCACCATAAACCTGATACACGCGGTTGTCGGTTAAATTGTTCGAGCCTAATTTAAATGTGCAATGCCAAGCAGCAATTCTTTTGCTGATTTGCGCGTCTATCATATAATAAGCCGGAACTTCTCCGGTAAACTGTGGGGAACCTTCAAACATAAATCCGGTTTGGTATTTATAATTGATGCCATATCCCCAAAAACGACTCGGTTTACCAAAGAAGTTAATGTCGAAATCCCTACCGTTTATACCAATATTGTATTTGTGTTCCGGTGTGTTAAAGGCCGGAATAAGGGGGTCGGTTGAGCCTCTTCTGTCAAGCACATTCCAAGAATAGTTGACAGCAAAACCAAGGTACTTTTTAAAAAAATAATTTACTCCTCCGGTAAATCCTTGAGTCGTAACTACATCTTTTGAATTAGTAGCTACCCGATATACTTGTGGTATTGGTATAGTTGCGATTGGCCAATTGGGTCTTGCACCAATTTTATAGCCTATAAAGTTGGTGTACCAGCTATAATAATAGTTAACATCTATGTAAAGCTTATCTTTAATTAAAGATGTTCTCCAGCCAAACTCAATAGTTTTTACTTCTTCAGGTTTTATGGGTTCAACATTAAAATAATCCAGTTCATTACGCCCATTTATGAATGCATCAAGAAGAGAAGTGATGGTAACCAGGCTGTCAAAACCGCTTAAATTACCTAATAATGTTGCTCTTCCAACATTTAAGTTAATGTATTGGTCTGTTAAAGTTGGATTACGGATAGCCGATGAGAATGAACCACGAAGGATATGTTTTTTGTAGGCATAAACTCCTGTTCCTGCAGTCGACCAAAGTGTATTGAAGTTTTGGTTTTTATCAACGCGATTGGTCCAACTTAGTTTTAGTTTATCTTTGAGTAACTTTTTTTCGATACCTAAATAAGCCCCGGCTTCTTTATTGTATATTCTGGTATTTCCGGTATCTAAAAATATGGTACCTTGACTGTATGGTGCGTATAACCTGAAACTAGCCCCTGTTTTTACATCCAAGGTAAGAAAGCTAAATTGATATTCCCCTGCAATATGATACAAAGCAGACTTATCGAAAAAGCGTGAACCACCTTCTCTATTTGTTCTTGAAATAATACTCTGAAAAGCAGAATCAAATTGAGGTGTTCCCGGTTCTAATCTATATAATCCGGAGTTATTGGAGCTGGGGCTATAATTGGCCGCATTTCGACTAAGGTTATGAAAATAAATGAGTGAATCGAATAAGTTTGTTTGCCAATAATTTTCTATGTAATTAAGTCTTTGTCCGCCCGCACCGGGGATGGTATCAACCTGAAGGCCTTGTCCATTGGTATTTCTGTTATACCACTCTAACATGTAACTTCCCAAAGTTGATTCCATTTTTGAGTTGTAGTCTGCAGCCCATGTTTGATCAGATTTGGCGGTATTTTGTAGCAAGATTGCTGTTGAATAAGCATCGTAACTTTTTCCGGCATCTTCGTTCGTGGCATAAGCGCGTATAAAGAATTTTCCTTCTTTTCTTAATTCCAACTTGTTCTGAAAAAATAAAATGTCTTTTAAACTAAAACGATTGTCGCCTTGATAAACGGTGGTTCCTGTTCCAAAATTTGATGCTGCAATAAACTCGATATCCTTTTTTATTTTGTAATGAAAGGCGGCATTCAATTTCATGTTACGCGAATTGTAGTCTACCAATTGGTCCTCACGGTATCCATTTCTTAAGTAATATCCTCTTCCTACAGTTTGTAAGCTTAACGGTGGATTATAGGAGTTTGCTGTCACATATTCATCGCCATAAATGTTAACTGCATCATATCCACCTAGTGCACCTGGTTTTGTAGGCGATTGTATAGTTGGTGAATAATTTCTTGCTTCCCAATCATTGGCGCGCATGTAAAAGAAATTTAGTTTATATGCGTATCGATCATCTCCTTTTTTGTCTTTAAAAACTTGTGCCCAACGCACTGCCGTCTCTGTTAATGCGCGTTCGCCACCTTTTAAACTTACACTTAAACCCGGATATAAAAATGGCGATTTGGTTTGCATATTTATTACACCATTAAATGCATTTGGTCCGTAGTAAGCACTACTTGCACCAACAATTAAATCTACCTTTTGTACATCAAGTTCGCTTGCACCTAAAAAGTTTCCTAAACTAAAATTTAGTCCCGGACTTTGGTTATCAACTCCATCAATTAATTGCAAGCTGCGCACAGGTGATGTGCTGTTAAACCCACGTGTATTAATAATTTTAAAACCAATACTTGCCGATGTTAAATCTACCCCTTTTAAATGTGCCAAACCTTCGTAAAAATTGGCTGCCGGAGTTTGTTTAATGGCAGTAGCATCCATGGTTTCTACCGTAATCGGGTTTTGTTTTTGTTTTTCGGTGATGCGGCTATCTCTAACTTCAGCTTCTTTAAGCTCGGTTACATTTTGCTCTAACTTTATGGCAAGTGGTTTATCTGTTGAAGTAACATTGTACTCTAGCTTGATATAACCCATGTAATTAATTACCAAAATAAGTGGCAATTCTTTATCGGTTTTTAGAGTAAAGTTACCATCAAAGTCGGTAGATGTACCTATACTGGTGCCTTTTATCATTACCGAAGCGCCTATCAGGTTCTCGGCCGTTTTTTTATCTTTTATATTTCCTTTAACTGTTCTTGTAGTTTGTGCAAACAAGTTGTTAAAAGTTACAAGCAGTAATGTATAAATCAGTAAATATCTTTTCAATGTTGGGGGGTATTAAAAAACTCTAAAATAGTACTAATTAAACTCAAGGTAATTCACATCTTACAAACACAATGATATGTAATTATTACATGTTTAATCAAGCCAAACAAGTAGTAACCACAAAATGTAATTACAGTTTAATCAATAGTGTTCGTCAATACGAATGCCATATAAATGTTATGCTGACGTGTGAGCCTGTCAAACCGCACCTCTTTATGAGTGAGTGCAGATACTGCACATTAAATTGTACTTAAAAATGGATTGTTTGATTTTTCAGAACCTATAGAGGTTTTAGGGCCATGACCACTGTATACAACTGTTTCATCAGGTAATATAAATAGTTTGGTTCTGATGGATGTGATTAAGGTATCAAAGTTTCCACCCGGTAAATCGGTTCGCCCAATACTTTGGTAAAAAAGCACGTCACCTGATATGAGTTGTTTGCTGTGAGGTTCGTAAAAGCTTAAGCTGGCGATTGAGTGGCCGGGTGTAAATAAAATCTGCAAAGTGGTATTACCAAATTGCAGGATGTTACATTCATCAATATAAATTTGTGGTTCAGGAATTTCTTCTACTACCATACCGAACATTTTGGCCCAACGGTCGGTATCGCGGTATGTTTCCAGCTCGTTTTTGTGTAGATGTAAAGGTAGGTTATATTTTTTGGCAACAAATGCGTTTCCAAGCACATGGTCTATGTGGCAATGTGTATTTACCAATAATGTTGGAGTAAGGTTATGTTGGGTAATAAAGTTTACCAACTCGGCTTGCTCGCTCGCCTGGTGGCAACCCGGATCAATAATGGCGCATTGTTTGGTATTATCAAACAAAACATATGTATTTTCAGAAAACTCGTTAAATGTAAATGTTGCTACCTGCATGGCGCAAATATGTGACTTTTTAAGTATTACTGACAACCACAAGCTGGTTTGGTAGTTACATTACCCTTATCGTCTTCTATTATAGCTAATTGTCCTTTTTCGTTGTAAGTGTAAGTACGTTTCAACTTCCCTTTTTTATAGTACTCCCGTTTTTCTAAAATTTTTTTCTCGGTATAATAATACCAATTACCAACTTTATTGCCATTGCCATAGTGTCCCTTTACTTTTACTTTACCATTGGGGTAAAACTCTTTGTATGTGCCATGCAATGGCTGTTGAGCCAAAGTGTTAATCCACAAAACCCCCAAAGCTGCAATGCTAAAAAGCGCAATAAACTGGGTTTTAATTTTTGTCATAAAAAAGGTAAAGTTAAAATGTTTTTGGCAGTAAGTTTCAAAATTAAAAACATTTACTATTTTAGCACCCCTTATTTTCAAAAAAACTTAACAATAGGGATAACCAACGTGATTGCATTTGTTGAAGGAAAATTAGTTATAAAATCGCCTGCCCAAGTTGTGGTAAATTGTGGTGGAGTAGGATATGCCATCAACATATCTTTAAATACATACGATCAACTTGCTTCGCAAGAATCGGCACGTGTGCTTACTCATTTGGTGGTTAAAGAAGACAGCCACACGCTTTATGGTTTTGCCGAAGAAGACGAACGTCAGTTGTTTTTGTTACTTATTTCGGTGAACGGAGTTGGAGCCAACACTGCCCGCATGATTTTATCGTCAATGAAACCAAGTGAGGTTAAGCAAGCAATAACTTCGGGTAATTGGGCGTTATTAAAATCCGTGAAAGGAATTGGCCCCAAAACAGCCCAACGTATCGTGATTGATTTACAAGACAAAGTACAGAAAACAGAAGGATTCTCCGGAGAGCAATTAACGGCATTTACCACTGCTAACAAAGCTACCGAAGAGGCTCTTGCCGCGTTAATTATGTTAGGATTTGCTCGCAATGAGGCCGAAAAAGGGCTGCAAAAAGTGAAGCAACAAAATCCTAATTATTCAGTTGAAGAATTAGTAAAAAACACCTTAAAAGTTATTTGATGGCGAAACTCTACTTTGTTTACTCTCTCTAAAATAAAATACATATCGCTCTCTTCCGTGTTTACTTTGCTTACGGGCATAGTATGGGGAGTTACGCCCGATTTTTTCTCGTTTTATGAGTCGGAAGTAAATAAAAAATCAACCAATAAATCTTTTAGTTTCGCCCCACCGGATAGTTCATCAGGCTCTGATACCACAAGAAAAAAGCTTCCTTATCCAATTCAAGATAGGAAACCATATGAGCTTAATCAAAAAACGCATCCGTTTGATTTAGGAGAACCATCTAACATTAAAAATAAATACGAGTTAGATCCAAGTTCAAATCAATATAACTTTAAATCTACTGTTGGTAATCAACCATACCGTTTGGGTGCTACTGTGCCAATTAAAGAACAATTAAAGCGGGAAAACGAACGCCAAAATGCGCAATATTTTAAACAACGTGCGCAGGCACAAAACTTTGTTAAAGGAGGTGGTTTAATTCCTCCGTTAAAGGTTGGCCCGAAAATTTTTGATAAAATATTTGGTAGCGGTGTGATTGATATTAGACCACGTGGAACTGCCGAGTTAATTTTTCAGGGTAATTTTAACACAGTACGTAATCCGGCTATTGCACTTCGTCAGCAACGCACAGGTCAGTTTGATTTTCGTCAGAAAATACAACTAAACGTATCGGGTAGTGTGGGTGATAAGATGAAGGTGAACATGAACTACGATACCGAGGCCACTTTCGATTTTGAGAACCAAATGAAATTGGATTACTCGGGTAAGGATGATGATATCATTAAAAAAATTGAATTGGGTAATGTTACCTTACCTCTTAACTCGTCATTAATACAAGGTAGCCAGAGTTTGTTTGGGGTAAAAGCCACCATGCAATTTGGTAAATTAACCGTAACTTCTATTGTTACACAACAGCGTGGTAAAACCACAGAAACAGAGCTACAAGGTGGAGTTCAAACCACACGTTTCGATATTCAGGCCGATAACTACGACATGAACAAGCATTACTTTTTAGCTCAGTTTTTCAGAGATAATTATGATGCTTGGTTGCGTAATTTGCCTATTATTTCATCGCCAGTAGTTATTAATCGTGTTGAGGTTTGGGTAACCAACCGTACCGGTGTTTTTGATAACGCCCGTGATGTAATTGGTTTTAGTGATTTGGGTGAAGCCGCCAAACGTGATAATAAATATTGGGAACTCAATCCAAATCCAAACGATACTTTTCCGGGCAATAGTGCCAATAGTTTGTATGGTTATTTAAGCGGACAAGGTTTAAATCCTGATACATCCTTATTACGTCAGTCGTTCCAAATTCAAAATCAACTGGCTCGTCATCAAAGTATTACCAACTTGCAGGCCATATCGCAGTTCCAAATGATAAACTACGCGCGATTACTGAACCCAACAGAGTATACTGTCAATACACGTTTGGGTTATATATCTTTAAATAGTGCATTAAATAACGATGAGGTTTTGTGTGTAGCTTTTGAATACACACTTGATGGTCGTTATTTTAAAGTGGGTGAGTTTACTACCGATTTACCTCCAAACCCTGATGTACCAAATGTATTGTACACCAAAATGCTTAAAGGTCCATCGCAACGCCCCGATTTACCCATGTGGGATTTGATGATGAAAAATGTGTATGCGTTAGGTACATTTAACATTCAGCCTAAAGATTTTAAATTAAATGTAGTATACGCTGATGACCCTTCGGGTGCAGATTTAAATTACATACCACAACAAAATGAACCGCAGTTAACGGGTGTTCCATTAATTACCGTTTTAAATCTAGATAACTTAAATACACAACAAGAGCGCGCACCTGATGGTATTTTCGATTTTATTGATGGAGTTACAATTAACGCCATGCAGGGTAGGGTAATTTTTCCTGTGGTTGAACCTTTTGGTTCTTATTTGGCAACAAAGTTTGTAAACAATAAAGACAGGGCACGGTATTATTCATTTTATGAATTGTACGATTCTACCCGTTTTGCAGCCATGCAATTACCGCAGTATAACAAGTTCTTTTTACGTGGTACATATCAGGGGTCATCAAGCAACGAAATTTCTTTAAATAGTACCAATATTCCACGTGGTTCGGTAAGGGTTACTGCTAACGGAGCACCGCTAACAGAGAATACTGATTTTGTGGTTGATTACAACTTAGGTCGTGTTAAAATATTAAACACAAGCTTACTGAACTCGGGTGCCTCTATAAAAGTATCGTCAGAAAGTAACTCGTTATTTAGTGTGCAACAAAAAACATTGTTGGGTACCCGTTTCGATTATAAATACAATAAAGATTTATTGCTTGGGGGTACGTTTTTATACCTAAACGAAAGACCGCTAACCCCGAAAGTTAACATTGGTGAAGAACCCATTTCTAATGCTATTATAGGTTTAGATGGCTCCTACAAACGCGACTCACGCTTTTTAACCAAGTTGGTTGATAAGCTTCCGTTTATTGAAACCAAAGAAATATCAACGATTACAGTTAGTGGTGAATTTGCAAAGTTAATTCCCGGAGTGCAGGGTGCATTGGCACAGAAAGGAACAGCATATTTGGATGATTTTGAAGGAAGTGAAACACCATTTGATTTAAAATCACCTGCCTTAAATTGGACATTGGCATCAACCCCACAAGGACAAACAGATTTATTTCCGGAGGGTAATTTACTAAATAGTTTAGAGTACGGATACAAACGGGCGAACTTAGCTTGGTACAACATCGCAACCACATTTTATCGGGAGGATAATTTTACTCCACAACACATACAAGATGATGATGAACAATTGAGTAACGATTGTGTGCGTGAAGTTGATTTAAGAGAAATATTTCCTGAACGCCAACAACAGCCGGGTTTGCCAACCAACGTATCTACTTTAGATTTGGCCTTTTATCCAAAAGAAAGGGGGCCGTATAATTATAATGTTGACGAATTAAATGAAGACGGAAGCTTAGCCAATCCAACCAACAAATGGGGTGGTATCATGCGTAAGATAGATCAAAACGATTTTGAAGCAACCAATATTGATTACATTGAGTTGTGGATGATGGACCCTTATGCATGCAAAAAAGATGAAACCAATCAAGGCTCGTTTTATTTAAACTTGGGTAATATTTCTGAAGATATTTTGCGTGATAACCGTAGGGCTGCCGAAAATGGTTTGCCAAGAAATGAGGCCGATAATTTATACATGGATAGCACCACTTGGGGACGTGTGCCACGCAAGCCGGTAATTAATTACGCCTTTGATGCCGACCCTACTATCAGACAACAGCAAGATGTGGGGTTGGATGGTTTTAATGATGATGGCGAGCGTGCTTGGTTTGATACAGCATACGTGCAAAAAGTTGCCAGCCGTTATGGTACAACAAGTGTTGCTTATCAAAATGCAGTTGGCGATCCATCTAATGATAATTACAGCTATTATTTAAGCACACAATACGATAATACACAAACTAGTATTTTAGATCGTTACAAACGTTTTAATCGTCATCAAGGCAATTCTCCAACAATTGATCAATCGCCTGAAGCATACCCGGTAACTGCAACCAATACACCCGATAACGAAGATATTAACCGTGATTTTACCCTGAATGATATTGAGGAATACTATCAATATAAAGTTGATATCAGTAAATCGCGTTTGGCTGTTGGGCAAAATTATGTAACCGATAGTGTACGCAGAATTGCCACCTTAAAAGATGGGAGCCAGAGAGAGGTTGTTTGGTACCAATTAAAAATTCCGGTACGCGAGTATGAGAAAAAGGTAGGGCAGATTTACGACTTTAAATCGATTCGTTTTATGCGTATGTTCATGCGTGGATTTAGTGACGATATGATTTTAAGGTTTGCCTACTTTCAATTGGTACGTGCAGATTGGCGTAAGTATCTAGGTAATCTGGAGGCCGGAAAAGAAAATATACCTAATGATAATGTAGACAGAACCCAATTTGTGGTTTCTACAGTTAATCTTGAAAAAAACAGTGCACGTACACCTATTAAATACGTGACACCTCCCGGTATTCAGCGCGAGATTGACTTTAGTGCACCACAAGCGGTTCAGCAAAACGAACAATCACTCTCTTTATTGGTTTGTGATTTGCGAGATGGTGATGCACGTGGTGCATTTAAAAATATAGGCACGGATTTAAGACGTTATGGTAAGTTGCGCATGTTTGTTCATGCCGAAGGTGTAAACGATGCACTAAGAGATGATGATGTACATGCATTTATTCGTATTGGTACCGATTTAACCAACAATTATTATGAGTTTGAAATGCCTTTAAAAGTAACTGTTCCACCTGCTGCAAGTCCGGATTTAATCTGGCCGGCAGCTAATGAAATGAATATTACTTTAGAAGAATTAATTAACACCAAAATTGCACGTACAAATGCTAACTATCCGTTTACGGCCGTGTACGAACGACAAGGTGGAAATGGGATTTATCGCGTTATTGGTTTACCGGATTTAAGTCAGGCGCGAGTAGTAATGGTGGGTATACGTAACCCTAAAGCAAAACCCGGAATAGATAATGATGATGCTTTACCTAAATGTGCTGAGGTTTGGTTTAACGAATTACGTATGACAGACTTTAGTAACCAAGGTGGTTGGGCTGCAACGGGTAGGGTTTTAGCTAAGCTTGCTGATTTTGGTAACTTACAGTTTACCGGAAGTATATCCACAGTTGGGTGGGGTGGTATTGACAAAAAGTTAAATGAGCGTAGCTTAGACGACCAATATAACTACGACTTACAAAGTAATTTTGAGTTAGGTAAGTTTTTTCCTAAAAAATTGGGTTTGTCTATCCCAATGTTCATGTCGTACGGTAATACAACAATACGTCCTTTTTATAATCCTTTGAACCCGGATGTAAGGTTGCAAAAAGAGATTGATGAAAGCACCAATCCGGACTATGTAGACAGAATAAAACGCGCTGCCGATGATTATACCACACGCAGAAGTATTAACTTTACGAACATCCGTAAAAACAGGACAGGTACAGGTAAGCAACATTTTTATGATATAGAAAACTTTACTTTTACATACGCTTATACTGAAACCTACAGACGCAACCAAACCATAGAATATTATATACTGCAAAATTACCGTGGTATGGCAGGCTACACATACAACTTTGCACCAAAACCATGGGAACCATTTAAAGAGTTAATTAAATCAAAGCAGTTGCAGTTGATCAAAGATTTTAACTTAAGCTTTAAACCTGCTTCTTGGGGAGCGCGTATGGAAGCCGATAGAAGATATGGTGTAACCATTAATAGGAATAATGATAATCCGAATACATTGGTGCCCACTTTATTTGATAAGTTGTTTACCATGAATAGGTATTACGACTTTAGGTATGATATTACCAAAGGGTTGAAGTTAGATTATAATTCAACAGCTATGGCACGTATTGATGAGCCGTTAGGTAGAATTGACGAAAGTACACCTCAAAAGCAAGACAGTATGTGGAATAACTTTTGGAAAGGTGGTAGGTTAACACAGTTTGATCAGGTGGTGCGCGTAAATTATACCATACCAATCAATAAAATACAGTTGTTAAGCTGGACTAATTTGACTTATAATTATACCTCAAATTTCCAATGGAAACAGGCACCTCCGGCTGCTGATAGTTTAGGAAATACTATTCAAAACTCTCGGGTACAAACATGGAATGCTAACCTTAACTTAATTATGCTGTATAATAAGTTTGCCATTTTGCGCGACTTAAACAACCCAAGCGGAACAAAGGCCCCAACTACGCCTAAAAAAACAAAAACGAAAAAGAAAACGGTTAAGAAAAAAGATAAGAATGGTAAAGAAATAAAAGAAGAGGAGGAAGAGGAAGAAAAGCCTGCACCAACTTTAAATCCTGCGATGAAGTTTGCCTTACGTTTATTAACTAGTACAAAAAATGTGACTTATCAGCACACCATCAACAACGGAATGGTGTTACCGGGCTTTAACTCAAAACCTCAATATTTAGGGCAAAACTTTGATGCAGGTGCTCCCGGTTTTGATTTCTTATTGGCCATGCAAGATCCCGAGTATCGATTTATGGCAAGCCAAAAAGGTTGGTTAACCAAAGATACCCGCGTAAGTAGTTATTATACTACCGATTACCGAGAGAATATAACAGGTCGTGCTACACTTGAACCCATTCAAGATTTCAGGGTTGAGTTAAACATAACTAAACAATCATCTCGTGCACAGCAATCGTTATTTAGATTCGATTCTATATTGGATACGCATCGTGATGTGGGTCCACTTATTGAGTCGGGAACATATTCTATATCGTATAATATTTTTGCAACTACTTTCTCTAAAGAGTTTGAAGATGGAACATCGGAAGTATTTAATCAGTTTCAGGAGAACCGTAAGATTATTGCAGAGCGATTGGCTGCAAATCCGGAACGTCCGGGTTTAGGATTGGACAGTAATGGTTTTCCTGTTGGTTACAGCCGTAATGCACAAGATGTATTGATTCCGGCATTTCTAGCGGCTTATTCGGGTAAAAACGCAAGTACAGCCTCTTTATCGGCATTCCCACAAATTCCGGTTCCAAATTGGCGTATAACTTATACCGGTTTAACCCGTATCGAAAAAATTAAAGAATATGCAAGCAACGTTACCATCAACCATGCTTATTCTTCAACTTATTCTGTTGCATCATTCCAAACCATTACAGATACGGCATCAACCAACCTAAATGGTGATTATAGTCCGCAATACCAAATACGAAGTATAAGTATGATAGAGCGCTGGGGACCATTTATTGGTATTGATGTTACTTTGGTAAATAACTTAACAGCAAGGTTTGAATACAAACGCGATCGCAGTTTGAACTTTGCATTAACCAACGGGCAATTAAGCGAGCAAAAAGGAAATGAGTTTGTATTTGGTACAGGTTATCGTACACAAAAATTACGCATTCCGTTTCTGCGCAACGGCAGAACTTTAGTGTTGAAGAATGATATCAATTTCAGGTTTGATTTTAGTATACGCGAGCAAGTAACCAAAGTACGCAATTTGGATAGGCCAAGCAATGATCCGGTATTGGGTCAAACCGTAATCTCTATCCGACCAACTATTGAGTACATGATTAACGAGAAGTTGATGTTGCGTATTTTCTACGACAGACGTCAAACTAATCCTGCTACATCAAACCAATTTCCAACTATTATTACCAGTGGTGGATTTAGTTTAAGGTATACGATACAATAAAACAACTCCTATCTCACATACATCTTCACATGTTCAATGCCGCCTTCCCAAAAGTGTTCGCCTTTGGGTAAAAGATTGTGGCGCAGGTAGAAATTTTTGGCGGCCAATTGTGCATGTAAATAAACCGGTTTTTCGTCTTGAGGCACATCAGCAATAATCCGTTTTAGCAATGCTGCGCCAACTTGTTGATTTCTATATGATTTAGTAATAGCAAACCGCTCCAGTTTATACCCTTTTTCTGTTTCGCGCCAACGGGCTGTTCCCACTATCTTATTGTTAATCAGGGCAACGTAATGATGGCTTTCTTCCTCAAACTCCCACTCAATATCTTCAGGACAATTTTGCTCAATCACAAACACTTCTTTACGAATTCTGTGTGCTTCGTTTAGCTCTTCTGGCGTTTCAACCAACTTTACTGTAATCATACCTTGAGTTTGCAAAAAAAGTTTATGTTTGCAAACATAATACATCAAGTAACATGAGCAACATAGTTGAATTATTAGGCGAAAATGCCGACAGCTTATTAAAGCACGAATGTAAAACCATCAGTAAAGAGCATATTCATGCTCCAAGCCCTACTTTTGTTAACGACATTTTCGGACAAAGTAACCGTAACCCACAAGTATTACGCAGCTTACAGCAAATTTACGGTACAGGTCGTTTGGCCAATACCGGATATGTTTCTATTTTACCTGTAGATCAAGGTATTGAGCACAGTGGAGGAGCATCATTTGCACCAAATCCTAAATATTTCGATCCTCAAAACATTGTTGAGTTAGCTATTGAAGGTGGTTGTAATGCAGTTGCATCAACTTACGGTGTTTTAGCTTCATGCTCACGTAAATACGCACACAAAATTCCTTTTATTGTTAAAATTAACCACAACGAGTTTTTAAGCTACCCTAATAAATTCGACCAAATTATGTTTGGTTCAGTTGAAGAAGCTTGGAACTTAGGTGCTGTGGCTGTAGGTGCTACAATTTATTTTGGTAGCGATGAGTCAGCTCGTCAGATCCAAGAAGTTGCTGCTGCATTTGAGCGTGCACATGAGTTGGGTATGGCTACCATTTTATGGTGCTACTTACGTAACGGTTCATTTAAAAAAGACGGTGTTGATTACCATACTGCAGCCGATTTAACCGGACAAGCAAACCACTTAGGTGTAACCATTCAAGCAGATATCATCAAACAAAAATTACCTACAGTTAACGGTGGTTACACTGCATTAAACTTTGGTAAAACACATAACAAAGTATACACTGAGTTATCATCAAACCACCCAATTGATTTGGCTCGTTACCAAGTGGCAAATTGCTACATGGGGCGTCAAGGTTTAATTAACTCGGGCGGAGAAAGTAAAGGCGCAAGCGATTTAGCTGAAGCAGTTACTACAGCAGTAATTAACAAACGTGCCGGTGGTCAAGGTTTAATTTCTGGCCGTAAAGCATTCCAAAAACCAATGAACGAAGGTATCGCGTTGTTAAACTCGATTCAAGATGTTTACTTGGATAACACCATTACTTTAGCTTAATTAAGTTAATTATACATTGGTTGGTTGGGTTGATATGATGCCCAATCAACCAATTTGTTTTAATACAGAGATTGAAGTTTTTCGTCTCAAAAACTAAAAAATATGAGTTGGTTTAAACGTGTAAAAGAAGGTATAACCACATCAACCGAGGATAAAAAATCTGTGCCTGATGGGTTGTGGCATAAATGTCCGCGTTGTAAAAAAGCCATTACTACGGCCGAGCACGAGGCGAATAAATATGTATGTCCGGGTTGCCAATATCATGATAAAATTGGTTCGAAAGAGTATTTCGAGATTTTATTTGATGAGCGCAAATACACCGAACTTTTTGCCAACATACAACCTACCGATCCTTTAGAGTTTAAAGACACCAAAGATTACAAATCACGCCTGGCCGAAAGCCAGAAAAAAAGTGGCATGACAGATGCCATGCGTGTTGGAACCGGAAATATTCATGGTTTTCCAATTGTAATTGCCTGTATGGATTTTAACTTTATTGGTGGAAGTATGGGAAGTGTAATGGGCGAAAAAATTGCACGTGCTATTGATTATGGTCGTGAGCACAAAATGCCTGTTATGGTCATTTCAAAATCGGGCGGTGCACGTATGATGGAAGCCGCCTTTAGTTTAATGCAAATGGCTAAAACATCAGCTAAACTGGCATTATTGGCCCAAGACGGAATTCCATACATCAGCTTATTAACCGATCCTACCACAGGTGGTGTTACAGCATCTTTTGCTATGTTGGGCGATTTTAATATTGCCGAGCCAGAAGCATTAATTGGTTTTGCCGGTCCGCGTGTTATTCGTGAAACCATTGGTAAAGATTTACCTAAAGGATTCCAAAGCTCTGAGTTTTTATTAGAGCATGGTTTTGTTGATATGATTGTTAACCGTACCAATTTAAGAGATCAATTAGGGCAGTTACTTTCTTTATTAGCCAACAAACCGTTGGTTAAACCGGAAGTAGCTTAGTAAATAGTATTTAAATACAAAAAGCAGTGCAATGTATGTTGCGCTGCTTTTTTGTTTACGGCACGCTGCTGTTATAAAAATTTTTATTGATTAGGCAGCGTAATGGTATTGTTGATTGTCGAAAAAATCATTATCAGATGTGTCTTTTTATGAAATAGCGCCTACGTAGGTCATTAATTAACTTAAGTTAATTAATTATGAAGCGTAAAATAAATAAAATCGCAGCCAAATTAAACCAATTTAAATAATATATGACTAACAAACTAAAAGTCTCATTTTCATTTTTAACTATCTTAACTTTACTATTCTTTTCATCATGTAAAAAAGAAGAAACAAACGACAAAAATGGTGGCGGTAACAACAACGGATCGGCAGATTACGTGTTACTTATCGAAACCGGTGCTCAATCCTTAACAATTGGTTCTACATTAAATTATTCGGCAGTTTTAGTAAGTGCAACAGGCGAGGTAACTCCAGCAAATGGTGTTACTTGGTCAACATCAAACCAAAGTATTGCAACTATTAATGGAGCTGGCGTTATTACCACAGCAGGTTCTGGAGCAATCACAGTAACGGCTAGTGTAAGTGTAAACGGACGAAACTATTCGGCAACTGTGCCATTGGTAGTAGCTCCACCAACGGTGTTTGTTGTTGCGCCTTCAGCAATTATTTGGGGCGTAAACGATGGTCCGTTGCAGCTCGAACCAATTTATTTCGGAACCGAAAATCCTTCATACAGCTACACCTCAAGCAACAATAGCATTGCTTCGGTATCATCAACAGGTTTAGTAACTTTTAGTGCTGCCGGTAACTGCGAAATTACAGTAAAAGCCAACGGTTTATCGGGTAGCCCTGAATTAACAGTTCCTGTTATGGTAGTTGGCGCACCTGCAATTCCTTTGCCTATTGCCAAAGTATTGGTTACACCAACCGCTCATGATATGTTTAGAGGAGAAAGTTTTCAGTTTACAGCAAAAGCTTTTAACTCAAATAATGCAGAAGTCTCTACCGATTTACAATGGAAGGTAATGGATAATGAAATTGGATCAATTAGCGCAAGCGGATTATTTACAGCTAAAACTATTGGTAAAACTACCATTCAGGCCATAGCAAAAGGTATGATAGGCCAAGCAGAAGTTGTTGTAAACCCTGATACAGTAATTATTGTAAACCCAGTTTATGTAAGTATACCAATGGGAGGAACGCAACAGTTTACGGCCAAAACTTATAGGGTAAACAGAAGCAACAAATCATTGGTAGAAATTGCAAATCCTACAGGTTTAAAATGGGAAATGCCATCCTTTGGTGTTTCTATGTTTGATGTAGGAACTGTAGATAACAACGGTAAAGTAACCATCAAACAAACTGCTAGCCCTGGCATGCAAGCATTTGTATTGGCTTATGTTGATGGCTCGGAAACCATTGATGGTGGGGTAGGTATGATTAGCGTTGGATTTGCTGATCCTTGTAATTGTGGGCCTAACAACGCAAACGTTGCATCTATATCCGTAAGTGAAACCACCCTTAATTTATCTTTTGGCGAACAGGTTACGCTTACCGCAAGAGCACTTAATGCCTCAAACCAACCAGTTGCAGGTGCAACTATAGTTTATTGCAGTGATAACGAAGCCGTGGTTTCGGTTGATCAAAGTGGTGAGGTTAGTGCAAATGGTCCAGGTACAGCTAAAATCACGGTGTGTGTTGGCGATAAAAAAGCTACAGTTAACGTAACGGTTAGTTTCTAAGCTTAGTTAAGCAGTATAACCAACTCGCTATACGTTTATTAAAAGCAGTACAACTATATTGTGCTGCTTTTTGTTGAAGAATTTTATAAGGTTATATTTGTCTAGCAATTGCCAATTTTTTGATGTGGTACTATAATCAATATAACCCACTCAATATTTGCAAGTCTCATTTATTTACATACCTTTGCGGCTCATTTTATTAAACAATAAACATTTAAATTATGTATTTGACCACAGAAACGAAGCAAGGAATCTTCGAAAAGTACGGTAAAGCCAAGTCTAAAACCGACACTGGTTCAGCTGAGAGTCAGATCGCATTATTTACACACCGTATTAATCACATTACGGGCCACTTAAAGGTGAATAAGAAAGATTATTCAGCTGAGTTAAGCCTTGTGAAATTGGTAGGTAAAAGACGCGCTCTGTTAGATTATTTAATGAAAAACGATATTTTCCGTTACAGGGCTATCATTAAAGAACTAGAAATCCGTAAATAATGATATTATTAATGGAAGCTACGAAAAATCAAACGGCATTAATAGTCGCGTGGTTATCGTAAAAATTTTACAAAAGCAGGGGCCAACATTAGTCCCTGCTTTTGTGTTTTTTATTCCGGCATGAAACATCAGGGATAATCAACCTAAAATACTCCGCTAATAGTTTAACTTAGCGACCCAAACAGAAACTTAAGAGTTAAAACAAATAATAAACCTTGCAGGGAATAGGCCCTGTAAAATTAAAAGTAAAAATGAGTACAGCAATTACAAAAACGTTTGAAATAGGTGGCAAAACCATTTCAATCGAAACAGGCCGCTTAGCTCGTCAGGCAGACGGAGCGGTTGTAGTAAAAATGGGCGACACAATGATTCTTGCTACGGCAGTATCAGCTCGTGAAGCTAAGGAAGACGTAGATTTTATGCCGTTAACGGTAGATTACCAAGAGAAGTTTGCAGCTGTTGGTCGTATTCCCGGTAGTTTCCATAAACGTGAGGCAAAATTAAGCGATTATGAAGTATTGGTTAGCCGTATTGTTGACCGTGCTTTACGTCCTTTGTTCCCTGAAAATTACCATGCCGATACGCAGGTAATGTTACAGTTAATTTCATCAGACAAAAACTTAAACCCTGATTGCTTAGTAGGTTTAGCTGCTTCGGCTGCTTTAATGGTAAGTGATATTCCGTTTAACGGACCAATTTCTGAAGTACGTATAGCTCGTATAAATGGTGAGTTTGTGTTAAATCCTTTTATCGACCAACTAGCTGATGCTGATATGGATTTGATAGTTGCAGGTACCGAACACGATTTAAACATGGTGGAAGGTGAGTGCAGCGAGGTAAGCGAAACAGACATGCTAGCTGCTTTAAAAATTGCTCACGAAGCCATTAAACTTCAGTGCAAAGCACAGTGGGAGTTATGCGAAATGTTAGGTGGACGTAAGCCTGCACGTGAATATAACCACGAACGTAGCGATGAAACTTTAGCAGCGCACATTCGTGAGTTTGCTTACGATAAAATTTTAGCTATTGCTAAAAGTGCTCTAGGTAAAAATGAACGTAGCGAAGCATTTAAAGCGGTTCGTAAAGAATATGTAGCACAGTTTTATCCGGAAGGTAGCGAAACACAACCTGATAAATTTTTAATGAACAAATACTTCCACGATGTGGAGTATGATGCAGTTCGTGCCATGATTTTAAACGAAAAAACACGTTTAGATGGCCGTAAATTAGATGAGGTTCGTCCTATTTGGAGTGAAGTTGGTTACTTGCCAGCTGCCCACGGTAGCGCGGTATTTACACGTGGGGAAACACAATCGTTAACTACAGTAACCTTAGGTACTAAGTTAGACGAGCAATTGTTAGATGCACCAATGAATGCAGGTTATGCTAAATTCTTATTGCACTACAATTTCCCTTCATTCTCAACCGGTGAAGTAAAACCAAATCGTGGTCCTGGACGTAGAGAAATCGGTCATGGTAACTTAGCTTTACGTGGTTTAAAACGCGTATTGCCACCGTTAACCGAAAGCCCTTACACCATTCGTATTGTAAGTGATATTTTAGAATCTAATGGTTCATCATCAATGGCTACAGTTTGTGCCGGTTCGTTAGCTTTAATGGATGCAGGTATTAAAATTAGCGGTGCTGTAAGTGGTGTGGCAATGGGTTTGATTAGCGATGAAACTACAGGTAAATATGCAATTTTAACTGATATTTTGGGCGATGAAGATCACTTAGGTGATATGGATTTTAAAGTAGTGGGTACTGCAAAAGGTATTACTGCTTGCCAAATGGATATTAAAATCAATGGTTTGAAATGGGAAATGGTTGAGGAGGCTTTAAAACAAGCTAACGCAGGTCGTTTACACATTATGAACGAAATGAACAAAACCATTAGCAAAGCTAACGATGATTACAAACCACACGCTCCACGTATTGAAACCATTATTATCGATAAAGATTTTATTGGTGCAGTAATTGGTCCGGGTGGTAAAGTTATTCAAGGTATACAAAAAGATACCGGTGCTACCATCAGCATTACTGAAGTAGATAACAAAGGTATTGTAGAAGTGGCAGCAACCAACGGAGAAAGCATGTCGAAAGCTGTTTCTATTATTAAAGGTATTGTAGCTGTTCCGGTTGTAGGTGATGAATATGTAGGTAAAGTAAAAACTGTAGTTGACTTTGGTGCATTCGTAGAATTTTTACCAGGCAAAGATGGTTTATTACATATCAGTGAAATTAGCTGGAACCGCTTACCAAGCATGGAAGGTGTGTTACAAGTAGGGGAAGAAGTAAAAGTAAAGTTGATTGAAGTAGACAAGAAAACAGGTAAATACAAATTATCTCGTAAAGTATTGTTACCTCGCCCACCACGCCCGGAGAACAAACCTGCAGAAGGTGCTGCTCCAAGTGCAGAAAACAACGCTTAATTATTTAATTAGCTATACAAAACAGGCCACCCATGGGTGGCCTGTTTGCGTTAATAAAGTTCTTAATTATTGCTTCACAACCTTCACTGTACTTGTTTGTCCTTGAGATGTGATGCGGAGTAAATACACCGCGGGACTTAATGTTTTTACATCAATATTAAACCGGTCAGTTGAATTATTGCATTCCGTGCTCATTAAAACTTTTCCGTTTACATCCATAAATTCAAAACTAGTATTGTTTAAAGGTTTATCCGATTCAATAATAATTTCGGAACTTACAGGATTAGGGAAAATAGTATACGATTGGGTTACATATTCTGCAACACCGGTGTTATTGATGTAAGTGAAACCGTTTAACATTGCAGTACCTTTAGGAGTTGTAACCTTAATTGCACCTGTAGTTCCAGTATCAATAATAGCAGTAATTATTTTAGGACTTATTACTGTGAATTCTTTAGCTATTGTGTTACCAAATGTTACAATACTAGTATTCGAGAAATAATTTCCAATTATAGTTATTAATGTACCACGTGAGCCTGATAACGGACTAAAAGAATTAATAATTGGGGCATTGTTTGCATCAACACGAATGCTGAAAGTACCATTGGTTCGTCCGACATCCGGACAATAACTATCATGGGCACTTATATTAAAGTAATAAGGTTTATCATTGGTATCACTCATTTCTGTTTGCCAACAAAACTGCCAAGAATCCTCACGTGGGCGGGGTAAACTTGCACCAATGGGATAGGTTGGTTTAAAAAAAAGTTTATTGGGTCTCACTATTTCTTCGCTCCATGAAAGGTAGGTTGTGTCTATTCGGGGTATTGCAGGATAAAAATCGGACTCTTTTGCGATTACTGTAAAGCAAATCTGTTCGCCTGCATAAACAGAGTAATTGAACTTTGGACGATTGCCTGAGTCTGATGGGATTGTGGCCAAATATGGTAAGTTATTGTTGGTGCAATTGATAGAAAACAATTGCAGGTCGCGCTGGGTTATACCTAAAAGGATTCTTTCTCCTGCACTATTGTATAGCCATTGCTTAATCAGTACATTAAAATTGCCTAAAATAGGATTTGGCGTATTGTTTAATGAAGTAAAGTTAATATTCCCATTTATTGAGTCAATAAACACAAAAGGGCCATTTTTTTGAGGATAATTCGAGTGAGGTGGCTTTAGCGTGTCTAGAGGGAAAATGTATTTGGCACTACCAGGCAATTGATAGTTTACTGGGTTACCACCTGATTGTATAGACGGAGCAATTTCGTATGTAAGTATATCTCCATCCGGATCAATGGCTCCCATATTAAATAAATATTCTTGTCCCGAACATGCGATAATCAAAGGTTCGTTTTTTAAAATTGGTGAGTTGTTTTTGCATGGTGTTTGTGAGTTATGTAAAACATTTATGGTTGCACCAATTCTAAAATCTTGACCGGATGAGCCTGCCAAATTCCATATGCCCGCACCACGGCAACAAAGTGTCCAATAAACGTCCCAATAGGTGCAAGTAGTATTGGTAGAAGACAAATCGAAGGTTCCTTCAAAAAGATATTTCTCTACAGAAGGAGAATATGTGCCTGGAATAACTTGACCTAAATTGTCACAACCATTTTTAGCAATGTTACCACATAGCCCGATACTAGCTTTACCTAAGTCTTCTACCCTTACAAGGTTAAGGGTAACTGTTGTGTTGTTAGGTGTGGCATTACATCCATTAAGGTTTAATGTGGTATTTGGACGGGCGGTCATTGTTTGAGTACAAGCCATACTACCACACAATGACGCACCAGTACAATCCCTATATATTATTAAGCGCATTTTCCAAGTACGAGGTCCTATACATTCGTACTCAATGTCACCACCTATAACATGTGAGGCCCTTGCTGAAAATGAGTAAAGAATAATTAGCACCAGTGTTAGTGTTTTTGTTAGAATCTTCATAAGTCTTGGTTTTATAATAAAATCAAATCACAGTATTAATTAATAGTATTTGCTAAAACTTAGTATGAAAGTTTACATTTGATTAAAAATTTACTGTTTCACAACCTTCACCGTACTAGTTTGTCCTTGCGATGTGATGCGGAGTAAATACACAGCTGAGCTTAATGTTTTTACATCAATATTAAACCTACTGGTTGTCGTATTACATCTAGTGCTCATCAAAACTTTTCCGTTCACATCCATCAATTCAAAATTAGTGTTGTTTAAAGTTTTATCCGATTCAATAATAATTTCGGAACTAACCGGATTAGGGAAAATAGAATAAGATTGAGTTACATATTCTGTAACACCAGTGTTGTTGATGTAAGTAAATCCACTTAACAATGCTGTGCCGTTTGGTGTTACCACACTCACGTTACCTGTTGCACCTGTATCAACTATAGCGGTAATAACAGATGCAGAAACCACATTAAAATTTTTAGCATTTACACCACCAAATAACACGTCAGTTGCATTGTTTAGGTTACTACCATTAATGGTAATTTGTGTTCCATTGCTACCTGTTTGTGGTGTAAAAGAATTAATAACCGGGGCATAAATACTAACACTAACTGTAAGTGATACATTATCTGTGCAACCTTCATTATTAGTAACTGATGCTTTAACCACTCCAACGCTTTGATTAGGCCAGGATACTTTTATAGCATTAGTACCTTGTCCGGTTGTGATGTTTCCGTTGGTTAGTGTCCAGTTGTAGGTATGGTTTGACAGTTGGTTTACACTGTAATTATAAACCTGTTGGGTATCTAATACAGTTGTTGGTCCTGTTATATTACCAATATTAGGTTGAGGAGTAACAACAACTGATTTGACAATGCTGTCGCTACAACCATTGTTAGATGTTACTTTTAATTTTATTGGATAAACTCCCGAATTTGGAAAAGAAATAATATTATTCTTCTGACTGCTGGTATCATTTCTATAGGTCCAAATACGGCTCAAACTACCTGAAGTAATAGTACTCGAGTCGTTTAAAATATATTGGTTATCATTTAGGCATTGAATAGGATTGTTTAGTGTAAATTTAACTTTAGGTTTTGGGTTTACTATTACATAAAAATTGTTAGAAGTACTATTCAAACAACCAAAGCTATCAGTAATAAAAACCCGATATGATGCACCATCTTTAGCGATAAGAGTATTGCCTCTTTCGTTGGGGATATTCAAATTGTTTTTTCTCCACGTATAGCTTCCTTTTGGGTATGCGATGCATGAAAGAAGAACTGAGTCTCCTTCACAAAATGTAGTGTTACCGCTTGCGCTTATTGTTGCATCGGGCAATGCAAGTATGTTTACTGATTTTGTTGTTGAATCTTTGCACCCATTATTACTGGTTACAACCAATTTTATGGTGTATGTACCAACAGCATTAAATTTTTTAGTTCCCGATTTATTGGTTGTTGTTGTGCCATCGCCAAAATTCCACAAACGTGTCATCGAATTACCGGGTGCAATAGTAGAGGCATCATTATAACCAACATTGCCAGACGAAACACAAACATTTTCGGAAGAAAGTTGAAGGATTGGGGTTGGACTTGGGTTAATTTGTATATTAACCACATTAGAGTAGTTGTAACAATTTAGCAAGGTGTCGGTTACTTTTAACCTAACCGCCCCGGCATATTTTAATGTAATAGATTGTGTAGTTGCTCCTGCGGTATCTTGGTTATTTATTTGCCATTGGTATTTGTATTTTGGTGCAGTAAATGATGCAGAAACTAAAGCACTACCACCCAAACAAAAAGAACTTGCACCGTTTGCTGCAATAATTGGTTGTACAATAGAATCAGTAAAAATCTCAAAACTATCAATAATTGGATCAAAGCTTTGGCTGCTTAAGGTTGAGTACCTGAAACGCGTGTAATATTTACCCGGTGTAAGGTATCTAAAAGTATCGCTAAACATTAACCTGGGTTGATTTAAAGTATCACCAATATCGGCTACTGGATTAATGGCCAATGCATTTACTTGTCTAACTCCATTGGCGAATCCTCTATCGTTTGCTGTGGTTGTAACAACTAATGATGCAGAATCTAAAAAAGTATAGTTAGCGGCTTTGTAAATTTTGTAGTTATATGTACCACAACGTTGGTCTGTAACCGAACGAATAAAAGTAGGTGTTTGAATTACTTTTATACTAAATGCACGTGTTGAGCTACCAACGCTTGGACAATTGTTATCACGGGCTGTTACCGTAAAATAATATGGCAAATTTCGAATATCTGACTCTTCTGTTTGCCAGCAAAATTGCCATTGATCTTCTCGTGGTCTTGGCAAACTTGGGCCTGTTGTGTAGTTTGGTCCAAAGATTAATTTACCCGGACGAACCAAAGCGCTATCCCACGAAAAACGCGTAGTGTCTATCTTGGGTGTTTGAAACAAGAAGTCAGTATCTTTAGCGGTAACGGTAAAACAAAGTTGCTTACCTGCCTCAACAAAATAATTATACTTCGATTGGTTGTTTGGCAATCGCTCGGAAGTGTGAATACGGGGTGAATTATTGGTGGGGCAGTTTATTACATACATCTGCATGTCTCGATTGGTTATACCCACCAAAAGCGGATTACCATTCGCATCGTTCGACCATTGTTTAATGCGTACATTCATGTTACCTAAAATGGTACCTACAGTTCCATTATGGGCATTAAAACTTATATCTCCACTACTAGAATCTAAAATAACATAGGGCCCATTTGGTTGAGGATAATTGGTATGTGGCGCACGATTTGAGTTTAGTGGAAAGGGATAATTTGCACTACCTGGTGCTTTGTAAATAACTGGGTTACCGTTTGATTGCATTGCCGGTGTAATTTCGTAAGTTAACGAATCGCCATCTTGGTCAATAGCCCCCATGTTAATATTATACTCCTGGCCACTACATATGGCAAATACTGGTTCGTTTTTTAAAATGGGTGAGTTGTTTTTGCAAGCATTTTGAGAACGATTCATAATATTGATGGTAGCACCAATACGCATGTCTTGTGATGATGAGTTTGCTAAATTCAAAACATTAACTGTCCTGCAACAAACGGTCCAATAAATATCCCAGTAAATACAATTGGTATTATTTAGGCTTGGTGCACTTAAATTTAACGTGCCTTCGAAAATATACCTTTCAACTGAAGGGTTGTATGGTCCTGCTGTAACTTGGCCTAAATTGGTACAAGTATTTTTGGCGGTATTGCCGCATATCTCAATGCTAGACTTACCTATATCTTCCACTTTAACCAAATTTACACTAAAGTTTACGTAACTTGGAGTGGCTGCACAACCCGCTGGGTTTAGTGTGGTATTTGGAGCGGCTATCATCGATTGTGTGCAATTCATACTACCACATAATGCTGCTGCACCTGTGCATTCGCGAAATAATGTAAGCCTAACTTTCCATGTGCGAGGCCCTATACATTCGTATTCCACATCACCACCGTTAAAATGCGAGGCAATTGATACATATGAAACTAACATAAAAAATAACAGTGTAAATGTTTTGATAAGGTTTCTCATAAGATAAAAAAGTATTTAATGACACAAGTATAATAACTTGATGAAGCTGGCTTGTAATAATAAGTTTATTAGAGTAGCTATAAAATATTCGTATTGGATTTTAAGTTGTTTCATATGCATTTCTCAAAAACTATTGCTTAATGACCTTCGCTGTACTTATTTGTCCTTGCGATGTGATGCGTAGTAAATACACAGCTGAGCTTAATGTTTTTACATCAATATTAAACCTATTGGTTGCCGTATTACATCTAGTATTCATCAAAACTTTTCCGCTTACATCCATCAACTCAAAATTAGAGTTGTTTAAAGTTTTATCGGATTCAATAATAATTTCGGAACTTACAGGATTAGGGAAAATAGAATACGATTGCGTTACATATTCTGCAATACCGGTGTTATTGATGTAAGTAAAACCGTTTAATAATGCTGTGCCGTTTGGTGTTATTACACTTACACTACCTGTTGCACCTGTATCAACAATAGCGGTAATAATAGATGGAGAAACCACATTAAAGTTTTTAGCATTTACACCACCAAATAATACGTCAGTTGCATTGTTTAGGTTACTACCATTAATGGTAATTTGTGTTCCGTTGCTTCCTGTTTGTGGTGTAAATGATGTGATAATTGGCGCATTAACACCAACACTAACCATTAGTATTGCGCTATCTGCGCAGCCATTATTGTTGGTAATAACAGCTTTTATTATTCCAGTACCGTTGCTAAGCCATTGTACTTTAATGGCGTTAGTATTTTGTCCGGTTGTAATGGTTCCATTGGTTACGCTCCAGTTGTAGGTATGGTTTAATTGTGGGTTTACACTGTAATCATAAATCTGTTGGGTACCTAATGCAGTTGTTGGCCCGGTAATATTGCCAATATTGGTTTGAGCAAGCACCTCAACAGTTTTAATAACACTATCACTACAACCATTGGCAGCGGTTAATTTCAGTTTTATCGGGTATGTTCCGGCATTGGCAAAACTGATCTTTACACTTTGTAAACTTTCAGTATTATTACCCCAAAACCATGTTCTGCTGTAACTTCCACTGCTTATAGAACTGGTATCAGTAACTAAAAACGAATTACCGTTTAAACATTGTGTATTATTATTTATGGTAAATCCGGCTTTAGGACCCGGGTTAACTTGTATGTTTATAGTATTTGATGTGTCTCTGCAAACACCACCATTATCTATTACTAATTTATAATCACCGCTTGATGTAACTACTAAATTGTTGGTATCAGAGTTATTGATTAATTGGTTATTTCTGTACCAATAATAAATTGCAATTGGGTAATATATGCTGCTTAATTGTAACAATTTACCTTCACAAACATTGGTTCCGGAATTAGAGGTGATGTTTGCATTAGGAACGTTGTTTACATTTACCATATTCACTACAGAATCCTTACAATTTTTGTCGCTGGTTAAAATTAGTTTAACTATATACGACCCAATAGAACTATATAATTTATTGCCTGATGCAGCAGCTGATGTGGTGCCATCGCCAAAGCGCCATAAACGGGTGTAACTACCCGATTGTATAGAAGAACTATCTGAATAAAGTAGGTTTCTATTACTAACACACAAGTTGGTTGATGATAATTTAGCTATAGGTTTTGGTTTTGGGTAAAAGGTTAAATTATAGTTGGCTGCGGTATCTTTACAGTTGTTCAATGTGTTGGTAACTAATAAAGTGTACCTGCCTGAGGTGGTTGCAGCATATGAACTCCAAGTAGCATTAGGTATTGCAATATTATCTTTAAACCACTGATGTGAATGATAAGGGCGTTCAACAGAAATAGACAACATTGTTGTGTCTTTTTGGCAAGAGACACTTGGTAAAGGTGATGCAAAATAAATTAGAGGGTCTACGTAATAGGTTTTCGTTATAGAATCTTTACACCCAAAATTACTTGTTGAAACCATTTTTACTTCAACGGGTCCTACAAAGTAAAATGATTTATTGATGGCAACCGCTGTGTCAGCAGCGTCAATACTACTACCAAATTGCCAAGTTCTGGTTGTATTGCCTACGTGTATTGTACTAATATCAATAAATGCTTGTGCTTGAGTAGCTCTGGTACATATGCTGGGAGAGTAAAAATTAGCAAGTGGTTTTGGATTAACCTGTATAGTTATCGGATTCGAATTATTAATACAGTTTAATATGGTATCTGTAACGGTTAATGTATAAGTGCCAGCTGTTTTAACCCACAAATTACTTTGTGTTGAGTAATTGTTGTTGTTCAAAAACCATTGGTATTTGTAATGTGGTTGGTTATGTAATGTTGAAAGAAAAATACTGTCGCCTTCGCAAATTCCGGTTGGTTTATTTGTGCTAATAAATGCCACAGTTTGGTTGTTACTAATTTCAACGCTATCTACAAAAGGGGTTGTAAAATCCGGGTTTACTGTGGTGTAATACATCCTGATGTAATACTTACCTGGTGCTAAACTGGCAAAGGTATCAGCAAGCATTAATCTGGGTTGGTTTAAAGTATCTCCTGGAGTAGCACTTGGGTTTTTATTGATAGTGGTTATTGTTCTATATCCATTCACAAAATTCCTATCGTTTGGCGAATTGGCTATTTGAATCGTGGCTGCATTAATGGTTGTGTTGTGTTTGTTTTTGTATAGGTTGTAAATTTTTTTTCCGCATGGTATGGCAGTTTTTGTGCTGCCAAATAATGGTGTGCTTTTAACCAGTATGTTAAACGCTTGTGTTACTTTGCCTACACTCGGGCAAGCTTTATCAATTGCTGTTACTGTAAATGTGTATGGTAAATCTCTTCCTTCGGTGCTATCTGTTTGCCAACAAAATTGCCATTGGTCTTCCCGCGGACGTGGTTGCCCCGAACCTACTGTATAAGCAGGTCCGAATGTTAACTTCCCGGGCCTAACCAAACTCGAGTCCCACGATATATAAGTAGTATCAAACCTTTGGATAGCAGGGTACACATCAGTATCTTTTGCTGTAACCGTAAAACACAATTGTTGGCCTGCATTTACCTCAAATTTAAAAGCAGTATTATTTGATAAACTATTGTTTACAACAAGTTTTGGTGGCACATTAGGCGGACAGTTTATCAAAAACATTTGTACATCGCGTTGTGTTATCCCAACCAAAACAGGCATTCCGGCCGAGTCATTAGTCCATTGTTTTACGCGAACATTCATGTTTCCGGAGATAAAACTTGAGGTATTATTTACTCCATTAAAACTGATGTATCCGGTAGTTGAATCAATTATTACGTATGGCCCATTGGGTTGAGGATAATTAGAGTGTGGTGGTTTGTTTGCATTTAACGGAAAAGGAATTGTAGGTCCACCTATTGAAGTATATACAACCGGGAGTCCTTGAAATTGCGATGAAGGTGTAATTTCATAGGTTAGTAAATCCCCGTCAGAATCAGCTCCACCCATGTTGTATACAATTTCTTGATTCGCGCAAACCACAATTATCGGTTCGTTTTTAAAAATAGGCGCATTGTTCTTAAATGAACTTGCAGAACGGTTAAAAATATCTATTGTGGCCGCAATTCCAAAGCTTTGAGAGCCGGAACTTTCTAAATTCCATATACCAACATTACGGCAACATAGGTCCCAATATATGTCCCAGTATTTGCAGTTGCTGTTATCTAATGTGGGTGTGCTTAAATTTAAGGTGCCTTCAAAAATATATTTTTCTACAGAGGGTGAGTAAGGGCCTGCTGTAACTTGTCCTAAGTTTGTACAACCGTTTTTAGCAGAGTTACCGCACAAATCTTTTACCGGTTTGCTGATATCTTCAACCTTAATTAACTGTAATGTAAATGGAACCGAATTTGGGGTAGCTGCACATCCAGTAGGATTTAGCGCAGTATTCGGGCGGGCAACCATACTTTGGAAGCAAGCCATACTTCCGCATAGTACTGCGCCTGCACAATCACGGTAAATTGTTAGCCTTACTTTCCATGTGCGTGGGCCAATGCATTCGTATTCTATATCACCACCAACTACGTGCGAGGCCTTTGATAAGTTAGATGAAAAAACAAAAAGCAGAAAAGAAAGGATGGTGAAAATTTTCTTCATTAAGTTAGGTTTATTTAAGTAATTAAACACAAGTATAATAAAAACATTAAATTGAACCCAATTTAAAAGATTGAAAGAAGGGATGATATGTGCAGTAAAATGGTGGAGGTATTTATGCTTAGCTTAATTAATCACCAATCAAACTTTTATGCACATAATGGTTTTAGTTGATAAATTTAAATAAGTAAAATACATTGTACAACTACAACAGCATCAGAGTGTAGCTTGCCTTGCCCAAGGCAAATCATCACCCCCAATAATATATGATTAAATTTTGGTTTGATTTTTAGTTGTAAAAGTTAACTTTGCGGCACTTAAAAATAAGCTAAAAATTCGTAACTATGTCAAAATCAGGAGTAGTAGCTCAGGTAATTGGTCCGGTAGTGGATGTAAGATTCCCTGATAACAGCGAAAAATTACCTAAAATACTTGATGCATTGGTAATTACCAAAGCAGATGGTACCAGAGTAGTATTGGAGTGCCAACGCCACTTGGGCGAAAACATGATCAGAACCATTGCAATGGAGGCAACTGATGGTTTAGTACGCGGTATGGAGGTTGTTCCAACAAGCGCACCAATTGCAATGCCCGTTGGTGATGAAATTCGTGGTCGTTTGTTTAATGTGGTAGGTGAACCTATTGATGGTATGAAAACTGTTCCTACCGAAGGTGGACGCTCTATTCATCGCGATGCTCCTCGTTTCGAAGATTTATCAACTAGTGCTGAGCCGCTTTATACAGGTATCAAAGTAATCGATTTAATTGAGCCATACGCAAAAGGGGGTAAAATTGGTTTGTTTGGTGGTGCGGGTGTAGGTAAAACCGTATTAATTCAAGAGTTGATTAACAACATTGCGAAAGCATACGATGGTTTCTCTGTATTTGCGGGTGTGGGTGAGCGTACTCGTGAAGGTAACGATTTGTTGCGTGAGATGATTGAGTCTGGTATCGTAAAATACGGTGACGATTTCACACACGGAATGGAAGAAGGCGGATGGCCTTTAGATAAAATTGATTATTCAAAATTAAAAGAGTCGAAAGCTACTTTCGTTTTCGGTCAAATGAACGAACCTCCTGGAGCTCGTGCTCGTGTAGCGTTATCAGGTTTAACTATTGCTGAGTACTTCCGCGATGGTGATGAAAAATCAGGGGGACGTGATATCTTATTCTTCGTTGATAACATCTTCCGTTTTACCCAAGCGGGTTCTGAGGTATCGGCTTTATTAGGTCGTATGCCATCAGCGGTAGGTTACCAACCAACATTGGCATCAGAAATGGGTGCGATGCAAGAGCGTATCACCTCAACAAAACGTGGTTCAATTACTTCGGTTCAGGCTGTATACGTTCCTGCGGATGATTTAACAGATCCGGCTCCGGCTACTACATTTGCCCACTTAGACGCAACAACAGTATTAAGTCGTAAAATTGCTGAATTAGGTATCTATCCTGCAGTGGATCCATTAGATTCAACTTCACGTATCTTAACTCCTGCTGTTTTAGGTGATGCTCATTACAATTGTGCTCAACGTGTTAAAGGTATTTTACAACGCTACAAAGAGTTGCAAGATATTATCGCGATTTTGGGTATGGATGAGTTAAGTGAAGAAGATAAATTAACGGTATCACGTGCAAGACGTGTTCAACGTTTCTTATCTCAACCTTTCCACGTTGCTGAGCAATTTACCGGTTTAAAAGGTGTATTGGTTCCAATTGAAGATACCATTAAAGGCTTTAACATGATTATGGATGGTGAATTAGATCACTTACCTGAAGCAGCGTTTAACCTTGTTGGTACAATTGAAGATGCAATTGCCAAAGGTGAAAAAATGTTAAGCGAGGTAAAATAATTTTACACCGAATTTAATAAGCATCAACCCGTTTGATGCTTATTGAATAATAACAAAACCAACATATGCAATTAGATATATTAACTCCTGATAAAGCTTTGTTTAGCGGTGATGTTACTTCGGTAATTTTGCCGGGTAGCAAAGGGCAGTTCGAGATTTTAAACAGTCACGCTGCTATTGTATCGAGTTTAGATAAAGGTACAATTAAAGTTAAGACAACGGAAGGCAAAACTGAAACTTTTGAAGTTACAGGTGGTGTAGTTGAAGTGCTTGATAACAAGATTGTAGTTTTAGCATAAAAATTATTAAAACTCAAAAAGCCTCTTCGTTGCAGAAGGGGCTTTTTGTTTTATATTTGAGCCTTACCAAAAAATGAAAAAGGCCCTCTGTTCATTTGTGTTTTTAATACTGGCAACAGTTACCGGCAGGCTTATGTCTTCTCCGGTTGATAGTATTGAGCGTGTTTTAAAAACAACTAAAGATCCAATTGTTCAGGCACATCTTCTAAACCTTCAATCGCAACATTTAATCAATCAAGATCCCGAATTAGCGATAAAAAAAAGCAATAATGTTTTTAATATACTCAAAAAGCTACGAATTAATGAAGATGACTCGTTGTACCTAGAAGCTCTTTTTGCTCGTGCACTTTATTATGCCAGGTTACAACAAAATGATACAGTCATTGTTATACAAAATCATGTTTACAAAACAGCGTTAGCAAAAGGATATCAAACCATCGCTGCCAAATCAATTGCCGAGGCCGCAATTGCCCAGGAATCTTTGGGTAACTACCAGCAAGCATTGGAAGGATATTATACGGCACTGAGAATTTTTGAGGATATTATGGACCAAAAAGGGGTGTTGTATCAGTGTACAAACCTTGGATTAATCTATCAATACCAAAAAAAATACAGAAGGGCTGAGTCTTTCTTTTTGCGCGCTTTGCAGATATCACACCAAATGAACTTTAAAGTTGGCATCATAACGGCCTACAATAATTTGGGAATTAACTATGAGGAGCAAAAAAATTATATAGAGGCATTAAATTATTTTAATAAGGTATTGGAATATGACTTAACCCAGAACGATAGTGTAAATATTGGCGATTCGTATAACAATATTGGCGTAGTTTATTTGGGTTTAAAAAAATTTAAAAAAGCCGAACAATATTTTCTTACATCACTCAAATTTAAAGAGAGTCAGGACGACAAGGAAGGTGTTGCCAATACATACAACAACCTTGCTGAGGCATATTTAAAACAAGGCAAAACAAGTTTAGCATTAACATGCATTAACAAAGCAGAAACAATTGCTAGTCAACAAAAACTAAAGGCAATTTTAAAGGAAAATTTCCGCATATCAACTGACTATTACAAACAAGTAGGTGACTATAAAAGCGCTTTAAGAAGTTATGAGCTTTTTATAGCCATGCAAGATTCGTTAAAGTTGGATGAATTAAGTATACGGATTGAACAAATTCAAAGGCAATACGAGACCGAAAAGTCAGAGAAAGAAATTATACAAAAGGACAAAGAGATTGCAGAAAGTGAAAGTAATCAACGTGTACTAGTTATACTTATCACATTTTTCTTTTTAGTGGTGTTAATTATGACGTTTAGCGTTGTTAAATCAAGAAGGCTAAACAAACAACTTCGTAAACAAAAGTATTTGATATCTGAGAAGAATAATAAATTACAAGAACAAATTTTGGCTACTAATCAAGCCAAAGAACTTGCCGAAGAGGCCGCCCAAGCTAAGTCGCAGTTTTTATCAACCATGAGCCACGAAATTAGAACACCTTTAAACGCGGTGATTGGCTTGGCAAATTTATTAGCAGAAAATAATCCGCGTGAAGATCAAAAAGAGAACATTACTGTGCTTCAAAATTCATCGGTAAATTTACTTGCTATACTTAACGATGTGCTTGACTTGAGTAAGATTGAGGCGGGTAAAATGGAAATTGAGGCTGTTGAGTTTAGTGTAAAAGATACCATTAAAACAGTGTATGATTTGTATGCCAATAGCGCCAAACAAAAATCACTTAGCTTACTAATTGATGTTGACAAGCGGATACCAGATTTATTAAAAGGAGATTCTTTGCACCTCAATCAAATTTTATCTAATTTGGTGAGTAATGCCATAAAATTCACCCATACAGGGTATATAAAAATAACGGCTAAAATCACTAAAAACAGCAATGAATTGTGCGGCATACAATTTAAAGTTGAAGACACCGGAATAGGCATTCCTGCCGATAAAATTGATACCATTTTTGATGTTTTCACTCAAGCTGATACCAATACAACAAGAAAATATGGAGGAACGGGTTTAGGTTTGGCCATATGCAAAAAATTACTACAGTTACAAAAGTCTAAGTTGGTTGTAAAAAGCGAGCTCAATGTGGGTTCAGTTTTTTCTTTCGAGCTCAACTTTAATAAAACAGTTCAAAATTATAAAACGCATAACAAAAAAGTAATGGAGCAAGCAATTACAAATTTACAAGGTGTAAGATTATTAGTGGCTGATGATAACCAAATTAATGTGTTTGTGATTAAACAGTTTTTAACCAACTGGGGAGTTAACATTGAAGTGGCAGAAAATGGTGAAGAAGCATTTCACCTGGCATCAAGTCAGGATTTTGATGTGATACTCATGGATTTACATATGCCTGTTATGGATGGTTTTGAAGCTGCGAAAGAAATTATGAAGGTAAAGCCCAACTCGAAGATTATTGCCATTACAGCAACTACCGAGGATGAAGCGGGCAGTGGCATTGCAGATGCAGGTATGGTTGGATTTGTGATGAAACCATTTCAACCTGAAGATTTAGCTGCAAAAATTAACTTGGCTTTAGGTCGCTAGCACCTGTTTGTATTTGCGAAACAAGCTTTTTATTTTCATACTTATTACACCCCAAACAGCTTCTTTAATAATACCCTTACTTATCTTTGATTCGCCACGGGTTCTATCGGTAAAAATAATTGGAACTTCAGTTACCTTAAATCCGTGTTTCCATGCGGTAAATTTCATCTCAATTTGAAATGCATAGCCACGGAATTTAATCTTGTCTAAATCAATAGTATCTAAAACCCTTCTGTGGTAACATACAAACCCTGCAGTAGTGTCATGTACATCAATACCCGTAATAAATCTTACATATTTACTTGCAAAAAACGAGAGCATTACCCGGCTCATTGGCCAATTTACAACGTTTACTCCTGTCACATAACGGCTCCCTATGGTCATGCCTTGATGTTTGGTACAAGCTTCATACAACTTTATTAAATCTGCCGGATTGTGGCTAAAGTCTGCATCCATTTCAAACACATATTCGTAACCTTTATTTAAACACCATTTAAAACCATCAATATATGCAGTACCTAAACCATTTTTTTCTTTACGTTCAAGCAAATGTAAATTAGGATATTGTTGTTGAAGTATTTTGACGCGTTTTCCTGTTCCATCAGGTGAGTTGTCATCCACAACCAACACATCAAACTGCATGGGCAATTCAAAAACAGCTTTGGTAATTAAATCGATGTTTTCAATTTCGTTGTATGTTGGTATGATGACAATGCGTGTGTTCAAAGGGTGTAATTTTTAGACAATAATATCATTAAACATTAAAATATTCAATTTATTACTTTCTTGCAGCATATTATGATTAAGTTAATCTTATTAGATAGAGATGGCGTGATTAATAAAGAATTGGGCGCATATGTTACCAATCCTAATGATTTTGAGTTGTTACCCCATGTAATTCCTAACTTAATAAAACTAAAAAATGCAGGAATAAAGGTTGTTGTTATTACCAATCAAGGTGGTATTGCCAAAGGTTTGTACACACACCAAACCTTGGCCGAAATTCATGATAAGCTCAATACATTTTTACGGGAACACGGTTTATCGTTTGATGAAATTTATTACTGCCCGCATCATCCTGATTTTGGTAAATGTTTGTGCCGTAAACCTGCTAGCATCATGGTTGAGAAAGCTTTGGCTAAATTTGGGGTTGATGCCACAGAGGCAATCATGATTGGTGATACCCAGCGTGATATAGATGCAGCCAATGCAGCCGGAGTTAAAGCCACCAGGGTTGAATCAAACCAAGATTGGTCGTTTATAATAAATGAAATTTTAGCACATTAAGGTAAAAATCCCCAAAACTGTTGGTGTAAATCCGTAAACCTCAAACTTGTTGATTATATTCGCAGCATATGTCAATTATTATAGCTCCTTCGGTTTTGTCGGCTGATTTTGCCAACATCCAACGTGACACAGAAATGATTAACCAAAGCCAAGCAGATTGGTTTCATGTTGATATTATGGACGGAATGTTTGTGCCTAATATTTCATTCGGTTTTCCTGTTGTTAAAGCATTAAAAAAACATGCACAAAAACCTTTGGATGTACATTTAATGATTGTTGATCCTGATAGGTATTTAAACGATTTTAAACAAGCCGGTGCCGATGTATTAACCGTGCATATTGAAGCGTGTACGCATTTACACCGCACCATTTCTGCCATTAAAGACTTAGGCATGAAAGCAGGTGTTGCGCTTAATCCGCATACATCAGTTGGTTTATTAAAGGATATTATTGCCGATATCGATTTGGTTTGCTTGATGAGTGTTAATCCGGGTTTTGGGGGGCAAAAATTTATTGAGAATACCTATTCAAAAACATCAGAATTAAAAGACCTTATCATACAAAAAAATAGCGGTGCGTTAATTGAAATTGATGGTGGTGTTAACCAGGCCAATGCAGGAAAACTGATGGCAGCAGGTGCAAGCGTTCTAGTTGCAGGTAATTTTGTATTTGGATCTGATAATCCAACCGAAACCATTGCCAAACTGAAGCAAACAACAGCACATACGCTTTAATACAATAATTCGTTAAACAACATTAATGCACAAACTTCTAAGTCTTCTTTTCATATCATTTTTAAACATTGCAGCTTTTGCTCAGCAAAAAGAGTTGGCTGTAGTTTATGGAATTGTAAAAGATAGTGTTGGAAGAAGTTTTGCCGATGCCAATGTATATGTTGTAGGAACAAACATTGCCACCACCAGTAGAGAAGACGGTTCTTATCAATTAAAAATTCCTGCAAATATGGAATACGAAATCGTATTCACTTTTGTGGGTAGTCCTTCATACAAAACAACGGTTGGCCCGCTTAAGGCCAACGAGCGTTTTTTGCTTGATATAACGATGAGTTATACATTAAGCCTAAGGACGTTTACTTATGTAGAGGAACAAAACCGGGATAAGGTCAGCACCATCACCATCGACATTAAAGAAATAAAACAACTGCCCAATGTTTCCGGTAGTTTTGAGCAAGTACTAAAAACACTTCCGGGTGTAACTTCTAATAACGAGTTAAGTTCTCAGTACAATGTGCGTGGTGGTAACTACGATGAAAATTTAATTTACGTAAACGACATAGAAATTTATCGTCCATTTTTACCACGCAGTGGTCAGCAAGAAGGTTTGAGTTTTATTCATACAGAGTTGGTTCAAAACATTAGGTTTTCAGCCGGTGGTTTCGAAGCTCGTTATGGAGATAAACTCTCGTCAGTTCTAGATATCAAATACAAAACTCCTAAAAAGTTTGCTTCATCTGCTAACACGAGTTTAATGGGTGCACAAGCACATGCCGAAGGCGCTACTAAAAATTTACGTTTTACTTATTTGTTAAGCGCTCGGTATTGGACAAACCAATATGTGCTTTCAACGTTGGATGTACAAGCCGATTATAAGCCAAGTTTTAGCGATGTGCAATCGTTACTCACTTGGCATCCAACATCAAACCTAACCATTAGCGCGTTGGGTAGTTACGCTCGAAACAGGTACTTAGTTATTCCGCAAACACGCGAAACTACTTTTGGTACCGTAAAAGAGGCCTTGCAATTGCGTATGTTTTTTGATGGGCAGGATTTGATGGAATATCAAACCGCAACCGGTGCTTTAACATTTAATTACACACCAAACAGAAAAACACAATTAAAGCTTATCAGCAGTATTTTTAACTCGAACGAAAACGAGCTTTTTACAGTAGAAGGCGCTTATCGTTTAGAGGAAGTAGAAACCGATTTTGGTAACGATAATTTTGGTAAATCCAGAGCTACAAAAGGCATTGGTTATTTTTTAAATAATGCACGTAACCGTATTAATGCAACAGTTTATAACATAGGTCATCGTGGTTATCATACCGTAGATAACCATAACATACAGTGGGGTTTTCAGGCACAAGGCGAGCGCATAACCGATAAAATAAACGAGTGGGATTACAAAGATTCTTTGGGCTTTGCACAACCATCGCAAGTAAACGGAATGCCGGTTGTTTTAAATTATTTAAATACCACCATCAACCTAAATAGTTACCGTTTAAGTGGCTACTTGCAAAATACCCAAACCTTAAATAAAGACTATAACTTTTATGTAACCTATGGCGTGCGTACAAATTGGTGGAGCTTTAACAACGAAAATGTGTTTAGTCCACGTGTGCAAATAAGTATAGAACCTAACCGAAAACACAATAGGGGCATAGCTAATGGCGTACGTACCGGAAAAGTTAAGCGTGATGTGAATTTAAAAGCTGCTTTTGGCTATTACTATCAACCACCATTTTACCGCGAGTTACGTGGGTTTGATGGAGTGCTTAACTCAAACATCAAAGCGCAAAAAGCCATACATTATGTGTTGGGTGGAGATATGAATTTTAAATTGTGGGATCGTAAGTTTAGGTTTTTTGCCGAAGCTTACTACAAACAATTAGAGAATTTAATTCCTTATGAAATTGATAATGTGCGCATACGTTATTATGCTGATAACATTGCCAGAGGTTATGCCGGAGGTATTGATATGCGCGTTAATGGAGAGTTTGTAAAAGGTGCCGAAAGTTGGATGAGTTTAAGTGTGATGAAAACGCAGGAAAAAATTCCAAGCGCAGTTTTGTTTGATGATGCCGGGAATCGTGTAACTCCGGGATATATTCCACGCCCAACCGACCAGCGCGTAACTTTTAGCATGTTTTTTCAGGATTACCTGCGCAACAATAAAAACTACAAAGTAAATTTAACCATGGTTTTTGGAACCGGTTTACCTTTTGGTCCGCCAGATAGAAACCGTTACACCGATATACAACGTATACCACCATACCGTAGGGTTGATATTGGTTTTTTGCGCGTATTGATTGATGAAAACGAAACCGAGAGAAAAGGTTGGAAAAAGTACATTAAATCGGCCTGGATTGGGCTTGATGTGTTTAACCTATTAGCGATAAACAACACCATTTCGCATATTTGGATTGAAGATATTGAAGGAAGAGTATGGGCTGTACCTAATTACTTAACCAACAGAAGGGTTAACATCCGATTACAAGCGTATTTTTAAGGCACAAAAAAGGGCAAGCCAAAGTATCGCACCGCTACAACCGCTTACCCTTGCTACATTCCTGTCCTGGGGGATTCAGCAGGAGCTGGTCGTACCCGACTTACCCGGGTGCAAAAGTATGTTTTAAAACTATTTCAGCAAACTTATTCTTTATAAAACACTTAATTTATTTAGCTTTGAGCACGTTAAATATCAACGATGAAACGGCTAAATATTTCGCTACCCTTAATTCTATTATTAACTTTATACGGTTTTGTTACTGTTGCACAAGAAAGGCCATCAAACAAAACCATACAAGTATATGTAACTAAATTACAGAACAGCACCGAGGTTTTAGCAGATTTTGTTGCAGCTAAAAAAGGTGTGGTTTACCAAACCGATTTAAGTACCAATCGTTACTATACAGAGTTCTTGATTTCAATAGCCGATTTACGCAGCCTCGATTCATTGACAAGTAAAATGGGGTACGTTACCCAAAATGTTTTTAACACCGAAAACTATCAAGAGAAGATTAATAACCTTGAAAAAAGAATTGATGGTTTGAAATATGAAAACAGCATTTATGCCCGTCAGTTGGCAGACTCTATGGTAGCCGGTGTTAGAATAGAGGATTTAAAAAGAAAGATTTCATCTAACCTGCAAACCATTGCATCATTGGAAGTAAACATCAATCAATTGCAACAAAATGCAGGCGACCAAATGTGTAAAGTAAGTATTACCATTAATGATGAAATGAGTACTCCCAATAATTCACGTGTATCTTTTGTAAACATGCCGGGCATTGAATACGGCTTTTTGAATATTGAAAATCCAACGGCCGGAGTGAGTGCAAAAGCATACCAAGGTGCGACCATTAAATACATGTTTACACGTGGCAAAAGTTATTTTAGTTTAGGAGTTTATCGCGCTATTGATAACAATACCGCAGATACATCTTTGATAAACGAATTGTTTATGATTAACTTCGGTCAAGATTTTTATCCGCGCAATTTCGGAAGAGGTAAACGCAGGTTCTTAAATCTTTACACAGGTTATCAAATTGGTGGATTTATCAGCAATCAAAACAACAATAAAAATAGCGAGTTTATACCTAATGCTAATCTTAGTTTTGGAGTTGAGTTAATTAAAACAAAGCACATTTTGGTTGATAATAAAGTAAGCTATTTTTTACCGCTTAATGAGCTAAATCGTAACATGCGCGGCATTCTTTATCAAGCATCATTTAACTTTGTTTTTTAATAACAGCACACACTTTTTTTGTAAAATACTTTTTAAAATATGCAACATTTAGTAAACGAATTAAACACACGACTCGAAAAAATATACGAAGGTGGCGGCAAAAAAGCAGCTGCTAAACAAAAAGAAAAAGGTAAAATGTTGGCACGTGAGCGTGTTGATTATTTATTTGATAAAGATAAACCACGTATTGAGATTGGTGCGCTTGCCGGATTCGAGATGTATGAAGAACATGGCGGCTGCCCGGGAGGGGGAGTTGTGGTTGAGATAGGATATATAAGCGGTAAACAATGTATAGTTGTTGCCAATGATGCTACTGTTAAAGCCGGTGCGTGGTTTCCTATAACAGGTAAAAAGAATTTACGTGCTCAGGAGATATCAATCGAGAATAAATTACCAATTATTTATTTGGTTGATAGTGCAGGTGTTTATTTGCCAATGCAAGACGAAATATTTCCCGATAAAGAGCACTTCGGTAGAATTTTTAGAAACAACGCGGTGATGAGTAGTATGGGTATCACGCAAATTGCAGCAGTAATGGGTAGTTGTGTTGCAGGTGGTGCATACCTGCCAATTATGAGCGATGAAGCTATGATTGTAGATAAAACCGGATCTATATTTTTAGCAGGAAGTTATTTGGTAAAAGCAGCCATTGGTGAAGATATTGATAACGAAACTTTAGGCGGTGCAACAACACACTGCGAGATTAGCGGTGTTACCGATTATAAGTTTGAAAATGATGCAGCTTGTTTAGATAGAATTAAGCGCATTATGGATAAAATTGGCGATTTTAATAAAGCCGGATTTAACCGTGTTGAGCCCGTTGCGCCTGCAAAAAGTATGGATGATGTATACGATGCAGTGGCCAACTTTGCAAAACCTTTTGATGTAATGGAAATTATTGAGCGTTTAGTTGATGCAGGTAGTTTTGATCCTTACAAAGAATTGTATGGTAAAACCATTACTTGTGGTTATGCGCGTATAGATGGTTGGGCAGTTGGTATTGTGGCTAATAACCGTCAGGTAGTAAAGGCTAAAAAGCCAAAACAAAATGCTGCAGATAACCCAACCGAAATGCAAATTGGTGGTGTTATTTATAGCGATAGCGCTGATAAAGCTGCACACTTCATTATGAACTGCAATCAGAAAAAAATTCCGTTGGTCTTTTTACAAGATGTTACCGGATTTATGGTGGGCAGCAGAAGCGAGCACGGAGGTGTTATTAAAGATGGAGCTAAACTAGTAAATGCACAAGCCAATTCTGTAGTGCCTAAGTTTACCATTATTACAGGTAACAGTTATGGCGCAGGCAACTATGCAATGTGTGGTAAAGCCTACGACCCAAGGTTAATTGCTGCATGGCCAAATGCAAACATTGCAGTAATGGGTGGTGCGCAAGCTGCCAAAGTGTTATTACAAATAGAAGAGGCCAGTTTAAAAGCCAAAGGTGAAGTAATTGATGAAACCAAAAAAGCAGAAATGTTGCAACAAATCACCGATAGATATACCAAACAAACTTCTCCTTACTATGCTGCTGCCAGGCTCTGGGTTGATGCCATTATCAATCCGAAAGAAACGCGTAAATGGATAAGTATGGGAATTGAAGCTGCTAATCATGCACCAATAACAAAAGAGTTTAGACCAGGTGTAATTAGAGCTTAATTTTTTAAGCCACTTTAATTGTTAAGGTGGCTTTTGTTTTATATGATGTTTTGAAGTGTAACTTTTTTACCTGCAATAACTACTTCGTTACCTTTTATTTTGTTTAGTAAAGTTTGTGCAATGGGCGCTGCTTGAGAGACTACAGCAACTTTATAACCTTCAAAATCTATTAAGCCTATACTGGTTGCAATAAATACAAGTTGTTGGTTTGATGTTAAAATTAAAGCACCTTTCTGAGCTTTGGTACAAACCATATTCGGGTTTATTTGCACTAAGTTTGATAAGTCTGTTTTGGCAGCTTGCAATTGTTTGGCATGCATATCTCGGGCAATGTGGCTCATTGCGCGGCCTGTTTCGTACTTATCTCCGGCACTGCTTTTATCCTCGCTGTTTGCACTTTCTTGGGCATCAATCATAGCCGCAGTAAAGGTATTTATACGCTTTTCAATCTCTGCTTTGCAGTGCTCAAAAAGTTGTGTTTTAAAATCTATTGTTATCTCCATCACCAATGTGCAATAGTAAATATTCTCAGTTAAATTCTTTTTTTATATTTACCTCAAAATATAGGTCCATGACAAATCAACCCAAATGGTATTATTACATATTAGCATCACCAATTTATTTGTTGATGTTATTACCATTTCCGGTTTTGTATTTTGTCTCTGATGTTTTAAGTTTTATCGCTTACCATATTGTGAAGTATCGTAGGAAAGTTGTTGCTATTAATTTAAAGAACGCTTTTCCTGAAAAATCAGATGTTGAACTTGAGTATATAGAAAGGCGTTATTACAAAAACATGATTGACGTGTTTATCGAAACCTTTAAAACATTAACCATTAGTAAGCGCACTCTGGTTAGCAGGGTTAAAATGAAAAATTTAGAGTTTATAAAAGAGCTTCATAAAAGAAATAAATCGGTAGTTTTATTGCTTGGACATGTAGGCAATTGGGAGTGGGGCGGATTTTCTTATACCTATCAATTAGGCTATCCTGTAGGTACCTTATACCACCCCTTATCAAATCCGTTCTTCGATTGGTTAACGTATAAGCTTCGCTCAAAGAGTGGGGTTGAATTAATTGCCATGCAACAATCGGCAAGAAATTTTGCCGTAAACAAAGATAAAGTTAGGACAGTAGCTTTTATTGCTGATCAGTCACCACAGCCCATTTACGCTTATTGGACTAAATTTCTAAATCAAGACACAGGTTTTTTTACCGGTGCTGAAAAGTTGGCTGTTAAGTATGATTGTGCGGTAGTATACGTAAATATTGAGAAAGATGGAAGAGGAAAATATACTGTAGTATTTGAGTTAATTACAGAATATCCCGAAAAAATGCAGCCAAACGAGGTTACACAAATATTTGCCGAGAAATTAGAGAAAAGTATCCGTTTACATCCTGAGTTGTGGTTGTGGAGTCACAGACGTTGGAAACACAAAATTCCTGCGATTAATGCTTAACAACTTTATCCATTTGGTTGGATATTTTTTGTACAAATCCAGTGGTATTAAAACGGTATCCAACTACTAATCGGGCTTCACTTAATTGGGTATGTAATTGTACTTTTGGTGCTAGTCTGTAATTGTATGAATCATTTACTCCAGTTAAAGCAGCATAAAAACGATTGCTGTTGTATCCCAGTGCAATTCTTCCAACCGATCGGAACGCAAGTGTATTTCTAACTCTTGTTCTGTTATCTGCGTTAGTAAAATTTTGGTGTTGTGCTACGAAACCTAAAGTAGGGGCTATCGTAAAAAAAATTTTCTTGTAAATAAACGTATGAGCATATCCGGGTAAAATACTCGCTCCATAAAACCTACCCTTTATTAATTTTTCTTCTGGTAATGTTTGTGCCAATAGTTGTGGTGTTTCGTTTATTGGATTTGAAATACTGAGTGAGTTAGCTGATAAACCCAATATGAATGAACCTGCACTCTTACGTTGTATTTCATTCATTAAATAGCTCGAACGAAGTGAATATTTTTTATGGTTGAATACATAAAAGTAATTTACCCCTAAACCGTTTACACTCATATTAGGTAACAAAGGGAACGAGTTGTAATTTTTGTTGAGGCTGTCATTTTGTTTATAATTTTCAATATAAAATCCGGTGTAACCAATATAATATAAATCAACATAGTTTCTCCTACCATATATAAATAAATGTAGGTCCATTTCTTCTGTTGTGCCCCTTTCTTCATCCTGCAGTTGTTTAGGTGAGTAGCCAAAAGCAATACCCAACCATTTATGCTGAAATCTAATTCCCTGAGTATTGGCATCGTTTGGATTATAGGTAATGTTATTAATACCATTTATGGTAATTTGGTTATTCGGGTTTCGATTAAATAACGAAACACCCAACATGCCTGTTTTATCGGTGACATACTGCGCTCTAACTTCCCTATATTAAACTGTCTCTGATTTTTGCATGAAGCAAATCGATATTCGTTAACAGTATGATGAATATGAAAGGTATTTTTTTCAATGGTGCAAAGTTACTTTTTAATTCTTCTTTCAATTTACATTCTAAACAATTAATGTACATACATATTTTATTTAATTGTTAATCAGTTATTTAAGTTTTATTTATAAATTATGTATTGACAATATATGTATATACATTAATTTTGTGTCGTAATTAAGATGAAATTAGAAGACGCCATAAAACAAACAGCATTTAAAACCGAAGAAGAGAGGTTAGTGATTAACTTGGTGTATACATCAGGTTGGCTTTCTGCAGAACAAACTCGTTTTTTTAAGCGTTTTGGGATTTCATCACAACAATACAATGTCTTACGAATTTTGAGAGGGCAGTTTCCAAAACCGGCAAGTGTTGGATTAATTCAAGAAAGGATGCTTGATAAAATGAGTAATGCATCAAGGTTAATTGAAAAGTTGAAGCAAAAAAAACTGGTTAAACGCAGTGAGTGTAGTAAAGATAGGAGGCAAGTTGATGTGCTGATAACCGAAGAAGGTTTAAAACTTTTGGAAGAAATTGATGTGTTAAATAATGAAATGCATAGTATTTGTGATACACTAAATCAAACCGAAAAAAGAAAACTTAACGAACTACTTGATAAATTAAGAAACTAAACAATTAAAAACAAAACAACATGAAAAAACTATTCACTTTAGCTGCTATTGCAGGATTCGCATTATCAGTTGTGGCTGTTAGCCAACCAAAATCTCAAAATGCAGTTACCTTAAAAGTTGATGCAAAAGAATCATCTTTTAAATGGACAGGTAAGAAAGTAACCGGAGAACATTGGGGTTATGTTAAATTTAATGATGGTACTGTAACTGTTGATGGAAAACAATTAACAGGTGGAACTTTCACTATGGACATGACTTCAATTTCTGTTCAAGACATGCAAGGTGAGTACCAACAAAAATTAGAAGGTCACTTAAAATCTGATGACTTTTTCTCAACAGATAAATTTACTACCAGTACTTTAAAAATTAAATCAATTACTGCAATTGCTGGTGCAAAAGCTGGTTCAAACAATAACACCGTTGTAGCTGATTTAACCATTAAAGGTATCACTAAAGAAATTACTTTCCCTGCGCAAATTATTGTTACCAAGGATAAAGTTATTGCTAACGCTGAGTTTGCTGTAGACCGTACTTTATTTGATGTAAAATACAAAGGTATGGCAGACAACTTGATTGAAGATACTTTTAAAGTTAACGTACGCGTTGTAGCTAAAAAATAATTTCCACCCGCCAAAACAAGCTTAAATAGCATAGTTAACTAATTAAAGTTGCTATGCTATTTTTGTTTAACTTGTAATAAAATGAACAGACGTGATTTTTTATCAACCATACCAATTATGCTAACAAGTGCGCAACAATTGTTAAATGAGGTTAGTGCAATGCCACCAACTCCATTAATGCCGGCTTTTTTTATAGGTCACGGCTCTCCCATGAATGCCATCATGGATAATAACTTTACGCAAGATCTTGCAAAGTCAACACGTAATTTGCCTACACCCAATGCAATTATGGTTGTGTCTGCACATTGGTTAACACGTGGTACGTTTGTTTCTACCAACAAGTTTCCTAAAACAATTTATGATTTTGGTGGATTTCCCAAAGCCTTATCAGAAGTGAAATATGAACCATTGGGTTCACCGGAGTATGCTTTGCAAGCTAAAACCTTGCTTGATCAATCTCACACCATACAAACTGATGACCACATGGGCTTAGACCATGGAGCATGGAGTATATTAAAACACATGTATCCTAAAGCAAATATTCCGGTCTTTCAGTTAAGTATTGACGTATCAAAGCCGGCTAAATACCATTACGATTTAATTAAACAGTTAGCGGCATTGCGCAAAAAAGGTTTGATGATTGTTGGTAGTGGTAATATTGTGCACAACCTTGGCCGTGTTAACTGGAACAATCCAACTGCCGGTCCTTACGACTGGACTGTTGAGTTTGATACATACGTAAAAAGTAATCTAGAATCGGGTAACCATTTGGCTTTGGTTGATTATTTAAAAGCGGGACAATCTGCACAATTATCAGTTCCAACTAACGACCATTATTTACCTATGCTTTATGTTTTAGGTATTCAACAAAAAAACGAACAGTTAAAATTTATACACCATAGTTTTGATATGGGCAGTATAAGTATGCGCAGTTTTATGTTACAAGGGTGATTGTATAATACGCAGTTGGTTTTTGCTGTTACGTAGCATTTCTTCGGGTGCAACAGTATTTTGTATGTTGTTTTTTCTCTTTGAAACAGTATTTAGCATAGCAATTCCACCACCAATTAGGCCACCGGTAAATGCAGTTAAAATAACACCCGCACTTACTTCTTCGGTTAATGCAACTATGGTTGCAGGTAAAAACAACGCACCAAGTGTTAACATAGTAACGCCACCAACTTGTAACGCAGTAGTACCACCCCTCGAAAAGTTATTAGGATTTCCACTAATTCCAGCTGTTTCAACAACACCCTTTATGTTCTCAGGTTTTAAAACATAAACAGAATCTTTGGTTGCAAACAAAAATGTTTCATCATAAACCGCATCAAAATAACCTTTCAAAACCTCATTATTATCTGTTAATACTGCATAAGGCTGAAAAGCAATAACCTTTTGGTAACTGTTATTTTTTGTGTTATGAATAAAAAGCTGATTAGCTAATTGTTGTGCACTTGAGGTAAATGAGAAAACAATTAGTATAAAAGACAGGAACAGTTTTGCATGAAAGTTTTTCACGAGGTTAGTATTTTAGTTATATCAAGTATACAAAAAATTAAACACTTGCATGCGAAATTTTTTCAAGCTTAGCCTTTTCTAAAATTTTAATTTTTTTACCGTCCAGTTCAATCAGTTTATCACTTTTAAATTCACTAAGTAACCTGATTACGGTCTCGGTAGCTGTGCCCACAATGTTTGCGATATCTTCACGAGGTAAAGTAATGGCAATAACATCGCTATCTAAATTATTTGATCTAAAAGTTGCGTGCAAAAACAAAAGTGTTTCAGCAAGACGCTCTCTAACGCTTTTTTGAGCTAAACTTTGAACACGCTCTTCCACAACACCAAGTTCATGGCTTAGTGCTTTTAATAGGTCTTTGCTAATAGATGCATTATCATCCATGATTTGTAAAAATACCTGTTTAGGAATAAAACACGCTATGGTATCTTCCAAACAAACAGCTGATGAAATCAAAGGCTCATCAGCAATTAAGGCACGGTATCCCAATACATCGCCCGGTTGAGCAAAACGTAAAATCTGCTCTTTACCATCAAGGTTTGTTCTTACTAATTTGATTACACCGCTAACAATACAATAAACGCCTAAAGGAATCGCACTTTCGTTAAAAAGCAGCTCTCCTTTTTTATACGATCCGCAAGATTTTGCTTGTTCTACTAAATCAGCTTGAGTGGGTGTACAATGATTTAAAAACGAAATTTTGTTAGATTCACAAAGTTTGTAATCCATGTTAGCTCTATGCATTGTATAGCTTTGGTTGATTGAATTTCAAAAATAATAAAAAAACACTACCTAATTAATTATTCAACAATATTGGTCCATTTGCTAAATAATTGTTTCTGTAAAGCGTTGGTTTCTTCAGATTTAAATAATGATAAATTTCCGTTAATATCTTTAGAAAGTTCGCATCCAACCTCAGAAAGCGCTGTTTCTAATCCTTTTTCCAGTTGGCCTTTTCCCCAAATATAGGTTTTGAAGTAATTTTCGAAGCTTACTCCGGCATATATTTCAAGTAACTCCCGGTAAATCACTTCATCGTAACCTTTGTGGTTTTTATAATAGTGTTGGTATAACTCTTTCATTACATCATGCAGACTATATTTACCGTTACTGTTTTTAATAATGGTAATGTCGGCAATTACCGCGGCAATCATTCCCTCAATATAAATTGATACTTTGCGGCCTTGTACTCCGGGTACGTAACCATCAAGCCAAGTATCCCAGCTCGATTCTGCAACGGAATAGTTAAATCTTCCCGGGTTAGTGGTATGTCTTTTAAGGTCGCTGTTAAAACTGGCAACATATTGCTCCCAACTCCACACACCACTCTGAAGCAACATCAAATCACCATAATAAGTTGTTACTCCTTCGTAAACATAACCTAGTGTGCTGTAGTTTTCTTTGGTAAAATCATAAGGCAACATGTCTGTTGGTCTGATGCGTTTTATGTTCCATAAGTGAAACAACTCGTGTGAACTAATGGCCAATAAATCGTGATAGTATTCTTCAGTGGTTTGATCAGGTGTTTGTCCCATCGCAATTACCGTACTGTCTAAATGTTCTACACCATGTCTTGCCGGATATGGATGCATCAAATACAAGAAGTGATAATTTTTACAAGGTAAATCACCAAATACTTCAATTTGTTTAAGCGTAAATAGTTTAGTGTCTTCAATTAATCTTTCTGCATCAAACGGATGCGCGCCCTGAAACCAAATATGCATTTGTGTTTGCTCAACGTTAAAAGTATGACAAGCAAGAGTGTTACTTGCAAAAAGAGGAGAATCGGCAAGGTAATCAAACGAAGAAGCTGTTAACTGGTGCTTACTATTTTGTTTCATTTGTGAAGCTATGCGGTAATTTTCCGGCAAAACAAAATCTATGGTGTATGGCTCATCTGCCCTGCCTTCCATATACATAAAACAATGTACAGGGTTGATGTACAAATAATTTTCATCAACATAACAGGCCCCGGCATCGGGTTGGTTAGCGTAATATTGATAACTGATTTTTATGGTTGAGACACCTTTGGTTTCAATATGCCACCTGTCCTTAGTAATTTTATGATAGGTAATTTGATTATTCTTCCCATCAACCACCTCAAAGCATCTTACATTTTTGGCAAAGTTTTGCAACTCATACCTGCCCGGGCGCCAAGCCGGTAATTGAACCTCTATACTGTCTTGATGAATATTTGAAATGGTATATACCAGTTGTATGAAATGTTGTTGTGTATCGGCAATAGATATTTGATAATGCATGTGGTTGTATTTTGTTGCAAAAATAGATTTACTGTATAAAATAAAAACATTAACAGGGCTCGACTTAGAAATGTTCATCTACGCCCAAACCAAATAAGGCGAAATCGTATTTAACGGGGTCTTTTTTATCTAAGGTTTTTAATGTTTGAGTAAGTTCTAAAGCAGCTTGCCAATCGCTTTGGGTTCTATGCAATAAGCCTAATTTAATTGCTACACGTTGCACGTGCACATCCAAAGGGCACACAAGTTGATTTGGTTTTATGTTATTCCAAATACCGAAATCTACACCTTTGTCATCTTTTCTTATCATCCAACGCAAATACATGTTTATGCGTTTACAAGCCGAGTTTTGTTCTGGTGATGCCACATGTTTAAATGTCCTTGTGGGCGCATCATTCAAACTAAAGAATAATTTCCTGAAATAGTTTAATCCGTTTTCTACCGTTTCATCTTTGGGTTTAATACCATCTGAAAAAGCGGTTTCAAGTGATGGGTGTTTTTTGTACCAATCATTTAAAAAATGTACAAAGTACAACAAGTCGGTATCGTTAAATGTACGGTGCTTAAATCCTACCAAACGCTTTAAATCTTTATCGGTATGATGTAAGATGAAATCATATGGTTTACCGTCCATTCGTTCAATCAATTCTTTACATTTATTGATGATGGTAATTCGCTGTCCCCACGCAAAAATTGCAGCAAACAAACCCATAATTTCGATGTCTTGTTTTTGGGTAAATAAATGTGGTATACATATAGGGTCGTTTGCAATAAAATTCGGATGATTATATTGTTTTACCTTATGGTTTAAAAGAGAGATTGTTTGCTTTTGCATGCCTTATTTTATTCCAAGAATGTCACTTAAATTAATGGTTGTTGGGTGCTCAAATGTATTATTTAATAACCTAATTTACCGCTGTTGTAAACTTTATTGCATTTAATAGCATAAGTGTGTAGTTTGCCAACTAATAAATTTTTAACTAATATAATCATGAAATTTAAAACAATTATGATGTTATCTGCAATGGGTGCAGGTGTGTTCATGCACAGCTGTAAAAGTGATAACAAAACCGGTGCAGCAAATGGTGGCGACAGTAATTTTAATTACGAATGCGATCGTTTTGCCGACATTCAGGTACTACGTTATGAGATTCCGGGTTTTGATGAATTAACGCCAAAACAAAAGGAGTTGGCTTATTACTTAAGCGAGGCAGCAAATTGTGGTCGTGATATTATTTACGACCAAAAGTATAAACATAATTTGGCCATACGTAAAACCATCGAAGCTATTTTAACTTCATATCAAGGAGATAAGAGCAGTGATGATTACAAGAAATTTGAAACCTATGCCAAGAAGGTATTCTTTTCAAATGGTATTCATCACCACTACAGCAACACCAAGTTTGTACCTGAATGTACTTTTGAGTTTTTTGAAACGGCTGTGAAAGCTGCTCCTGCCGAGAGTTTACCATTAAAAGGAAGAACAGTTGATGCGTTTTTAGCCGAAATGAAACCAATTATCTTTGACCCTAAGGTTGATGCAAAAATTGTAGATTTATCAAACGGTATTGATAATGTAAAAGCATCTGCAAACAATTTTTATGAAGGCGTAACTCAGGCTGAAGTGGAGGCCTACTACAATTCACGCATGAATAAAAATGATGAGCAACCAATTTCATGGGGCTTAAACAGTAAAATGGTTAAGGAGAATGGAGCTGTTACCGAGAAGGTTTGGAAAGTTGGTGGTATGTACACAGCGGCAATAGAAAAAATTGTTTATTGGTTAGAGAAAGCTGTTACGGTTGCCGAAAACGATAAGCAAAAGAAAGCGCTAGAATTATTGGTGGAGTATTACAAAACCGGAGATTTGAAAAAATGGGATGAGTACAACATTGCTTGGGTTAATGATACCGAAAGCAGATTAGATGTAGTAAATGGTTTTATTGAAGTATACGGTGATGCAATTGGCAAACGTGCTTCGTTTGAATCTGTAGTTTCTATGAAAGACATGGAGGCAACCAAACGTATCGCAACCATTGCTTCAAATGCACAGTGGTTTGAAGATAACTCTCCTTTAATGCCTGAGCATAAAAAGAAAGAGGTTAAAGGTATTACTGCTAAGGTAATCACAGTTATTCAAGAGGCAGGTGATGCTGCTCCTTCAACACCAATTGGAATTAATTTACCAAATGCAAACTGGATTCGTCAGCAACATGGCTCTAAATCGGTTTCTTTGGGTAACATCGTGCATTCATACAATGTTGTTGGTGCAAAAAGCCCAATGATGCAAGAGTTTGCACTTACACCTGAAGAAATTGAACGTAACAAAAAATATGGTTCTTTAGCGGGCGATTTGCATACAGATATGCATGAGGTAATTGGGCACGCATCAGGACAAATTAATAAAGGCGTTGGCGATCCTGATCAAACACTTAAAAACTACGCAAGTACTTTAGAGGAAGCACGTGCTGATTTAGTTGCTTTGTATTACGTATACGACCAAAAATTAGTAGACATTGGTGTAATGCCTAGCTTAGAGGTTGGTAAATGCGAGTATGATGGTTATATGCGTAATGGTTTAATTACTCAACTAACACGCATTGAATTAGGTGATAACCTAGAGGAGGCTCATATGCGTAACCGCCAATTGGTTGCAGCTTGGGCTATGGAAAAAGGTAAAGCCGATAACGTAGTAGAGTGGGTTAAGAAAGACGGAAAAACTTATGTACGTGTAAACGATTATGCCAAACTACGCGATTTATTTGGGCAACTATTACGTGAAATTCAACGCATAAAATCAGAAGGTGATTATGCTGCTGCAACCGCATTGGTTGAGGGCTATGGTGTTAAAGTAGATCAAACTTTATTAAAAGAAGTTCGTGATCGTTTTGCCAAATTAAACACAGCGCCATACAAAGGATTTGTACAACCGCAACTTAAAGCTGTTGCCAATGGTGAAGAAATAAAAGATGTAACGGTTACTTACCCTGATAATTTCTTACAAAATCAGTTAGAGCTAAGTAAAAAATACAGTTTCTTGCCTGCTTACAATTAAACATTTGTTTTAAACTTTACATAACGCCCGCATGCAAATGCGGGCGTTTTTTGTATTTTTGATTTATGAAAAAAATAATAGCATCGTTATTGGTTATTTTCTTTGCTGCAAATGTGCATGCACAATCTATTGAAGCTGGTGTAAAAGCCGGTATAAATGTAAGTACACTTAGCAAGGCACCTAATTTGGGTGATGCCAACTCAACTACAGGTTTTGTATTTGGTGGTTTTGTGCGCACAAGTGCTGCGGGCTTTTTTATTCAACCCGAAGTTTTATTGACCCAACGCAGGGGTGTATTTACGGATGATTCAAGTAAGTTAACGGTAACCAATACACTTACCTACTTAGATGTTCCTCTGTTGTTTGGTTATAAATTAGCTGTTTTCCGTTTTAGTGCTGGGCCTAATTTTCAGTTTTTAATGAGCGCAAATCAAGATGCACCTGCCATACTTAAAGACCCTAACTTTTCTAAAAATAATTTCAACTCAACTTCCGTTGGTTTTCAGTTAGGCGTTGGTGTTGATTTGGGTAAAATAAATCTTGATGCCAGATATGATGGAAGTATTGGTGATTTGGGTAAAACCATTACCACACAATCGGGTCAGCAAATTAATTATAGCACCCGTGCAAATATGTTTCAGCTAACCATTGGTTACCGCATTTTGTAATCATGAATATTGAATTATTCAGAGAATATTGCTTGAATAAAAAAGGTGTTGAAGAAACCTTACCTTTTGGTGAAGATACTTTAGTGTATAAAGTAATGGGTAAGATGTTTGCTTTAACCAGTTTTAGTGAGCCCGATAGGTGCAACTTAAAATGTAATCCTGATTATGCTTTGGATTTACGTGCTGAATATTCTGCCGTTATACCGGGTTATCATATGAATAAATCGCATTGGAATACCATATTTTTTAATCAAGATGTATCGGATAAACTTATACTTGAATTAGTTGATCATTCCTATGAGTTGGTGGTAAATGGGTTAACCAAAAAGCTTAAAAACGAATTGTTAAATTTATGAAAACAGCCTTGTTTCTGGAGTTAGCGGGTAGTATTGTGCTTATCGTTGTTTGTGTAATGGCTTTGTATCGCATGCGAAACAAAAAATAGCTAATACGTTTTGTTGGTTATCAATTTATGATTGTATTGCTGAATAACTGCTTTTAAGTATTTTTCCATTTGTTGCACTTCGTTTAATGGTGCTGTTTTAAGTTCAATTAAATTTTGCTGCATCAAACTGTCTTGTTGTAAATCAAAAAATCCAATGCTTTTTACACCATCAAATTTTAAAACAAAAGGGTATTGAATGAGTTGGTAAATACCACCATCAAACTGTATTGCGCCATTTCCTGCGAAGCTAAAATAGCTATTTTTTTGTGGGGTTACTTTATTCAATATTAAAGGCATTATGCCCAAATGATCTATTGTTTTATTTACCAAAATAGGTGAGCTATCTTTCTCGTTTTCAGAGGCATCAAACACAAATAAAGGAACCGCATATTTGCCGTGTGAAGTTTGGTAATAAGCATCTGTGTTTTCGCTGCTATGATCAGATGTAAAAACAAAAATGGTGTTGTTGTACCAAGGCTGCTTTTTTACATAATCAAAAAAGTTTTTAAAGGCATAATCCATATACTCAACAGTTGCATGAATTGGTAATGGCCCACCTTTAAATTTGTTTTTATAAACACTTGGCAACTCGTATGGATGATGAGAAGAAAGTGTAAACACTGTGCTAAAAAAAGGTTCTTTAGTTTGCGTAAGTTTTGCGCCCACGTATTGCAGATAAGGTTCATCTGGAATACCCCAATGCCCATCAAAATCTTTTTCCTTATTTGGGTATTCATTTAAGCCAAAATAAGTTCCGGCTTGTGTGTTGGCCACAAACCTATCAAAGCTCATTGTTCCATTTTTACCACCATGAAAAAATGAGGTTATATATCCGTTTTTCGATAAATAATATCCAATACTGCGAAGGGTATTTGTTTGATAAAAGCTATTGATGTAATCGCCCGGAATCCAGCTTGGCATGGATGCAATAATTGCAGGTATTCCTTCAATGCTACGCTTACCGTTTGCATAAGCATTGGTATATACTTCACTGTGTTGCATTAGCGAATCTAAAAATGGTGTGTAGCCTTTTTTGTTGTTATAAAACCCAACATATTCTTTGCCTACACTTTCCATAATAATTAATACCACATTTTTTCCGGGTGTTGCATTATTGTTGGTATTAATGTGGTTTGGGTTGAATAAACTTTGAGCTTCGTTTTCGGGCATGTAATTTTTCTCTTCCACACCACTTTGCTCAATGGTCATCAACATCTGAAAAGTAGTGTTTAAAGTTAATGGCATCAGCTCTGCACCTGCCACTCTGGCTGCATCTAATGTGTTTAGCGGTTTTAATCCAATACTTCCTCGAGCACCAAAAAACGTCATCAAACCAATAACAATCATTACCGGAACTTCAACAGAAAGTTTGGTTTTTGAAACAGTTTTTAATGCCGGATATAAACGCCAAACCAAAGCAATCAAACCTAAAAGCAATAACAATAAATACCAATAATCAATTACATAAACTATGGGCGAAACATTGCCTGCTCCTTGTATTTTTATTAATTCAAAACCACTACGTTTACCACTAAAAGTAAAGTAACCTATGTCAATAAAATTTAGGGTTAGCCCAATAGTTGATGCAAGTACAAAAAATATTTTTGTAGCAAGTTGGTAACCGTTTTTATTACGTGCATTGGTTGGTATGATGTGCAATAAAATTACCGGTCCGAAAGTGTAAATAATAGATGTGGTATCAAACCAAATACCTGTAAACAACGACCATAAAATATTTTCGGTTGCATGTATTGAAAAAGTTTTGAAGTAGGTTGCTAAAAAAATTAACCTGCAAAAAGTATAAAGCCCATAGGCCAATAACAGTCTTTTAAATAGCAGGCTGATGTGAGGTAATTTTATATTCACGTGGACAAATATAATGTTTGAAAATTTAGCATGGTATTTTAAAAGGCTTTTGTTTAATTGCCACCGAGATGAACATTCAGCAGAACATATCGCTTAAAGATTACAATACATTTGGAATAGATGTTAAAGCAAAAGAGTTTGTGGTTATTAACACCATTGAGGAGCTTTGCATTTTTTGTGCTGCATTTAATTTAAGTGATAGAAAATTGCTGGTTTTAGGTGGCGGTAGCAACGTTTTATTAACCGGAGATTTTGATGGAATGGTTATTAAAATGAACCTAAAAGGTATTGATGTAGTTTGCGAAAACGATGACCATGTTTGGATAAAAGCCATGGCAGGTGAGGTGTGGCATGAGTTTGTAATGCACTGCATTGATAAAGGTTTAGGAGGGGTTGAGAACTTAAGTTTAATTCCGGGTTGTGTTGGTGCGGCTCCTATGCAAAATATTGGTGCTTATGGTGTAGAAATTAAAGATACATTTGATAGCCTAGAAGCGGTAGAAATTGCTACCGGAGAGGTGGTTAAATTCAACAACAGCGATTGTAAGTTTGGATACCGTGAAAGTATATTTAAACAAGAAGCTAAAGGTAAATACATCATTGCTTCAGTTACATTTAAGTTATCAAAGCATCCTGTTTGTAATGTTTCTTATGGGGCAATACAACAAGTACTAACTGAAAAAAATATCACCAACCCATCGGTAAAAGATGTTAGTGATGCAGTCATCAGCATCAGGCAAAGTAAATTGCCTAATCCTAAAGTGTTAGGTAACGCAGGTAGTTTCTTTAAAAATCCTGAAATACCGGCCGAGCAGTTTAATGCTTTAAAGACTGAGCATCCAACTATTGTAGGTTATCCTGCAAGTACGGGTAATATAAAAGTAGCAGCAGGTTGGCTTATAGAGCAAGCCGGATGGAGAGGTAAGGTTGTTGGAAATACCGGTTCGCACAAAGATCAGGCTTTGGTGTTGGTTAACTATGGTGGTGCCAGCGGAAACGAAATTTGGCAATTGGCCATGGATATACAAGCCAGCGTGTTACAAAAATTTGGTGTAACCATAACACCTGAGGTAAACGTAATTTAATTGCCCCGTTTTAATTAAATCTAAAAATAGCGCACTGCATCCTTAAAATCCCGATTTCTTAGCTTACTTTTGCGGCTCCAATAATCAACCCAATATTTTTATGCAAGAGTCTCGCAAAATCGCCAATGCCTTAATTTCAGTATTTTACAAAGATGGTTTAGATGTTTTAGCTAAAACCTTACACCAACAAGGGGTAAATATTTACTCTACAGGCGGAACACAAGAATTTATTGAAAAATTAGGTATTCCGGTTAACCGTGTTGAGGATTTAACAGGTTATCCGAGCATTTTGGGCGGACGTGTAAAAACCTTGCACCCTAAAGTTTTTGGGGGAATTTTGGCCAGAAGAAGTAATGAGCAAGATCAAAAAGAAGTAGCTGAATTTGCCATTCCTTTCTTGGATTTAGTTGTGGTTGATTTGTATCCGTTTGAAGAAACCGTAAAAACCACAACAGACGAATCGAAGATTATTGAAAAGATTGATATTGGAGGTGTTTCGTTGATTCGTGCAGCAGCTAAAAATTTTAACGACACACTTATAGTTTGCGATAAAGCTGATTTTTCGGTGGTTTCAGAAATGATAACCCATCAAAACGGAGCAACAACAATTGAGCAACGCAGACAATTCGCTACCAAAGCATTTCATACCACTTCGCATTATGATGGTTTGATTTTCCAGTACTTTGATAAAGAATCAAACACTGCATTTAAATCGAGTGTAGCACCTGCAAAAACACTACGTTATGGCGAAAACCCTCATCAAAAAGGCGTATACTATGGTCATTTAAACGAGTTGTTTGAACAGGTTCATGGCAAAGAATTATCATACAATAATTTGTTAGATGTAGATGCAGCTTTAAGTTTAATTGGTGATTTTACTGCGCCAACGGTTGCCATAATCAAACACAATAACCCTTGTGGTGTAGCATCGCGCAGTAATATTAAGCAAGCTTATTTAGATGCGTTAGCAGGTGATCCAACCTCGGCATTTGGTGGTATCATTGCATCAAACCAACCTATTGATGAAGCAACTGCATTAGAAATTGATAAATTGTTCATGGAAGTGCTTATTGCTCCTGCATTTGAAGGCAAAGCATTAGAAATTTTACAAAGCAAAAAGAACAGAATTTTACTGATTCAAAAAGGCAAAATGCCGGCAGGAAAACAATTCCGTAGTTTATTAAATGGCGTTGTAGAGCAAGATAAAGACACCGTTTTGTTAACTCCAGAGAACTTAAAATTAGTTACTGCAAAAGCAGCTACCGATGAGCAAATTAGTGATATGCTTTTTGCTGATATTATTGTAAAACACACCAAAAGTAACACCATTGTTTTGGCTAAAAACAAGCAGCTTGTAGGTATTGGCTGTGGCCAAACTTCAAGGGTTGATGCATTAAAAGGAGCTATTGCAAAATCTAAAGAATATGGCTTTAGCTTACAAGGTGCGGTAATGGCAAGTGATGCATTTTTCCCGTTCCCTGATTGTGTAGAAATTGCAGGTTTGGAAGGCGTTGATGCCGTAATTCAACCGGGTGGTTCTATTAAAGACGATTTGAGTATTAACTACTGCAATGAGCACAAAATGGCGATGTACTTTACAGGAGTAAGGCACTTTAAACATTAATTTTTGATTAGAACAGGTTGTTTTGCCCTTGATTTGGGTTGATTTAACCATAAAATAGCGCGGTAAAAAAGGTGGATAATATGCCACGTGATTTGCTAAATATATTTTTATATTGCACGCTATATTAACGCACTTAACGATTTAGAGAGAATATGGGAGTTTTTAGCTTCTTAACACAGGATTTAGCCATCGACCTTGGTACTGCTAATACACTGATTATACATAAAGATCAGGTGGTTGTAGACGAACCATCTATCATTGCCATCAACCGCAAAACAGGTAACGTTATTGCTGTGGGTAGCCAGGCACAACAAATGCATGGTAAAGCACATGAGGATATCAAAACCATTCGTCCGCTTAAGGATGGTGTAATTGCAGATTTTAACGCTGCCGAGCACATGATTCAGATCATGATTCAAATGATACCGCAGGGAAGCAAATTAATTAAGCCGCAACAGCGAATGGTTATTTGTATTCCATCGGGTATTACCGAAGTGGAGAAACGTGCCGTTCGCGACAGTGCTGAGCGTGCAGGAGCAAAAGAGGTTTATTTAATTCACGAACCTATGGCCGCTGCAATTGGTATTGGTATTGATGTGTTTGAACCAATGGGTAATATGATTATTGATATTGGAGGTGGTACCACAGAAATTGCAGTTATTGCATTAGCTGGTATTGTTTGCGATCAGTCTATTCGTGTTGCTGGTGATGAATTTACCGAAGATATTTTGGATTACATGCGCAGACAACACAACCTTTTAGTTGGCGAGCGTACTGCCGAGCGAATTAAAATTGAAGTAGGCGCAGCATTAACCGAGTTGGAAAATGCTCCTCCTGATTTTGCTGTAAATGGTCGCGATTTGATGACCGGTATACCTAAACAAATTACAGTAAGCTACAGCGAAATTGCTGCTGCATTAGATAAATCTATTTCTAAAATTGAAGAAGCTGTTTTACGTGCGTTGGAGTTAACGCCACCAGAGTTATCTGCTGATATTTACTCTACAGGTTTATACTTAACAGGTGGTGGAGCTTTGTTACGCGGATTAGATAAACGTATTGCTGCTAAAACAAAATTGCCTGTGCATGTTGCCGAAGATCCACTTCGTGCAGTTGTACGTGGAACTGGTATGGCACTTAAAAACTTGAAGAACTTTAAATTTTTAATGACGTAAGAAAAATAAGAAATCAGCATCTCGAGATTTGATATCATTCCTTTCAAATTTCCGATTTACCTCATTCTAATTTTAGTCAATGCGCAACCTCATTTTCTTTATATACAAGTACCACGTTTTTTTTATCTTCTTTATATTGGAGATAGTTGCCTTTGTTATCATCTTTCGTTTCAATAATTATCAAAAAGCAAGTTTCCTAAACTACACCAATGGTGTTGCAGGTAACTTTTATAATGGTGTAAGTAATACCCAAGAGTATTTTAATTTACGCAGGGTTAACGATAGTTTACAGTTAGAAAACGCGCGTTTACGTTCTCAGCAAATTACCTCATACTACCATAATAACGTCAGTATTAGCAGCATTAACGATACTGTTTACAAACAACAATACGAATACATTGCTGCTCAGGTGGTAAATAATTCGGTTACCAAACGTAACAATTACATCACCCTTAACCGAGGCCGCTTGCATGGCATAGAAGAAAAATCAGGGGTAATAAGTGAAAATGGTATTGTGGGTATTGTAATGAATGTAAGTGACCATTATTGTACCGTACTTTCTTTCCTAAACAGTAATTCTAAGATTAGCGCTAAAATTCAAAAATCTGGTGCATTTGGGTCTTTGGTCTGGGATGGGGGCGACCCAAGGTATGCACGTTTGCTTGATGTAAATAAACATGTACCCATAAAGGTTGGAGATTTAGTTATTACTAGTAATTTTTCTAAAATATTTCCCGAAGGTTTACCTATTGGAAAAATATCAGAACATAGCCTTGATGCTGGAGATAACTTCCATACTATTAAAGTAGATTTGTTTACCGACTTTAGTACGGTATCAACAGTGTATGTAATACGTAACTTGTTAAAAGAAGAGCAACAAGCATTAGAACAAACTTTACCAACTGACAAAAAGTGATACTTGAGCTATTTACATATCTGCTAAAATTTATTGGCATTATATTGCTGCAAACGCTTGTGGTTGATAATATTGAGCTAAGTAGCTTTATAAACCCATACATTTACATCAGCTTTATTTTGTTATTGCCTATTACAATAAAGCCATGGCAAGCACTCTTTTTGGCATTTTTATGTGGGGCTGTGGTTGATGCTTTGAGTAGCACACCGGGTTTACATATTGCTGCAAGTGTTTTATTGGCTTATGTACGCGTTCATTATTTGCGTTTTGCTACCACCAAAGAAGACACTGAGAGTAGAATACGTCCTTCAATGAGTAAAAAAGGTATTGTATGGTTTGTGTTTTACTGTTTTAGCATGACATTGGTGCATCACACCTTTTTATTCTTTTTAGAGATTTACGGTTTCCAAGAATTTTTTAGCACATTATTGCGCATTATTTTAAGCACGTTGGTAACTGTGTTGATGATAGTTGTAGGACAGTTATTATTTTACAACACCAAAACAAGCAATGGATAGCACCTCAAAACAAAAGGTTTTACTGGTTATTTTCTTTTCAATTGCACTTGTTTACATCCTTCGTTTGGCTGTAATGCAATTGTTTGATGATAGCTACTTACGCTCTGCACAAGAAAACGTGTTGCAGGAGCAAACCATATATCCTGCGCGCGGTTTGGTGTATGATAGAACAGGGGAATTACTTGTATATAATGACGCTATTTACGATTTAATTGTAATACCCGAGCAAGTAAAAGGTTTAGATACCAATGAATTTTGCCGTGTGCTTGGTATAGAAAAAGTAGACTTTATTCAGCGTTTCGAAAAAATGAAGCGAGGAGTTGGATACGCGCCTTATCGTCCTTCTGTTTTTGAAAAACAATTAACCATTCCTATTTACGCTGCCTTTCAAGAAAAGTTATTCGATTTTCCTGGCTTTTATGTTGAGGTTAGAACCGACCGTAAATACCAACACAGCAACGCTGCACACATTATGGGTTACATTGGAGAAGTAACCGACAGAGATATTGAAAGAAGTGAGGGCTATTACCGCATGGGCGATTTTAAAGGTATTAGTGGTGTGGAGCGTAGTTATGAAGAAGTATTGCGCGGCCGTAAAGGTGTGCGTTATGTTTTGGTTGATAGCAAAAATCGTACACAAGGAAGATATAAAGATGGAATGTTTGATACGCCTGCAGTTGCCGGACAAAACATTACCTTAAGTATAGATCAAAAATTACAAGAACTAGGAGAGCAATTACTCAATAACAAAATTGGAAGTGTGGTAGCCATTGAGCCATCAACAGGAGAAATATTAGCATTGGTTAGTATGCCAACATACGACCCGAATTTATTTGTTGGTCGCCAACGTGGTAATAACTACATGAAATTATTGCGCGATCCGGCAAAGCCATTATTTAATCGTCCGTTAGCAGCACCTTATCCTCCCGGATCAATTTTTAAAGTTATTATGGGTTTGGTTGGTCAACAAGAGGGTGTGCTCAGTCCAAATACCACCTACGGTTGTTATGGCGGTTATCGCATGGGTGGACTAACTGTTGGTTGCCATCCGCATCCATCGCCATTAAACTTACAAGGCGCAGTAGCGGTTTCGTGTAATGCGTATTTCTGCCATGTGTACCGCAGTGTTATCGATAACCAAATGTATCCTAACTCCGAAACGGCTTATAAAAAATGGTACGACCATATAAGCAGTTTTGGTATCGGGCATAAATTAGGTGTTGATTTATTTGGCGAAGGTCAAGGCTTTTTACCACCATCAACATACTACGATAAAGTATACGGAAGATTCAGATGGAAATCATCAACTACTATTTCACTAGCTATTGGTCAGGGTGAGTTGGGTATAACCCCACTACAAATGGCAAATGCAACAGCTATTGTGGCTAATCGTGGTTACTATGTTACACCGCATGTTGTTAAAAAAATAGATGGCAAACCAAATCCAAATCCAGAGTACAATAAAAAACATTGGGCCAGTGTAGATACTCCATATTATAGTGTAGTAGTAAATGGTATGCAAGATGTAATTGAGCGCGGTACGGGTAGAGTAGCCAAGATTCCGGGAATTGAAATTTGCGGTAAAACAGGTACGGCTCAAAATCCACATGGTAAAGATCACTCGGTGTTTTTTGCTTTTGCACCAAAAGAAAATCCTAAAATTGCCATAGCGGTTTTTGTTGAAAATGCAGGTTTTGGTGCAACATGGGCTGCGCCAATTGCCAGCTTAATGATAGAACAATATTTAACCGGTAAACACGATACCCGCAAGTATTTATTAGAGCGAATGCTTAAAGGAAATTTAGTACACAAAAATGATACAGCAACATCATCAGCAACCAAAACCATCAAGCATTGATTGGCTAACACTTGTACTATATTTTGTATTTGTGATTGGTGGACTACTTTGTATTTATGCTTCGGTATACAGAGAAGATCATCCTATGATTTATGATACTTCCATGAACTATGGTAAGCAATTAATCTGGATTGGTTTATCGTTGTTTATTGGTGTATTGATATTGTTTGTAGATGAAAAGTTTTTTTACGCTTTTGCTTATCCCATATATGGTATTACTTTGTTTTTACTCGTGGCCGTATTGCTTGCGGGTACTACAGTAAAGGGCTCTAGTTCTTGGATTGAAATTGGTGGATTTAGAATGCAGCCTGCCGAGTTTGCCAAGTTTGGGGCAGCGCTTGCTTTGGCCAAATATTTAAGTGGGTTCAACATCAAATTCAAAGAACGTAAAACACAAATCATTGCATTTACCATTAGTTTTCTTCCGTTGTTTATCATCTTGTTTCAAAACGAAACCGGAAGTGCATTGGTGTTTGGCTCGTTTATTTTTGTATTGTATCGCGAGGGTTTACCGGGCTGGATTCTGTTTTTGGGCTTTGCAGTTATTGTATTAAGTGTATTGGCATTGTTGGTACCGGCCTTGTATTTATGCATTGCCATTGGTGTATTAGCCGCATTGTTTACTTTAGTGATAAGACGAACCAGACAAAGTATTTTAATTGTTGTTGGTGTGGCTGCTGCTATGATGGTATACGTAAGCAGTGTTGATTATGTTTTTGAAAACGTATTACAAGCGCATCAAAAATCGCGTATTAATGTATTGTTGGGTAAAGAGGTTGATTTAAAAGGTGCCGGTTACAACGTAATGCAAAGTAAAATTGCGATTGGTAGTGGTGGCTTATTTGGTAAAGGATTTTTAGAAGGTACACAAAACAAATTTAGGTTTGTACCCGAGCAAAGTACCGATTTTATATTCTGTACCATTGGCGAAGAGTACGGTTTCGTGGGTTCTTTTATATTCATTGCTTTATACATGTTGCTGCTTTGGCGTATTGTTTATTTGGCCGAACGTCAGCGGTATAAATTTAACCGCATTTATGGTTACAGCGTAGCATCAATTTTGTTCTTCCACTTTCTTATTAATATTGGTATGACATTAGGTTTGATGCCAGTTATCGGTATCCCTTTACCATTTATAAGTTATGGTGGTTCATCTTTACTTAGTTTCACCATTTTGTTATTTATCTTTATTAGGCTTGATGCCAATAAGGTAAATGAATTACGTGGGGCATTTGATTAATTCATTGCATTGATTTCATAAAAAAGAGGATTCAACATTGAATCCTCTTTTTGTTTTATTGAACCGGAAATACAATTTCGGTTAACCATTTAGCTGTATCTTTTTCCAACATAGGGTCTGATAAGTATAACTCGCGTGGTGGTCCTGCCGGACGTTTCCCTTTCTCTGTAATAAAAGCACTCATGTTTTCATAAACGCCTTGTGTGTTGCTGTAAGCGCCATAATAGCTCACTACATATGCTTCACAACTATTTTGTGTGCCGGGTTTAATTTCTTTGTTACCACTTACTTTCACTTCATCTGCAACAGGTAATCCGGTTACAAAATTTGTTGGACTATACCACACCGTAAATGGAGGTCCTGTAACATTTATGTTGTTATTTTTTGCATAAGCATCTAGCTTCATCAAACTTTCGCCAATTTTTATTCCAATTGTATTGGCCTCAACGTCTTTATTGGTAATGTATATAAAGCTTTGTTCAGGCAAGGTTCTTAAGTTTACATCAAAACCTGCTACTTTATCTTGCACAGGTTGTTCTTCGCATATCTTTTTAATAGCAGCTAAACCTTTATCGTAATCCTTGCCAATCATTTTATCCATAAACAAACCAAACCATCTTCCTATAATATTATAGCCCATATCACTGTCCATACTCCAGGTAATTTGGGTGGCGTTGTTTTCTACAGTAAATTGGTATGATGCCCCAGATGGGTCCCAACCTTCAAACTCCAATTTGGTTACAATTAATTCGTTGGGTTTACTTTCGGTGATAGAAAGTTTTCCGTTGCCCACATCCGGATTTTCGCTTTTCCATGAAATCCATGCACCAACTCCGGTTTTAACTTCACTGCAGGTGTAAGCCGTGTTGGTATCAATATCATACCAAGGACTCCAATCGTTAAACTTACTTAAGTCGTTAAGTAGCTCAAAAGGAACTTCGGGTGTTGTATTTACCACAATACTTCTCTCCACATGTATCTTACTTGGTAAAAATAAACCGATTAAGGTAACTAGCAGTGCCAATACCAGCACTCCCAATCCAATGTACTTTAGTGTTTTCATAAAGGTTGATTTAAGTATGCGAAATTAGCAGTTTTTATCGTTTAACATTTAATCAACTATCTTTGCATGATGTTTAGCTCAAAATTTAGATTCTATTTTCTGTTAGCCGGTTTTTCTTTTATGGGTGGATTTTTTATTCATGCCACATTAACAGAAGACGATAAACTACAACGCGAGTTTGAAACGTATTATAAAATATATTCGCTGGCATCGCCTGATAAATTAGAGTTTGCAGGCGAGTCGGTTCCGCTTAAAGATTTTGATATTCAAGAGCGCTACGACCGTGAAATATTAACTAACGTATATTGGCAATCGCAAACATTGTTAATGATTAAAAGGGCGCATAAATTTTTCCCGATTATAGAACCTATCCTTGCCAAAAATGGTATTCCGGATGACATGAAATACCTGGCATTGGCCGAAAGTGGTTTACAAAATGTAGTATCGCCTGCAGGTGCATCTGGTTATTGGCAAATATTGGAGGCTACCGCAAAAAATTATGGCTTAGAGGTGAGTGCTGATGTGGATGAACGTTACCACATTGAAAAATCAACAGAGGCTGCTTGTCGTTATTTTAAAGAAGCTTACAAAGTTTTTAACAGTTGGGCATTGGTGGCTGCATCATACAATATGGGTATTGATGGTGTGCGTAAACAATTGCAACAGCAAGGTGTAAGCAACTACTACGATTTGTTGTTAAATACAGAAACATCACGTTATGTTTTCAGAACATTAGCCATAAAAGAAATAATGGAACGCCCGCGCAGTTATGGTTTTAATGTAATTACCAATCATAAATATACACAGGTGCCAACTGTAAAAGTGAAAGTAACGCGCACCATACCCGATCTAATAAAATATAGCCTTGATAATGGTTGCAACTACAAAGTAGTAAAGTTGATGAACCCATGGCTAAGAGGCAAAACACTAACAGTACAATCAGGTAAATTTTATTATTTAGAGTTACCTAAAGATCGCATTTATAAAACCGACCTAAAAGATAAAATTACCAACGATACCATTGATGTGGAGCAAACACATGTAGGCGAGTAGCAATGATTAGTTATTGGTTGATTGGTTTGGAGTTTATGGTTTGTTGTTCTAGCCTCTAATTTCTTCCATACAATCCCTTTTTAGCAATAAAATCTGCTACGGCATCGGGTACAAGGTATTTGATGGATTTACCGGCTTGCAACATTTCTCTGATGTAGGTTGATGAAATGTTTAACAATGGTACTTCAAACATTTTTATTTTAGGATGATTGGCCAGCAATGGATTTTCATGGTATCCAACCCTGCGGTAAACATAAATTTCGTGATTGGCTAAAATGGTTTCGTAGTCTTTCCACAAATGAAACGACTGTAAGTTATCGCCACCTATAATAGGAATAAAAGTATCGTTGGGATAATTTTTTTGTAACTCGGCCAAAGTATTTACCGTGTATGATGGTCGTGGTAAGTTAAATTCAAAATCGCTGGCCTTAAAACGTTCGTCACCATCAACAGCTAACTCAAGCATTTCAAGTCTCGTGCTTTCGTCAAGCAAAGTATCGTTTACTTTAAACGGATTTTGTGGTGATACAATAAACCAAATTTTATCCAAGTGTGTAAACTGCACAAAATAATTGGCTATTAGCAAATGCCCGGTATGCACAGGATTAAACGAACCAAAAAACAACCCGATTTTCATGATACTACTTTGTTAAAAATTCAGTAATCAGGTTTTCTGCAATAACCAATGCTTCTTCTAAATTTTCGTTAAGCAATACATACTCAAATTTATTTTCGTATTGCAACTCATGCACTGCTTTATCAATTCTTACCCTCAGGGTTTGTTCGGTTTCCGTTGAGCGGAAACGTAATCTTTGTTCAAGCACTTCAACACTTGGTGGTTTTACAAAAACAGCCAATGCTTTATCACCAAAATGTTTTTTAATATTCAAACCACCTTCAACATCCACATCAAAAATTACGGCTTTGCCCATGGCCCAAATTCTATCTACTTCAGATTTTAAAGTGCCATAAAAATTGCCGCCATAAACTTCCTCGTATTCTAAAAATTCGTTATTGGCGATACGCTGTTTAAATTCCTCGTGCGATAAAAAATAATAGTCTTTTCCATGTTCTTCGTTTGCACGCTTGTTGCGTGTACAAGCACTAACCGAAAAGGCCAAGCGGTTATCTACAGAAAGTATATGTTTTACAATGGTGGTTTTTCCCGAACCTGAAGGCGCGCAAAAAATAACCACCTTATTTAGTTTAGTATCTATTGTTGTGTTGTGCTGTTCGCTACTCATGCCTTGCTACTAAACAATGTTGTTAATTTGCTCTTTAATTTTTTCCAATTCGTCTTTCATTTCAACTACACGTTGTTGTATTTTAAAATGATTGGCTTTGCTTCCTATGGTATTAATTTCACGACCCATTTCCTGTGCGATAAAACCCAATTTTTTTCCGGCAGATTTGGTTTTCATCGTTTCTAAAAAGTAGGTGCAGTGCTGAATGAGACGTGTTTTTTCTTCACTAATATCTAACTTTTCTATGTAGTAAATCAACTCTTGTTCAAACCTGTTTTTATCTAAGTTTTCTTCTTTAAGCTGACCTAATTCTGCATCCATTCTGGCTCTGATGGTTTGCATACGCTCAGGTTCCAGTGCTTCAATCTCCTTAACCAAATGCATAATGGCTTGTGTCATTCTAATCAATTCACCGGCCAGCATTTCACCTTCTTTTTGTCTGAATTTTTCAAACTCAACAAAAGCAAGGTTTACAGCGTGCAATAAAGTTTTTACATCTTCTTCGTTGTTTTCATCTTCAACCGGTTGAAACAAATTTGGCATTTGTAAAAGGGTAGAAGCTAACATTTGCGGATTTAATCCGGCATGGTTACAAACATCAGTAAGCTCTTTTAAGTAATAAGCCGCAACATCTTTGTTAACCGGCATTACTTTGTCTTCGGCACGCTTAAATTGAACATTAATATTTACCTGACAGCTACCACGCTCAATCAACCTGGTTAGTTCTTTACGTACCTCGTGGTCTTTGCTTTGCCACACTTTGGGCATGCGCAGGTTTATCTCTAGAAATTTATTGTTTAACGATTTAAATTCGGCTTTTACGGTAAAACGTTCGGTGTCTACCTCTGCCTGACCGTAGCCGGTCATTGATCTTAGCATAGTGTTTAACTTTGGGCAAAAGTAAGATAATAGCCCGAAATGACAAATACCTGTCGCCATTTAGGATGTAACTATACAAAAGATTATTGGGGTAGTAATGTTTATCACAATAATGCGACTTAATAACTTAGCAATACCTCTTTTGCCTCTTTAATATCAGCCACAAAGTTTATTTTTTTACTGTTGTTACTCTCGTATATAAAATTATTCAGGCTTTTACTGGTGTATTTCGAAAAATCGCCCACAATAGCCAAGCGAATGCGGTAGTTTGAGAACTTTTGCAATACCTCGCCTGCAATACCTGTTTTTAAATCAAAAAATGTTGGAGTAATGTTTCTCTCGTGTAAAATCAATTTGTCTACACCTTGGTAATAAATATTTCCAACCAAATTTATTCCATCTTCAATGTTATTAATGACTAACTCATCCGATATTACCTCTGCGATTTTGCTTTCGTTTATTTGGTGTAATTCAACATACATGTTTGTGGTTAATTATCTTCTTATTGATACTGTGGTGCTGGAGGATTATCAGCACTGAAAAGCCATTTACGCTAAATAAGAATAAAATAGGTATTCAGATTTTATTCTTTAATTTTTTGAAAGATAGATTCTAGTTTATTGTTGGGTTTAATTTTATACTTTGTTTCACCTATTATCTTTTTCATATTCGCTTTGCGTTCATTCGTTAAAGGATGTGAGCTCATAATTTGGGGAAGTGAATATGTTTCTTGTTTTTCCAGTTGCTCAAACAAGTTTACCATTCCATAAGGATTAACATGGTTATCGATAAGAATTTTTAAGCCTTGTTCATCTGCTTCTTGTTCAAACCCGCGCGAATAAGAAAGTGCATGTAACTGTTGGGCATTGTCGGCCAACACCGCCATAATACCGTTTACATCGCTAAGTAACAACGATACCAACATGTAACCGGCAAGATTTCTGCATAATATTTTTGTGGAGTGTCGGTAGTTAATATGAGATGCTTCATGGCCAAGCAAAGCGGCAAGTTCATCTGCACTTTTCATGTCGTCCAGAATGGCTGAAAAAATAACAATTTGCCCATTTGGCAGCGCAAATGCATTTACCTCACCCGATTTTACCACAGTAAATCCAAGCGGTTTTTGGTTCTTTAAATCCAATTCTGCGGCAAATTGCTCCAGGTATTTTGTTCTGGTTGAGTCTATTTCGCTTTCATCTAAAAATGAATCCATAAAGGTATTTCCAATTTGATTGTCGATACTCTCGGGCAAAAGCGCTGCCGATTTTTCGGCAATGGGAGGTAATAAGTAAAAGTAAGCGAGTACAACTAAACCCATTAAAAAGGCTGCAATAACGGTAATTTGAGTAAAACTAAGTTTGAGTAAACGTGTATGTACATCAACACGTTTGTTTTGTTTTAGAATTTCATAAAATCTTTCGGCAAAATCTAAATCTTCAACTTTCAACACAGCACCGGGATAGTTTTTATTTCTTAGTTCAAGTAAATTACCATACTGAGTATATTGTATATCATCCAAAAGCCAAATAAACGAATTTTCGTTTGCTGTGTGCAAACGAAATTCGTTCATCTTTTCGTTAAATACTAGGGTGGTTTGTTTTGAAGCAGATGTTTTTCCGTCAAAATATTTTGCCTCTATGGTATTGTTCATGGTTAAGCCAAGTCTATTTCAAAAAAATCCATTGCATCTTCGCCAAATGCATCGGTATATTCTTCCTCAGTTTGGTGAATTTCATCTAAATTAATATCACCTTCCAATTTTACATTATCGCAAATAAATTTTTGTGTACGCATATCTGCCCATGCTTTCCCGAAACCAAGTGTAAAAACAGTTATCAGTAAATTAACAATTAATAAGCTGAAGAAACGGCCGCCTGTAGCAGTTGAGTAACATTCAATTTTTTGTTCGCCTCTCGACATTTTCATTTTGTCTATGTAGTAATTAAAAATTTCACATTCCCACCAAAATATATAAATACCTAATGTAAGAATAGTAAGAAAGTATCCTTTTAAGTTCATGAAAAAATATTCTTCTCCTTCTGCATCGTTCGAAAACTCTACATCACCATAACGAATATGCTGGTGCGTATATCTACGAATATTCATTTGTAACCATGCACCGTAAATACCAAAAGATATGATGGTATACACCACCCATTTGATGTAGTTTTTTATCAACTCGTTGCGGTCTCCACGATAACCAAAACGTATTCCGCGGTATGAAGTTCTACTCATTTTATAACGAAACGAGCCGTGTATAGCAAAAGGAATGATAGCAAAAATAGCAAGATATACAACCAGAATGGCGAGAAATGGTGATTCCGATGTGGTTGAAATTAAAAAGTAAGCACCCATGATAAGGATGTAGAACAAAATAATTTTAATAAATCCACGAAACATTTCATTGCCTGTACCTGCAAAGTGAAAACGCTCATTGTTTAATGCAGTTTGACCATAAATATAATTCAATCTTTTGGCCCTGGCCCAAGGATAATAAAGTCCGGCTGTAACCAGTGTTAATAACCAATTTACAATCATAATTGAGAAGTAGTCGGCTCCTTTTCCAAAAAACTCAAGTTGATAGTTTTGGGTAGTGTTGGTGTTTTCTGTAGTTGTTGTTTCCATATAGTTTGTTAAAATAGTTGCCTCCACTTTCGGCTATTGGCTACTCCGTGTGCATGTATAATTTTATTTATGCGCATTGTTTATAAGTTCAGGTAAATCATTTTATGCTGTTTGCACCATGTGTTTTAACGATGTACACCACCTAATAGCCAACTAAGCGAATTAGTTTGGCGTATTACATTTAAATAAAGATTGACGATATTGGGCTAGCAGCTTTAATATTTACAAGGTTTATCATACACCAATTAAATGTTTAGTTTGCATAAAACCAAATTTAATGTAGGCACTTGCAGCAGGTATATTTGCGGCTAAGTGGAGTATTTGTTTAAACTGTATATTAAAACCATCCCACCAGTATTTACCGTGTTTGTATGATAACACGGCATAAACCTAGGCAGCTAATGAGTTGTTTCATAACATTTGTAACGGTTTGGTATTTTGATTGATTGAACTTTTTTAGAATCACGCTAACGTGGATAAGGTGATTGTATCGAGAGGTGGAATGTCAAAGTAAATCCTATTCTCGATAATTGCTCTTATGCACAACCATTACTATGCGCACTCGAACAAGCCGTAATTTGTGCTATAAGTGATGAACTGGAACAATAATATAACTAGTGTTGAATAACGAATGTCGAATAATGAAGTGGAGAAGAAACTTAACATGGCAAGTAATTTTCCGAACTACAAACCTTTTACACTTCGAAGCTTTAGTGTAGAAGTGTTATTTCTCCCACTTTAACGTTTGTATCATGTGTAGCACATCTTTTTTCAGGTAATCAAGTACCGGAGCTACACTGTCTACATTGGTGCGGTCGTTAAAGTATAATGCTCCACGCATGTAATTTTTTACACTGTCGGTTACATAAAACTGAAAGTTGGTTGCTGTGTTTCCACTTAATTCATACACCATGCCGTGCAGTCTTTCATTCTCAATGTATGTTTCGTAAATCTCATCGGCTTTTACAGTGTGTTTGTATACTAAAGTACGTGCATCTTCGGCTAACTTTTCTAATTCTTGCGGTTGTTTTACCTGATCATAACTAATGTGTAAAGTGGCATTATATGGTTGGTAGTAAACATTAAACCAACACTTTTTATTTTCCATGCTAAAGTCGGGTAGCACGGTTGCGTAATCAGGTATTTCGCAAGTAAAGCCACAATCGTTGTGGTGGGTTTTATACTGTTTTGCAGGGAAAACAAAACGCTGAAATCCTCTTGGTTTTGGTGTGTACTCATCACTGCAACCAACTCCCAATACAACTACAATCAACAACAAAAATATTCTCATAAAAATTAGGCTTGGTTTTGCGGGTTTAGTATTTCAACTTTCACACGTTTAATTCTTCTTTTATCAGCCGACTCTATCACAAATTTAAAATCGTTGTACAAAATTTCGTCACCTTGTTTTGGCATTTCCTCTTGTAACTCTAGCAACATACCACCAAGGGTATCGGCATCTTGTCGGGCATCATCAAATACTTCATTTTCTACTTCCATAAACTTACACATATCGTTTATAGAAATTTTAGCTTCAAATACAAAAGTATGTTCGTTTAAGCGCGAGTAAAATACTTCGTCCTCATCAAACTCATCATTAATCTCACCAAATATTTCTTCCAAAATATCTTCCATGGTAACTATACCTTGTGTACCACCAAACTCATCAACTACCAGAGCCAAATGCACACGTTTACTTTGAAATTCTTTTAACAGGTCGTCAATTTTTTTACTCTCGGGTACAAAGTATGGTTTGCGTATTAAAGTTAGCCAATTAAAGTCATCGGCATTGTGCATGTGTGGCAACAAATCTTTAATGTAAAGTACGCCATTTATATTATCCAAATTATCGGTATAAACCGGTACACGCGAGTAACCCCAATCGTTAATTTTCATCAACAATTGTTTAAAAGGAGTATCTGATTTAATGGCAGTAATATCGGGCCTTTGGCGCATAATCTGTTTAACGTTTATGTTACCAAAGTTTACAATAGATTTTAAGATGATTTTTTCTTCGCGTGGTGTATCTTCTTCGTTAGTAATTTCAATAGCATGCGTAAGTTCATCAACAGAAAGGATGTGACCTTTTTTGGTAACACGTTTATCGATGATAGAAGTAGATTTTACCAATAAAAATACAAATGGTTTTAACGCTTTGCTCAACGTGTACATGGGTATGGCCACAAAACGCGCAACACGCATGTTGTTTTGCGATGCAAATATTTTGGGCATTACCTCGCCAAACAATACCAATATAAAAGTTACCAATACTATTTCTATCATAAACCCGATGTAAGGATTGGTACTAAAATCAAACAGTAAACCAATAATTACGGTTGATACCATAACAATGGCAATGTTTACAAAAGTGTTTGATATAAGTATGGTAGCCAGTAAATGTTTGGGGTGATTAACCAAGTATTCAGCATACTTTGCTGTGCGCGATTCGTCTTCGGTTAATTCTTCAATTTGCAGTTTGGTTAAACTGAAGAATGCATTTTCTGAACTTGAAATAATAGCCGAGCAAGCAATAAGTGCAACTACCACAGCTAAGCTTATAAATATGGTAGCCACATCGGCAGTGGTAAGGGTTGTGTTAATTATACTTAACACAGTATTGACCGGAGGTTCTGAAGCTAAACTACTTTCCAAGGTTTGTTATTTAAGTTAAACATGTCATGCATTAAAATGGCAAATCGTCCATTCCTGCATTGTTATCTTCGCCTGTTGTTGTGGGCGGTGTTGTTGCGTTTTGTTCTTGTGGTTGGTTGGTTTGCGAACCATCGTTACCATTTGAGTTGTTACGCGAACCCAACAAAGTTAAAGTATTTGCTCTTATTTTTATGCCACTGCGTTCAACTCCTTGTTGGTCAGTCCATTTTTCGGTTCTAATTTTACCTTCAATATAAACACTAGAACCCTTTTTTAAATATTTGTGAGCAATATCGGCAAGGTTATCCCACAACTCTACGCGGTGCCATTCGGTATCGGTTCTTCTTTCGCCAGTGCGGCTATCGGTGTAACTTTCGCTGGTAGCAATGCTTATGGTTAAAACACGTCTGGTATTGTTTTGCCCAAGTACACGTGGTTGTTCCGGGTCGCGACCCAAGTTGCCAATTAAAATTACTTTGTTTACGCTCATATTGAGTTAAGATAAAAATAGTTTGTTTAAGGCAATATAGTATTCAAAAAACGCTCAAGCAAGCGGGGTACCGCAAAAGTATGTACATCAGTAAGCAATACCCTTATAAATCCTTTATTGGCATTGGGTTTTATTTGTTTTCCACTTACTTTCCAAAAAACGGCATAAAGGGTTTGGTGTGTAAGCTGGTGTTTTGTAGAAAATATGGGTGTTAATATTTCAGGCTTTTTGTTTAACAGTTCCTTTATTTTGGGTTGATGTAGTAATTCTTCAGCGGTAATTTCTGTTTCAGATTCAATTAACGGAAACTCAAATAAACTATTCCAAATACCCTCGTTGTTGCGTTTACGCAGATAGGTATTCCCTTTTTCGTCTTCAATAAATAAATAATTTAGGTAGCGCGAAATGGGTTTACGTTTTTTCTCCTTTACCGGAAAATCGTATACTTTATTTTGTTTTAAGGCTTCACATTGAAGACGCAACACACATTGTTCGCACAAAGCTTGTTTGGGTTTACAAACAGTTGCACCCAACTCCATAATAGCTTGGTTATGTGTGGCAGGCGCATCGAGGTTTAATAATTCTTGTGCCAGTTGAGCAAATAATTTTTTACCGTTGCTGCTGTTAATGGGTTCATCAATAGCAAATAACCTGGCCAATACGCGGTACACGTTGCCATCAACAACGGCATGTGGTTCGTTAAAGGCAAACGATGCAATAGCCGCAGCGGTGTAGGGGCCAATTCCTTTAAGTGCAATTAGTTCGTTGTATGTTGTGGGAAACTCGCCATTGTAGTCTTTAGCTAAAATGCGCGCGGTTTTAAGCATGTTGGCAGCTCGGTTGTAATAACCCAAACCTTGCCAAAGTTTCATTACGTCATCATCATTGGCCTGGGCCAATTTTTTAACGGTTGGATAATTGGTAATAAATTTATTGTAATATGGTAAACCTTGTTCAACTCGGGTTTGCTGTAAAATAATTTCCGATAACCAAATGTGATAAGGGTGTTGCGTATTGCGCCATGGAAGGTCGCGTTTATGGGTTAAATACCATTTAATTAAAGGTTGTAAAGGAGTCATATTTGTAGGGCGAAAATACACCACGGATATTTTTTTCCATCAATTAGTGCATTTTGTTTTGAAATTCATACATTTGCAACCCGCTTTACAAAAAGCGGGACAAAGACAATCATTTGACTTTAAAGTTATTAATAGTTAAAAACCGTAGAAAATGACAAAAGCAGAAGTAATTGCAGAAATCGCAACTAAAACAGGAATTGAGAAAGCACACGTGCAAGAAGCAGTAGAATCTTTCTTTAAAGTAGTAAGAACCTCTATGACAGAGGGCAAAAATGTATATTTCCGCGGTTTTGGCAGCTTTGTAATTAAAAAGAGAGCTAAAAAAATTGCGCGTAACATCAGCAAAAACACCGCCATGGTGATTGATGAGCATTACATTCCAAGCTTTAAACCGGCTAAAACTTTTGTTGATAAAGTTAAGAAAAGCGAAACGGTTAAATCAAAAGCAGCTAAGTTAGCAGCGAAAGCTTAATGAAATTTAACAGCAAGCAAATTTTACTTGTTACCATAGCAATAGCAGTTACTGCTGCATTATTTGTTATGGGGTACAAAACTCCTTTTGGGCAAAATGGCTCAAGAGGGGTTTCTGTATTGAGTGAGCAGTTTGATGCTGAGGCGTTTTTAAAAGAGCAAAAAGCAAAACTTACACCTGAACAATTAGATCAAGTTGAGTTGCTTGAAGCCGATAAAAACAACAAAGAAAATTTAGTTCAGTTAGCCAATCTTTGGGATTCGTTAAAGGTAACTTTTGCAAGTGCTTATTATACACTTCAGTTAGCTCAATTAGAAAACAACGAAATCACCTGGTTTGCTGCCGGAAGTAAATTTTACAATGTAGCCAACTTTGCCAGCGACAGTCTTTTGGGGATGCATGCAATTGGTAAAGCAAAAGAAGCTTACAGTAAAGTAGTGGAGTTAAATCCTAACAACCTGCAAGCTAAAAGTGCATTGGCCGTTTGTATTATTCAGGGCGATAACGATGTAATGAAAGGTGTAAGCCTTTTAAAAGAAGTGGTAGCTACTGATTCTAATAACGTTCAGGCAATATTTACTCTGGGAATGCTTTCTATACAAAGCAGCCAGTTTGATAAAGCACAAGAACGTTTCGAAAAATTGATTAAACTTGAACCCTTTAATCCGGAATATTATTTCTACTTAGGCGAGGTTTATGCAAAAAGTGGTAATGTGGCCAAAGCCATAAAAACTTACGAAACCTGCAAAACTCTAGTAACGGATAACGAGGCCAAAAAGGAAATAGACCAAATAATTAATAAACTAAATAAATTGTAACACTATGCCAAGCGGAAAGAAAAGAAAAAGACATAAGATCGCAACGCACAAGCGCAAAAAAAGACTTCGTAAAAACAGACATAAGAAAAAATAACTTTTCTTAAGGCACTGTCTTACAATCATCTTTTTCATTTAAAAGATCTTAATGGTAAACCGTTCATTGCTGGGCGGTTTGCTGTTTTTAAACACACGTGTTAAAAATTGTGAACTACGAACTGGTAATTAATAGTCATGCAAGTGGTGGGGTTGATATTGCGCTGCTCAGAGACAAAAAGCTCATTGAACTTCATCATGAAAATGCGGATAACAATTTCGCTGTTGGTGATGTGTACTTAGGCACAGTTAATAAACTAATGCCTGGTTTAAATGCTGCTTTTGTTGATGTTGGGCATGAGAAGGATGCATTTCTACATTACCTTGATCTTGGGCCTCAGGTAAAATCGTTGGTAAAACATACTAAAACTTTACGCAATAACCCGCATGCAGATGTGTGGCCTGATGCCAAACTAAATGAACCCGACATTGAAAAAACGGGAAAAATAAACCAAGTACTGCAGCGCTTACAACAAGTTGTGGTGCAGGTTACCAAAGAACCCATCTCCAATAAAGGTCCACGTTTAACTTCTCAACTCTCATTAGCCGGACGTTATGTGGTACTCATGCCTTTTGATGGTGTTGTTTCTATTTCGAAAAAAATTGTTAAAACCGAAGAACGTATTCGCCTGAAAAAATTGGTGCAAAGCATTAAGCCTGCCAATTTTGGGGTAATTGTACGTACGGTTGCCGAAGGACAGAGTGTTGAAGAGCTTGAAAATGATTTGAAGGATTTGATGAAACGTTGGGAGCATTTATGTACTCAACTTAAAACAGCAGTTCCGGGTCAGAAAATTTTAGGCGAAAGCGAACGCACTTTAACATTAGTACGCGATTTATTAAACGAAAACTTTACCGGCATTTATGTAAACGATAATTTTTTGATGAATTCCATCAAAGCATACATCGAGAAAAAAGCGCCTGAGTTGGAAAAAATCGTAAAACTTTATAACGGTAAACAATCAATTTTCGAGCATTACGGGATTGACAAGCAAATCAAATCTTCGTTTGGTAAAGAAATAAACTTTATGGGTGGCTCATATTTAATTATAGAGCACACCGAAGCATTGCATGTTATTGATGTAAACAGTGGTAGTATTGTTGGTAAAGATATTAACCAAGACGAAAATGCGCTTAAGGTAAACTTGGAAGCCGCTGCCGAAATTGCCCGTCAATTAAGGTTGCGCGATATGGGCGGTATCATTGTGGTTGATTTTATCGATCAGAAAACTGCCGGCAACAAACGTTTGGTTTACGAACGTTTAAAAGACGAAATGAAAACCGATAGGGCAAAACATAAAATTTTGCCGATGAGTCCCTTTGGGTTGATACAAATTACACGTCAACGTGTGCGCCCCGAAATGACTGTGGTTACCACCGAAAAATGCCCTACCTGCGATGGAACCGGAGAAATAACCAACAGCATTGTAATTGCCGATGAAATAGAAAACAGGTTAAAGTATTTCCTTAAAAATATGAATATGAAAGGAACCATTACCATTGAAGTTCATCCGTATTTGTATGCATACTTTACCAAAGGTTTTTTTAATTCTATCAGGTTTAAATGGTTGTTAACTTACAAACGTTGGATTAGAATTAAACCAATTAACGCCATGCATTTTGGCGAGTACCGTTTTATTAATGCACAGGGCGAAGAAATCTCTACTTAATTTTCTCCTTTCATTTTTATCAATAAAATTTATCTTTGATGGTATAACAAACACCGTTATGCGCATCAAAATAATTATTACTTGTTTAGCAATTTTTACCCTCGCTTCTTGTGTATCCAAACGTAAATACAATGATATGTATGCATTGTGGGTATACACCGATAGCCAATACCAACTGCTTAAAGGTAAAAACAATATTGGCGATAGGCGCATACAAGCACTTTTAGCCGAAGTAGATAGAATTAGAAGAGACTCGGCTTACATCGATTCTGTTTGTCAATCGAGCATGAATAAAAGTGATGCAGAAAAAGCCAGGCTGGAAGCAGAAAGAAAACGTTTGCGTGATGAGTTAACTGCACAATCAAGTAAACTTACTTTATCGGCCGGTAAAATTGCCGAATTAGAAGGGGTATTGTTTCGTAAAGATTCTATGATGCGTGCCACACGTAACCGTTTGCAACAAGCTTTATTAGGATTTAAAGATAAAGGCGTAAATGTGCACGTAGTAGGTGGTAAAGTTTACATTTCATTAGACGAACGCTTATTGTTTCAATCAGGTAAAGTGGATGTAAATCCTGAAGGTAGAACTGCATTGCTTGAAATTGCCAATGTGCTCAATCAAGATTCCACCACTATAATGACTGTGGAGGGCCATACGGATGACATACCATATAAGGGTAAAGCATTTAAAGACAATTGGGATATTAGTGTGTTACGTGCAACCTCCGTTATCAGGTGGATGAGTAATGCCGGCAAGGTAGCCCCTGAGCGTTTTATTGCGGCTGGTAGAGCAGAATATTGGCCATTAGACCCGGCTCCTACAGCAGAGGCTCGTAGAAAAAACAGACGCATAGAGATTATTGTTACACCGAACTTAGATGAGATTGCACAAATTTTAGATGGTGAGTAATATTTAAGATGGCGTTATGAAATATTTACTAAGTTTATTGTTGGTGCTGTTTTTATTAAGGGTTGATGCACAAACCGGAATTCAACTCACAAAAATTAAAAATAATAAAGTTAAAACAATACTCCCGGGAGATCCATTCACCTTTTCTTATTTGGACTCATCAGGCAAAGCAAGAGGTTTACATGCCACTCTGGTAAGTGTAACAGATAGTTTATTTACATTTAGGGTTGGCATGATTGATGAAATGAAACCGCACTTCTATACTATGCCTATCAACAAAATAACAAGCATTAGAAAAGAAGGCGGCTACGTTTACAATAAAAACATGACTATGTTATTGGTTACCATGTTGGAGGTGGTACCCACCGTTGAGTTCATTTTAAATAATACTGCTAATACTACACAAGCCGTTTTATGGGCAATTCCTGCCGGTGCTATTTTAGGTATAGCTAATGGACTAGTAGAAAGTGCCTTTTGGCCAACAAAACCAAGAAGAAAAGTAGGGGAATACTATCGGATAAGTGTGGTTGGACAACCATAAAAAAATAAGCCGGCAGAGGTAATCAATATCACTGCCGGCTTTTTTGATTTTATCAATGAAAAAAAGTATTGTACGGATATAATAATAAAAACAGTGCCAAACTGATAAAATCATGTTTTTTCATTTAAAATACCCTGATAATTAGGAATTTGTGGTTTTTGTAATTGGTTAGGGAAATCAAAGTGAATACTTTTAAATACACTTGTACACTAAATTTAGACACATTTTTATACAATGACCATAGAAGAGGCACAAAAAATAGTTGACGAATGGATTAAAACAACCGGAGTTCGTTATTTTAACGAGTTAACCAATACGGCCATGTTGATGGAAGAGGTAGGTGAAGTTGCACGTATCATGGCCCGCAAGTATGGTGAGCAAAGTTTTAAACCAAGCGATAAAGAGGTTGATTTAGCAGATGAAATGGCTGATGTATTGTTTGTATTGATTTGTTTGGCCAATCAAACCGGAATAGATTTAACAGCTGCTTTGCAAAAAAACTTGGATAAGAAAACCAAACGTGATGCCAATAGGCACAAAGAAAACGAAAAGTTAAAGTAGTATTTACTCCAACACCGGAGCAAGTGTGCTATAAATAATACTGTTTCCTTTTTTAGCACTGATATTTAATGGCGTGCACATAAAAGTTTGTTTGCCTTCATTTAGAATGGCTGCTTTAACCACTAGTTTTGATGAGGTGTTTTCGGGCAATTCAATACGTGGACGTAAAATAATGGGTGCAATTTGGTTTGATGTATTTTTGAATTTATCTAAACTTGTTGTGCCGTAATACAAAACCTGGTTGTTATTGTCGAGTAACGTTACTTCCAATATGGGATTGGTAGCTAAATCGATGGTTTGAATCCAACTCCAAACTTCTAATTCAACTACTTTGTGTGTGTTGTTAAATTCAAAAGTAGTTTCGTTTGTGCGTTTGTTTTCAGCTGAAACCATAACTGAAAATGAATCAGGAAAAACCCTTTGTTTTCTCTTTGTAAACACAAATGTTTCACTCAAAGATTGGTATTCCTCAAACAATTTGTTGTTGTAAAATAAAGAAGCAATGCTAGCGTATTCGTATGGAATTGCACCACCATGAGAAATGATTAAAGTATCGGGTTGATGTTGTAATAACCAGTTGTAAAAGTAGGCATAACCCATTGTATCAATTTTTGCTGATACCAAATTTGGTCGCATATTTTCACGATTAAAATAATAATCAAAATAGTACTTGCGGTTACCGGCTAAAAAGGTTGTTGTTCCGTTTTTTGTATAGGGTTTCATGGCCATTACCGAAGCTTTGTATGCTTGGTGGTAAAACACTTGGTAATGTTTACGTGTATTGATTAATGCATAAGTATTCATCAACATCAACCCCACAAAAATCAGTGTAAACAAGGTTTGATGTAATTTACTGTATACGTAAAATATTGAAGCAAGTAAAAATACAACTCCAAAAAGTAATACGGAATATTGCATGATAGGCGCACGCCACTGCGAGTAAAAATAAGGGAAAGCAAATGAGGTTATAAATACCAACATTGAAAAAATAAATGCCTTTTGATTGCTATCTTTTTTAATCAATACGGATATTATTCCTGCAATCAACCCTAAAAATATAAACCATAAAACTGGTGTAGTGTATTGAGTTACGTATTGCAAATAGTAATAGATGTAATTTCTATCTGGCACACCTAACCAACTTAAACCGCCTTGTTGAAATTGTGGTAACAACAACGGAAATTCTAATCCAAACAAAACAGCTGCTGCACCAAAACTCAATATCCATTTTTTAATTTGTTGCCTGTAAACTGCTAGATAAATAACACCTGCAAACGCACAAGTTACAAGTGCCATGTAGTGTGTGTTGGCTACTAAAAATAAATACACTGCAGCCCATAAAAATTTTTTGTTTTTGGTTGATGTACTAAAAAGTGTGGACACAAAAAGTAAAGTAAATAACAAACCAGGTGCATACATACGTGCCGTTTGGCTATGTACCAAAAAGTACTGAGATGTAGCCATAAACAACACCACCAATAAAGCAGTGTGTTTATTAAACAACTGTGTAATGAGTTTGTATGTTATCCATAGTGTTGCTATACCTATGGCAATAAACGGCAGTTTGTAAATTACAGGATTTAATCCGAACAGTTTGGTGTAGTAATAAACAAAAATTTGAACCAATGGTGGGTGCATATCCAACTCAACCACACCAATATTTATTACATCTTTTAACGAATTGTAATTACACCTGGAAAGCGCGCTTAACTCATCGTTGGTTAAGGCCATTTGGTTGATGTTAAATAAACGAAGTACTGTGGCTAACGCAAGAATAAACCATATTGCGTAGTGTTGAATGAATCGATATAAATAACGATTTTCATTCATGCATGTTAAGCTGTTTGTGTTTGTAGGCTAACTAAATATTCGCCTTGCATAATTGGTAACACGGGTGCTATGTTTAATTGCAAACAGAAATGTACATCATCTTCTGCTGCATGTAATGCTTTAAAGCGTTGTGCATGTGAAGATTTACGAACGTAATCTTCTAAATTATCCTGCATGGAAGTGTAAAGCTGTTCGGCCATTAAACCCGAATCGCAGTGTAGGGTGATGTTGTTTTTTAAGTGTGCAATTACCGCCCCGGCAAATAAAGTATCTTCCATGTTTACTTTGTCTTTCCAACCTGCACACAATAAAATAATATCGTTGGGTTGATGCAAAAGCCAATTACACAATACGTCTAAATTTAAAAAACTACCGATTGCAACTTTATCAGCACCTAACTCTTTACTTTGTTTGATGGCCTTGGTTCCATTGGTGGTAGTAAAAGCAATGTTACGGTCTTTAATCAATGGATTTTGAAATTCGAAAGGAGAATTACCCATATCAAAACCAGGCAATTTCACGGCATTTCTCTCGGCTGCACATAAAAAATCAAAGTCTTTAAATAAACTGCATTCCTCCGGAGTTGAAACCGGAAGTATTTTGTTTACGCCTGTTTTAAATGCTACACACATGCTGCTGGTGGCACGTAAAATATCAATAACCACTACTGTTTTGCCTTTTACCTGGTATAAGGGTAATAGGGCAGGAGTGAGCACAACTTCAATTTGTTTATTCACGATTGGTAATGATGGTTAAGCCGTTTTCGTCTTTTTTATTTGCCTTTTGTTGAATACGTTTTAAAACGTTGTCCCATTTAGGCTCTATGGTTTCAACCGCATGATTGGTAAATATGATGGTGATATCACCATCATATCTCCAATAATAACTGGTATCGTAAGTGTTGTTTTTTACGGTTGAAAAGGATTCAATCTTTTTGGGGTCGCCTAATTTTTTAATCACATCTGCTTCGCTTGTACCTACAGCAATGGCAGCATATTTTTTAGGTAAACCTTGTGCTAAACAAAGTTTACCTAATGCTACAATCATTACTAAAAATACAAGACGCATGTGTTAGGCTGTTTTTGATTGATATTATAAGAAAGGCGTTTTTACAACCTTAGCTTTAATTTGTTTATCGCGTATTTCTATAAAAATTTCAGAATCTACTTTGCTATGTACAGCTGCCACATAACCCATACCAATAGCTTTGCCTAATGTTGGCGATTGTGTACCTGAAGTAACTTCTCCAATTACATTTCCTGCAGCATCCTTAATAATGTGGTGCTGACGAGGAATACCTCCACGCTCAACCATTTCGAAACCAACTAATTTTTTAGTAGGCTTGTTTTCTTTAATCGCTTTGTGGTGATCAGCCATGATGAATGGTTTGGTGAATTTGGTAATCCAACCTAAACCTGCTTCAATAGGAGAAGTTTCATCGTTAATATCATTGCCGTATAAGCAGAAACCTTTTTCTAAACGTAAGGTATCGCGAGCACCTAAACCTGCAGGTTTCATATCAAACTCAGCACCGGCTTCAAATACAGCATCCCATAATTTACGCGCTTCTGCATTTGGTACGTATAGTTCAAATCCTCCGGCACCAGTGTAACCTGTGTTGGAAATTAATACATTGTTGATACCGGCTAATGTGCCATATTTAAATGTATAATATTCCATCTCGCTTAAGTTTACGTCAGTTAATTTTTGTAAAGCTTTAATAGCGTTTGGTCCTTGTACTGCTAACAAACTTGTACCTTCACTTAAGTTGGTCATCTCAACACCAAAAGTGTTGTGTTTGCTAATCCAATTCCAATCTTTTTCAATGTTTGATGCATTAACCACCAAATAAAACTCGGTAGCAGAAACACGATATACCAAAAGGTCATCCACAATACCACCTTTATCATTTGGTAAGCAACTGTATTGAATTTTACCATCAACTAAAACAGAAGCATCATTACTGGTAACTAATTGTACCAGGTCTAACGCTTTTTCGCCTTTTAATAAAAACTCGCCCATATGGCTTACATCAAATACACCGATACTATTGCGCACTGCATTATGCTCTTGTATTAAGTTGTTGTATAAAACAGGCATGTTATAACCTGCAAATTCAATCATTTTTGCGCCCAAAGAAACGTGTAAATCGTTTAAAGCTACGTATTTCATTATTGTATTGATTAGTTATTAATGGAGGCGAATTTAATAAATTTAGCGATAGATAGGGTTGATTGGTTGATTAGTTGACAAGTTATTGGTTGAAAGGTTGATTAGTTTGATTTTAGTTTGGAAGTAAATTTCTTTCCAATCTCCAACCTCTTTCACCATCCGTAGCTTTAGCGTAGGGTGGTGGTATCATCTAACTTCTGGGATGAAACTGCGTAATCACATCATGCAAGTAAGCCCTATCAATGTGGGTATAAATTTCGGTGGTGGTAATGCTTTCATGACCCAGCATTTGTTGCACGGCACGTAAATCGGCACCGGCTTCAACCAAACATGTGGCAAAGGAATGCCTCATGGTATGCGGAGAAATGTTCTTGTGTATACCCGCACGTTTGGCCAAATCTTTTATAATGTAAAATATCATTACACGACTTAATCCTTTACCTCTGTTGTTTAAAAATACGGTATCTGTATGCCCTGTTTGTGGCGTAATGTGCGAGCGCACAGTTTCTTTATATAGTTTTATGGCCTTAAGTGCAATGCTGCCAATAGGTACAAGTCGTTCTTTGTTACCTTTACCTAATACACGAACAAATTCATCAGTATAGGAGATATCCGCAAATTTCAAGTTTACCAATTCGCTAACACGCAAGCCACAACTAAACATGGTTTCGATAATGGCTTTGTTGCGCATGCCTTCGGATGTGCTGTGGTCAATTTGTGCAACCATTAAATCTATCTCATGCACATCAAGTACTTCGGGTAACTTTCTTTTTAGTTTGGGAGCTTCCAGTAATTCAGCGGGATTTTTATTGATTAAATCCTCCATTAACATGTAGTTGTAAAACGATTTAATGCCGCTTAAAATTCGTGCCTGACTGGTGGTGCTCATGCCCAATTCTGTTATCCAACGCAGGAATTCGCGTAAGGTTGCCAGATTAACTTCTGCAGGTTGTGGATTGATACCTTTGGCTTCAAAAAACTGTACAAGTTTTTGCATATCGCGCTGGTAAGCCTCGATGCTATTTTTCGACAATGATTTTTCGAGTTGTAAGTATGCCTTAAAACCTTTTATGTATGAATTCCAGTTTACCATTTATAGTATTCAAATATTGGATATTATCTAATGAATAACAGCAGATATTTTGTACGCATGTGTGGGTAAACCATGTTGTAAAGTTCACAAAAGTAAAAAGCAATTATTTATGCTATTTTTGTTTGATTAGTTCACCACATGAAAATATTAATAATTAACGGTCCTAACCTGAATTTATTGGGGAAACGCGAGCCAGAGGTTTATGGCAATACTTCGTTTGAAAGCTATTTTAACGATTTGCAAAAGGCTTTTCAGCAGGTAACGCTTGTTTACTACCAAAGTAATATAGAAGGAGAGTTGATTAATAAACTACACGAAGTAGGTTTTAGTTATGATGGTATTATTTTAAATGCAGGAGGTTATACGCATACCTCTGTTGCTATTGCTGATGCAGTTGCTGCCATCACTACTCCGGTGGTTGAAGTGCACATTAGTAATATTTTTGCCAGAGAAGAATACCGTCATGTTTCTTTGTTAGGTAAGCACTGTAAAGGCAGTATCAGTGGTTTTGGTTTAAAAAGCTACGACCTCGCATTGCAAAGTTTTCTATAGCTATCGTTGCACTCAATAAAATTGCTCAATAAAAAAGCCATGTCGTATAAACAACATGGCTTTACTATTTTTTATGGTTGATGTTATACCAATAACTTCACCGGATTTTCTAATAACTCTTTTAAAGTTTTTAAGAAAGCAGAACCTACCGCACCATCAACAACACGATGATCGCAGCTTAAAGTTACTTTCATTATGTTAGCAATCTTAATTTGTCCGTTCTCTACTATTACGGTTTCTTTAGCTGCACCTACTGCTAAAATACAAGCATCAGGCGGATTAATGATGGCTGTAAACTCATCAATGCCAAACATACCCAAGTTGGAAATGGTAAAGGTGTTACCTTCAAATTCGTTTGGTTGTAATTTTTTGTTTTTAGCTTTATCGGCCAATTCTTTTACCTCAGCACTGATGTGTGATAAACTTTTGCTATCGGCAAACTTTACCACAGGCACAATTAATCCATCTTCAATAGCCACAGCCACACCAATATTAATGTGGTGATTGTAACGAATTTTATCGCCTAACCAGCTTGAGTTGGCTGCAGGATTTTTGCGTAATGCACCTGCAACCGCCTTAATAACAATATCGTTTACAGAAATCTTAACCGGACTAAATTCCAACATGGCTTTTCTAGCTTCGATAGCCTTATCCATGTTAATGCTCATGGTTAAATAGAAATGAGGAGCAGTGTGTTTGCTTTCGCCTAATCTGCGTGCAATTACTTTACGCATTTGCGAAACAGGTACTTCTTCATAACTTTCTTGCCCTACCACTGTAGGTAAAGTAATGTTTGGTGCTCCTGAAGTTTTAGCAGCCGGAGTAAATGTTTCAACATCACGTTTAACAATACGTCCGCCATCGCCACTACCGCTTACACTGTTTAAATCTATACCTTTTTCATCAGCAATTTTTTTGGCTAAAGGCGATGCCTTAACGCGAGAATCGTTTGATGTATTTGCAACCGGTGCAGCAGCAGGTGCTGTTGGAGCGGCTGTTTCTACTTTGGTTTCTTCGGTTTTTGCCGGAGTAGCAGCCGGAGTTGAGGCACCATTTAACAATGCCGAAATATCTTCACCTTTTTGTCCAACAATGGCAATTAATGCATCAACAGGAACGCTGCCACCCGCAGGAATACCAATGTGTAAAAGAGTACCTTTAACGTAATTTTCCAACTCCATAGTGGCCTTGTCGGTTTCCACCTCAGCCAAAATATCACCCGGTTTAATATCATCGCCCACTTGCTTTAACCACGAAACAATAACACCTTCTGTCATTGTATCACTCATTTTGGGCATGCGTATTACTTCTGCCATATCTATTATGTGTTTATCTTAATTGTTAATTCAAAAATCAAGCAAAAATAACAATACTATTCATTTAAGCTACTCAAAGTTAAAAATCTCTATAATTCAATTTTATATCAAACCCCAACTTAAACCAGCGCCCCGGCATTTGCACAAAACCTGCCTCTAAGTATTTGGTATCAAGTAAGTTTGACGCTTCTGCAAATACGCTAAGTTGCTTGTAGTTAAATTGTATTTTACTATCAAACAAGGTATAATCGGTCATGGCAAGCCTGTTAATATGCCTGATGGTAATGGTTTGATTCACCCATTTGTGCCACTTTAAGCCTATGGTTGCAACAGCTTGGTGTTTAATGTTAGACAGGGTATACCTGCTTTGGTAATTTTCTGTTGCGCTTGCATTCGCATCAATGTATGTGTAACCTGCTTGTATTTGGCTTACAAATCCGCTGAATATTTGATTAATGTTGGTTTCGAAACCCGATAAGGTTACTTTGTTTAAGTTTAACGGTTGCCATTTTTGTGTGGCATCTGTTCTGGCCCAATCAATTAAATTGTTTGAGGCGCGCTGAAATACCGATGCAGAAACAAAGGTGTTTTTTGCAGCGTATTTTGCTCCAACTTCACTGCTTATGGCTTGTTCGGGAGTTAGTTGTGCGTTACCAATATTTGATGGTCCGTTGTAGTATAAATCGGTGAAGGTTGGCAAGCGCATGCCTTTATCTACCGAAGCAAAAATTACCCACTTTGGTTTGATGTTGTAGTACGCATCAATTCCCGGAAAAAATGCGGATTGGTTGCTCGCATATTGATTTAAATACACGCCAGGAGTAATGATTAATTTTTTGCGAAACAATGCAAAACGATGCTCGGCAAATACACCAAAAATGTCCCTTTCTCGTTTGCCCAAGTTGCTACTTTTTAAACGTTCGAAACGGCTGTCGAAACCTATACCTGTTTCCCCTAATTTAGATTGATATGTGGCGTGTACCTCTGCCCCTGCAACATGAGAAAAATGCCTGTTCTGAAAAACTGCCGGATTACTTCTGATGAAAATGTAATGATCTTGGTTGTAACGATAATAAGCTTGTGTTTTTATTTTAAATCGGTTGATTTTTACTTCATGTTGTACACCTGCAAAACTGGTTTGTATGGTTTCATACTCGGTTGAATTTGGTACATAAAAACCACGCGCACCAAAACTTCTGTCGGTATGACCTGCAGTAATGTTTAATGTTGATTTGTTAAACTTAGCGGTGGCTTGGTAAAACAACTGACTGATATTAAAATCGGTATTAGGCAGATAACCACTTGATGAAGATTTACTAAAAGATACATGCTGACCTACATTTTTGTAATGCATGGCCGCACCTGCTTTTAAACCGTATAAATTAAAATCGCCACCAAAAGCGCCCACGTATAACATGTTCTTATCAGGAACTTTGGTTACCAAATTAACTGCACCACTTAAAGCGTTAATGCCATACATGCGCGATGCTCCGGTTTTTATCACTTCAATTTGTTCTAGCGCTTCGTTGGTTAATGGTAAATTAAACATGTGATGTCCAGTTTGCGGATCACTCAGTTTCATACCGTTTAACAGCATTAAAGTTTGATCAAAAGAACCACCGCGTATACCAATATCGCTTTGTATGCCTTCAGGTCCGCGTTGTCTGATATCAACACCGCTAACCATAGCCAACCAATTGGCCGGAGTAGTGCCGGGTAGTAAGTTTATTTGTTTACGTGTAATAATTGCAGATGGACTGATTCTGGTTTGAATTCTGTTGCTGTTTACAATTACATCTTTTAAAAAGGTGGTATCGGTTTGTGCGTTTGTAACACCGTTAAGTGTTAATAAACAGACCGTACTCATATAAATGGTGCGTTTATGCATAACTAAAATTTGGCGCGAGTATAACGCATCAAAACTTTAAACTACGCCCTTTTGTGTAAAGATTGTGTATGGTATTGGAACTAAGAAACTTGATGCTTGTAACAACAATTGTTATTTGGCTAAATCATTAAGCCCAAATTATTCGTTTGAAATACAAACAGAATAATCGATGTAAGAAAATCAAACTTTTGGGCATCAGCTATACTTCACCCAAAAGTTGATTTTCTAAATCGGGGTTTACTCAACTAATGCAGATAGCTCGGCTCATTCTTCGCCTTCTACTGCATAAGTTGGGTTTAACATGTGTGCTAAAATAGGCTCACATTTTTCTTTGCAGCAAGGATAAAACTCACCATGTTTCCAATTTACAGATTTTGGTGATTGTCCCCACCAGAACTCAGCCAGCGCTAGTGGCTTTAGCTGGTGTAAAAAAGCATATTGTAACAACTTTGGAGCCGCACATTCGCCTGCTCCGGCCGGTGGATTTTTGTATGAAGCTTTTTTAAAAATATCGTGAATATTTTTAGAATCTCCATTTTGGTTGATAAAATTATAATGACTAAAAATTTCTTGCTGGAGGTTAACGGAATGTTGTTTCCTGTTCTGTTTGAGTTGGTTAATGGCTTCCGTATTTTTGGGTTGGATTGATTCCAGCGATTTAATTTCATCAATCAACAAAGTAAGCGCCTGCATACCGGTATTTAAAAAACTACCTTGAGTAAGCAAATCAAAAACAGGAGGTACAAATTTGGGGTGATGATTACCACCTGCTAATTTACCCGAAAACGCAGCTAAATAACCCAATTGATTTTGCGCATTTTTAACCACCAACACACCAAACATTTTACCTACAATGTTTCCATTGTTTGTATTTGATAAACCAAAATTATGTTCCCAATCTGTTTGTGTTTGTAAGTGTTGTTGCAATTCTTGTGCGGCCAGAAAACTTAACGCATGAGGTAAATGGCCTTCGTTTTGTTGTGTAAAATCATCAGGAATTAGACAATCGTCAATTGCGGATAAAAATGGTATAAACAATGTGGGATGTTTGAGTTAGCAGTTAATAAATTTTAACTCATTCGTTCCATCAAATCAACGGCAGTTTGTTTAAGCACTATTGATTTTTCTGCAGACAAACTGATGTCGTTTAAATGTTTAAATGCCAATTGCAAGTAATGTTCTTTTAACTGCTCTGCTTTTTGGCGTACGTTGTATTTGTTGTATAGCTCCAAAACAGCAGCAATTTTTTCTTCGCTTTTAGCCCCAAGCCAATAATACAACTCATCTTTATCGTCACCTTCGGCACTGTTTAATGCTTCAATTAATAGAATGGTTTTTTTATTGGCAGCAATATCGCCACCAATTTTTTTACCCACTTTATCTCCTTCGCCAAAACTATCTAAAATATCATCTTGCAATTGAAATGCAATACCAATGTTTTTTCCAAACTCGTATAGGTGTTGTGCATCTGTTTCGCCTGCACCACCAACCAAAGCTCCAATTTTTAGCGCACAACCCAGCAAAACCGCTGTTTTAAGCGTTATCATGTTTATGTAATCTTGTTCAGATACATTGCTTTGGGTTTCAAAATTCATATCCCATTGCTGACCTTCACACACCTCTGCAGCGGTTTTATTAAATACCTGAATAAGCTTGCGTAAATCGTTGGTTTCTGTTTCGCACAATAAATCGGTAGCTTTAATCATCATTAAATCGCCCGATAAAATAGCTATGGTTTGGTTCCATTTTACGTGCACAGTTGGTTGTCCGCGCCTGATGTCGGCATTATCCATTATATCATCATGCACCAATGTAAAGTTATGAAACATTTCTATGGCCATAGCAGCTTTAATAGCTTTTTGCGTATCGCCACCAAACATATCGTTGGCCATTAAAGTTAACACCGGGCGTAAGCGTTTGCCACCTAATTGCATGATGTATTCAATCGGTTGGTATAACTCTTCCGGTTTTTGCGTGTAAGCTATGTTGGCAATTTCCTGCTCAACCAATGCATATAGTTCTTTGTACGTTTTCAAAAAGTAATTTTTTAAATATCAATTAAACCAAAACACTTCACACCAATATAAAGTTTGGTGAGGTAGGTTTATGCTTTAATCTTACACTGCTACCGGAGCTTTTATACCCGGATGTGGATTGTAGTTTTCGAAAGTGAAATCATCAAATGTAAAATCAAAAATACTTTTTACATTTGGGTTGATGCGCAAGGTTGGATAAGGTCTTGCCTCACGGCTTAATTGCAATTCTACTTGCTCAAAATGATTGCTGTAAATGTGTGCGTCACCAAAAGTATGGATAAAATCACCCACCTGTAAATCGCAAACTTGTGCAATCATGTGAGTTAATAATGCGTATGAAGCAATGTTAAACGGCACGCCCAAAAACATATCGGCACTGCGTTGGTACAATTGACAACTTAATTTACCATCGGCTACATAAAATTGAAAAAAGGCGTGGCAAGGCATCAAAGCCATTTTGGATAAATCAGCAACGTTCCAGGCACTCACAATCATCCTGCGCGAATCCGGATTTTTTTTGATGGTTTCAATTACTTCACTCAATTGATCAATGTGTTTACCATCAGGAGTTGGCCAACTGCGCCATTGGTAGCCATACACCGGACCTAAGTTTCCATCTTTATCAGCCCACTCATCCCAAATAGTTACACCGTTATCGGTTAAATATTGGGTGTTTGTATCGCCTTTAATAAACCACAACAACTCGTGTATGATTGATTTTAAGTGAACTTTTTTGGTGGTAATCAACGGAAAACCTTCTGCTAAATTGAAACGGATTTGTGCGCCAAATAAACTTTTGGTTCCGGTTCCGGTTCTATCACTTTTAAAAGTTCCGTTTTTATAAATGTGTGCTAATAAATCTTCGTATTGGGTCATAAGTATTAAAACTTAAAGTTACGAAGTAAGGCATTGTGGCTTGATTGTTTTCCACATTAAATACCATATAAGTGCCATCACCCACAAAAAGCAATGGCACTTGGTTTTATAGGTTTTACCTAAACTCGTAATCAACCCCAAATACTTGGGTTAACAAGGTTTGTGGCGCATCCAGTACTCTGGCGTTTTGCGGTGGAGTAGGTGTAACCGGAGAATTGGCTTTTAAGTATTCGGTCATGGTGGTGTGTAAAGTATAGGGCGTATTTTTTGCATTAGCCACATTTTTCATACGGCAAAGCGTATCGCTTGGGTCGCCATCACGCTCACATGCAGCAATAGAATAGGTTTTGTTTAAATCCAATGGTTGACCGGCCACTTTAACCTCTTGCACACGTTTGCCCATTTCTTCGTATGCTTTAAAGGTAACGGTCATTCCCTGAAACTTAATTACCCAACCGCCAAAACGTTTAGATGCATCTTTTGCAAACACATTATTCAGTTCTTTTTCAAGCCAATCAAAAATTTGTTTGCCTGTTACTTCTCCCGTTCTTATGGTACTGTCAACCGGCAACATATCAAAAATAAAACCGTTGGTAATCGGGATATTTCCGGTATGGTCTGGTGTGTTTTGCGGAGGACAAAATCTAAATCCGTTAGAGAGGACAATATCAATTTCGGGTAATTTCCATTTTAGGGCATTTAAAAACATGGTATCAATGGTATTTTCAATAACAAAATACCTGTATAAAGGTAGTGTGCTGTATCCAACAACTTTATAAATATCATTCACATAGGGCTGTTCAATAGTCTTAATTAAAGTAGTTATTTCTTTGTCTGCTTTAAATTGTTTAGGATCAAGCTCGTCAAGCACATAATCCTCTTTAACTATTTTACCATTTTGTAAGGTAAGTTGAAGTTTGCCCACAAACGAACCAAAGGCCCCCGGTTCAACCACTTTTGAGTACTTACACACAATGGGTTTTCGCACACGTTCGTGGGTATCGCCACCCAAAATGATATCAACTCCTTTGCATTCGGGTGAATTGGCCAATGCAATTTGTTGCGATAAACCCAAATGAGATAATAGAATAACATACACACATTTTTCATCGTTGCGCAACACATCTATGTAATGCGATAAGTTTTCTTCCGGTTTGGTATATATAATACCTTTACTGTAGTTGGGTGGTTGACGAGTGGGGACCAACGGATCGGTATATCCCACGAAACCGATTTTTATACCTGCTACATTCCATATTTTGTATGGATGAAAAATAAGCTCACCTTTTTTACCATCGCCTAAATCATGGTACATATTGGCGCAAATTTTTGGTCCGTTTAATGAACCCAACAAGCTTTGCATGTTCTTTTTCCCATAAATTACTTCCCAATTTCCGGGTAAGTACAAATCGTAGTTTAATGCATTTAAAATTGGCGTGATAGCTTTACCGCTGGTTTTAAAAGATAGTTCACTGCCTTGAAACATATCTCCTGTATCAATTAAAAACGTATTCGGATTTTTTTTGCGTTCATTTTTTAGGTATGATGCCAAGTGTGCATATCCACCGGTTTTTCTAAATACAGCTTGATTGTTTTCCCAAAATAATTCATCATGTGGATGCACTTGACAATGCACATCTGTGGTTTGCAAAATGTTTAACACAACAGGCTTTTCATTTTGGTTTGATGATGTTTGAGCATTGGTTTCTTCACCAAACTCTTGCGCAGTTAATACACTTGGGGCGGTAGTTAAAAGCGAAGCGCCAAAACCTAACTTACCCAAAGATTTTATAAACTTCCTGCGGCTATTTTCTTTATCTGATGTGTTATCAATCATGTTCTTTTCTGATGTTAAGAATAAACGAATTTAGCTTTTGTGATATAAATCAGTGTAACTAATGTTACATGGACAGTTTGAAAATGGGAAATAGATGAATAAGATAAACAAACTTCCTCCAACGAAGCCCGAAGTTTGGACAAAAAACTACCCAACCAAGTAAATCTTAGTTGGGTAGTTAATGCCCTTCTTCGCTGAAGCTAAGAAGGGCGAAGACTTGTGAAAAGATAGATTTATATTACAGCAATCTTTTGTTGGCAAATGCTTTGCCTGAGCCGGATTTCAAATATTTCTCGAAATTAAAAGCTTTGTACTTATCGGTAAATGTTATAAAGGTAACAACTTCAACAGGTAATCGGGTTGATGTATAGTTTATCTCACCATTTCTGTGTCTTTTAAGTCTTTCTTCTAGGTTTGATGTACAACCGGTATAAATAGTATCATCAATACATTTTAGCAAATAAACGTGCCACATGGTAGTTAAATTGGTTATCGTGAAGATAATATTATTTGAAAAAGTTGTATTGTCATTTCACGTAAAATAACACCCTCCTTCGCTAAAGCTTCGGAGGGCGAAAAAATTGGTGGAGTTCCTCCACCGAAGCCCGAAGTTTGGACAAAAAAGAAC
>FWWM01000471.1_pt1 | contig 127217 bp, 120 predicted proteins | sample 2228351 | NCBI WGS metagenome assembly FWWM01 (sample SAMEA103939774, study PRJEB20133) | metagenome
CCGGGAGTTTGCCCGTCATAAAGGTATCGAAATCGTCCTCAAAGAGGATGACAAGCCTGATTTCAGTGGTTTTTTCAACAGCCTGTTAGAGGAGCCGGCCATGGACCCTCTTTCGGGGGTGACGATCGTGCCTTCCCAGGCAATGGAGTCAAAGGGGGAACCGCAGGAAAACCCTCGGAACCCGAAGAAACCGGCTCCCCAGCGGGTGGAGAGGCAAAATCCCCCTGCAAACCCTTCCGAACCCACCCAGTCCACCACGGCAACACATGTGGTGAACCTGGTGGTGTGACGGGGAGAGGAGGGACTGGTGCAGAGCCTGGAGTACTGGCTTTATGCCCAAATCGGGTTGGAACTGGTGCTGGCCGGAGCCGTGGGTTATTTCCTCGTGAAGTCCAGAAGCCTCAGCCGCCGGCTGGCCTCTTTGGCGGCCGCTGATCCCGGCGGGGCGGGCAAGGAAGAAGAGCTGGCCCACAAAATGGCCGCTTGGGAAAAACGTCTGGCCGCGGCTGAGGAGCTGATCCAGGCCTTGGGTACGCGGCTGGCCCTCTTGTCTGCGAGTCCGCCGAGTATGCGGGCCGCCTCCGAGGCGCACCCCCGGGCCGCACCCCGCGTCTCCGGGGCCAGTCTCCGGGTTCAGGTGGAAGAGCTGTTCCGGCAGGGCCTGCCGCCGGAAGAGATTGCCCGGCGGCTGGGCCTCCAACTTGCCGAAGTGAAGGTCGCCTTGGATCTGGCCAGGGTGCGATCCTTCTGAGCAGCCTCCTTGGAACGCTTTTCTCCAACGGCCAATGGGGGCTCCCATTGTCGCCGGCGCGTTTTTGGGCTACACTCCCCTTTGTGGGGCTCTGGGACAGGGCTTCCCTCCCGCCGGGCCGGCTGGCAGAGCAGCCTGTTTTCCTCCCGGGCCGGCGCCATTTTGTTTGGATTTCGGTGCCCCTTTGGAACAGGAGAGGTCTTACCGGGTATCCCAGCCAGCACCAAGCTCCAGCGTGGGTTTAGACCGCTGGCGGCGACGGCTGGCGGCGGCCCAGGGTCATTTGCCCGCCGATCTGGTCCTCACCGGCGGGCGGGTGGCTAATGTGTACACCGGAGAATGGCTGGAAGAAAGGGTAGCGCTCTTCGATGGGGTGGTGGTGGGGTTAGGGGACTATTCCGGCCCCCAACTGGATTTGGGCGGCCGCTATCTCCTCCCCGGGTTTCTTGACGGCCATCTTCACCTGGAAAGCAGCCTCCTTACCCCCCGGGAGCTGGCCCGGGTTTTGGTCCCCCGCGGCACCACGGCGGTGGTTGCCGATCCCCACGAGATTGTCAATGTCTGGGGAGCCAAAGGGCTGGACTACCTCCTCGAGGCCAGCCAGCACTTGCCCCTGGACATCTTTTTCCTCCTGCCCCCCTGCGTTCCCGCCTCTCCGCTGGAAACCGCCGGAGCCCGGATGGAAGCTGGAGACCTGGCGCCATACCGGCGGAACCCCCGCGTTCTGGGGTTGGCGGAGATGATGAACTTTCCCGGGTTGCTCTCCGGAGATCCGGGCTTGTTCGCCAAACTTGCCCTGTTCCCACAAGGCCCCTTGGACGGACACGCCCCGCAGCTCACCGGTCCGCCCCTGAATGCCTACCGCCTGAGCGGCATCGGTTCGGACCACGAGTCCATCTCTGCGGCCGAGGCCCGGGAAAAGCTGCGCCTGGGGTTTTATCTCATGGCCCGGGAAGGCAGCCTGGCCCGCAACCTGGCGGACCTCCTGCCGGGGGTGCCGGCGGCCGCCTGGCGCCGGGTGCTCCTGGTCACGGACGATTGCCATCCCGAGGATCTGGCCGCCCGGGGTCATCTGGATCAGCGGCTGGCCTTGGCGGTCAGTCTGGGCTTGGACCCCCTCACCGCCATCACTTTGGTTACCCTGAATCCCGCCGAATATTTCCGCCTGCGGGACCGGGGCGCCATCGCGCCGGGATTGGCGGCCGATTTGGCGGTGGTGGAGGACCTGAAAACGTTTCAGGTGGCCATGGTCTTCAAAAACGGGCAACTGGTGGCCGAAGGCGGCCGGCTGGCGGCCGACTTGGACCTGCCGGTGCCCCCCTCGCCCCCCTCCTCCTTCCGCGTAAAAGGCCTGAGCCAGGAGGCCCTTTCACCCCCCGTGCAGGGTGCAACGGTCAAGGTCATCGGCCTCATCCCCGGGCAACTCCTCACGGAAAAGCTGGTACTCCCGACGCCTGCCACGGAGGGGCGCCTGGCGGCTGATCCAAACCGCGACCTTATGAAACTGGCGGTCATCGAGCGCCACCACGGCACCGGCAATTGGGGCCTGGGCTTGGTGCAAGGCTTTGGGTTGCAGCGGGGCGCGTTGGCCTCGTCGGTGGCGCACGACTCCCACCACCTGGTGGTGACCGGGGCTGATGACGCGGACATGCTGGCGGCGGCCGAACACGTCATCCGCACCGGAGGCGGCTTGGCGGTGGTGGCAGGCGGTCGGGTCCTGGCGGATTTGCCCCTGCCCATCGCCGGTTTGCTCAGCCCGGCCCCCCTGGAGGAGGTGGTGGGGGCGCTTGGCCGGCTCAAGGCGGCCTACCGGGAATTGGGCGGCACCCTTCCCGACCCCTTTATGGCCCTCTCGTTTGTGGCCCTGCCCGTCATCCCGGCGCTCAAGCTCACGGACCAGGGCTTGGTGGATGTAGTCCGGTTTCGCCACGTGCCGCTGTTTGGCGAGGACTGAGCCCCCACCCCGAGCAAGGGGAAGCAGCGGAACCCGTGGCTTTGTCGCTGATTCCCCCAGGCTGCCAGGGCCTCCCAAAGGAGCAGGCCCGAGGCGGCCCTTTGCCTTGCGGTCCTGAGAAAGGCCACCTTCCCGCTTTGCGGCAGGCGTGGGGCTGGCGGCCAAGGAGTATTGCCGCGGCAAAAATATGATAAAATACTCATTGGTTAGGAGTGTGTATGCGATTTACCCACCTGCTCATCCCCACCATGAAGGAAAACCCCACCGAGGCCGAAGCCATTTCCCATCGGCTGCTGCTCCGGGCCGGCATGATCCGCAAACTCGCCTCCGGGATATACAACTATCTTCCCCTGGGACTCAGGGTCCTGCGCAAGGTGGAGGCCATCGTCCGGGAGGAGATGAACCGGGCCGGGGCCCAAGAAGTGTTGCTGCCGGCGGTCCAGCCGGCGGAGCTGTGGCAGGAAAGCGGCCGCTGGCACATCTATGGGAAGGAGCTCCTGCGTTTTAAAGACCGCCACAACCGGGACTGCTGCTTCGGCCCCACGCATGAAGAGGTGATCACCGACTTGGTGCGCCGGGAGGTGCATTCCTACCGACAGCTGCCCCTGAACCTATACCAAATCCAGGTGAAGTTCCGGGACGAGATCCGCCCCCGTTTCGGGCTGATCCGGGGCCGGGAGTTCATCATGAAGGACGGCTACAGCTTCGACGTGGATGAAGCCGGGGCCGAGACCACCTACCGGGCCATGTATGCCGCGTACACCCGCATCTTCCAGCGGTGCGGATTGCAGTTTAAGACCGTGGAGGCCGACACCGGCCCCATCGGCGGCAGCTTCTCCCATGAATTCATGGTCCTGGCCGACACCGGCGAGGACACCCTGGCCTCCTGCACCACCTGTGATTACGCCGCCAATTTGGAAAAGGCCGAGGTGGTGCCGCCCCACCCGGAGGCGGCGGCCGACCCCGCGGCGCCCTGCCGGGAAGTGGCCACCCCGGGGGCGCGTAGCGTCGAGGAGGTGGCCGCGTTTTTGCGCGTCACTCCCCCGGAGATCGTCAAGACCTTGCTATATGAAACAGAGCAGGGGCCGGTGGCGGTGCTGCTCCGAGGCGACCACGAGGTGAATGAAATCAAGGTGAAAAATCTCCTGGGGGTGGTGGACCTCACCCTGGCGGGAGCTGGCCGGGTGGAGGAGCTCACCGGCGCCGAGGTGGGCTTCAGCGGCCCTGTGGGCTTAGGGCTCCCGCTGTACGCCGACCAGGCGGTGATGGCCCTGGGGACCTGTGTCACCGGTGCCAACCGCAGCGGCTACCACCTCATCGGGGTTAAACCGGGCCGGGACTTTCACCCGACCCGGGTCGCGGATTTGCGCACCGTCACGGCCAGCGACCCTTGCCCTCGCTGCGGCGCCCGCCTCACCCTGCTCAAAGGCATCGAGGTGGGCCACATTTTCAAGCTGGGTTTAAAGTACTCCCAGGCCCTGAAAGCCACCTTCCTGGATGCCAATGGCAGCGAGCAGTTTATGTTCATGGGCTGCTACGGCATCGGGGTCTCCCGCATCATCGCCGCGGCCATCGAGCAGGGCCACGACGAGGACGGCATCATCTGGCCCATGGCCTTGGCGCCTTTCCAGGTGATGCTCATCCCCATCAGCCTGCACGACGAGGCCACCCGTACCGAGATAGTCCGTCTGCACGACGAACTCAGCGCCGCCGGCATGGAGGTTATCCTGGATGACCGGGACGAGCGTCCGGGGGTGAAATTCAAGGACTGCGATTTGCTGGGCATCCCTCTCAGAGTGGTAGTGGGTCCCAAGACCCTTGCCCAGGGTCAGGCCGAGGTGCGCCACCGGCGGACCCGCAAGACCGCCTTTGTGGACCTTGCCCAACTGCGCCCTTATTTGGAAGAGCACATAAGCCAGGAACTCCATGGGTAGATTTATCCGCCTCCAGGATATTGAAGAAGAAGTCCTCAAACACCATCCGGGGGCGGATACCTCCCTCATTCAGAAGGCCTACATCTTTTCCGCCCGGGCCCATGAAGGCCAGACGCGGCTAAGCGGCGAACCCTACCTTTCCCACCCCCTGGAAGTCGCCTATATCCTGGCGCAAATGGGCCTGGGGCCGGTCACCGTCTCCTGCGGGTTGCTCCATGACACGGTGGAGGATACTTCCGCCACCCTGGACGAACTGGATGAGTACTTCGGGGAGGAAGTCACTGATATCGTCAACGGGGTCACCAAAATCGGCCAGCTCGTCTTCGGCGACAAGCTCACCCAACAGGCAGAGTACCTGCGCAAAATGGTGCTCTCCATGTCCCACGACATCCGGGTGCTGCTGGTGAAACTGGCCGACCGGGTGCACAATATGCGCACCTTGGGCCACATGGACCCCGAGAAACAGAAGCGCATCGCCCGGGAAACCCTGGACATCTACGCCCCGCTGGCCGGTCGTTTGGGCATGTTCCGCCTCAAGGCCGAGCTGGAAGACCTGGCCTTTTTCTACCTGGAACCGGAGGCCTACCAGCAGATCCAGGAGGGCCTGATCCGCAAGAAAGGGGAGCGGGAGCAATACATTCAGGAAGTGTGTGAGATCCTGCGGGAGAAACTGAAGGAGCACGGCCTCAAGGGCGAGGTCAGCGGGCGGCTGAAAAACTACTACAGCATCTACCGCAAAATCCAGGCGCAACAGATTGCCCTGGACGAACTCCACGACATTTTGGCCTTCCGCATCATTTTGCCTACGGTGGGCGAATGTTATGAGGCCCTGGGGATCATCCACCACTATTTCCGGCCGGTACCGGGCCGCCTGAAAGATTACATCGGCATGCCCAAGGCCAACCTGTACCAGTCCATCCACACCACCGTCATCGGCCGCTACGGCGAGCGCATGGAGGTGCAGATCCGCACCCATGAGATGCACCGGGTGGCCGAAGAAGGCATCGCCGCCCATTGGAGTTATAAGGAAAAGCGGCCCTTCCAGGTAAAAGACGCCCAGCGCTTCGCCTGGCTGCGGCAGATGGTAGACCTGCAAAAGGATCTCACCAACCCTGAGGACCTCCTGGAGGGGGTGCGGCTGGAGCTGTATCCTGATGAAGTCTATGTGTTCACCCCGCAAGGCGAGGTGAAGGAGCTCCCCCGGGGCTCCACGCCGGTGGATTTCGCCTATGCCGTCCACACCGAGGTGGGCAACACCTGCGTGGGCGCCAAGGTCAACGGCCGCATGGTGCCCTTGCGCTATGAGTTGCAAAACGGCGATACGGTGGAGATCCTCACTTCCCCCAACCAGCACCCCAACCGCGACTGGCTGCAGTTCGTCAAAACCTCCAAGGCCAAGGCCAAAATCCGCCAGTGGCTCAAGGCCTCAGAACGGGAGCAAAGCATCGGCCTGGGGAAAGAGCTGCTGGAACGGGAACTGAGGAAACATGGCCTGCAAAAACTGCTGAAGGAAGGGGAGGAACTCCGGCGGGTGGCCCAGGAACTATCGCTGGTGCGGCTGGACGATCTCTTCGAGGCCATCGGTCATGGCAAATACTCCGCCGGCCAGGTAGTGGGTCGGGTGCTGAAAAGCATCGCCCCGGAACCCGAACCGCCCACTGAACTGGAGACCAAACCTGCCAAGGACTTGGGACCCATCCGCATCAAGGGCCTGCAGGATTTGCTCATCCGTCTGGCCAGTTGTTGCCAGCCCATCCCCGGCGACCCCATCTTGGGCTACATCACCCGGGGCAAGGGGGTCACCATTCACCGGGCCGACTGCCCCTATCTGGCCCGCACTGAGTCCTTCCGGCAAATCCCGGCGGAATGGGACGGCCAGCAGCAGAAGCTCTATCCGGCCAACATCCAGGTGGTAACCGTGGACAGGCCCGGCATGCTGGCGGACATCACCGGCGCCCTCAAAGCTGCGGACGTCAATGTCACCAAGGCTTCGGTGGAAACCACCGCCGACCGGCGGGGCATCGCCACCTTTACCGTCCAGGTGGCCGACCAACATCACCTGGACCGGGTCCTGGCTTCCATCAAACGCCTGAAAGAGGTGATTTCGGTGCGGCGGGTAACCGGGTAGGGAGGAGCAAGGCGGGGAGGGGGAAAAAGGCCGTCCCCCCCCTCCCCTTCAAGGGCGGCGGAAGCGGGAAAGGAGGCAGGTTGCCCAATTGTCCCCAAGCCTCGCCGCTCAGGCCGGTTTCACCACGGCCCCGGAACGCAGGCAGCGGGTGCAGACCCGAACAAAGCGGACGGTGCCGGCGTGCAGGGCCCGGACTCGTTGCAGGTTGGGCTTCCAACGCCGCTTGGTGCGGTTGTTGGCGTGGCTGACATTGTTCCCCACTTGGGGGCCTTTGCCGCAGATCTCACAGGTATAGGCCATGGCTGAATTCTCCTTACAAAAATTGTTAGTATACTCAACAATCGGAAAAAGACAAGGGCAAGCAGGTGAATCACCTTTGTAAATTCCTCCTTTTTTGGGGCGTCCTCGTCATGGCCGCGGCAACCATGCCGGCCATCGCGCAGGAGGCCAAGCGGTCAGCGGAGGAGGCGGCGCTCTTCTCCCTCGCCGACCTGAAACCGCTGAACGAGACGCCCAAAACCCTGACGGTGGAAATCTATGCGGCCCCTGCTGAGGAGATGGGACCTTTTGTGCGGATGTTCCCTTATGCCTGGCAAAAGGTCACGGGGTTTTACCGGCGTATGGGGGTGACTCTGATCCAGATTCCGGCTTCCGCTCCCCCTGGCCCCCTGGAGCCGGCGCGTCGCCTGCGCCTGGAGGCGCTGACTTACCGGGAATGGCTGACCCGCAGTTATCAGGCCTTTAATGTGGCACCCCCGTTCCGCCTCAGCTTTCTGTCGGTGTGCCAAAACAAGTTCGCCTTCGCCCACCTGCCGCTGTCCGTAATCCACTTTTCCTTCCGGCGGTTTCAGAACGCCGTCTTGACCAACGAACCGGGGGGAGCTCGCCTGAATCAGCACCTGTTGGCCAACATCATCATACACGAACTGGGGCACCTGATGGGACTGTATCACGCCCACGAGTTTGTCAACGATCCGGTGGAGGAGTTCCTGCCCGACGGGAAAACGCCCAACTTCATGAGCCACTACCTCACCCATCCGGGGGAGCTTGGCTTTGTCCCTTGGCAGCAGGCCGTGGTACACAGCTATCTGGAAAAAGGCAAAGTCTATGAACAATATCGCCGCGTGGACTTTGACCCGTTGCGCTATCTGGAGCTGGTGAAGCAGTACAACGGCTTTCGGGAGCCGCCCAAGGGATCGTCGGCCTCTCCCAAGGAGTGAGGGAGGAGGTTTCCGGGGCCGGGAAGGCGGAAAGTAACGGCTTCCTGCCCGCCGGCCGAGCTCCCTATTGGGTGCCGATGAAGAAGGGGCGGAAGGTGCTTTCTTCCCGAGAAAGGGCAACCTGGAGCTCAGCGGCCAGGTGGTCCCGCTCTTCCGGCAGTCTGCCGCTGATGTCCAGATAATTGGTGTAGTGGTCGCTTACCACCCGGGTGGGCACTGAAATGGCCTCGATGAGGGTGAGGGTCTCTTTCAGGATCTGATGCGGGCCCGCCATTTGAAAGCGGCCTGTCAGCACCTCTTCCAAAAGAGGGGTGCCCACTTTGGGGACCAGGGTGCGCAGCCGCACAAAATCCGGCCGGGCGGCGTTCACGAGGGCGGCCGAGGCCAAGGCGTGGCGGCGGCTCAGCTCCGGGCCGCCCAATCCCAGGACCAGGTAGGCCGACAGCTCGATGCCCGCCTCCCGGAGCAGTTGGCCGGCCTCGATATGCGTGGCGGCGGTGGCCCCCTTCCTCACCCGGGTGAGGAGGTCGTCGTCGCCGCTTTCAAAGCCGGCGTGAACCCGGCTCAGACCCGCCCGGGCCAACTCTTGAAGCCCTGCCCGCCCGTGTCTCACAATATACTGGGAGGAGCCGTACACGGTGATGCGCCTGAGGGAGGGGAACAGACTGCGGGCGTAGGCGCAGATTTCGGCCAGGGAGGCGGTGGGCATGGCCATGGTGTTGCCCGCCGGGAAAAAGAGGGTCCGGACCCGGTCGCCAAATACCCGGCGGGCCTCGTCCAGATCCGCCTTGATGTCCGCCACCGGCCGGATTTTAAAGCGGGTCTTCTTATAGACCATGCAAAAGGTGCAGCGGTTGTGGGGGCAGCCCACGGTGGCCTGGATGAGCAGGCTGTCGGCTTCGCTGGGCGGCCGGTAGATGGGGCCTTCGTAGCGCATGCTGAGATTCTTCCGAAGACGTCTGGCCGAGGCCTGAATAAGTTCGTACCGGGGAATATAACACGGAAATCTCAGGTTGCCTTCCGGCGGAAGCGGGTAACATGGTGCGAATCAAGCGGGTCTATGAGGCCCCGGCAGCCGAAGACGGCCAACGTTTCCTGGTTGATCTCCTGTGGCCTCGGGGGGTGAAGCGGGAAGCGGCGGCCTTGTCGGGCTGGCTCAAAGACCTGGCTCCCTCGGAGGAGCTTCGGCGCTGGTTCAACCATGACCCGGCGCGCTGGGAGGAGTTTCGGGCCCGCTACCGCCGGGAACTGGCGGCGCCCTCATGCCAGGCGCTGCTCCAGGACCTGGCCCACCGGGCCCACACCGGGGTGGTGACCCTGGTCTTTGCCGCCAAGGAGGCCACGCACAACAACGCCCGGGTCATTCAGGAGGCGGTGCTGGAGATCCTGGCCGGCACGTCCGGGAAGGAGCCGCGATGACATTCCTCCCCGAAGAGGAACTTTGCCGCCGGATTGTAATGGAAGCCCGGGACGCCGTCATCTTTGCCGACCGGGAAGGCCTCATCCGGCTCTGGAACCGGGGGGCCGAGGAAATGTTCGGCCACTCCGAAGCCGAGGCCCTGGGCCGGTCCCTGGACCTCATCATCCCCCAGGGCCTGCGGGAGCGGCATTGGCAGGGCTACCGGCGGGTCCTGGCCAGCGGCGTCACCCGCTACGCCCGGGAGGTGCTGGCCGTGCCCGCCCTGCACCGGGACGGCCGCACCCTCTCCATCGAGTTCACCGTTGCCCTGATCCGGAAGGATTCGGGGACCCCCGTGGGGGTGGCGGCCCTTATCCGGGACGTCACCGCCCGTTGGCAGCGGGATCGAGAGCTGATGGCCCGTTTAGCGCAGCTGGAGGCCGCCTGCGGCCCGGACTCTAGTGCAGGGAAATGAAGGATCGGCCCCTCACTCCTGCCAGGAGATGGCCGACACCGGGCAGGAGTTGATGGCGTCCTCGATGCAGGCCGGGTCGCCGCCCTCCGGCATGATGACCCGGGATTTGCCCAAGGCCTCGTCCAACTCGAATATTTCCGGACACAAGGAGGCACAGGTGCCGCAGCCCACACAGATCTCCTGGTCCACCACCACTTTTCTCGGCATGGCTCTTCCTTCCGGGGCTGATCGGCAATGAGGCAATCCGGCTGAGGAAGGGACCAGCCCCTTCGGCCCTCCCCCTGCCTGGCCCTCAAATGGGGGGAGCGATGGTGACCAAAAGGCGCAGATCAGTGGAGGCCTTGAGCCCGTGGGGCTCGGCGATGTCGCACACCAGCACATCCCCTTGCTCCGCCGGCACCTTGACGCCGTCCTTTCCCAAAAACTCCCCCCGGCCCTCAAGAATCACCATGCTCAACTGACCTTCCACGTTGTGGGAATGGATCGGCATTTCCTGGCCGGCTTTGAAATTGAAATTGAGAATTTTAAAGTATGGCGAGTCATGCACCAAAAGGCGTTTGAAAGCGGTGAGACTGAAATCATTGGCCTCATACAAGTTGATCTTTTTCATGGGGGCCGACCTCCAAAGGGGATCACCTTTCTCTCAAAAATACCACCGGCGACCGGGGTTGCCATGACCTGGGTCAAATATCCAGCGCACGGGCCGCCCCCCACCGGCTGACCGGGAAATGACCTGGCCGGGTTGCGGATGCGGACCCGGAGCGAGGGGGGAGGTTTCTTTCCCCGGCCCAGCCTCCTGCCAAGGCTCCCCATGCTTCCCAGTTAATGCTTAAAGGCACGCTGGCCCGTGAACACCATGGCCACCGGCGGCTCTGCCTCATTGCATGCCTCGATGACCTCCCAGTCCCGGATGGAGCCGCCAGGGTGGCAGACGGCGCTGATCCCCTGGCGAATGCCCACGTCAACCCCATCCCGGAAGGGAAAGAAGGCATCGGAAATCATCACCGACCCCATCAGGCCGCCTTTGGCCGCCTGGGTTTCCTGGTCGATCTCCACCTTGTCCGAGGGCTCCTTTTTCCGCTGGAGAATTTCAAGTTCCAACGTCTTGTAGGGGATGCCGAAGCGTTGGAAGCAAAGCTTGTCGGCGTATTTGGTATAGGCCTTGAAAACGGCGATTTCCGCCACCCCCACCCGGTCCTGCTCCCCGGTGCCGATGCCCATGGTGACGCCGTCCTTGACGAAGAGCACGGAGTTGGAGGTGACTCCTTGCTCCACCCACCAGCCAAAGAGGAGGTCCTCATATTCCTGCGCGGTGGGTTCCCGCCGGGGCCGGTATTCCTTGCCTTGGTGCACCGCCACGGCGGGTTTGAAGTCTTCCTTGCGCAGGATGGCGCACAGCGGCGATTGCTGCACGATGAGGCCGCCGTCAATTAGGCTTTTGAAATCCACGAAGCGTTGGGTAAGAAAATCTTTGAGGCGATCGAAGCGGGGCACTTTGATGATGCGCAAGTCCTTGGATTTCTTTAGAATATCCAGGGTGCCTTCCTCATAGTCCGGGGCAGCCACCACCTCCAGATAATTCTGGCTGACGAGCTCTGCGGTGGCCTTGTCCATGGCCCGGTTAAAGACGGCGGCTCCTCCGAAGGCCGCGATGCGGTCGGCCATGTTGGCCTTGTCGTATGCTTCGGCCAGGCTGGCGCCCCATGCGGCGCCGCAGGGGTTGTTATGCTTGAGGATCACCGCGGCCGGCTTGGCGTGGAGAAACTTGATGATATTCAGCCCATTATCCAGATCGGTGAGGTTGGTCTTACCTGGATGCTTGCCGGCCTGCAGCATGGCCGCTTCATCCACCGCGCTGGTGAGGCCGCTCCCCGGTTCAATGAAGCGGCAGTCCCCCAGGACCAGGTTGCCGTTCACCAGTTCATACAGCGCCGCCTCCTGGTCGGGATTCTCCCCGTACCGGAGGCCGCTTTCGATGAGCTCCCCCTTGGCGTCGGGAATTTTCCAGGTGCGCTTGCGGTACACGAGCTTCTGGTCGCCGAAGGTGATGGTCATCTCCGGCGGAAAATGATCCGTCAGGATGGTGCGGTACATGGCCTTCAGGTTGCTCATCGTCCTCTCCTGTGAAGATGGGGCGGGGGAACCGTCAGGAGCTGCAAAGCTCCCGCCCCTCCACCCGCGGATTGTCAAACCGCGCGGGCTTGCGGCCCGCGCCCGGCGGCCGCCCGCCGCACCGGGCGTTCCCCTCCACCTTTCTGTGCAACGATTTTCATGGGAACTGCCCTTCTATTCTGCCATGACGCCATCCTGCTGACAAGCGGAGAAGCACCGGAAGCCATTGACGATAGGGGTTTAAAGGGTATAATTTTTTGTATAGGCGCTTTCTTTTGACTTTATAAAGAAACGCCGGCGGAGTCAGAATGGACATCAGAGGCGTGGATCTGCTGCTGGGTCTGGTGCTGGGAGCGCTCCTGGGAGGGGGCGTCACTTTGGCGGCGGCCCGGGTGCGCCGCTGGCTGGGCAAATCTGAAACCGCTCGCCTGGCCGCCGAGAACCGGGAACTTAAGCAGCGCCTCAAAGAAAAGGACCGCCACATCAACCGCATGCTGGCGGAGACGGAAAAACTGGCGGAAAAGCTGAAAGAAAAAAAGCCACTCGTGCAGGGGATTCCCACTGCCCCGAGCACTCCTGGGGAAAGACGTTGACGACGAGGAAATCCCATGGCCAATACCAATCTATCCATTAAAGGCGCTGCGGTGGGCGCGGTGGCCGGTCTGGCCGCCGAACTCGCCCTTCAGGAACTCACCGGCCACCATTTCACCCACGGCCTTTTGGAACTTCTGGGCGCAGCCGCGGGGCTCTGGCGCCTGGATCGGCGCCTGGCCGAGGCCCTGCGGGACACCCTGAGCCAGGCCCAAGAGCCGGATGACCAGGACTACCGGGACCTTAAACGGCGCATCAACGAACTCACCGAGGACTTACCGGAACTGCGGGAAATCCTGGGAAATCTGGTGGACGCCGGCATCTCGGCCCAGAAGGCGTAAGGTATTTTGGGGGAAGGACCAGGGATTTCAGGTCCCTGCCCGCCCTCCAAGCCCCCTCCCAACCCGCATAAGTTTTGTAGGACGGGCTTCCAGCCCGTGCCATTCTCATTCCATGGGATTGGGGATGGGGGTTGGGGGAAAAGGGTAAGGGGCCGCTGGCCCTGAGCCCTCCCTCCAAGCCTCCCTTAAAAAACAAAGAATATGTTCGGCGTCGGCCTTTTGGTGGGGTTGGGCAGGCGACTGGTGACCGGAGCGCTGGCCGACTCCGGCTGGTTGCCCGCCGGTTATTACCGCCACCTGGTTTTGACGGCCCTGGAAGAGGAGGATTTCGCCCAGGCCCTGCATTATGTGGGCTGGGCGGAGGATCCCCTCCTGGTGCAACTGATCATTCTCCGCCTGAGGCTTCTGAAAGCCCGCCACGGAACGCGCCGCCACGCCTGTCAGGAGGCGGCCCGGGAGGAAGTGAGCCCCTCCCGACGGGAGAAAATGCAGGAGCTGGTGGCGGTGGAAGACCGGGCGGTGGCGCTTCTGCAACAATATGAAGAGCGGGCCAGGAGGCTGCTGCGGAAAAACCCTTAAAAGGCCAGGGGCCCTAAGCCTCCCCCCGAGGGGCATGAGCACTGACCACGACTACATGGGCGAGGCCTTGGCCCAGGCCCGGCTGGCGTTGGCCGCCGGGGAGGTGCCGGTGGGCGCGGTGCTGGTGGGGAACGACGGGGAGATTTGGGCCCGGGCCCACAATTTCCCCATTTCGCTCAACGACCCCACGGCCAACGCCGAGGTCCTGGCTCTGCGGCAAGCCGCGGAGCGCCGGGGTAATTACCGATTGCCGGGCACCACCCTTTATGTTACCATTGAACCTTGTCTGATGTGCGTGGGGGCCATGGTGCAGGCGCGCCTGGGGCGCTTGGTGTACGGCGCGGCCGACCCCAAGGCCGGGGCGTGCGTATCGTTGTACCGCATCCCCGAAGATCGCCGGCTCAACCACCGCTTCGAAGTGACCGGGGGCGTCCGGGAGGCCGAATGCCGGGCCCTGCTCCAAGAGTTTTTCCGAGGGCGGCGGGGCCGGAACTAACCCAACATGCCTAACCTGGGGACCGGGCACTGACGACAGGTTGTTGACTGCTGATTACTGCCTAGGGAGGGGTACCGAAGAGGCCGTAACGGGGTCGACTCGAAATCGACTTGGGGGCTCATCACCCTCACGTGGGTTCGAATCCCACCCCCTCCGCCATTGGAAAGCAGTCAGCTTTCAGCGGTCAGTTTCATGAGATAAAGATTATCTTGAGTTCCGAACTCCTGAGGCAGAACTAGAACCCATTTCAAAACCTCTTTTTCTGTCACCCTGAGCGAAGCGAAGGGTCTCAAGTAATTTAAAATACGAGATTCTTCGCTTCGCTCAGAATGACAATTTTATTAAGATATTGGGCTTTGAAATAGGTTCTAAACAGAAGAGCTGACAGCTAATCGCTGACAGCCAAAAGCTTACCACGGAGAGATGCCCGAGCGGCTGAAGGGGCACGACTGGAAATCGTGTGTCCGTCTTATCAACGGACCGAGGGTTCGAATCCCTCTCTCTCCGCCATGATCTTCCGCAGTGAGCTTGCGGCGCACAGAACCGAAACGCTGGGCTGCTGGCTGGCTGCTTCCGCCCTCCCATGACCTACCAAGTCCTGGCCCGCAAGTGGCGCCCCCAAACCTTTGAGGAAGTGGTGGGACAAGAGCCCATCACCAAGACCCTGCAAAACGCCCTGGCCTTGGGCCGGGTGGCCCACGCCTTCCTGTTCTCCGGTCCACGGGGCGTGGGCAAGACCTCGGTGGCCCGCATCCTGGCCAAGGCGTTGAACTGCGTGCACGGCCCCACCCCCACCCCCTGCAACACGTGTCCCCGTTGCCAGGAGATTGTCAGCGGCGGCAGCCTGGACGTCTTGGAAATCGACGGCGCCAGCAACCGGGGCATTGACGAGGTCCGGGACCTGCGGGAGAAAATCAAATACACCCCGGTGGCCGGCAAATATAAGGTCTATATTATCGATGAAGTGCACATGCTCACCAAGGAGGCCTTCAACGCCCTTTTGAAGACCTTGGAGGAGCCGCCGGCCCACGCGGTGTTTGTTCTGGCCACCACCGAGCCCCACAAGGTGCCGGTGACCATTTTGTCCCGTTGCCAGCGCTACGACTTCCGGCGCATTCCCACCGCGGCCATCAAGGAATATCTGGAAAAGCTGGCTGCGATGGAGGGATGGGAAATCGATGCCGAGGGCTTGGCCCTCATCGCCCGGGAAGCCGAGGGGAGCCTTAGGGACGCCCAGGGGTTTTTGGATCAGGTGGTGACCTTCGGGGGCACCGCAGTTCCCGCCCCGGAGATCGCCCGCATCCTGGGAGTCACCGAGCGGGGGGCCTTGTTGGCGGCGCTGCAGGCCATTTTGCGGCGAGACGGGGTGGCCATCCTCCACCTGGTGGACGAACTCTACAACCGCGGCCACGACCTCAAGCGCTTTTACCAGGATCTGGTGGGCTATGCCCGCCACTTGCTGCTGGCGGGGATGCATCCCGAGGCCCGAAATCTTGCCCCGGTGGCCGACGCCGAGTGGGAGGACCTCACCCGGTTGGCCCGGGAAGCGCCGGTGGTGCACCTGCACAACCTGCTGCGCGTGCTTTTGGAGGGGGAAGAGGATCTGCGCCGGGCTCCCCAACCCCGGCTGGCTCTGGAAATTCTGCTTCTGCGCCTCATCCACCTGGAGCCGCTGGCGCCGGTGGAGGACTGGATTAAGAAGCTGGAGGCCTTGGAGCGTCGCTTGGAGAGGGTTTCTCCCATGCCGGTGGCGGCGGCGCCATCCCCCCAGAGCGCCGCCGCCCCGGAGGCCCCCCAGGCGGCCGAGGAAGAGCTCGCCCCTTCGCCAACCGAGGACCTGGCGGCCAAGTGGCAGGCCTTTCTCGCCTTTGTGAAACAGCGGGAAGACGGGCCGTTGTTCGCCAAGCTGTCCCGCTGCCGGCCCCTGCGTCAGGAAGGCGACTGTCTGTGGCTGGCGGCGGACCGCCTGGTGAGCTTCGGGGGCCCCAAACAAGAGGCCAAACTCCGGGAGCTCACCGCCGCCTTTTTCGGGCCCGGCCTCCGTCTGGACGTCGAGGCCTCCCCACCCGCATCCCGGAATCAAAGCAGTCCCGGGCCGGCGGCGCCCCGGCCCCTGGAGTTGGCCGCCCTAAAGCAGCACGCCCTGGAGATTTTCGGCGGCGCCTGGCAGACCCGCCAGGACAAAGAGGAGGTTCCGTGAAAAACATCGGCGGCCTGCTGAAACAGGCCCAACAGCTGCAAAGCAAGATGCAGGCCCTGCAGGAGGAGCTGGCCAAGCGCACCGTTACCGCCCAGGCCGGCGGCGGCATGGTGGAGGCCACCGTCAATGGCCGCCAGGAAGTGCTCAGTCTGCGCATCGACCCGGAAGTGGTGAGCCCAGAGGACGTGGATATGCTCCAGGACCTCATCCTGGCCGCGGTGAACGAAGCCCTGAACCGCTCCCGGGAACTGGCGGCCCAGGAAATGGGCAAACTCACCGGCGGCCTGGGCCTGCCGGGCATGTTTTAGGCGTGTGGTGGGGGGAGGCCCGGGGGACCTGCGGCTCCCCGCCCCTTAGCCCCCTCCCCCACAAACGCAAACCAAGGACTTGACATGGCGAAGGGGTATCCGGAGGCCTTGCGGCGGGTAGTGGCGTTGCTGGCCCGGTGGCCGGGCATTGGAGAAAAGAGCGCCGCAAGGTTGGCGTTGTATCTCCTGCGCGCCCCGGCCGGGGAGGTCTTGGAGCTGGCCCAGGCTTTGGGTGAGTTGAAAGGGAAAATCCGCCTGTGCCGCCGCTGTTTCGCCTTTGCCGATGAGGACCTCTGCCCCATCTGCGCCGACCCCGGCCGGGAGTCGGGCGTCCTCCTGGTGGTGGCCGAGGCCGGGGACCTGCTGGCCATCGAAAAGGTGGGCTGGTTCAAGGGGCGCTACCACGTGCTGGGAGGGCTGATTTCCCCCCTGGAGGGGGTGCGGTCCCAGGACCTCCGGGTGGCGGAGCTGAAGGAGCGGGTCAAAGCCGAGGGAGTCTCCGAGGTCATTCTGGCCTTAAACCCCACCCTGGAGGGCGAGGTGACCACCACCTTCCTTGCTCAGGAGCTGAAGCCCCTGGGGGTGAAGGTGACGCGCATCGCCTATGGCCTGCCCATGGGCGGCGACATCAAGTACGCGGACCAGCAGACATTGAGGGAGGCCCTGGGGCACAGGGTGGAGACGTGAGCGCATTTCAGAGCGCTAATAGACCCTCCTTAAGAGCAGCGGAAGCTATATCATCAGAATTGCGAACCGCGGAGAGCTAACCGCCACTTCATGTTCGACCGCCGGCTCCTCCAAAATTTTGACTATCCCTTGCTGGGGCTGGTGCTGGTGCTGGCCGGCATCGGCATCGTGAACCTGTACAGCGCCGGCTTCAACCGCACCCCGGAAGGTGCCGCGCCGGTGTATCTCAAACAGATTTACTGGCTGGTGGCCGGTCTTGCCGCCATGTTCTTCACCCTCCTGTATCACTACCGCCACTACGAAAAGGTCGCCTATCCCCTTTATGTGCTGACCCTGCTTCTTTTGGTGGCGGTCATGGTGGCGGGCAAAACGGTGTCCGGCTCCCGGCGCTGGTTGGCTTTGGGACCCTTGACCTTTCAACCCTCGGAGCTGGCTAAGGTGGCCATCATCCTGGTCCTGGCCCGCTACTTCTCCCGCCGGCCGAATTCGGGTCCCCTGCATTTCAAGGACTTGCTGGCGCCCGGGTTTTTGGCCGTGCTGCCGGCGGCCATCATTATCAAGCAACCGGATTTGGGCTCCGGCCTGCTGGTCCTGGCGGTGGCCGGCGGCCTTATCCTCTTTGCCGGAGTGCATTGGCGCACGCTGCTGGTGACGGGGGTCAGCCTGGGTCTGGCCGCGCCCCTGACCTGGCCTTTCTTGAAGGATTATCAACGGCAGCGTCTCCTCACCTTTTTGGACCCGGAGCGCGACCCCTTGGGATCAGGTTATCACATCATCCAGTCCAAGATCGCCGTGGGTTCCGGCCAGTTCTGGGGCAAGGGGTTTTTGACCGGCACGCAGAGCCAGTTGTACTTCCTGCCGGAGCAGCACACCGACTTCGCCTTTTCGGTCTTTGCCGAAGAGTGGGGTTTTATAGGCTCCGCCGCGCTGATCTTCCTTTATGCCGGCCTGGTGCTGTATGGTTTGATGGTGGCCCGGGGCTGCAAGGATCGCTTCGGCCAGTTTTTGGCGGTGGGAGTGACGGCCTTGATATTTTGGCAGGTGTTTATTAACCTCAGCATGGTCACCGGCCTCCTGCCGGTGGTGGGCATTCCCTTGCCGTTTTTCAGTTACGGCGGCTCCTCCCTGTTCACCACCCTTTTGGCTCTGGGCGTGCTCATGAACGTGCGCATGCGCCGCTATCTGCAGGGCGGGTGATTTTTTTGCAAAAAAATTTTGACAGAGCGGGGAAAATAGGTTACAAGGGCTTTCGTGAAAAGATACACATGTACCAGCCCCCCTGACGTCAGGCCGTTTTTTGAGTAACCATTTAATATCGCTAAAAAAATCAAAAGGTGGCACTGCGGGATGATTGATATTGACTGGACCTTACTTGTTCAAATTTTCAACTTCCTCCTGCTGGTTTACCTCCTGAATCTGGTCCTGTTCCGGCCCTTGCGCAAAGGGTTGAAGGACCGGCAGGCCGTTCTGGCCGGTTATGAAGGCGACATCGCCAAGCTGGCCGTGGACGAACAGGCTTTGCTGTCGGAGGTGGAGGGCAGGTTGGTGGACGCCCGGCGCGAGGGCTTAAGCCAGCGGGAGGCGTTGCGGCTGGAGGGGTCCCAAGCGGAGGCCTCGCTCCTGGAGCAGGTGAAAAAGGAGGTGGAGGCGGAGTGGGCCCAAGTGTCCGAAAAAATCAAGAGCGACGTGGCCAAGGCCCGGCAGGCCCTGGCCGCCCAGGCCCAGGAATTCGCCCAGGGGCTGGCTGCCAAACTGGTGGGGAGGGAGCTGTCATGAGCACGCGTATGGGAAGAGCGATGCCCCTGCTGGCCACCCTGATCCTGGGACTGGCCGGGGCGGTCTGGGCGGCCGGCGGCGGCGAACACGGCGGCATCACCGAGGCCAAGATGCAGGACCTCATCTGGCGGACCTTCAACTTCCTGGTCTTTGCCGCCATTCTTATCAAACTGGCCGTCAAGCCCGCCAAGCAATTCTTCGCCAACCGCACCCTGGAGATCGCCCAAAGCCTGGATGAGCTGGAGGCCAAGAAGCAGGCCGCCGAGGCGGCCCTGGCCGCGGCGGAAACCCGCCTTAAGGAAGTGGAGAAGGAGCGTGAGCGCCTCATTCAGCAGTTCCGGGCCGAAGGGGAGCTGGAAAAGGCCACCATCCTGAAAAAAGCGGAAATGGTGGCCCAGCGTCTGAAAGAAATGGCCCGCATGAGCATCGAGGCGGAAACCAAGAAGGCGGCCCAGGAGCTGAAACAGGAAGTGGCTGTGCAGGCCACCAAGCTGGCCGAAGAGATGATCCGGCAGAAGCTCACCTTTACCGACCATCAGCGGCTGGTAGAGGAATACCTTGAAAAGGTGGTGGAGAAGCATTGATCGACCTGACCGTTTCCCGACGCTATGCCAAGGCCCTCATGATGCTGGGCCAAGAAGATGGCAAATACAAGGAATACGGGGAGGAGCTGCAGGGGTTTTCCCAACTCCTGGAACGGGAGCCGGAACTGAAGGACGCCCTGCTCAACCCCATTCACGGCCTGGAGGAGCGGCGGCGCCTGCTTCTTCACGTCGCTGAAGTGCTGCAACTTTCCCCCATGGTGAGCAACTTCCTCAAGCTCCTGTTCGATAAGCTCAGGCTGGCGGCGCTGCCCGGCATTGCCCAGGTGTATCAGCAGCTGACGGATGAGCTGGAGAATGTCAAACGGGCCCGGGTGAAGTCTGCCATCCCCCTGGACGAAGCCATGCAGGACCGCCTGCGCCAGGCCTTGGAACAACTGACCGGCTCCAAAGTGATCATGGAAGTCGAAGAGGACACCGACATCATCGGCGGCATCGTCGCCCGGGTGGGAGATCTGGTGCTGGACGGCAGCATCCGCACCCAGCTCATGTCCTTAAGAGAATCTTTAATAAGAGGCGAGGTTTAATACATGGAAATCAGAGCCGAGGAAATCAGCCAAATTATCCGGACGCAAATCAAGGATTATGAGAAAAAGGTTGAAGTGGCCGAAACCGGCACGGTCCTGTCCGTAGGCGACGGCATCGCCCGGGTGTACGGGGTGGAAAAGTGCATGGCCATGGAGCTGCTGGAGTTTCCCGGCGGCATCTTCGGCATCGCCCTCAACCTGGAGGAGGACAATGTGGGTTGCGCCATCCTCGGCGAGGATACCCACATCAAAGAGGGCGACATCGTCAAGCGCACCGGCCGCATCGCTGAGGTGCCGGTGGGTGACGCGGTCATCGGCCGGGTCATCGACCCGGTGGGCAACCCCATTGACGGCAAAGGCCCCATTGAGGCCAAGGAGTTCCGGCGCATCGAGGTTAAGGCCCCCGGCGTCATCGAGCGTCAGCCGGTAAATGAGCCCATGTACACCGGTTACAAGGCCATCGACGCCATGACCCCCATCGGCCGGGGCCAGCGGGAACTCATCATCGGTGACCGGCAGATCGGCAAAACCGCCCTGTGCGTGGACGCCATCATCAACCAGAAGGACTCCGGGGTCATCTGCATTTACGTGGCCATCGGTCAGAAAAAGTCCACGGTGGCCCAGGTGGTGGACGCCCTGGAGCGCCACGGCGCCATGTCCCATACCATCGTGGTGAACGCCTCCGCCTCCGAGCCGGCGCCGTTGCAGTACATCGCCGCTTACTCCGGCTGCGCCATGGGCGAGTACTACCGGGACAGCGGCCGCCACGCCCTGATCATTTACGACGACCTCACCAAACAGGCCCAGGCCTACCGGCAGATATCCCTGCTGCTCCGCCGGCCTCCGGGACGTGAAGCCTACCCCGGCGACATCTTCTACAATCACTCCCGTCTCCTGGAGCGGGCCGCCAAACTGAACGACGAGAAGGGCGGCGGGTCGCTCACCGCCCTGCCCATCATCGAAACCCAGCAGGGCGACGTGAGCGCCTACATCCCCACCAACGTGATTTCCATCACAGATGGTCAGGTGTATCTGGAGCCGGGCTTGTTCTTTTCCGGCGTGCGGCCGGCCATCAACGTGGGTCTGTCCGTCTCCCGGGTGGGCGGCGCCGCTCAAGTCAAGGCCATGAAGCAGGTGGCCGGGTCGCTCCGCCTGGATCTGGCCCAGTACCGGGAACTGGCCGCCTTCGCCCAGTTCGGTTCCGAATTGGACAAGGCCACCCAGCAGCAGCTCAACCGGGGCATCCGCCTGGTGGAAATCCTCAAGCAGCCTCAGTATCAGCCGCTGCCCATGGAAAAACAGATCGCCATCATCTACGCCGGCACCCGGGGCTTCCTGGACAAGTATCCGGTGGAGGTGCTGGGGCAATATGAGCAGCAGTACTACCGTTTCATGGAAAGCAAGTATCCGGAGATCATGAAGGAAATCAAAGAGCGCAAGGAGATCTCCCCGGATCTGGACAACCGCATGAAAGCCGCGCTGACCGAATTCGACAGCGTTTTCCAGCCTGCGGCCTAACCGACGTGAGGGGGTAACACATGCCGACCTTACGCGACATCAGGCGGAAGATCGCGGCGGTTAAAAAAACGCAGCAGATCACCAAGGCCATGAACATGGTGGCCGCCGCCAAGCTGCGCGGGGCTCAGCAGCGCATGGAAAACTTCCGGCCCTATGCCGAGACGTTCACCAAAATGCTGGGCAATCTGGCGAGTCGCATTGAGCCGGAGATCCACCCCTTCTTCCAGCAGGCACCGCTGGTGGAAAAGGTGGGCTTGGTGCTGATGACCGCCGACCGCGGCCTGTGCGGCAGCTTTAACGTCAACCTCATCAACACGGCGGTGAAATTCGCCCGGGAAAAAGAGGCGGCGGACATCAAGACCGCCTTTTTCTGCGTGGGCCGCAAAGGGCGGGATTTCATCCGCCGCCGCAAAATGGAGATGCCCGCTTCCTGGGTGGACGTGTGGAACAAGTTCGATTTCACCAACGCCATTGCCGTGGCCCGGGAGGCGATGAGCGCCTTCCTCACCGGAGAGGTGCAGGAAGTGTACTTGGTTCACTCCACCTTTATCAACGTGGCAGTCCAGAAGCCCAAGCTGGTGAAGCTGTTGCCCATCAGCCCGGAAGAGGCGGTGGAAGAAGGCGGTCCCGAGTACCTCTTCGAGCCGCCCATGGCCCAGTTTCTGGAACACCTGCTCCCCAAGTTCATCAATACCGCGGTGTACCATGGCTTCCTGGAGAATGCGGCCAGCGAGCACGCCGCCCGCATGACCGCCATGGACAACGCTTCCAATAACTGCAAGGAAATGATCAACCAGCTCACCCTGGTTATGAACAAGGCCCGTCAGGCGGGCATTACCAAAGAACTGATGGACATCGTGGGCGGTGCCGAGGCCCTGAAGGGCTAAATCGCCCCGCGCGAGGAGGAAATTTTCACTATGAACATTGGCAAAATCGCCCGCGTGATCGGACCCGTAGTGGACGTGGAATTTCCCGAAGGCCAGTTGCCGGCCATTCGGAACGGCCTGTTGATCACCAACCCGGCCATTGACGACACCGAAGACAATCTGGTGGTGGAAGTGGCCCAGCACTTGGGGAACAACGTAGTGCGCACCATTGCCATGGACACCACCGACGGCCTGGTGCGGGGCATGCCGGTAAAGGACACCGGCGACGCCATCAAGGTGCCGGTGGGCCATGAGGCCCTGGGGCGGGTGCTCAACGTGGTGGGTCGCCCGGTGGACGGCCTGGGACCGGTGCACGCCAAGCACTACTACCCCATTCACCGCCCGGCGCCGGAATTCGTGGAGCAGGATACCACCGTCAAGGTGTTGGAGACCGGCGTAAAAGTTATTGACCTGTTGGTGCCCTTCCCCCGGGGAGGCAAAATGGGCATGTTCGGCGGCGCCGGAGTGGGCAAGACCGTGGTCATGATGGAGATGATTCACAACATCGCCATGCACCACGGCGGCATCTCGGTATTTGCCGGCGTCGGCGAGCGCACCCGGGAAGGCAACGACCTCTACCTGGAAATGAAGCATTCCGGCGTACTTCCCAAGGCGGCCTTGATCTACGGGCAGATGACGGAGCCGCCGGGAGCCCGGGCCCGGGTGGCGCTGACGGCCCTCACCGCCGCGGAATACTTCCGGGATGTGGAAGGCCAGGACACCCTGCTCTTCATTGACAACATCTTCCGCTTCACCCAGGCGGGTTCGGAAGTGTCGGCGCTCCTGGGCCGCATGCCCTCCGCCGTAGGCTACCAGCCCACCCTGGGCACCGACTTGGGTGAATTGCAGGAGCGCATCACTTCCACCAAAAAGGGCTCGGTCACCTCGGTGCAGTGCATCTATGTGCCGGCCGACGACTTGACCGACCCGGCCCCGGCCACCACCTTCGCCCACCTGGACGGCACCGTGGTGTTGAGCCGTCAGATCGCCGAGCTGGGCATCTACCCGGCCGTGGATCCCCTGGATTCCACTTCCCGCATCCTGGACCCCATGGTCCTGGGCGAGGAGCACTACTACGTGGCCCGCACCGTGCAGCAGATTCTCCAGAAGTACAAGGATCTGCAGGACATCATCGCCATTCTGGGCATTGACGAGCTCTCCGACGAAGACAAGCTCACCGTGGCCCGGGCCCGGAAGATTCAGCGCTTCCTGTCCCAGCCCTTCTTCGTAGCAGCCCAGTTCACCGGCACCGAAGGCAAGTTCGTCCCCGTGCAGGAGACGGTGCGGGGCTTCAAGGAAATCATCGAAGGCAAACACGACGACCTGCCCGAGCAGGCCTTCTACATGGTGGGCGGCATCGAGGAAGCGGTGGCCAAGGCCGAGCGCATGGCGGCGGCGTAATCCCGCCAGGAGGCCTGAACTATGGCAAACAAAATCCTGTTGGAAGTCGTCACCCCGGACCGCAAGGTGGTGGCCACCGAAGCCGATGTGGTGGTCTGCCCCGGCGTGGAGGGCCAGTTCGGCGTACTCTACGGACACGTCCCCTTCCTGTCTGCCTTGGAAGTGGGAGAGATGTACTTTAAAGACGGGGCCAAGACGGAGTACTTGGCAGTGAGCGGCGGCTTTGCCGAGGTCACCGGCAGCAAGGTCACCATCGTGGCCGAGGCTGCCGAGTTCGGCCGGGAAATCGATATCGAGCGGGCCCGCCGGGCCATGGAGCGGGCGCAAGCCAGGCTGGCCGCGGCCAAAACCGAAAATATCGACTGGGCCCGGGCCGAGGCCGCCCTACGCCGCGCCATGGTGCGCATGAAGGTGGCAACCCGCTGAACCTGGACCGTAGCATCTGAACCTTGATCCGCAAGCCCGGGGCTCTCCCGGGCTTTTCTTTTTCCCGGACAAATTTGGTAAAATAACCCATTACCCCCGGACTATACCCTGGCACACAGAATGCATCTCTTACCTGGCATGGGACATATGGCTACCGAGCTCACCGCCGTGCTGTTGGCCGCGGGTCAGGGAACCCGCATGAAATCAGGCCACCCCAAAGTGCTCCACGAGATCCTGGGGCGGCCAATGATCGCCTATCTCATTGACACTCTCAAAACGATAGGCATCCCCGATATTTTGACGGTTATCGGCTATAGGCTTGAGAACGTCGCCCGGGCCCTTGCCCCCTATGGGGTGCGATGGGTGGTGCAGGAACCGCAGTTGGGGACCGGCCACGCAATGCAGGTGGCCATGGCGGCGGTGCCCCCCTCCACCGGCACCGTCCTGGTGCTGTGCGGGGACGTGCCCTTGATTTCCGGGGAGAGCATCCAGGCCCTCCTGGCCCGCCACCAGGAAACCGGAGCAGCGGTCACCGTGCAAACCGTGGAATTGCCCGACGGCGCCCATTATGGGCGGGTGGTGCGGGATCAGGCCGGGGGAGTGGTGGATGTCATCCAGGCCAAGGATGCCCGCCATCGTCCCGAGATCCTGGCCCTCCGGGAGATCAACACCGGGGCCTACTGCTTTGCGGCCGGTTTCCTCCGGCAGGCCTTGGCAGAGTTGGAAGTCAGCCCGGTGACGGGGGAAATCTACCTCACCGACATGATCAAGCTGGCCCGCCGCCATGGCCGCCGGGTGGAGGCTCTTCTGGACCCGGACTGGGAAAACCTTTTGGGCATCAACAGCCGCAAGGAGCTGGCCCAAGCGACGCAAACCCTGAAGCGGCGCATCAATGAGGCGCACATGGCCGCCGGCGTCACCCTGGTGGACCCGGAGGCCACGTACATCGGGCCGGAGGTGGTCATCGGCCGGGATACGGTAATTTTCCCCAATTGCTACCTTTGGGGCCAAACCCGCATCGGTGAAGGTTGCCGTCTGGGTCCCAATGTGCAGATCAGCGACTCCACCCTGGGGGATCGGGTGCTGGTAAAAATGGGCAGCGTCATATCCGAGAGCCGGCTGGCCGCTGACGTTCAGGTGGGACCCTACGCCCATCTGCGGCCCCAAAGCGACCTGAGGGAGAACGTCCGGGTGGGGAACTTTGTGGAAGTGAAGAAATCCGTGCTCCACCCCGGGGTCAAAGCCAACCACCTCACCTATCTGGGGGATGCGGACATCGGCGCCGGCACCAACGTGGGGGCCGGCACCATCACTTGCAACTATGACGGGGTGCACAAGCACAAAACCGTCATCGGCGCGGGCGCCTTCATCGGCAGCAACACCGCCCTGGTGGCGCCGGTGACCATCGGGGCCGGGGCCTATGTGGGGGCCGGCTCCACCATCACCAAGGAGGTGCCCCCCGGCATGCTGGGGATCTCCCGGGCCCGCCAGGTGGTCCTGAGGCGGCCGCCGACCGCCAAAAAACCGGCCGCCCCGGCGGACCTCCCGTTGGATGCCGGCCGCCTCGCTGAGGCCCTGAAGCACCTCAATCTGGAGTGCGCCCCGGACACCCTGGAGGAGCTGGTGAAACTCCTGGCTGACCAAGGGACCGTCACGCTGGGGAGCTTTCAGAAGCTGGCCAGCCCTGAAAATCTGGCCCTCATCCGGCAGATGTGCTCCATGGAGGGGGAAACCCCCAGCAATTATGAAATTGTGGTCAATTTGGCCAACCTGGCGGTAAGCCTGCGCAAACGGGGCTGAACCAAAGAGGCGGGGCCTTAGTCCCCCGCCCAAATCTTCCCATTTAGAGGGACATCCGACACTATGTGCGGCATCATCGGTTATCTGGGCCGCCAGGAGGCCATGCCCATCCTCCTGGACGGCCTCAAGCGCCTGGAATATCGCGGCTACGACTCCGCCGGCTTGGCGGTCATGGGAACCAACGGCCTGAGCATTCGGCGCAGCCTGGGAAAACTGAAGGAGTTGGAAAAACGGCTGGCGGCTGAACCGCTGACCGGCCAAGTGGGCATCGGCCACACCCGCTGGGCCACCCACGGCCGCCCCTCGGAAGCCAACGCCCACCCCCACCAGGTGGGCGACATTGCGGTGGTGCATAACGGCATCATCGAAAACTACCTGGACCTCAAGGAAAACCTCCTGAAGCGGGGGCATCGCTTTGCCAGCGAGACCGACACCGAAATCGTCAGCCACCTCATTGTTAGCCACCTGAATCAGGGAGCGGATTATCTCACCGCGGTGCGCCGCATGCTCCAGGAAATCCGGGGCTCTTACGCCTTGGTGATGGTGAACGCCAAAGAACCCCGCCGGCTGGTGGCGGCCCGCCGGGAAAGCCCTCTCATCCTGGGCCTGGGGGAGGACGAATTCTTCCTGGCCTCCGACATCCCCGCCATTCTTCCGTACACCCGCCGGGTGATCTTCCTGGAGGATGGCGACCTGGTGGTGCTGGATGACCGCGGCTTCCAGATTTTCGATCCCCAGGGCCGCGCCCTCACCAGGCCGGAGCACACCATCACCTGGAGTCCGGCCATGGCGGAAAAGGCCGGCTTCAAGCATTTCATGCAAAAGGAAATCTTCGAGCAGCCCCGGGCCCTCATTGACACCTTTCGCAGCCGCATCGACCTGGAGGCAGGCGAGGTGATCCTGCACGAGGTACCCTTCTCCGCCGAGGACCTCAGGGCCATCCGCAAAATTTTCCTGGTAGCCTGCGGCACCTCCTTTCATGCCGCCATGGTGGGCAAGCACTATCTGGAAAGCCTGTGCCGCCTGCCGGTGGAGGTGGATCTGGGCAGCGAGTTTCGCTACCGCCAGCCTTTGGTGGATGAGCACACCCTGCTCATCCCTATTTCCCAGTCCGGCGAAACCGCGGACACCCGGGCCGGCCTCACCGCCGGCAAAGCGCTGGGGGCCCGCAGTCTGGCCATCGTCAACGCGGTGGGCTCCAGCATCGCCCGGGAAGCGGACGGCGTTTTTTACACCCATGCCGGCCCGGAAATCGGCGTGGCCTCCACCAAGGCCTTCACCACCCAGTTGGTGGCCCTTTACCTCATCTCCCTCTTTCTGGCCCAGCGCCTGGGAAAACTCACCCGGGCGGAAATCCGGCGGCGCCTGGGCCAGTTAGTGAAGCTCCCCACCTGGGTGCAGGAAACCCTGGACGACGACCACCACATCCGGGAAATCGGCCAGCGCTATCAAACAGCCAGCAACTTTCTCTACCTGGGCCGGGGGTTGCACTTCCCCATCGCCTTGGAGGGGGCCCTGAAGCTCAAGGAGATCTCTTACATCCACGCCGAAGGCTATGCCGCCGGGGAAATGAAGCACGGCCCCATCGCCCTGATCGACCATACCCTGCCGGTGGTGGTCCTGGCCTCCCGGAGTCCGGTACTGGAGAAAATCCAGGGCAACCTGGAGGAGGTGGCGGCCCGAGGCGGCCGCCTCATCGCCCTCACGGAAGCGGACAACTATCAAATCCAGGAGCGGGTGGAAACCTTCATCCCGGTCCCGGAGGTGCCCCTGGAGCTCTCCCCCATCGTCCTGGTGGTGCCCCTGCAGCTCCTGGCCTACCACATCGCCGACCTGCGGGGCACCGACGTGGATCAGCCCCGCAACCTGGCCAAGAGTGTGACGGTGGAGTAAGTTTTTGGGGGGAGGCGAAAGGCCAGAGGCCCGGAAGCCGAGGCTCCCGGGCCCTACCCCCAGCCTTGCATCCATGCCCGCACGTCCCTTCATCACCATCGGTTTGTCCTCCCACCGGCTGGAGGTCCTGCCCTTTGCCCTGGCAGCCATGCGGGAGCACCAGGCGGTATTGCTGGAGGAGCCCCCTGAGCCCGGCTTTGCCGCCGTGCTGGCGGGAGAACTGGGGATCGAGGACTACTTGGCGGACCAGGAGGTGGAATTCCCCCGCTACAGTCGGGAGCAGCTGGCCGGGCTGCGGGAACTGCACCGCCAAGGGCTGGCAGTCTTTCAGGTGGAACCCTATCTGGAGCGGCTCCTCAACATCCATGAGCTCCTGGCGGCGGGGACTCCCCGCCCCGAGGTGGAGGCCCGATCGGAGCTGGCAGAGGTGTATGCTGCGGAGCGGCGGGCCACCGCGGCGCTGTTAACCTTCTACCGGCGGGCCCACACCGCTCCGTTTCGGGACGTGGTGGAAGCGGTGAAGATCTTCGCCCGGGCGGATGCCGAGCGCTTCCGGCTGCGGGATGTGCTCAGGGCCCGGGAGATCGTCCCCTGGGCCGGCCGCTTTGCCCGCCTGTATGTAGAGGCCGGCTATCTCCACCTCTACCTGGTCTTTTGCCTGCGCCGCCTCTTGGAGGGCGCCGCCCGGGTCAAACCGAGGTTCCTTCTGGCTCCCCTGGCCCGGCCGCCCATCGGCCGGCCCCGCCCCTTGGGACCCGGCGACCTCCTCACCCTCCATTACCTGTTCGGCCGGCACCTACCTTCCGAACAGGAGGCGCTGCTGGCGGCCCGCAGCTTGATTTATGTTCAACTGCTGGTGAAAGAGGAGCTGGAGCCGGGAGAGGATCCGACCCCGCATCTGAATGACGAGATCGCCGCCTGGCGCCTCACCCGGTCCCTGAGTCTGGCGGACTGCAGCCGGCTCTACCCCCGGGTGCGCCGCCTGGAGCCCAAGCAGGCCGCCCACGAGGTGAAGCGGTTCTTGGCCGGGAAGGGGCCTTAAGGGGCAGGCAAGGCGGAAGCTGCGGTTTTGCAAAGTCCCCCGGGGGCGGCCTAACATCAGGTTTAAGCTGGGCGGAAAATCTCCTCCAGGGCCTGGTCAACGGTGGGAAAGAGGAACTGGAAGCCGGCGGCCAGCAGCTTCTGGGGGATGACCCGCTGACCGGTGAGGACCACCTCCGCCAGCTCCCCCATCACCAGGCGCAGCAGGAAGGCAGGGGTCCGGAGCAAGGTGGGGCGGCTCAACGCCCGGCCCAAGGCCTTGGCAAAGTCCCAGTTGCGCACCGGGTTGGGTGCGGTAACATTCACCGGCCCCTCCAATTCGGGGTGCTCCGCCAGGAAGAGAAAGGCCCGGGTAAGATCCCGGTGATGGATCCAAGGCATCCACTGGGAGCCGTCCCCCACCGGCCCTCCCAGGTAGGCCCGGAAGAGGGGTGCCAATTCTTTCAAAATGCCACCGCCTTTCCCCATGACAATGCCGAAGCGGGTGATCACGGTGCGCAGCCCCAAGTCCCGGGCCTTGAGGGCCTCCAGTTCCCATTCCAGGGCCACCTGCCCCAAAAAGCCATCCCCCGGCGGCGAGTCCTCCGTCAGGATTTCTTCCCCCCGGGAGCCATAATAACCCGGGGCCGAGGTGCTGCAGAAGAACTGGTGCCGATTGCCGGCGGCCAGCGCCTTGACCAGATTCCGGGTGGTGAGAATGCGGCTGTCATGGATTTCCCTTTTCTTGGCCTCGGTCCAGTGGGCGAAAATGGAAGCCCCGGCCAGGTTGATCACCCAGTCGTGGGCCGGCACTTCCGCCATCCAGGATCCCTCCTGGGTGGGATCGCCGCTGAGGTAGCGGCAGCCTTCGGGGGGCGGCGTGGTGCGCCGGGTCAGTATGGTCACTTCATGGCCGGCCTGGAGCAGCTCCCGACAGAGAAAGCCACCCACAAACCCGGTGCCGCCGGTGACAAAAACCTTCATCGCCTTCTCCTTCCCAGTGGCAGGAATCTTTGCAGAAACGGGCCGGGGGGCCAAGCATGCCCGGCCTCCAACCTCCCGTCAGAATTTGGGAAGCGTTTGGGGCAGGAATCATCGCCCTCGGGCCTTTTCCTCCGATGCCCCCCGCCCTTGACCTCAGGTGGCGGTGGGTTCCAGATACATCACCTCGCTGGAATCGTCATAGGCCAGGATTTCGGCATAGCGCCCCCAGTTGATGGCGGTCTCCAGCTGGCGCTCGGCTTCCTCTTCGTGAAATTCCAGTTCCAGGGCCTTTTGCACCACGTCCCACTCCAGTTGCTTGCGCTCGGCGGCTTGCAGCATTTTCATGAGCCACTTGAAAATGGGCAGGCGGCGGATGCGGGTGGCAAAGATCTCTTTGCGGGCGTGAATGCTGGCTTCGGCAAACGTCTCCCCCAAAGAGGTCAGGGTGATGTCGCCGTGGGCCACGGTGGCGAAGCCCAAGAGCTCCGCCGCATCGATGAGGGTCAGCAGCTCATCGGAGCTCATCTGCAGCTCCTGGGCCAAGGCGTAGATGTCGGCCCGGTTGCCGGGCATGCCGTCCAGGTGCTCCAGGAGGCCGGCCAGGTCGTCAATGGTGATGTGGGGCAGGGCACGGGTGCGGCCGGGCTCCCCGGGCGCGGTGCCCAGCTCCAGGTGCTCAGGCTGGGTATGGCCAGCCAAAATCATGTAGAGGCGGTCCACCACTTCCAGAAATCGGGCATCCTTGCGCTGCCGGGGGTGGGGCAGATCCACCCGGAAGTCGGTCATCACCCGCCCCGGGTCCTTGTCCATGACCACAATGCGATCCGCCAGGAACACCGCCTCCTCGATGTTGTGGGTGGCCAGCAGGATGGCCCGGGTGGGGATGTTGCCGCCGGTCCACAGCTCCAGGAGTTCGCCTTTCAGGGATTCGGCGCTCAGCACATCCAGGGCGGAGAAGGGCTCGTCCAGACAGAGGAGTTCCGGCTCCACCGCCATGGCCCGGGCGAAGCCCACCTTTTGCAGCATGCCGCCGGAAAGCTCCCGGGGGTAGGCGGTCTCAAAGCCGTCCAGGCCCACCCGGTCCAGGAGGTCCAGGGCCCGGCTGGTTCGGATTTTAGGGGGCACCCCCCGAGCCTTCAGGGCCACCTCCACGTTTTCCTGCACAGTGAGCCAGGGGAAGAGAGAAAAGGTCTGGAAGAGGATGGTGGCGTTGGGGTTTACCCCGGTGAGGGGACGGCCCCGGTAGAGCACCTGGCCGGCGGTGGGCCGCTGCAAGCCGGTAAGGATGCGCAAGAGAGTGCTCTTGCCGCAGCCGGTGGGGCCCATGAGGGCCACAAACTCCCCTTCGCTCACCGTCAGGTTGACGTTCTGGATGGCGGTGAAGCGCTGGTCGCCGGTGCCGTACACCTGGCTGATGTTCTTTAACTCCAAGAGCTTGCCGTTGTCGCGCATGGCTTAATCCAACCGGTAGCGCTCCTCCGCCAGCTGGTAGAGCCGGCGCCACCAGAGGCGATTGACGATGACCACCGTGACAATAAGGCTTAAGGTGGCGGCCAGGAGCAGAGGATAGTCCCCTTGGGCGGTGGCGTTGGCGATGAGGGCCCCCACGCCAAGGGTCTCCAGGGTCTGGCCGGCGAACTGGGTGTATTCCGCCACCACGCTGGCGTTCCACGCCCCGCCGCTGGCAGCCAGGGAGCCAGTGACCACATAAGGGAAAATGGCGGGCAAAATCAGCGTCTTCCAGCGCTCCCACCGCCCCAATTGTAGCAAGGCCGCAGTGGATTGCAAGTCCCGGGGGATGGCGCTGGCGCCGGCGATGATATTGAACAACAGATACCATTGGGTCCCCAGGAGCATAAGAAGCACCGCCGCCACATTGAGGCCGCCGGGAAGGCCCGCCACCAGCAGGAGAACCACAGGGAACAAGGCGGTGGCCGGCACCGAGGCGGCGATCTGCGCCAAGGGCTGGAGCCAGGCGGCCACCCGGGGGTTGGTACCGATGAAAACCCCCACCGGAATGGTCCAACCCAGGGCAATGACCAGGGCGGCCACCACCCGGAGAAAGGTCATGGCCAACCCCAAGCCGATCTCCAGCCATTGGCGGAGGGAAATGGCCAACAGCATCTGGCCGCAAAAATACATGCCGCCCACCAGGATCACCGCCCCCACCACCCACAGCAGCACCCGCACCAGGCTCCAGGATCGGGGCGGGGCGGCGGCAGGCTCCGGCACCGGCAGCACCCGTACCAAAAAATCGTCCAACCGCTGGCTGAGGGGGCGAAAGACGGCCCGGTGCACGAACTGGATGGTGGCGGCGCTCCGTAGGACATCGTAGAACCAGGAGGTGGGAGGATTGTCGCTGGCCACCGTTTGGAGGGTGAAGCGGGCGGACCAGGCGATGAGGGGGCGCCAGACGAGCTGGTCCAAGATGATGATGGTGGTGATGAGGGCCAACAGCCCCCAACCGATGGCGGTATAGTCCCCCTGGTTGGCGGCTTCCTGAAGGTAAGCCCCCAGACCCGGCAGGCGGAAGTCCCGCTCTCCGGCGCTGAAGATCTCCGCCGCCATTAAGAAAAACCAGCCCCCCGCCCAACTGCTCACGGTGTTCCACACCAGGCTCACTGCAGCGAAGGGGAGCTCCAGGGTTTTGAAGCGCAGCCAAGAGTTAAACCGCAAAATGATGCTCACCCGGGAGAGGTTCCGGGGGATGGTGAGGAGCGACTGGTACCAGGCGAAGGCCAGATTCCAGGCTTGGCTGGTGAAAATGAGGACGATGGAGGTGAGCTCCACCGCCAAGCCCTGGGGCAGGATGGCGCTGAGGCTCAGGAGAGTCACCGGCAGGAAGCTCAGGATGGGAATGCTCTGCAGCACGTCAAAGAGCGGGATCAAAATACGCTCAGCCTGGGGGCTCTTGGAGGCAGCGTAGCCGAACACCAGGGAAAAGGCCAACGAAAGGCCATAGGAGGCGGTCATACGGGCCAAAGACAAGCTGACGTAATAGGGCAGCACCGCCGGGGCCAGTTGAATTTCCGGGCCCCTGATGATCTCCGGGGCACCGGCCCCCAGCCGGATGCCGCCATAGAGGAGGAGGGCCAAGCCGGCCAAAACCACGGCGTCCCCCCAAGAAAACGGCCGCAGGATCGGCTGGGCGAATTTGAACAGGCGGGGGGTGATGCCCGTGGTCATAGGTGATGGCATCCCGTTTCAGTCCTGAAGGGCTTCGTGATATAGTGAGCAATCCAGAAAGGCGGATGAGAGAAGACCAGGCCGGCAATTTCCCGCCTACCCGGCGGACGGGCGCGGGCGCCCGCCCGCCCTTTGGTATCATAGTAAAAAAATCGCCGAAAACCAAGTCAGTCCCATAGATTTTCCCTTTCCGGAGGATGCATGGCGCGCCGGACTTCCACCTTTACCTCCCTAACCTGCCTCTGCCTGCTCATCCTGTTTGGTGCCACCGGTGGCGCCCAGGAAAGAGCAGCTGCCCCCCCCTTGGCCGCGACCGCGGCTCCCCTCGCCCCCGAGGTCCTGCCCGCCGTATTGGCCGAAGGGGCCGCCGCCTTGGAACGCGCCGCAGCCCAACTCAAGGAAACCCAGACTCAGGCCAGGCAGTCCTATGAACAGGCGGGGGCGTTGATCCAGGAGCTCAAGGGCAGGGGGGCCACCCTCAAGGCTTCTCTGGCTGTGGGGGAGGTGCCCGTGGCCCGGGCGGAGAGCGAGCTCAAGGCCCTGACCCAGGGAGAGGAGCGGCTGAACGCCGTCATCAAGGAGCTGGCGAAGCAGCAGGAAAAGGCCGCTCAGGAACGGCAGGCCAAAATTCAGGCCCGGGCCACCCTCCAGGAGGAAATGGCCAAGCTGGAAAAAAGCCGCCACCCCATCAGCCGCTCCCCGGAGCTCCGGCAAACCTTCAGCCGGTTTTTGGCGTTGGCCGCGGATTATGAGAAGGAGGCCGCCAAACTTCAGGAGCATTTGGATAAGTGGCTGAAAGCACTGGAGAGCGGCCAACAGGAGCTGGCCGCCTCCCGGGAGCAGATCGCCGCCTTGCTCCAGAGGGCCTGGTGGGAAAAACTTTTAACCCGCTCCACCTATGTGGCCCTTATCCAGCAGGTGGGGCGCCAGATCACGGAGACCTGGGAGGCCCTCCTTGCCCTTCCCACCCGCCTCTCCCAGCTCTTCAGTCACACGCTTCGTTCCGGAGCCCTGGCCGGTTATCTGTTGGCCAAGGCAGGGCCCTTATTGGGTCTTGCTTTGTTTCTCGTCATCGTGGCGGTTTTTGCCTTCCGCCTGGGCAATCGCCTGACCCCCCCGTTACAGGAGATGGCGGCCCAAGCCGAGGAACTGGGCCTCAAGGTCATCCTTTGCGGCGGTTCTCTGCTGACCTCCCACCTCCTGGCCTTGGGGCTGTTGGCTTGGCTGGCCACCGCTTTTTGGACTCTTTCCCTGGTAGACCTGCCGGAAGCCCGCCTGACGTTGTTGGCCGGCTTGGTCATTACCGCCCGGAAACTGGCAAGAAGCCTCATCGCCCGGGTGTTCGCCGGCCCTGCCGCCCAGGGCATCCTGCCTTTGGACGAGGTCACCGCCAAATTTTATCGTCGCAACCTGCGCCGTTTGAGCTCCTATATTCTCCTGTTCGGAGTTTTCGGCCTCAACAGCGCCAAACTCTTGGGGTTTTCTCCCGGGAGCCAGGAATTTCTCTCCTACGTTTTCCAGGTGGGGCTTTTGGGCTGGACGGCCTGGATCTTGCGCCCCAGCTCCTTTGAGACCCTGGTCTTTGAGCTGCCGGTGCCCGCTTGGTTCCAACATCGGGGAGTCCTCAGGACCCTGCGCAGCCTCATGTTCACCGTCTTGACCGCCATCATCATCTCCGGCCTTTTGGGGTTCCAGGGTCTCTCCGTCTATCTGGCCCAAGCCGCCGCGGCCACCGGCCTGGTGATCGTTCTGGCCTGGCTGGTGTGGCAGGTGGTTCGGGCGGCGGTGAAATTTGTCCTTCACCCCCAGCGCGGCCGCCTGGCGGGCCGGGTGCCGTTGCGTCAGGACGCCTTCCAGCGTTCGTATCGCACCATTATCAACGGCTTGCTGGCCCTCTTTTGGCTGCTCACCACCGTGACGGTCCTCCAATTCTGGGGCATCCAGCCCCGGCACCTGCGCCAGGCAGCCGAATACCTCACTTACGGGCCCCGGGTGGGGTCGGTGCATCTAACCCCCCTGACCGTGGGCAGCGCCATCCTCATCGGCTATCTGGGATTCTGGCTCTCCCGCCTGCTCAGGACCTTTCTGGAGGTCAATATTTTCCCCCGCCTGGATTGGGATAAGGGGGTCTGCTACACCATTTCCGCCACTCTCCACTACGTGGTGCTCATCATCACCATCCTCCTGGCTCTCAACACCCTGGGCTTCCCCTTGGCCAACCTGGCCTTGGTGGCCGGCGCCCTGGGGGTGGGCATCGGCTTCGGCCTCCAAAACATTGTCAACAACTTCATCAGCGGCCTGATTCTGCTCTTTGAGCGGCCCATCAAGGTGGGGGACCTGCTGGTGGTGGACGGCCAATGGGGCACCGTGAAGGAAATCCGGGTGCGCAGCACCATATTTCAGACTGCCGACCGGGCGGTGCTCATCATTCCCAATTCCGAACTCTTGTCCAGCAAAATCGTCAACTGGACCCACACCGGCCGGGGCGTGAACCGTCTCACCCTAAAGGTGGGGGTGGCCTACGGCTCGGACGTCCGCCGGGTGACGGAGATCATCAATGGGGTGTGCCGCTCCCATCCCCGGGTCCTGGCTGACCCGCCGCCGCAGATTTATTTTGAGGCCTTCGGCGACAGCGCCTTGCACTTTACGGTCTGGGTCTTTCTCGGCAGCCCCAGGCACCGGACGCCGGTGACCCATGAGCTTAACAGCGCCATCCTAACGGCCCTCACGGAGCACGGCATCGTCATCCCCTTCCCGCAGCGGGAGATCATCATCAAATCCTGGCCTGCCGACGGCGGGGGAGGGCCTTCATGATCCTGGACGCCCCGGACCGCCCCGCTCTTCCCTTAAGCCCGCGACTGGTCGCCGAGGCTGCCAGGCTGGGGGTCTCCCTCGAGCGTGCCCAGCCCTTGGTCCCGGACGGCTCGGACCGTCAATTTTACCGCCTGCCGGGCGCCCCGCCGGCGGTGCTCCTTCGCCATCCCGAGGCTCCGGGCGGGGCGGTCAATGAAAATGACTCCTACTACGCCATCGGCCGCCATCTGAGGAATAAGGGGGTGCCGGTCCCGGAAATCTATGCCTACTGCCGGGAAGAGGGCTGGATGTTGATGGAGGATGTGGGTGACGTTAGCCTGGAGGCGGCTTTGGCCCAACCCGGCGCCGATTGGCGGGCACTCTACCGCCAGGCGCTGCAAATTCTGGTGCAGCAGCAGGTGGCCGGCGGGGAGGAGTTTGATCCGGCTTGGTGCTTTGATACCCCCATGGTGACCCGGGAGTTTCTGCTGGCGCGGGAATGCCGCTACTTCGTGGAAGCTTTCCTTAAAGGCTACCTGGGCTTGCCGGTGACCGAGGCGGACTTGGCCCCGGACTTTGCCCGATTGGTGGAGGCGGCCCTGTCTTTAGAGGGAACGGGTTTCCTGCACCGGGATTTTCAATCGCGCAACCTTTTTGTTCTGGGGGGCCGTCTGCGGGTTTTGGATTTTCAGGGCGGCCGCCTGGGCCCCCTGGGCTATGACCCGGCCGCCTTGCTGATTGATCCGTACGTGGATCTGGGTGAGGCCCGGGAGGAAGAATTGTTGGCAGTTTACCTCGCTGAGCTTCGCCGCCGCCTGCCGGTGGACGGAAAGTCCTTTCGAGAGGCTTATGTGCACCTGGCCCTGTGCCGCAACCTGCAAATCTTGGGTGCCTTTGGCTTCCTCACCCGCGTCCGGGGCAAGCAGCGCTTTGCCGCCTCCATCCCGCCGGCCCTGCAAGGCCTCCGTCGCCGCCTGGCCCGTCTGCCGGGCCGCTTTCCCCGCCTGGAGGAGACCCTCAGGCGATGCGCTGCTCAGAGAAGGCCAACGACCTAAGAGGCGTCTTCCGCACCCGGGCCTCGCGTCAAAAGTCAAAGTTCCAGAAAATATCCGCCCCGGGGTTGCGCCGCCCCACCTGGGATTCAATGGTGAGGCCCCGCCGTATGCGGTACTCCAGGCGGACCTGATTGGTATCGGTGAAGCGGGCCAGGGGGTCGGTGTTCCGCTCAAAGGAAATGGACAGGTCTTTGGTCAGGGGCTTTCCCACCCCCAGTCGTTGAGCGTCGCCCTTGAGATAGATGTCTCCCAGGAGAGGAAAGTCCTTTCCCAGGAAGTCCAGGAGCTTTTTGGTGGTGAGGCCCCCCACCAGACCCACCGCCTGGGACCCCACGGAGCTGTACTGCTCTTTGGTCAAGGAGGCGGCGCGTTGGCCGAACACCATGTAGGACAGCAGGTCCGCCGGCGGCAGGGGGGGAAGGCTGGACAGCCTGATTTCAGGCTTGGCCGCCGGACCGCTCATCTCCATGGTCAACTTGACGTCCTCCATCTGGTGCTCGGCCCGGCCCTTCACCATGATGAATTCTTGCGCCCGGCCCGGGAAGTGGACGCCGCCCTCCACCACCGTGAAGAGCTTGTCGTGCACGGTGACGGTCCCCCGCAGCACCCTCAGATCGCCCTTCAGCCGCACTGCATCCCCCGGGGCCTTGGTGGCCAGGAGGCGGCCGCCCAGCTCGATGTTGGCCCGCTTATCCCGGACCCAGACGTTGTTGGCCGCCTCCAATGAGATGTGCATCCGGGCGTTGCGGACGAACTCCGGCGGCCCGCCGCCCTCGTTGTTCCCCGGCCGCTCCGGCTCGCCCCCGGGTTGACCCACCAGCACAATGTCCTCGCTGGTGCCGCTTTCAAAAAAGATGGGCCGAAAAATTGCCTGGGTAATGGCGAGCTGGCCTTGCACCAAGAGGTCGTTTAATGGACCGCTGAGGGTCAGGGTGCCCTGGCCGGTGGCCTGGGAGCCATAGCGGGACAGGGCCTTGAAATCCTGCAGGCGGCCCCGCAACTCCAGGCGGGCGGGCAGAAATCCTTCCAGGCCGATGCTGCCCTGGAGGCGGGCCTCACCGCCGCTGCGGAAGATCAGCTCCGGGATGGTGAGGGTGTTTCCCCTAAGTTGCCCGGCGCCGGGGTCCACCTGGTAGCGGGCTCCCCCCAGCCGAAAGGTGAGGTAGCCCTCCCCCCAGCGGCAAAATCCCTCCACCTGGGGCTGGGACACGGGTCCCCGCCATTCCGCCTGCACATCTATCGGCAGGTCCGCCTCCGTCACCTCCCGGGTCACCGAGGGCAAAAAGGCCAGGTTCATGTTCTCCCCTTTAAGGATGACCTGCAACCCTTCCTCCCCCCAGCGCCAGCCAAAGGGCTGGAGGCTGACGCGCCAGGGGAGCCGGCCCACAATGCTGAGACGGGAGCCCCGCCGGCTCTCCTCCAGGGCTCCGGTGAAGCGCAACGTGCCGCCGCCGTACTCCAGCCTGGCCGTCAACTTCCTGATCTCCAGGCGCCCCCAGCGGGCTTGTTCAAGCCCTAAGTCGCCGGCCAGGAGGGGTTGGGCCGGGGTGCCGCTGACGGTCAGGCGGCCGTTCACCTTCCCCTGCAGTGGTATCCCCCGCACCCCCACCAACCCCCCGGGCAGGTCCTTGCCCTCCAAGCGGGCGGCGATGGCCCCTTCACTGAACCTGGCTTCCGCAACCAGCTGCCCGCCATTCACCTGCAGGGTGGCGGGCTCCAGGCGCAAGCCCGGGGCAACCATGAGCCGCGCCGGGCCCACCAGCCCCCCGGTAAGCTTGCCGAAGGTGAAGTTCAGCTGGGCCAGCGTCAAGGCCAGGGGACGTCGGCCGGCCTCCAACAGGCCCGCCAGCTCCATATGTTGGTGCTGCGGGCCCCCAAACCCGCGGCCCTTGAATTGCCAGCGATAATCTTTCCCTTCAGCGGCGAAAACCGCCCGGGGGAAAACCGCCACCGGAGTTTTGACCCCGGAGGCCTGGACCGAAAACGCTCCATGCATAGGGGGCCACCCCGCAAGGGTGCCCTTTACGGACAGGGCCCTGGCGTTCAGTTCCCGCCAGGCCACGCCTTTCAGGTCAGCGGTAAGCCCCACTTGTGGCTGGCTTCTGAGGCCGGTGAGGAGAACCTCAAACGTGCCTTGATCCAGATGGGGGAGAGCAAGGGAGGGTGGGGGCGGTCCGGAGAGGGTGCCCGTAAGCTTGAGATTCAGGTCGCGGGCGCTCACCTCCCCGTGCGCCAAGGCCGACAGACCCGTTGCTTTCAACACCCCGTTTTGGATCTCCAGCCGGGAGCCATCCCAATTCAGACGGGCGCTGACCTCCTGGACCGCCACGTCCCCAAACCGACCGCTGCTGCTCACCTCTCCGGCCAGCGTCAGGCGAGTCGGGTCCCACTGCGGCAGGCGCCACCGGCCTTGCAAACGGCCCTTGACCGTGGTGCCGAGGGGAGCCGCCAGCCCCAGGACGGCGGGCTGAAAATCTTCAGCCTCCATTCGGACCTCACCTTGGGCAGCGGTGACCAGCGGTCCGGTCAGGTGTGCCGCCAGCTTGCCAAAATTGCCTTGGGCCGTCAGCTGCAAGGTCTGCTCCCGAGGGGAGCCGCGCAGCGTCGCCTGGCAGGCCTGCACCCGGACGCCCCGCCAGGTCAGGGGGCCCACCGCCAGATTCCAATCCAAGGTGGCCGGCGGCCAGGAAAAACCGGCCCCCTTGCCCGAAAGCCGGGCTGACACCGGCGGCAAGTCCTTCAGCTTCCCTTCCCAAGCGGGCCGCCAGGGCGCCAGCAGGTGGGGCCTCAGGGCGTCGCTTTCCAGATCCAGCTCATACCGCCAACCCGCCTCCCGCAGGGCCAGGCGACCCCGGAGCGAAAATGGCACCTCTTCCAGGGAGCCGCTGCCGCTGGCCCGGATTTCCGACCGGGACACCTCCAGGCTGAACTTCCCTGCCAAGGGCCAGGAAGCGGGCCAAAAGGCGAGGAAGCGACCCAAGACCTCCCCCGGCACCGGCCCCACCTCCAGGGTCAGGCAGGCCGTGGGCTCTTCCGTGAGCTCGCACTGGCCTCCCGCCCGGGCCACCAGGGCCCCCGCCAATTTGGCCTCCAGGTCCAACACGGTAAGCCGGTCTGGCCGATAGCTCAGGCGGGTGTCCAGTTGCAGGCGGCCCTGGGGAGCGTCATACCCCAGGCTGGCCCGGCGCACCAAAATGGTTTGGTCCGGTCGCTTGGGATTGAGCACGGTGATGGCCCCCGTAATGGTAAGGGGCCCATACTGCCTCTCTGCAGTTCCCTGTTTTACTACTGCCGTGGCGCCTTCCACCAGGAGCTCGGAGACATCCACGGAACGGAACGGGGGCGGCGGGCGGGGGCGAAAGATCCGGCTCAGGTTCATCTGGCCATCTTGGTCCCACCAGACGTTGAAATGGGGCTGATAAACGGCCACCCGGCCGATAACCGGGCGCAGCCGGACAAAGGACCAGAGGGAAAACTTCAGTTCCAGGCGCTCCAGCCGGAGTATTTCGCCCTCCGGCGCCGTAAGGCTGACCCCCTGAAAGGTGAAGCCGCGCCATGGGTCCCCCTGCACCGCCTGCACGGTCAAGTTAGGATACAGCCGGTCCTGGGCAAACGCCACCAGACGATGCCCCCCCCAGGTCCAAAACCCTTCGCTGTGCAGGAGGAGCCAGGCCCCCAGGGCCGTCAGCAGAGTGAGAGCCAGCAGCCCCACGCCGAGGGAGATCCAACGTCGCCGGCCTTTTCCTGTCCGTGTAGTCATATGGGATTACGCAAGCCTGTGCCCTTGCCGCCGCTTCCCATTTCCCCGTGCCATCCTTCTTTCCGGTCAGACCTCTGGGCATCCACTCAGAACTGCTGCCCAATGGTGAAAATCAGCCGGCAGACCGGGTCCTGGCGCGGGTCAATGCGGTTGAGGGGAAAGCCCAAATCCAGCCCGATGGGGCCGATGGGAGTGATGTAGCGCACGCCGAAGCCCGCCGCATACTTGAACTGTCCCGGGTCCAGGTCCTTGGGCTTGAGGAAGACATTGCCGAAATCAAAAAACGCCACCCCGTGAAATTCCTTGTAGAGCGGCAGCCTGGCCTCCACATTGCCTTCCCAGATGGCTTCGCCGCCGATGGGGGTGCCGGCGGGATTGCGGGGCCCCAGATAATTGAACCGGTAACCCCTCACGCTGCCGAAGCCGCCGGCAAAGAAGCGGCGGAAAATGGGAATTTCTTCCGTGCCCTGGATGGGAAAGATGAGGCCGAACTTGAGGCGGCCGGCCAGAACCAATCCAGGTCTGTCCAGGCTGCGGTAGCCTCGGACTTCAGCCACGGTGCGGCTGAATTGCAGGTTGCCGCCCAGGAAATCCGTCGCCACCTCTTGAGTCAGGCTGAGGATGTGCCCCCGGCTCGGGTCCAGGGCGTTGTCGGTGGTGTCCCGGCGCACCCCAAACATGGCCATGGAAGCGGTGAACAATTTTTCCTGGGCTGCTTCATTGAGAATGAGAAGAGTCTCCTCAGGGATCCCGAAGGGGCGGGCGAACTCCAGGCCATGGCCGAAATACACCCGAAAATTTCCCGGCAAGTCCCGCTCCAGGCGGACCTGGGTGAAATAGGCCCGGTCCTTAAAACCCGGCAGATCCCAATGGAGAAAACCGCCCTGGGCTATGAAATCGAAGCGGCTGGCAAAGACCTGCGGGTTGGTGAAGGTGCCCATGAGGCGATTTTCCCGCAGGGAGTATTTGCCCTCCAGGTCCAGGAGACGGCCGCCGCCGCCCAGGTTGCGCAGGCGGAGGCCCAGCCGGGCCCGGAAGAGATCAATGTCCCCATAGCCCACCCCGACCCGGACCGACCCCCGTTTGGCCTCCTGAACTTCCAGAATGACCGGGATGTGACGCTCCGTCTCCGGAACCGCGGCCGGAGTCAGATTGACGCTCCGGAACAGATCGGTGTCATAGAGGCGCTTCTGACTTTCGTAGAGCTCCTTGAAGGAAAACCGATCCCCCTTCTTGAACGTGAGCTTCCGCAAGATCAGGTAGTCAGGGACCGGGGCCTCCTTTTTCCACTGCACTTCGCCGAAATAACAGAGCGGCCCGGGAGTAACGGTGAGCATGATATCCGCGGTGCGCTGCTCCACGTTCAGGCGCACTTTGCCTTCCACCCGCCCCCGGGGATGCCCGTGATCCTGGAGGTGGGTGAGGTATAGCGCTTTTAATTCCTCATACCTGCGCTCCGTGAACCGCTCCCCCACCCGCACCGGATTTTTTTTTTGCAGTTCGGCCAGGTCCAGGTCAGGCAGCGGCTCGGCGATGGTGACCTTGATCTCCCGGACCCGGATCCACGGACCCTCATCAATGCTCAGCAGCACTGAGACGCGGCCGCGTTCATCAATGCTGAGCCGGGAGTCGATCTTGGCCTGATAAAAACCTTGGCGGCGATAAAAGATCTTCAGCCGCTCCAGGTCGTTTTCCAGGTCCTCCGGCTGAAAAGGAGGGGCTTTTTTCCAGGGCCAGCGGGAGGGTAGTGGAAACGACAGCTGCTCCCGCACCTGGTGGGCGGGCACCACTTTGGCGCCTTTAATGACCAGGGCGTGCAGCGTGAGGGGAGCCGCCTCCTCCTTGGTTTGCGCCCAAACTCCACCGGCCCAAAGCCAGAGGACCACCAGCAGGCTCCCCCCAAGCCGCACCGCGGTGCCCCACCGCCGAAAAGCGCTGCGCTTGCCAGTCATGTCAGATATGCAGGCGTACCGGGTTGGCAGCCCTTGGGGGCCGAGCCGCCCGCCCGTTCCCACCGGCCCGATGCGCCGGAGGGCCTCAGGTTTGCCTTTCTTCCGTTCCCAAGGCTTCCGCGGGAAACAGCAGTCGCTGCCGAAGGCGGCGCGGCCCCAGGGATGGCCCGCTGATGGTCCAGCACCGCGGCTTGGCCAGCTCCGCCCACGGGGACAGCCGGGAAGGGCCGCGGTGGCCAAAGAGGTGGCGGCGCCGGGCCCGGGTTAACATGACCTGCTCCTGGGCCCGGGTAAGCCCCACGTAAAACAGCCGACGCTCCTCTTCCGGGTCAGCCTCCTCCTCCCCGGGAGGGCGCCAGGGAAGCAGGCCGTCTTCGCAGCCGGCCAAAAACACATAGGAAAATTCGAGTCCCTTGGCCGCATGGAGAGACAAAAGCTTCACCCGTTCGGCGGCCAGATCCACATTCTCCCACTCAGGGCCCACCCCTTCCTGGGCCACCTGGAAGGGAAGGCCCCGGTCCGCCAGCGCCTCAGCCAGGATTTCCCCTTGCGCATGCAGCCGGTAGAGCACGGCGATATCTCTAAACCCGCAGGCCTCCTCCCCTTCCCGGCAGCGCAGGCGCCCATCCTCCAGGCTGCGGTGACTGAGCCCCCCCACCAATTGCTCAATGGCCAAGGCAATCCCCCTGGCCTCCTCCTTGGGAGTGGCCGCCTCCCACAAAACCACCGGCGCGTTGCCCGGCCGCCGGCTCCGGCGGGGAGCCCCTTCCCGTTCCGAAGGGGTAAGGACCCGGGTGGAGGCCTCCAGGATGGGAGGTGGAAGCCGGTAGGTGTCAGGAAACGTCATGGTCGCCGCGCCGGGCCAATCGACGGGGAACCGCCGGCAAAATTCCGGCCGGGCCCCCCGGAAGCCATAGATGGCCTGGTTCGGATCGCCGATGGCCCAAAGGTTGGCCTCGGGGCCGGCCAGCAGCTTCAGGAACCGGTATTGGGCTTCGTTTATGTCCTGATATTCGTCCACCAGGAGGTGCCGAAACCGACCCTGCCAGTCCGCTCGCCGCCGGGCATCGTCCAAGAGCAGCAAAACCGCCCGGGACACCAGGTCTTCAAAGTCATAGAGATGGGCGGCGGCCAACGCGGTTTCATAATCCCGGTAGGCGGCGGCCAGGGAGGCGGGCGTCTCCGGCCCCAGATGCTCTGGATACCGCAGCGCCTGCTTGGCCAGGCAAAGATCCTTGAGGAGTCTGCCCGGCCTGAGACCGTGGGCTTTGGCCACCTCCCGGACAATGCCGCCACGGGTGACTTCGTCGGCGACTTCCCGGCCCTGCCCCGCCTCCGCCAGCAGCTGGTGCCCCAAGGCGTGGAAGGTCTTGATGGTCAGCCCCGCAAGAGCAATGCTCCCCTCCAGCAAGGCCCCCACCCGCTCCCGCATGGCTTCCGCCGCCTGCCGGGTAAAGGTGATGGCCACCAGCGCCTCCGGGGCCACCCGGCGCTCCAAGAGGAGGTAGGCCAGCCGGTGGGCCAAGGCGCGGGTCTTGCCGGTGCCTGGTCCGGCCTGCACCAATACAGGGCCGTGAGGCAGGGTGACGGCCCGTTCCTGGGCCTCATTGAGCCCCCGGACCACTGGCCCGGCCGCGGCCGGCGGTCGGACGGCGGCCGGTGGGGACAGCGATTGCTTGAGGTTCCGGGAGGCCGCGGCGCCGGCTGCCGGGAAAGGAACCCCCAACCCCTGGGAGTCAGGAGCCCAAAAAGCCGCCTGCCCTTGCACCCTTTGGCGCTCCTCGGGAAGGAGGAGGCGGATTTCTCCGTACACACCATCATATCCGGGAGCAATATGGACCTGGCCCCGGCGCATTTTGTCCAGGGCATAGGCCAACAGCCCGCCGCCCTCCCGGGCCACTGCGGCCAGCGGCTGGCGGCGCAGGATGTCCAGTTCGGGGCCCAGAGTCGCCAGCAGCCGGAAGTAGAGCTGGGTCACTTTTTTGCTGGCGGGGTTGGCCTCCAAGACCTCTCCCAAAACTTCCGCCAAGCCGATGAGGGATTCAAAGGGACGGGCGTCGGGGGGCGGCACCCCTGCCTCCCGGTCAGCCAAGGTCATTACCCGGTGCAGCACCCCCAAGGTCAGGGGCTTACCGCAGGCCGCACAGCGTCCCCCGGCAGCCCGGGCTTCCTCGGGCGCCAGCCTGAGGCCGCACTTCCGGTGCCCATCCAGGTGGTATTTGCCTTCCTCCGGGAAAAACTCAATGGTTCCCGCAAACCCCTCCTTGGTGCGCACCGCCCGGGCCAACTCTTCGAAGGTGGGGAGCACCGTGAAGCGGTTGGCTTCCCGGCCGACTTTCGGCGGGGAATGGGCGTCAGAGTTGGAGACCAACAGGAAGCGGTCCAGGCCGCTCACCCGCCAGTTCATGGCCGGATCCGAAGACAGGCCGGTTTCCAGGGCGTAGATTTCCGACAGGTAATCCTCGAAGCACTCTTCCAGGGAGTCAAAGCCGCTTTGGGCGCCCAAAACTGAAAACCACGGCGTCCAGATATGGGCCGGGATGACCAGCGCCTGGGGATCCTGTTCCAGGGTCAGCTCGAGGAGGTGTTTGGCATCCAACCCCAGGATGGGGCGGCCGTCCGCCGTCACATTCCCCACCCGTCCCAAGCGCCGGGAAAGGCGCTCCGCCGCTCCCAGGCCGGAAAGCACCAGAAGCAGGTGCACCTTGCGAACCCGGCCGGCTTTTTTATAGATGGTGCTCACCTCGCCGGTGACCAGGAAGCGGACCGGGGTCGGAGCCTCCCAGGCGGGGCCGGTGAGGTTCAAGGGCAGAGTAAAAGAGCTGTGCAATTCATAGGTGCCCGGCGCCACTTCGTTAAGCTGGGCGGCCAATTCCTTCAGCCACTCCGGGTGGGTGCAGTCGCCGGTCCCCAACACCTGCAGCCCTTTGTAGCGCCCCCACAGATCCAGGTGGGGCAGGTCGGCATGACGTCCGGTGGCCACCGAATAGCGGGAGTGAAGGTGCAGGTCGGCGACGGTTTCCATGGCTGCACCTTACCACAAAACTCACGCCCCTGCCAGGTGTCCCCGCCCAGGCCCCGGGTCCTCATAACCCGAAAAACTGCGCTGAGCCTGAGAAAACCGTAGGGTGAGGCGTTGACAGGCATCGGGAATTGGCCCATAATATTTCCACAATGGTCATGATTCCCTCCGGATAATCCGGACTTGCAAACTGGTAGCCGAAAAAGCCCGGGGTGGCCTTACCGCATTAGTGATCCGGCGTTGGAGGCCTGAAATACTCCCTATCTCCGCAGGATTCACCTCAGGATTTCTCCGGGTGTCCTCCAGGCCCAAAACGAAGAGGTCTGGCCTCCTTTCTTAGGGAGGGGCTCAGGGATGAGCCCTGTATGCTTGCTGCACCGGCTCTCATTCCGAGGTGCTCCTCATGTCTGTCAAGGTGCCCAACCATAACCCCGGGGGGCTAAACGCCGGGGAGGCGCCTTCGCTTTCCACCGTCTCGCCCTTCTGGCTGGCGGCCGGATTATTGGCATGGCTCCTGGTCAGCGAGCTGGTCAACGCCCTTTGGCTGCCATGGTTTTCCGTCTCGGGCATTAACCTTTTGACGGTCCTGTCCGTGGTGGCGTTAACCAGTCTGGCCACTTCCCTCGTCCAGCGGCGCCAGCGCTTCTGGCGCCTCACCGCCCGCCGGTCTGAGGAGCAATGCGCCCTGGCCCTGCAACAAAAGGCGGAAGCGGAGGCCCACCTGGCGGACTGCCTGGAGCGCTATCGGCGTCTGGTGGAGCTCTCTCCTGACGCCATCGTCCTGCATCAGGACGGCCGCCTGGTCTTGGTGAATAAGGCGGCCGTGGATCTGGTGGGGGGCCGCTCGGAAGAGGATCTGCTGGGCCGGGAGGTGATGGAGTTTGTCAGCCCGGAGTCGCAAGAGCTGGTGGCCGCCCGCATTCAACGGGTGCTGGCGGCCGAAGGCCAAGCCAACCGGGCGGAGGTGCGCCTCCGGCGCCTGGACGGCCAGCCGGTGGACGTGGAATCCATGGCCGTGCGCCTGCTCTTCCAGGGGCGGCCGGCGGTGCTGGCGATCCTCCGGGACATCACCGAACGGCGCAGAATGGAGCTGACCCTCAAAGAAAGCGAAGACCGTTTTCGCAGTATTTTCATGACCGCACCCATCGGCATCGGGCTGATGGAGTTGGATGGCAGGGGCCTGGAAATCAACCCCGCCTTTGTGGCCATGCTGGGATACGATCAGAAAGAACTATGCCGGCTGACTACGGAAGATCTTCTCCATCCCGAGGACGTTCCCGAGCGCCATCGACTGCTTCAGGAGATTCGGGAAGGCCGGCGACAGGGCTATATGCGGGAGGCGCGCTATATCCACAAAGACGGCCACCTCGTCTGGACGCGCCTGATCGTCTCCCTGATCCCAGGCCAGGGAGGCCGCCCCCCCCTGCTGATGGTCATGGCCCAGGACATCACCCAGGAAAAGGAGACCGCGGCCCAGTTGGAAGCCAATCAAGCGCGCCTACGGGCATTGGCCACCGAGCTCTCTGTGACGGAGGAACGGCAGCGCCGCGAGTTGGCGGCTGACCTCCACGACCACGTGGGGCAACCCTTGGCTTTGGCCAAGATCAAGCTCAGCGCCTTGAAGGAAATCCTGGCCTGGGAGGGTCGCGGCGCGGCGCTGGAAGAGGCCATCCGCTACCTGGACGAGGCCATTGCCGCCAGCCGGTCCCTAACCTCCAAGCTCAGCCCGCCCATGCTCTTTGAAGGAAAACTGGAGGAGACCCTGGCCTGGCTGGCGGAGCAGATTGAGCAGCGCCACGGGCTCAAGGTGACGGTGCAGGGAACCACCGAGTCCCTGACCCTGCCGGAACCGGTGCGCATTATCTTGTTTCGCGCCGTCAAGGAGCTGCTCACCAACGTGGTCAAGCATGCCCGGGCCCGGTGGGTGCAGATTTTCCTTGACAAACAGGGGCCGGAATTGTGCATTACCATGCAGGACGATGGCATCGGCTTTTCCCATGAAGAAGTAGTGGGAAAAGGCGCCAGACCCCGAGGCTTCGGGTTGTTCAGCCTAAGGGAGCGCCTCGGGCAGATAGGCGCCCGTTTGGACCTTTCCTCCAGGCCGGGCCAAGGAACCACGGTACGCCTTTGGGCGCCGCTGAAAGATTGACGAAACCCGGGAGAATATCATGAAAGCCAAAATCATCATTGCCGATGACCATCAGATTGTGCGCCAGGGCTTGGCCACCCTGCTGGCCAAAGAGAGCGACCTGGAGGTGGTGGCGGAGGCGGAAAACGGTCGGCAGGTGGTGCAGTTGGTGGAAGAGCTTTCTCCCCAGGTCGTGATCATGGACGTCAATATGCCGGACTTAAACGGCATCGAGGCCACGCGCCAGATCCTGGCCAATTTCCCGGACACCAAAATCATCGCGCTGTCCATGCACGCCGACCGGCGCTTTGTGGTCAACATGCTGAAGGCCGGCGCCTCGGGCTATCTCCTCAAGGACTGCGCCTTTGAAGAATTGGCCGGGGCCATCCGCCTGGTCTTGGCCAACAAAACCTATTTAAGCCCCGGGGTTTCCGACATCGTAATCAAAGACTACGTACAGGGCCTGTCCAGCCCCCGGGCCTCGGCCTACTCCGTGCTCACTCCCCGGGAACGGGAGGTGCTCCAACTCATGGCCGAGGGCAAACCCACCAGTCAGATCGCCGAGCTTTTGCACATCAGCGTCAAAACGGTGGAAACCCATCGCCAGCAGATCATGCACAAGCTGGGCATTCACAGCATCGCCGAACTCACCAAGTACGCCATTCGGGAGGGCCTCACCTCCCTGGATGTGTAACCCCCCCTGGGAGCGGCAGCTGCCCGGGGCGCCTTCTTGGCCCAGCCTCTGCCGGGGGCCGACCCCAGGTTTCCCGCCACGCCATTCCCTGCCCTCTTTGGCCTTTTGGTTCCTCCCTTCCAGGACGGCTCGCCCCGCTCTTCTGCAGGCGTTGGGGCTTGCTGGCGGCACAGGCGCTTACACCAGGGAATGAATGGGGTGCTTCTCAGGTTATTTCTGGTTTTTTTTCAGGCTTGTCCTGATTGTGCCAACCCGTGGGGGGCGCATAATGGTGGAGTGCCGGTGTGTCCGGCACCCGCCCCGGGACTCCCGCTTGGGCATCCGAACTGATGGGGGAAAAGCGGTGAAAAAAACCAGGGGTACGGCTGCCGGTTGGCGGCTGCAAACCTTGCGGGCAACCCAGGGACGCCGCAGAACGCCGGAGGCCTCCGGGCTTGAGGTCTGGGTATCCCTTCTGGGAGCGGAAGCGGAACGCTATGGCCTCACTCGGGAGCGCCTTCTGGCCGAGGTGGAATACCGCCTGGCCCGAAGCGGCATCCCGCTCCGGGAGCCGGGTGCGCCCCGGCAGTTGCCGGACCTCCCCTGCCTCGGGGTCATGGTGCAGGTCCAGACGCCCCCCGGAGATCCCACCTGGCCCTTTGACATCGAAATGTTTTATCTGGGAGGTTCCCCCGCCAAAGGCCCCTGGAGCAGGGCCCTCCACCTGGAGTGGTGCCGGGAGGCCAGGGGCGTGGTGCACCACCATGGCCGGGAAGTGAACTGGCAGCCGCTCTATGAGGACCTCGGCTGCCTCCTGGAGGAATTCCTTGGGGAGCACCAGATTCTCCAAGCGGAGCTCCTTCCTTCCTGGGCCGCCCACTGAAACCCGCCACCCAGTGCCGTTCGAACCCGGAGTCTTTTCAGGCAAATTCTTATTTTGAGAGAAGGGGGTCCGGTATCCTGCGGAAATTCTCAGGGGGAGATGATTTCACCTGCCGCAGCCGCCTCCGGGAGGGGAAAAGACCGCCCGTATTCCCTGGCGGAATCAACATGTCGCAATACTGCCGGCAGGGGTGCGGCCAGCCCTCGCCTTCCCACCTCGAAGGGAAAATTTAAGCCCCCGACCCTGACCTCGCAAAGCACCTGGGGGGAAGCGGGGCGGAGATTGTCCGGCGCCGGCGAGCTGCCCGCCGGAGTCATCCCCCTTCCATGAAAAAGCAGGCGGGCGGCGGCGTTCCCACAAAGAACGCCGCCGCCCACGCCGGCCTCCAGGATTCGGTGATGTGTGTTACGGAGCCTTAACTTCAGTCTCCGGTGTTGGAGGCCTTCTCCAAAGAAGCGGGCTGGGCCACCTCTTCAAAATAAGGACGGAATACATCTTCGTTCAACCGGAGCATCAAGCCGCCGCAAGCCACACAGATGGCGGTGTGATCATCCAGGCCAGCCACCCGGAGATCAGCTCCTCCACAATCCACACATTGGTACTCATAAATGGGCATAAGAGCTTCCTCCCCCATGATGTAAATATTTAATGCAATAACCATGCCTTTTGATAAAATCAAGACCGTCTGGGTTTTTTAATAAATTTTTCACAAAAATAGCGGACTTCCAGGAAGATTCCCGAAAGGTTGCATTTTTCCTTTCGGAAACCGGTATCTCAAATTGGGGAATTTTGCCCCATAGTATGGGGGATTTTCCCCATTGGACCCCAGAAAGGTGACGAGCCCATGGCCCGCCGACGCCGCCGCACCAAGATCATCGCCACCCTGGGCCCGGCCTGCGCCGGCAAAACGTTGGACCATTTGCTGGAGGCCGGCGTTAACGTGGTTCGCCTCAATTTTTCCCATGGCAGCCAGGAGGAACACCGCGTCTGGATTGACCGGGTGCAGCGCTATCGGCAGGCCGCCGGCCGCCCGGTGGCCATTTTACAGGACCTGGCCGGCCCCAAGATCCGCATCGGCGAATTCGCCGCCGGCCAGACGGTGCTGTCGCCCGGCCAGGAATTCATCCTCACCTCGGTATGCCGGGTCGGTGACGACACCTGCGTCAGCGTGGACTTTCCGGAAATTGTTTCCGAAAGCCCGGTGGGGTCCCACCTCCTCCTGGCGGACGGCAACATCGAATTAAAGGTGGAGGGCAAAAACCAGGACACGCTTCACTGTCGGGTGGTGACCGGGGGCGTGTTACGTTCCAACGCCGGCATCAACTTTCCCCATCACTCGTTGTCCATCCCCGCCCTGACGGACAAGGACCGGGAGGATCTGCGCTTCGGGGTCGAGGCGGGGGTGGATTTCGTCGCCCTGTCCTATGTGCGTTCGGCTGCGGACGTCCTGGAGGCCCGGAGGTTTTTGGATTCGCTGAACGCCGACACCCCCATCATCGCCAAAGTGGAAAAGCACGAGGCCGTGAATGCCCTGGCGGAAATCTTGGCGGCGGCCGACGGCCTCATGGTGGCCCGGGGGGATCTGGGGCTGGAGATGCCCTTGGAGCGGGTACCCATCATCCAAAAGCAGATCATCGCCGCTGCCAACCGGGTGGGCAAACCGGTGATCACCGCCACCCAAATGCTCCTCTCCATGGTGTCCCACTCCCGACCCAGCCGGGCTGAGGTCACCGACGTGGCCAACGCCATCCTGGACGGCACCGACGCCGTCATGCTCTCGGAGGAGACAGCGGCCGGACAGTTTCCGGTGGAGGCGGTGCGGTTTCTGGACGCCATCAGCCGGGCCACCGAGCCCCATTTTCCCCACGCCGCCTGGCTCCGGGAGCGGGCCGGCATTTTCCGACGGGAAATCTCCGACGCCATCAGCTTCGCGGCCGCCGAGATGGCCCAGGACCTGGAGGCCGCCGCCATCCTCACCAGCACCGATTTCGGCACCACCGCTCGGCTCATCAGCCGTTTCCGGCCGGCGGCCCCCATCATCGCCGTGACCCCCCGGCCCGCGACGTGGCGGCGCCTGGCCCTCTCCTGGGGCGTTTTTCCCCTCTTGGCCTGGGATTTGAGCGACACCGATCACATGTTCGAAGTGGTCAAGCAGGAAGCCCTCAAGGCCGGCTGGCTCAAAGCAGGGGACCCGGTGGTCATCACCGCCGGCACTCCTTTAGGTCAACGCGGCACCACCAACCTTATTAAGGCAGATGTGGTATAGTGGAGGAGCGGAAGGGGCCGGGGCAAAGGGACTCGGGTGCGCTTCCCCTGCATTTTGCCCTTGGTTGCCTGGAGGCGGAGAAAAGGCTCGGGGCTCAGCCCCTGTCCCCCCTCCCCGAAAATCTCGCTCAGGAGGCACCATGGCAGAGCCGGTTGGCTATTTTACCTTTGTGTTGCATTCCCACCTGCCCTACGTCATCGGGCACGGCCGCTGGCCGCACGGCATGGATTGGCTGAATGAGGCGGCGGCGGAGTCGTATATCCCCCTGTGGCGCGCCTTTCAGCGGCTGGCCAGGGAAGGGCGGCCCACCGGGGTGACCCTGGGCATCACCCCCATTTTGGCGGAGATGCTGGCGTCGCCCGCCTTTGTGGAAGAGTTTCATGACTACTTGGACCACAAGGTGGAGGCGGCCCGGGAGGATCACGCTGCCTTCACCCGGCTGGGAGAGCGCCACTTCGCTGCGGTGGCCGCCTTTTGGGAGCAGCACTACACTGCGCTTAAGCAAACCTTCAGGGAGGAGTTCGGGGAAGATCTCCTGGCGGTGCCTCGGCGGCTCATGGAGGCGGGCGCTCTGGAGGTCATCACCAGCGCCGCCACCCATGGCTACCTGCCGCTGTTGGGGCGGGACACCGCGGTGCAGGCGCAGATCAAGCAAGGGGTGGCTGCCTATCGGCGGCACTTCGGCCGGGACCCTCAGGGCTGCTGGCTCCCTGAATGCGCCTACCGGCCCCGGTACCGCTGGGCGCCGCCGGTGGAGGTCCCGGGCGCGGCGGCCACCCTGCGCAAAGGGGTGGAGGAATTCCTCTCGGAAAACGGCCTCTCGTATTTCTTCATCGACTCTCACCTCCTCCGGGGCGGCAAGGCCATCGGCGTCTATAAAGACCGCTTCCACGCTCTGGAAGCCTTGTGGCAACGCTTCGCGGCCCAATATCAGGAGCTTCCCGAGGACCAGGAGAAATCCCCCTATGAGGCCTACCTGGTGAGCTCGGCGCCGGAGACCAAGCGGCCGGTGGCGGCCTTCACCCGGGACCCCAAGACGGGCCTGCAGGTGTGGAGCGGCGAGTGGGGCTACCCCGGCGAGGGCAATTATTTGGATTTTCACAAAAAACGCTTTCCCGGCGGCCTCCGCTACTGGCGGGTCACCAGCGCCAAAGCGGACCTGGCGGACAAGGGCCCCTATCACCCGGAATGGGTGGCAGACCGGATCCGCAGCCAAGCCGATCACTTCGTCTCCCTGGTCACCGGCATCCTGGAAGAATACCGGGCCGCCCGGGGCAAGCCCGGCATCGTGGTGGCGCCCTATGACACCGAACTCTTCGGCCATTGGTGGTTTGAAGGGCCGGACTGGCTGGAACAGGTCATCCGGGGATTCCATGAAGGGGGTCGGGTGGGCTTGGTCACCGGCGGGCAATACCTGCGAATGACCGACCCCAGCGCCGTCATCGCCCTCCCGGAGGGTTCCTGGGGCGAAGGCGGCTACCACTGGATCTGGCTCAACGACATGAATGCCTGGACCTGGCGCCACATCTACCCGGCGGAGGCGGAGATGGAGGACTTGGCCCGGGACTTCTGGCAGGATCCCGACCCTCGCCTCCAGGAGCTCTTAAAGCAGTGCGGCCGCACCCTCCTTCTTCTGGAGGCCTCGGACTGGCAGTTCCTCATCAGCACGGTGAGCGCCATGGACTACGCCGAACTCCGACTGGTCATGCACCACGACGACTTCAAGCGGCTGGCGGCCATGACCCGGCGCTATGCGGAGGAACGGGAGCTGCCCCTGGAGGATTGGAACTTTCTGGACCTGTGTCGGGAACGGGACCGCATCTTTCCGGACGTGGAGCCCCGCTGGTGGGCCAGGCTGGATTACGCGCCGGAAATGGACCAAACCTGAGACTGGCTCTATGGCTTTTCTGCCACAACGGGGGCAAAAACTGTGGCATTTTTACCACAATTATCCGGTCAGAAAGCTTTAAACAATTCACCCATGTCTCCCATTTTTTCCCTATCCCAAAGGGATTCCATGAAAAAATACCATCCCCTCGGACCTGGTACGGGGGTTGCACCCCGCAGGAGGGCGGGGGGATGGCTATGATCTGGCAAAAAACCTTAGCACGGCCGGTAACCGTAAGCGGCATCGGTCTGCACCGGGGGAAGATGGTAACCATGACTATCTTCCCCGGAGCGGCCAATTCGGGCATTCGTTTCGTCCGGGAGGACCTGCCGGAGCGGCCGCAGGTGCCGGCCCATTTCAGCCGGGTGGTGAACACCGAGCGGGCCACCACCCTGGGAGAAGGCCAAGCCATTTGCAGCACCGTGGAGCATCTCCTGGCCGCCCTTACCGGGGTGGGAGTGGACAACGCCTTGGTGCAGGTGGAGGGTCCGGAGCTGCCCATCCTGGACGGCAGCGCGGCGCCCTTCACGGAGCTGTTGCTGGAGGCAGGCCTGCGCTCCCTGCCATGGCCCCGGGCCTATCTTATGATCCAGCGGCCGGTGGAGTTGAAGGAGGGGCAAAAGTGGATGCGGGTCTCCCCCGGGCGATTCCGCATTTCCTACAGCATTGATTTCCCGCACCCCCTGATCCGCCGGCAGCGCTATTCCGTGTCCGTGGGCACGGAAAGCTTCCGCCGGGAAATTGCCCCGGCCCGCACCTTCGGATTTCTGAAAGAGGTGCAATACCTCCAGTCCCAAGGCCTGGCCCTGGGCGGCTCACTGGATAACGCCCTGGTCCTGGATGAGGCCGGCCTCCTCAATCCCGGGGGCCTGCGCTTCCCGGAGGAGTTTGTGCGCCACAAGATCCTGGATGCCATCGGTGATTTGGCGCTCCTGGGCGTGCCTCTGGTGGGCCGGGTGGAAGTCAACCGGGGGAGTCACGACTTCCACCTCCGGTTCATTCGGCGCCTCATCGAGGAGCGGTCGGCCTGGCGGCTCTGGGTGCCCCCCATCCATAACCGGGAGATGCGCCGGAGCTGGGGACCCACTCCGCTCTGGGAAGGCGTGCCGGCCTGACGGCCTAAGGCGCCGGGCTCAAGGAAAAGCCCCCGTTTTGGGGGCTTTTTTTTCTGGGGCGGCCGGGCAGACTGCCTCGGCAGGGAATCTCCCGGGGGCTTCCAAACCTTGCGGGTGAAAGATCAGCCTTCCGGCGCAACCTCCGCCACCACTTCGCCCCGCAATTCTTCCCCCAAAAAAGATGTATAACGGACCAAAAGCCGCCGGTTGACCCACTCCCTGGGCCCCGGTAAGACCACCTTCAGGTAATTGGCGCTCACGCCCCTGAGCCAGCCGGGCTGGCGAGCCGGCCGCTCCACCAGGACCTCTCCGATTTTCCCGATCTGGGAGGCGGAAAAACGCATTTTTTGGCGCTGCCCCCACTCCCGCAAGGCAGCCGCCCGCCGCCGCACCACCTCCCGGGGCAGAGGGCTTAGGGTTCCCGCCGGCGTGCCGGGTCGGGGCGAAAAGGGAAAGACGTGCAGGTAGGCCACCGGCAAGGCGGTCACCAGCTCCCAGGTGGCGGCAAAATCACGGTCGCTTTCCCCGGGAAAGCCCACCAGGACATCGAGCCCCAAAGCCGCTTCGGGAAAGCGGCGGGAAAGCTCCCAGGCCAGGCCGCGAACGTCTTCGGGGCCATAGGGGCGGCCCATGGCAGTCAAAACCGAAGCGGCGCCGGATTGCAGGGGCAGGTGGAAATGGGGACAAAGGCGAGGGGTGGCAGACAGGGCCTCGAGGAGCTCGCTGGTCACCCCCTGGGGCTCCAAGGAGCTCAACCGCAGGCGGCCGGGCCACTCCAGCGCCGCCAGGTTGCGGAGCAAGGCCGCCAGGGTGGTGGGAGCCTTGAGGTCCCTGCCGTACTGGCCCAAATCAATGCCCGTTAAGACCACCTCCTGAAAGCCAGCGGCCCCGAGCTCCCCCAGGGCCGCCGCGGCGCGCTCGGGAGCAAGACTGCGGCTGGGGCCCCGCACGGCCGGGACGATGCAGTAGGCGCACCGGTGATTGCACCCCTCCTGGACTTTGAGAAAGGCCCGGGTGTGACCGGGGAACCAGAGGGGGAGAAGCCCGGCGAAACCCGCCCCGGCCACACAACCGCCCACCTGGACCCCCGGCCCCACCATGGGCTGGAAGCCGGCCAGCCACTCAGGCAGGCGCGCCTTTTCCTGGTTTCCCAATACGGCCTTGACCCCGGGAAGGGCCGCCACCTCGTCCGGAGCCCGCTGGGCATAGCAGCCGGTCACCCAGAGGGCTGCGGCCGGAGCCTCCCGGGCCCACCGCCTGATGGTTTGGCGGGCCTCCTGGTCAGCCCTGGCCGTAACGGTGCAGGTGTTCACCAATACCAGGTGGGGGGCGGTCCCGGCCGGGGCCGGTTCAAAGCCCCGGCGCCGCAGGGCCCCGGCCATTGCGGCGCTGTCGTGTTGGTTTACCTTGCAACCAAAGGTGATGAGGCGAAAATATCGCATAGCAAGTACCAAGGGGCGGGCCAAGCTTCCCTGCTGATCTGCAGCCCTCCGCCGCTCCGCTCAGTCTTTCAACGCCGCATCGATCCAGGCCCCACCCAGGAGGCGGTCGCCATCATAGAAGGCCACCGCTTGGCCGGGGGCCACCGCCGCCTGAGGAGTGGCGAAGCGCACCCGGACCGCGCCGTCCCCTTGGGGCTGAATCTCGGCTTCCACTCCAGGGTGGCGGTAGCGGATCACCGCGGTGGCGGTGAAGGCCTCTTCGGGCGGCGGGATGAGCCAGTTGGGCTGCAAGGCCCTGAGGCCGGCGGCCAAAAGTTCCGCCTTCGGTCCCACCACCAGGCGGTTGGTAGCCGGCTGCAGCTCCAGGACATACAGGGGTTCCCGGTCAGGAAGGCCGAGGCCCCGACGTTGGCCCACGGTAAAATAGAGGAGCCCCGGGTGCCGTCCCCGGAAGCGGCCCTTACGGTCCACAATCTCCCCGGGGGCGGCGGCAAGGCCGGCCTGCAGGCGCAGAAACTCTTTATAATCGCCGGCGGGAATGAAGCAGATCTCCTGGCTTTCCGGCGGCAACGCAAAGCCCGGCTTCACCAGTTCCCGAAAGCATCGGCGCACCTCCTCCTTGCGATAGGCGCCCAAGGGGAAACGCAGGCGGGGCAAAAGCTCTCGAGGCAAGCGCTGGAGGAAATAGGACTGGTCCTTGCCAGGCTGGACGCCCCGAAACAGGCCCACGCCACCCTCGGCTAAGGGAAGGAGGCGGACGTAATGGCCGGTGGCCAGATGGGTGGCCCCCAGGTTCCGCACCTTGTCCCACAAGACGCCAAACTTAATGGCCGCATTGCACTGCACACAGGGGTTGGGGGTCAGCCCCTGGGCGTAAGTCCGGGTAAAATAGCGCACCACTGCCTCCTGGAAGGGGACCCGCAGATCCACCACCACGAAGGGCACCCCCAGGGTGGCGGCCAAGGCGCCGGCCCGCAGCTCCCCTTCGCCTTGATCTGCTAGCCTAAGGTGCACCGCCAGCAACGGATCCCCTTGGCGGCGGAGCAGGGCCAGGGCCACGGCGCTGTCAACGCCGCCACTTAAGGCCACGGCCGTGAGATGAGACATGATGGGGCGGGTGTTTAATTTTTTTTTCGGCCACGTAAAACTTCTTGGTAATTATATAATCCCTGAAAAAATCAGCAAATATTAAACAAAATTTACAATACCCAGAAATTTATGTTCAAATACATGAACATATATTTAGTGGCAGGGGTCAATGACGGAGGGATGATAAAAGGAGGGGCCTTCCAAAAAGATGACGGCCACGCCACCCCGAGAGGGCGCGCCATTGCCTTTGTCTAAGCGCACTACCTGGCCGGTGGCCCGGATGTGGGAGGTGCCGAAGTGGTCCAGGTGGGGCAGGGAGGCCGAGATGCACAGGGTGAGAATCTGGCCGGGAACCAGGGGAATGGGCGGTTCAGCGAAAAAATACACCCCGCTCAGGCTGAAGTCTTTTAACACGCCTTGGCCGCGCAGGGCTTGGCCGGTTTCCAGAGAATCGGCGTAGAATTCCACGCTCAGGCTTACTCTGAGGCGATGAAACCGCCGTCTTTCCGCGCCGTTTTCCATTCTGGATCCTTGTCGGCGGACTGCCTTTGCTCTACCAGCCACTTATTTTTTCTGCACTTCCTGTGCCATATTCCCGGCAGGACGACACAAAATGCGGCGGCGCCGGCCCCGCAGATAACCCTTGACGGACGCGGAGCAATCCTTTACTCTTTTCCCCAAGTTACTCTCCTGACGGATTGACACGGCATTCATTCGCAACCCCACCGGCTTCGGGCGTAAAGGTTCAGCCATCCATGCCTCGCATCATCGCCGTCATCAACCAAAAGGGCGGCACCGGCAAGACCACCACCACCATTAATCTGGGGGCCGGCTTGGCCTATCAGGGCTACCGCACCTTGTTGGTGGACCTGGACCCCCAGGCTCACACCACCATCGGCATCGGGGTGGATCCCGACGCCTCCCGGGAATCCATGGCCGAGGTGATGAGCATCCCCAAGAAGGCCATTAGCGACGTGGTGCTCCAGACTTACATCCCGTGGCTCTTCCTGGCCCCGGCTCATATCCGTCTGGCCCGGGCTGCGGAAGCGGCTTACAGCCGGGTCTTTCGGGAAGCGATTTTGGCCCAGGCCCTGAAGGGCGAGGACTACGACTTCGTCATCATCGACTGCCCCCCCTCTCTGGGCGTCCTCACCACGAACTCTCTTTATGCCTGTGATTTCATTGTCATTCCTTGCCAGATCTCCCGCTATTCCCTGGACGGCCTTGCCGATCTCCTCCAGACCATCGAAACCGTGAAACAAATTGACCCGCAGGAGTTTTTCCAGGGGGACTTCTTCCGCATTCTCCTCACCATGTATGATCGCCGCAATCGCGTGACCAACGAGTACATCCTGGAGCAACTCAAGCCTTATCGCGGAAAAACCTTCGCTACCGTGATCATGAAAAATGAGGCCTTGAATCAGGCCCAAATCGCCCAGAAATCAATTTTTGACTTCGACCCCAAGAGTTCCGGGGCCCAGGACTACCAGCGGCTCACTGAAGAGTTTCTCGAGGTATGTCAAAGAAGAAACAGCTTACCGGAAAAGCGACCAAGCTGGCAAAGCTGCCGTTGACCCGGGAGCTTTCCAGAAAAATGGCGGATGATGGGGAGGAGCCCTGGACCCCCGCGTTGACGTCCCCCAGCGAAAGCGAGGCTCAGGACCCCCAAATGCCTTTTTCCTGGGATGATCTCGAAGAAGGGGCCGCCGGTTTGCTCACGGCCGCGTATATACTGGTCCGCCAGGAGGTGGGGGCGTTGCATGCCCTGGTGCATGGCCATCCCGGAGGAGTCGCGGACCTCACCTCCCCGCGAACGCCGCCCCTGCCCCAGATAAAAGAGGCGCTCCGCTTGGCCAAGGCCGAGCTACAGGCCATATCGCAGATGTTTTCCCTCTAAAAGAACCTCCCGGGTTCAGGTACCGGCCGGGATTGCGTTCCTTCCCTCGCCTTTTTGTCCCCCTGCCCTTTTTCCCAGATCGGGTAGGGTGGCGCCCCGCTCACTTCCATTACCGCCCGCGGCTTGGCGCGCTCGCTGCCCCTCGCCTGGACCGGCTCAGCCCCGCGCACAAGGAGCCCAGCAAGCACCCCGGCCCCAGATTCTTCTCCTGGCTTAGATCCGAATCAATGTTTGTGGCCCACGGGCATGATCAGCAACGGTTCATGCTCCCGGGGGAGCTTGAGGCTCTGGGACAGAGCCCGCTCTTCAAAGGCCCCCACGATGCCGGCCCCCAGCCCCAGGGCCTCGGCCTGGAGGAAAAGGTTTTGACCCGCCGCGCCAGCCTCCAGGTGGGTGTACCTCACCCCCCGCTCCCCATACCGGGCCGTGCAGCGCCGAAACTCAGCGGCCAGGATCAGCATCACCGGCGCGTCCGCCATCCAGGCCTGGGAAAGGGAAGCCCGGGCCGCTTGGGCCCGCAGGTCGCCGCTGAGCACCCGAATCAGCGTATGCCCTCCGGGGACATAGCGGTACACCCCGGCCGCCAGGCCCTCCACCCCCCGCTCGCCGGCCACCAGGTACACTTCCAACGGAAAGGTGGCCCCCGCCGAGGGGGCGGTGCGGAATCCCCGGGGGTCGCTTATGCCGTCGGTGGCCCAGAGCAGTTGGGAGAGTTGCGCCAGGGTGAGGCCCTTGGCGGCGAAATGGCGTACCGTGCGCCGCGCCTTGAGCGTGGCCTCCACGGCCACTTTCCCCTGATAGTTCGGCGTCGGCAGCTGGACCTCCGCCGCCCCGGCGGCCCCGGCGACAACAGCAAGGCTCAGGAGGACCATGATCATTCTCCCACCTCGGTTCATATTGCCCTCGGAAAAAACGCCCTACACCACCAAGGACGCCAGGCCCAGGGAGCAGCATGCTTCTGCCGGCTTTTGCCGCCCCCGCCTCACCGTCGGGAGGGGAGGAAAGGGCGAGAGCCCCGCCCTCTATGTGTTTTTCTCTTCAGGGCTTCTGGGTGCGGGCCCGAATTTTCAGAAAGATGGCGACCCCGGAGGTGGCCATGCCCACCGTGCCCAACCCCAAAACAAGGCGGTAGAGGTGCCCCAGGGAACCGCCGCCAAAGTGCAGCTTGGTGAGGCTGCCGAACAGGCCCGGTGACTTCAGAAAGAATTCCAAGGCCATCATGGCCCCGGAGGCCGCCTGGAGAAAGATGAACAGGGCGAGGATAATGCCCATGGTACGGTGGCCCTGGCGCAGGTCCGCTTCAGTCATAACTTTCAACCTTTCTGGTTAAAAAGCCGGAAATTATTTCTTTTATCTTTCCCATCTTTTCCGGGGGACAGGGAACTCCCCGTTCAGACCCGCGACGGTTCGGGGCATTCCTGACCGGCAAACCCATGACCTCCTTGGTGTGGGCAATCCAACAGGTTTTTGGCAAAAAGCCAAACCTTTTCTTGGTTTCCCGCTGAATTTCCTTATAGGTCGGGATGGTCAGGGATCCTCCCTGCACGCCCCCATTATCTGCGATTGGTGCAGTCCCTTTTACCTCCCCCTCGATTTGCTCCAGTAACTTGTTTTCTTCGGCCATTTCCAAGTCGTAATGAGACTGGAGGTTCAGCCAAAAATAAGGGGTCGTTTGGAAAAACTTTGCGAGTCGAATAGCCGTATCCATGGTGATATCCCGTTGACCCCTGACGATGGCGCTTATCCGTTGGGGCGGCACGCCCAGTTTGCGGGCCAGACGGTTCTGACTCAGCCCCAAAGGCTCCAGAAACTCTTCCAGCAAAATTTCCCCGGGATGCACCGGCGTGTGCCTCTTGCTTTGCGTCACCCTTTCCTCAGTGGTAGTCAATGATTTCGACTTCATAGGCATGACCTTCCCGCCAAACGAAACAGACCCGAAACTGATCGTTGATTCTTATGCTATATTGGCCCTGCCGATCACCGGTCAAGGCTTCCAGCCGGTTTCCCGGCGGCCTGCTCAAATCCTCCAGAGATTCAGCCGCGTTCAGCATCACGAGTTTTCGCAAAGCCCTCCTCTGCATACTACCGGAAAATTTTTTTATCTGCTGGCGATGAAAAATCTTTTCGGTTTCCTTGCATCGGAAGGAACGAATCATGATTATGACTCAATATAGCACGCAAAGAATGATAGGTCAATCCCTATTCTTCTTTCAGGATAACAGCCAGGTGGGGCTTCACCGCCCGCCAGGCCGGGTAGGCCCCGGCCGCCAGCCCCAACACCACCACCAGGACAAAGGTTTGCAGGTAAATCCCCGGGGTGAAAAAGAGTTGGATGGTCCAGCCGAAGGCTTGTTTGTTGATGACGAAGATGAGAAGCAAAGCGAGCAACGAACCGGCCCCGGCCCCCAGGAGAAAACTTAGGAAACTGGCCAGGCCCGATTCCACCAGAACCATGCCCAAGATTTGCCGCCGGGAGGCCCCCAGGGCCTGAAGCAGGGCCAGCTCCCGTTCCCGGTCCATGATGAGCACCAGAAACGTGGTGATGATGCCAAAGATGGCCACCACCACCGCCACGCCCTCCAAGGCATAGGTGAGGGCGAAGGTCTGGTCGAAAATCCTCAGAATCCCGTGGCGCAGGTCTTGATGGGACAGGGCCACCAGGCGATACCGCCCCCCATAGCGCTCTTGGAGCAGGGCTTGATACTCCTTGAGCCGGGATTTGTCTTGCAGATAAATGCGCACCGCGTTCAGGTGGGTATCGCCCCAGAAGCGTCGAAATTGACGGATGTCCATCCAGATGCTGGGGCCGTCGGTGCGGAAGTCATAAAAGACCCCTTTGATTTTAAGGAGCTGAGGTCCCGACGGCGTGGGCAGCTCCAGAAGGTCCCCCTCCCGATACCCGAAGGTCTCCGCCAACGGCTCGGAGATGATGCAGAAGCCAGCGGGAGAGTCGAGGGGAGAGTGGGGGAATTGTGTTCCCCCAGTCCTCCCCTCAAGCTCCCCTCCCAACCCCCTAAAAGGGGTTGAGGGAGGGGGTTTGGAAGAGTGGGCAGGGGCCGCCGGCCCCTGGCCCCCACCCCCAACTTCTCTCATAATTTCCACCCCGTCGCCCTGTCGGAACCAGAGGCCGCCGTATTTGGCCAGCACCTCAAAGCTGCCGCCGATGACCAGGACGAAGCGGTCCCGAAAGGGAATGCGCACGCAGCGGTAGAGGTAGAGGTCGGCCACCTCCGGGTCCCGGCGGAGTTCGTCCACAATCTCCGGGGGCAGGTACTGGTCATAGGCGGCGGTGGAAAAGACCGCCGGCCCGAAGAAGATATCCCCGCTGATGGAGCGGGTGACCCAAAAATTCACCGTCTCCCGGAAGGACGCGATCATCACCGCCACCGCGATGAGCATCCCCAGGGCGCAGGCCAGGGCGGCGATGGCAACGGCACTGCGGGAGAGTGATCCGGACAGGTAGCGGCAGCCAAGGTCCCCGGCCACCCCCAGCGTGCGGCGGAACAGCGGTGCCAAGCCGCGCCCCAGCAGCCGGGCGGCCAGAGGGGTGAAGAGGGCAAAGGCCAAAAGGATGAGGAAGGCGGCCGCAAACCCCGGTAGGGGGTGGCCGCTGATCGGCTTCAGGGCGGCCAGGACCCCGGCCAGCCCCAAAGCCGCCACCCCCCCGGCAAAGACCAGCAGGGTCCGGCGGGACAGGACCTCCTCCAGCTCCTCACGGTACCACACGGCCCGCACCCTGGTCCGGGCCGCCTCCAAGGCCGGCATCAAGGCCGCCGCCACGCTGGCCAAAACGGCCAGAGCCCAGGCCTGACCGAGCAGGGCCGGGGGAAGGAGAAGCTTGCCGGCGGCCACCGGGGTGTACAGAGAGGTTAACGTGTCAGCCATGGCGCTCAGCGCCCCCCGGGCCAGGAGCACCCCCAGGATAAGGCCCACCAAGCCCCCCACCAGGCCGCTCAGGGCACCTTCCGCCACAAACAGGGCCAAAACCTGCCAGGGGGTCATGCCCAGCGTGCGCAGCAAACCGATCTCCCGGCGCCGACGCACCACCGACAGGGTGACGGACTGGTAGATGAGAAACATGCCCACAAACAGGGCGATGGCGCTGAGGACCGTGAGGTTGAGGCGGTAGGAGGCCACCAGGCCCTCCATCTGCCGAGCCTGGGCGCCGGGCCAGTTGACCTCCACCCCGGGGGGGAGGCTTCGGGCCAGTCGCTGGCTTACCTCCGGCTCCCGCCCCTGGGTGATGACATCGAGATAATCAATCTGCCCCTGACGTCCCAGAAGCTCCTGGGCCCAGGCCAGATCCATCAGAAGAACGGCCCCCTCCAACGGATAGAGGCCGCCGGGGGAACGGAAGGTGCCCACCACGGTGAGCTCATGGGGCTGCGCCCCGGCCACGACCCTGAGGACATCGCCGGCTCCCACCCCCAGCCGATTTGCCAGGGGAGCGCTGATCAGGCAACTGGCCGGCCGGGAGAGGAAGGCCCGCCAAGCTTCGGGGCCGGGGCCATGGTCAAAATCATAATCCCGAAATGGAGCTTCGGAAAAGGGGTCAATGCCCAACAGCAGCACCGGCCCTTGGGCGGGCGGCGCCAGTTCCAGGACGCTTTCGATGACCGGGGTGGCGGCCTTGACCTCGGGGAGCCGGCGCACTGTGAGGAAGAGCTCCTCCGGCAAAGGGGCGCCGGGGCGGCTCAGACGCCATTCGGCCCGCCCCGAGACCGCGCTGACCCCACGCTGGAAATTGTTCAGGGCGCTGGCGCCGGCCAGGGATATGCCCAGATATACGGCGGTACCTAAGGCAATGCCGAAGATGGCGGCCAAGGTGCGGCCGGGAAATTCGGTGAGGTTTTTCCAGGACAGGCGGAAAAGCCAGGGCCTCACGACGCCACCGCCCCGTCCTGCAAGCGAACCACCCGCTGGGCAAAGGCCGCGGCTTCCGGGGCGTGGGTCACCATGACAATGGTCTGGCCGCCTCGGGCGTGCAGGCGGGCGAAAAGCTCCATAACCTTACGGCTGGTGGCGTGGTCCAGGTTGCCGGTGGGCTCGTCCGCCAGGAGGACCGCTGGCCGGTTGATGAGGGCCCGGGCCAAAGCAGCCCGCTGCATTTCCCCTCCGGACACTTGATGAGGTTTGTGCAGGAGGCGGTTCGCCAAGCCCATTTCCGCCAGCCAGTCTCTCGCCTCCCTTGCAGCCTTGGCATAAGAAACGCCCTGGAGCACCCGGGGAAGGGCGACATTTTCCTCCAGGGTGAGGAGGGGCAGGAGATTGAAGGTCTGGAACACTACCCCCACCCGGTCGCGCCGGAAGTGGGTGAGCTCCGGGTCCTTGAGGGTCGCCAGATCCTGGCCCGCCACCACCACCCGGCCAGCGGAGGGGGGCTCCAGGCCGCCAATGAGATGCAGGAGGGTGCTTTTGCCACAGCCGCTCTTACCGGTGATGGCCAAAAACTCCCCTGCCTGAACCGTAAGGTCAACCTGCCGCAGGGCCTGAATCTCCACCTGGCCCCGGCGGTAGATTTTGCTGACGCCGGTAAGCTCAATCATCTCGCAGATGGCGGCTTTGCCAAACATTCACCGAGCCGGCGGCCCTGGGGACTCGAGGCAAGGGCCGCGAACGACTCCATCTTACCCCCGGACTTATTATAAACTGCGCCTCCGCTCTTTTAAAGTTCGCCGGCCAGAGGTCCGATGGGATGACTGGAAGCCATCAGTCACGCGCACCCTTGGGATCCTACCCCCGGGGAGATAAAGGGCAAGGATCATGGCCACCAATCTAAGTCCAGCGGAAGTCACCCGGTATTCCTGCCAGATTGCCCTAAGCGACTGGGGGCGTAAAGCGCAAGAGCGCCTCAAGGCCTCCCGGGTCCTCATCGCAGGGGCCGGGGGGCTGGGGACGTCGGTGGCATTGCATCTGGTGGCCGCCGGGGTGGGGAATCTCAGACTGGTGGACGACTCCCGGGTGTCCCTGGCGGACCTGAACACCACCACCCTGTATCGGGAGCGGGACCTGGGCAAGATGAAGGCGGCCGTGGCCGAGCGCCGCCTTCAGGAATTCAACCCCTTCGCCACCGTGGAAGGCCGGGGAAAAAGCCTCAGCGAGCAGAACATCAGCCGACTGGCGTCAGGTTGCGCCCTGCTCATCGACACCATGCAGGAGCTCCCGGCGGGCCCGGTGCTCAACCGGGTGGCCGTTAAACACCGTCTGCCCCTTCTCTCCGCCCGGATAGAAAAAATGGACGGCCGCCTCACCACCTTTTGGCCGGGCCTTGGTCCCTGCTGGGCCTGTGCCCGGATGGAGGCGTTGCCCCCTGCGGAAGCCGCACTTATGGGCCCCTTGCCGGGTTTTATGGGCGCCCTGTTGGCCTGGGAGGCCCTGCGTCTCTTGGGGGGCCTCGGTCCGGCCCTCCTGGGCCGCGTCCTGGTTTTCAGAGGGCGCTGGTTCCAGTTCCGGGAAGAGCCCCTTGGAGTCAATCCCCACTGCCAGTCCTGCCAACCCCTGTGGTCCTGAACCGGTCTTCGCCGGAAGGGGCCTCCTCTCCGAAACGCCGGGCATCTCCGTAACAAGCCGCCTTTCCCTTGCCCGCCGGCGGCCTTTCCAGCCCTGAAACCCTGTCATCTCCCCAAAGGCCGCTGTGGTGGCCTGCGCCTAGCGGGTGAAAGCCGGGTCTCCTGGCCTGGGGGACCAGCTGCCACGCCTTGATACTCCCATGGAGGGAACTGTGGCGCTCCACGCGGCGCCGGGACCGCCGGTCAGCTCCTGTGGTCCGGGTTTACCGGGAAAAAAATTTATCCTCGTTCTCATCCAGAAAGTCCTTTGTTCCCTCCCCCTTGATGGGGGAGGGCTAGGGTGGGGGGGAAAAGTTAGAATTATAAACCGGTTGATCGACTGATCCCCCTCCCCCCAGCCCCCTCCCGCCAGGGGAGGGGAGTTTCCGGAGGAAAACCTCCTCGCTTCTGGGAGGCCGGGAAACAGGCAGCTCGGCGGGCCGGTGAAGCTTTGTGCCCGGAAAGTTTGCAGATATTTTGGCAGGTTGAAAAAAAACCTCCGCCCTTGGCAAGAATTTTCCACTTTCCGTTAAAGTTTCTCGCCCGGTTATCGAAGAGAGAGACAAATGCATCCACAACCCTCTCCCCAAGGGAGGGCGGCTTACAGGGAGGTATGCTGCGATGTCGCTGGTAATCAACCATAACCTGATGGCCATGGGGGCGGCCCGCTACCTGGGCGCTACCTATGGCCGCCTGTCCCGTTCCGTGGCCCGCCTGGCTTCGGGCCTGAGGATCAATTCCGCCGCCGACGACGCCGCCGGTCTGGCCATCCGGGAAATGATGCGCACCGACATCCGGGTATTGCAACAAGGGGTGCGCAACGCCAATGATGCCATTTCCCTGATTCAGACGGCAGACGGAGCCTTATCGGTCATCGACGAAAAGCTCACCCGCATGAAGGAGCTGGCCGAACAGGCGGCCACCGGCACCTACACCGCGGCCCAACGGCTGATCATGGACAGCGAGTACCAGGCCATGGCCTCGGAAATTTCCCGCATTGCCAACGCCACCGATTTCAACGGGGTAAAGCTCCTGGACGGCAGCATCTCCGGCTCCGGCCTGGACGGTAGTCCCGGCAACCAATTGAAAATCCATTTCGGGACCGGCAACAGCTCCGCCGAGGATTATTACTATATTCGGATTGGCAATGCCACCGCCTCGGCCTTCGGTTTGGGAACCAGCGCCGGGGTGGCGGCCCCGGGCTACACCATCAGTACCCAGGCGGCCGCCCAGGCGGCCCTGGAGGTCATTGATCGAGCGGTTACCAGCAAGGATACCATCCGGGCCGGGTTGGGAGCCATCGCCAACCGTCTGGCCAACACCATCACCAACCTGACCATTCAGGCGGAGAACCTGCAAGCGGCCGAATCCCGCATCTCGGATGTGGACGTGGCCACGGAGATGACCGAATTCGTCCGCAACCAGATCCTGACCCAGGCGGCGGTGGCCATGCTGGCCCAGGCAAATTCCCTGCCCCAGTTGGCCCTGCGGCTGATCAGCGGCTGAAATCCTCGGTGAGCACGGCAAGAGGAGAAAGGAGGGGAGCCATGCAATTTCATAAGCTCTCGGGCAATTTGATGCTCACCATCGAGCAGGTCTCGCAGCTTACCGGGGTGCGCAAATCCACCTTGCGGTACTGGGAAAAAGCTTTTGAAGATTACCTGCGGCCGGCGCGCACCCATTCCAACCGCCGGGAATACAGCATGGCGGATCTCGATCGGGTGAAAACCATCAAGCGTCTGCTGGAAGAGGAACATCTGACCCCGGAGGGGGTGCGGCTCAGATTGGAAAAGGCGCGGCCGGGCCGGGAGCACGCCGCCTGATCTGGGGCGCCCGGCGGGGCTGGTGCTGCCCGGGCCCCGGCTTTGGAGCCAGCCTGCGGGACCTGGCCGCCACCGGCTGAATCCAACGCACTTAAGGATTCGGGGGCGGAGTCAGGCAGGCATCCAGCCGTCGGCTCAACCCGGGGCTGTCCAGGGCCTGGCCAAAGACCTCCCGCCACACCCGAGGGCTTTCCATGCAGAGGTAGAGGACGGCCTTCGGGAAGGCGGGGGATAACAACTCTCTCAGGCGGGCGTACATTTCCACCCGCCGGGGGCGGAAATACCTGAGCTTGCCATCCGGGGCCAGGACCATTTCCTGGGCGGCAAAGCCGGCTTGCGGGACGCGGGCAAAAATCAGGCGGCGCAGGGAGGGGAAAAACCGGAGCGCACCCAGGCTGATCCAGGCCACCGCCTGAGACGGCACCGCTTGGGCCAGGCGGGCCACGGTCTGCCGGTAGGCTTCTTCCCAGCCTGGGAAGAAGATGAGGGGGTCGAAGTGGAAGGCCAGGCGGAAGCCAGCGGCGGCAGCCCGACTGGCGGCTTGCAGCCTGACCTCCAAAGAGGCGCTGCCCGGCTCCAGATCCCGAATCACCGTCGGTGGGTTCAGGGACCAGGCAAAGATCACCTGGGGGTTGGGCCCCAAAGGCAGGAGGTGGTCCAGACGGTGCCATTTGCTCTTGATTTCCAGCAGCGCCTGGGTCTGGCGGGCAAACAGGGGGATCAACTGCTCGTGCAGACCGGTGAGCTCATCCAGGGCCAGGCTGTCGCCGAATTCCCCGGTGCCCAGACGCCAGGCCTTCTCCGGGTCGGCGGCCAAGCGCCCGGTTATTTCCGCCACCAGGTCCTCCAGATTGACAAATACGGTGAGGGCGGGCAGGTTAAGATAGTCCTGGAGGATGCAATAGTGGCAATCCAAAGGGCAGTTCAGGCCCACCTTGAGGACTTGGTAGCCGCAGCAGACATAATCCCGGGTGCCGGGACAGGGACGCCAGAAGGGCCCCTGCTGCACGGCCAGGAGCAGGGTGCGTTTGGACTCCGCCAGCCACCCGGCCGGGTCCCGGTCCCGGGGGCGCAGGACTTCCCGGCTGGTCACGACCTCCACCGGCACCTTGGGCAGGCGGCCCAGCACCCGCCGGGTGACCGCATAGGTCTGAGCCGCTTCCTCCACCAGGATTTTCTGAATGGGTTGCATCCGCCGGCGCCGAACCGTCGCGAGGGGAGGCCGGACCGGCAAGCCTCCTTAACCGGCCTGAAATGCCTGCCTCTGCGCTCTTGTCCCCTTGGTCTTTACGTCCTAAAAGTCCACGTACGGCCCCCGGGCCATGCCCCGGAGGTGGCAGGTATCGTTCACCGCCAGAATGTTCCACAGGCTTCCGGTCCACTGGAAGCGGTTGATGGCGGTGGTGTCCTGGCCGATCCGCCAGAAATGAGAGTTATCCAAACCGAGGAAGGCGCAGATGAGCACCTTGTTCACCACCCGGTGCGCCGCCAGTACCACGGTTTGCCCGGGGTGGCGATTCACCACCTCCATAACCGCGGCCAGGGCCCGGGTGCGCACTTCCTCCAGGGTTTCCCCGCCCGGGAAACGAACCGTGTGGGGGGCAATTTCCCACTGACGGTAGAGGTCGGCATAGCGCTCCTTGACTTCAGCCAGGGGCACCCCCTGCCAGTCGCCGTAATTCAGGTCCATCAGACCCGGCAGGTCCTGCACCGCCACGCCGTGATGTCTGGCGATGGCCTCGGCGGTGTCCCGGGCCCGGGAAAGGGGCGAGCAGTAAGCCGCATGAATGGTTTCCCCTTTCAGCCACTCCCCTGCCAAGCGGGCTTCCTCCTGACCCACTTCATCATGAGGCACGTCGATGGTGCCCCGGAAAATCTTGTCCTTGTTCCAGGGGGTGCGTCCATGCCGAACCAACAGGATGTGCGTCATGGGGGTCGCCTCCTTCAGTAAGGTGATTTGTTTGTGTATACTATGTGTATGCTGTGGAAAGCTTGGCGCCGCCTGTGGGGCCGCCTGCGCTCCTGGGGGCGGGCATCATCCCGCCAGCCCGTCTGGGGGGCAACCCCCCCGGTCATTTTAGGGGTGTGCCGCCGGTGCGGCGCGGTGGTCCTCCAAGGGTTTGCGGAGGCGGTGCCGGGAAATGGCTACCTCTGCCGCCGCTGCGCCAGCCGGCCGGCCGCCCCCGGTAGCCCCCCTGAGCCTCGGCGAGGTTGCCTCCCCTAAGGCAAATTCAGAAATGCCTTCTCTTCCCCCAGGCCCTTCTCCCGGGCCCGGCGAAACACCGCATATCCCAGGGCCAGATCCTGGATGATGAGGCCGGTGGAGTCAAAGACCGTGATCTCATCGGGACTCTCTCGGCCAGTCTTCTTCCCTGCCACCACCTCCCCCAAGGAGCCGTAGACCTGCTCCGGGGTGAGCTCCCCCCGGGCCAGGGGCACGTTGATCTCCCCGGAATGGGAGGCCTGAGCCCAATCGTCCACCAAAATTTTGGCCGCCCTGAGGATCTCGGGATCCAACTCCTGCTTGCCGGCGGCGTCGGCGCCGATGGCATTGATATGAGTCCCGGGCCTGACCCAGCGCCGCGCCACCAGGGGCAGGGTGCTGGGGGTGGCGGTCACCAGGATGTCCGCCGCCTCCGCAGTCTCCTTGGGGCCTGGCGCCAGCTTGACAACCACCGGGTATTGGGCGGCCATCTCCGCTTGCAAGGTTCGGGCCCGGGCCAAGGCGCAATCACAGATGATGATTTCCTGGATGGGGCGCACCTTCATGATGGCGGCGATTTGGGTGCGGGCCTGCTCGCCGGCGCCGATCACCCCCAAACGGGCCGCCTGCGGCCGGGAAAGCAGCGCAGCCGCCAATCCCCCCGCCGCGCCGGTGCGGTAGTTGGTGATGTAGGTTCCGTCCATATCCGCCCATTCCCTGCCGGTCTCGGGGTCATTCAGGATTACCTTGGCCATTACCGTGGGCAGACCCAGCTTGGGGTTGTCCGGATGTACGTTAACCCACTTCAGGCCGCACACATGCCCCTCGGCCAGGTGTATCTCTCCGTACATGGCCCGAAAATCGCCCTTTTCCAGGGTCAGGTAACTTTTGGGGGGCATGTTCACCCGGCCCTCGCCATAGGCCAGGAATGCCTCCCGGGCCGCGGCCAGCGCCAGGTCCATGTCCAACACCTGCATGACTTCCGCACCCGTCAACACCAGACTCATAGGGCCTCCAACACCTGAAATGGCGGGAGGGGCCGGCGGGTTTCCCCCCTCGCCCTTCCCGGCAACTCCCTGCCGGTGTCCTGAGCGGTCAGGGAGAAAAGAAGATTCAGCGGTCTTTGCTTCCGGCGGGTGTTGCCCGCCTGGGCCCGTCCCCCGGGGCGGGCTTATGTTGCCGCGCCGGCTTGAGCCAGGAAATACGAGACCACCCGGGCGGCGGCCGGCGCCTCCAGGTGAAGAATCACATCGCTCTCCCGACAGGGGAGGCGTTGGACCCGAAACGGCCCGGTGACGGTAAAGGCCACGGATCCGGGGCCGGCAGTCCGCAGGTCAAGCACCGCGTGCTCAGAGAAAATGAAGGTCTTGGTCTCCGCCACATGGCAGGCCGCCAAAATCAGGTTTTCCCGCAGGATTTCCGGAATCGTTTTAGGCTTCAGCAGGACCAGTTTATGGGCGGCGGCCAAGACCTCCAAACCGGCCGCCCACAACCGGTCCGGGGGCAGGGTAACTTCTCCCGCGATCAAGTCCGTGACCGCCGACTCCGGCAAGGGCTGCGCCGCCACCGGAAACAGCTTAATGACGAAGGGAGGCCGATCATGGCAGTCCAAGGTAAAAGATATGGGCGCCTGGCCCACGAGGGCCGTTTGAGCCCCGGGAAAGACTGCCTCCAAACGGCGACAGGAAAGGTGCATGGGCAAAAATTCCTTTCCGACCGCAAGGGGCCGGCGTGGATGGCTCCTTGCGCTTGGCATATTCTAGCATTATAATAGCCTTACCCAATTTCACCAAGGTAAGGGAACGGTTATGGCTTATTCCGATATCGTGATGGACCACTTTAAAAACCCGCGCAATGTGGGGGAACTCCCGGACGCTGACGGCATCGGCGAGGTGGGCAACCCCGTCTGCGGCGACATGATGAACGTGTATATCAAAGTGAAGGACAATGTCATTGAAGACGTCAAATTCAAAACCTTCGGCTGCGGGGCGGCCATCGCTGTTTCCAGCATGATCACCACGCTGGCCAAGGGCAAGACCCTGGACGAGGCCATGAAAATCACCAACAAGGACGTGGCCGAAGCCCTGGGGGGGCTCCCCAAGAACAAACTGCATTGCTCCAATCTGGGGGCCGATGCCCTGCACTCCGCCATCAAGAACTATCTGGACCGCAAGGCCGGCAAAATTCCGGACCTGGAAAAGGACCGGCAAGAGCACATCAAAGGCGCCGGCGGCGAAGGCTGCTACTGCCCTTACTGCCACAAGGAGGCGGCGGAGGAAGCTCCCTTCTGCCTCTTTTGCGGGGCTGAAATCCCTCACGAGCACGATCACTGAGCGCCGGCCACGGACCACAGGAAGCCGCCATGGGAGTCATATATCTGGATCATCTGTCCGGCACGCCTCTGCACCCCCGAGTGAAAGAGGCCATGATCGATTCCATCAATAACATCTTCGGCAACCCGGTGAGCGACCACCAAGTGGGGCAGCGGGCCGCCGAAGTCCTGGAGAAGGCCCGCAGCCAGGTGGCGGCCCTGATCAACGCCGATCCTGGGGAGATCGTTTTTGAGTCTTGCGGGACCGAATCGGTGAACCACGCCCTCAAGGGCGTGGCCATCGGCATGCGGGAAAAGGGCCGCCGCATCATCACCACCAACATCGAGCACAAGTCCGTGCTCAACTCCCTGCGCACCCTGCGCCTTTTGGACTACCAGGTGACCTCCCTGGACGTGGACCCCACGGGGCTGGTGGACCCGGCCGATGTGGAGAAGGCCATCACTCCGGACACCATCCTGGTGAGCGTCATGATGGCCAACAACGAGATCGGCACCATTGAGCCCATCGCCGACATCGCCAAGATCTGCAAAAAGCACAAGGTGATCTTCCATACCGACGCGGTGGATGCGGTGGGGGTGATCCCGGTGGACGTCAAGGCATTGGGGGTGGACCTGCTGTCCATGGCCGCCAACCAGTTCTACGGCCCCCCAGGGGTGGGCGCCCTCTATATCCGGAAAGGCACCCCGGTATGGCCGCTGTTGGATGGCGGCGCCCAGGAAAACAAACGCCGGGCCGGCACGGAAAATCTTTTCGGCATCGTGGGCATGGGAGTGGCGGCGGAAGTGGCCAAGGCCGAGATTCCGGAGCGGCTGCCCCGCCTCATGCGGCTCCGGGACAAGCTTAAGAACGGCCTCCTGGCCCGTATCCCCGACATCATCATCAACGGACACCCCACCCAAAGTCTCCCCCATTTGGTGAGCGTGTCCATCAAATATATCGAGGGCGAAAGCCTGATGCTCATGCTGGACGACGAGGGGATCGCCGTGGCCACCCGCAGCGCCTGCGCCTCCGGGTCTCTGAGGGCCTCCCACGTGCTCATCGCCACCGGCCTGGACTTCGCCACCGCCCAGGGAACCCTGCTTTTCAGCCTGGGGCGGGACACCACCGAGGCTGAGATTGATCGGGTGCTTGAGGTGATGCCGCCCGTTGTCCAAAACTTGCGGGATATGTCACCCCTGTACAAAAAAGCGCAACCCGCCTAAGCCCCGCCAGGTTTGGCCGACAAAGGGGCCGGGGGAGGGAGCAGGGGCAAAAAGACCCGCTCCCTCCCTTTCATTTCCGCCCCGGGCCCTTTGCGTTTTAGAGCCCCACCCCCCGGGCCTCCGGCCGCCAGCATCCGCCCCCAGGGGTTTTTTCAGCGGCCGTAATAGCCGGTGATGCTGGCCTGGGCCAAAATCTTGCCTTGCAGTGCCTTGGTGAAGCCCGCCAAGTCCGTGTTGGGTTTTAGGTCCAGGGCCGGCACGCTCAGGGCGTAGAGGGTGACCACATAGGGATGGTCGCCGGTGCCCGGCGGCGGCTGGGGGCCGCCGTAGCCCGCCTTGCCCCAGGAGTTGTGCAGCTCCACCGCGCCCTTGGGCATGGCCCGGCCAGAAGCCCCCTCCTCCAAAGAGGTGACCCAGGCCGGCAGGTTGATGACCAGCCAGTGGACCCAGTTGCGGGCCACCGGGTGCGGGTCCACCATGGACAGGGCAAAGGACTGGGTGCCGGTCGGCGCTCCGCTCCAGGTCAGGGGCAGGGAGCGGTTCTGGCCGCCGGCGCCGGGCATGACATAGACCGGCGGGATCTTGCCGCCATCGGGAAAAGCGGGGCAGGTAAGCTGCATGGGGGGTCCTCCCGTAATGGGCCCGACCGTAAGCATCACCAGGCCCATTACCATGAGGCAGGAAAAGAACCGCATGGCTGATGGCCTCCAAGGGGAAAGGAGAGGCCGCCAAATCTGGCCCCTCCTCCCCGGGCCCTAAAACGCCATTTCCGGCGACCAGATTTCACAGACCTTGCCGGCCAGGCCGGGTTCGGGCTTGAGGGCCTTTTTCCCCTCCTCCCAGCCGGCTGGGGTGGCCTCGCCGGTGGCCTGCACATGCCTGCAGGCCTTGACCTGCCGGATCATTTCGGCCACATTGCGGCCGATGGCCGGGGCCAATACCTCCATGGCCTGCAACACCCCCTCGGGGTCAATGAGAAAACGCCCCCGGACGTCCACCCCGGTGTCCTCGTCATAGACGCCGTAAAGCTGGCCGATGACGCCGCCGGGGTCGGAGAGCATGGGATACGGCAACCCCCCTTCCACCATCTTGGAGAGCTCGCTCTCCTGCCAGACCTTGTGGGTATAGGGGCTGTCCACGCTGATGGCCAACACCTCGGCATTGAGGCCCAGGAGATCTTGGTAGCGCACGGCGACCGCCGTCAATTCCGTGGGTCAGACAAAGGTAAAGTCGCCGGGGTAGAAATAAAGCAGCACGAACTTGCCGCGGTAGTCGGAAAGTCTCACCTTCTTGATTTCCCCGTTCACATAGGCGTTCGCCTCAAAATCCGGGGCCGGTTTGCCGACACGCACCGACATGGAAATTTCCTCCTTGTCACCTTGGATGTCATCCTGAACATAAGCCCTGGCCCCCAGCCAGTCAAGGCAACATATTTATTTATTATTTATCAGGAATAATTATTGTTATCTCGGCTCTGCTGCAGAAAACCATACAGCATGGTGAAACCGAGGGCGAGCACGAGCGCCCCCAAGCCCCAGCTGGTCCATCTTCTCAGTGCGCGGCTAGAACAACCTGGCCATGGGGAAACCTCCAGGGAGAACTGGAAGGCTTGGTCAGGCATAGGGAGGCCGTGGGCTTCCTGACCGGCACTTTTCCCCACCCCGATAATCATTCACTTTAAGGCAAAAAGGGCGAAGAGGATAGGGAGACGGCGCTTGGTTAGCCGAAGCGCCCGGTGATATAGGCTTCGGTTTGCCGCTGGGCCGGATTGGTGAAGATCTGCTGGGTGGTGCCGAACTCAATGATGCGGCCCTGGAAGAAAAAAGCGGTGAAATCTGACACCCGGGCCGCCTGTTGCATGTTGTGGGTGACGATGACGATGGTGTAACGCTCCTTCAGTTCGTTGATGAGCTCCTCGATCTTGGCGGTGCCGATGGGGTCGATGGCGCTGCAGGGCTCGTCCATGAGCAGCACTTCCGGCTCCACCACAATGCTCCGGGCGATGCACAGGCGCTGCTGCTGGCCGCCGGACAGCGAGGTGCCGGGCCGCCTGAGAAAGTCTTTGACTTCTTCCCACAACGCCGCCCGTTTCAGGGCATCCTCCACCCGGTCCGCCATTTCGCTTTTGCTCAGGCGATAGTGCATTTTCAGGCCATAGGCCACATTGTCAAAGACGCTCATGGGAAAGGGGGTGGGCTTCTGGAAGATCATGCCCACCCGGCGCCTGAGTTCCATGAGGTCGAAGCCGGGATCCAGGATGTTGACGCCATCCAGGAGCACCTGGCCTTCGGCCCTCTGGTCCCGGTAAAGTTCGTAGATGCGGTTGTACACCCGCAAGTGCGTGGACTTGCCGCAGCCCGAGGGGCCGATGATGGCGGTGACCCGGTGTTTGGCGATATCCAGGTTGTTGTCGAAAAGCGCCTGGGTAGGGCCGTAGTAAAAGTTGAGGCCGCGGGTGGCGACCTTGCTCTCCAGCCCGAACTGGGCCAAGAGGCGGGCGGATTCCGGCAGGCTGTCGTCCTGCGGTTGGCTGAAGTCCGGAAGCTGTTTGGCCATTTGCATGTTTTTTAAGTGGGTAACGACTTGGCTTGCTCAGGAAAAGGGCAAGCCTCGGTCTCCGCCGGTTGGCTGCAGAAACCTGGCCAGCTGCCCCTGATGGGGGACTTCCTCCAGCAGGGAAAACTTGCTGAAAATTTCCCTGGTCGGCCCGAAATCCAAGATGCGGCCCTGGAAGAAATAGGCGGTGAAATCGGAAATGCGGGCCGCTTGCTGCATATTATGGGTGACAATGGCAATAGTATAGGTTGTTTTCAGCTCCAGAAGCAACTCTTCAATCTTGGCGGTGGCCACCGGGTCAATGGCGCTGCAGGGCTCATCCATGAGCAACACCTCGGGCTCCACCACGATGGCCCGGGCGATGCACAGGCGCTGCTGCTGGCCGCCGGACAGCGAAGTGCCCGGCCGGTGCAGCACGTCTTTCACTTCCTCCCAGAGGGCCGCCCTCCGCAGGGCCAGCTCCACCCGCCAGCTCAGCTCCTCCTTGGACAGGCGGTAGTGCTGCCGGAGGCCGAAGGCCACATTGTCAAAGATGCTCAAGGGGAAGGGGATTGGGCGCTGAAAGACCATCCCTAAACGGCGGCGCAACTGCAGGACATCGGTGTCCGGGGAAAGGACATTGCGGTCGTCCAGCCAGACTTCCCCGCTGGCGCATTGGTCGGGATAGAGTTCGTAAATCCGGTTGTAAACCCGCAGGTGGGTGGACTTGCCGCAACCGGAGGGCCCGATGATGGCGGTTACCCGACGTTCAGCGATGTCCAGGTGATTGTCGAACAGGGCCTGGTGGCGGCCGTAGTGAAAGTTCAGGCCGCGCACCCGAATTTTCGCCGCCGGGCCGGGTTGGTCGAAGTACGGGATGGCCGTGGGTCGGGGAGGGTGGGATGCCATCAGGTTACCTCCGGCGCTCTCGCAACAGGACCCGGGAGAAGATAGTGATGAGCAAAATCGCCGCGGTGATGAGCAGGGAGGCCCCCCAGGCCTGCTGCTGCCAGTCGGGGTAGGGGCTCATGGCGTAATTGAAAATGGTCACCGTCAGGTTGGGCGTGGGCTCGGCCAGGGAGCGGAACCAATACGGGCTGTTCAGGGCGGTAAAGAGCAGAGGCGCGGTCTCGCCGCTGACCCGGGCCACGGCCAGGAGGATGCCGGTGATGAGGCCGGCCTTGGCGGCCCGGAAGACCACCGCCAGGGTCACCCGCCAGCGGGGCGCGCCCAGGGCCAGGGCCGACTCCCGCAGGGTATTGGGCACCAGGCGGAGCATGTCCTCGGTGGTGCGGGTGACGATGGGAATCATCAGGATGGCCAGGGCCAAGGCCCCGGCGTAGCCCGAAAAATTGCCCAACGGCACCACCACCAGGGTGTAGGCGAAGACGCCCACGATGATGGAGGGCAGGCCCATGAGCACATTGGCGGCAAAGCGGCTCAGGTCGCCCAGCCGGGAATCCTCGCTGAATTCGGCCAGATAGATGCCGGCCAACAGGCCGATGGGCACCGCCAGGAGCGTGGCTGCGGCGGTGAGGGTCAGGGTGCCGACGATGGCGTTGGCCATGCCGCCCCCCGGCACTCCCGGCGGAGTGGGCAGGTGGGTGAAAAAATCCAGGTTCAGGGCCGCCACTCCTCGACCCAGCACCTCCCAGGTAATCCAGGCCAGGGCGGCGATGCCCAACAGGGCCGAGGCCGCGGCCCAGAGGCTCACCAGGAGGTTCAGGACCTTGCGGCCGGTGGGGCGGCGCAGATTCACAGGCCCACGCTCCAGGCCCGGTACATGCGGCGCAGCATGGCCTGGGACACCACCTGCACCAGGAACGAGAGGAGGTAGAGCACCAACCCCAGGGCCACCAGGGCGCTGACGTACAGGGGCTCGGTGGCCTCGCTGAACTCATTGGCCAGGGTGGAGGCGATGGTGTTCCCCGGGGCGAAGAGGGAGGCGGAAATGCGGTGGGCATTGCCGATGACGAAGGTAACCGCCATGGTCTCGCCCAGGGCCCGGCCCAGGCCCAGGAACATGGCCCCGATGAGGCCCACCAGGCCGTAGGGGATGGTCACCTTGTAGGTCACTTCCCAGGTGGTGGCCCCCAGGCCGAAGGCGGATTCTTTCACCACGTTGGGCACCAGGGCAAAGACATCCCGGGCGATGGCGCTCATGAAGGGAAGCACCATAATGGCCAGGATGAGGCCGGCGGTGAGCATGCCGATCCCCAGGGGCGGCCCGGAAAACAAGGGCAGGAAGCCCAGGTACTTCCCCAGGAGCGGCTGGATGTAGGTGGACATCACCGGCGCAAAGACAAACAGGCCCCACATGCCGTAAATGATGCTGGGGATGGCCGCCAACAGCTCAATCAGGGTGCCCACGGTGCGGCTTATGGGGGGCGGGGCCAGCTCCACCAGGAACAGGGCGATGGCCAGGCTCAGGGGCAGGGCGAAGGCCATGGCGATGAGGGTGGAGACCAGGGTGCCGTAGATGGAACTGGCGGCGCCGAACTCCTGGGTCACCGGGTTCCACTCCTGGGACACGAAGAATGCTGGGCCGAATTGTCTCAGCGCGGGCCAGGAGGTGAGCAGCAGGTCCAGCCCGATGGCCAGGATGATGCCAGGCACCAGCAGGGCGCACCCCATGGTCATCCATCGGAACAGCCGGTCGCCCCGGGCGGTGGCGGCCGGCCGGGGGAGGGCGCGGGGTGGGCCGGCCGCGGCGGGCTGCGGGTCATTGGCCGACGGGGGTTGCCTTATAGCCACGACGTTCTTCATGCTGCCAATAAAATCCCATAAGGGGTTGGGGGAGGGGGCAGGGGTCTGCGACCCTTGGCCCCTCCCCCGATAGCTCTGCTGGTAATTACGGCCACAGCGGCTTGCCGCCGGACTTCACGTCCTGCCAGCTCTTCTGGACGAGCTTGACCACGCTGTCCGGCAGAGGCACATAGTGGAGTTGCTTGGCCAGATCGCCGCCATGCTTGAAGGTCCAATCAAAGAATTTGAGGATTTCTTTGCCTTTCTTTTCATTGGGCTGCTCCCGGTGCAGCAGGATGTAGGTGGCGCCCACGATGGGCCAGCTCTGTTCGCCGGGCTGGTCGGTGAGCATCAGGGAGAAGCCCTTGGGGGCCTTGGCCCAGTCGGCGTTGGCCGCGGCCGCCTGGAAGGTCTCAATGCTGGGAGCCACGAACTTCCCGGCCTTGTTCTGCAACTGGGCGTAGGGGATCTGGTTCTGCAGAGCGTAGGCATACTCCACGTAGCCGATGGCGCCCTTCACCGCCTTGACCTGACCGGCCACGCCCTCATTGCCCTTGCCGCCGATGCTGTTGGCCGCCGGCCATTTCACCGCCTTGCCGGCTCCCACCTTGCTCTTCCACTCCGGAGACACCCCTGCCAGGTAGCTGGTGAAGATGAAGGTGGTGCCGGAGCCGTCCGTGCGGTGCGCCACAGTGATGGCCTGGGAGGGCAGCTTGAGGTCAGGGTTCAGCTTTTTGATGGCGGGATCGTCCCACTTGTTGACTATTCCCATGAAGATATGGGCCAGGGTGATGCCATCCAGCTTGAGCTCCCCGGCTTTAATGCCTTCCACGTTGAGGATGGGGACCACGCCCCCCATGACCGTGGGGAACTGCAGCAGGCCGCTTTTGTCCAGGTCTTCGGGAGACAGGGGCTCGTCGGTGCCGCCGAAGTCCACGGTCTTGGCCTTGATCTGGGCGATGCCGCCGCCGGAGCCGATGGACTGGTAATTCACCTTGACCCCGGTGACCTGGTTATACTTATGGGCCCACTGGGAATAGACCGGGTAAGGGAAGGACGCGCCGGCGCCGTTGATGGCCGTCTCCTGGGCGGCGAGGGGAGCCGCAACTAAAAGAAGCGCCACCAGCAAGTTGATGGTTCTCACCATGATTCTCCTTTTCAGCAGGATTGGTAAGGTAGTTTTTTCTAATGATGTCTGTCAGTTATGAGAATTTGGCGAGAGTCGCGTTAGATTTCGGTTAGCAAGGCTTCTTTACCGAGAAAATCGGCCTTTGCGGACGGCAGCGGTGAGAATCAAGATAGGCGGAAAAAGGGACTGGCCGGGTGGGGGAGTGACCCGGCCAGTCGAGTGAAAGGAGAAAATGGTATATGAACTCTTTAAGGGGGGGATGTGGGTACCTTATGGTGAATTCATATACGCTTTTCATTATTGCGAAAACCATGCCAAACCAGAGGATAATTTATATTTATTAGTATTTTCAATATGATATCATTGGTTGGCCGCTTCCTTCCGGCCCCGCCCCGGGGCCCTAAGTTCAAAAATTTTTACGCTCTTTGCAGAGCGGCCGTCCATCCAATGGCTATCTCATTAATTTCCCTTTAATTTTTTGAAGTACAAGGACTCCCGTCACCTAGACAATTTTTTAAAAGGAATTCGCACGCCACACCAACAAATGGCCCTCCGGGGTAAGGCGCCCCTGAAAGCCAGGGAGGACCAAATGGGTGGCAAAGTCTTCCAGAACGAGGGCCGGACCCGTAAAAGTAAAGCCAGCGGGCAAAGCCGCCCGCCAGTGCCAGGGGATTTCGGCCTCGGCGCCCGAGGGCAACACCACCCGCAGCCGCGGGGGCAGCGGAGGAGGCGCTCCGGCACCGGCAGCCGCCAGCCGCGGCCAGCTTCCGGAGTACTCCCGGGCCAAGAAGTGGAGGCGCAGGATCACCGCTTCCACCTGGCGCTCCGGCCAGGCATGGCCGTAAAAGCGCCGATGGCGGTGGTGGAACTCCTCCCGGAAGGCAGGGCTCAGGGGCACGGTGAGGGTATCGGTCTGGCCCCGGTAGCGCATTTCCAGCTCCCCGTGGGTGGAAAATTCCCGCCCCTGCAAGCCGTCCGCCGCCAGATCCAACTGCCCCTGGGCCCTGAGAGCAGCGGCTTCCTCCCGGAGCCGCGCCCAGGTAAGGGCTTCGCCATGGAGCAGCAAGGTCCGGGACACATCCCGGCGCAAGCCTGCCATGGCCATCCCCAAAGCGGAGAGCACCCCGGCCTGGGCCGGCAACAGAAGGCGGCTCACCCCCAGCTCCTCCGCCACTTCACAGACGTGCAGCCCGGCGGCGCCCCCGAAGCTCACCAGGGTAAAGTCCCTGGGGTCATATCCCCGTTCCAGGCTCACCTTGGCCAACGCCTTGGCCAGGTGGCTGCTGGCCACCCGGGTGATGGCCAGGGCCACTTCCCGAGGTGACACCCCAAACCTGCCTGCCAGTCCGGACATGGCCCGGGCGGTGGCCTCTTGGTGCAACGCCAGGCGACCGCCCAGGAAGCACTCCGGCACCAGGCGCCCCAAGAACAACTGGGCGTCGGTAACCGTGACCTCCTGCCCCTGGCCGTAACACACCGGTCCTGGGTCGGCTCCGGCGCTGGCCGGTCCCACCCGCAGGGCCCCGCCCCGATCCCGATAGGCAATGGACCCGCCCCCCGCACCCACAGTGTGAATATCCAATACCCTGAGGCCCAGGGGATAGCCCTCCAACTCGTAGTCAGAAGTGTAGGGCAATGCTCCGGCCACCAGGGCCACGTCCGTGGAAGTGCCCCCCATGTCCAGGGTCAGGATCCGCTCCTCTCCCGCCTCCCTAGCCAGTTTCCAGGCCCCGAAAACCCCCCCGGCCGGGCCGGAGAGGATTGTGGCCAACCCCAGGCGGGAGGCCCGCCGGGCCGGCAGAAAGCCGCCGTTGGATTGTTGGATGAACAAGGGCGCGGTGGGCAGCTCCTTTTGCCAGGCCGCCAGATAGCGGCTGAGCACCGGCGCCAGATAGGCGTTCAACACGGTGGCCGAGGTGCGTTCGAACTCCCGCAACTCCGGCAGCACCTGGTGGGAAAGCGACAGGGGCAGCCCCAAGTCCGCCAGGCCGCGCCCCAAGCTGGCTTCATGTTCCCCATTGGCATAGGCATGCAGGAGACAGACGGCCAGGGATTCCGGCGCCAATTCCAGAATCCGCCGCCTCAGCCGCTCCACCTCTTCGGCGGCCAACGGCTTCAGCACTGCCCCGTCGGCCCGGAGACGCTCCTTGACCCCCACCACCCGCTCCCGAGGCAACAGTTCCGGAGGTTTTTGAGGGGCCAAGCTGAACAGCTCCCGGCGAGTCTGGCGGCCGATGAACAGGACATCCTCAAACCCGGCGGTGGTGAGGAGCACCACCTTGGCCCCCCGCCGGGTGAGGAAGGCATTGGTGCCCACCGTGGTGCCGTGCACCACTTCGGCCCCCGCCAGCCCCCCGGGGCAGAGCTCCCGCAACCCCGCCAGGATGGCCCGCAGCGGATCATCCGGCGTGGAGGGCATCTTGTGCACCCGGCCGCCGCCTTCGGCCAACACCACCAAATCCGTGAACGTCCCGCCCGTATCTATGCCGATGCGCATAGGGTTTGCCGCGAGTCGGGGGAGGGGGCTAGGGGCTGCAGGTCTCTGACCCTCCCCCCAAGTTCCTTCCCTTCCTCGCTTCCAAAAACCGCACCAGACGGCTGGCCGCGTCGTTGTAAGGAGTGGAGAGGCCGGTTTCCCGGCCGTAGCGGCAAATGGCGCCGTTTAAGGCCTCAATTTCCGTGCGCCGGCCAGCTTGCAGGTCCTGCCACATGGAGGGTCGGTGGGAGGCGGTGGGCGGCACCAGGTGGGTGAGGAAGTGCTGAAAATAGCCCTCCGCCTCGGGGAAGGGCAGGGCAATGCCTTTGGCTTGGGCCACGGCGTAAATCTCCGCGATAATCTGCCGCATGAACTCCCGGGTCTCGGGATGTTCGGCCAGCGCGCCGTAGGGAACCCCCAGAACGGCCCCCAACGGGTTCAGGGCGCAGTTGTACAAGACCTTGCCCCACAGGTGGGCGAGGATGTCGGGCACCACCCGGGTGGGAATGCCGGCCCGGTCCAGATCGTCGGCCACGCGCGCCAAAAGAGTCTGGTTTGCCTCCGGGTGGATGGGCCCCAGGAGTACCGGTTCCGCATACACCGTCACCGTGGCCCGCCCGGGCTCCGGAACCTGAGCCCCAAAAATGACCCGGCCGCCGATGGTGCGAGGCGCCCCAAAAACCCAAGAAATCTCCTCCAGGTTCCCCAAGCCGTTTTGCAGGGAGACGATAAGCCCGTTGGGGGCCAGAAGGTCCTGAACCCGGCGGCAGGCGGCCCGGGTGTCGAAGGACTTGACGCAGAGGAGAATGACGTCATAGGGCGGCGTGTGGGGTGCCGGGCTGTTGACCGGCCCCAGGGCGAATGCCCCCCAGAGGCCGTCGATGACCGGCCCGGAGTCCAGGAGGCGCCGGAAGTGCTCGCCCCGCCCCCAAAAATCAACGGCATGCCCGGCTTTCAGGAGAAAGGCGCCGAACACGGTGCCCAGGGCTCCGGCTCCCATGACCAAGTAGCGCATGGCGGTGTTTTCGGTTTGCGAATGGTGTGTTTCGGTTTAGGCTTAAGGCACGGGGCAGCCGGCCCCCTGGAAGCTCAGATGCTCACCATCCGTCAGGCTATCAGAGAGCTTCTCCTGGAGCAACCCCTTTCCGCCCTGGAGCTTTCCCAGCGGCTGGCTTTGCCGGAAAAGGAAGTGGTGGACCACCTGGAGCACCTGGCCCGCGCCCCGGGCCCCGGCCTGAAATTCCAGCTCCAGCCAGCGGAGTGCAAGCTCTGCGGCTTTGTCTTCAGGAAACGGGGGCGCCTCACCACCCCGTCCCGCTGCCCTCGCTGCCGCATGCAATCCAGATCGCGGCCCCGCTTTGCTTTGGTCAAAGGCTAGTGCGGCTTCCGGCTCAGGGAAGGGTGGGTCGTGGACAGCCGCAGGCCAACACGCAGGCCACCTGCGGGGGAGCGCAGAATCCCGGCCTGCAACCGTCGCCGCTTCATCCTGATTCCTGACGGCCAGGCGGGAAGGAGGCGAAGCCGGTCCCCAAAGGAAGTCTTTAAGGGGATGGATTGGCGGACAGCGGGTTATTTGGCCAAGGCTTCAATAACCGCCGGAATAAAGGATTCCAGGAGATATTTTTGGTCGTTGAGCTGCTGCTCAGTAACCTTCAGGTCCTTCATTTTGGCCATCACCACTCCGGCCACCCCCATCAGATCATCCAGGGAGAATTGCCGGGCGGCGGCCGGATCGGAGGTGGTCATAACGGCCACCGTCATCAGGGTTAAGCGGCTGATCCGGTTGGCCTGCTCGGTAATTTGGGGGGTGATTTGCCCTTTGCTGAGGCCCATCTTGCGGTAATGCTCCTGCAGCATGGCCGCCAGCACCAGGTCCACCACCTTTTTTTGGGCCGGGGAAGGTCGCTCGGCCCGGATGGCATTGACGGCTTCCGCAATATCATTGCCCTTCACTGAAGCCGCCCCGGCGGCGCCCCCGGCCAGGACGATGAGCACCGTCAGGCATACAGTTGCACCAAGGGTTCTCAAGATGGTTCTCCTTTGAAATACGTGGCGCTCCGGCGGACCTTTTTAGGCCTTCCGGGCGGCCAGGAAGGCGGTCAACGTGTCCTGGTCCTGGACGTGGTGGCAGCATTCCGCCGGCAAAGACGGCAAGATTTTGCGCAGCAGGCCCTTCAGCACATTTTTCGGGCCCACCTCCACCCAGGTGTCAATCCCGTCCGCCTGCTGCCTGAGGATCAACTCCGCCCAGCGCACCGGAGAGGTGAGCTGCGCGGCCATGGCCTGCCGCAGCTTCTCCGGGTCCATCTCAGGCCGGGCGGTGGCATTGAGATACACCGGAAGGCGGGGAACCCGAAATTCCAGGGTGCTTAGAAAGGCAGCAAAATCCTCGGAAGCCCCGGCCATCAAAGGTGAATGCCAGGCACCGGAAACCTTGAGGGGGACCACCCGGGCTCCCGCACCCCTGGCCGCCTCTTGGGCCTTGGCCACCATCTCAATGCTCCCGGAGACCACCGTCTGCTCCGGCGTGTTGAAGTTGGCCAAGGCCAGGGGCCCGGCCTGCAGGAGGGGCGCCAGGAGTTCCTCGAGCCTCTCCGGGGCGAGCCCGATGACGGCCGCCATGGCCCCGGGGTGGCGGTCCGCCTCCCGCTGCATGAGAAGCCCCCGTTGGCGCACCGCCGCCAGAGTATCCCGGGCGGAAAGCACCCCGGCGGCATACAGGGCGCTGTACTCCCCCAGGCTGTGGCCGCATACCGCCGCCGGCCGCACCCCCGCCGCCGCCAGGGCTTCATAGGCGCACATATTCACCAGGGTCACCGCCGGCTGGAGGTTCACCGTCAGGGTAAGCTCTTCCAACGGACCCTCAAAGCACAGGGTTTTCAAGGGCAACCCCGTGACCTCCTCGGCTAACGCAAAGAGCTCCCGGGCCGCAGCCTGAGTGTCATAAAAATCCTTGGCCATGCCCACATACTGGGACCCCTGGCCGGGAAACAAAAACGCCAATCGCGCCATCCTATCCTCTCCGGGATCATACTTGGGGAAGGACCGGGTGAAACCGTGACTCCCCTCCCCCCTTTCTGGGGTCAGGCGGTGGAAAAGGGGCAGAAAGCAGCGGCCTTGGCCCCTTTTCCTAAAAACCTGCCGGTTAATGGGCCACGCCCAGGTAGGCCCGGCGGACTTCGTCGTTTTTCATCAGGGCCCGGGCCTCGCCTTCCAGCACCACCTTGCCTTCGGCCAGCACGTAGGCGTAGTCGCTTACCGCCAAGGCCATGGCGACGTTTTGCTCCACCAGCAGCATGGTGAGGCCCTCTTTTTTCAGCTCCGTCAAGGACTCAAACAGGGTGAGGGCCAGGAGGGGGGAAAGGCCCAGGGAAAGCTCATCAATGATGAGGATTTCGGGCTGGGCCATCAGGCCCCGGGCCACGGCCAGCATCTGCTGCTCGCCGCCGCTCATGAGGCCCGATTTTTGGAGGCGGCGCTCAGCCAGCCGGGGAAAGAGCGTGTAGACCTTGTCCAGGTTGTCCTGCAAATGGGCCCGGGCTCGGGTGGGAAAGGCTCCCATCTCCAGATTTTCCTGCACCGTCATGTCGGTGAAGAGCTGGCGGCCCTCCGGGACCAGCACCAGCCCGGCTTTGGCCCGGGTATGGGCCGGGGCCCGGGTGAGGTCCTGACCGGCGAAGGTCACCTTTCCCTGCCAGGGCCTCAGCAACCCCATGACGGTGCGCAGCAGCGTGGTCTTGCCCACGCCGTTGCTCCCTACCAGGGTGGTGAGCTTGCCCTGCTCCAACTTCAGGGAAGCGCCCCAAAGGATCTGCACCTCCCCATACCCCGAGACCAGATTCTCAACTTCCAACAAAGCCATGGTTGTACCGTTTCGGTCGGCTCCCCGCCGGGTGCCGCAACACTCCGGCTGAGCCATAAAAGAGGGGTCGCCAAAGGAGAAGACCGGGGCCTGCAAAAATCCCGGTTTTCTCCGATTCCCGCTTACTCGCCCAGCAGGCGTTCCGTCATTTTGGGATCCCCGAGATATGCCTCAATTACCTGAGGATTGTTCACCACTTCCTCCGGCAGGCCTTCAGCGATGAGCTGGCCGTAATCCAAGACTATGACCCGATCGGAGACGCTCATGACCGCCTGCATGACATGCTCAATCATGAGAATGGTGACGCCGCCTTCCCGAATGGCCCGGATGGTCTCCAGCATGGCCTCGATTTCCGAAGGGTTGAGTCCGGCCAGCACTTCATCCAGGAGGAGCAGGTAGGGTCGGGCGCCCAAGGCCCGGGCCAGCTCCAGACGTTTTTTCTGGGCCACGTTGAGGCTGCCCGCCAACTGGTCGGCCCGGTCCGCCAGACCCACCTTGGCCAACACCTCCCCCGCCGCCTGGGCCGCGGCTTCCAGGGACAGGGTTTCCCGGCCGTAGCAGCCGCCCACCATGACGTTTTCCCGGACCGTGAGGTCATTCAAGGGCCGCACCACCTGGTAGGCTCGGGCGATCCCCCGGCGGGCCACCTCGTAGGGCGGCAGGCCGGTGATGTCCTCGCCCCGGAAAATCACCTGCCCCCGGTCCGGCGGAAAGACGCCGTTCAACACATTGAACAAGGTGGTCTTACCGGCGCCGTTGGGCCCGATGAGCCCCAGAATCTGCTCTTCCGGCAGGTCGAAGGTGACGTCGGTAAGGGCCTGGAGGCCGCCGAAGCGTTTGGTGACGTTTTTCACCTGGAGGATCATGTCAGGAACCTCCTGAGCCGCGGGAAGCGCTGGCGGAGCCACCCCACGGCCCCGGCCGGCACGAAGAGCACAATGAGCAGGAGAAACAGGCCGGCCATGGCCAGATGCAGGCTTTTAAAGAGGGGACTGGTGAGCAGATAGCCCCGCAAGCCCTGGTACGTGACGGCGCCCAGCATGGGGCCCAGGACCGTCCCCTGGCCGCCCAGCATGATCATCACCAAGGCCTCGATGGACATGTGCAATTGAAAGGCATCCCCCGGCTCCACATTGCCATTCTTGAAAAAATACAAGGTGCCGATAACGCCGGGAAAAAAGGCGGAGAAGATAAAGGCAATGGTCTTGGCCCGAGGGGCCGCCACCCCCATGACCATGGCGGCGTCTTCATCCTCCCGGATGGCCATGAGGCCCAAGCCGAAGCGGGATCCCTGCACCAAGGCGCTCACCAACAGGACCACCAGGGTCACCAGCCAGAGATAGGTAAAGGTGGTCCAGAGGGCCGGGCCGGCGCCGCCGTAGGCCTGGTACGCCTGGAAGTTGACAAACAGGCCGGTGGCGCCGCCAAAGGGCCCGAAGTTGCTGACAAAGGCCCGGGCCGCTTCGTTGATGCCGATGGTGGCCAGGGCGAAGTAGGCCCCCCGCAGGCGCAGCACCGCCAGACCCAAAAGGCCCGCCAGGATGGCGGAAAGAAGGCCGCCGCACACCGCCGCCGGCAACAGGGGCAGGCCCTGCTGGCTCAGGAGATAGAACCCGAAATAGCCCCCCAGCCCGAAAAAAACGATATGTCCAAAGCTGACGTAGCCCGTATAGCCCAGGAGGATGTTGAGGCTGGAGGCCATGCCCACAAACATCATGAGGGTGAAGGTGGTCTCCCGGAGGGTGTCCTCGCCGATGAGGAGCACCGTTCCCCCCCAGACGAAGAGAATCCCCAGGGGCAGCCAGAACCCGGGACGGGACCAGGGACGCATCACTTTGCTCCCAGCAGGCCCTGGGGCCTGAGCAACAGCACCAGGACGAAGAGGCCGAATTCCACCACCGGCACCCAGCTCACCGGCATAAACGCGGGCACCAAACCCTCCAGGCCGCCCAGGAGAAGCCCGCCCAGCAGCGCCCCCAAGGGGTTCCCCAGACCGCCCAGGACGCAGATGACGAAGCTTTTCAGCTCATACGGTCCGCCGCTCAAAATGGTGAAGGGGAAAAAGGTGGCAATGAGGCCCCCGGCCAGGCAGGCCAGCATGGAGCCCAGGCCGAAGCTCAGGGCCAGCATGGTGGTGGAGGAAATGCCCATGAGCTCCGCCGCCATGCGGTTGTTGGCCACCGCCCGGATGGCCTTCCCGGGCCGGGTGAAATACAGGAAGAGATAAAGGGCGGCGGTGGCCAGGAGGGCGGCCAAGGCGGCGATCACCCGGGTCAGAGGAATAGTGATGGGCCCTAACGACAAGGAAGGCAAGGGGTAATCAATGTTGTGGGGGGAGGTGGTGAAGACTGCGGTGCCCACCCCGATGATGATCATGTTCACGGCAAAAGTGGCCAGCAGAGTGGAAAGGTGCGGGGCGTTCAGCACCCGGTGCACCGCCACCCCGTAAATTACCAGCCCCAGAAACAGGCCCAGGGCGGCCACCGCCAAGAGGGCCAGGTATGGGTTTACACCGGCCTGGGTGAACAGGAGGTAGGCCCCGAACATCCCCAAGGCGATGACCGGGCCGTGAGCCAGATTGATAACGGTCATCACCCCCCAGATGAGGGACAATCCCATGGCGGCCAACCCGTACACAAACCCCAGGAGCAGACCATCGGTCAACGAGGAGAGGAGTTGTCCGAACACGCGGTTACCTCGGGATGGCACGGCCGCTTCCCAGGGGGAGGCGGCCGGCCGGAAGTTTGCGTTCAGGGAGCGGCACCACCTCAGCTGGCCGCTCCCCCGCAAGATGCAAAGGAATGTTTACTTCACCCGATACAGCTTGGCCTCGGAGGTCTTGAAGGCTTCGGGCCACACCAGCTGGTTTATCAGCTTCCCTTGGGCGTCCTTCTGCCATTGGGTATAAATCATGTCGTGGCCGATCTGCAAGCCGTGCTCCTTGGCGGTGTCGAACTTGATGCGACCGTAAAAGGTGAGGAGGTCCATCTTGTCCAGGGCCTCCTTGACCTTGGCGGTGTCGGTGGAGCCCGCCAGCTTGATGGCCTCTCCCAGGAGCAGGCCGGCCACATACCCCCCGGCGCTGTGGTAGGAGGGGTCTTCCTTGTATTTCGCCTTGTACGCTTGGTTAAAATCGGCCACGCTGGGGCCCACCCACGGCAGATTCAGCTTCTGGGCGGTCTCCGCACTATAGGTGGCGGCCAGGGGCTCCCACTGGCTGGGACCGATGACGCCCACCGCAGCCTCCCCCAGCTCGGCGAACTTGGGCTCCGGCGGCGCCACCAGCAAGGCCACCATCTTGGCCTTCACGCCTTTTTCATGGAGCTGCTTGGCAAAGGTGCTGGTGTCGGCGAAATGTCCGCCCCCCATAATGGCATCGGTGCCCGCCGGGATTTTGTTAATGAAGGGCGCGAAATCGGTGGTGCCGGGCTCATAGCCTTCAAACAGGGCCACCTGATAGCCCTTGCTTTCAGCATAGGCCTTGAGGGCATTCACCACATCGGTGGAAAACTTGTCCTTTTCATGAATAATGGCCAGTTTTTTGGCCGCTGGATCCATTTTGGCCAACAGGTCCAGGGCGCCGGTGAGGTAGCGGCTGGCGGGAGTGTAGACCTGGAAAATCAGGGTGTACCCCTTCTTGTAAGTGGAATCCGAGGCGGCGCCGGCGGAAATGAGAATTTTGTTGTATTGCTGGGCGATGACCGCCGCCGCATCGGCCAGGCCGCTGGAGTAGGGGCTGATGAGAAAATCGGCCTTGTCCTGGTTGATCAATTTGGTGTAAAGTTCTTGAACGCGCTCTTTTTTGCTTTCGTCGTCATAAAACTTGGCCTCGAACTTCAACGTCTTGCCATCGGGGAGCTTGACCCCGCCGGCTGCGTTCACCTGCTCGATCCAGAGGTTCAGGCCGTTGATCTGGCGGATCGCCTCCACATTGAGCTTGCCCGTCTGGGAGGCGGTGAAGCCGATGACCACGTTCTTGGGAGCCTGGGCGAAGGCGCCCGCGGGGAAAATCAAACCGAGGGCCACCAGACAGGCCATGAGAAGGATGGATTTGCGCATGGGATGCTCCTTAGGCGAAATGGTTGCTGGAAAAGCATTCTTAAAACATATGCATCGGATGCGCCATAATTATCCTCACGCGTGGAAAGAATTTCAAGCAAAAGCGACAGGATGTCGTGAATTTGTTCGCAGGAGATGCCAAAAACCAGGAGATCGCCCCTGAACCCGGAAAATTCCCCCTGGCCGCCCCCCTTCACCCTGAAATGGAGCCGCCGGCGGCGCACCATCGGTTTCACCATAACCTTGGCCGGAGAACTTTTGGTGAGCGCGCCGGTGGGCACGGACCAGTCTGCCATCACCCGGGCCTTGGCGCGCCACCGGGCCTGGATTCAAGAGAAAATGTCGGCCCGACGCCACGCCTTGGGGAACCTGACTCCAGGCAGGGCCTATTACCTGGGCCGGGTTCTTCCGGTGCGCCTGGCCATTGGCAACCCGCCGGCGGTGGCACTGGATGGGGACCACCTGGTGATCCGGCAGGCCAACCCCCAGGCGGATCCCTGGCCGCGGCTGACCGCCTGGTACCGGAGCCAGGCAGGCCCATACCTGGCAAACCGGGTGCGCCACTTCGCCACCCCCTGGGGACTAAAGGTGGGGGCCCTGGAGCTCTGCGACTGGCGGGGCAGGTGGGGGGAGTGCCGGCCGGCCCAGAGCCTCCTGCGGTTCAACTGGCGCCTGATTTTGCTCTCCCCTGACCTGGTGGACTACGTGGTGGCCCACGAACTCACCCACCTCAACGTTCCCGGCCACCCGCCCCGATTCTGGCAGCGTTTGGGAGAGGTCCTGCCGGACTGGCCGGAACGGCGCCGACGCCTGAACCAGGAAGCCGCCGCCTTTCTCCTGTGGAGGTGGGAAGGGCGTGGGGAAGGAACCAAAGGCCCCGGTTGAAGCTGCTCCCAGAGAGGGCGGGAAAAAAGTTAAGGGGGAGGAGAAGGGGCACCCTGCCCTCTCTTTGCCTCCGCACCTATTTGCTGACCCGCAAGGCGGCGAGGACGATGCGGGCGCAGGCCTCGGCGTCCGAAGCAGCGTCGTGATGGGTCAAGGGGATGCCCAGAAAATTACAGACATGGGGGAGGTTGGCGCGGCGCAACCCCCACGTGCGGCGGGCCAGCTCCACGGTGCACAGGAAGGGGAGGGCCGGCGGCTCCAGGCCATAGCGGGCGCAACACGCCGCCAGTACGCCCCGGTCAAAGGGGGCGTTGTGGGCCGCCAGAAAACGGGCCCCCTTAAGAAGAGGGGTAATTTCCGGCCACAGCTCGCCGAAGTGGGGCTGATCAGCCACATCCTCCCAGGTGATGCCGTGCAGGTAGGAAAAATAAAAGCGGCGGCGGGGCGGCCGGATAAGAAAAAAGCGCCGGGTCGTCACCCGGTGGTCCTCCACCCGCACCAAGGCCAGGGCGCAGGCGCTGTCCCGGCCAAAGTCCGCGGTTTCAAAGTCCAGGGCCACAAAGGCCGACCCCTGGTCCCCAAAAGGGATCTTTTGGCGCACGGCGTCCGATTCCTCCGGTTCCCAAGCCGGTTGCCCCCGGCAGATCCAGCCCTCTATTCCCTTAGTAAAAGGAACATACCCAAGGGCTGGGAGGATGACAAGAATATTCGACAAATGCGGGAAAATAGGGTAGAAGGCGAAAAAAATAGCAGCGGCGGGCGGCGCCGCCCCGACTTCCATGGCGGCATGAAAAGCAGACGCGGGCGCCTGGGCTGCTGGCTGGCGGTCATCATGCTGGCCTGGGCGGCCCCTTCCTGGGCGGCGGAGTTCCAGGCCCAGGTGGTCACCCGCTCCTCTCTGGGCGAGATCACCGGCCGCGTGTACTACCAAGGGGAAAATATTCGCCAGGAAAGCAGCCTGGCAGGGGTTTCCACCGTGGCCATTCTTCGGGGCCGGGAAAAGAAACTCTGGGTGCTTGTGCCGGGCAGGCGCAGCTATGTGGAGATGCCCTTCACCGAGGAAGGGGTGCCCGGCCTTCTCACCTTGCCCAAGAGCGGCACCGAGCGGCGCTTCCTGGGGGAAGAAACGGTGCAGGGCTTCCGCTGCGACATGTATGCCTCCAGTATCAGTTTCCAGGGCCAGAAGATGCCCCAGACGGTGTGGGTGGCAAAGGAGCTTAAGGTGCCCATCAAAATGGTGAGCGCCGACGGTTCCCTGAGCTCGGAGTTGCGGGACATCCAGGTGAAGAAGCTGGACCCTGCCCTCTTCAGCTTGCCCGCCGGCTATGAAAAGCTTGCTTTTCCGTTGACTCCGGACCCCCAGGGCGGGGGCGGCAGGAAACGGCAATTCCGCTGAAAAGGATCCGCTATGCACGAATACGGCGAAGCCCGCAAGGCCATCGAGGCCATGATCCGCAGCGACAATCTGGAGGGCCTCCTACACCAGGCTCAGGCCCTGCACGGCCATCTGTGCCCCATGGTGTCCCTGGGCGTCAAGGCCGGCCACCACGCCATGAAATACCTGGAGGATCCCAACACCGGCATGGAGGAGGTGGTGGCCATTGTGGAGTGCAACAACTGCTTCACCGACGGCATCCAGGTGGTCACCGGCTGCACCTTTGGGAACAACGCCCTGATTTATCAAGACCTGGGGAAGACCGCGGTCACCGTGGTGCGCCGCCGGGACGGCCGGGCCCTGCGCCTGGTGGTGCGGCCTGACTTTCGGGAGCATCTCTTCGAGAAATACCCGGCCGCCGGCCCCCTCTTCGAGAAGGTGGTGGTCCAGCGAAACGCCAGCCACGAGGACCAGCACCGCTTCCAGCATCTCTGGGAAGCCATGGCCCGCCGGGAACTGCAAGCCCCGCTGGAAAGCCAACTCAACGTGCAGCACCTGACCCTGGCGGCGCCGGCCTATGCCCGCATTTTCGCCACGGTCATCTGCCATAAATGTGGCGAGGGGGTCATGGAGCCCCGGGCCGTCCTTGTGGATGGTCAACCCACCTGCCTGACCTGCGCCGGTCAGCCGGTGAATATGCTCACCGGCCAAGGGATTATTTGTGGGGCAGGAAGCTAGGGGGCGCAGTTCCGCCCCACCTGCCCATATGCCGGATTCACTCCCACGCACCCTATTGGCGGGGCGGGCGGTTTGGCGGCCAACCTGCCCCCGTTGTTCACCTTCCGGCCCCTGGGCTTCGGACGGCGGGGCGGCGATGACCCCGGCGGATTACCGAACCATTGCCGGAATTCTTGAAGACTCCGGAAAAATGAGGTAAATTTCCTTCCGATTTCATTCTTCCAGGCTGGCCGGCCGCTTTTCTTCAGGCTATCCTGACTCCCCCCATTCAAGAAGCTGTAAACTTCAGAAACCGGCAGGCCGGCCCACCCCGAAGCCCTTGGAATGGTTTTCCGGGGCGTCCAAGCCCTGGACGGGGGAAGGAAAGGAGGCTGATATGGCCGCCACAGGGGCATTTTCTCTGGTTTTGCTGGTGATGGCGATGGCTTTTCTCCTGCCCGCCGAGGCCGGGGCTGCGGAGTTCTCCGCCCAAATGGTGCTGAAAGACGGCGGCACCTCCACCCGGGGGAAAATCTTCATCAAAGGCGATAAGATGCGCCATGAATTCCTGGACGGGGAGGGCCACACCGTCACCATTGTGCGCCGGGACAAGCGCGTCATTTGGGTGCTCCTGCCCCAGGAGCGCCACTACACGGAAATCCCCCTGCAGGTAAGGACCAAACTTCCCGGCCAATTCCTGCAAATTCCTTCCGGGGCGCTGCACACGCGCAAGATCGGGCAGGAGAAGCTGGCCGCCTTTGAGACCGAAAAATACGAGGTCCTGGTGCCCGGCGGAGAGAAAGGCAGCCTGCGCCAGTGCTACTGGCTGGCCCCGAAGCTGGGTATGCCCCTCAAGATGACCTGCCCTGAAAAACAGGTGGCGGTGGAATACCAAAACATCAAGGAAGAACCCCTCCCCGACCGCCTCTTTGAAATTCCTCCGGGCTTCCAGAAAAGCAGCCCACCCGGCTTCTAAGGGTTGGTGGAGGACAGGCCGGGATGGCGACCTCCTTGGCGTCGTCCCCGCCACCCCTCACTGGGCCCGCAGGGCGTCGATGAGGGGCAGGCGGGCGGCCTTCAGCGCGGGCAGGAAGCCGCCCAGCAGGCCCATGCCCAGCCCGAAGGCCAGGCTTTTAAAGACAATGCCCGCGGTCAGGGTGAAGCGGAAGGAAAGTTCGGCAAAGCTGGCCCAGTTGACGGTGGACAAAGTGTAAAAATTGAGCAGGGAGGCGGGAATCAGGCCGAAGGCCCAGCCTGCCAGCCCCAGCATGCCCGACTCGATGAGGAAGGCAAGGAGGATGTCCCGACGCAGGAAGCCCAAGGCCCGAAGCGTCCCGATTTCGCTGATGCGGGTGCCCACCTGCGCGTACATGGTGACCATGGCGCCAAGCACCGCCCCCAACCCGAAGATGCCGGTGAGCACCAGGCCCAGGAGGCGGATGAAGTCCGCCAGCCGCCGGGACTGGGCCTCGTAGAATTCCACTTCCCGCTTCACCTGCACCGGCAGGCGGGGATCACTTTCCAGCCGCGCCCTGAGGGCCTCAAACTCTCCCGGGTCCCGGAGGCGCAGGATGACGCTGGAAAAGGCGGTGCGCCGAAAAGCCTGCAGGAGTTGCTCCACGTCGCCCCAGAGTTCGGACGCGAAGCCGGTGTTGCCGGCGTCGAAGACCCCCACCACCCGCCAGTCCCGCATCGCAAACCGCAGGGTTTCATTGAGGCCGGCGTTTTGGAAGCGTTCGGCCACCTGTTGGCCGGCCACCAGTTCATTGCTCCCCGGCTTAAACCAGCGCCCCTCCTTGAGCCGCACCTCCCGGCGCACGGCCAGGGAGGCCGGCAGCCTGGCCCCGCGGATCATGACGTTGGCGGGGCGGCCGGTCCCCCGTTTGGGGAGGTTGATGAGCACGATGGCCTCGGGCGCGGACAGGCGGCCATCGGGACCCAGGGCAATCTCCGGTTGGGCGGTGATGATGCCCGCCTGGGTGCGGTCTATGATGCTTTGCACCTCGGTTTCGCTGCCGGCCCGGAGCACCACGGCATTGTCAAAGGAGCCGGTGGCCACCAGGGTGTTCCTGAGGCCCTCGGTGAGCATCAGGGCGGCGGCGAAGACGAAGACCACCAGGGCCATGCCGGCGGCGGTGAGGAAGCTGGTGAGCCGCCGGGACAGGAGATTCCGATAGCTGTAAGAGAGGGGAACGGGCATGGGAAATCCGCGTCGCTTTGTGGTTCCCGGAGGGGAATTGAATTCCCTTTTTTCGGTTTCCCCCGTGCAAAAGGCGGCTCCGGGGGCCGCCTTTCCCTATAGATGATCCGCCAACGCTTTGCGCAAGGTTTGCCGGGCCCGCTTGATGAGTCCATCCACCGCCTGGGGGCTGAGGCCCAGCTCCTCGCCGATCTCGGCATAGCTCAAACCGCCGAACTGCTTGAGAACCAAGGCCCGGCGCTGGTTTTCCGGCAACCGATCCAGGAGGATTTCCAGCCGCCGGGTCAGATCCGCCTCTTCCAAGGCTTCCATGGGGCTGGGGCCCGGGTCGGCGGGGCCGGAGGCGGACCCTTCGTCCAGGGAGTCCAGAGGCTGGCGCCCCCGCAGACGGTTGAGGCAGTGATTGGCGGTAATGCGGTTCAGCCAGGCGGCCACTGTGGCCACCGGCTGAAAGCGGCCTGCGTGGCGGTAGGCTTTAAAGAACACCTCCTGAAGAGCATCCTCCGCTTCCAGGGGATCGCGCAACAACCGCAAAGCCAGATTGTAGAGGCGGGTCTGATGGCGCCGCATCAACTCCGCCAGCGCCGCCTCATCCTCCTTGGCCATCCGGCGCAGCAAGGCATAATCGAGATCGGCGGGAGCTTCGCTCATGGAAAAGTATTTGGGGGAGGAGGCCGGGGGTCGCCGACCCCAGCCCCCTCCCCCAAACCCCATCCTTTCACTCCTCGAGGAGCGGGGAGGGGAGGTTACGGAGCAGGCAGGACAGCCACCGCTCCTGCGGCCCTCCCCTCAGCCTTTAAAACAACGTCAGGTGGACCGCGTCGCCCCGCTTGCAGGCCCTCAGAAGCTCCAAGTGGCGGAGGGTGGCAAACTCGTGCCGCAACGCCGCCTCGGTGAGCCCCAGTCGCTGGCAGGCCTCCGGGAGGGAAATCTCCCCGGCGGCCTTCACCAGGTCATAGACCTGCTGCTGCAAAGGGGTGAGGGTAAGGGAACCTTTGCCCCGGTCGCTTTTGGCCAGGTGCACCGCCCAGGGATCGCAGGTCTTGACGTGGCTGGCGGCCTCCAGGAAGCAATCCTCGCAGAGGTTTTGGCCGGCGTGTTCCCGCACTTCTCCCACTTCGCAGGCAGTTCCGCAACGCTCACATTGCATCGGACGACTTCACCCCCTTAATGACCGTGGCCATGGCCGGCCGGCTCCGCCGCCGGGCCAGCCCCGGAAAGGTCATAGGTCCCTTCCATCTCCAGGATGAACTCATTTTGCTTGTCCGAGGGCTTGACGGTAAAGGTGCCGCTGCCGCTGATGCCGGCCAGCTTGCCGGTGCCCTTGTAGGCCCGCCAGGTACCGGTGGTGACGCCCCCCTTGCGCTCGCCCTCGAAGCGGGAGAACACTGCCCCATACTCATAATGGGTGGCCGCATAGCCCTGCATGGGGCCTTCCCCCCGGGTGCGGTCATGGAACCCGACGCTGCGCCGGGCCACGAATTCCCCGGCCACCCCGGGGCTGTATTCGATGGGCTCGCCCTCCATTTCCGTAAGCATCAGGGTATGGTCCGGCTGGTCGCCCACATAGAGCATTTCTCTTCGGGTCACATAAATCCTGAACTTCGCTTTGCGTTCCGCAGCCATGGGCGTTGCTCCTTTTCGGCAAGGTAAATAGGGCCTAAGCCTAAGGGGGCCCCTCAGTTCCCAATTTAGATATCCAGTTCCGCCAATTCAAGGACGTTATTTTGGATGAATTCCCGCCGCGGCTCCACTTTGTCGCCCATCAGAATGGTGAAGATCTCATCGGCCTGGGAGGCGTCGATGACGTTCACTTTGAGGAGCGTTCGGGTTTCCGGATCCATGGTGGTCTCCCAGAGTTGCTCCGGGTTCATTTCTCCCAAACCCTTAAAGCGCTGCACCGTGAGGCCTTTTTGCCCCTCCTCTAAAATGACGGCCAACAGCTCATCCAGGCTGGCAATTTCCCGTCCCCCCTGCTTGGTCTCCAGGCGGTAGGGGGCGCGCTTCAGGGCTCCCAGGTCCTGATGCAGCTTCACCAAAGAACCGAAGTCGCTGGCGCCCATCATGTCCCAGTCCAGGACCACCACAGGGTTCCCGTCGGCGCCGCGCACCAGGAGTGTCCAGGCCTGGTGCTCTTCGTCATATTCCAGGGTGGCCCTCCAAGGCCCGGCGGCGGCCAGCGCCTGGGCCACCTCTTCCACCAGCTCCCGGTGCTGCAGGGCAGTACGATCCGTCAGGCCCGCCTCCATGATGGTCTGAAGGAGTTCGCGGGGCAACCCCCGCTTGGCAAAGCGGTTCAGGCTCTCCTGGTAGGTGATGAGCCGTTCCACTTCCCGCTGCAAGGCCTCGCCTTCCAGGCTCTCGCCGGAGGGAAACACCAGGCGCCGTTTGTCCACCCCCCGCCGGATGAGGTATTTTTTGAATTCAGCTTCATCTTTCAGGTAGATCTTCTCGCTTCCCCGGGTGATGCGATACAGGGGCGGCTGGGCGATGAACAGATGGCCCTTCTCGATCAAAGGCTGCATCTTGCGGTAGAAGAAGGTGAGGAGCAGGGTGCGGATGTGGGCTCCGTCCACGTCCGCGTCCGTCATGATGATGATTTTGTGGTAGCGCAGATCGTCGAAATTGGGCTGCTCCTGGGAGAGGTCCGAACCCAGCGAAGAGATCAGGGTGCGGATCTCGGGGTTTTCCAGCATCTTTTCAAAGCGCGCTTTTTCGACGTTGATGATTTTCCCCTTGAGGGGCAGGATGGCCTGGAAACGGCGGTCGCGGGCCTGTTTGGCCGAGCCGCCGGCGGAATCCCCCTCCACCAGGTAGAGCTCCCGCCGGGCCGGGTCCCGCTCCTGGCAGTCGGCGAGCTTGCCCGGCAGGGTCAGGTCACCCAGGACGCCTTTCTTGCGTACCAGATCCCGGGCCCGCCGGGCCGCCTCCCTGGCCCGGGCCGCGTCCAGCAGCTTGATGAGGATGTTTTTGGCCACCGGGGGGTTTTCCTCCAGGTAGGTCAACAGTCCGTCGTAGAGCAGATTTTCCACCAGCCCCTTGACCTCGCTGTTGCCCAGCTTGGTCTTGGTCTGCCCTTCAAACTGGGGGTGGGGCAGCTTGACGCTCACCACCGCGGTGAGACCTTCCCGGGTGTCCTCTCCCTGGAGGTTGCCCCCCTTGAACTGCTTTTTCAAGGCCTCGCTGGTGGCCAAATATTGATTGATGGCTCGGGTGAGCCCGGCTTTGAAGCCGCTTAAATGGCTGCCGCCCTCCCGGGTGTTGATGTTGTTGGCGAAGGTGAAGATCTGCTCATTGTAGGTGTCGTTGTACTGGAGCGCCAGGTCAATGGCGATGCCGCGGTTTTCCCCGGTGATCCGGATGGGCTCTGGGTGGATGACGGTTTTGTTGCGGTTCAGATGTTTGACGAAGGAGACGATACCTCCTTCATAGAGAAATTCATTTTTCCGGCCGCTGGCCACCTCCTCCAGCTGGATGCGGATGCCGGCATTCAAAAAGGCCAACTCCCTGAGGCGCTGGGACAGCAGGTCGTAGTTGAACTGGATGGCTCCGAAAATGCCGGGGTCGGGGTGGAAGGTCACCCGGGTGCCCCGGCGTTTGGTCTCCCCGGTCACCCTCAGGGGCGTTTGGGTGCGGCCATAGGCATAACTTTGATGATAGACCTTGCCATCCCGGCGAATCTCCACCTCCAGGGAGTCGGACAGGGCGTTCACCACCGAGACGCCCACCCCGTGCAGGCCGCCCGACACTTTGTAGGCGCCGCTGTTGAATTTGCCGCCGGCATGGAGGCGGGTCATCACCACCTCCACGGCCGGCAGATTTTCGGTGGGATGCAGATCCACCGGAATGCCCCGGCCATTGTCCTCCACCGTGACGCTCTGATCGGCGTTGATCTTCACCTTGATTTCGGTGCAAAACCCGGCCATGGCCTCGTCAATGGCGTTGTCCACCACCTCGTAGACCAGGTGGTGAAGCCCTTCCAGGCCGGTGTTGCCGATGTACATGGCAGGGCGCTCCCGCACCCCTTCCAGGTCCTTTAATACCTGGATCTGCTCAGCGCCGTATTCCTGCACGACCGGCTTCGTGACTTGGGTGTCTGGCAAGTCTTGCCTCCTCGCAGGGATTGGGGAGGGGAGGCGGGGTTCATGAAAGCCTGCCCCGCTCCTCTCTCATCCCTCCTTTACAGACTCATGGGCATGATGATGCCGAAGTACTGGGGATCGTCCTTGGCCATGAGGCGGCAGGGCCGATCCCTGTCGTTGACCTCCAACAACACCTGCTCACCGTCCATGGCCGCCAGGGGCTCCAAAAAGTAGCGGGCATTGAAGCCGATGGTCAGGGGCAGGCCGGCGGGGTCGCCCGCTTCCAGGGTCAGCGGCATGAGTTCCCGGCCCTCCCCCACTTCCGGGTTCTGGAAGGTAGCCTCCAGGGAATCGGGGCGCAGGTGAAAAATGACGCCGCGAAAGCGGTCGGTGGAAAGCAGGGAAATCCGGCGGATGACGTCGAACAGCTCCTGCCGGCCCAGGGAGAAGCGGTAGGCATAACTTTCAGGAATGATGCGGCGGTAATCCGGAAATTTCTTTTCCAAAAGGCGGATAAACAGGTATTTTTGATCCGCCTTCAGGGCCAAACTCTTTTTGCTCAGGCCAAGGCTGACCTGTTCTTCTTCGGCCAGCAAGCGGGAAATTTCCGCCACTCCCTTCCTGGGGATGAGCATGCCCTCCTCCAGGTGAAAGTGTTCGCTTTCCGGCAGGGGTCGCTGAATCACGGTGAGGCGGTGGCCGTCGGTGGACACCAGCCTGAGGTACAGGCCCTCCGGGGTCTCCAACCGCTCCCAAAAAATGCCTGAGAGATGATATTGCAGGTCGTCGGTGGAGACGGAAAAGATCGTCTTGTCAATCATTTCCCTGAGGAGAAGACTCGGCACCGTCACCAAAGGCTGGTCAGTGATCTCGGGTACCGGAGGAAATTGGTCAGCGGGCAGGCCATTGAGTTGGTAGCGGCTTTCCCCCACCGTCAGTTGCAGTTTGGTGTGGTCTTTTCCCACCAGTTCCAGCTCCGTCCCCGGCAGTTCCTTGATCAGGTTGTGAAGGTAGTGGGCCGGCAGGGTCAGGGATCCTTCCTCCTCAATGTCCGCCGGATAGAACCCACGAAAGCTCACCTCCAGGTCGGTGGCGGCGATGGTCACCTGCCCATGGGGCTGAGCGGTGAAGAGGAAGTGGCTCAGAATGGGCATGGTTCCCCGCCTGTCCACTACGCCCAGGGTACGCGCTACCCCTTTCAGGAGAACTTCCCGCTCCATACGCAGTTTCATGTCGGTACCCCTTGCTGGAATAAAGGGAAAAGTCTGATAGTTTTCATAAGCCCCGGAAGGTTTGTCGATAAGTTGAACAACTACTTTAAATCACCATGATTTTTTTCGTCAGGCCATCCCATTTCTCTGGGGAATACCCAAGGGGTTGTCAAAGGGACGGCCACGCTCCAGCCAGGCTCTGTCGATAAACCCCACCTCGTGCGGAAATCGGGTGGCTTCCTTGGCGAAAGGGGCCCGGGCAGGGAAGCGGGTTCCCACAGCCCCCGTTCACCGGCAAATGGCGCCGCGGCTGCCGGAGCTCACCAGGCGGGCGTAGCGCGCCAGATAGCCATGCGTGATTTTGGGCTCCGGCGGCTGCCAGGCCGCCCGGCGGCGGGCCAGCTCGCCTTCCTCCACCAACAGGGTGAGGGTCTTGCCCGGGATGTCGATGCGGATGCGGTCGCCCTCCTGGACCAAAGCGATGGGGCCGCCCTCCGCCGCTTCGGGGGAAATGTGGCCGATGGCCGCGCCCCGGGTGCCGCCGCTGAAGCGCCCGTCGGTGAGCAGGGCCACTTCCTTGTCCAGGCCCATGCCGGCAATGGCGCTGGTGGGGGTAAGCATTTCCCGCATACCGGGGCCGCCCTTGGGGCCTTCATAGCGAATCACTACAATATCCCGGGGCTGTATCTGGCCCCCCAGGATGGCCTTGGTGGCCTCTTCTTCACTTTCAAAGACCCGGGCGGTGCCCTCGTTCACCAACATTTCCGGGGCCACCGCCGACTGCTTCACCACCCCGCCTTCGGGCGCCAGGTTGCCGGTGAGGATGGCGATGCCTCCTTCCGGATGGTAGGCCCGGGACAGAGGGCGGATGACTTCCTGGTTCAACACCCGCACCCGGGCCAGGTTGTCGGCCACGTTGGCGCCGGTGGCGGTCAGGGGCAGTCCGGACACCAGCCCGGCTTCATACAGGACCCGCATCACCGCCGGCACCCCGCCGGCGGCGTCCAGGTCCTCCAGATGATGGGGGCCGCTGGGGCTCATGTGGGCCAGGTGCGGGGTTTTGGCGCTCACTTCATTGAATAATGAAAGGGGCAGGTCAATGCCCGCCTCCGCGGCGATGGCCGGCACATGGAGAACGGTGTTGGTGGAGCACCCCAACGCCATGTCCACCGCCATGGCGTTTTTGAAGGCCGCCAGGGTGGCGATCTGCCGGGGGGTGAGATCCTGTTTCACCATGTCCATGAGCTTGAGGCCGGCCTTTTTCGCCAGCCGGTAACGGGCGGCGGAAACCGCCGGTATGGTGCCGTTTCCCGGCAGGGCCAGCCCAATGGCTTCGGAGAGGCAATTCATGGAGTTGGCCGTAAACATGCCGGCGCAGGAGCCGCAGCCCGGGCAGGCGGACTCCGCCAGTTCGGCCAGGTCCGCTTCCTGCATGCGTCCCGCCTTCACGGCCCCCACCCCCTCAAAGACACTGATCAAATCCACCTCCCGGCCCTGGAACCGGCCCGCCAGCATGGGGCCGCCGCTCACCAGGATGGCGGGAATGTTCAGGCGCAAGGCCGCCATCAGCATGCCGGGCACGATCTTGTCGCAATTGGCCACCAGCACCAAGCCGTCGAAGGGATGGGCCATGGCCATGATTTCGATGGAGTCGGCGATGAGCTCCCGGGAGGCCAGCGAGTATTTCATGCCTTCATGATGCATGGCCAGCCCGTCGCAGACGCCGATGACTCCGAATTGGATGGGGGTGCCCCCGGCCATCCGCACCCCGGCCGCCACCGCCTGGGTGATTTTGTCCAGGTGGATGTGACCCGGGATGATTTCATTGAAGGAGTTGGCAATGCCGATCAGGGGGCGGTCGATCTCCTCATCCGTCAGTCCCATGGCCTTCAGGAGGGAGCGATGCGGATACTTCTCCAATCCCGCTTTCATCAGTTTGCTGCGCACGCTTGGACTCCTTTTTCTCGCTTCTCCGGCCGCGACGCCGGCTGCGGGAACTCTTGGGGGGTTTTTCGGGTTTTTCCGCCGGAGCCGGGGCTTTCTCCTCAAGCTCCAGCTTTTCCCCCTTGGGTTCGGGCCGCTCCCTTTTGGCGGCTGCCTCACCTGCTTCCTTCCGCAGGTATTCCACCTGAATATTTTCAAACGAGACGCCATGCTGCGCGTTCACAATGATGCGCAGTTGGTTTTCCTCTTCCAGTTGCAACAGCTCCCGACGTTTGGCGTTGAGCAGAAAGTTGGCCACCTCCTCCGGCACCGTGAGGCGCACCTCCTGCAGGGGATTGGCGGCGATTTCCCGGCTCAGTTGCCGGAGCAGGCTGACGCCCAGGGAGGGCACCGAGCGGATGCGGCCTTTCCCCTGGCAGGCGGAACAGGTGACATACGTCGAGGATTCCGCCGCGGGCTTGATGCGCTGCCGGGACAGTTCCAGGAGGCCGAACTTGGAGAGATGGCCCACCGTCACCCGGGCCTTATCGGCCTTCAGGGCGGCCCGCAGGGCCCGCTCCACCTCCTTGGCGTGCTTCTTGTCCTTCATGTCAATAAAGTCGATGACTATGAGCCCGCCCAGATCCCGGAGCCGGAGCTGGCGGGCGATTTCCTCGGCGGCCTCCAGATTGGTCTTAAAGACGGTTTCCTCCAGTTCCTTTTGGCCGATACAGCGGCCTGAGTTCACGTCAATGGCCACCAGCGCTTCGGTTTGGTCGATGACGATGGAGCCGCCGGACTTCAAGGGCACCCGGTTGAGGTACAGGCGCTCAATCTGATCCTCCACCTGATACCGCACAAACAGGGGTTTTTTGTCCTGGTAGAGCTTGAGCACCGATACCTGCTGCGGCGCGATGAGCTTGAGGAAGTCTTTCAGCTGCTGATAAACTTCCTTGTCGTCCACCAGGATGGTTTTGACATCCGTGGAAAAATAATCCCGGACCGTGCGGGTGATGAGGTCCAGGTCTTTGTGAAGGAGGACCGGCGCCGGTTTTTGTGCCTCTTTGTTGATGTCGGCCCACAGTTTCAGGAGGTAGGTTAAATCCTTGGCCAGATTGCGTTTGCCGCCTTCGGTACCCACCGTGCGCACGATCAGGCCCATCTCCGGCGGCAGGCCCAACTGCTGGGCCAGCTCCTTCAGCCGCTGCCGGTCTTCCTCGTTTTCGATCTTCCGGGAGATGCCCAGATGGCTCTGCTTGGTGAGCAACACCAAGTAGCGGCCGGGCAATGAGACATAGGTGGTAAGGTAGGCCCCTTTGGTGGCGCTCTCCTCTTTCACCACCTGCACGATGAGCTCCTGCCCTTTTTTCAGCGCCTGCTGGATGCGGATTTTACTGCGCTCCGGCACCTTTTGCTGGAAGCAGTCCGGATGCACCTCCGAGAGGGGCAAAAAGCCGTGCCGCACCCCCCCGTAGTTGACGAAGGCCGCTTGCAGGCTGGGCTCAATGTTGACCACCACCCCTTTGTAAATATTCCCCTTGGTGGCTTCCTTTAAGGAAGCCTCAATGGCGAATTCCGCCAGGACGCCTTCCTCCAGAATGGCCACCCGGAACTCTTCCGGGTCGGCGGCGTTGATGAGCATTTTGCGGGTCGGGCTCATCGTAACCCCGGACGCCCAAGGGCACGAGCACGATTCGCCGCCCTAGGTTCTCTGGTCTGCGGCCTGGCCGGTGCGGCAGGTCTGTGGTTGAGCAGGGAAAGCAAGGATGCTGAAAGGAACGGGAGGATTCGCTGGGGGTGAGCCTCAGAGGTTCCCAGGGTGTCTGTCGGCATAGCCCCTCGGAAAAAATACATTATTTTTCATAAGTTAACATGATATGTTTACCATTTTCACCGTGTTCTGTCAAGCCTCTTTGCGATTTTGCCGGCGAATTCCCCCGCCGAAAGGCCGTCCTTGGCTGCCGAGCACCGGACCGAGGTGTCAAAGGGCGGGGCGCAAGTAGGCAGGGATGAGGCCACAGGGATCTACGGCCTGCCCTCGGGACCAGAGCTCCCCGGCCAGGCGGCCCAAGGTGGCGGCCCTTGGATAGCGCATCTCCGGCGGTGCCAGCAGGATGCCGGGCGGCAGGAGGGGGAGCAGATAATCCTGATAGGCGCTGAGGCCGGGACCGGTGAGGAGCAGAGGTGGGGAAAGGCGCTGGTGGACTTGGCCCACCGGCAGCCGTTCCGGCTCCCCCAGGGGCGTGGGTATGGTCCCGGGGCAGCGGAAGAGCCTGAGGTACGCTTCCCGGCGTTTGGCATCCATCAGGACCGCCACCGGTTCGGCGCGATAGGGAAACTGGGCTGCCAGGACCTCCAGGGTGGAGACCGCCACCACCTTCAGGTCCAGGGCCAAGGCCAGCCCCTGGACGGTGGCCAGTCCGATGCGCAGGCCGGTGAAGTTGCCCGGCCCCTGGCTCACCGCCAAGGCCGTGAGATCCCGGAGGGTTTTCCCGGCTTTGGTCAAGAGCTCGTGGGCGGCGGGCAGCAGGTGTTGCAGGTAGGTCCCCGGGGTGAGCAGGGTTACCTCTCCCACCACGTGCCCCTGGTTGAGGAGGGCCAGATTCCCCTGTTCCGTGGCGGTGTCCAGAGCCAAAAGCAGCATGGTGGGCGGTGCGGCGAACGAATAGGCCCCCGATTTCCCCTGACGGCAGTTACTGACCGCCGGCGAAGAGGCGTTGCAGGTCCTGATAGAACACCAGCACCATCAGGGCCAGGATCAACATCAAACCCATGGCTTGCGCCAATTCCCGGTGTTTCATGGGCAAAGGTTTGCCTCGCACCGCTTCCCAGAGAATGAACACCATATGACCCCCGTCCAGAATGGGAATGGGGAGCAGGTTCAGGAGCGTCAGGTTGACGCTCAAGAGGGCCATGAAGTGCACCAGGGAGTTGAGGCCTTGCTCCGCCTGTTTGCCGGCCACCTGGGCGATGAGGATGGGACCGCCCAGGGTGGTGACGGGAATCTCCCGGGTCAGGAGCTTCCACAAGCTTAACACGGTCACTTCCACGAGGCGGGCGGTGTAGGAGAGGCCGGTCCCGAAGGCCACCAGCGGATTCACCCGCTCCACGTCGTAATGCTCTCCGGCGGCCACCCCGATGAGCACCGCGGAGACCCGCTGCCCGAAAATGTTGGTGGTCTCCATCCGCTTGGGGGTAATGGTCAAGGAAAACTGCTCCTCGCCCCGCTTGATGGTCAGCTTCAGTGGCTGCTCGGCGGATTTCCGCACCGCCGTCACCAATTCCTCCCAGCGGCTGATGGCAGCGCCGTCCACGGCCAGCACCAGGTCATCCTTTTTCAGACCTGCGTGGGCGGCCGGCGAGTCGGCCATCACCTCGCCCACCCGGGGAATCATGTAGGGGATGCCGCTCACGGCAAAGATCAAGGCCAACGCCACCACCGCAAACAGGAGATTGAAGCCCGGCCCGGCCAGCACAATGAGGGCCCGATGCCACAGGGGGTGGTGGGAAAAGGAACGATGTTCCTCCCCTGGGGGGATTTCTTCATCCGGGTTTTCCCCCAGCAGCTTGACATAGCCTCCCAAGGGAATGACCGACAGGCGATACTCGGTTTCCCCCCACTGCTTGCTCACCAGCTTCGGGGGAAACCCCAAGGAAAAGGCCTGCACCTTGACTCTCAGAAGCTTGGCCAAAAGAAAATGCCCCAGCTCATGGACGAAGATGAGCAGACCCAACACCACAATGGTGGCGATAACCGTAGTCATGAAGAAGGATTCTCCCCACACGCAAGCAGATTGGCCGGCCCGCCGGGTTTCGAGGAGGCCGGGGTTGCAAATCTTTCCGGCGCCGCTGCCACCCGGATCGGGAAACCGTCAACCTCGGGGCCAGCCGGGCTTTTTTAGCTCGGCCCGGCAAAGTCTTCCGCCCTTCCGGCCCGCTGAAGCCGACGGCGCCTCAACCTGGGGGGTGTTCTGACAACAGGTGCTGCGCCCGTTCCCGGGCCCAGGCGTTCACCGCCAGGATCTGCTCGACGCTGGTGAGCGGCTCCGGCCGGTGAGCCGCCATGGTGGCCGCCACCACCTGGGGGATGCCCGAAAAAGCCAGGCGCCCCGCCAAAAAACCGGCCACCGCCACCTCGTTGGCGGCGTTCAGCACCGCCGGCATGGTGCCGCCCGTTTCCGCGGCCTCATACCCCAGGCGTAAGGCGGGGAAGCGATCCAGGTCAGGGAGCTCAAAGGTGAGCTGGCCCACCCGGGACAGGTCCAAGGGCTCGCCGGTCAACGGTAAGCGCCGGGGGTAGGTCAGGGCATAGGCAATGGGCAGGCGCATGTCCGGCCACCCCAGTTGGGCCAAAACCGAACCATCCACAAATTCCACCAGCGAGTGGATAATGCTTTGGGGGTGGATAAAAACCCGGACCTGGGAGACCGGCAGCCCGAACAACACGCTGGCTTCAATGACCTCCAGGGCCTTATTCATCAGGGTGGCGCTGTCGATGGTGATCTTGGCCCCCATGGACCAGTTGGGGTGCTTAAGGGCCTGGGCAGGAGTGGCGGCTTCCAGGTCGGCCTTGGACCAGGTGCGGAAAGGCCCCCCTGAGGCCGTCAGCCACAGGGCCCGCACCTCTTCCCGTCGTTGGCCCTGGAGGGCCTGGAAAATGGCGCTGTGCTCGCTGTCCACCGGAATGAGGGCCACCCCCCGGGCTTGCACCGCCTGCATCACCAGGTCCCCGGCGGCCACCAGGGTCTCCTTGTTGGCCAGCGCTACGTCCTTGCCGGCCTGGATGGCGGCGTACGTGGGAGCCAGGCCCACTGCCCCCACCATGGCGGAAAGCACCAAATCCGCCTCCGGAAGGGTGGCCACCGCCGTCGCCCCCGCCGGGCCCACCATGATGTCCGGGAGTCGCCAGCCGTTCAGCCGGGTTTTCAGCTCCGTGGCCGCCTCCGGCGTCTCCACCGACACCAGCCGCGGTTGGAAGCGGCGCACCTGTTCCGCCAGTAAAGCGGCGTTGCGCCCGGCTGCCAGCCCCACCACGGCAAATTCCTCGCCGTGCTCCGCAGCCACCGCCAGGGCATTCACCCCGATGGAGCCCGTGGACCCCAGGATGGCCAAGCGCTTCATGTCTTCGCCCGGTTTTCCATAAAGGTAGCCCCATTTTATCCGATTCCCCGCCATGGTGCAAAGGAATGTGGGAGAGGGCCTGCCGAGCGGCCCGGCTGCCCCCATCTTCCTTTTCCCGGTTGCTTTGGATACAATGCCCACAAAAAGAGGGGATACCATGACGCAGCGGCAGGCGGCCCTGAAGGGCAAGATCACCCCGGTCATGAGACAGGCGGCGCTCGCCGAAGGTCTGGAGCCAGAGGTTATCAGCGCCGGCCTTCAAAAGGGCTTCCTGGTGGTTCCTGCAAATCCCCGGCACGAAGGGCTCAAGGCCATTGCCATCGGCCGGGGGGTGCGGGTCAAGATTAACGCCAATATCGGGACCTCTCCCCACGACATCAGTCTGGAGAAAGAGCTGGCCAAGCAGGCCGCGGCCCTGGAGTATGGTGCCGACACCGTGATGGACCTGTCCACCGGGGGGCCGTTGGACCTTATCCGCACCACGCTCCTGGCGGACTGCCCGGCCCCCTTCGGCACCGTGCCCATCTACCAGATCATGGTGGAAGCCAAGAACCTGGAGGAAGTGAAGGACTATTGGTTTTTGGATATGGTGGCCCACCACGCCGAGCAGGGGGTGGATTTCGTTACCGTGCACTGTGGCGTCACCCGGGCGGCTTTGCCATATCTCAAAAACCGGGTCACCGGGGTGGTCTCCCGGGGGGGCGCCTTCACCGTGGCCTGGATGCGCCGGCATGGCAAGGAAAATCCCCTCTTTGCCCAGTTTGACCGGTTGTTGGAGATTGCCCGCCGGCACGACGTCACGCTCTCTTTGGGGGACGGCCTTAGGCCCGGCTGCCTGGCCGACGCCACCGACCGGGCCCAGCTCCATGAGCTCAAGACCCTGGGGTCCCTGGTGAAACGGGCCTGGGAGGCGGGGGTTCAGGTCATGGTGGAGGGGCCGGGGCACCTGCCCCTGAACGCCATCGCCAAAAACGTCCGCCTCCAGCAGAAGTATTGCGGCGGCGCCCCCTTCTATGTCCTGGGGCCCCTGGTCACCGACGTGGCGGCGGGCTACGACCACATCGCCGGGGCCATCGGCGGGGCCTATGCCGCCTGGCTGGGAGCCTCCTTTCTATGTTACGTCACCCCCGCCGAGCATCTGAGGCTCCCGGAGGTGGAGGATGTGGTGGAGGGGGTGGTGGCCAGCAAAATCGCCGCCCATGCCGCCGATGTGGCCTTGGGACTGCCCGGCGCCGCGGACTGGGACCTGAAAATGTCTCAGGCCCGCCGGTCCCTGGACTGGCGGCGGCAAATCGAGCTCAGCGTCAACCCCACCAAGGCCCGTCTCTACCGGGAGCTCTCCAAGGCCAAGGAAGACCAGTGCACCATGTGCGGGCGTTTCTGCGCCATGAAGGTCTTCGACGACAAGTTTGAGTGACCGGATGCAGGCAGGACTTGCCCCGGTCTCTCGCGGCAACACAGGACTTGTCCCGCCGGCCGGGAAAAGGCCGGCTAATTGCCGCCACCAGAGAAAAAAGGCCGCCCCAGGTTTCTCACCGCACCCCCCTGCCCCAGGTTTCCTATGATTTGTCCTAAATTCTGCACAAATCTCTCCCCCTCTGATGTTGTATGCACCGGAGATAAAAAATTTTATTTTTCCTTTAAATGCCTTATGCTGGACAACTAGCAGTTACCGAACGTTCTTTTGGGGGGGAAAGATGCTTTGGCCGCGGCTGCTAGTGTGGACGGTTTTGGGTGGGGGAGTCCTGGCCTCCGGTGCATTCGCACAAGTTTCAACGCCTTCGGGTCAGCCACCCGGGTCTCCTCCTAAAGGCGCTCAGCAGACGGTTACCCCGGCGGGTCAGCCCCAGTCAAAGGCTGGCCTCCGGCCGGCACCCCAGGTTCCAAGCGCCTCCCCGGCCTCCCCTGGGGCCCTCCAGCCCCGGCCCCAACGGAGGTGAGGAAAGCCTCCCAACCGGACCGAGTCCGAGTCAGAGGCAGCCACGATCAGCGGCTCGGTCCGGCGGGCGCCAGGACAGCCCCCAGCGGGAACGTGGTCCCGCCCACCACATACCGCTCTGCGAAACCCACCCTTTCCCAGAAAACGCCCTCCTCTGCCCCGCCCGGGATGGCACCGGGTAAACCCTTGTCCACCGGGCCGGCCGCGGCCGGAGCGGCCCAGGGAAAACCCCCCGGTCCTGGACAACGCCCGGTTTCTGCCAGCAAAGCAGCTCCGCCCTCCCCCAAACCCGCCACCCCCTCCAGCGGCCTGTCTCCGGCGGCCGCCGGCGTCCCGAAAACCGGTCCCAGGGGGAGGGGTTCCTCCTTGCCTCCCAGAGGCCAGGAGCCTTCTAAATCCCCGGTTCCCACCCCCGGGCCCAAGTCCCCTGCCCCCCAGGCGTCAATATCCACGTCCGGCGGGGGCAAGACGCAGTCCGCAGGACCCAGGCCCACGGGCTATTTGAACGTCTACGATCAGCATGGAAACAAGGTGGGACAAAAACCTTATTGGGGAACCGGCAGCAAAACCGACCCTTACCGGGATTACCCCGACGCCCAACAGCCCCTGCCTCCCGGTTTCACCGGCAGCGGCACCGTGAAGGACCCCTACCGCAATTGGGGGGGAACCGGGAAACCCCCGGCCGACCATGAAGCCCATCACGTGCCGCCGGCCGGCGCTGTTGGGCCCAAATCCACCGGGAGGACGGGGAGTCCGCCTGGCGGAGGGGAAGATCATCCGCATCCTCCGGCAACTTCCGGCAGGGGGCGGGGGCTGGGAAGTTCTCCCGGCATTTCGGCGGGCGGCGGTGAGGATCATCCCCATCCGCCCCTTCGGCCGCCGGGCTCGACTCCCCTGCCTCCCACCGGCTATGGGGCACCTCCAGTGGCGGGCGCTACCCAAGGCCCAGCCGGGCCTGCCCCTGGCAGCGTGAGGCCCGACCCCGTGATTCAACGGAACCTGGAGAACGCCCGCCAGAACCCTCCCAGGGACCTGGAAGCGCTGCGTAAAAGGATGTGGCGGGACTTTCATGACCTGAACCGCCGCATTAAAGATCTGCAAGACCAGAAGGCGGAGCGGGAGGCAGGCCGGGCCATCAAGAATAGTGAGCTAAAATATCTTGAAAAAAAACTGGAAAACTTGGAAGTCAAGGATCCCGATCGGGTAGGGCCATTTCCCCGCTATGCCGACCGGGAGCGCGTGATAGAGCGCACCAAAGAGGAAATCAGTCGGCTGAAAAGGGAGATCCAGGAGCTGGACGAAAGCATCCGGCGGACCAGCAACGATATCTTCACCCTGGCGAAGCAGCAAAGAGAGCTGGGAAGATACTTGGGGCCCATGGAAGGCTTGGCACATTAAGCCGGTTTCGCCAGTTTGGTGCGGATGACGGCGGCCATTTCCGGCGACACCGAGGTGAAGCGGATAAGGGCTTCGGCCGGGGACCCTTCCTTCAGGTGCACCGTCATCACCTTGCCGTAGATGCGGCCTGGCCTTTCCTCGCCTGCTTCGTTGAGAAAGCGCAAACGCACGTCCTCCCATTGGCTGAGCTCGCCGCCATAACGCACCAGGGCCGCGGTGTCGCAGAGCTTCAGGATGGCGGCCCCGGCGAGCTCGCCCACCACCACCTTGTCCTGGATGCGGTACACTTTTACGGGCAGCGGCGCGGCCAGCGGCAGGGGCGACTCCAGGCGGGGCTTGAGGTGGATTTCCACCGCCCCCTTCATGCCCACCACCTCGTAGAGGGTGGCCGTGCCGGGCACCCCCTTCATCTGCACCTCAATGATTTCGCCCAGCTCCACCTGGTTTTTCACCCGGTTCAGGGTGGCGGTGGAGATGAGCACTTGGCCGCCGGTGGCAAAGGCTTCCATGCGGCTGGTGAAGTTCACCGGCGAGCCCACCACGCTGTACTTGGTGCGCTTTTCGCTGCCGATGTTGCCCACCACCACGGTGCCGGTGGACACGGCCACGCCCATCTCCAGGTGGGGGAAGCCTTCCCGGGCGTTTTCGGCGTTGATCTCCTCCATGGCCGCCTGCATGGCCAGGGCGCAGGCCACCGCCCGGGCGGGGTGATCCTCCATGGGCTCCGGGGCGCCGAAGAAGGCCAGAATCCCGTCCCCCATGATCTCGTCGATGATGGCCTGGTGATCGGTGAGGATCTCAATCATTCTGGCCAGATAACGGTTCAAAAAAATGATGACCTGTTCCGGGGTCATCTCCGAGGTGATGGCGGTGAACCCCCTAAGGTCGCTCATGAGCAGGGAAACCTCCCGGGTTTCGCCGCCCAGCTCCAGGGCGCTTTCCGATTCCAGGAGCCTCTTCACCACCTCCTGGGTGACATAGCGGCCGAAGGTGTCCCGGATAAAGTCTCGCTTGGCGATGAAGTCGGTGAGGCGGCTCCCCAGGTCGTTGAAGGCCTGGGCCAGCTCCTTCACCTCCCGGGCGCCCTGGGCCGGCACCGCCACCGCAAAATTTCCTTCCCCCACCGCTTGGACCCCGTCCCGCAATCTCCTGAGGGAACGGCTGATGGAAGTGGCAAAATAGAATCCAAACCCGCTGCTCACCAGGCACAGGGTCAATCCCACCACCAAGCCCGCCCAACGCACGTGCCGTTCCATGCGCTCGGAAAAATTCTCGATTTCCTCCCGGGCGCGGCTGGTCACCGTCCGGCTGGCTTGGACGATCCTGGCTTGGGTGGGGAGAAAATATTGATCAATATTCACCACCGCCGCCACAATGAAGGGGGTTTGGGGAACCTGTCGCAAGGCCATGAATTTTTGCCGGGTGGTGCCGTTGCGGTCCAGAAACGTGTAATATCCCTGCACCTTGGGGGTGGTGAAGGCCTGGGTTACCAGCCGCCACATGTCTGGAAACTCTTCTTTCCAATGCGCGAAGTTTTTGCCTTCCACTTCCCGATTGGGGTGTAGCACCGCCTCCCCCTGATTGTCCAGGAGGTCGAAATATCCTGCCGATCCGCCCAAGGTGAGGATGTCCTGGGTGGCAATGCGCCTCAAAAGCTCATTTTTCCGTAATTGGGCATAGCTGTAACGATTCTTGCCAGCCAGGAAATACGCCAGCTCTTTGGCCACGGTGTCGGCCTTGTCAGCCACCGCCTGTTCTCCCAAGGCGGTCAAAACCTCCCGGGCCAGCGCCACATTGGCCGCTTCGATTTCCTGTACTCCCCGGGTGGCGAAGGCAATATTGCGGTCCTCCAGCCGGTCCAGAATCACTTGGGCCAAGGTCAAAAAGCCGGCGGTGATGAGGATAATAATGCTCAGATAGGAGATAACAAGTTCCGTGCGGATGCTCATGTGGCCCTCCCAAGGCTTCGAATCCTGGGTTTCTCTGCACTATACCATGGGCCGGGGAGGAAAGGAGGAGGCGCAAGAGGGCTATTGGGCCCCAAAAATCAAAGGCCGGCAGCCCAAAAAGGTGCTCCGGCCGGAAAGTTGAAAAAACCTTTGGCAGTGGGTGGATTAGGAGACGATTTCCCAGTTGAGGGCAAAAGTATTGTCATAAAGCGTATATTCATACCCCATTAATTTGCCGACTCCGGGAGCCACCCCTTCTTGAACTTTCCAATAAAGGAGGTAAATGGCGGGAACCATACGGGGCTCGCCGGTTTTGGGATCTGGGTCGATGTTGCGCCAAATCTCTTTTTTCTCCATAACCCGCCAGAGGGTGCCGTATTTTTTGCTCCGCACCGTTTGCCCGACGCTGGGCAAGCCCTTTTCCCGAATGATCTTTTCATAATCTTCCATGGCTACCTCCTCGAAAATGAGAACCATCAGGGCTGGTCATAAAGTAAGGTGACGAACAGCAGCCTGCAAGGGCGGGGAGGCGTTTTTTCCCTTTTTAGGACGGGATTCTGTTCTTCCAAGGCCAGCCCCGGTGGCGTGATGGCCGGGTTCCTGGAAGTTCCCCTGCCCATCACTGAGAATTTTTATCGCAGCGGGCGGAAGGGGGCCTAACCTTCGAGGCTTCCGGGGTGGACTGGGGGCGAGGCCAACTCCTCGCAAAGGTCTTGACAGCAGGCTGCCAGAATTTATACTGTAAATGGTTCTGGGGGATCGTCCAACGGCAGGACTGCAGACTCTGGATCTGCCTATCTAGGTTCGAATCCTAGTCCCCCAGCCATTTTTGTTCCCCGGTAGCTCAGCAGGTAGAGCGGGTGGCTGTTAACCACTTGGTCGGCGGTTCGAGTCCGTCCCGGGGAGCCACGAAAACACGGGGGGTTGGCTCTTTCAGCCATCCCCTCTTTTTATTGAGGGATAATCTCCGTCAGGAATTTTAGGGGGAACCTGCTGATCAAGGCGGGGTTACAAACAAAGGTCAGGCGATAGCCTTCTATGCGTCATAATTATGAGAGGCCGCCGAAGCGCCTCAGGGCCCTCGCCGGCGGTCAGGCGTCAGTCAGGGCGGGGACCTGAGCTACCCTTCCTTAACTCTTCTTCCATAAACCTGGTTGAAGCCAACCCCATGCCCGCACCCCGGCATTCATCCCCGGAGAAGCAGTTCGTCTGGGAATTTTGCAGTGAAAACAAGGTACTATTGGATACAACGATAGCTGCCCAAGAAGCTTTAATTCATGGATATACCCATTGGCGGGGAGGGATCAATAATATTCAACGGGCAGGGTTAGCGGAAAATCTTACCGCTGGCAGAGATCTGTTCCTCTTATTGGGGGATTACTTTGCGCACAAATGGGCGCATCAGGGGTTCCGAAAGCAATCCCTCGCCGCAGGCAGGAAACCAGAAATTTATCATCAACCTGCTCTTGAAAGGCATGCGTCGGCCTCTTCAAGAGCCCTGCAGAAAAAGATTGATTCAAAATCTTTTTCTTCTTATAATGAGGGAAATTTCACAAAAGGAGGTGATTCCGGGTGTCTCAGTTGACCGTGCCCATCATCAGAAGAACCTGAGCCCAGGGGTCCGTGAGGCCTTGGCAAGGCGCTCACTACCCTTCCAGGCTGGAAGGGGCAGGAACGGATCACCCGGGATCGGCCCAGGTTTAAGGAGTTTTTTCCGCATCTAACCGCCTTCCTTTCTCGGGTTTCCTCCCTCCCCTTTCCGTTTTCCAGCCTGACCATCTGGGTATCACTTCTCAGCCTGTTGGCCTGAGCACCTGCTTGCCCCCGGGGCGGGTCTTTCGCCATTTTCAGACCTGCATGGTCTGGTTTGCGCGATGGGGGACCGGGCCACCGGGGCAGCACCTACCTGGGCCCGGATGCCTCGCTTCTGCGGTTGGTCCAGTGGTGTGAGAGAAAGGGGAAACGATGAGTGAAGGATATCAGCCCAAAGTCTTGGGCATCTGCTGCCGTTGGTGTTCCTATGCCGGCGCCGACCTGGCCGGCGCCATGCGCCTGCAATATCCCCCCGCGGTCAAGATCATGATGGTGCCCTGTACCGGCCGGGTGGATATCCTGCATCTCCTCAAGGCCTTTGAAGCGGGCTGGGACACGGTCTTCGTCTCGGGCTGCCACGAAGGGGACTGCCACTATCTGGCGGGCAACATCCAGGCCCGCAAACGGGTGGCCAAGATGAAACAGGTGCTGGCCGAGATCGGCCTGGAGCCGGAACGCCTGGAGATGTTCCACGTGAGTTCGGCGGAAGGCCCCCAGTTCGCCCGGGTGGCCACGGAGATGACGGAGCGGGCCCTGAAACTGGGCCCCAACCCGGTGAAACGGGCCGCAAGGCTGGCCTGGGAGGCGGCCCGGCAACAGGCCGGTTCCACCGCGGCCTGAGGCTCATACCCGAAACCATTCTGTTCCCGAAGGAGTCATCCAGCATGCCGACCCCGTATGACGACATGTGGGAAAAGTTGAACCTGGACCTGACGGCCCACGAGGGCCTGCTCCAGGTGTTGGGGAAGTTTTACGGAGATATTTACCTGAGCCAGAAGGGCCGCCTCAAGGGCACGGAATACCTGGACTTCGTGCTCTCGGAGGTGCACGGCCTGCGCATCAAGGAATTGCAGGAGGCCAAGGCCCAGGGCAGAAAAGTCGTGGGCACCTTCTGCGTCTTTGTGCCGGAGGAGCTGGTCCTGGCTGCGGACGCGGTGTGCGTGGGGCTGTGCGCCGGCGCGGAGGTGGGCATGGACGCGGCCGAAAAAATCCTGCCCCGGAACACCTGCGCCCTCATCAAGTCCTTCGTGGGCTTCAAGCTGTCCCGGCTGTGCCCCTTCATCGAGTCCTGCGACCTGGTGGTGGGGGAGACCACCTGCGACGGCAAGAAGAAGGCCTACGAAATCTTTGCGGACTACGCGCCGGTGTATGTCATGGAAATCCCCCAGATGAAGCAGGCCTGCGACCGGGATCTGTGGCAGGCGGAGCTGGGGCGGTTCAAGGCCAAGATCGAAGAGCTCACCGGCAAGACCATCACCGCGGCCAAGCTCAAGGAAGCCGTCCGCCTGGTGAACTCAAGGCGGCAGGTGCTGCAGCGCCTCAACCGGCTGCGGGCCGCCATTCCCACCCCCATTTCGGGCCGGGACGTGCTCCTGGTCAACCAGATCAGCTTCTATGACGACCCGGTGCGCTTCACTGCCAAGATCGGGGAACTGTGCGACGAGCTGGAGGCCAAAGTCAAGGCCCGCCAGGGAATCGTCCCGGAAGGCACGCCGCGCCTCATGCTCTCCGGCTGCCCCATGGCGGTGCCCAATTGGAAGCTGCCTTACCTCATCGAATCCTCCGGCGCGGTCATCGTGGGGGAAGAATCCTGCATCGGCACCCGCAACACCCGGGACCTGGTGGATGAGACCCCGGACACCCTGGAGGGCCTGCTGGACGCCCTGGTGGACCGCTACTTCCGGATCGACTGCGCCTGCTTCACTCCCAACGTGGAGCGCCTGGACCACATCGTGGAGATGGCCAAAGACCTGAAGGTGGACGGGGTGGTGCATTACGGCCTCTCCTTTTGCACGCCTTACGCCATGGAGAGCTTTAAGGTGGCCAAGGCCTTGGAGGCGGCCAACATCCCCATGCTGGCCATCGAGACGGATTACAGCATGGAGGACGTGGAGCAGCTCAAGACCCGGGTGGAGGCCTTCCTGGAGATGCTGCCCTGAAGGGAGGATGGTCATGGGGGAAGGGAAGGCCGCCATTATTCCTTTGCATCTGCATCCCGAGTTTCAGGACCGCCATCGCCTCAACGAGCTGAAGCAGGCGCTGCTGGCGGAGACCCTGGCCTTTGCCCAGGTGGCCCTGGACAACGCCGACTCCCCCCGGGCGGCCAAAATTCTGACCCGGGCCTGCCAGTTGATGACCGAGGCCCGGGACCGGCTGGTGCTGGAATTGGTGTAAGGCCGGGCCGGAGGGAAGGATGAAAAACCGCCGCCTGACCGCCGGCCTGGACATCGGCTCCCGCTCCATTGAGCTGGCGCTCCTGGAGGGGGACCGGCTGGTGGACTGGGCCAAGGTGCCCACCACCTTCGACCCCCTGGCCCAATGCCGGCTCCTGCTGAAAGATGTGTCGGCCGACCGGCTGGTGGCCACGGGCTACGGCCGCAAGCTGGCCCTGGAACATCTCAAGGAGCGGCGGATAACGGCCATCACGGAAATCCAGGCCTACGCCCTGGGGGCCCGGCACCTGGCCCCGGAAACCCGGACCGTGCTGGACATCGGCGGCCAGGACACCAAGGTCATCGCCCTGACGCCGGACGGCAAGGTGGCCAAATTCGAGATGAACGACCGCTGCGCCGCGGGAACCGGCAAGTTCCTGGAGTTCATGGCCCTGGCCCTGCACCTGCCCATCGAAGAGTTCGGCAGCTTCGCCCTGACCGCCAAGCGGCGCATCCAGATCAGCAGCATGTGCACGGTGTTCGCGGAGAGCGAGGCCACCAGCCTCATGGCCCGGGGCGAGGCGCCGGCCAACATCGCCCTGGGGCTGCACCTGGCCATCGTGCAGCGCACCCTGGCCATGCTGCGGCGGGTGGGGGAGCAGCCGCCCCTCCTGTTTGCCGGGGGTGTGGCCCACAACGTCTGCGTCCGGGCTCTGTTGGAGGAGAGCCTGGGCCAGGACATCATCGTGCCCCCCAACCCGGACCTGGTGGGGGCCCTGGGCGCGGCGCTTTCCGCCCGCGAACACCCGAAACGATCCTCCACAGCCTGAAAGGAGACGAGAAATGCCAGCACTGGATCTCAGCAATCTGACGGCCCGTCGGAAGCAGAGCATCTTTGCCGATATTGTGGATGAATCCCACCTGCAAACCTGCTTCACCTGCGGCACCTGCTCCGGCGGCTGCCCCTTGACCGGCATGGAGAGCACCAAAGACGAGGGCCTGGATGCCCGGAAGGCCATCCGCCTGGCCGCCTTCGGCCTGGACCAGGAGCTCATCGACTCCCGCTTCGTATGGATCTGCACCGGCTGCCAGCGCTGCGAACTGGGCTGCCCCATGGGGGTGAAGCTGGTGAAGGTCTGGATGGCCGCCAAAGCCGCCCGGCCCCGGGAACAGGTGCCCGGGGTGCTCCACAAGGGCGTGGAGATGGTTCTGAAAACCGGCAACAACATGGGCGTCCCCGAAGAGGACTACCTCACCCTGCTGGAGGAGCTGGGGGAGGAGCTGGCCGAGGAGTGCTGCCCGGGCTTTGTGGTGCCGGTGGAGAAGGTGGGGGCGGACTACCTCCACTTCCACAACTCCAAGGAGGTTTACGCCGAGCCCGACGACATGAAGTGGTGGTGGAAGATCTTCTATGCCGCCAAGGCGGACTGGACCACCTCCGCCAAGAACTGGGAGTCGGTGGACTGGGGCATTTTTACCGCCAATATGGAGGCCAGCAAGGAAATCTGCCGGCGCAAGGTGGAAAACATGAAGCGCCTTCAGGCCAGGACCTTGATCCTGCCGGACTGCGGCGGCGCCTCCTACGGCACCCGCCTGAACATTGAAAAGTATTTCAAGCATGAGTTCGGCCCCGGCACCGGCCACAACTACGTCTATTTCTTCGACGTGCTCCTGGACTGGCTGGAGAGCGGCCGCATCAAGGTGGACAAGCGCGTCCACGCCGGCCGCATCGTCACCTGGCACGACTCCTGTAAACACATGCGCTCGGTGTACCTGACCTTCGGGGACGACTCCAACCTGGAAAAACCCCGGAAAATCCTGTCCTACCTCATCGACATGGACAACTACCGGGAGATGCCCCACAACCGGCTGGAGAGTTTCTGCTGCGGGGCCGGCTCCGGCAACTGGCCGGGGCCCTTTGAGGCCGAAAAGACCGAGCACGGCGGCTTCAAGGCCCGGGACATCCAGGCCACCGGTGCCGATCTGGTGGTGGCCGGCTGCTCCAACTGCCGGGACCAGATCATGAAAAACCTGAAACCCAAATACAACCTCAACATCGAAGTGAAATACCTGTGGGAGATGGTGGCCGACGCCTTGATTTTGGAGGAATGAAGAATTGCAAGGGAAAGTTTCATGAAGAACCCCCTCCTGGCCTGCTGCAATTTCCTCCCCGAGGGGGAGCAGTTGCGGCAATTCGCCCTGGATCTGGGGTTTGCCGGCCTTGACTGGACCTTCACTCTGGACAACCTGCCGGCGGGGCCGGCGGCTGAGGCCGAAGTGGCCCGGACCATCGCCCGCCTCCAGCCCCTGGAAGTGCGCTATCACCTGGCCCTGGCCGGTCTGGACCTGGGGGATGAAAATCAGGAGGAGGCCCAGCGGGCTCTGAGGGTCTTTCGGGAGGCCTGCCGCCTCATTTCCAAGTTGGGGGGACGGGTGGTCACGATTCATGTGGGCGGCCTGGGCCGGGAGTCCAGCACGGATTTGAGCTGGCCCCTGGCCCTGGCGGCGCTCCGGGATCTGGTGCACTTCGCCAACCGCCTGCGGCTGCGCCTCTGCGTGGAAAACCTGGCCTGGGGGTGGTCCAGCCGGCCCCGGCTCTATGAAAAGCTCCTGCGCCTCTCCGGCGCCTGGGCCACCCTGGACATAGGGCACGCCCAGGTCTGCCAGGCGGTGCAGAGCGGGGGCTGGCGGGTGCAGGATTTCGTCTCCCCCCAGCCGGAGCGTTTCCTCAATGCCCACATTTATCATGAGGAAAACGAGGCCGGACACCTCCCACCCAGCAGCCTGGCGGATTTGGAGTCCCGTCTGCACCTGGTGGAAAGCCTGCCGCTGTGTAACTGGTGGGTGCTGGAGTTGCGGGAGGAAGAGGCCCTGCGGCAAACCTTGAGCATCGTCAAGGAATACCTCCAGGGGCGCTTTTCGGGGCCGAAGCAGCCCATCGCTATCGGGCGCATCAGAGTATGAAGGTCGGTAAGGCGAAAGCTTGCGAATTCTTTGGCAAAGGCGTTCCCATGAGATGTATTCTGCTCATCCTGGACGGCCTGGGGGACCGGGGGCAGGCTGCTTTCGGGGGCCAGACCCCTTTGCAGATGGCCAGCACCCCTCACCTGGACCGCCTGGCGGCGCTGGGCATGACGGGTCTGTATCACCCCTGGCGGTTGGGGACCGCCCTGCCCAGCGAAATGGCCCATTTTTCCCTTTTCGGCTACGATCTGGAGGATTTTCCCGGCCGCGGCTACCTGGAGGCCCTGGGGGAAAACCTCCCCCTGGGCGAAACCGACGTGGCCCTCCTGGGGCGAATCTTTGCGGTCCAAAGACAGCGCGGCTTGCTCATCCTCCAGGAGGAGGACCCGCAGGTCGGACCGGCCGCCTGCCTGGCCCTGCAAGAGGCCATCCGGACCTTTCACCACGAAGGGGTGGACATCTCATTCATCCCCACCGGGGGGATCCGGGGCCTTGTCCTGGTGAAGGGGGAGGTCTCCGCCACCGTCACCGATTCCAACCCCATCTATGAGGGCCGGCCGCTCATGGAAGTCCTGCCCTGGGAAGGCTATGAGCAGGACGAGCGGGCCGTCAACACCGCCCAGGCGCTGAATGCCTATCTCCGCTGGGCTCACCGGCGGCTTTCGGCGCATCCCCTGAACAAGGAGAGAAAGCGGGCGGGACTGGCGCCGTTGAACGCGGTGGGCCTGCAGCGGGCCGGGCAAAAGAAGCCCCTCCTGCCTTTCGCCGAGCAATGGGGCTGCAAGGCCCTGGCCATCGCCTCCGGCTGCCTCTATCGGGGACTCGCCCGGCACCTGGGCATGGAGACGCGGGCGGTCAAAGACACGGGCGATCCGCAGGCCGACCTGCGGCACCGCCTGAAGCTGGCCCACCAGGCCAAACGCTATGATTTGGTCTATGTGCACACCAAGGTGCCGGATGAGGCGGCCCACACCAAAGACCCCTTGATCAAGAAAGCGGCCATCGAAGCCCTGGACGGGGCCCTGGACTTTGCCCTGGAGGAGATCGCGCCGGACCCCGAGACGCTCCTGGTCATCACCGCGGACCACGCCACCAACAGCGCCGGCGCCATGATCCACTCCGGGGAGGCGGTGCCCCTGCTGATGGTGGGCCAATACACCTGGCGCGACAGGGTCACCCGGTTTGACGAGGTGAGCTGCGCCCAGGGCTCTCTGGGGCAGGTGCGGGGCACGGAACTGATGTATCTCATCCTGAATTTCCTGGACCGGGGGAAACTGTTGGGCTTGCGGGACAGCCCCCGGGACCAGCCCTACTTTCCGGGAAAATTCAAGCCCTTGACCCTCGAGTGAAGGGGCGGCCAACGATGCAGGCGAGGCAGGATGCCATGGTTGACACCGGGGTGGTACACGGCCGCTTTCAGCTCTTTCACCTGGACCACCTGAAGTATGTGCTGGCGGCCAAGGAACGCTGCCGTCACCTGGTGGTGGGCATTACCAATCCGGACCCCACCCTGACCAAATTCGACCCGGCGGACCCCCACCGAAGCACGGCGGTGGACAACCCGCTGACCTTCTACGAGCGCTACGTCATCCTCCGGGAGGCCCTGCTGGAAGCGGGCCTGGACTGCCGGGAATTCTCCCTGGTGCCGCTGCCCATCAACTTCCCGGAGCTCTATCGCTATTACGTTCCCCTGGACGCCACCTTTTTCCTGACCATTTATGACGACTGGGGTGAGAAGAAGTTGGCCATGTTCCAGGGGTTGGGGCTGAAGGTGGACATTTTATGGCGCAAGCCCGCCTCCGAGAAGGGTCTGACGGCCACGGCGCTGCGTCGGCTGATGGGACGGAAGCAAGCGTGGGAACATCTGGTGCCGCCGGCGGTGGCCCGCCTGGTCAAAGACATGGGCCTGCTGGAGTCCCTGCGCTTGCAAGATCAAGAAGAACCGAAAAAATAAGGGGTAGTTATCATGGTAAAAACAAAATTTTGACTGGCCCTTTTCTGCCTGGCGGCAATTTTCAGCCTCAGCGTTGCAGCGTTGGCCTGGTCTCAGGATGCGGACCTGGGCAAGTTCAAAAATCTGGAGGGCAAAATCGACATTGCCGGCGGCACCGCCCATATTCCAGTAATGAAGGATGCCGCCGAGGCCATTATGAAAGCCAATCCCAAGATCCGCATCACCGTGGCCGGTGGCGGCTCCGGGGTGGGGGTGCAAAAGGTGGGTGAAGGTCTGGTGGATATCGGCAACACCGGCCGGGCCCTCACGCCCCAGGAGGTGGAAAAGTACGGCCTGAAGACCTTCCCCTTCGCCATCGACGGCGTGGCGCTGGCGGTGCATCCCAGCAACCCGGTGAGCAACCTGAGCCCCAAGCAAGCTCAGGAGATTTTCGCCGGCCGGATCACCAACTGGAAGGATGTGGGCGGCAAGGACGCTTCCATCAACCTGTTTTCTCGGGATGAGGCCAGCGGCACCCGGGAGGTCTTTTGGGAAAAGCTCTTGCAGAAAGGCCCGGTGGCGGAAAAAGCCACCATCGTACCGTCCAACGGCGCCATGAAGGTAGCCATCGCCCAGGACACAGGTGCCATCGGCTATCTGGGCATCGGCCACGTGGATAAGAGCGTCAAGGCCGTCAAACTGGACGGGGTGGAGCCCACCCAGGAGAACGCCAAGACCGGCAAGTATCCGGTGGTGCGCCAACTTTACATGAACACCAAAGGGGAGCCCCGACCGCTGGTGAAGGCCTTTATTGATTACCTCCTCAGTCCGGCTGGCAGCAAGATTATCCAGAAGCATGGCTATATTCCTCTGAAATAAACCGGGTCGGGATTTGATGGCAAGCAACCTATGTCCGGACCCGGGCAGAGAGGATCTTTCCTTCCGACAGGAAGCCCTGGTTCGGGGAGTGCTCTTCTGCGCCACCCTCATCTCCGGGTTGGCGGTTGGCGCCATCCTGGGGTTCCTGGTTTACTTTTCTCTCCCCCTGGTGATCCAGGGGCAGGCGGGGCAGGTATTCGCTTGGCGCTGGCGGCCTTTCCAGGGTGACTTCGGCATCCTGCCCATGATCGTCGGCTCCCTCCTCCTGGCGTTCTCGGCCCTTTTGTTGGCCTTCCCCCTGGGGGTGGGGCTGTGCGGCTTTGTCCTCAGACAGCGGCCGAAACCGTGGGGGCGCCTGGTACTGGCGGTGGTCCGCCTGATGACCGGCATCCCCACGGTGGTCTATGGCTTCGTGTCGGTGTTTTTGCTGGTTCCCCTGATCAGAACCTGGTTTGCCCAGGGCCCGGGATTCAATTGGCTGGCGGCCACCCTGTCCGGCGGCCAGCAGCAGCGCCTCTGTTTGGCCCGGGTCCTGGCTTTGGAACCGGCGGTGCTCCTTCTGGATGAGCCCACGGCTTCCCTGGACTTTCGCGCCTCCCAAAAAATCGAGGAACTGTTGCTGACCCTGAAAGAGCGCTACGCCATTCTGGCGGTGTCCCATAGTCTGAGTCAGGCCCGCCGTCTGGGGGACCAGGTGCTCGTGTTTCACGCAGGACGGCAGGTGGGGACCTTAGAACCCGCCGATTTGCAGCAAGGCGAGAGGTTCCAGAATTTGCTGGAGGAAATTTTCTGACGAAAAAACTTGCGTAATCGCCCTTCAAGACCGCAAGGCGGCGGTTAACCTGTCCGACCCGAAAAAAGGGCCAGGGTAACCACATATGTGGCAATCAGGGCCTTCGACCCAAAAGCCGCCCGCGCCCCCTGGTAACCTTGGGAGTGGCTCCCGACCTCCACCCCTGCTCCCCTCGCTCCGGACGGCCCTGCTGGTCCTGGCGGGACCGCCCCAAAATAGAAAGAAAGTTCGCCGAGGGCAAGAAATTCACCCGGTTGCGCCCAGCCTGCTACCGGGGCCTGGCCAAAATCGCCCTCGGAACCTTGCCGCCAACTTTTGGGCTAACCAGGCCCGGCGCAGGATAAAGTGGAACAAACGGCGGTCCTTGAGGACCCGGGCCGGGAGCCTGTTTTTGATGGGCCAGGGGGAGCCTTGGCGGAGCCCCTCGGCGTAGGTCTCCTTGATGAGATGCGGCAGGTCAATGCCCGCCGGGCACACCGCCTTGCAGGTTGCGAAGAAGAGGCAATTTTGCACGATGGCCTGGGCGTTTTGGCGGCCGTGGCAAAAGTAGGTGAGGATAAGCCCGATGACCCAGAAATACACGTGGCCATAGATGTGGCCGCCCACCGGGGAGGGGATGGGGCAGACGTGGGCGCCGGCGCCGCCGCGCACACAGCGCCGGGCCGGGGAGAAAACTGGGTCCCGGTTCGGGGCGGCGATGGCCCTGCCGCCTTGGTGGTGGGTGAGTTCCACGGCGTAGCGGAAGGCCCCGGCCAGGTCGGGGACCCCGGCAACCACCGGGTGGACAGCCCGGGCCTGCTCTTTGCACGCTTCCAGGTCAGGGGATTGATGCACGACGCTCCACCCGGTGGGAGATAGTTGGCAGGAACTGCCCGCCGAGGTGGTAAGACCAAAAACTTGAAATAATGAGCAGGGGCAGAATATTAATTAGTATGACCGCTTGACAAATTTATAGGGGAAGAGCATAACATCAAGAAAAAATTTCCACGGCACCATTCCTCCCAGCCGGTACCCTCCCTTTCCTGGTCCGGCGGGACGTGCGGAGGAAAAGGACCATGACCGACCTGCTGAAGCCCATCCGGGTGAAGCGTATCTCCGACCAGGTATATGAGCAGCTCCGGGACCTGTTGTTCCGGGGCCAGCTCAAGCCGGGGGAAAGGCTGATGTCCGAGCGAGAGCTGGCCCAAGCCCTGGGGGTAAGCCGCCCCACGGTGCGGGAGGCCATCCACAAGCTGGTGACCTTGGGATTTCTGGAACACCGCCAAGGTCAGGGAACCTTTGTGCGCTCCCTGGACGCCAAGCGGGGGCACAATCCCCTGGCCGCGGTCATCCAGGAACCAGATGTTTCCCTGGAGGACCTCCTGGAGGTGCGCATGGGCCTGGAAGGCCAAGCCGCCATCTTGGCGGCGCAACGGGCCACCCAGGAGGATATCCGCCTGCTGGAGCAGTCCCTGAAGGCCATGCCGGCGCAGAATGCGGCTGGCAATCTGGGGATGGAAGAGGACGTCTCCTTCCACATGGGGATCGCCTACGCCACCAAGAACACCGTCCAGGTCTACCTGATGCGCAGCTTCTACGACCTCCTCCACTTCGGTATCAAGGAAAACCTCACGCACCTCTGGGAGGACCCCGCCAATCTGCCCCTCATCCATCAACAGCATACGGCAGTGTTCGAGGCCATCAAGCGCCATGACCCGAAGGAGGCCTATGAGGCCATGCGGACGCACATAGCCTTTGTACTTGACTACGTGCGGGCGCGCCGACCCGGGGTGAACCACTACGCCCGGCTTCCTTGACCCCGGCCCGCCGGCCTCCCGTTGGCCAGCCCGTGGTGGTTTGGCGGCTTGACCAATAACCCAATGATATTTTCAGGGAATTGCAAAGGTCATACCAATTGATGACCTGCCTGGCGGGTCCTATCGCAAAGGGCATCATGGGTTGACCCCCCTCTGCAAGGAGTACCATGATCAGTCCATCCCTGGTGCAGGAATTTCAACGCCTGTTGGGAAGCCAACAGGTGGTTGTGGAGGAAACCCACCGGGCCACCCACGCCTATGACGCCGCGATTCTGGCGCCGGTCAGGCCGGCCATTATGGTGCGCCCTCGTTCGCCGGAAGAGCTGGGCCAAGTGGTGCGTCTCTGCCAGGAAAACCGCCTGCCCCTGACGGTGCGCGGCGCCGGCGCCAACCTGAGCGGCGGCAGCATCCCCGGCCGGGGCACCATCCTCTACTCCCGGCGCCTCAAGGCCGCTCTCGACCGCCATAATATCCTCAACCCCGGCAAACTCATCGGAGCCTAACCATGTCGAACCTCAAGGCCTTGGCCAAGCTGGTGAAGGAGCTGGACGATCAGATCGTGGTCTGCATGCGCTGCGGCATGTGCCAAGCGGTGTGCCCCTTGTTTGCCGAAACGGGCCGGGAAGCGGATGTGGCCCGGGGCAAACTGGCCCTGCTGGACGGCTTGGCCCAGGAATTGTTCGCCCACCCCCAGGGCGTCCAGGACCGCCTGGCCCGCTGTCTGCTCTGCGGCTCCTGCGCGGCCAATTGTCCCAGCGGGGTACGGGTGCTGGATATCTTCATCAAGGCCCGGGCTATCCTGGCCGCCTATATGGGCCTCTCTCCCTGGAAAAAGGCCGTCTTCCGCCGACTGTTGAGCCGCCCCAGTTTTTTCAACCAGGTCCTGGCCTGGGGCGCCCGCTTTCAGGGCATCTTCCTCAAGCCGGTGGACAACCTCCTGGGGTCCTCCTGCTCCCGGTTTCTCTCACCTCTGCTGCAGGACCGCCACCTCAAGCCCTTGGCCCCAGTGCCCCTGCACCAGCAGGTGCCCAGTCTGGACACCGCCCCCGGCGCCGCCGGCCTCAAGGTGGCCGTGTTTGTGGGCTGCCTCATTGACAAAATCTTTCCCCAGGTGGGGGAAGCGGTCCTTAAGGTGCTGGATTATCACGGGGTTGGCGTGTATCTCCCCCCGGACCAGGGCTGCTGCGGTATCCCGGCCCTCTCCAGCGGCGACACCGCGGCCCACGACCGATTGGTGCGCCATAACCTGGAGCTGTTTGCAGCCCAGCCCTTTGATCACCTGGTCACCGCCTGCGCCACCTGCGCCTCCACCATTAAGAAGCTGTGGCCTCTGATGGCCGTGGAATACCCGGAAGCGGCGCGGGCCCGCATCGCCGCACTTTCAGCCCAGGTCATGGACATCAGCCAGTTTTTGGTGGACCGGCTGGGTTTGCCGGACTTCCAAGGCGGGCAACAGGCGGGTCCCCACATTTCCCTGACCTATCACGACCCCTGCCACCTGAAGAAATCCCTGGGGGTGGGGGCTCAGCCCCGGGCCCTGCTCCGCGCCAATCCCGGCTATGATTTCAGAGAGATGCCGGAAGCGGATTGGTGCTGCGGCTGCGGGGGCAGCTTCAATCTCCAGAATTACGGGATTTCCAAAGCCATCGGGAGCCGCAAACGGGACAACATCAAGAAATCCGGGGCCGCGGTGGTCGCCACCGGCTGCCCCGCCTGCATGCTGCATATCACGGATATGCTCTCCCAAGGGGGAGACAAGGTCCAGGTCAGGCATGCCGTGGAGGTATATGCAGAATCCTTGTCAACAGGGAAAGTTTCCTGAATCGCCCCTCCCCTAACAGGCTGTTGAAAAACCACTGAAATCAGGCTTGTCATCCTCTTTTGAGGACGATTTCGATACCTTTATGACGGGCAAACTCCCGGAAAAATCTGTGCTGTTTTCTCCAATGGTGACCGGTTACCGGCAGAATTATCG